>TARA_R110002049_G_scaffold13509_3_pt1 | contig 237234 bp, 229 predicted proteins | sample TARA_R110002049 | Tara Oceans TARA_R110002049 (sample SAMEA4396941) | marine metagenome | biome: Polar Biome; feature: [SRF] surface water layer (ENVO:00010504); material: water (ENVO:00002006), including particulate matter (ENVO:01000060) such as... | depth 5 m
ATGTCTTGGGGTGGCGCAAAGTTTGGGAATGACGTTGTATCCAGAGGTGGCGTAAGGTTCGGGAATGGCCTTGTGTTTGGGAACAGTTAATAAATAATCTGTATTATTGGGCTCCGTCGTCATCCCCGTGAAAACGGGGATCCAGCCAAGCTTAAAAGTATCTCATGGCTGATTAAATGCCGCTGGATTCCCGCCTCCGCGGGAATGACGTTGTGTCTTGGGATGGCGTAAAGTTCGGGAATGACGTTGTGTCTTGAGGTGGCGCAAGGTTCGGGAATGACGTTGTGTCCAGAGGTGGCGTAAGGCCCGGGAATGACATTCTGTATGACAATAAGGTTGGATTTAAGTTGATCCCTTTCACTTCTTCAAATCTCTTTAAGAATTTGGTTTCTTGACTTGCTTATAGCATTTGCGACTCGTCCATACTCTGGACACATACCAGCGCCAATAGATCTGTACTAATCCATAGCCAATTGCACCAGTTAGTGCGCCACTGCACAAACATCCTACCAGGAACGGTTGCCATCGATCCTGTAATTCAGTAAATAACCAGTTCAGGCTAAATTCAAACTGGAAGTGTTGTAGTTGAACATCCAACAGCATGGCACCAAATTTATAAGCGGTATAAAAAAGTGCCGGCATCGTGATGGGGTTGGATATCCAGACTAGTAACACTGAAATGGGAATATTGGCTCGCAATATAATGGCCAGTGCCGCGGCAAGAATCATCTGACCGGGTATCGGTACAAAGGCGCAAAACAAACCAACGGCAACCGCGCGTGACACTGAGCGGCGATTGAGGTGCCAGAGATTAGGATCTCTGCTCGCATGGCCAAACATCGCCAGTGACTGATTATGTCTAATCGAATCAGGGTGGGGCAATAGTCTTTTTAATAGCTTTCTAGGCATTACTAGGGCACTGATCGTCCGCAAAAGAGTGAATTTACTGTAATGATTATGACATGAACATGGCAAAGGTCGCATTGTCATTTTTAACAGGTGTGCTGTTATTTCAGACTTCCAGAGAGTTGCCTTCACTTTGGTGCCTGTTGCTGCTGCCGCTCGCTATTTTGCTTGTTAAAAGATTCCGGCTTGCTTCACCGCTTTTATTTGTATCTCTGGGTTACTGCTGGTCTTTTATATATGCTCTGTCCCTTGTTTATCCGCAATTATCCTCAAATCTGGAAGGTGAGGATATCAAGCTCAGCGGAGCCGTTGTCGAAGTGAAAGTGACTAATCCACAGTATTCCAGGTTTGTTTTCAGGCTTGATAAGGCATCAATTCACCAATTGGACGATCAGGTACCTGAAAACATTATATTGAGCTGGTACCAGCCCGAACAAACCACACACCTGCACCAGCAATGTCAATTTGTCGTGCGTCTGAAAAAGATTTGGGGGTACTCCAATCCGGGAGGATTTGATTATGAAAAAAGCATGTTTGCGCAAGGTGTTGGCGCAAAAGGGTACGTAAGGTCTGGGGACTGTGATGAATTTAATCAGGCAGATAATGACCGGGCCGGTTTGCGGCAGCAGTGGATATCGCGTTTTAAAGTTATTGCGCCAAAGTATGAATATGCAAACCTTATGCAGGCATTAACCTTTGGTGAACGTGAGGACATTCATCAAACACAGTGGCAGGTATTGCGTGAAACCGGTACTTCACATTTGCTGGCTATCTCGGGACTTCATTTAAGTGCCATCAGTGTAGCGATGTTCTTTCTGGTCAACCGACTGACACGCTGTAGTGCCTGGGTATGCGAAAGAGTACCTTCGCAATCAATTGCTGCGGTGTTCGCTATGCTGGCCGCAGTGTTCTATGCCTACCTTGCAGGTTTTTCCTTGCCAACCCAACGTGCGCTGATGATGGTAATCATTGGCTTGCTGGCAATACTGTTGCGCAAACCGGTATTTAATATTTCGCTGCTGTCATCAGCGTTAATACTGGTGTTAATAATTAATCCTTTGTCAGTACTGAATGCTGGTTTCTGGATGTCTTTTCTGGCAGTGCTGTTTATTTTTATTGTCGTTAAGCGCACTCAGGGAAAAGGCAGGATATTTCGTATTATTGCAGTGCAACTCTATTTGGGACTTGCTTTATTTCCTGTGAGTTTACTGTTCTTTTCCCAGGCTTCGATTATATCGCCGCTAGTTAATCTGATCGCCATTCCATTGGTGAGTTTTGTACTGTTGCCATTGCTGCTGATTAATCAGGTATTATTTTTATTTGATCTGTCGGTAAGCAATTCAATATTTGTAGTGCTGGATCAGTTATTTTCTTTATTGTGGTGGGGACTGCAGCAATCCGCCGAACTTGAATTTTCATCTTTGGAGTTTTCACCCAAAGTATTAGGCGTGGTCGCATTTGAAGTCGGTCTGTTTATGTTGATACAGGCGAAAGGAATGCCTGTTCGTCATCTGGGGTGGGTATTGCTTGCAGGTCTGTTTTTAATTAAAGACCCTCAGGTAAGACAAGGTCAGATGAGAATGACAGTGCTTGACGTGGGCCAAGGGTTAGCGATGGTCATAGAGACAGAAAATCATGTGTTAATTTATGATGCAGGCGCCCGTTCGCTGTCTGGTTTTAATACGGGCGAGGCTGTCGTGTTTCCTTACCTGAAAACGCGTGCTATCTCAAAGGTGGATATGGCCGTCATCAGCCATAACGATAATGACCATTCTGGCGGTATGCACTGGCTAATTGGGCAGGGTGTGGTCAATGACCTGATGGTAAGTAATCAACCAGAATTATATGATTTTGACGATACCCGATTATGCCGGGCCGGGGATGAATGGCGCTGGGACGGGGTGCACTTCAGGGTCCTGCATCCACCAAAAAAGTGGCGATCTAACGATAATAACCGATCATGTGTACTGCAAATCAGGCACACTACAGGCAATATTCTACTGACAGGCGATATCGAAAAATCCGCAGAAGAATGGTTAATCAGTCAATATGGTGATAATTTGTCCAGCAATATAATGATTGCTCCTCATCATGGCAGCAAATCATCCTCGAGTTATCGGTTTGTTGATATGGTTCATCCACAAACTGTCGTTTTTTCAGCGGGTTATCGCAACAGATATGGGTTTCCTCATGCTACTATTACACAACGCTATCAGGAGATTGGAGCGCAACTTGTGGATACTGCAAGTCAGGGAGCAGTGACGTTTCTATTCGATGCCAGTGACGGCTTACAAATCCAGACCGGGCATAGGCAATATAGCAAACGATATTGGCATTCCACACAACAAGTGATAACTGATCCAATAGAATAAGGGATATCTACACAGTGTTTGAAATTATCAAATCAGGCGGATGGCTAATGTTGCCTATCCTGGGTTGCTCGGTCATTGCATTGGCAATTGTTCTGGAAAGATTCTGGAGTCTTCAAAAAAAACGCGTTGCTCCTGACAATCTGGTCGCGAAAGTATGGAAGCTTGACCAGAATAATCAACTTAGCGATAAAAGAATTGTTGCCATTCGGGACAGTTCACCACTGGGAAGAATTTTAGCTGCCGGTTTAATGAACCGTTTCAGTACACGTGATGTCATGCGTGAAAGTATCGAAGAAACAGGGCGTCATACTGCCTATGAGCTACAATTATTCCTGACGACTTTGGGCACTATTGCGGCTATCTCGCCTTTGCTCGGCCTGCTGGGGACAGTCGTTGGCATGATTCAGGTATTTGCTGTGATCACCAGTGTCGGTGTGGGTGATCCCACTGAGCTGGCTAATGGAATTTCAAAAGCGTTAATTACTACAGCAGCAGGAATATCTGTCGCCATTCCGGCAATTTTCTTTGTGCGTTACTTCCGTCGTAAAGTTGATGGTCTGGTGGTCGACATGGAAGGCGAAGCCATTAAACTGGTAGAAGTCATGCAAGGCTCGCGTAAAGCAGAACCTGACGAAAACTAGTACTGATGAAATTTAACCTGGACGAAGAAGATAAAACTGATGTCAGCCTGACACCGCTGATTGATGTGGTGTTCCTGTTGCTGATATTTTTCATGGTGACAACAACTTTCGACAATGATGCCAGCTTAAAGATAGAATTACCTAAAGCCAGTAATACGGTACAATCCCAGGAAGAAAAGAATCTGGAAGTTGTGATTGATCGTAACGGCCAGTTTTTTATGGACGGGAAGACATTGCTGGACGGGCAGTCACGAACACTTGAGACAGCTTTGTCTAAATTGACCAAGAAGTATAACGTTGAAAAAATCACCATACGGGCTGATGCCCAAACACCACATCAGGCTGTCGTCTCTGTTATGGATGCGGCTGGCAAGATTGGTATAAATAAAGTATTTATTGCAACTTCAAGTGAGCAAAACGACAACCAAAAGTAATACACATCAAGAAGCATCAGGCTTGTCGGTATACCTTCGTCTCTTACACTATCTAAAGAATTACAAATTACTGCTGGTGCTGGCTGTCGTCGGTCTCGCAGTTGTGGCTGCGTGCCAGCTTGCATTTACTTTACTGTTAGGCCCCATTATTGATGAAGCCTTCGTTGCTGACAGTAACGAAGGATTGACCTGGATACCACTGACAATTGCAGGAATCTTTATAGTACGCAGTATAGGCAGCTTTCTTGGTCTGTACTATATTGGAAGTATCGGGCAAAGAATTGTTAAGGTTCTGCGTTCAGAGATGCACGAAAAGTTACTCTATTTCCCTTCCTCATATTATGATGCATCCACACTGGGTTCGACGCTTTCAAAATTCACTTTTGATGTGGAACGTGTTTCATGGGCGGCTTCCAAGAGTATTCCCATTATAGTTCGCGACACGCTGACAGTGATATTTCTAATCGGGTTAATGTTTTATCAAAGCTGGAAACTTACCTGTATTTTATTGATCTCAGCACCTCTGGTTTATGTTGTTATTAGTTATGCGACGCGACGATTTAGAAGGTTAAGCCATCGCATCCAGACTTCGACGGGTGATATCAGCTCCAGAATTGAAGAATCAATTAGCGCACAGGCGCTGGTGAAACTGTTCACCGCTGAGGATGAAGAAATTAATCGATTTGAATTGATTAATGAAAAAAATCGGCGCAACCAGACAAAATTTGTTGCCGTTAAGGCGGTAAACACACCTTTAGTGCAAATGATTGTAGGGATTGCCTTTGCGGTGGTGATCTATGTTGCTTTCATGCCTTCTGTGAAAGGTGATTTGACTGCAGGTTCATTTGCCAGTTTTGTGGCAGCAGTCATGGGCATGCTTAATTCTGCGCGCAAACTCACAACGATTAATCAAATACTTCAGTCCGGTATCGCAGCGAGTGAGAGTGTGTTCAAATTAATTGATCAACCCGCACAGAAAGATGAAGGCACGATTGAATTAAACACCTGCCGAGGTGAAGTTGAGCTTAAGAATGTTACGTTTCAATATCCAACCAAGCCTGACATGGTATTAACTGATATTAATTTATCAGCAAAATCCAATCAGATGATTGCCTTTGTGGGGAAGTCAGGTAGTGGTAAGTCTTCTCTGGTCAAGCTGATCCCCAGATTTTATGAAATTCAATCAGGTGAGATAAGAATTGATGGTCACCGCATAGAAGATATTTCTTTGCAAAGTCTGCGAAGGAATATTTCCATGGTGAGTCAGGATGTGATTTTATTTAATGACACAATTGAGAATAATATTGCCTATGCCATGCCGGATAAAACCAGGCAGGATGTAATCAAAGCAGCAGAGCAGGCACATGCTGCAGAATTTATAGAAAAACTTCCTGAGAAATATGAGACAAAAGTGGGTGACAAAGGCTTGTTGCTTTCAGGCGGACAAAGGCAGCGTATTGCGATTGCGCGTGCATTACTTAAAGATGCACCCATCCTGATTCTGGATGAAGCGACTTCTGCGCTGGATTCTGAATCCGAATATCACATACAGGAAGCGCTTAATGAACTGCGCAAGCATCGAACGACATTTGTGATCGCTCATCGACTATCAACAATTGAAAGCGCAGATGAAATTTATGTCATGGATCATGGTAAAGTCGTTGAACATGGCTCACATTCAGAGCTTGTTTCTAAAAATGGCGAATACGCCAGTCTCTATCATCGGCAATTTAAAAACTCTTCGCTAGCAGATGCCTAGCCCGGGAAAATCCAGCCATCATTCACAACAATGGGTGAATTCTGTCTGGTATGGCAGTCATAAATTATCCTGTTTATTGCTGCCGTTATCGGGTGTATTTGCAGTATCGGCGAGAGTGAGGCAATGGAAGCAAAATAATTCAAGAATTAATTTCTCTGTGCCTGTGATTGTTGTTGGGAATATTACTGTCGGTGGTACGGGAAAAACACCCATGGTGACAGCCCTGGTGCGTGAATTGCAAAAGCAGGGATATAACCCCGGTGTTGCCAGTCGGGGTTATGGTGGGCGTGTGATCCAGACAACACTGGTTGAGTCATCGCATAGTGCTGATTTCACCGGCGATGAGCCACTTATGATATTTAACAGTACTCAGGCTGTCGTGGCTGTAGGGAAGGACAGGCTGGACGTGATTCAGCAGTTAATCAACAAACATCAATGTGATGTCATAGTTTGTGATGACGGTATGCAGGATTATCGTTTCGAACACGATATTGAAATTATTATGGTTGACGGTGACCGAGGTTTTGGTAACCACCGGCTATTACCTGCGGGTCCTCTGCGCGAGTCAATTAATCGCTTGCAAAAAGCTGACTTTGTTGTTGCAACCTCGAAAGCAGTGCCTGCCGTGAGTGGGGATTGTATGAAAATGCAGCTTAGTGATTGTGTGCAACTGGTTCATCCTCAAACAACTCGTGCTTTAGAGGAATTTAAAGGTTGCACAGTTCATGCAGTGGCAGGTATTGGAAATCCAGATCGCTTCTTTAACAGTCTGATATCGTCCGGGCTGAACGTGATTAAGCATGCCTATCCTGACCATGCGCGTTATGAATTGGCTGATTTTTCATTTTCTGATCAAAATCCAATACTCATGACAGAGAAAGATGCGGTAAAATGCCAAAAATTAACATTAAATAATGCCTGGTATGTTCCCGTACAAACCGTGTTACCAGATGATTTTATGTTGCGAGTGAACACATTATTGAGGAGTAAGAATGGATAAGAAATTGATGGATATACTGGCGTGCCCGGTAACAAAGGGACCGCTGATATATGATGAACAGAAGCAGGAATTAATTTCTACTTCTGCACGTCTGGCTTATCCAATCCGTGATGATATTCCTGTGATGCTGGAAGAAGAAGCCCGCCATATCGATGAAGAAGAGTATCAGCATTATAAGAAGAAAAAATAATGTCTGACTCTTTTCGAGTTGTTATTCCTGTTCGCTATGCATCAAGTCGATTGCCAGGAAAGCCATTACTCACATATCAGCATAAACCAATTATGGAACATGTGTACACAAACGCATGTGAGAGTGATGCCGAATCCGTGTTGATTGCGACTGATGACGAACGTATTGCTGAGGCAGCCACAAAATTTGGTGCAAAGGTATGTATGACCAGAAGCGACCATATGTCAGGCACTGACCGCATCACTGAAGTCGTAGAGCAGCAAGGCTGGTCGGATGATGAAGTTATCGTTAATTTGCAAGGTGATGAGCCACAAATGCCACCTGCAAATATCAAACAAGTGGCAGAGTTACTCCTGAATAATGCCAGTGCTGTTATCAGTACGCTGTGTCATCGAATACAAACTATTCAGGAATATGATGACCCCAACGTGGTTAAAGTGACTAAAAATGCAAAAGGCAGAGCATTGTATTTTAGTCGCAGTTCGTTACCTTATATACGCGATGTCGATGTGAAAGTCCTAAAAGCAAATAATGTATTTAGGCATGTGGGCATTTATGCTTATCGTGTGCATTATCTGAAGCAATTTATCAAAATGTCACCATCTCCTCTGGAAATGATAGAAAAACTGGAACAACTTCGCGCGCTGGAAAACGGGGACGAAATTGTCATTGATGAATGTATAAAACATCCTGGAATAGGTGTGGATACTATGGATGATTACCATCGGCTAAAAGTCAGCAACTAGTACACAGAGAATTCAAAGACACAATATACGCGCAGGTCACTCAATACTGGTGTGCCAGCTAATTTTAATTACTGAATTATGTATGTCTGGATTCCCGTTTTCACGGGAATGACGGTTGTGGGGAGACACTCTAAAATGTTCAATTTCTGTTTTCACGGGAATGACGTTTGTGGGGAGACACTCTAAAATGTTCAATTTCCGTTTTCACGGGAATGACGGTTGTGGGGACACTCTAAAAATGCTCAATTTCCGTTTTCACAGGAATGACGGTTGTGGAGACACTCTAAATGCTCAATTTCCGTTTTCACGGGAATGACGGTTGTGGGGACACTCTAAAAATGCTCAATTTCCGTTTTCACAGGAATGACGGTTGTGGAGACACTCTAAATGCTCAATTTCCGTTTTCACGGGAATGACGGTTGTGGGGACACTCTAAAATGCCCAATTTCCGTTTTCACAGGAATGACGGTTATCGGGACACTCTGAAATGCTCAATTTCTGTTTTCAGGGAATGACAGTTACCGGGACATACTAAATTGTCGGGTTCTTATTCGTAGCTAAAATTCCACTGAACCTGTATGAATATAAAGCCATGATGCTATTTTGAAAAGTATGGAATTCAGGTGGAAGCCGGTCCTATTAGATATCGTCATTCCCGTGAAAACGGGAATCCAGACGTTGCTAATTAGAATACAGATATTTTGAATTTAAATTTGTGATGCTTTATAGCTCCAGATAACTATTATTTATAATAATGAAAAACATATGTGCTTCAGCTATTCGATTAATTCACAATTTACTACAGCCATGAAAAATATAATTTTATTGTCAATAATATTTTTTCTAACTGCATGTGTCAGTTACGCACAATGTGAAAAAGATAGAGTTTCATTACAGGTACTCGGCTCTGGTGGGCCTGAACTTGACGATCAGCGTGCATCATCTTCATATTTAGTCTGGCTGGATGGTAAAGCCGTTATCATGATAGACGCCGGTGGTGGCAGTAGTTATAACTTTGAGAAGTCAGGTGCAAATGTTAATGACATCAGGGCTGTCGCGTTTACCCATTTCCATGTCGATCATAGTGCGGATTTTCCTGAATATATTAAATCCTCATACTTTAGCGCGCGTAAAGAAGACCTGTTTGTTTATGGTCCGGCTGGTAATAACGTCATGCCTTCGGCGACTGAATTTGCACATACTTTATTTGAGCAGGACGGTGTTTATCGTTACCTTAATCACTATATCAATCCTGAAAGCGATAGTGCATATAAAATACTTGTCACTGATGTCAACCTGGAAAGTAAACATAGTGAATTTGATATAAATAAAGACGTAAAATTAACCGCGGTGCCCGTGCATCATGGCCCACTCGCAGCGGTTGCCTGGCGCGTTGATATTGCGGGTTGTGCAATAGCATTCTCCGGCGACATGAGTAATAAATATAACGTATTTTCGGGTTTGGCGATGAACGCAGATATTTTGGTAGCACATAACGCAGTGCCGGAAAATGCAAATCGTTTTGCGCTGAATTTACATATGCCGCCCTCTGAAATAGGAAGAATTGCTAAAGATGCAAAGGCTAAAAAATTAATTTTATCTCATCGTATGAAGCGTACATTGGGTATTGAGGATGAGACGCTTGGAGGTATTCGCAGGTTTTATGCAGGTGAAGTAGTGTTTGCCAATGACATGGATGTATTTGAGCTGAGGTAATTAATCACCCTGGTTAGCAACTCTCCACTGGATACTAATAGCAAAATTCTGTTATTTCCAGTCTGTCATTCGTTTTAGTCGTTTAGCTCAATAGTATTTGTCTTATGTAGTTAATACTTGTAATATAAATGATTAATATGGTCAATATGTGATCATGATTACTATTTAAATATACAAGGACGTAACTATGAAGACCATGCCAATTATTTTTCTTTCCATTGCTATGACTGGCTGCGCTACGATTGTCAATGACCCGATGATTCCGATTACCATGTCTTTTTCTGATGGCAGCAATGGTGAGTGTGAAATGCAAAACAAAAGGGGATTATGGAAAGCTGATGTACCTGGGACCGTCCAGATTAGGCGTTCTGACGATGTTCTTGTCTACCGGTGTAATACTGAAGATGGAAGAAAATCATCCGGATCTGTAAAAAGTGAAATCGAAGGCGCCAAGCTTGGGGCGAGTGTCATATTTTTTGATCTGGGTATTACCGATGCTATTACTGACAAACATAGATCTTATCAAAGCAATATTGTTATCCCGGTTGAAAAACTGGAAGCTAGAACAGATGACGATACAGACAATACTTAGTGTATTGTAACGTGTGGTGTAATTGCTCTATATAAAAGAATCAAACGGCCAGATTTCAACCTTATCTCCAATACCGACACCGCTACTTTCCATTGGCAGGTAGATAAAGCAATTGGCGTCAGACATGGAGCGTAATATTCCTGAACCCTGTTCGCCAGTTTTGCTGACGGTGTATTCGCCATCATTATCCAGGTGATAATTGCCGCGCTGGTATTCGACGCGTCCTGGCCGCTTGCGTAACTCACTTTTAGAAGTGGCCTTTATTTGAATGCGGGGTTTTGGGTCGTGGCCCATCATTTTTTCAATTGCTGCTTGTACGAATATGTAAAATGTGACCATCACAGACACAGGGTTACCAGGTAAGCCAAAAAAATAAGCGTCTTTTATTTTACCGAATGCTAGCGGTCTGCCGGGTTTCATCGCGACTTTCCAGAAATTCACTTCGCCCAGTTTCTCCAGCGTATCTTTTACAAAGTCAGCATCACCAACAGACACGCCGCCGGATGTTATCACTATGTCTGCATTCTCGGATGCTTTTAGAAATGCAGCTTCAACGGCTTCTGGTGTATCACGGATAACACCGAGATCGTTGATTTCCACGCCGATTCTCGTCAGCATGCTCCATAAGGTATAACGGTTGCTGTCGTAGATTTGCCCGACTTCGAGCGGTTTGCCAATTGATACAAGCTCATCGCCTGTTGAAAAGAATGCTGCACGTAATTTTCGAATCACTTTTATTTTGCCAATACCCAGTGATGCGATTAGACCTATATCAGCAGGGTGCAAGAATTTTCCCTGTGTAAACACAAGGTCGCCTTCAGCAATATCTTCACCTGCCTGGCGTACGTTTTGATTGGCCTGCTGTTTGCTGTCTATCGTGACAAGATTATCTTTGACTTGCACGTGTTCCTGCATGACTACTGTATCGGTGTTTGCTGGCATTGCAGCCCCAGTCATGATGCGTACACATTCATTTTTATTGATACTGCCTTTAAAGGGCCGGCCGGCCCATGCGGTGCCAATTAATTTTAATTGTTTTGTTGCATTGACAGGTATGTCGCTGCTTCGTATCGCATAACCATCCATTGCCGAGTTGGTATGGCTGGGGACGTTGATAGTTGAGCGAATTTCCTGTGCAACCACTCTATGTAATGCTTCGCGTATAGGAACAACTTCTGTTTCTGTAATCGATTTGATTGAATGCAGAATGTGTTGCTGGGCAATTTGTGCATCCATCGAGGACGGATCGTAATCATCCATACAGCTAGGGTCGTATTTTATTTTTTCGTCAGTCATTGTTGTTTTTCATTAGCGTATAAATGAATTCTACGTCATTACTGTGTACTCGGGAATGATACTTTAGTGGGGGTTAATTCAATACGGCAAAGTCATGTTTCGTTTGCAATACAGTGAATATTGGATCATTTCCATGCAGGCGAGAGTCTAGCTGGTATTGGTATTATTAAGATGGTGGGTGAGTTGCTGGAATCCCATTTTTTCGATTGTGACATTATAGAGGTTCGTGCGTCGCTTGAATTTAAGCGATAATGAATTATCTTCGTTCTGAATTGCCTTAACTCTGATTGATGAATCTATAAACAAAATTATGTGTAGAGTAATCTTAATTATTACTGTCTTTGTATGTGTCGTATCTCCCGCGCTGGGTGCGGAATGGATAGTGCGAGATGCCAATATTATGGGTACTACCATTCATGTAGAAGTATGGCATGAAGACACTGCTCTCGCTGAAAAAGCCGCGAACATGGTTTTACAAACCATGGAAGAAGTGAACCAGGGGATGAGTCCCTATATAGATAGCAGTGAATTGTCTCGGGTTAATTACCTGGCATCCTCTGAAGTGCTGGCAATTAGCGCTGAACTCTATTCCGTGATTGATCAATCATTGGTCTATTCAGCTAGAACAAATGGCGCTTTTGATATTACTTTCGCCAGTGTTGGTTATTTATATAATTATCGAGAATCAATCCGTCCCGATCAGGCGCTGCTCGATGAGCAGTTATCCGGAGTCAATTTTCGACATATAGAATTAAACGAGGCTGATCGGACTATCCATTTCAGGCATAAAGGTGTGCGTATTGATTTGGGGGGTATTGCCAAAGGTTACGCCGTTGATCTGAGTGTGGAACGTGCGCAAACACTTGGTATTGAACACATATCAGTCACTGCCGGTGGTGATACACGTATTTTGGGTGACCGGCGAGGACGGCCCTGGATAATTGGAGTTCGTCACCCGGTCAACAAGGAAAAAGTCATCGCAAAGCTTCCCCTGGTTAATGAAGCGCTATCAACTTCTGGTGACTATGAGCGCTATTTCGACGAAGATGGCGTAAGATATCATCATATTATCGACCCAAAGACAGGAGATTCAGCACGCTCAGTACGCAGTGTGACCATACTGGGGCCAAGAGCTATTGATACTGATGCATTGTCCACCAGTGTGTTTGTAATGGGACCGACTAACGGTCTGGCATTACTGGAATCTTTGCCGGAAATCGAAGGAATCATTGTCGATAAAGAGGGTAACTTGCTCTTTTCTAGTGGGTTGCAAAATCTTGATTGAGATCACAAATAAAACCACCTATCTATCTTGTTTTTATTGAAGTTTTTCACAGAAAAAATTTTGTTCCATCCATCTGAAGGCGTTTGCCGTTCATCAACATCGACCGTTTCACACTGCTTCTCTCCACAATAATCGCCAGCATAAATAACTAGACTCTGTTCACGTAAACAGAGTTGTTTTGGAGAAGTCGGTCATGGCAGTTAAATGGGCTAAATGTTTACGCATAAGTATATGGGCAATCGGTGGGGCTATTGCTACTTCAATGTCAGGCTGTGGCGGGGGCGCAGGCGAAGAGGGTGTGATCATTAATGGTGACTTCCCAATTGTGTATGCGCAAAGAAATACCGCTGCCCTTGGTAACCCTACTGATGGTGTACGTTTTTCACCGGGTGGTGATTTATACATGAAAAATGTATCTGCTCCACTTTCGGAATCTACCAACTTAACTTCCGCCTATACCCAGGGTCAGGGTGACGTGTCTGATCCTGAAGTCAACTTTGATGCAAGCAAAGTGGTGTTTGCCATGCGTGGACCGAATGATGCAACGTTTAATATCTGGGAAATTAATCTGAATTCAAACACGCTGACGCGGTTAATTCAGGATACAGCCGTTGCTGAATTAGCGGATGATGTAGACCCCGCCTATTTGCCGGATGGACGAATCGTATTTTCATCCAGCCGCCAAAAAACAACGCAACAAAAAATGGCTGAAGAAAATGTAGAGCCATATACATATCTGGATGAGTATGAGCGTGAGCAGACGATTGCTCTGCATGTGTTTGATCCTGTGACTCAGGAAATCACGCAAATATCGTTTAACCAGAGTCATGATCGTAATGCCACTGTGCTTAAGACGGGTGAAATTATGTATTCACGCTGGGATCATTTCGCAAACAGAAATCATTTCCCGGTATTTTTTGCAAACCCTGACGGAACAAACCTGTTTGTAGAGTACGGAGCATTTAGTCCAGGGAACAGTTTTTTACATCCTCGAGAAATGCAGGATGGTCGTGTGATGACCTCATTGATGCCTTTATCAGGTACTAATGAAGCGGGTGCGATAATGCTGCTGGATGTTAAAAATTATTCTGATGCGTGTGAACCAGGACCAGGACTTCCGCAGAACTGCAATGGGCAAACTAAAGTTCAATTAACAAATCTCACAGTTAACTTTGATGATGAGTTTTCTCCCGGCGGACGTTTCACAACACCTTATCCTTTGTGGGATGGGACAAACCGTGCATTAGTCTCATTCAGGCCTGCGCCACCAAATCCGGCCATGGTAACGGACCCTATGACGGGAGTTACCGAACCTGATCAGGGAACTCCGGAATACAGTATATATATGATGGACCTGGGGAATAGAACATTGCGTCCTGTGCATCTGGCAGCACCGGGTAAAGCGCTGGTTGATCCAATTGCAATACTTCCACGTGGTCTGGGTGATACACCTGCGATTATCGGGGATAAATTCCCTGATCCCGCATTGGCTTCTGAAGCGAATGGTTTAGGTGGTACAGGTATGGGTGTGCTGAATGTTCGCAGTGTTTACGACACTGATTCACTGGATATTATGGGCGACTCGGTATTGGCACCTGGTGAAACCATTCCTAAAACTGCAACAGGAGAGCCGGATCTGCTGTTAATGAAAGATCCCAGTACTCCAGAGTTTGCAAATCGTGTTGCGCGTTTTGTCCGTGTGACCCGAGCAATTCCAACGCCACCGGGCATGATCATGGATGCGATTGGTGAAAGTGAATTTGAGATGCAGGAAATTCTTGGATACCAGCAGATCGAGCCTGACGGATCATTCCGTGTAAAAGTACCAGCGGACACGGCAGTCGCCATGACTGTACTGGATGGAGAAGGGCGTGCATTTCAAACGCATACAAACTGGTTGCAGGTGCGTCCCGGTGAAGTACGTACATGTAATGGATGCCATTCACCAAGGCGTGCAACAGAACCATTAAATACAACGCCAATCGCAGGTAGCCAAGCTGATAATGAATATATTGCTACTAAAGGTTGGGATGTCGTAGCGGGTGAAACAATGGCTGATACTAAGAGTCGTAATGATCCAGCGAATGGGTCGGGTGACCTATTACCCAATATAACTTATACACCTGTGTGGGCAGGGGTCAGCATCGGTGGTATACAGCAGCAAATCATTTCATATGATGATCTGGATACGCCTCCACCGGTCGCACCTAATGGACGTATAAGAATCAACTACGAAGATCATATCCAGCCGATCTGGGACAAGGCACGTGATGATGTGCTGGGTGCCTGTAGTGCAGCAGGTGCAATTAATGATGGTGGATGTACATGTGTAAATTGCCATAACAATGCATTGCTGGCGAACGAGGCTGTTTCAGCGGGATTAACTTTAGAAGGTGGTCTGAGTGGTTTGGGTGGCAGAATCATTTCATATGATCAACTGCTAATTGGAACATTTGAGAAAGATGCTTTTGGTCAGCCATTACCACCTGTAGTACAGGATGGAGGAGTTGTATTCCTGCGTAATGAACCGCTAGTGTCTGTGGGTGGTTCTGCCAATAGTTCACGTACCAGTCATCTCATTGAGACGATTTATCATAGAAAATTACGCGCTGATAATGAACATGTGCTTGGCACGTTAGACCATAGTCTGTTTATGAACGCATCTGAAAAGCGTCTGGTGACTGAATGGGTGGATATCGGTGCTCAATATATTAATGATCCATTTGAGCTGGTTGATGGCGTCTATAAAGTTAAAGCAGACCTGCTTTCAAACGTAGGTGTAAGTCAGTCACTGTTTAATTCGACAGTTCATCCACGATTAATGGCCGATTGTCAGTCATGTCATGCGCCTGGTGAAGATGCTGACAACAGTGCGAATCCATCAAGTGGACAAAACCGGTTTGTATTAACAGGTAATCCTGGCGGCGACTTCAATGTCACTATTTCCATGATTAACGATCTATGTACACCGGCTAACAATGATTTGTTGCTAAGAGCAGTTTCTGACAATGTTGCTCCTAACTTGCCTCACCCACAGGTGTTAGTGAGTCCTGCTAATCCAGCGGGGCCCACTCAACCGGTATTAGTAGACACTAGTCCGAATAGCACTTATGGCGTGATATTGAACTGGATTAGCATGGGTGCTGCAAATAACCCAACTTGTATTTAAATATTAAATAGTTACGGAGAAGTTACCGTGAACAAGAAGCGGCGGTTTGCGTCGCTTGCTGCGGCGCTAATCATTTTAACTGGATGCGACAGTGTTTCTACCGAGGATGATCCCGGTAGTGTTGCAGATTTATGTAGCAACATTTTTGATTTGTGTATTAGTCCTATCTTGCAAGGGCCAATAGGTGCATCAAATGTCAGCTGCGCAGCGAGCGCCTGTCATGCTTCTGGTGGATCAGGTGGTGCATTTATCCTGATTCAAAACCCGGTAACTGCTGCTGACCTGGCATTTAATTTTAATTCTGCACAAGCCTTTGTGAATCCTGCCAGTGTCTCGCAGAGCAAATTACTTGCCGAACCCTTAGTTGGTGATTCCGGAGTCGCATCCGTAGGGCCACATGGTGGTGGCGATATTTTTGCAAGTACAGCGGCGACTTGTTATCAAGAAATTGCTAATTGGGCAGGAACAAACAATGGTTCGTGTCCGGTAAATTGTACTGTCCTAACAGGAACAGGTCCATCAGCTGCTGATCTGGCAAGCTGCGCCCCATAAATAATTTGAAATGAAATCAGGCATGGAAAGCTTTACTCAAATCTCAACAATAACTCACTTAAAGTATGTGATATTTGCCTTTGTGATGTTCATCACAGTCAATCAGGTCGCCTACGCAGATAAAGAGTATCAAAGCGTACAGGTTGCTGATCCATATATTGAAATGCATACAGGTCCAGGACGTGGATTTCCCATTTTCCATGTGGTGGATCGTCACGAATGGGTTGAAATAATCAAGCGTAAAACAGACTGGTTTAAAGTCAGAACAGATCACAATAAAACCGGTTGGGTTGAACGTTCACAAATGGAGCGTACGTTGACTGAGGCAGGCTCGAACAAGAGTTTTCGTGATGTATTAGTCAGTGACTACTTGAGAAGACGAATCGAGTTTGGTGTGTCTGGAGGTGATTTCTCAGGTGATCCGTTTATTACCGCACGTCTGGGTTACAAATTTACAGAAAATATCATGCTGGAATTCTCCTATGGTGAAGTTGCTGGTGACTTTTCCAGCTCTGATGTTTACAGCCTCAATCTTGTCTCAACACCATTTCCGAAATGGCGTGTCAGTCCAAATTTTACAATTGGTTATGGTCGTTTTGAGAATACTCCAAGAGCAACACTGGTAAATGCCGAAGAGACAGATTCTGATCTTGCCAATGCAGGGATCGGTGCAAGATTTTATTTGACTGAACGTTTTTTTATACGTGCTGATTATCGTCGCTACGTTGTTTTATCAAACGATGATGAAAACGATGATTTTGATGAAATAACAGGCGGCGTGGCATTTTTCTTTTAAAGAAGGGAAGGGATAAATTATGAAATGGATTGCAATATTTCTCATCATGCTGATAGGCATCAACACCGGCATGGTGTTTGCGCAGGAAGATGAAGATCAGCAAGAACAGGAACAGGTGATTAAGCCAGATATTCATCGTAGAGATATCGTGGTGCCGAAAATTGATACTGAAGACTTCGAGATCTCAGCATTCTATGGAGTACTGGATGTCGAGGATTTTGGGTCTGAACCGGTGATTGGAATTCGTGCAGCGTATCACGTCACCGAAGACTTCTTTGTTGAAGCGACATACGGCGAATCTGAGGTTAAAGATGAGTCATTTCGTCGGCTAGGTCTGCCATTGTTCCCCCAGGAAACGCAGGACGTTGAATATTACGCATTATCAATAGGGTACAACATATTGCCGGGCGAAGTGTTTCTGGGGCGTGACATCGCGTTGAGTAGTACTTTTTATGTACTCGCAGGTGTTGGTAATGTTGAGTTCATTGAAGAGGACGAGTTTGCATACCACTTTGGAATAGGGTTGAAAATTCTGCCAACGGACTGGTTATCAGCACGATTTGATTTTAGAGATTATATCTATGAAACAGATCTGTTGGGAGAAAATGAATTCACACATAACCTGGAAGCCTCATTCAACCTGGGCGTGTTCTTCTAAATTATGTATGTGGAGGCGTCATGAAAAGTATAGAAATTAAAAATATTTTAATTGTTATTACAGGACTCCTGTGTCTGATTTGCGTGGGTACTTCAGTTGCCAGAAATGAACTGATCGGCAAGACAGCACCTGATTTTACTTTAAAGAGTGATCAGGGTGATAACCGAAAACTTAGTGAATATCGTGGCAAAGTTGTGCTTATTAATTTCTGGGCATCATGGTGTGGTCCTTGTCAGCAGGAATTGCCAAAACTTTCTGAGCTAAAGGGACTGCATGACGAATATGATTTTGAACTGCTCGCAGTCAACATTGATGAAGAACCGGAAAAAGCCATAAGACTGGCAAAAAAACTGGGGATTGATTTCCCAATATTATTCGACCAGTCCAAACAGGTAAGCAAACTATACGATATTGACGCTATGCCCATGACTATTATTGTCGATAGAAACGGCGAGATTCGATATATGCACCGTGGTTATAAAGAAAGTTACCTGAGTCTTTATCAGCAGCAGATCAAGCAATTGAAATATGAATAAATCATGATAATTAAATCTTTATTGTTAATGTTCATTGTTATTGGCTTAACTGCATGCAGTATAAAGCCGATTGAACCGTGGGTGGCACCATATGAACGAGAGCATTTGGCAGACCCTATTATGGATCCGGATCGTGATGCAGTGTTTAGCTCGTTCAGACAACACACCTATGAAACCAGAGAAGGTGCTAAAGGCGCAGCATCGGCACAAGGAAGTGGTTGTGGCTGTAACTAAATTACAATTTGCTATATACGCGCTAATTATAAGCGCCATTGCTGCTGTATCACTGATCAGGCAACCAGCATTTGCTGCCCAGTTACCTGAAGACAGGGCAGATGTTCAATACCATTATTACGATGGTGGTGGTGTAGAGGTTGATGGTGTCACTGTACTGGTACGCAAAAGCTTTGCACAAAAATTTTCAGTGTACGGAAAATATCATCAGGACAATATTACTGGCGCGTCGCCCGACGTGCTGGCAGGCGCAAGCAAATATACTGAAGACAGAGATGAATTTACGCTGGGTGGTAACTACCTGCATGATAATACAGTAATCGGCGCATTCTATACTTATAGTGATGAGAATGATTATGAGGCCAATACAGCAGGTTTTGATATTTCTCATGACATGTTTGGTGATTTAACTACCATAGGCCTGGGCTTTACTCATGGTTGGGATACTATCAAGCGTGTTGATGCGCCTGAATTTGAGGAAGATTTAAAACGATCTCAATATCGTGTTTCTTTATCACAGGTATTAACCAGTAAAATCAGAGCAGATCTCTCTTATGAGGCAACGCTTGAAGATGGTTACCTCAATAATCCCTACCGGTTTGTCATTATTGGGAATGTTCCGCAGGGTTTGGGTTCCGAAGTGTATCCGGGTACAAGGTCTAGCCAGGCAACGGCACTCAGCGTGACCAAGTACTGGGATTTCAAAGCTGCAACTTCTCTGGGTTATCGATATTTTAGAGACACCTGGGACATAGTTGCTCATACAGTCGATTTCACTTATTCGCAATATATTGGTGATCGTTGGCTGACCGATTTGTATTTACGTTATTACACTCAGGATGCAGCAGACTTTTATAGTAATAATTTTTCGGTCGCGCGAAATTTCATGGCCAGAGATAAAGAATTAAGCACTTTTGATAGTTACTCAATTGGCGCCAAAGTCAGCTATAGGATTTTTGATGAATATTCAAGATTCAATAATGGCACGTTGAATTTTTCTGCAGAATATATTGATTCGCAATATGACGACTACAGCGGGATAGAAGACCTTTCTGTCATTACCGATGATCCATATTCATTTGATGCGGCAGTATTGCAACTGTTCTTTTCGGTGAGATATTGAGTTGATGAGAAAGAATAATTTAAAGGAGGTGGGTATGCCTACAAAATTACTGGTATTAATAATTTCAATGCTGATTACAGGAAGTGTAATCTCTGCAACTCAAACAGGCGAAAATCTTGATGATGAGTTTAAATCACTGGATGGGCGAGTCCAGTCGCTTAAGAAAGAGGTTCTTGAGATTAATCGCGATCTGTATATTTTAGAGGAAGAATTGCTTTTCCCTGCAAATACACAAATAGCTGTATTCGTGTCAGTGGATGTTGGTGATTTCTTTGATCTTGACTCTGTGCAGTTAAAACTGGATGACAAGATTGTTGCAAACTATTTGTATACCAAACGTGAAGTTGATGCATTACACCGTGGCGGTGTTCAGCAACTGTATGTTGGTAACGTCACCAGTGGTGAACATGAATTAGTGGCGATACTTGTTGGCAAGGGACCGAACGGACGTGATTATCGCCGGGGTGCAGATATAAAAGTAGAAAAAGGCCTGGGTGCAAAATATCTGGAGCTCAAGATTTCAGACAGGTCTATCAAGAAACAACCTGAATTTGTCATTAAAGAGTGGCAATAGGTGATCTGGCAGAGAGCTTACCTTTAAATGATAACCATGTTGTCCAGACTGATTAAATATTTCGTAGTCGCCTGTTTGTTTGCGAATGCGTCAGTGTATGCTGAAGAAAAGATAGTGATCAATACTGTCAAGGATCTTCACTATGGCGAAGTGCTGTTTCATTTTTTTCAGGATGATTATTTTACTTCAATAACTCATTTACTGGCAGCGCAGCAACTTAATCGAGTGGCTAATCACCGCCCTGATGACGAGTTGCTATTAGGCGGGATAGAGCTGTCCTATGGAATGCATAATGAAGCCGGAAAAATATTTGCTAGACTTCTTGAAGAAAACTCCGATGATGCTGTTAAAAACAGAGCTTATTATTATCTGGCAAAAATTTCTTATCAGCGTGGTTATCTGGCGAACGCAGCGCAATACGTGGAAAACATTAAAGGTGCGGTCCATGAAGATGTTTTCAGCGATGTAAAATTATTAAAAAGTCAGGTATACCTGGATATAGGTCAGCCCGAGAAAGCGATTGCAGTACTTGATGGATGGAAGCCGCCAAAATCACATAAACCATATGCATTGCATAATCTTGGAATTGCTCATATTAGAAATGGTAATGTGGAAGATGGAGTCAGTAGTTTAAAAAACGCTAGCAAACAAAAGATACGCAATTCAAATGAATTGACACTAAGAGATAAGTCCAATCTCGTAGCAGGGCTGGCATTATTAAAAAATGAACCGGAAAAAGCACAAGGCTATCTTGAAGATGTTCGCCTAAGTGGTCTTTATTCAGATATTTCCCTGTTGACCATGGGGTGGGCGCACAGTGAACAGGGGCATTATGAGAAAGCTTTAACTCCCTGGCTGGAATTAAAAGATCGCAGATTAACAACGACACCAGTCCAGGAAGGATTACTGGCGATCGCTTACGGGTATGGGCAACTTGGTTTGAATGGTCGCGCCGTAAAGTCCTATGAAGATGCAATCAATTCATATCAGATTGAAACTGGCAAATTAACGGAATCAATTGCTTCGATCGAGCAAGGTAAATTTATCACCGCGTTAATTGGCAAAACTAAAGAAGAACCACTATTAGGCTGGTTCTGGTCGTTAAAAAGTATTCCTTCAGTACCGGAAATGCGATACCTGTCGGAACTGATGGCTGATCATCAGTTCCACGAAGCTGTTAAAAATTTCCGTGACCTGATTTTTCTTCAGGAAAATCTTCAGAACTGGCTAGACAACATTCATGTATACAACACCATGCTTGATACGCGTAAAGCACGCTATGAACAAACAGCGCCTGCAGCAGGCAAAACGCTGAAGAGGTCGCAATTGAAGCGTCTTAAGGCAAAATATGCTGAGCTTTCTGAAGCATATAATGATGCAGAATCGAATCAAAATGTACTGGCATTTGTCGATGATGATGAACTGCTGAAAATCAAACGCATTGATCGACTTTATAATAAGTTAACAAAATTAAGTGAACAGGATCCATCAAACAAACAGTATTCAGACAGCTTGAAGCGACTTGAAATGCTTAAAGGTCGAATTTACTGGGAAGTTTCACAACAATATGCAGAAAGACAATGGAGAGCTAAAACAGAGCTCAGAGCCATTGAAGAAGAAATTACTAATATGGCTGACGTTGAAAAATCTATTGGCACCGTTGATCAGGTGGCAAGTTTTGGCTTTGGTGGATTCCAGTATCGCATAGACGAAATCAGACAGAGAATTGAAGACGCACTTCCACGCTTAGTTGTTGCTTATGAAAAACAAAGCACGCTGATCGAAAAGCTTGCTGTGCGTGAACTGGTTAAACGCAAGCTGGTGATGAAGAGTTATCGTGCGCAAGCCAAGCTGGCATTGGCACAGGCTTATGATCAGGCAACCATTGATAATCCGGAAATTATTGGAGAAGACGAATGAAGCATATACGTTATTGCAGCGTTTATGCGCTGATTCTAATGATACAGGCTTGTGGCTGGGGCGGTGGGTCCTATTATACGATTGAAGACCTTGAGCGTAAGAAAGTCGACGTGGAAAACGACATTCCCGTTGAGAGTAGCCGTAAGAAAGCCATACATAGCTATCGTGAGTTGCTGGTTGATGAAGATCAGGAAAAAGATTCGCCAGAAGTAATACGCAGGTTGGGTGATTTAAGGCTAGAGGAAAATGAAGACCTGCAGGCAGTCGATGTATCAAGTCCTGAAGTTGCATCAAAATTCACAACCACTGATATAAATTATAAAGAGACTATCGAGTTATATGAATACTTGTTGCTAGAGCAATCAGACTATCAATTAAACGATGTTGTCCTGTATCAATTATCACGGGCATATGAAGCGGCAGATCAGCGCGAGAAAATGCTGGATAGTCTAGACAGATTAATTGAAAAGTTTCCGGATTCTGATTATTACGTGGAAGCGCAGTTTCGCCGTGGCGAGACACTGTTTGTAGATAAGAAATACAAGCGAGCTGAACTGGCTTATGCTGAAGTCATCGAGCTGGGCAAGGACAGTCGATTCTATCGGCATGCACTTTATAAACAGGGTTGGACGCAATTCAAGAGGCTTGATTATGATGTCGGATTGCATTCGTTTATTGCGCTTCTCGATACCATGATTATGAATGATGTTGATAAGGATATAGAAGCGCTGACGCGTCCAGAAAAAGAGTTGTTAGACGACTCTCTGCGCGCATTGGGATTAAGTTATGGTTATTTGGGCGGTGCCAGTGAAATATCGGGTTATTTTAATGGTCACGGAAGGCGACCATACGAAGCCTTGATCTATGATCGGCTGGGGGTGCAGTATCTGGAAAAGCAGCGCTATAGTGATGCTGCCAATACATTTAGAGAGTTTGTTAAGCATAATCAGTTCAATGCGCAGGCGCCAGATTTCCAGATCAGGGCCATTGATGCGTTCAAGAAAGGTAAATTCCCGTCTGAAGTACTGAATGCAAAAAAACAGTTTGTTGAAAATTATCATATTAACTCTGAATACTGGGTACATAACCAGATTGAAGATGCGTCACATGTCGTTGATTATCTGAAATCCAATATCATCGATTTAGCCAAGTACTATCATGCCGTTGCCCAGAAATCCAAGAAGAAGCCAGACTATATTGAAGCAACCCGCTGGTATCAGGCCTACATAGCATCGTTTCCCGAAGATCCGCATTCGGCGCATATGAATTTCCTGCTGGCAGATATCTGGTTTGAAACTAAAGAATATGAAAATGCAGTTGTTGAATTTGAAAAGACAGCATATCACTATCCGGCGCATGCAAAAGATTCAGAGGCTGGTTATGCAGCTCTGGTTGCGTTTAATGACTGGTTGACTGCAACTAAAGACAAAAGTGTTAATGCACAAATTAAATCCAGGCAGATTGATAGTACATTTAAATTTGCCAATAAATTCCCGTTACATCCACAAGCATCTGTGGCGTTAACAAAAGCAGCTGAAGATCTATTCTCAATTAAAGATTACAGCAGGGCTATTCAGGCATCAAGTTTGCTGGTTGAAAAGTTTGCTGATAGCGATATCAAACTTCGTAAAAGTGCCTGGACTGTTAAGGCGCACTCTTCTTTCGAGCTAAATGACTTTCCTGGTTCAGAGGTTGCTTACCAACAGGCAATTCTATTAGTTGGAAATGATGCTAAAGAGCGTAAAAATCTTGAAGAAAAACTAGCCGCTTCTATTTACAAACAGGGAGAAGCCAGTCAGTTGGCAGGTGAAACAGATATAGCGGTAGAGCATTATTTGCGAGTTGGCCGAATTGTTCCTGGTTCTGATATTCGACCGGCAGCACAATATGATGCAGCAACATTACTGCTTAAGTCAGAGCAATGGTCACGTGCCGCGGTTGTGCTGGAAGATTTCAGAAGCCGTTTCCCTGATCATGAAGAACAGTCCTCAATTACGCATAAATTAGCACTGGTATACGAAAAAGATCAACGCAATATACTGGCTGCGCAAGAATACGAAAGGATTAGTCTGGATGATGCAAATGATAAAGAAACCCAGCGTACTTCAAGTCTTGTGGCAGCAGATTTATATGCAAAAGAAAAAGATGATTATCGTGCTATTGAAATCTACAAGAATTATATCAAGAGATTTCCCAAGCCTTATGAAGCTGCATTGGAAGTTCGTCAATCACTTGTAGATTTGTATCTAGCAAGAAATGAGACCCAGTTAGTCAAGCAATGGCGGGAAGATATCATCAAGACTGAGGCTGTAGCAGGTTCTACCAGTACTGCCAGGATGAAATTTATTGCTGCTAATGCATCACTTCAGTTGGCAATTCCTAAATACACGGTATTTAATGCCAGCCGCTTGAAAATCCCATTGAAAACAAGTCTGAAAGCGAAGAAAACGCTCATGGAAAGAGCATTGCTAGCGTTTGAACAGGCAGGTGCATACAAGGTAGAAGAGGTGACTACGTCAGCAACCTACTACTCAGGCTTGATTTACTACGACTTTAGTCGCGCATTAATGCAGTCTGATCGGCCTCCCGGACTTTCTCAAGAAGAACTGGCGCAGTATGAGTTTTTACTGGAAGAACAGGCATTCCCGTTTGAGGAGCAGGCGATTGACCTGTTTGAACTGAATGCACGCAGAACAGTGGATGGTGTGTATAACAAATGGATTAAAGAAAGCCTGCGTGAATTAGGTGAATTAGTACCAGCGCGATACGCGAGAACAGAAAAATCAGAAGCTTATGTGGAGACAATTCATTAATACTAAATATATTATTTCAGGTTTCATTGTATTGCTGTTAACGGCATGTGCAAATGCGCCCAGTAATGTATCTTCAGTTGCCAACAATAAAGATGAAAGTTCCAGAATAGTTGTAAAGCAGAATTATAAAGTTTCTGCGTCTGTTGAACAGCAGTTTGGATATGGTGTGGAAGCAATGTCTGCAGAAGATTATTTGCAGGCCATCGAAATATTCAATCAGGTTGCAGAAAAAGAACCGCGTGCTTCAGGCCCCTGGGTGAATATCGCGATAGCTTACCGAAAACTGGGCGAAATTGATAAAGCCGATCATGCTATTGAAACTGCCGTTAAGCTGAATCCAAAGAATCCTTATGCATTAAATCAGGCAGGCATTATTAAACGTGAAAAAGGCGCTTTTGAGGAGGCGCAGAGTATGTATAAAAATGCTCTGGCCGAGTATCCGAATTACGCAAACGCTCATCTAAATTTAGCTATTTTATGTGACCTGTATTTACAGAAAATAGTTTGTGCAAAATCACATTATCAGGCATATCAAGAAATAGAAAAAAATGACGATAAACAAGTCATAGCCTGGATAAGTGATTTATCACGTAGAGAGAGTCAAATAAAATAGTGATGGAGTTGGGATAGTGAAAATCTTCTTGCTAATTATGATCTTTATATTCATGCAAAGTATGTCATTTGCAGATCAGAATGTGCAGGAGCTTAATGGTATTTCAATTATTGGTAATAAAGAATTACCCAAAAGTCTGGTGATTGTTCCATGGAAAGCATCACTGCCAGGTGAGGGCGACTTTTTTCTGCAGCGACATATTAACGAATATATACAGCCGGTAGATAAGGAAGTTTTTCAACGCAAAGTAGATTTCTATCAGCAAAGTAGAAAATAAATTTACGATATTAAGTAATAGGGAGTCCCAATGAATATGTATGAGTCTTTTGTAACATTCTTCCAGTCCGGCGGTATTTTCATGATCCCAATCGTGTTTGTGTTAGCCATAGGTTTGGCGATCGCCATTGAAAGATATATTTATCTTTCTTCCACACGAATTAAAAATCAGATTGCCTGGAAAAAAATTCAGACAGTACTGGCCAGTGGCAATATGAATGAAGCAATGAATTTTGCTGAAAAATCCAAATGTGCTATCAGCCGAATTATGGGCTATGGCATTGCAAGTGCGCAAACGTCACGCCGTAGAGATGATATTGAAACGGCAATGGAAGAAGGTTTAATGGAAGTGGTTCCTAAACTGGAAAAGCGGACTCATTACCTGGCGACTTTTGCAAATGTTGCAACCCTGTTAGGTCTGCTTGGAACAATTATCGGTCTAATCGATGCATTTACAGCAATATCCGCGGCAAGCCCTGCAGAAAAAGCAGATTTGCTCTCATCAAGTATCTCGGTTGCGATGAATACAACCGCATTTGGACTGATGGTAGGTATTCCATTATTGCTTCTGCATTCCTGGTTACAGACCAAGACTACAGAAATTGTTGATAGCCTTGAGATGGCCTCAGTCAAAGTACTGAATACCATTGCAGTCAGTGCGCGAAAGCAGGCACAGGCTGAAGCATAAAATTGATATAAGTCATTATGATATATAGACGCCATAGTAGAAGACGCAACAGGGAAGAAGCAGAGCTAAGTATTACTGCTTTCATGAACCTGATGGTAATTCTGGTTCCTTTCCTGCTGATTACAGCGGTGTTTTCTAAAATAAGTATTTTGGAACTGGATTTGCCAGCCAAATCTGATGTTGTCAAAAATAACGTTAAAACATTAGAGCTTGAAATTGTTGTACGCGAGAATTCATTGCGTGTTCAGGATCGTAACAAGGGCGTACTCAAATCAATTAAAAACGGCGACCAAGGCTACGAATTAACAGCACTTAACGAATATTTACAAGGCCTGAAAACCAGGTATCAGGATATTCAAAATGCAACAATACTGTTAGAACCAGACATTACCTACGATGTGCTTGTTCAGATTATGGACTCAGTCAGGGCGGCAGAAGTAGTTAAGGATGGGGAAACAGTATTTGCAGATCTGTTTCCTGATATCGCTGTGGGTGATGCTCCAGTGTATACAGCAGGAAGATAATTATGCGTGGCAAAAAAACAGTACAAAGAATGCAGCGCAATCATGATCGCGCTAAAAAGCAGGCACCATTTAATATTGTCTCGCTGATGGATATATTTACCATTTTGGTATTTTTCTTACTGGTGAATGCGTCGGACCCGACTGTACTACCAAATGCTAAAGGCATTGAAATGCCGCAGTCTATGGCTGAGAAAAAGCCGCGTGTTTCTGTAGTATTAATGCTTAATAATGAAGATATAAGCCTGCAGGGTCAGAAAGTTGTCAGTTCAGGTGATATCAATGGAAATAAGAAAGCGGATGTGCAAAAGCTACAGATGGCACTTCAGGAAGAGATGCTAAAAGTTCAGGCAGATGTGCAAGAAGGTGAGAAAAAGGAAATTACTATAATGGGTGATAAAGAAGTGCCATTCAGCCTGATAAAGCAAGTCATGCAGATTTGTTCAAGTGCTGGTTTTGAGCAGATATCATTATCCGTTATTCAAAGAGAATCTACTAAAGCAAGTTAGAGTTATGACAGCAGCAGCCGTATATTCATGGCGCCTCCCATGGGAAGTGTCAACCGTAGAGAAAACAAGATTCAGACGCGTATTGAATCGTGTCACGATGACTTGTCTTGTGCTCACCCTGATTGTCCCATTCCTGCCCTTGCCAGAAAAAGAAAAACCAGTTGAGGAATTACAGGAAAAGCGCGTTGTAAAAATACTGATTGAAAAAAAGCTTCCACCACCTCCACCGATTGTTAAAAAAGTGGTGCCTCAGAAAATTAACAAACCAGTCAAAACTACAAAACCAAAAGCAATAAAGAAAGTACAGGAAAAGAAAGTTGCTAAAGCAGCTAATAAGCCTGTCCCTCAGAAAAAGGTAGCACCTGCGCCACCTAAAAAATCTGCAAAAGAAGTGGCAGCGGCCTCGGGTTTGCTGGCATTTCAAAGTGAATTGGCTGACATCAGTAAAAAAACAAATTCGCAAACTTTAGGTGAGCGGTCACTCAGTAATAGTGGTGGCTCGGCTTCAAGAATTGAACGTTCTCTGGTAACAAAGAACACAGGTAAAGGCAGTGGTGGTATCAATACTGCTGCATTGAGCCGGGACGTATCGGGTACCGGACTGGGCGGCAGAACAGCGAGCCGTGTTTCTGGACCTGCTGGTCTGGGGGCTGGTGAGGGCGGTTCAGGCACAGGCAGTGACAATGGTGTTGGACGTGCGGCGCAGCGTGATCTGGAAAAAATACAGATCACATTTGATAGAAATAAGAGTGCGATATTCAGTATGTACAATCGGGCACTTAGATCATCACCTGACCTGCAGGGAAAAGTCGTCCTAAAAATTTCTATTGCGCCTTCAGGGAAGGTGACTGAAGTATATATCGTCAGTAGTGAACTGGCTGATACGGAACTCGAGCAGAAACTAATTCAACGCGTAAAACTGATCAATTTTGGATCTGAAGATGTTCCAGTATTTACATTTAATTATCCGATCGATTTTTATCCAGTCTAGATTGCGCTGGATATCTGTTGCGATCCTGTCATTTGCCGTTTCGGTCCCGGCAGTCTGGAGTACGCCACTTAAATTAGCCAATTTTGAATTAAGCGGGGTTGTCCTGAATAACCCTGACTCAATTGCCGTTCTGTTTGATAAAGAAAAGCATCGTGAATTAGTATTGCGAGTCGGTGACGTAGTTGCTGGCTGTGTGCTGGATTATGTTCGTCGTAGCCGCGTTAGTTTCTACTGTAATGACCAGGTGCTTACCTTGACATTAAGAAGCTTAAGCATTGATATAACATCAACAGCAGGCAAAGATGTATGGTCACCTCCTGTAAATATATCCACCGAAGACCGCAAACAATTTTTTGATAAGCCCGAAAATTTCATCACCACGTTTAATTTGGTTCCTCATATGCAAGATGGGCAGCTGGCAGCGTTTGAGGTTAAAAGTGTGCTTGAAGAAAATGTCTCCAAAAAACTTGATTTGCAGAAGGGAGATTTGATTGTATCGGTAAATGGTGTGGCAGCAACGAATGCGGACCAGTTTTCAGATGCGTTTGATCAGATTAAATATACACAATCTATAGATCTGGAGCTTATACGCGACGATGTTCGTTATTACAAAAACTTTTTACTGCAACGTGAGTACTGATCTAGGTAGATTTTATCAACACGTACACAGCGCCAGTTCCACCATCTGCAGGCCTTGCAGAACAGAATGCCAAAATCTCTGAGCGCCGCTGCAGCCACTGGTTAACTAACGGTTTAATCACCGGGCCCTGATTACTTGAGCCGTAACCTTTTCCATGAATGATACGCACACAACGAATCCCAAATTCTCTGCATTCATTGACGAATTCATTGAGTTGCTGCTGTGCTTCAAGTCTGGTCAAGCCGTGTAGATCCAGCTCTGCCTCAATTGTGTACTGACCACGTTTAAGTTTGCGGAAGACCTGTTTTTGTATTCCTGTCTGTACATATGAAAGACTATCACCAGCTTGCATGTCGACATATTCACTGGGGCTGACGAGCAACTCATCCATGACTCTTCGTTCATCTCGATGTGACTGCTTTGGTATGGGGCGGGGTTTGGGTATTTCATGGACGACTTTGTCATGATCGGATAATACTTTTACGCCATCGAGTAGCTCGGCAAAACTTGGAGAGTCATCGGGATTATTTTTGTCGTCTGACATGAAATTTACAATCAATTAAATTATTACTACGAAGCCTGGGCACTTGCCTGCTATTATAGGTGGATTTTCTATTCCAGATAGTACACTTTTTACCCGAATACATGTATGCATTTATTACTCAGTAACGATGATGGTTACCAGGCGCCGGGCCTTTTGGCGCTGGCCAAATCTCTCAGCGAAATCGCCAAAATAAGTGTAGTTGCACCACATATAGACCGTAGTGCTGCGAGTAATTCACTTACTCTGCAAATGCCTCTACGTGCTAGTGAAGTTGAAGCCGGCTGGTTTAAGGTCGATGGAACACCAACCGATTGTGTCCATCTGGGTCTTACGGGCTTGCTACAGAATGAACCCGATATGGTGGTTGCTGGGATTAACTGTGGTCCAAATCTGGGCGATGACGTGATTTACTCGGGAACGGTCGCTGCTGCCATCGAAGGCAGGCATCTGGGTTTTCCTGCGGTGGCGGTATCAATCAACTCATTTCAGGCAGAACATTTTCTCACGGCTGCCATTGTCACCAGAAATCTGGTCAAACAACTGATCAATAAACCGCTCCCCAAAGATACAATTCTTAATGTTAATGTGCCCGATGTACCATTAGCAGATATACGTGGAGTGCAAACCACCCGTCTTGGCAACCGGCATAAGTCTGAGCCAGCTGTTGTGACAAATGATCCGCGCGGAAAAACAATCTACTGGGTAGGTGCTGCAGGTCCCGAACAGGATGCCGGACCGGGGACAGATTTCCATGCGTTGAGCGAAAATTATATTTCTGTCACACCAATTCATGTGGATCTTACCAAATATAATTCAATAGATCTGATTAGCAGCTGGCTGAGTGATTGCGGGATTAGCGATGAGTAAAAATATCCAGGGTATAGGTATGACATCGCAGCGAACGCGCGATCGCTTGATTGATCGTCTGCGTGCCAAAGGGATTCGAAGTGTCACAGTGCTGGAAGCCATGCGTTCAATACCAAGACATCTATTTGTTGATGAGGCATTGGCAACCCGCGCTTATGAAGATAATGCGTTACCAATCGGACATAAACAAACTATATCCCAGCCATACACTGTGGCTAGAATGACGGAAGCATTAATTGCTGAAGGAATTCCACAAAAGGTACTGGAAATTGGCACAGGTTCCGGATATCAGGCGGCATTACTCGCTCATATAGTTGAAAAAGTCTATACCGTAGAATTAATTAAGCCCTTGCATCAACAGGCACGAAAATTACTGATATCACTAGGTCTAAGAAATGTGCAATGTAAATTATCAGATGGTACCTGGGGCTGGGAAAACTACGCGCCGTACGATGCAATTATAGTGACTGCTGCTGCACCTGAAATTCCAAATTCTCTCATCAATCAACTGAAGATCGGCGGTCGCCTGATTATTCCTGTTGGCACTCAGGATAGTACGCAACAATTACTGACACTTAAACGCACTAACGATGGTGTCACTCAGGAAAAACTTGAAGATGTTTCATTTGTACCTTTGGTACGAGGGCCGTAAATTTAGAATGAAATTATTCTCAACAATATATGCAAAATGCATGAATGCCGCCGCACATAAACGTGCACCTGCAATCCTGAGTGCATTAAGTTTTGCTGAATCATCATTTTTTCCAATTCCTCCCGACGTCATGCTCGCGCCCATGTGCATGCGATTACCGAACAGGGCACTATGGTTTGCATTTCTCACAACAATATTCTCAGTGCTTGGCGGATTGGCGGGATATGCGATTGGATACTTTGCATTTGATGTGATTTCACAATGGCTTGAAACTACCAAGTATTGGGACAGTTATATTCACGCGCGTGACTGGTTTGAGCAATGGGGCGTCTGGGTAGTATTTATTGCCGGTTTTTCACCAATTCCTTATAAGTTATTTACTATTACTGCCGGTGTTATGGTGCAGCCATTGCTACCATTTCTATTGGCTTCATTTGTGGGAAGAGGAGCAAGATTTTTCCTGGTGGCCGGAATTATCAGGTTTGCCGGGCCACGAATTGAACCTATGTTGTTAAAATATATCGAATGGTTAGGATGGATATTTGTCGCTTTACTTGCTATCGCTATAATCTGGGCATCAGCTCACTAACAACTCGCTTTTTATTTTACATGCGAATATTTTTCATTTGCTTATGTCTGGTTCTGCTGCTTAACGGATGTGCTTCCAAATCAAAGCAACCGCGCTATTATCATAATAGTTACCACATTGTAGAAAAAGGTGACACGCTACATTCAATAAGCTGGCGTTATGGTGTGGATGCTAAATCTCTTGCCAGGTGGAATAACATATCCAGGCCTTACACAATTTATCCAGGTCAAAAATTACGCGTTAACTCATCTGCACCTATTAGAAGTACCAGCAGGGCTGCTAAATCATCGTCTGCCAAATCTGCAAGCAAACCGAGTAAACCAGTCAGAACTATTCCTGTGGGGGACTGGCGATGGCCGGTCAAGGGGAAACTATTAAGTAAGTTTTCAGGCAGCAATAATGGTATCGATATTGTTGCCAAAGAAGGCACCGTCGTCAGTGCTGCCTCTGCAGGCAAGGTCGTCTATGCCGGAAGTGGCCTGCGAGGCTATGGGAATTTATTGATCATTAAGCATAATGACAGTTTTTTCAGCGCTTATGCACATAGCAGGAAACTGCTAGTCAACGAAGGTGCTGTGGTTAAAACCGGACAGAAAATTGCGGAAGTGGGTTCGACGGGTACAGATCGAGCAAAACTGCATTTTGAAATACGTAAAGATGGCAATCCGGTTGATCCCTTGAAGTATTTGCCCAGATAATCATCTTTATTTCACTTGGCTGATCAATAGAAGTAAACCGACATCGCGTTGCTCAGCGCTTAACACTGCATAGGTACGGCAGGCGGCAGAGTGATCCATTGCCTCAAATCCAATCTTATTGTTCGCAAACTGAGCGATTATTGATGCAGGGGGAAACTGCAGCGAATTGCCGCTACCCAGGATTACAAGTTCAGGCTTCAGGTCAATAATAAACTTGATGGATTCAGGGGTTAATTCTGAGCTGTATTGTAATGGGAGCGAGTCAATCAGCGTGTCTGGGGAGAGATATAGCGATTTTCCGTAACACTGATTGTTTATAGTGACGGTATTTTTGCTGTACTCATTAATAATATAGTTACCCGAGGGCTTGTCTTCTGTAAAATGCACGGTCTGATTTTATCTACAAATTCACTAAATAGTACTTCAAGTTTTGGAATAACGCATCAATGGAAGATTTTCCAAGAATTAAGCGGTTACCACCGTATATTTTTAATATTGTAAACGAGCGAAAAGCCGCCTTTCGGGCAGAAGGTGAGGATGTCGTTGATTTTGGAATGGGCAATCCTGATCAGGGTGCGCCTGCTCATATCGTTGACAAACTGGTAGAAGCAGCCCAGCGAAGCGATACACACCGGTATTCTGTCTCTCGGGGAATCCCGCGTTTGAGAAAATCAATTTGTGGATGGTACAAACGCAAGTTTGATGTGGATTTGGATGAGGAAACTGAATCAATAGTCACTATCGGTTCGAAAGAAGGTCTCGCTCATTTAGCACTGGCAATGTTAAGTCCGGGTGACGCTGTGCTGGTACCTAACCCTGCTTACCCAATTCATCCATACGGGTGTGTGATCGCAGGTGCAGAAGTTATCTATGTACCACTGTCAGAAGAAACTGACTTTTTTGAAGAACTGGAAAAGGCGATTAATGTTGCCTGGCCAAAACCAAAGTTAATCATTTTGAATTTTCCGGCCAATCCAACAACGCAGTGCGTTGAGCTGGAGTTTTTTGAGCGAGTTATCGAGATTGCCAAGGAATACAATATCTGGGTAATTAACGATATTGCCTATGGTGAGATCACATTCGATGGCTATGAACCGCCATCGATTTTACAGGTCAAAGGTGCGAAGGACATTGCAGCAGAGTTTTACTCGCTTTCCAAAACGTACAATATGCCGGGCTGGCGTGTCGGTTTTATGTGCGGTAATAAAACGCTTGTGGGTGCTTTATCCCGATTGAAATCATATCTGGACTATGGAATGTTTACCCCCATTCAGGTCGCTGCCATTGCAGCACTGGATGGTCCGCAGGATTGCGTCCAGGAAATTCGTAATATGTATTGTTCACGTCGTGATGTATTGATCGATGGACTGAATAATATGGGTTGGCATGTTGACCCACCTAAGGCCACTATGTTTGTCTGGGCAAAAATCCCTGAAAAATTTTCTCAGCAAGGTTCGCTGGATTTTTCCATACAAATGCTGGAACAGGCAAAAGTTGCTGTTTCACCTGGTATCGGATTTGGCCAATATGGCGATGGCCATGTGCGCTTTAGTTTAATTGAAAATGAACACAGAACACGACAGGCAATACGTGGAATTAAAAAAATGTTTCGCGATTCTGAATAACACAAGAGAATAAATAGCATCATGAAACCAGTCACAATAGGAATTTTAGGTTTAGGTACCGTCGGCGGAGGAACCGCAACGGTATTGCAACGTAATGGGGAAGAAATCGCAAGACGTGCCGGGCGTTCAATCAAGCTGGTTGCAGCCAGTGTGCGTGATATTAATAAAAAGCGCGGCGCGAACCTGGACAATGTCAGGTTAACGCAGGACTCAAATGAAATTGTTAATGACCCAGAGATAGATATTATTCTGGAATTAATTGGCGGAACAGAGCTGGCGAAAGAACTTGTATTACGTGCGATAGAAAATGGCAAGCACATAGTCACTGCAAATAAAGCACTGATTGCTCTGCATGGTAATGAAATCTTTGCAGCCGCGCAGCGTAAAGGAGTCACTGTTGCGTTTGAAGCCGCCGTCGCTGGTGGTATTCCGATTATCAAGGCTATTCGTGAAGGTCTGGCTGGTAATCAGATTGAATGGCTTGCAGGTATTATTAATGGTACCGGTAATTTCATTCTGACTGAAATGCGCGACAAAGGCCGTGACTTTGCGGATGTACTCAGTGAAGCCCAGGCACTTGGCTATGCAGAAGCAGATCCAACTTTTGATGTTGAAGGTATTGATGCTGCACATAAATTAACGATACTGGCGTCAATTGCATTTGGGGTTCCTTTGCAGTTTGAAAAAGTTTATACGGAAGGTATTTCAGAAATTACTCGTGCTGATGTTGAATATGCAGGTGAGCTGGGATACAGGATTAAACATTTAGGTATAGCGCGACGGGTTGAAGCCGGTTTGGAAATGCGTGTACACCCCACCTTGATTCCTCATAGACGACTGATTGCCAATGTTGACGGTGTAATGAATGCAGTGCTGGTAAAAGCAGATGCAGTAGGTTCTACTTTATACTATGGACCAGGAGCAGGTGCTGAACCGACAGCTTCTGCAGTAGTTGCAGATCTGGTTGATGTGGTGAGAGCGCTGACAACTGATCCAGGTAATCGTGTACCACATCTAGCATTCCAGCCCGATGCCATACATGATATAGAAGTGCTAGGTATGGATCAGGTGGAAACAGCATTTTATCTGCGCATGCAAGTGCAGGATCAGGCAGGTGTGCTGGCAGATATTACACGCATATTTTCAGATCAGGATATTAGTATAGAGGCGATTGTTCAAAAAGAAGAGAAGGATGAGCAGGGTAGTGTGCCTTTAGTTATGTTGACCCATAATGTGTTTGAATCAAACATGAAGGCAGCAATTCAAAAAATAGAAAAACTGGATACAGTGACAGGCAAAATCATCAGAATTCGTTTAGAAACTTTAGGTTAAATTAATGCAAGATTTAAAAACACATTATACAGGGCTGATCAAACGCTATTTACCAAGATTGCCAATTGATCCTGATGGAAGAATTATTAGCCTTGGCGAAGGAAATACACCATTAATCCTATGTCAAAATATAAAAGTCGCTAATGAACATGATGTATCTCTGTATTTGAAATACGAAGGGTTAAATCCTACTGGGTCATTTAAAGATCGTGGTATGACGGTTGCAGTTACCAAAGCTATACAGGAAGGAAGTCGTGCAATTATCTGCGCGTCTACCGGAAATACGTCTGCCGCAGCAGCAGCTTATGCGTCACGTGCAGGAATTACAGCATTCGTGTTAATCCCGGATGGAAAAATTGCCATGGGTAAACTTGCCCAGGCGATGATACATGGTGCAATTGTCATTCAGGTACGGGGCAATTTTGATGATGGTATGCGTTTAGTTAAAGAAGTGGCAGAGCATGCTCCTGTTGATATTGTGAATAGTATTAATCCATATCGACTTCAGGGCCAGAAAACAGCTGCATTTGAAATTGTAGAAGAATTAGGAAAAGCGCCTGACTTCCATTGCTTGCCCGTTGGGAATGCAGGCAATATCACTGCACACTGGATTGGATATACAGAATGCGCCAGCGATGATAATGGCTCTGTACAGACTAAAGCCTGCAATCTCTGTTCCGGTGACTGTAAATTCACTACACCCGCGGTCATTACTTCCCGACCTAAGATGGTGGGCTATCAGGCAGCAGGTAGTGCTCCATTTATGCGTGGTAGCATGGTCGATGATCCTGAGACTGTAGCTACAGCTATTCGTATTGGTCACCCGCAAAGTTGGGACAATGCATGGACAGTTTCTAAAGAATCCGGTGGCTGGTTCGACGAGTGCAGTGACGATGAAATTCTCACGGCTCAACGAACACTGGCAAGTGATGAAGGCGTATTCTGTGAGCCTGCATCGGCCACTTCTTTAGCAGGCGCTTTAAGAGACATTAAAAGTGGAAAAATACCCAAAGGAAGCACTGTCGTGTGTACGCTCACTGGCCATGGGTTAAAAGACCCTGATACGGCTATAAAGCAGGCATCGAGCAAAATGATTACAATTGATGCGAAACTTGAAGCAGTAAAACAGGCTATCCTATCCAATATGGAGTAAAAATTGAATGGCTAATCTAATATAAGGCGAGTGTCTTTAATGTCTATGAGGTTTGTTGGGAACATCAAGATTAAAAGCAAAAACTATATACTGGCAATTATATTATTAGCGTTTCATTCTTCGCTATATGCGCATCCGTTTCTTTGGAAGGTGACGGGAGAACATGAATTTTACCTGTTTGGTACTATTCATCTGCCTGACCCAAGAGTGACAGAACTACCTGAAGAAGTCACTCAGGCATTAAAGGAGTCAACTTCATTTTATGCTGAACTGGATCTAAGTGAATCCAATACCATGATGATTAAGCAGTCAATGTGGCTGCCTGACAAGAAAACATTGCATGATCATCTTCCTGCGCAATTGCAAAGCCAGATCGAAACCTATCTTAAACAAGTTCATCCTGAGCTGAATCTGGAATTCTTTATAAAACAAAAGATTTGGGTGTTAGCGATAACACTTACTGTGATAGAACAACAGCTTAAATATCCAGGGCAGTTGGCACTGGATGCCGCATTATTTGAGCAGGCGGCTGGAATGAAATTAAGCACGGGTGGGCTGGAATCTGTTGAAGAGCAATTAAGTGTATTTGATATCATGACAGAAAAACAGCAGCTCACTTTTTTAAGTGATACGCTTGAATACCTGCAAACAAGTAAAGATCAAAATTATGATTTCATAGAAGAATCAATAGAAGCATATCTGCATGGTGATCTGGATCTTCTGATGACATATTTAATGTCTTATATGAAAGATAATGAATTATATAGTCAGCTATTAGATCGATTAATAGATCAACGCAACTATAAAATGGTCGAGACAATTCATCATCTGGTTAATGAAAACTCTTCGCAGAGTTACTTTTTCGCTATAGGTGCAGGTCATTTTTGGGGCCATAATGGCATTAATACACTTTTACAGGAAAAAGGTTATACGCTCGAACAGATAGATTGATTTCAGTAAAACACTTAAAGCGCAAATACTAAATAGAGGCAAGTAAGTGAAAGTTAGAGAGAGATTTATACCTTATCGACGTACTGATGTCGTAACTATGTGTCAGGCTGATGCAGGGTTGGCAAAAAATGATGTTGAAGCATTCAACGGGTTTTGTGAAATGCTTACTGCTCTGTTCCACTTTGAGTTGCATAAGCGGCTGGAACAATTAAAAAATTACTATGCACCATTCGACCCTGATAGAGATACAAGATCAATAGATACTGGTGACATTGATGTCAATGAACTTAAAATATTATTAGAAGATCAACTCAAGCTTGTTCTGGAACAAGCCAATTTTGAATCTGTTTCAGAGGCTGATCTGCAAGATGCAATGCATGCAGAATCGCTGTTTAAAGTTAAGCTCCAGGTTGATTTTGATGATTTTGAAGAGGTGCTGTTTTTCAGGCGTGGTCTGAGTGATAAAACAGAAACTGTTAGCCAGTGGTTTGGCTTGAAAAAACGCCCAATAGAATTACAGGTATATGATCGTGTTCTTGTATATGTACGATTTAAACAAAAAGAATACTTTGACAGGCTGGATAGAACTGACCTTTATTTTGAGCCTGGTTCGACCATTATAAAGTTATTTCGCAATGTGCCTAAAAATGATATGGAAATGCTATTTCCAAATACAGAAGTACGTATGAAGCCTATCGATAAGTTGCTGATTGGTGTTCCCGCCGCAGTAGGTGGAGTATTCATGCTAGTGACAAAATTGGGAGCGACACTATTGCTGGTGTTATCTGTACTTGCCTTTTGGCTGGGTCTTCATGATGAACCTGCAACGCTAGATCAACCTACGCTAATTGCTTTACTGGTGGGGCTGGCAGGATTAGGTGGATTTTTATGGCGTCAATTCACTAAATATAAAAACAGAAAAATCCAGTTCATGAAACAATTGGCTGAAAATCTCTATTTTAAAAATCTTGATAATAACGCTGGTGTATTTCACCACTTAATTGATACGGCAGAAGAAGAGGAGTGTAAGGAAACAATCCTTGCTTACTATCATCTTCTGATATCAAATAAGCCTTTATCAGCAGCAGAGCTTGACGATAAGATCGAAAAGTGGTTTTGTGATAAATACCAGTGTGTGCTTGATTTTGAAATGCAGGATGCTTTGGAGAAATTGCTACGGTTGAAGTTGATCAGTAGCATTGATGGAAAATATCAGGCTAAACCTCTATCCGAATCTAATACACAATTGGACAGTCTGTGGGATAGTTATTTTAATTATTAATATAAAGCATAAAATATTATGAAAAAATTAAGTAAACTGTTTGACAATAACCGTGCCTGGGCGAAGAAAATTAAAGATGAAAACCCTGAATTCTTTTCTATTTCGTCTGAACAGCAAACGCCAGAATATCTATGGATAGGATGCTCTGATAGTCGTGTGCCTGCAAATCAGATTGTAAACCTTCCTCCGGGAGAAGTATTTGTACACCGGAATATAGCGAATGTTGTGGTTCATACTGATTTAAACTGCCTCTCCGTCATACAGTTTGCAGTCGAAGTATTAAAGGTTAAACATATTATTGTGTGTGGTCATTATGGATGTGGTGGAATACAGGCATCACTGGAAAAAAAGCAACATGGCCTGATTGATAATTGGCTTAGACACATTAAAGATGTCGCAAGGTTTCACGCAGAGGAGTTGTCAGCCTTATCGGGTGAGGAAAAACAGGCTCGTCTGAGTGAATTAAACGTCATTGAACAGGTATTTAATGTATGTAATACCACAACAGTGCAAAACTGCTGGAAACGCAATAATGAGCTAGCGGTACATGGCTGGATCTATGGTATAGAAGACGGGATACTCAAAGACCTGGATACCTGTGTTAATTCAGTAGATGAGTTGAATACTCTTTATAGAAGTCTGAAACTCAGATTCTAAATATGTAGCTATACTGTGAATGTTTGATGTGATAGTTGAACACATTGAATATTTCACAGGTAATAGTGCTTAAATTTTTGTGTGTGATAGTGTCTAGTGCGAAAAGATTCAATGCCATTAATAATTGAATAATTATTGTTCCTGCTCTGTTCTGTAGTATCTTTTTTTGGTGCGCCAATATCTATAATGGTGCAAAAATCTATGTGTTATTCAATACAGCAACATCTTGAAATTCACTAAGTTGCTGATTTCTATAATGCTCTTATTGTTGGCACATATAGTGCGATGTTCTGGATGATTTGATCCTTAATCAGCTAGGAGTGAGCATAATGATAGAAACGCTAATAGAAGTAGATATAGATAAAACACCAGAAGAACAAGCCGATGTACTTCACAATCGATGGCATCCTGATATTCCATTTACTTCAACTGTTAAACCAGGACAGGAATTTCGAGTTCAGTGTATTGACTGGACTGGAGGACAAATTGAAAATGATGATAGTGCGAATGATATTCGGGATGTCGATTTAACCAAAGTGCACTACTTGAGTGGGCCTATTGGTGTCGAGGGAGCAAAGCCTGGAGACTTGCTAGTCGTGGATATTCTGGATGTCGGTGTATTACCTGAATCTGCCTGGGGGTTCACTGGATTCTTTGCTCGCGAGAATGGAGGTGGATTCCTGACTGAGCATTATCCTGAAGCAAGAAAAGCATGCTGGGACTTTAGTGGTATATGGGCATCTTCAAGACACATTCCTCACGTCAGATTTCCAGGCACAATGCATCCGGGATTGATTGGCTGTCTGCCATCTGCTGACTTGCTGGATGAGTGGAACAAGCGTGAAACCAAGCTGGTTAACACAGACCCTGACAGAGTACCGCCATTGGCAGCATTACCCTATGCAGATACTGCGCTAATGGGGTCACTGACAGGTGCAGCGCGTGATAAAGCTGCAGCTGAAGCTGCCAGAACAGTACCTCCAAGAGAACATGGTGGTAATTGTGATATCAAAAATCTTTCGCGTGGATCAACTGTTTATTTTCCAGTGTATGTTGATGGTGCGGGACTTTCCATGGGTGATATCCATTTTTCTCAGGGTGATGGAGAAATTACATTCTGTGGAGCAATCGAGATGGCCGGGTATCTGGACATCAAAGTGAGCATTATTAAAGGTGGGATGGAGAAATATAGTGTCGTTAATCCTATCTTCAAACCAAGTAAAATTGATCCGGATTATTCTGACTACCTGATCTTTGAAGGGATTTCAGTCGACGAAGACGGAGAGCAATATTATCTTGATCCTCACATTGCTTATCGTAGAGCATGTTTAAATGCGATTGAGTATATGAAGAAATTTGGATTCACCGGAGCACAGGGATATGCAATTTTAGGTACCGCACCAGTTGAAGGACACATTAGTGGAATAGTCGATATTCCGAATGCATGTTCTACTCTATGGCTACCAACAGGAATATTTGACTTTGATATCAATATCAAAGAAGAAGGGCCAACTAAAGAGGTAACAGGTTCGCAAGATCTGGCGTTTACCAGTTAATGTTAAATTAAATTCAGGAGTGTAGATAATGCCTATATATGAATACCGTTGTGAAGAACATGGCGATTTTATCCAGCATGCAAATATAAATAATAGAAATGATACTTTTCCTTGTCCTTCATGTGGATCAGATACGACGCGCATTATTTCCGCTCCTGCATTATCTTTAATGAACAATAGAAACAGACAGGCCTGGGAAAAAAATGAAAAGAGTGCTCACGAACCAATAAGGAAGAAAAAGCATTCCTGTGGACATGATCACTCTCATGATAATCATTCACATAAGAAGCCTGAATATATGCAGGCATCGCCAGGTGGCAGACCATGGATGCTAGGACACTAAGGAGCAAGACTAGTGAGAGCCTACAAGGTCGATCATTGTAACTACAGGAGAATGCGTTATGGCTGGAGAATCGCAGCGAGTGGTTATCAAATGATAGATCGTGATCAGCAAGCAACCATATCCAAAATTATTAATTTAAGAAAGAGCGGTCATATTCTTCAGGATATATGTGATTATTTAAATGAGAATCAATATAAAACTCCAAGAAATGGTAAATGGCACTGCTCAACAGTGAAAAAAATACTCGATCAAAATACCCGCCCACAAGTCAAATAATATAGATGCGTTTAGGCATCAAATCTTGTCAGCATCCGTACCATAATAATTCTGCACTAATAAAAGATTCTATGCATCTAAAAATGCATAGCTTTCTGAAATTACAGAGTGTTAATTCTGGTCTGTTTATTGATATATAAAAATTTATATTACTTACGCACCATTATAAAGTTTTAACGATTTAATGATGAAAGAAATTAGTGCGTAATTAACATGATTCAATATCATTCTCATAACAAATAATTTAATTCGCTTGTAAAAACGTAGTTGGCATTGTAGTTGCAATGAATATTTTCGAACATGATTTACATTAACTTCGGAGATAGAAACATGCATAAGTTTAAATTAAGTGTTCTGAGTTCATTATTAATAATATTTTTATTCGTAAGTCAGAACGTATTTTCTAATGATTACCCTACATCGGAGGTAAACACCACAGGATTGGCTGTTACCGATGATACTGTAACAGTAGGTATTCTACATTCAGTGACAGGTACCATGGCAATCAGTGAAACTGGTTCAGTTGAAGCTGAAAAGCTTGCGATTAGCCAGATAAATGAAATGGGCGGAGTACTTGGTAGAAAGATTGAGATAATCCAAGAAGACGGTGCTAGTGACTGGCCAACATTTGCGGAGAAATCAAGGAAGTTATTAGTCAATGACAAAGTAGCCGCGGTATTTGGTTGCTGGACGTCTGCTTCACGTAAAGCTGCACTGCCTGTATTTGAGAAAGAAAATGGCATGCTTTATTACCCAACATTTTACGAAGGTCTTGAACAGTCCAAAAATGTAATTTATACAGGTCAGGAAGCGACACAACAAATTCTTGCTGGATTAGACTGGATTAAAGAGAAAAAAGGTGCAAAAACTTTTTACCTGGTTGGTTCCGATTATATCTGGCCAAGAACTTCTATGAAGATTGCTCGCAAACACATTGAGAATGTATTAGGTGGAAAAGTAGTAGGAGAAGAGTACTACCCACTTGGTCACACAAACTTCGGATCTTTAATTAACAAGATTAAACTGAAGAAGCCAGACGTGATTTACGCCGCAGTTGTTGGTGGTAGCAATGTTTCATGGTTCAAGCAACTTAAAGCAGCTGGTATTACGTCAGATAAATGGACTTTATTAACTATTTCTGTAACAGAAGATGAAATGCTGGGCATTGGTGGTGAAAATGTTGAAGGTTTTTATTCTGCAATGAAATATTTCCAGAGTCTTGACAATGAAAATAATACAAATTTTGTTAAGGAGTTTAAGGAAATGTGGGGCGAAGATAGCGTTATTGGCGACGTCACACAGGCTGCCTATCTTGGCCCATGGCTATGGAAAGCAGCTGTCGAGAAAGCCGGCAGTTTTGATGTTGATAAAATTGCAGTTTCATCAAATGGCATAGAGTTGACTACAGCACCGGAAGGCTATGTACGTATTCATGATAAGAATCACCATCTGTGGAGTAAAACAAGAATTGGTCTGGCAAAAGCTGATGGGCAATTTGAAGTGATTTACGAATCAGATCTGATTGAGCCAAATCCATTCCCTGAAGGTTATCAATAAGGCGACTGGGATTTAACTTAATCATGCATATCGAGTAATAGCCTGAGTTCAACATTGGTTGTTACTCGATAATGCACATGAATAATAATTTGCAAGGAGTTAGCTAATGTTCTCTGATTATTCTGCATCTGAGCTGGGATCAATATTTGCAATGCAGGGCTTTTCCGGGTTGAGTCTATTTTGTGTATTTTTGTTGATGGCACTGGGACTTGCGATCATATTTGGGCAAATGCAGGTAATTAACATGGCCCATGGTGAATTTCTGACAATTGGCGCATACACAACTTATTTATTATCTGTATTAACTCAAAAGCATATTCCTGAGTTTATGGATTATTATTTTTTCTTTGCCATTGTCATTGCTTTCTTTATTGCTTTTATAGTTGGTTACCTGGTTGAGTTAGGGATGGTCAGGCATTTATATAAAAGGCCATTGGATACTTTGCTGGCCACATGGGGATTGAGCCTGATAATGCAGCAAGGATTCCGTTCTGCATTTGGGGCAAGAGAAGTTAGCCCAACTTTGCCAGATTGGTTGCTGGGTTCTTATCAGTTAACAGATATCATAGAAATTCCAATTAATGGAATTCTGGTGGTGACAGTTACATTTTTTCTTACCCTGGCAGTATTTTATATGCTTTATAAATCACGTTGGGGTTTGCGTATAAGAGCCACAACTCAGAATCGTGTTATGAGTGGGGCTGCTGGTATTAATACTAAAAAAGTTGACCGTTATACATTTGCATTTGGATGTGGGATCGCTGGAATTGCAGGAGCAGTATTTACAACCATTGCGTCAACAGGCCCTACCAGTGGATCTCTTTATATCGTTGATACATTTTTGGTTGTTGTATTTGGTGGTGCTGCGAGTTTATTGGGGACTATTGCATCTGCATTTTCAATCGCCCAGGCGCAATCAATTATGGAATTTTTCCTTTCAGGATCTATGGCCAAGGTGCTTACACTGTTAACAGTGATCATCATATTGATGATAAAGCCTGAAGGTTTGTTCTCAGTCAAAGTCAGAAAATAAGGAGAGCTTTTATGAATATAGCTTTACAAAGAATGTTGGGAAGCAAAAATGACATGATTGGTTTGGTTGTCATACTTGTATTCTTAGGTGTCTTGCTGCCACTAGTACTGGATATATTCCGATTGAACCTTGTTGGTAAATATCTCACTTATGCTTTTGTTGCCATGAGCCTGGTGTTGTGTTGGGGGTATGGTGGAATTCTGAGTTTAGGTCAAGGAGTATTTTTTGGCCTGGGTGGATATTGCATGGCCATGTTTCTCAAGCTCGAAGCATCTGATCCCGTCACGACAGCTATTCAATCAACACCTGGTATACCTGACTTTATGGATTGGAATCAGCTAACTGAACTGCCATGGTTTTGGGTGCCTTTTGATAATTTTGCATTTACGTTAGCTGCAGTACTTATTGTGCCAACCGTATTTGCGTACATTATTGGAGCGGCTATGTTTAAACGCCGTGTGAGTGGTGTGTACTTTGCGATTATTACACAAGCCGTCGCTGCAATTCTAACGATATTAATTATAGGACAACAAGGCTTGATAGGAGGTGTTAATGGAATCACTGATCTACGTACTCTTCATGGGTGGGATATCAGAGATGATTCGGCAAAATATATCCTCTATTACATAAATCTTTTATTGCTTGCTATATGTGTACTTATCGGACGTTTTATACTGAATGGAAAGGTTGGAAAATTACTGCTAGCACTCAAGGACAAAGAAGACAGGGTCAGGTTCTCTGGTTATGACGTAGCAAATTTTAAAATATTTATCTTTTGTGTTGCTGCAGCATTTTCTGCAATCGGTGGTGCAATGTTTACACTGCAGGTAGGTTTTATGTCTCCTTCATTTGTCGGAATTGTGCCATCTATTGAGATGGTTATATTTGCGGCTGTAGGGGGGCGTATGAGTTTGATTGGTGCGATCTATGGAACTCTGTTAGTCAACTACGGAAAAACATTGTTTTCAGAAAGTTTTCCGGAATTATGGTTATTCCTGATGGGCGCTTTGTTTATCGGTGTTGTCATGGCATTTCCTAATGGTCTCGCTGGCATCTATCAGAAACTCTCTGATAAATATAAAGCTTCAAGGAATAACACCGACAAGGATTCCTCCGGTAATTTGCAGGATAACGTTGCAATGACTTCTAAAACATCTGCAGCAATTGAATAATACTGATAAAAGGAATAATCATGGCTGAAGGTAGTAATTCAGATTTTGTACTAAGCATAGAAGAATTAACTGTCTCTTTTGATGGTTTTAAAGCTGTCGATAATGTAACGATGTATATCGACAAAAATGAATTGAGAGTCATTATTGGACCTAACGGTGCTGGTAAGACAACTTTACTAGACTTGATATGTGGTAAAACATCAGCCAGTAGTGGATATATTAAATTCAACAATCATGAACTGACAAAAATGTCGGAGCATCAGATTGTACATGCGGGTGTTGGCAGGAAATTTCAGACACCTTCAATTTATGAAAATCTGTCTGTCTATGAAAATCTGGAAGTATCATATCCGCAGGCCAGAAATGTATTAAGCGCAATATTTTTTAAAACAACAGAAACAGTCGATCAGGAAATACATCGCATTGCGAAAGAGATATTCCTGGAAGAATTTCTCGAAATGGAAGCATCTCTGTTAAGTCACGGCCAGAAGCAGTGGTTAGAGATTGGAATGTTATTAATTCAGGATCCTGAATTGTTGATGCTGGATGAGCCGGTTGCAGGCATGAGTGTTAAAGAGAGAGATCAAACTGCAGACTTGTTAAAAAGAATATGCCAAGGACGCAGCGTAATTGTTATTGAGCATGATATGGACTTTGTTGAGAAAATTGCCAGTAAGGTCACTGTGTTACATCAGGGAAAGCTGTTGGCAGAAGGGCCAATGCATGAAGTTAAATCAAACGAGCAAGTAATAGAAGTGTATCTGGGTCATTAATTCTGAATCAATCATTAAAGAGGAATATATAATGTTGCACGTTGAAAATATTCAGGTCTCATATGGGCAAAGCAAAGTCATTGATGATCTATCCTTTACTGCAGATAATAATCAAACGATTGCTATTATGGGAAGGAATGGTATGGGTAAAACTACATTATTCAAATCATTGATAGGAATTCTTCCAGTTAATAATGGCAATATTTCAATTGATGCAACCGATGTTTCTAATATGGAAAGCTTTGAAAGAGTATCTAATGGTATTGCATATGTGCCACAAGGCAGAATGATTTTCCCTGCGCTTTCGGTACAGGAGAACATTGAAACCGGGTTGGAAAATTCCAGGTCAAAGAAGATTCCTGATGAGATATTTTCTCTGTTTCCTGTCTTGCATGACATGAGGCATAGAAAAGGTGGAAACCTGTCAGGAGGGCAGCAGCAGCAACTTGCAATAGCACGCGCTTTAGTAACGGATCCAAAGGTATTACTTTTGGATGAGCCAACAGAAGGGATTCAGCCATCAATTATCAAGGATATTGCGAATATCCTTAATGAAATAAGAAAAATGCGGGATATCACCATCATTGTGTCTGAACAGGTTTTGCATTTTGCCCTGGCTATTGCTGATCGAATTCTAGTGATAGAAAGTGGTGAGATTATATTTGAAAATACTCGAGATGATGTGGACGCCGAAAAAATCAGTGGGTATCTTTCAGTTTGATTTTAATATCTTTCAAATAAAAAAGCCCCAATCTAATGATTGAGGCTTTTTCGAGTCTATAATGTTTCTACTACTCTAGATCCAGGGAGTCAGATACATTACTTTTGCTTCCTGCAATTTCTGATCTCTACTTAGTTGACTGCAACTTCCGCTACAGCTGGGCTAGTTGTAAAAGCACTGAACATCTGCTGGTAGCTTGCAGGATTCATCATCCATGCTGTGCTTTCCTGTTGCCATGCTGGGTCCATCATTTTGTTCATTGGCTGATAGTATGCAGGGTTTGACATAGCTGTCATCCATTGCATGTAAAGAGCAGGGTTCATGAATGTATTCATAGTTGTCTGGAATGTCTGAGGATTCATCATCGCAGTCATCCAGTTCATGTAAACCTGAGGATTCATAAATACTGCTGCAGCATTCATTTTAAACGTAGGATTGCTCAGGTTTTTGCTCCATTCTGCCCATTGCTCAGTTTCAGTTGAACAATTCATCATGGATTGTGCTGCTTGTGGGTTACTCATCAAAGTAACTAGCTCCATGAATTTGGCAGGGTCAGCAACCGCATTAGCCATGTTTTCTGCATTCATGAATGCAGCAGGCATTTGGCAGTCATTTGAACTCTGTTGTGTTTCAGGCTTAGTTACTTCTTCTTCAGCTGATACATTGCTAAATACGATAGCTGCACTGACTGATATAATGCCAATAAGGCTTGAGAGTGAAATTATAGACTTCTTCATTGTAGTTCCCTAAGGTTTGGTTAGTAAAAATATTAGTATATACTAATGTAATTACATTCTTAATCAAATAAAACTTATTTATGCAAAGGGAATGCAGTTTATTGGCCATATAATTCAATAAGTTACTTGAGCTATCTAATGTAGTATATATTATGAATAGTTGAATAAATGCAGTACATTGTCAGAGTTGAGAGCGTTATTCGCATACCCCGACGGGATGAAATTGGGCTATTTAACTATTGATAATTAAACGAATACCCTGGAGCTGGAATCTGGCACGCTCAATTTGTTGTTCAGATAATTGGATGCGGTGCTCTAAATAGTCTATTTCGTCATCGCGTATAGTGGAATTAACTTTCTGCAAGGCTTTCAAGCGATTAAGTTCTGATGATAAATCGTTTACCATCCTTTTTTGTGCAGAATTTTTTATTTCGACGATTTTATCATCTGCCAGTTTTTGAGAATGTATTAAAACCTCCTGAGTAATTGCTCTCGTCTTTTCTGCAATGGATAAAGCAGTTTTTTTCGGAATGGAATTACATAGTGGGTTTAATTTTTCGAAAGGCAACAGCTGGCTGAAATCTTTTTTGTTGTTATCGATGAGAAAACGGGTAGGGTGCAAAGGCAGGTAGCGTTCAAGCTGTAAACTTTTATTGGCAATAATATTGATCGCATACCATGTTTCTATAAACAGCGTTCCCTTGGGCAGGCTTTCCAGGCTGATAAGTGCAAGCGCGGTATTTCCAAATTCGCTATTCTGAATCATCTCCATACTTTCCGTTATCATGGGGTGCTCCCAACTTAGAAACTCCATATCTTCCCGCCTTAGTGCTTTTTCACGATTAAATGTAATCGTGTTACCTTCTTCATTTAATCCTGGGAAGTTTGCGTGCATGTGATCGCCTGGTCGTAAAATATAACTGTGTTCAGAGTGGAATTCTGTGTCGACACCAAATTGGTCAAATACTTTATCCATATAGTCACTTAACAACTCATATTGATCTTCCTGTTTGATTCTTTCTATTAATGCCTGAGCTTGGGGTTTATTGCATGAATTCAGCTCCAGTAATCTGTCGCGACCTTCATGTAAACTTTGCATCGTCTTGCTTGTGAATGAAATAGTCTCTTTTATTAATGCGTCGAGCGCATCTGAGTTGCTATAGTTTTTTGATTCAATCAACTCAATTAACTGGGATGAGAAGTTATTGTAAATTTCATAGCCAGCAGAGCAGCTTTGTGTAAAAAGTTGTATGCCTTCATGTATCCATCTGAATAATACTTCCTGAGCAGTATTCTTTATATAAGGTATATGCACTTGAATGTCGTGGTTTTGACCAATTCGGTCAAGTCTTCCGATACGCTGCTCTAGTAGATCTGGATTAAAAGGCAGATCAAATAATATTAAATGATGAGAGAACTGAAAATTTCGTCCTTCACTGCCAATTTCTGAACATATCAATACTTGTGCGCCATCGCCAGTATCAAGCTCATCAGGATTGGAACCTTCTGCAAAATAGGCTGCAGCACGATCTCTTTCAATAATACTCAGATCTTCATGGAATGAGGTGCTTCTTATTCCCATCCTTAGATTCAAATAATTATCCAGCTGGATAGCTGTCTCTGCATGATGGCAGATGACAAGTACTTTGTTTGGTTTTAGTGATTTTGACTTCTCTATTAGCCATGAAACACGTGGGTCCAGTTCCAGCCATGAATCGTCATTAAATTCTGTTTCCGGATAAATTTTAGAAGCATCTATTATGTAGTTTTCAGGAAGCTCAAGGGGGTAGGGAGTAGCTACTCTGTTTGGGAAACCTTGTACTGCGGTGCGTGAATTTCTAAACAATACTCGACCAGTTCCATGCCTATCCAGCAACATGGCAATGTTTTTATCAGTCTGGTCGCTGCATGACTCGCCTAAATAATGTTCAAGCTGTTGCTGTTGTGCCTGATCTAGCTTCTCATTTTTTAATAGCTGCTGAATTAGCGTATTGAGCTGGCTGTGTCCTGATTGTTCTTTCTGAAATGCTGCCAAGTCATGAAATCTGGCAGGGTCCAGTAATCTTAATCTGGCAAAATGACTGTCCAGGCCAACCTGCTCAGGTGTTGCTGTTAGCAGTAATAGACTTTCACATTGACTGGAAAGTTGTTCGACACACTGGTATTCGGTGCTGACGTGCTGTTCACTCCAGCTTAAATGATGTGCTTCGTCGACAACAACAGTGTCCCATTCGGTAGATAAAACATATTGCAGAACTTGTGAATCATCGCTAACCAGGCTTAGTGGACAAAGTATTTTTTGCTCGGAATCAAATGGGTTTGAATGCCCTTCATCCAGTAATGCATCAATTCGTTCCTGATCAAAAATTGAAAATCTGATGTTGAATCGACGTAACATCTCGACTAGCCATTGATGAACAAGACTGTCCGGGACTAGTATCAATATGCGTGATGATTTACCGGTATGTAACTGATGATGCAATATCATGCCGGCTTCTATCGTTTTTCCAAGACCCACTTCGTCTGCCAGTAGCACTCGGGGTGCGTGCCTGTTTGCCACATTGCTGGCAATGAATATTTGATGTGGTAATAAATTAGTTCGTGAACCCAAAAGTCCTTTGACGGGCGATTGTTGCAATCGATGTAAGTGTTGTAATGTTTCCACTCGCAGAGTGAAATTTTTATTCTTATCCAGTTGCCCGCTAAAAAGGCGTTGCTGTGGGGTTGTAAACTGTACAAAGGCGCTCAAGTCCAGCTCGTGAATCTCTTTATAGTCACTCGTTGCTGTTTTTCCGCAATAAGTGATTAAACCTTCGTCTTCCTTGATGCTGGATATAAGTATGGAGAGCTCATCGCTATCAACGATTGTATCGCCCGGATTGTAACGAATCCTGCTCAATGGAGCATTATCTATGGCGTATATACGGCTCTCACTGACTGCCGGGAATAAAATTTTTACCCGCCGACTGGCAATCTCAGTGACAATTCCGAGGCCCAATTGTGTTTCAGAATGGCTAATCCAGCGTTGTCCTGCGATAAATTCCATTTATTTAATGTTAACTGCTATGTTATGAAGTGAAGAGATTGAGAATCCGGTAAATTTTCAGGAGCGATAATAACACTTGAAGAAATTTTGTCGCTATAACATCTAATGGATACAAATTTACAGAAAGTTATGTAGTTTTCTTTAAAACCTTCTGTTGCGAACATTGATAATACTGTTTGGTGGCTTGATTAATGAATGCAGGTTTGGGTAAGCCAGACATAAAGTAGTTTTGCAGAGATCATAAAACGGCAGTCGGTTTGTATATCATATTAATACCCCCTGTTTACTGGGTACTAAATCCACTAGAAATAATAAGGTAGGTTGATTAGTAATCGTGTCAAATCAGAAATAGTCGGACGATATTGCCCAGTTGTATTACAATGCGACAAAGCATTAATAATGATTTGATATATAAATAATTTAGGACTCTATCTCTATGAAAATATTCGGTTTTTTAGCATTATTCGCATTATCTTCTGTCGCAAATGCAGGTTCGTATAATGATGATCTGAAAAAATTATTTGAAATAACGGGTGTTGTAAATAACTACATTGGTCTTAATTCTCAAGTGATCGGGCAGATGCAGACGGGATTCCTTAGAGCTGCTGACCAGAATATTGATGGTTCCAGTTTTAGCGAAGCTCAAAAAAAGCAGGCAGGAGAAATACTGAAAGCCAGATTTGCGACCATGGTGAAAAATTACGAAGAGCATATCAAGAAATCCATGCCTTACGACAAAGTCACTAATGAAATCTACATGCCTCTGTATAAAGAAACATATTCACATGCGGATGTTCAGGGATTAATTAAATTCTACGAATCACCTCTGGGGGTGAAAGCACTTGAGTTCAATCGCAGAGTTGGTCAGGAAGCCTCAAAGAGAACAGCAGAAAAGTACGACTCTATTATCGTCGGATTTGTTGAGCGACAAATAAAAGATAATATCGCAATTGCTAAAAATGAAATTGAAGCTCAGGTTAAGTAACTGAATAGAATCTATATCTGGTTGAATTCCAAAGCTATCACTAGCCCTGATAGCTTTTTCAGTATCAGATTGATTGTATTTGTAATCCTGTTAACTGCAGGGCCGAGATATATTTATCTACCAGAGTTTTCTCGGGGTGCCATTTATTAAATTCTGTTACAAATTCATTTTCTATATTTGGGTATAGTTTCTTCAAGATCCGAGTGTGATCTTTCGCTTTAGCTATGTCTCCTGTTTCCGAGAATATTGCCGCATAGTGGATATGCGTCCAATAAAACTCTGACATATCAATCATTTTGGCGTAGCGTAAAGCTTCTTTGTATTCTTTAAGCCTGAAATGATTAATAACGAATGGGTAATAATAGTAATCAGGATGAGCTGGGTTTAGTACCATGGCTGCTTCTATTATTTCGAGTCCACGTTCCCAGTCGCCACTGATAGCGAGTCTTAACCCTATGTCTGCAATGATGAGTGAATTATTTTTGTTGTGTTGATAAATCAGATCAACTTCTTCCGGGTAAGTGTTAATTCCGTCTTTAGCGATTTTTCCATATAGCAACACATAGTTGGCGCGAGGGTTTTCAGGGTTCGATTTGATTGCCTTAATAGCGGCATGGTTGGCGAGATCAAGCAAACTTTCATCAGTAGTGACGGTGCCATATGAAAATATATAGTCGTTGACATAAATTATCGAAAGAGAAGCCCAGGCGTCAGAAAATTCAGGGTCAATTTTTAAAGACTCTTTGAGTGAATGGTAAGCTTTTGAATGATCTTTCGGTGAGAATGTTTTTAACCACTGATAATAATGTAAATGCAGTTCGTAGGCATTGTAGTCTTTTGTGGTTTTTCGCTGGATATTGCGCAACTCATTTTGAGTGATAGCGCCGTAAGGACGGGCAATATAATTTGCGACTTGATCGGCAATCTCCCTCTGTGCAGAAATAAAATCATCAACTTTGAAATCAATCTCGCAACGCTTTGACCATATTATTGAACGAGTGTTTGTATCATCCAGCTGAACATAAAGTCTCAGGGATTGATCGGTTACCTGAAGTGATCCACTCAACACGTAACGCACATCGGTGACTTCAGGTATGTAATTCGGGTGGGCATGATGCTTTTCGTTGGCATTAAATGCGTTATATGAGACAACCGTAATTGACTTAACTTTTAATATTTCTGTCAGTAATTCCTGAGTGAATCCATCTGCGATGTAGCCATGTGCTGGATCAGGGCTCAGATTTTTGAAGTATAAGACTGCCAGACTTGGGAAAGTGCATTCAATTGGTGGGGTATTATCGTGTTGCAGTGTTTCATTTTCCGGATGGGTTTGCTTGTTCCCCGTGTAATAAAATGCAGGAATATAACTGCCTTTGTTTAGTTCAATTCTGACTGGGCCAGGTTGTTTTTGAGAATGATAATAATGCTGAATCATCCTGCGCAGGCGAACTGCACTAACACGTATCAAGGGGTCTGTCTGTGGATCGAAGGATTCATCCTTGTCGAACAAACTGGTAGCAATCGTGTAAGCCTTAAGATAGTGAGATCGACCCTCGAGAGTTTCGTTGACCAGATAATAAAGTAATGAAGACATTTTCGGTGAACGCTTGAATTCTTCAGTCGCCAGAATGTTGGTGCATTCATTTAATGCTTCCTGTGGATTTGGCAACTGCAACTTGCGGTCATCACTATTCATAGAACACTACCTTACCTTAGTAGGTTTTTTTCATTAAAGGCTAGAGAGCATGTAACACGTTACATGAAGCTTAACACTATTATAGTAAGTGAATATTTTGAGATAATTCAGGTACTGTACTATCAATTATGACAATGTCTCTAAATGAGAATAATTCATTTTTATAGCCTCTTATATGAAGCGTTGGACAATGATGTACTGTACAACCACATTGATTTATATGTGATTTTGACGATTAATATTGATAGTTTAATTGTGCAACTGAATTAAGGAGTATGCATATGAGTAATAAGGATGTAAGTGCTGTTATCGTTGGCATGAATATATTATATGAAGCTGAAGAACAACTGAGAGTTCCCTTGAGGAAGCTGAAGCTGAATATTAACGAATGGTTAGTGCTGAAGACGCTTTATCTGGAATACGCAGGCAAGCCTTCAGAAGTTGCTGCCTATTTAAATATACAACGTGCCTCTGTCACACGTCATGTCGATAAATTGACAAAGCTGAAATTGCTCAACCGAGACTATCAGCGAGATGACAGAAGAACCGTTGAACTGGTTGTGACTAATTCAGGCAAAAAAGTGTGTAAAGATATTCTGGCCATGTATCCTTCAATCACCAATAACATACACGAGAGACTGAATGGTACGGATAAAAATTTATGGCTATCCATGATCAACGCTAAGCGAATCTAGTGTGTGACGCTCCTGTCGTGACGACAGGTTTTTATTCAGATGCCTGTTACTTCTGGTGTGCCGATACTGGATTTTGTCAAAAGAGAAAGAGTTAGACGCACACAGCTAAAAGCGTCTAACTCTGAATAATGTTAGATTAAAACAAAACTAGCATTCGTGACTTTTTAGGCAGTAATGCGCATCTCGTTCTGCTTTACTGCCTGAACTGGCTGATTCCTGTTTGTGAGCCTGCTGAGGCTGACTGCTGGATGTTGAGCTGATCAGGCTGTCAGTGAGAATGTTCGAGTTCACAATATCCTTCCTTACTGACCACAAAATTGCCAGCACTTCATTGAGCTCCTGTTGTTGCACACCGTTTGACGCGCACGCTGCGAGTACATCATCCACCACGGCATTAAATTCCATTTCGCTAATGTTCATGCCGGTATGGGCAGCTTTCATATCTAATCCGTTGTAGCTGACATCAGTCGCACCTGTGGCGGCGGCAAATATCTCAAATACTCTCTGCTTTACATATTCAGGGTTGCTCTTGGAAAAGCGATCTTTGACGATCGGGTTCTTGCTGTGGTTATCCCAGATATCACTGACGATTTCTCTGGCTTTCTTTTCGCCACCGATTCGTTCATACAGGGATTTGTCTGCAGAGACTGCGTTTGACCCCGAAAATACAATAACAAATGACATTAATATCATTAAGTAACTCATTGTCTTCATTGTTAATATTCCTCGCGCAATAATGTTTTATTATGGTTATGGGTGATGCCCCAATATTGTTAATATCTGAATATATCATAGAGAGCATATCGGCTATAAAGAATAGTATGAATGCCGACGCCGAATAAATTTTGATTCATGAATTTAATAATAGACGCCGGATTGTAATCCGGACATGCTCCTGGGCTTAGTTGTTCGCATCCTGGCGTCTGGTGTATTTGCGCTTGTGGGGAATAACACTACGTACGCCCCCTCTGGGATCTTCCACATCACCTTTGTATCTGGGTATCAAGTGGATATGTATATGTGGAACCGACTGTCCTGCGACTGAACCAACATTAATGCCGACATTATATGAGTCTGGTGAATATTCCTTTTCAATGAGTTGTTTGGCGACTTCAACCGATTGCCACAGTTCGATCACTTCTTCACGAGAACAGTCAAAGTAATTTGGCACATGTCGTTTGGTTATGATCAAAGCGTGTCCAGGTGAGGCAGGATAAGTGTCGTATGTGACATAAGTTAAATCGGTTTCATGTAATAACGTTTGTTTTCCACAGAAAATGCATTGATCCATTTTTATATAAGCCTGATATATTTCATTATTTTAGATATAGGTCATAATACCTGATCTTCTCAGTAATCAAAGACCTGCCAAATTGCTTCAGCGTGCTAATCATATTTTAAAATCAATATTTGGTTTTGAACAGTTCAGACCCTCACAGGAAAATATTGTTAATGAAATACTGGATGGAAAAGATGCGCTAGTACTCATGCCCACAGGAGGTGGGAAATCCCTGTGTTATCAAATTCCCGCTATCGTGCGTGAAGGGGTTGGCGTAGTAGTGTCACCACTGATAGCACTTATGCAGGACCAGGTGGATGCGCTAAAATTATTAGGTGTAAACGCGGCATTTCTGAATTCCAGTCTTGATGCAAATGAAGCGCGGGAGGTCGAGCAGAAACTGCGCAACAATCAACTGGATATTTTATATATAGCGCCAGAGCGATTACTTACCGAAAGAGTGCTGCGCTTGCTGGACGAATCCACGTTAGCATTATTTGCAATTGATGAAGCTCACTGTGTGTCGCAGTGGGGGCATGATTTTAGACCAGAGTATCAGCGCTTAAAGCATTTGCACGAACGATTCCCCAACGTCCCAAGAGTTGCGCTGACAGCCACTGCGGATAAACGTACGCGTGAAGAAATAATTTCCCAGTTGCAATTGCACGATGCCAGTATTTTTATCGATAGTTTTGACCGTCCGAATATCCGTTATACGATTACTGATGGCAATAACCCGAAACAGCGCCTGTGGAATTTTTTACAGACAAATCATGCCAATGATGCAGGAATTGTGTACTGCCTCTCGCGAAAAAAAGTTGAGGCGATTGCGGAATGGTTGTGTCAGCAGGGTAGAGTGGCTTTGCCGTATCATGCAGGTTTGTCAGCGCATGTACGTCAGAATAATCAAAGACGTTTTCTTCGCGAAGAAGGGATGATTATAGTGGCAACAATTGCTTTTGGCATGGGTATAGATAAACCTGACGTACGTTTTGTTGCGCATTTGAGTCTACCTAAAAGTGTCGAAGCTTATTACCAGGAAACGGGCAGAGCTGGAAGAGATGGTCTGGCTGCCAATGCCTGGATGGCCTATGGCTTGCAGGATGTCATTACGTTAAGGCAATTCAGTCAAAATTCAAATGCCGCTGAGGTTCATAAACAAGTTGAACATAATAAGTTGGAGGCCATGCTTGGCTTGTGTGAGTTAATTACTTGCCGGCGAAGTGCGTTACTTGAGTATTTCGATGAAATTTCAGATTTATCCTGTGGTAATTGTGATAACTGTCTTAATCCACCACAAAACTGGGATGCGACGAAGGCAGCTCAAATGGCATTATCCTGTGTATATCGAACAGAACAACGCTTCGGCGTCAATTATATTGTAGACATTTTGCTAGGGAAAAAAGACGAAAGAATTACCCGTAATGGACATGAACGTATCAGCACTTTTGGCATAGGCAAAGAATTTTCGGTTGCACAGTGGCGTGTCATTATGCGTCAGCTAATAGCAATAGGTTTACTTGAAATCGATATGGAGAGACATGGTGCACTGAGATTAACCGAGAAATGTCGTCCAGTGTTAAAGGGGGAGCAAAGTTTACAGTTGCGAAAAACCCGGAAAGAAGCTCAGACCGGTACATCGAGTAAAAGTAAACTATCGGTTCGTCCACAGGATGAGCCATTATGGGAGGCGTTGAGAGCATTGCGTTTAAGCCTGGCTGAAAAAGCAGGCACGCCTCCCTACGTCATTTTTCATGATGCGACACTTCATGAGATGCTTCGAGTCAGACCTGTTACTAAAGCACAAATGAGCGAAATCATGGGTGTCGGTGTGCAAAAGCTGGCACGCTATGGAGACATGTTTTTAGAGGAAATAGCCAGGTACCCATTACCTGAACTACTTGATAACAATTTGTCAGACACAGTCAATGAAACGCTGACATTACACCAGCAGGGTAATGATGTTGAAAGCATTGGCCGAATGCGCGGATTAAAAGTCTCTACAATTTACACGCATTTCTCTGAAGCCATTGAGATGGGATTGCTGGATGTGAAACAGATCCTGGATATAAGCGAACAGGAATATAAAGAAGTCATATTCCTGATTGAAACTAATACTGACAACGAAGGGCGACTGAAACCTGTTTTTGAAGCACTGGAGGGTGAATACGATTACGGTCAACTACGGTGTATTCAGGCTTCAATCTGATGATTTAAATCAGGAATTAAGCCTGCATTTCGTGAGAAGCATACTGAAGAATTTGTCCCTTATAGGGTTTCTCCAAATAACTGGTATCCCCGGTCTTGGTTTGATTGTGTGAATAGCCCAGCTTTACCATCTTCTTGCTAAATGCAGCATGATTGCCTCTGCCTGGATCGACAATAATAACGTTGCTGTTTGCTTTGGTGTGGTTGTCTATAAAAGTGGCCAAACTGTTTATATTATCTCTTTCGTATAACACGTCACTACCAATGATTAAATCGAACTTGCCCAGTTCCATAATGTAGCTATTCCATGTTGCGCGCTCAAAAGGGATGGGCTTGCCTTTATTGAGATGGGTATTTTCTATCAAATATTGCTCGGCTTCGGGATGCATGTCTGTAGCACTAATATCTGCGTGCCTGTAATTTAATAACAGGCTAGCCAGGCCAATTCCGCAGCCAATTTCCAGGATGCGTTTGTTGGCAAAGTCATAATCCATCATATAATGTGCCAGCACAATGCTCGACGGCCATACCACTCCAAATAACGGCCATGTCGCTGAAGATATACCTAGTTTTTCAGCAATATTGTCTTTGTCGAAGTACTGTTGATTGTCTCGTAATGTTCTTAAGTGTATATCGGTTTGATCAAACTCGATGGTCTGATAACGCGTTCTAACTTGAGGCATTGAAATTAGTCACTTTAATTAAATGCCCTGGTCGCATGAATGTCATTTCTTGCTGGAAAGTGATTGCTGTACGCGTGCGCGTTTACCAAATTGTCGCTCGTTTAATAATTCAATGTTTTCTTCAGTTGCGCGGCGTACTGAATCCATGCTGCCCTGACGATAGCCACTTATTCTATTTGTTCCCTGAACTATTACATATTGGTGCCAATCACTGCCTTCTGCTCCTGCAGGTGGTTCAACAGGCTCTATGGATTCGATTGAATAGAATTGTGAAGTGCTGGCCGTATTGTCTGTCATAGTGTCTAGTGTGGTAATGATGGGGATTGATTTTTCGCTTCTATATATGGCTGCGAGATTGACTGGAACTGGCATTATTCCAGAAGAGCGCATTACACGCGATGTCTGCTAACACTATACAGCTTAACTATAATGCTGGACAGTTATTTCTGGTTTATTTGTAATACATGCCTGATTGTTATATTGAAAATTGACACGCGTTATGAAAATCCTGGTAATAATACAACTGTGACAGGTGCTGACAGCGCAGAACAGATAAGCGGGTAATCAGGGAATATTATTTCGTAGGGCAGTATCAATGGCGTAATACATTTTGTGTGCTTGTATATCCCCGAGAAAACAAGGTTATCATCATGTTTTAAACTGGGTATGCATAGAATTACTGATACAGGGATAATCATCCTGTGCGCTGGTTTAGTAACATAGGCTGAATCAATTTATGGGCATAAATCCAAGAGTGTCCTGTTACTATATATGCATAAGGTAAATTCAGGTATAACTTTCAAATAATCTGTATTAAAGTATTTTAGTAAATGATTGTACGTTTATATCAACTATTATAATGGAGTCGAGTGAATGACTTTTACATCAGAGAATGTCGCTGAATTAAATCTGCTTCTTACATTTGATCTTTCTACAATGAGAGCAGGCATTAAAATTCATAAAACAGCTGATCCTGCTACTAAAGCAGCCGCACAAAGTTTGTATGATAAAGGGTTTGCCTCTCAGGTGGATGGTGGATATCTTACAAGTTCTGGTATTACTGCGGCAGAGCATGCGCAGTCACTTTATATGTCTCTGAATCCTGTCGCAATTAAGTAATCAGTAAACTTAACTTTTTAACGATTAATAGAATTTATTTTGCCTACTAAAAAGAGAATCACATTTGCTAACCAATCTGGTGACCAGCTAGCAGCAATCCTTGAACTGCCAGATACAAAAATAAATTACTATGCCTTGTTCGCACATTGCTTTACCTGTGGCAAAGACATTCTTGCTGCTGCATATGTAGCAAATAAGCTTGCGTTAAATGGCGTCGCGGTATTACGCTTTGATTTTACCGGCCTTGGTGAATCACAAGGAGACTTCTCAGACACTAATTTCACCAGTAACGTCGCCGATCTTCTATCTGCAGCAGATATGTTGCGCAGAGAGTACAAAGCACCGCAATTACTTATTGGACACAGCCTGGGAGGGACTGCTGCACTTCACGCTTCAAGCGAGATACAGGAATGCAAAGCTGTGGTGACAATTGGGTCTCCTGCGACTGCCGATCACTTATTACATCTATTCTCTAAAGAAGTGGAAAGCATACACAAAAATGGTGTTGCTTCTGTCGATATTGCTGGACGTTATTTTGATGTCCAGAAGCAATTTATTGATGATCTCTCAGCACAAAACACTGAAGAAAAAATTACCAACCTTCGCAAGGCATTGCTGGTCTTTCATTCTCCTGTAGATGACGTCGTATCTATTGATCAGGCAGGAATCATATTTTCAAAAGCTAAACATCCAAAAAGTTTTATTACACTGGATAATGCCAGTCATTTGTTAACAAATAATGATGATGCAGCATATGTGGCGAATACTATTGTTGCCTGGGCGCAGCGTTATATCGATTGCCACGAAGATGAGTCCGTGAAAATACCAAAAGGCCAGGTTTGTATACTTGAATCAAACCAAAAGTTTCTTAGACAGGTGACTACTGATGACCATCAATGGTTTGCTGACGAGCCAACTGAGTTTGGTGGTAGTAACCACGGACCTGATCCTTATGAGCACCTCCTGGCAGCATTAGGAGCCTGTACATCAATGACTATTCGTATGTATGCGAACCGAAAACAATGGTCTCTGGATGATGTGACAATCACTCTCGAGCATAATAGTGAACACATCAAAGACTGTCATGACTGTGAGGATGATTCAGGTAAAGTAGAAACAATTATTCGTAAAATTATATTGATTGGCGATCTTGACGAATCCCAGCGCCAACGTTTGATAGATATAGCTAACAAGTGTCCTGTGCATAAAACGATAACAGGTGACCTGAAAATCGATACTATAATTCTTGATGGCTAGTACGAGTTAATAAGCTGAAAATTATTATTCGGGTTTAAATTAATAGAAGGCCTGGTGCTGGATATTTTCTTTAAATCCTGGTGGTGAATCTTGATGTAACCAGACCCCTGAAATATAAACAGGTCGCCGTCCAGGTAAAATGCTTTTGCATCAAATTCTGAAATAAGTATGTTGAATTTTTCTATCGTACTGTGAGGTTTGTTAAGGTCAACGTATCCGGTTCTACGGATAAAAGCATCATGAAATCCAGCTTTTTTAAGTTCTTTTAATAAAGCTTTAGCGTTATCTCTTGAGGTGAATTCGCCTACCGTGACTCGTGATACATTTCTGTAAGTGAAAACATGAACATTCTCAAAGTCTTTGACGGCTTGCCGGGTAGCGTCAGCAAACTTTTCATAAGTGCCTATCTGCACTGCATAGATTTCTGTCCTTTGCGCTAACGATACGCCAGGCATGGCAATCAGGATAACAAGAAATATGCAGGACCGAATCATAATATTGTTAGTGAGTTACAGATTAAGTAACTGTGTCTATTTTCCTGGCTAACGTCAGTATTATTCATCGGGTACTTGATACCACATACATATAAATGACTGAGTGGCCTGTCATATTCAAAATCATGGAATAGCCTGTTTTCGTGTCAAAATATCGTCTATCTATATGATAAATAAAGAAAAAATAGTGTGCCGAAAAATATTGCACCACGATAAATACCTTAATATACTCAAGATCAGTTGGTTGATTCTATAACTGCAGGGATTAATGACAAATGTCCATGTATTGCTATGAAAATGGCGTGAATCTAATATTTAATTGCGTTGCTTGCAGCACTCATTAATAGATATATCCAACCATGTCTACTTTAAGTAAAAAACTGCGAAAATTACATCATGAGTTGACTTGATAATGCACGATAAAATAAAGCCTAGTGTCCTTCAGGCCGCACTGGAAACTGCCTGTAAAGGCACTTCAGTGACAACACGAGAGCTTGTTAAAGAGCTAACGGTTGATGAAATTGCCGAAATTAAAAGTGGTGATATCACAGCAGCGGACCTGGTTAATCTGGTGTTAGAGCTAGCCGATAACAAAGACAATGCAACTTTATACAGGATTAAAGTCAAAAATAACGAATCTGATAACTCACCAGACATATACTAAAACAAGCATACTTTTCGAATGAGAATCTATATTCTAAGTGACCTGCATTTAGAATTCGGAGAGTTTGTTCCACCTGACTTAAATATAGATGTCTTAATACTTGCTGGTGACATTCATATAGAGTCTGGCGGTGTTGACTGGGCCAGACAGTATTTCAGTCATATTCCGGTTATCTATGTACCAGGTAATCATGAATATTACGGAGCCTCATTACAGCAGCATCTGGCTTTGCTGAAAGAACTCACTGCAGGGTCAAATATCCATGTTATGGAAAATGAATCTATCCAGATTGATGACGTGCAATTCCTATGCTGCACAATGTGGACAGACTTTAATCTGTATGGAAATGCCAGGTCCGCAAAGAATATGGCGACAAGGTATATTTCTGATTATGATGCTATCAAGTATGGTGTATCGAATAGGAGCATTAAGTCGTCGGATGTATTAAAGTTTCACCAGCGCTCCATGATTTGGCTGAACAGAGAAATTGAAGTAGCACCAGAAGGGAAGCGTGTCATAGTCACTCACCATGCTCCCAGTGAAAAATCATTGTCAGGTGAATCAGGCAACAATGTTATTAACGCTGCCTATGCGTCACACCTGGATCAAACCGTGAATGATTCTGATGCTGATCTCTGGGTTCATGGCCATATACATAAACATAGTGACTACATGATTGGAAAGACACGCGTTGTCTGTAATCCTCGTGGGTACTCTGACTCGCCGAATAAAGAATTTATTCCTGATTTTGTAATAAACCTATGACAGATAGCGAATTCAACTTGTCTCCCGGGCGTATCATATCCAGGAAATTTGAAGTGATTTCCAAGCTGGGTTGTGGCTGGGAAGGTGAGGTGTATAAAATTTTAGAAACAGGGACTAATATTGAACGCGCTGCAAAGTTGTTTTATCCAGAAAGAAACAAGAATGATAAAACAGCAAATTTCTACGCCAAGCAATTACATAAGCTTAGAGAGTGCCCAATTCTAATTCAGTATCATACGAAAGAAACTTTTATATTTAAACGAAAGCCAATAACAGTATTGATTTCTGAATTTATAGAAGGGGAGCTATTATCTGAATTCATCACCCGGTTTCCAGGCAAGCGCTTATCTTCATTTCAGGCCCTTCATCTGCTTTATGCAATGACAAAAGGGGTTGAGCAAATTCATAATCTGGGTGAATACCATGGTGATCTGCATACTGAGAATGTAATCATAAATAAATTCGGACTGGAATTTCAGTTAAAGTTGCTGGATCTGATTTTTTCAAAAGAATCCAAGCGTGAATCAAGAAGAGAAGACATTGTGGATCTTATAAAAATCTTTTACGACTCGTTTGGAGGGGCAAAGCACTATTCCAGACAGCCCGATGCAATAAAATATATCTGTTGTGGTTTGAAACCCAGTTTGATTCTGAAAAAATTTAAAAATGTTACCCAACTGAGAATACATTTAGAGAATATGCACTGGTAACATGTCCTTGTGATCAGGGGTTTGTTATTGTCTCTATTTCAAATAGGCGATCATCTTCAATGTTGCTTTCATGCGCTGCGATTTCACTTTCAACAACGCCCGCTTTCTCAAATCTTGCTATGTGAAATAAGGCTTCTCCTTCATTCACAAGTGGCAGATTGCTAACACATATAATAATGCCGTCTGATTTTGTTGTTAAGACTTCTTCTTCGGCTGAAAAAGGGGCTGAGATTACACCCAGTACATCGCCACTTTTCACTCGTGCGCCAAGCTTGCATAAGGGGCGGAACATGCCATCCAGAGGTGCACGAAACCAGCTGCTTGACCTTGCAATATAAGGTTCTGCTTTTACGGTTGCGATTCGCTTAGAAGGGAGCATGTTCAGTGTTCTCATGACGCTGACAATTCCGCGCACACCAGTCACAATACATTGTTCAGACAGGCGAAGTGCTTCACCGGATTCATAAGTAATGACAGGAATGCCTAATTGCCCAGCTTCGTAACGAAGTGTGTTTTCTATTAATCCTGAATTAATGATTACAGGTATGGAAAAACCTTTTGCCAGTTTTTCTACTTCAGGATTTTCCAATGCTGCTCTGATCTGGGGAAGATTGTCTCTGTTTATTGCAGCAGTATGCAGGTCAATAATATGTGTACAGTGTTTGACAATTTCATTGAAGAACTTGAATGCCACACGAGAGGCAATCGATCCTTTTTCGCTTCCTGGGAAACATCGATTCAAATCACGTCGATCCGGTAGATAGCGAGACTGGTGAATAAATCCAAACAGATTTACCACAGGGACGAGGACTAATGTCCCATGTAATTTATCTATTCCGCGAAAACTTCGCACACGCCGAATTATTTCTACACCATTCAGTTCGTCACCATGAATGGCAGCGCATACCAGAAGTACCGGACCACTATATTTTCCATTGATGATTTCTATAGGCATATTGAGCGGGGTATGCGTATACAGGTTAGCAGTAGGAAGGTCGAACTGAATTCGACTGCCTGGTTCAACAACGTGCCCGGCAATTTCAAAAGGTTTGTTGTCTGGTGTTTTACTTGCGCTCAACGTGTAATATCTCTAGGTAATATTAGAAAGATAGACTAAATTTCCAGGCCAGTGATATTTAGTCACTAGCCTCGCCTGTATTTAAATCCATTAACTCTGGTCTGCGCCGTCTGCGTGCTTTTGCCGGGATCATATCTCGCATGAACTCAAGTTTTCCAAAGCAGAGTAATTTATCTTCAGCTTCTATTATGCGATCGGTGCGTGGATTGGGAATTACCTTATTGCCACGGTATAGCGTCAGCACATTGATATCTTTTTCTGCATGCATGACTTCCTTAATGGTGCTGCCAACGAATTTTGCTCCTTCAGGCACATAAATTTCACTGACACCATAACCTTTACTTACAGTCAGTCGCTGTCTTATATCGATTTCCGGAAAATCAACTTGCGCAGAAATATAATCAATAATTGCACCTGCAACGTCGAGTTCGGTACAGGATTCTATCCCTTCAAGGCCGGGAGATGAATTGACTTCCATGATTTGCGGTCCATGTTTACCTTCCAGCATATCAACACCCGCTATCTGTAAACCTAATATCTGTGCGGCACGCACGGCTGTTTCCTTGTATTTATCATCGAGTTCTACAACTTCTGCGATTCCGCCACGATGGACGTTACTTCGAAATTCCTGGCCTTGCGCAACTCGACGCATCGCAGCAACAACACGGTCACCGACAACTAACGCGCGAATATCCTTACCTTTGCTCTCGGCTACGAATTTCTGTACGAGTACATTCTGTTTCTGACTTTGTAACAGTTCGATAATGGATTCTGCTGCATTAATTGTTTCAGCAAGTAGCACGCCGATACCCTGGGTGCCTTCAATTAATTTAATGACGACGGGAGCACCGCCAACTCGCTCGATGGCAGGGAGTACATCTTTCCTGTCTCTTACAAAGGTGGTTCTCGGAATGCCAATATGATGTCGGCTTAATATCTGCAAACTGCGAAGTTTGTCTCGGGAATTGGTTATTCCGTGAGCTGTATTCGCGCAAAACACATCCATTTCCTGAAACTGTCTGACAACAGCTGTACCATAGTAAGTAATTGACGCACCGATTCTTGGTAATACTGCATCATAGTCACCCAAAACTTTCTGGCGGTAGTACAGATCAGGAATACCCTGCTGTAAATCGATAGCAAACTTGAGTGTGTCCAGCACACTGACGCTGTGTCCTCGTTGTAAAGCAGCTTCCTTGAAGCGACGTGTGCTGTATGAATTGGGTCCTCGAGAAAGAATAGCAAGTTTGATAATAAGCTCCTGTAAAATGAAATTAATTACAATTATACCTGCCAGTGTACTCTACAATAGATATTCTGAATAAGGCTAATTTCATCCTTGAATAATGTAATCTACTGCGTAAAATCAATAGACTTTTTAACAGCTTATACCGTGTGTTAGACAAATGACAAAGGCATAGATATTGAGCGATGATACGCAGGACAAGTTAACTTTCGGCTGGCGAGAGTGGGTTTCACTCCCAGAGCTGGGTTTGCCGCAAATTAAAGCCAAAGTTGATACTGGTGCACGAACGTCAGCACTACACGCATTTGAGTTGCGTCCGTTTGTGAAAAATAACATTCAGTTTGTTGAGTTTAGCATTCACCCCATACAGCTTAATACCGATACAGTAGTGATCTGCAAAGCAAAAGTGACAGACAATCGTGTTGTAACTGATTCCGGTGGACATAAAGAAGAACGCTGGGTAATAGAAACGCCGCTCTCTATTGGTGCATATACATGGCCGATAGAAATCACTCTGACTGCCAGAGAAAATATGAGGTTCAGAATGTTGCTCGGCCGAAATGCCATCAAGAGCCGGGCGCTTGTGGATTCGTCATCTTCATATCTGGTCGGTAAAAAACCTCAAAGAAAAAATCGTTTGTATACAGCTGAACTATAAGTTATTTCATCTGGATAAAATCATTTTTACTAAACCATGCCATATTGACTTATGGCAGGTGCGTAACCATCCAGTTTGCAGAAAAATGGTTATGGGCCAGCTTTTACTTTTTAGCCCTTCAGCACAATAGTGATATCGACAAAATGAAACATTGCGCAAGTATATTGTGATTACTCTGTATATTCCGGTAGTGAGGTTGTACCCCGGATGCTGCTTCTTAGTGCTTGAAAACAACCGGATAATATTATATTTATAGTTCGAATAAGCTTTTCCTATTTGACACCTTATGTGCTTAAGCGTACTGATTGAGTAGTAGTCATAGCGCTACCTGTACCGAACGTAGATTTTATAATTGCAGAATAAAAGTATGTAGATGATATCAAATAAAACCTCTGAACCCTGGAAAGTCGGTGTACTGTTTTCAACAACAGGGCCCTTGGCTGTCATTGAAGAGACTCAGTTAAGAGGCACTTTAATGGCGATCAGGGAAATCAATGATCTGGGAGGAGTGAATGGCAGACCTATACAACCCGTTTGCTATGACCCGGGTTCAGATGCAAATGCTTTTGGTAGCTATGCTAAACGCTTAATGGTTGAAGATGGAATTAGTACAATATTTGGCTGCTATTCATCAAGTAGTAGAAAAGCAGTTGTACCTGTAGTTGAACGTTTAAATGGGTTGCTCTGGTATCCTACAGTATATGAAGGTTTTGAATTCTCACCAAATGTAATTTACACCGGTGCTGCACCAAACCAGAACTGTATCGAGTTATGTAATTATTTAATGACTCATTATGGCAAGCGGTTTTATTTTGTAGGATCTGATTATGTTTATCCACGTGTGTCCAACCGGATCATGCGGGAATTTATTATCAGTAATGGTGGTGATGTGGTTGGAGAGCAATACCTTGAGCTTAATGCCAGGCATAAGGATTACACTCCGATTTTAAGAGATATCAAAAACATGCAGCCGGATGTAATATTTTCCACAGTGGTCGGCCGCTCTACGTCAGACTTCTATCAAAGTTATTCAGATTTTGGTTTTAATCCCAATAAAATGCCTATCGCCAGCCTGACAACGACGGAAGCAGAAATTCGTGCAATGGGACACGATGTCGGCGAAGGGCATATTACTGCGGCATCGTACTTCGAAGGCATTGGTGGTGAGGCTGGATACTCATTCACTAAAAAATACAAAGAACTTTATGGTGCAGATGAGCCCACTAATGTCTGTGTGGAAACCGCATATTTTCAGGTAAACATGTTTACAGAGGCACTGAAAATAGCCAATTCCCTATCTTCAGATACGCTTCGTGCAAGTGTGCTTGGTGCGGATGTGAAAGCGCCTCAGGGTAATGTGACGATCAATGGAGCCTGTGGTCATGCAAATGTGTGGTCACGAGTAGGCAAAGCCAATTGCAAAGGTTTATTTGATGTCCTGTTTGAATCTAAATCAGCGGTGTGCGCAGATCCATATTTGCTAGCTTATGGTGCAAATAGGGATTTCTGTAATACCAATTTATTGTAGCTGAGTAATTCTGTGGATTCTAGAATGAGTAAAGAGAATAGAATAAAACTCGATAAAGTATCTGACAGACACCATAAATTTAAAGATTTAAGGATCGCAATCATTGCACCAAGGGATGACCGAAGCGAACTGCTAATCACTGCTGTCCAGAATACCCGCGCTGAAGTTAAACATATATGGCCGCCGCCGGAACTCATTCCATCCGACTATGATGTTGTTTACTGTTCTATGCTTGATAATTTACCAGCCAGACTGGAAGGGTTGCCTGGAATTCCTAAATTTGCATTAATTCTGATAATTCCATCTACAGGATATCTGGATTATCCCATGCTGGAACACTGTGCACCTCATGGAACAATCCATTTACCTGTGACTGAGCAGGCTGTTATATCAAGTCTAATCGTGGCAAGAAGCCTGTATTCTTATGAGCAGCGATTACGTAAACGCATTCATCAACTTGATGAGAATCTGGTGTCGTTAAGAAATATTGAACGTGCCAAAATCGTCTTGATGAAGCAAATGGATGTGACTGAAGATAAAGCCTATCTATTCATGCGCAAGCAGGCGATGGAGCAAAGAGTTACGATCGGTTCAATTGCCAGTAACATCATTGACGCTCAGGAATTATTCAGTTAGGATTTAAAAATCCTTGCAAAAGGTGAATGGCAGCATCGCCATTTAAAAGCTAAGGCAACAAAGCCTTAAGAAAACCCTGCAACCGCGTTATCACGACGGTTCGGGGGAGTATTGTACCTTCTACTTCTCATTCATTCCCACTCTACGTACTTTAACCGCCCCGTCATCCAGTGTTAGCTGCTTAATTACGGTTATTGCATATGTGTCAGTAAGTAAGTCACGTTGTCCAATCAGTCAGGGTTGAAATTTAGTGTCATTAAGATCTATCTGACTTGGAGGGTGTGAAATGAAAAAGACTAGGCGATCATTTATAAAGAAAACTGCAGTAGGTGTCGGTGTTCTGGCCGCATCTAACTTCCCGTATATATGGATAAAAAACTCATCATTGGCGTATGCGGCGAAAGGTGAAGTGAAGGTTGGGGTGCTATTTTCGTTAACAGGCACGACAGGGATCATTGAAGAGTCACTCAACAAAGCGACAATTCTTGCAATCGAGGAAATCAATGATGCCGGAGGAATTAACGGCATGAAAATTACACCAGTCGTTGAAGACCCGGCTTCAGATCCAGCCACATTTGCTGCTAAAGCCAGAAAACTTGTTCTCAACGACAGATGCGTCAGTGTATTTGGTTCATATACCTCTGCAAGTCGCAAAGCAGTACTGCCGGTATTTGAAAAGCGTGACAACCTGTATTGGTATCCAACACTTTATGAAGGTAGAGAATGTTCCAAAAATGTTATCTATACAGGTGCTGTTCCAAACCAGCAACAGGATGAGTTTATTCCATGGCTGGTAGAGAAGTTTGGTAAACGCTGGTACTTGATTGGATCAAACTACATTTATCCTAAAGAAGAGAATAACTACTGTAAGAAACTACTCGCGGAACTTGGTTGCGAAGTGGTTGCAGAAGAATATGTCCCACTGGGTCACTCGGAATTTGCATCTGTTGTTAATAAATTCCGTAGTGAAAAACCCAATGTGATTTTTTCAACTGTAGTTGGTGATTCGGTTGTCGCGCTGCATCGTCAATATCGGGCAGCAGGACTGGATCCAGAAACTATGCCTATGGCGAGTTTAACTACATCGGAAAATGAAGTTGCAGCAATGGGCGGAGATGCTGCGGCGGGACATTTCACATCAGCACCATACTTCCAGGTATGGGACTCTCCAGAAAATCACAAGTTTGTGGAAGCCTATAGAAAACGCTGGGGTAAGGATAAAGTAACTCACTTTGTATCTGAGCCTTCATACTTCCAGATCTACATGTTTAAACAGGCGGTTGAAAAACTTGATCCTAGCGATATCAGTCCTCAAACCATAAGAGAAGCAGTTAAAGGCGTTGAGCTGGTTGCACCACAGGGCCGAGTCAGACTGGATCCTGCTACATTGCATACGTATTTGTGGCCAAAAATTGGTGTATGCAAATCTGATGGTCAATTTGAGATTTTACGTCAGTCATCAGAATGGCTTGAGCCAGTACCTTATAAGGCTTATCCAGACCAGCAATGCACAGAAGGAGGACTTAAACAAGTTTAGGTAATAAATTTTCTGATAATTAGATAGGTAGAAGCTAGGAATTTTTTCCTAGCTTCTGGGAGCTAACAAATTAGTTGATAAAACAATGGATCCTACAGCAATCATTTCACAACTAGTTACTGGACTTAGCATTGCTTCAATATTACTTCTTGTTGCTCTTGGTCTGGCTATCATCTATGGCGCCACTGGTGTAATAAACCTGGCTCATGGCGAGTTTGTGATGCTAGGTGCATACAGCGCATGGACCTTGCAGACATATTTCAATCTCGGTTTGTTCAAGAGTTTGCTTTTTATATTTATTATTGTGGCCTGTATCGGCTGGATTATAGAAAAAGTAGTTATCAGACATCTCTATTCCAGGCCGCTGGACACAATACTTGCTACCTGGGGAATAGGAGTCATTGCGCAACAGGCAATACGCCTTAGCGCAGGTGGTGAATTACGTTATGTGGAAATGCCGCAACAGTTGGCGAGTAGCATGTCTATTTTTGGCGTTGAGATTTCAGCTTTTCGAATATTCATTCTGGTGTTTGCAGGAACATTATTTGCCATCACCTGGTATCTGATGTATCGAACAACGTTTGGAATCAAGTTACGGGCGATCACTCAAAATTCAGAAGTGGCCAGTAGCTTTGGTATAAATAGTAATAGAATTTACAGTTTAACCTTTGCATACGGTGCGGGACTTGCCGGTCTCGCAGGTGCCCTCATATCACCATTGAAAAGTGTTTCCCCTGAAATGGGTACTACCTATGTTGTAGATGCATTCCTGATTGTTGTTTTAGGTGGTGTTGAAAGCTTAATGGGGACGGTGATAAGCGCAATAATCCTGGGAGAAATGTCCAGTATATTGTCATTTTACAGTAACGACACAATTGCAAAAGCACTGGTGTTACTTGCAATCGTGATATTCATAAGATTTCGACCTCAAGGTCTGTTTTCACAAAAAGTCAGAAATTAATTTATGAATTCAGTGAATGAGCCAAAAACGGGTGAAGTTATGATTGAAGCAGCGAAGCGTAATGGAAAAACTTCCACTCAGATTGTAATTTATGCACTTGTGTGTGGCGCGTTATTTATTATTCCTTCGGTCATGGATAACGCTTATTTACTAAATAAATTTTCTACTTATATGGTAATGGGAATGCTGGCAATGGCGCTGAGTTTGTCATGGGGCTATTCAGGTATTCTTAATCTCGGACAGGCCACAAGTTTTGGTTTGGGGTCGTATTGTATGGCCATGGCCCTGAAGCTAAATACTGTTCCTATTCACACGGGTGCAGAAGGCCTGCCGGACTTTATGGTCTGGAATAATGTTGAAAAACTACCATTGATTTGGCAGCCATTTCATTACTTGCCGATAGCAATAATATTAGGTATCGCTGTGCCGGTATTATTTTCAATGCTGGTGGGCTGGTTTATCTTTAAAGGCAGAATCACAGGTGTTTATGTAGCGATCATAACACTTGCAATATTAGTGGTTGTAAATCTGTTGATTATAGATCAGCAAAGTATTACGGGTGGTTTTAATGGCATTACTGACCTCGCGCAGCTTGAAGTGTTGGGATTTGAGTTCGATGCGTATGGCAGTTCCGCTTATTATCTGATTGCGATCTTTCTGACGTTGAGCCTGTTTCTGACATTGGCGGTAACAAAAAGTAAAACCGGAAAAATATTACAGGCAATTAGAGATCACGAGAGCAGGGTACGGTATTTTGGATACGATGTAGCAAACTACCAAATATTTGCATTCTCTGTATCAGCGGGAATAGCTGGCCTTGCAGGTATGCTCTATACCATTGTCATGGAGTTTGCATCGCCTACTTTTCTAGGTGTCCATATAAGTCTGTCTATTGTGATCTGGTGTGCAGTCGGTGGAAGACAAAGCCTTCTAGGTGCCATGCTGGGTGCAATATTCGTGGTGGGTGTGCAAGGATCATTATCAGAATCACAGACATTCCTGGAAACCTGGACGCTCGTCATGGGATTCATATTTGTCATTATTGTTTTATTTATGCCTAAAGGTATCGCGGGATTGTTTGGTGATATGTTTATGAAATTAAATAGCAGAAAGAAGTGAACAGGTAATTTTTAATGACTACACCGCAATTAATATTAAAAGACAGCATAGTGAATTTTAACGGATTCCTCGCTTTGAATGGATTCAACTTTGTTGTTAACAAAGGTGAGTTGAGATGTCTGATTGGTCCTAATGGCGCAGGAAAAACAACAGCATTGGACGTTATTTGCGGGAAAACAAAACTAACGTCAGGGGCACTGGAATTTGAATCTAAATCAATAGGAAGGCTTCAGGAACATAAAATTGCACGTATAGGTATTGGAAGAAAGTTTCAGATTCCCAGCGTGTTTCATGAATTAACTGTTCGTGAAAACCTGGAAGTGGCCTCATCAAAAGAAACCAGTGTATTAAAAAATCTGTGCAAGTTCAGTTCTTCAAATAAAGATAATCTTGAGGAGCTTGCAGAGATGGTTAACTTGCAAGACCACATGAATATCCATGCAGGTCATCTGTCACATGGGCAGACCCAATGGCTAGAGATTGCATTGCTGGTTGCGCAGAATCCAAAACTGATTTTAATGGATGAACCAACCGCAGGTATGACACGACAGGAAACACATAAAACTGCCGAATTATTTCAACGATTAGCAAAGAAACACACACTTATAGTTGTTGAGCATGATATGGGGTTTGTCAAAGAGATTGGAGATGTTATTTCTGTTATGCATCAAGGAAAACTATTAGCCGAAGGTACAGTAAGTGAAATAGAGAATAACCAGGAAGTGATCGATGCATATTTAGGCAAGGGAGGTATCGCTTATGCTTAAACTGTCATCAGTGAATGCATTTTATGGACATAGTAGAGCGGTACAGGATGTTAATCTGGAAATTAAACAGGGTGAATTTCTTTCGGTGCTTGGAAGGAATGGTGTAGGTAAAACATCCCTTATGAGGGCGGTCGTTGGATTGATGGATAATATTACAGGAAGTATTCAACTTGATGGCAAGGAAATCAATAATAAAAAAACACACGATCGCGCGATTGCCGGGATAGGCTATGTACCTCAGGGGAGAGGAATTTTGCCTCTATTTACTGTTAAAGAAAATTTAACTATAGGTACTTTTGCATCGCATAAGAATTCCAGTGAGATTAACGACTGGGTGTTTGATTTATTTCCTATTTTAAAAGAGTTTTTATCTAAACGTGGTGGGGACCTGTCTGGCGGACAGCAACAACAATTGGCGATTGCCCGTGCATTACTTACCGAGCCTAAAGTAATGTTGTTAGATGAACCTACCGAAGGCATTCAGCCAAATATTGTTGAAAAAATTGAGGAGGTACTTATCGATTTGAATAGTAATCATAAAATGACACTGGTACTCGTTGAGCACAACGTTAATTTCGCACGCAGAGCTTCACAGAGATTTGCCATTTTGGATAATGGTGTCATTGCAACTGAAGGTAACATTGATTCTTTAACAGACGATCTAGTACAAAAGTATTTATCGGTTTAACAACAATTTTCGTTGCACTTGTGCAACTTAACTATAAGGAGGGTATGTTATGTACCATGGTGATATTTCAAGTAGTAAAGATTCAGTAGGTGTTGCTGTTGTTAATTACAAAATGCCTAGATTACACACTAGAGCAGAAGTGTTGGAAAATGCGCGTAATATAGCAAGCATGGTTGAGGGAATGAAAGGCGGACTACCAGGTATGGATCTGGTTATATTTCCTGAATACAGCACACATGGAATTATGTACGATGAGGCAGAAATGTATGAAACAGCATCTGCTATTCCAGGTGAAGAAACTGAAATTTTTGCTGAAGCATGTCGTAATGCAAAAGTATGGGGTGTGTTTTCTTTAACCGGGGAGCGTCATGAAGAGCACCCGAATAAAGCGCCTTATAACACGCTCATTTTAATGAATGATAAAGGCGAGATTGTTCAAAAATATCGCAAGATCATGCCATGGGTACCCATTGAAGGGTGGTATCCAGGTAATTGCACTTATGTCTCTGACGGTCCAAAAGGCCTGAAAATAAGTCTGATCATTTGTGATGATGGTAATTATCCTGAAATCTGGCGTGATTGTGCAATGAAAGGTGCTGAACTGATTGTTCGCTGTCAGGGATACATGTATCCATCCAAGGATCAGCAGGTGCTGGTTGCCAAGGCCATGGCGTGGATGAATAACACTTACGTGGCTGTTGCAAATGCCAGTGGGTTTGATGGTGTTTATTCATACTTCGGTCACTCAGCAATTGTTGGATTTGATGGACGAACTCTGGGTGAGTGTGGTGAAGAAGACATGGGGGTTCAGTATGCCAACCTGTCTGTATCACTGATACGTGATGCACGTAAAAACCAGCAATCTGAAAATCATTTGTTCAAGCTTTTACATAGGGGCTATACCGGAAAGATTAATTCCGATGAAGGCGACACTGGTGTTGCCGAATGCCCATATGACTTTTACAAGAAATGGATTACAGACCCGGATGCTGCCCGCGAAATGGTTGAGTCAATAACCAGAAAAACAGTGGGTACAGAAGAGTGTGAGATTGAAGGTATTCCTAACCCTAAATCACACAGGTAATTCTTTAAACGCAAATAAGGTGAAGATGTTGAAAAACATCTTCACCTTTGTTTGGTACAAAATTGCATGTTATTCAAAATGAATATGTTCCTGGATAATTAATATGAATCTAGATGACTATTTAATAGACGTAGAGCCATATTATTCATCGACTCATAATGAAATTGAGTTGTTTGAAGCAGCATATCAAACCCGAATGCCAATGATGCTTAAAGGCCCAACCGGGTGCGGTAAGACAAGATTTGTTGAATATATTGCCTGGAAGCTCAAAAAACCATTAATCACAGTATCTTGTCATGAAGATATGACAGCGTCAGATTTAGTTGGCCGTTATCTGCTGGATGCGGATGGTACTGTCTGGCACGATGGCCCATTAACACTGGCAGTTCGATATGGTGCTATTTGTTACCTGGATGAAATTGTTGAGGCGAGACAAGACACCAGTGTCGTGATTCACTCATTAACAGATAATCGTCGAATTCTATCATTGGAAAAGAAGAATGAAGTCGTTAAAGCACACAAGGATTTTCAGGTTGTCATTTCTTATAACCCAGGTTACCAAAGCGTTCTGAAAGATTTAAAAGAATCCACTAAACAACGATTTGGAGCAATAGACTTTGGCTACCCTGATCCTGATGTCGAGGCTAATATCATTGGATATGAAGCAGGTGTTGATAAAAGCATTGCCACAAAGTTGGTGAAAATTTCTCAATGTTCCAGAAATATGAAAGGTCATGGTCTTGAAGAGGGTGCTTCTACCCGAATGTTAATTAATGCCGCACAATTAATTGCTAATGGTGTGTCTATCAAAGATGCGTGTGAAGTGGCATTGGTGTTACCTATCACAGATGATCACGATGTTCGCAATGCACTCAGTTCAGCAGTCGCCGCTTGTGTCTGAGGTGATAAATGGCTGTTTCAGCAACACGAGGTAAATATGCGTCCCAACCTCAGGAGTCGGAACCTGGCGACCCGAAGAAAGGGTTTGCCTATTTATTAAGTCAGGGAAAAGAGGTTTTTCCACCAGACTATTATACAAGGTGGGAAAATGCCTGTTTGAAGTTATATCAGGCTGGATACGGAGTATCAATTCCTCTTTCCTATGCCCGTAATTCTTTAAAACTGATAACAGTGATTCATCCGGAATCTGTAATTAACCTGGCAAATACAGTGTCTATTGCTGCAATTCGGGTTAGTCGTTCCACAGCAGAACTACTACCGGTGGCGTCGGTATATGTAGCTGAAGAGTTTCAATCAACCACTGCATATGACTCCTGGTTAAACACAATAATAAACGTTATTAAAAATGCGCCCGAATCAGTTATCCATATTCTTGAAAATACAAAAAAAATAATTTCGACGCTGTCATCAGAGCAATTTCACTCCTGGGTCATCACTGGCTTGCGATCGACTGATGATAATGTGCAACGCCAGATTCGTTATTTCTCATTTGCTGATTCTGACGCTGAGAAGTGGTTGCGGCATGAAGCAGGCGATATTGTTTTTACAGATATTGAACGCCAGCTTAAACTTTATTTAATCTCGTTATGGAATCTTAGACCGCCAATAAGAGATCAACCGTTATCCAGTCTTCCACTATCGTCTCGGCGCATATCAATCTCAAATGGTGTAATTAGTATGCCAGAGGTATTTCCCGGATTTAAAAAAGATCGAGCGAAAAGCATATTTCGCGCGGGAATTGCTCATGCTGGCGCACATCTGAAATATTCAACTAAAAAGTTTGCTTTGGCTGAACTCAGGCCAATTCAAGTGGCACTTGTTTCGTTGCTGGAAGATGCACGAGTGGAATACCTGGCAATGCAGGAATTTCCAGGGTTGAAGAATATCTGGCTTCCATTTCATGTTGCAAAATCAAGCGGGCCAAAACTTGTTCCTAATCTTTTGGCGCGACTCTCACGTGCCTTGATTGATAATGAATATAAAGATCCAGACGGTTGGGTACAAAAAGGTCGTGATATGTTTTATGACTTATCCAATGATATGGGTAACTCTAATATGTGCAGAAAAATTGGTGTCTTGCTAGGAAACGATCTGGGTCAGTTACGTGCACAGTTTAATGCTAAAAATTACGTGGTTCAGCCACCATATCGTGATGACAATATGGGTTTGTGGGACTTTGGTGATCAACAGGGAAGCGAAGAAGAGAATGATAGTATCTTCATCGAAGCAATGCGACTAGATACACAGGAAGATGATAGTTCCAATAGCGAACACGAGAATCAAAATAAAGATGAAGAAGGAGAACAACAATATAGTGCCAGAGAATGTGATGATAGTGAAGTAAGGGATTCTGATGTTGCAGTACGCTATTCGGAATATGATTATTTAACAAATACTGAGCGCCCCAACTGGACTTGTGTTGTTGAATACTACCCTGATTTTGGTGATCCCTATGTAATAAATAGAATACTGGAAAAATATAGTGATTTGGTTAACCGGATTAAAAATTTAATTCAGGCAGCAAAAGTCAGTCTGCCTGATCGCTTGCACCACCAGGAAATAGGTGAATCACTGGATATTGATGCGTGTGTGAATGCCACTATCAGCAGAAGGATGGGGCAAATACCCGATTCAAAAATTTATAGCACGACTGTGCGTAAGCATAGGGACCTGTCTATTCTGGTGTTACTCGATATATCGCATTCTACTAATGATATTGTAAAGCCCGCTAATGCATCTGTACTCGATCTTGAAATTCAGGCCACAACGTTGCTTGCTTACGCTATGTCTGAATTGAATGACCCGTTTGCCATTGCCGCGTTTTGTTCTGATGGAAAAGAAGACGTTCATTATTATCGTATAAAAAATTTCAACGCTCCTTACGATGATAGCTCGCGCGCAAACCTGGCAGGATTAAGTGGAAAATTATCAACTCGTATTGGTGCTGCAATGCGTCATGCCATTAATGATCTGTCAGCTCAGCATACACATCGACGTTTGTTACTGGTTATTACCGATGGTGAGCCTTCAGACATAGATGTTAAGGATTCTGATTATCTTGTTGAAGATGCACGTAGTGTTGTGCGATCTGCAACAAGAAAGGGTATTGATACATTCTGTGTTGGTCTTGACTCAGGTGGAAATAATTATCTGCACAGAATATTCAATAAGAAAAATGTAATGATTATCAATAAAATTGATCTTCTACCAGAGCGCTTGCCTATGCTTTATTTAAGATTAACAGCTTAAAGGCACGTGCGCGTAAAGCTGCCAGGAGAAATGTTATGACAAAGACAAATGTTTACCCAGTGAATGATGCATTTGCATCCAAGGCATATATTAATAAAACCAAGTATATGTCAATGTACAAGGAATCAATTAAACGCCCTGAAAAATTTTGGGCAGACCAGGCCGATCAATTTGTCAGCTGGTATGATAAATGGGATACGGTTTTAGAGTGGGATTACCTGAAAGCTGATATTAGCTGGTTTAAAGGAGCCACATTAAATGTTTCATATAATTGTCTGGACAGACATCTAAAATCACGAGGTAACCAGATTGCAATAATATGGGAAGGAGATGACCCGACTCAGGATAAAAGCATCACATACAATGAACTTCATGCTGAAGTCTGTAAATTTGCAAATGCGTTAAAATCACGAGGTGTCAAAAAGGGTGATTGTATATGTATTTATATGCCCATGATTCCGGAGGCTGCTGTTGTCATGCTCGCCTGTACCAGGATTGGTGCAATACATTCGGTTGTATTTGGAGGATTCTCTCCAGATTCATTACGTGACCGAATTCTTGATTCAAATTGCAAGACAGTCATCACAGCTGATGAAGGTATTCGAGGAGGTAAAGCGATTCCTCTGAAAAATAATACTGATATTGCATTACAGCAGTGTCCTGAGGTGAAGAATGTAATTGTTGTTGAACGTACCAAAGGTAACATTCAGTGGAATGAGAATAGAGATTATTGGTACCACGATATAATAGCCACAGAGAGTGCTGATTGTCAGGCAGAACATATGAGCGCTGAAGACCCGCTATTTATTCTTTATACATCAGGATCAACAGGGAAACCGAAAGGAGTACTGCATACTGCGGGTGGTTATTTATTATATGCCGCGATAACACATAAATACGTATTTGATTATCATGAAAACGAAGTGTACTGGTGTACTGCGGATGTGGGCTGGGTAACCGGTCATACCTACATTATTTATGGACCGTTATGTAATGGTGCTAAAACGCTCATGTTTGAAGGTGTCCCCAACTATCCGGACGGAAGTCGATTCTGGCAAGTTGTCGATAAACATCAAGTTGCAAGTTTCTACACAGCACCTACGGCAATTCGTTCATTAATGGCATTAGGTAATGAACCTGTTGAAAAAACCCAGCGAACCAGTTTAAGAGTACTGGGCACTGTTGGTGAGCCGATTAATCCTGAAGCGTGGGAATGGTACTATCATGTGGTGGGTCAATCCAGATGTCCGATTGTTGATACCTGGTGGCAAACAGAAACTGGTGGACATCTAATTACACCTCTGCCAGGTGCTACGACATTAAAACCGGGGTCTGCAAGCCTGCCATTTTTTGGTATTCAGCCAGTCATCCTTGATGATGAAGGAAATGAACTTGAAGGTGAATGTCAGGGCAATTTAGCATTTAAGTTTCCCTGGCCTGGTCAAATGAGAACCATTTATGGCGATCATAATCGCTTTATTGAAACTTATTTTTCACAATTTCCTGGCTATTATTTTAGCGGTGATGGGTGCCGTCGTGATGAGGATGGATATTACTGGATTACAGGCAGAGTTGATGATGTATTAAATATATCAGGACACCGTATTGGGACTGCAGAAATAGAAAGTGCGCTCGTATTGCATGAAACGGTCGCAGAAGCAGCAGTAGTAGGATGTGCACATGACATCAAGGGGCAGGCTATCTATTGCTATGTGACTACAATGGTTGGAGTTAAACCGACTGAGGAATTAAAAGAAGAGTTGATACAGCTTGTCCGTAAGGAAATAGGCGCTTTTGCCAAACCAGATTTTATTCAATGGGCTTCAGGGTTACCTAAAACCAGGTCAGGTAAAATTATGCGAAGAATACTGCGTAAAATAGCAGCTTCAGAAGTTGATGATCTGGGCGACACTTCGACATTGGCTGATCCAGGTATTGTTGCTGACATTATTAAAAACCGGTTGAATAAATAGAGGTGTGAAGGAAAAGTCAGCGGAACATCGAGCCACACGCATTTATTTGAAGGTTAATGTGGCTAATAGGTGCGAGCTCACTTTACTTTATTGAAAATTTATTCGTGCCAGATAAAAGCAACCAAGTAACTAATCAATCAAAATTTAAGTCACCAAGTATTTTATCCAGGCGTTCGCTGGCAATGCTTTTCACTTGATTGTAGGCTTCTTTTCTTTTTATATCATCCTGGACTAATTTATCCGAATACGTGAAATTCGTTTGGCTAGTATGTTCTTTGATAAGATCTAGTATTTCAGGGATGTCTTCCATATCTCTTACCCATGTTTCCACATATTGACCTTCTTCCGGATTGACTCGTACATTAGCGCCAGAATTTGTAAATGAGTCATTAAATAAAACGCACCAGTCTTTGTCTGCTTTATCTGAAAGTTCAAAGATAATATCAATATAATTTTTATTAACCAGGCAAGGGCGGCGTTTTGAATCTATGCCTTTGACCTTCACCTTTACTAAATCATTCATGTTTTTAAATCTGATTAATGCTTGTTAAGGATAAATATATACCAGCAGACTGGATAGAGAAAAATTCTATCTTCACTATACACGTAAATCTATTTAAAGGTGTTTTATCAATAACAATGATTGATTATATATTCAAAACCCACTTATCAATATAAATACCAATATTTAAATAATAGACATGTGTCTGGCAAGTGAATTCATCAGGTTTCAATGGTTTGCTAGGTAATATAAGTGTTTCGAATTTACACAAATCGGCATGAACTTATTGATGTGGCTTCTATCTAACTGGACGGTAACTATCAATCTTATTATAAGAAAGGAACTAAATATCATGTCAAAAATAACTGAATTAAAACCACTTATCCCTTCAGTGAGCGCGCTTGTGGCCACAAGTGCCTTAATTATGTCACCTCTAAATGCTGCGGAGCAAAACCCATTCCAGTTAACTGAATTATCATCTGGTTACATGGTTGCTGATAAAGAAGGCAAGTGTGGTGAGGGAAAATGCGGTGAAGGAAAGTGTGGTAAAGGCAAGAAAATGAAAATGATGGACACAGACGGTGATGGTGCTATCAGTAAACAAGAGTTTATGGCACATGCAGAGAAGAAATTTGCCAAAAAAGATAAAAATGGTGATGGTGTTATTAGCCGTGACGAGATGAAAAGAAAGAAAATGCATAAAGAAGGCAAGTGTGGTGAGGGAAAATGCGGGGAAAAGAAATAAGATAGCTACTCTTGTTATAATTTAATCAATTTTAAAGGCGAACATATGTTCGCCTTTTTTATGTTTGCTTACGGTGAATTGATATTGGGCAGTTCGTTTTTTGCCCAATAGCTAACAATTAATTAAACAGGAACATTTGTCATACCATTCAAATGGTATATGGATTAGCCCTTGCTACACAATATACACTTCTTATGTTAAATAATTGGCTCAGACAACTGAGACTCCAATACGAAGTGTCCAGCTATTAATGAATAATCTCAGTCAGTTACTTGCGTAGATCCAGAGAGATCATCTTGAGGTGCACACCTCAGTAAATTCACTACATAATATGCACGGAAGGTAATATGTACCTAGTGATTCGCAGCTTATTTCCATTCATGACATGGATTCGCGGGTGTACTCCTGCCACTGTTAAAGCAGACCTGATTGCTGGGGTCACGGGCGCTGTCATAGTATTACCTCAAGGTATTGCTTTTGCCATCATCGCAGGACTACCACCTCAATATGGTTTATATACAGCAATGGTGACGCCTATTATTGCTGCATTATTTGGTTCATCTCATCACCTTGTATCAGGCCCGACTACAGCGATATCTATCGTTATTTTTTCAACGGTTAGTCAGCATGTGAGCCCTGGTACACCAGAATTTTTAAATCTTGCTTTAACCTTGACCTTTCTTGCTGGTATATATCAATTGGGTTTCGGTCTGGCAAGGTTAGGTACGCTTGTAAATTTTATCTCACATACAGTGGTGATCGGTTTTACCGCGGGTGCTGCAATTCTAATTGCTACCAGTCAGATAAAACACATTCTTGGCCTGAACATTTCAAATAGTGAGACTTTCCTGCATGTATGGATGCATATTTATGCAGAACTTGACCAAATTAATCCGTACGTTTTGCTGGTGGGCTTAACAACCATTGTCTCCATTATTTTGAGCAAAGTACTTGTCCCTAAGCTGCCAAACTTGTTAACTGGCATGGTGGTGGGAAGTATTGTTGCGTTTTACCTGGGTGCAGAAGATAAAGGCATCCAATTGATTGGTGCCATTCCAGCTCAGTTGCCGCCGTTATCAGTTCCGGATCTATCTTTGCCAACAATCAAAACACTAGCGCCTCAGGCATTCGCAGTTGCATTGCTTGGTTTGATCGAGGCGGTATCAATTAGCAGAGCAATTGCGACTAAATCTGGACAGTCAATCAAGGCAAATCAGGAATTTATCGGTCAGGGCATGTCGAATGTTGTCGGCAGTTTTTTCTCAAGTTATGCCGGTTCGGGTTCATTTACGCGCACGGGAGTTAATTATTCATCTGGTGCAAAGACACCCTTGTCAGCAATTTTTGCAGCCATCTTCCTGGTGATAATTGTATTGTTTATTGCACCATTAATGGCTTACTTGCCTATTGCTGCCATGGGTGGGGTTATATTGCTGGTTGCATATAATTTGATTGACTTTAAAAAGATCAAGCATGTCATACAGTTTAGCCGGGAAGAAATAGCGATTCTGTTTACTACATTTTTCTCAACACTGTTCCTCGAGCTGGAATTTGCTATCTATCTGGGCGTTTTGTTGTCAATTATATTATTTTTAAAGCGTACCTCTATTCCAAATATCTCGACTTTATCAATTGATACTGAGCTATCTACAGGGAAAAGAAAATTTATAAATATACAGAAGAAGCCCGTTAAACGGTGTCCACAGCTCAAAATAATAAGAATTGATATGTCAATTTATTTTGGATCAATTAATTATATACAAAATCATATTCATCATATAATTAAAAACGAAAAAATTAATCATATACTTATCGTAGGTTCTGGTATCAATTTCATTGACCTGAGTGGCGCAGAAGCAATAATTGATGAAAATATTCGGCTCAAGAATATAGGTGGAGGTATTTACTTTGTTGGCCTTAAATCATCTGTGTATAACTTTATTGTCAGGGCGGGTGTTGTGAAAGCAATTGGTTTGAATAATTTTTTCGAGACTAAACGTGAGGCATTGAAAGAATTATATACAAGATTAAATCTGGATATCTGCTATAGCTGTGATGCCAGAGTATTTGAAGAATGTGCGCAATTAGAAGATTTCAAACCTAAAGAATAAAATGTATTTCCATGTATTTGAGCAAGTGAATTTACTCCGCCTGTTTATTGATAGTCTTCATATAAAGATATTAAAAATTGCACTAACAAATGAATATCATACGGTTTAATAGCTATCTCCTTTAACTCGTTGTCTGGATTTCTTAATTGGCCATTAAGGCTGTTTCTGGAAGAGTTGATATAGAAACCAATCACTGCATGCAGGTCACTTATTTGCCCGTTGTGCATGTACGGAGCAGAGTGTCCTAAATCTCTTAAGGTGGGGGTTTTAAATGCTGCAGTGGATAGATATAGTGCAGCATCTTTGTTAGCGCACTGATTACCAGCATCACAAAACATATTGAGTAATTTTTCCTGTGAGTTTGGGTAATCATTATTAAACAGTATATTCCACGCTCCGAGATCTGCATGTTGTGAATCTTTTGGATTAGCTGCTTTTCTGAATATTCCGCGTCGATTTGGATGTGTATAGGTTGCAGGTAAGTATGTCTCTGCATGTTGTACTCTGGCTGACAAATTTGGAATGGGTAATCTGTTAAATGAGCCAGCTCCGTGAATTGCTTCATATTCAACCTGGGTAACGCCTATATTATGAAATTTGAAGTCAGTGAAATGTGGTGCCGGGTGACAGGCAACACAGTTACCTTTGCCAATATCAGTATTGCCAAACTGATTGAAAAATACTTTTAACCCCTCGAGTTCAGTTTTTTCAAATTTGTACAGCTGGTCATGAAACTGAAAATTCCTATTATTTGTTGTTTCATTTTTATGAACAAAGCGAATCGTATTATTGCGTTCAAGTGATTCAATTAAAGTGACGAGTCGTTTGCTGTACTCGGTATCTGATTCCTGCTCATCTGGTTCTCGTGGCAAATTGTTAAATATCAGAAATTGATCATATGGTGATAGTGACGCATTGTTTTTGGAGAAACGTAAACCATCAATATACTTTTCGATGATAATAGCGATAGTTTTTAATATGGCGTTACAGTTGCTTTTTGATGAATCGAGTCGATATTCCTGTTTGATTAAATATTCTTTGGGTAATGGTTCTCCTTCAGCGGTATTACCAGAGAATATCTCCTGATAGGAATAATTACCAAAATTACTGGCGAGTTCTCCCTCGCCATCGTCATGAATAATGACATTACAAATGTGTTCTTCGGCAATTGATTTTTCATCGGGTAACCAGCCAAAATTTCGACCTGTCATTGTGCCGTGAATTAACTCGCGAAATGATGAAAATTCTCCATCTGCATGTAGCAATAAATCTTTGCGTGTTACGGAAGAAGAAACTAATACAGGAGCATTTCTGACAGTAACCAGTTTATTGTCATCTCTTCTGGAAAGCGGGCTTCTGGAAGAAAAGTCCGAATAAGCGCGCATTCCTAATTCTTTTTGATCGAGGTGCTCGTCAACCATGTGGCATGAACGACAGCTAAAAGAACCTCCTTTAAAAGGGCTGGCTGCAAAGGGTATTTGATAGGGAGGCAAGCCAAAAAATCGATATGTTTTATCCAGTTGTGGATCGCCGATATCGATTTTTTCATTGTAATTACCACCACGTTGAATGAAGCGATAATAATGCTCTGAAAAGCGATCTTCCTGAAATAATCGTTTCCCATGGAAAAATTCTGCAGTTTCTACATCTGCATGAAGCGTAGTTGAAAAAAGTAAAACTGAAATTAAGATAAAACTCAAATAACTGCTGTAACAATGACTTGTCATGAACATTAATTTAGAGCTCGCCAAATTCTGATATGCCAAGAGCGCTCCCTTGGTACTAACGGAGCGCTCTATTTGACCATGTGTGCATTTATTTTGTGGGTGTCACAGGTTTGCTGACTGCTGGAAATTTGAGATTAATAGTGTCGGGTAATTTTTCAGCATGTGGATTGACTTCTCCTTTGCCAGTCAGGTATGGATCTTGATAAGTTCCATATTCACCTGGTTGAATATTATATTCCATTTCTTTATCTCCATACCCGGCATTAGCCAGATATTTATGTGGGTCATCCCAGCTATGGCCATCCAGGTTAGCAAAAAACTTAATGTCAACTAACACTCCATCACATAATGGTGTGACTTCTTCGTAATTAGTGGGCCACCCGGCTGCACCTGTTGTCTTGGGGTAATTACTCCAGTCACCTCCTTTTAATGGACAGGCACCTCCACCTCCAAAGGCAGCGCGGTTTGGATGATGTACCCCATAAACGGGTAAGCCTTTTGCAGCTGCAATATCACCATTTTCCAGGTGGAATCTTGGTTCGTATGTGATTTCAGATTTAACATTTTGTCCAGTTTCTGCAATGTGCTCATAGTAGTCACCATCCGGACGTACATACCTGAAATCTTCATTATCAGAATTATCAAATACAGCAGTAATGAATAAATACGGTTCATTAAAGAAAGGTCTTTCAATCAGGTAAAATTCAGCATTGGTCTTGCTGGTATCAACAGCTTGCCAGTCGACAGAATTCTCATCTTCGCCGCCTACGTTTATCCATGCTTTTGCATCCGGGAACAGGTCAACGCGTAATACTTTTGTGTATAACTCATTGATATCAAGGCCCGCTCGTTTGCCTAATGGCCCTACTTTATTCGCGCCAGGCTGGTTAAACGAATAATCCACTGCTTTTCTGGCATACGGGTATTGGTTGGCTGACATTGTGCAATAAAAATGAGGTAAATCTATGGCGACATGATCATCGTATTTGTTCTTGTATTTAGGATGATGAATGGGGAGGTCAATATAATTTAAATGACCGTCTTCAGAAACTTCCTGGTGTGGATGCTTGTAACCATCCCAGCTTTCATCCGGGAGGTAACTTGCATAACTATTCTCGATAATTTCAAGATTTGCTGCATCGAAAAGATCAGCGCCTTGCTTTAAGCCTGTCGCATCTTTTTTTATATACTCACGAATCATTCCATTGTCTTGTACTCGCCATAGACCATGTTTCCCTTCGCCAATCATTGTCATGGTTTGTTCAACCACGTTAACAAATCGGTAGGTGTAGTTGGTATTCATATAACCTGAATAAACAGGCAGGTGAGTTATTTTTGAATGAGTTGTCTTTGGCCTGCCAACGCCAACAAGCAGTTTCTGACCATCATGGTCAGAAACTGCTTGATCACTTGTGTAAAAGTAAGGGTCGCCTTTTGTGAGATCTTTTATATGATCTGTGTCCTTGGCATGAAGTTTTGAAAATGAAACTAGAACCAGTAGAGCTAAAGCTGTTAATAGGTATGTGCTCGTGATTTTCATTGTTTTTACTCCTATGCGTAATTCACTATCGTTATGTTCTAGATTTCTCCTGATGCTCTTTGGCCGCAAAAGAATCCTATGCCATAGGACTCTGTAGTGAATGTGATTTTTGCTCCTTCGTCAAAATAGACAACATCCCCGGCAACAGCATTAAAAGAGTCCCCACCTTCTTCAGAGATCGTCATTTCTCCCTCTACAATTATTTTAGCTTCGTCGTAAGTGTAGGTATATTCAAGTGGGTTGCCTTTTTCCATTCTGAAGAATCCACATGAAATAGGTGCATCAGGGTCATGTGATGATACAGTATCACTTAAAAATGCATTAACACCTTCAACATTTAACGAGCTGAGTTCCATGCTTTGTGCGTTTTTGAATATCTGCATTTTCTGTGTATGTTCGCCAGCCATTAATGGGCTAGAGAAGACAGTTACGCTGGCAATAAATAGACAAGGTAAAACTTTTTCTTTGTTAATCATGAATAACTCCTAAGTGAAATCAACGGATTGAATTATGTGTATTGATAATCACTTAAGATCATATTATGGGCAATGACGAATATTACCTAATAAAATATAATTTATTACTCTCATATATAAAACTTATTTCAACCTAACCAGGGCGCACATTTTCTAATCAACTCCACCTGGTTGCTTACATTCAGACGTTCTCTGGCTGTTCTGAGCTGGTTGTCAATTGTCCTGACAGATTTTCCTAACTGATCAGCAATTTGTTTATAGCTCATTCCTTTTGCTGCCAGTTCAATGGCTTCTAATTCAGACTTGCTTGGCTTTTTGAACATTTGATGCAGGGTAGGGTTGTGCCAATAATTACTAATGCCTGCGAGTGGTGCGAAGAAAGTAGTACAAAAATGATGCATGAAATCAACTTCTTCATCTGTCCAGATATGGTTGTGAGTTGTGTGATCAACACAGGAAATTCCTATTGGTTCACCATCCCAGACAAGCCTTTGCATTAACATGGATTTGCACTTTATTTCTGTCAATGGTGATCTTACGCCTTCCAGTTCCGGGTTATGTTCTATATCTTCATATTTAACCGGGTGACTCTCTTGCCAGACTTTTTGCATGGATGCATGCTGGTTAGAGATGATAAAATTTTCAAGAGTGGGTGATTTCAATTCCTTATTAATAAATTCAGAAATAGGGCTGTATTGAATGTCAGTCGGTGTCGCAAATCCTGCATCGGCTCGACATACATTTAATGACCTTCCCAGAAATTCCAGTGCAATACGGACTGTGTCTCTTGGGTTTTCAATCGAAATAATCATTCTGGCAACGCAATCAAGCATGTCCCCAGGTGTGTTAGCTTCATTGTTATCAATAAAGCAGGATTTCAGTTCCTTGGTGGATGGTGGCTCTTCTCGGTACATGCGTTTAGTAGGATAATTATGATTGTTTCCACTATACTTATAACATGAATTGGTTATTTGCCATTATAGCGACAATTTTCTGCTACGTACTTTTCTCCTATTTTGGTTTAAGAACAGGTGCAGCGGAATCATTTCGAGGGGCTGTGTTGGCTCCTTTTACCAATATTATTGACTTCCTGTTAATTATTTTTGGTAGTTGTGGATTTGGTGTGGCGACATACTATGCACTGAAAAGCTCAGCTTTTGCGATTCCCATGATTATTTCCATAGGCCTGATTGTGTCCTTTGTATTTTCAGTGCTTTTTGCCGATGGAAGAATTACAGTCGGCAAGATTTTTGGGTTAACTATGATTTTGGCAGGAATTTTACTTGTCAAGTAGTCTGAGGTGAAAATATTTTGGCTGGTAATTGAGAAGGCAGGTATTCGAAAAGCAGTAAAGTATTTTAATCGGTTTCAATGATATTACGTTCCTCAAATTCTATTATCTCTCCACGTTATAAATCACGTATGTATACAGGATTGTCTTCTAGCTGCCCAAGTAATTTATCGTCATGTTGAACCAGTAGAATTTCAATCCATAAGTGCTCGGCTCTGGGGGCTCCGGGCTCTTCACTGGTAAAATTAAAAATGAGCTTTGCCTTGCTGCCTTTTTCCAGTGGTTTAAGGGTTTCATCACCAGATGCAGGAGATGCTTGAGTACGCTCATTTTTAGGTATTTGTGATGCTATACCCAGATTCCAGCTTCGATTCATTTCATATTTTCCAGATTATAACAGCGTGAATGATTTTTCTAATACTACTCAGGTTGTCATCTAAGACTATGCCAATGCTGCCTTTGCCTCAATTGAAACACAGTATTATTAAACCCTTTGAAATCTTCAATACACAATTGAAGCACGTAATAGTCAGTCAGGTTAAAAGTTATAAAAATACCTTATATATGGCCAGTATCCTGAAATATATTAAAGCATTGATTTATTAAGATTAAAATAATTAATAATATTCAAGTGTATATATGAGCATCAGTTAAACCTTGTGCTCATAAGATCAGTTTTATATTGGAGTAATTTAAGAGCGTTCCTGATAATATTTTATTTGTGTCTAAGTAGATTATTCATAAGAAGTATCTATTCATTAAATAGAATAATATGAATACCATTAGAGCTGTCATTAAGACACACTAACCCTATGTTATAGTAACGCTAGCATGTGATCTGCTGGTCAATTATAAATACGAGGTAACAATGGCTGAAATGGATACTAATACCTACTATGCAACACAGGAAGGAGAAGTGTATAGCGAGGATCAGGTGGAAGTGCTTGATGCTCTAAAGACATACTACTCACGTAATCATGATAATAAAATTACTTTGCGAGAAATTCATGATGCACTAGATGAGAAGTTCCATCATAAAGGTGGCATGAAATACTTGTATGAACTATTTCCTGATGGACCAGTAGCGCAGGGTTGTAAAATTGCAGGCCTGAAACCACCTGCTGGGTCTACAGACAAAGGCTTTGGTAGCGTCGCCTGAAATTATTAATACCTGAACTACACATCAGTTAAGTTGCTGTCTGGCGTATCGCTTGCTAATAAGAAAAATTTAGGCATTGGCAACAAATATTGCACCAATGACTATTAATACAGTGCCAGATACTAATTTAATGACATGCAAATCCTTCCATTCGCTAAATATAAGCAAGGCAAGTAACACGGCTACCAGTGTATTCATATTATAAAGCGGCACAAGCTGCGAAATAGGAATCTGGTAGTTTTGCAATGAGTAAGCGACAAGTCCACTTGCTATTCCCCATGTTAAACCAAATACACCTGCCAGTGTTCCGGATTTAATTGAATAGACGGCAGTATTATCGATAAAATAAAACCCAACCCCAGCTAACGCAACTCCAATACCAGCAGCGATAAGATACATTGAGATGCTAATGCCAATGTTAATACTGAATTTCTGAAAAATTGCAGAGCCTCCATATATCAATGCAGGCATAAAACCTCCAATTAACAGAGCAGTAGTTTTACTTGTCATGAAGTTAGTCTCCTCTAGGATGATTAAAACTTATTAATAACAAAGCGTATGATCATTGTTTAAATGCAGGTTTGTTTTAAAGATATTATCTGCATTACATTGATACTATTATCGATGTGTTTTAACTTTATCTGGAATAACTCACGCAACAATATCAATCAGCTAACTACGATAATAACGTCATCGATATACTCAAGCATCAGAATGAATTCGAATCATTATCGATTATAGCCTGTTAGTGAAATAATCATAGGTATTGCTGTTTTAGTGCGGCATTTATATACCTTTTATAGGCGATATTGCTGCTTTCAATACACTTCAGATTAATGAAATCATATTACATGACGATATATTATTGTGATACTAAAGTTAATTAATATTATATTTTCTTCATGAGTACACCTATACATCAATTGGTTTATATTAGTGCTGCTGAGCATGAATTTACTGAAAAAGAATTACAGGAATTACTTGTTCAAGCCAGAGAGAATAACGAAAGTCTCGGAATAACAGGTATGTTGCTGTTTCATGAAGGTTCTTTCATTCAATCGCTTGAAGGCGAGAAAGAATTGGTTGAAAAACTATATGAAAAAATTGGAAAGGATGACAGACATTCTGAGTCTAGAGTAATTTTCCGAGGTCAACTAGCTGAAAGAGACTTTGATTCCTGGTCAATGGGTTTTTATCGATCGACACAATCATCATTTGAAAATCTTGAAGGGTTTCATAAGTTTCTAAAATCCGGTTTTCGACGTGAAGCCCGAGATGATGAAAGTTTGGCGAGAAAAGCACTTCTTCAATTTAGAGAAGGCAGCTGGCGACAAGCTGTAGAAATATAGTGTGGAGAAGTGCGTATGTAATATCTAATATACTTTTATTGTTTGGTATTTATTTGTAAATATAGATGTACAGATTTGCATTATATTAAGCATGTACATTCGAATCAACGACGTAATTTTATATCTTACTTATGCTGAATCTTATATATAAATTTAACGTCTAATAGTCGATTAATTCATTAACAATCTAAATTATATCTAAATTTTCATATCAAATGGCGCTCCCAATCTACTATTACAATCCTTTCATCTGTTATATATGGTTGAGTCCTTATTCCATGTAATTTACCTATTATACTTGCCGCTGAAAATAATATTTATTACATCTGTCAAAATGAATTCAATCACGACTAAATTACATAGCATAAATTTATAATGAAGAAATATATTCATTTTATTATCGTAACTGTGATTTATAGTTTTTCCGGTGTTGCTTATGCCGATCGAGCAAAAGTGTCAATTGAGATTCTTGATCAAAATAATATTCCATTATCTGATGTTGTGGTGTCACTAAAGAGTAATGTTGTGATTTCGGGTAGTGACATCATTGCTGAAACCGCAACAATGGATCAAGTTGATAAGCAGTTTAATCCACATGTATTGCCTGTGCGAGTTGATACAAATGTCAACTTTCCTAACAGCGACAATATACGGCATCAAGTTTATTCATTTTCCAAACCAAAACCTTTTACCTTGCCCCTCTATCATGGTGAGCCAAATAACTCTATAAAATTTGAAAAACCAGGTGTAGTTACTCTAGGCTGTAATATTCACGATAAAATGCTCGGCTACATTTATATTGTCGAAACCCCGTATTTCTCCAAAACTGATGCACTAGGAAGAACAATTATAAATTCACTTCCTTATGGTGAATACGAAGTCGATATATGGCATCCAAAAATAGTTCGTCAGGATAATAAAAATAATAAAGAAATAATAGATATCAGTAATTCTCCATATAAAATCCAAAAAAAAATACTGATACATAGTGAATCAATGAATACTCGAATTTTGACTCCATTAGAAAAAAAGTTTAAGGCAATAAAATAGAATGCCTATATCTTTTTCTCATAAGGTAGTTGCTACATCTGTGCTATTGGTATTTATAAGTCAAGCGCTCATATTTACACCATTATGGCAATGGTCTAAAAATAATATTAGTGAACAAATTAAACAAGATTTGCACAAGGGCGGAATATTATTTGAAAGGCTTATTGAGTACCGTAGCGATACATTATTTAATGCAGCGAATGTGCTAACGCGTGATTTTGGATTCAAAGAAGCTGTAGCGACACATGATGTAGGAACAATCAAATCGGTGCTGGTCAATCATGGTGACCGCATTCAGGCAGATGTACTGGTTCTGGTTTCACTTGATGGTTCTATTATTGCCAGTACTGAAGAAGGCCTTAAGCCAGAAGAAAGATTTCCTTATGGTTCATTGTTAAATAATACCTCAAGTAGTGGTTATTCTAACTCTATGCTCATGATAGGTGATATCGCCTATCAAAGTGTTATGTTACCTGTTTATGCGCCAACAGAAATTGCCTGGGTATTTATTGGCTTTAAGCTGGATTCTTTATTTGCATCAAATTTAAAAAACTTAACTAATCTTGATGTGTCGATCATGGGTACTGGTACACAAGGCCAAGAGTATTTGGTGTCGACTTCAAATCATAAAATTGATACTTCATATATCAATTTGGATGCCAATAATAAAATCAGTATTTTAGATGTAAATAATGAACAGTTGCTTGTGCTTACCAAGCCATTGCTTTCGGAAAGTGGAACTATATCCGCAGTGCTTACTAAATCTTTCACATTAGCACTGGCCTCGTATCAAAGTGCAAGTTTAAAAATGTTGATATTGGCCAGTTTTATATTAATTATAACTGTAATTGTAGCTATACATTTATCAAAAACTATTTCTAATCCAATTATTGCATTATCAAAAGCTGCTGCAAGAATTGAGCAAGGCGATTATGATGTCCAGATAGAAGTTAATAATACTGATGAATTGGGCCAGCTTGAGAAAACATTTAATACTATGCAGCGTGGCATAGCAGATCGTGAAAAAAGAATAATATATCAATCACATTATGATGCATTGACAGGGCTGCCAAATCGAGTATTTGCTGATGAGTTCCTTAAAAAAATTATTGCTGGAGCTAAAAGAAATAATAGGAACGTTACGATATTGTTAATGGACCTTGATCGTTTTAAAGACATTAATGATTCCATGGGACATTATTTTGGCGACCTGGTTCTCAAGGAGATTTCTAAAAGACTTAAGAGTAGGTTGCGAAATTCAGATGTCATAGTGAGACCGGGTGGAGATGAGTTTTTATTTATTTTAGATGATACTGATCTTGCTCAAGCAAATGTCTTTGCAAAACAAATATTCACAACCATCTCTAATAATTTGCACATAGACGAAATTAGCTTATCTGTAAAAGCGAGTATAGGTATTTCTACATTTCCTGATCATGGTGACCAACCTGAAACTTTAATAAGACGTGCTGAAATTGCCATGTACGATGCTAAATCGATATCAACAGAATACGTACGCGTTTATGAAACTGGCCGTGATGAAAGCTATACACGTCATCTATCAATTATCTCGGATTTACCTAACGCAATTAATAACAATGAATTAGAATTGTATTATCAACCAAAACTATCACTTAAGGATAATCAGGTCACTCACGCTGAGGCGTTAGTACGCTGGGTGCACCCTAAATTTGGATTTATGCCTCCTGATGAATTTATTCCACTGTTAGAACAGTCAGGAAATATTCATTTACTTTCACAATGGGTAATCAAGAATGCCATTAAGCAAATTGGTATCTGGAAAAATAACAATATACATTTAAATATTGCAGTTAATTTATCGGCATCCGACCTTGTTGCAGATAATATGGCGGAATTTACAAATGCTGTCTTAAGTAAATTTAATATATCTGCAAAGCTATTGACAATCGAGATCACAGAAAGCTCGATCATGGAGGATATTTCTCGCGCTTCACAGACGCTTGATCAGTTTCATAAACTTGGTATTCATATTGCAATTGACGACTTTGGTACTGGTTACTCATCTTTAGCTCAACTCAAGCGTCTTTCGGCCCACGAATTAAAAATTGACAAATCTTTAGTTACTGGCATTACTAATAATACTGACGGAGAAACAATAATTCGTTCAACCATTGAGATGGGACATAATATGGGATTAAAAATTGTCGCTGAAGGCATCGAGTCACAGTCGGACATTGCATTGCTGACTCAACTCGATTGTGATTATGTACAAGGCTATTATATTACGAAACCACTTTCTGCAGTTGATTTTATTGAATGGTTATCACAATTTGAGCTTCACTCAAATCATTCTATTTGTACAAATAAACTATCAGTCGCATCGATCTGATTTGAAAAAATATGACAACTTGCAGACACAAATATTGTTTAAAATATCCAGGTATAAGTGCGTTATTTCTAATATTTTTATTACACTCTATATGCCATGCTGATAGCAGATTACTATCAACGGGTGGTGTAACACAAATAGAAGGAGCGGCTGGTAGTGGAATTGTTCCGTGGGCAGTTATATCTGGCTATAGTTCCAGCAAAGAATTAGGAGGGTCTACATCACATACATATGTTGAAACTGATGATTATGATTTGCATGTAAGCTCTCTTTCAATAAGTTATGATAACCGTATTGAGTTCTCTATTGCGCGTCAAAAACTTGAATTAAATACATTGGAAGATCTAATCGGCATTCCTGGTGCTGATCTTGAACAAGATATTATTGGGCTCAAAATAAGACTGTTTGGTGATGTTATATATACTCACTATCCACAAGTCTCTCTTGGGGTTCAATATAAACATAACCGGAAGTTTGAAATTCCTGAATTAGTGGGAGCTAAAAAACGCTCTGGAACTGATTTTTATTTATCTGCTACTAAATTATGGTTGGCTGGTATTTTTGATTATAATTTATTAACAAATATTGGTATTAGGGCAACTCGTGCCAATGAGTTGGGTTTACTTGGATTTTCCAGTGAGGGTGACTCTTCTTATGATATTGTGTTTGAAAATTCGATTGCTATATTTTTAAACCGTAATATTTTATTCGGGTTCGACTACAGACAAAAACCTAACAATCTTGAATTTGCGCGTGAAGATGATTGGAAGGATTACTTTATAGCATATATACCAAACAAGCATCTTGCTTTAGTTGCTGCTTATACAGACTTGGGTTCAGTAGCTACACTAAAAGGTCAAACAGGCTGGTATGCATCTCTTGAATTGAGTTTTTGAGTATGAATAAAAATTTTCTTATTGTGCTTTTTATCTTGTTCTCGTTAACATGTTTCTATGGTTGTGTTAAGCAAACAACTAAAGATGATACTTTATATAATCAATTAGGTGGGAGTGAAGGTTTAACAACACTTGTTGAATCGTTTTTATATAAAATTGCTGACAATCCAAAAATCAATCACTTTTTTAAAGATACAGATGTACTTAGATTCCGAAATAAACTCATAGAACAGTGGTGCGAGTTAAGTGGTGGACCATGCACTTATACTGGAGATAATATGCTTAGAACACATGCAGGCCAGGAAATTAGCGATGCTCATTTCAATGCATTAGTAGAAGATCTGTATATCGTGATGGAAGAACTAAATATACCTGTTTCAGCTCAAAATAAGTTGTTGTATGAGCTTGCTCCTATGAGAAATGAAATCGTATCAAAATAATATAACTTGTTGTTACCCACTGTCATTTCTATATCTTGTATATCAATTATGAATATAGTTTACAGTCGTATTATGTTGTTTTTACCTGCAACCAGTACGAAGTTTGAATATTAGCGAATTGTAATACTCGTCGATTAAAATCGTGATGTTCGTCTGAATATGGGCTCACGTAAATATAATATTAAAGATTTATTCAAAATGATCCACAAAAATACCTTTTATTTTCCTCTAGCTTGTTGATTACTCAGATCCGGGTTGACTTTTGTTATCCCTAATGTTTGATGAATCAGTTGTATGTAAGAGCAGGAGAGATGAAATGAGTTCTTTAAATCCAAGAATAAATTCTTACCAGCAAACGGGTGTCTTCAAAGTTATGAAAATGATAGCTGAAGGAATTGTGGCAATTGGTGAGGGAATGGAAATGCAGCATGACGAAAATCTGTTAATAAAGAAAAAAGCTCCAAAGAAAGTTCCTTGATTATTCCTGGTGCCTGTGTTGTAAATTATTTACGCGAGCTTACCAGTATTATATTCAACTGCATTTATGAATAACACGCTTTTGCAATTTGTTCTATATGCCGATGGTCTGTTCCACAGCACCCACCAAGTACATTCAGGTTTGGCAGCTTCTTCAGGAGATCTTTATATTGAGTGCCTAACTCAGTAGGGTTGCCTGCATCCAGTTCTTCGGCTTCGTCAAGCTCAGCATGACTACACATCGAAGCGTTGGCTCGAAGACTGTGTATCTTTTCTAGCCATGTCTCACCTGTTGAAACTGTTTTATCGAAATGGGTGGGGTGAGCACAGTTAATCATGTAATAAACTGGGAATTGATCAGTTTTATTTTCTACTTGATCAATTGCTTCTTTTAAAGTCAGGCCGCTGGGTAATCTTCCGTCAGTTTCCAGAGTAAATGAAATTACTGCGGGTATATCAAAAGTTTTTGCTGCTCTAGCGATTCCTATTGCTTCTTCAGTGTAATTTAGTGTTAACGCAGAAATCATGTCAGCATCTGTTTTACTTAGTGTCTCTATCTGCAGAGAATGATAATCTTCTGCTTCTGTTTCCGACATTTTGTTACCTGGAATGTAGCCATCACCGCGTGGCCCGACACAACCACTAATAACAATTTTAGTGTCTTTGTTTTCATATTCATCTCTATAGGTAGAAAACATTTCAACTGATTTTTGTAATACTTCGATCAGCTCATTCTCTGAATAACCCAATTTCTTTGTCCAATCCGGACTGGCGCGCCAGGTAAGTGTTTCCAGAATAAAGCCAACTTTATACGTAGATGCGATCAAGCAATGTGTGTGAAACCATCGTTGAAGTGCCTGTTGTGCTTTTGGATCATTAAGTAAATGAAATGCTGCGAAATATGGCAGGTCCAGTTTTTCGTTGAATAATAAATTCGTTTCTATGCCGCCGTCAGTAAGAAAGGGCGCGCCAGATAATTGTGGCAAACTGGATCGGTATTTGGCCATATCGCTTTCTGCTTATGAAGACGATAAGTGTATCAGTAAAACGTGTGATGTTTTATAAAATGCCTTAATCAAAGGTAATTAGCTATGATTATCAGCGAGTAATTTTGGGTAAGGATTTATATTCCTTCAACTAATGCTGAGCATTTAGTGCGTAATAAATCTCTTATTTTTATCACAGCAGGGGTCACCTGTTTTCGGGTCGGGCATACTAGCCACAGGCCAAGCAAAGGTGTTTGGTAGTCAGTAAGTATTTCCACGACTCTCCCAGCTTTAATATCCTCTGCCATATCAATTTTTGATTTTACTGCAATACCTTTTCCTGAAGTGACCCAGCGTTTTACCAACTCACCGTCATTGCAGATTCGATTGCCTGAAACATGAACTTTAATCTTCTTGTTCTCTTTATGAAATATCCATGTGTCATGTACCTTTTCATTGAGTTGGTAAAACAGGCAGTTGTGATTTATTAAGTCGTTTGGTGTAGAAGGTGATCCGTGCTTTTTAATATATGTGGGTGATGCGCAAACCAGGGTTTCTGCCTTGGCAATTTCAAAAGCGACCATGGATGAATCCTGGGGTTCTCCGTAACGCAAGGCGACATCTACTCTGTCCAGATAAAAATCTGAAAGACTATCCTGTATGTTCACGTTTAGTGATAATTCAGGGTGTCTATCAAGCAACTCATCTAGCCAGGGTATGACTACGTTGCGTCCCAAATCTGAAGATATTGACATTCGCACGGTACCGCCAATTTTCCCTTTGAATGAATTAATGGCCAGGATACCGTCATCCACTGCATCCAGTGCCTTTCTACAGTATTGTAGGAAGCGCTCGCCTTCAGAAGTGATACGCAATTGCCTGGTTGTACGGACAAAAAGCTGTGCGTCCAGTTGACTCTCCAGACGTTTAAGTGCGGCACTTGCCGCCGCTGTGGTGATGTCAAGCTGTTGGGCAGATTCGGTGATACTTCCCGTGTCTGCTATGCGAGTAAATAAGGTGAGGTCGTCTATTCTCATTGTCAAATATATTTTGATTAAGATTAAATAATTACCATGTTTATACTATAAAATAAAAAGACCATAATGTCTTAACTTTTTAATATCTGGAGACACATTATGAAAGCAGTAGGTTACAAGAAAGCAAATCCCATTGAGCATTCAGACTCACTAGTAGATATAGAACTCCCTATGCCAACAGCGACAGGCAGGGATTTGCTTGTGAAAGTCAGCGCTGTCTCAGTTAATCCGGTCGATACCAAAATCCGTGCTTCTGCGAATCCTGAGCAGGGTGAGTATAAGGTTATCGGTTGGGATGCTGTGGGCGAGGTAGTTGAAGCTGGCGAAGACGTGGAATTGTTCAAGAAGGGTGATCGTGTCTGGTATGCGGGAGATTTGACCCGTTCCGGGTGTAATGCAGAATATCAGTTAGTTGACGAACGTATTGCAGGACATGCTCCCAAATCGATTAGTGATGCACAAGCTGCTGCATTGCCGCTGACAACAATTACTGCCTGGGAACTGCTATTTGACCGCTTGGGTTTTTCGCAATCTGCCAATTCAGGCCAGAAAAATGACCTGAGTTTATTAATTGTTGGGGCCTCAGGTGGTGTTGGCTCAATACTTACCCAGCTTGCAGCGAATTTAACGAACGCCACTGTGATAGGGACGGCCTCACGCCCGGAATCGAAGGATTGGGTTATGCAATGCGGCGCAGATCACGTTATTGATCACCGTAAACCATTGTCTGCTGAGTTAAAAAGAATAGGCATCAATCAAGTTACGCATGCGATTAGTTTGACACACACCGACCAACATTTTGATGAACTGGTAGAAAGTGTTTCACCGCAAGGAAAAATAGCCTTGATTGATGATCCGTCAAGTCCTCTGGATATTATGAAACTTAAAATTAAAAGTATTTCTCTGCATTGGGAGTTTATGTTTACCCGGTCCATGTTTCAGACGGATGACATGCAGCAGCAGCATGTCATGTTAAACAAAGTTGCTGAATTGATTGATGCAGGCACGCTTAAGACAACATTGAAATCGACACAGGGCAGCATTAATGCAGAAAATTTAAAGCAGGCGCATGCCTCGATAGAAAGTCATAAAACAATTGGGAAAATTGTACTGGAAGGTTTTTAAAAATCAGCACACTGATGTGTTTATGCAAGTACGCTACATAAGCAAATCGCTATCTTACTGCAAGCGATTGTAGTCAGGATTAATCGTGATCATCGTTACTTATCACAGATAGTTCGACAGGGCGGTCCTGTTCAGGCGCTAAAAGAGAGACTCTCTATTAGCGCCTGGCGTCGCTGAACAGTACCAAGAAACCTGAAATTCGAGCTGATTTTAATGCAACATAAATATCGCAGTTCAAGGTAAGTGATGAAGTTTAAAGCTAAAAATACAGATTTTATCTACGTTCTTAAGTGATTATTTCCAAAAATTCCACCAATCACTACTATGATCTTGCGATGATGCCTGAGCATCCTTAGAAAAATTTTTCATCATCTCTGACTGTTGTTTGAACCATTGTTCATATTGTTTTGGGTTCATCATCCCCATCATTGGGTTCATCATTCCCATGGCGGGATTCATCATTCCCATCGCAGGGTTCATCATTCCCATAGCGGGATTCATCATCCCCATCGCAGGGTTCATCATCCCCATCATTGGGTTTGTCATGGGTGCCTGTTTTTTTTCTGGTGCCTTATTTTGAAGGGTAGAATTTTCGGTTTCAGTATTGTTTTCATTTTCTGCGTAAAGGGAGCTTGTCATACCTGTTACAAAAATAACTGCCGTAAAGGCCAGTAACTTATATAGTTTGTTAATAGCTAGCATTTTTGTTACCCCTTGTTGTTTTATTGATGCGAAACAGAGTTTATAATTATCCAGCGTTAGCATGTCACGATTACAGGTTCCGTGCTATACAATTTATCAATGTCATTATATATCTGTAATCAACTATTCCAAGTATATGGAAAGTCTCAATAAATTCGAAGTTTAGTAACTTATTTGACCCACAATTTGGATATTTGTGAGTTTGAGGTACAAGTCTGAGTAAAATTAATACGTTCTAATCCGCTTATGGGAAGTTATATGAGATTACTGAAAGATTGGCGGTTTTATTGGTCAATCTGTGCTTAAGAATGCTTTAATTTCTCAATGGCGATAAAACGGTAGCCAGCTAACTTATAAAATATTATTTGAAGTCAGGAATTCATCTGGTACATCTGCATTTTTTCTTCCAGCAATTGCAAAATAGAATAGGGGTTCGCCCTCAATAGAATATCTATGCCGGTAACGTTCAATATGGTAGATATCCAGATACTCTGAAAAAATTAATTCTCTAATCATACGAGAAAATCCAGACTGGTCACTGGCATTTAAAAATGTTTCTTTGATATTAAATGCTATCCAGCCTTCACTTTTGATGATGTTAAATGCTTCAATAAATGCTTTGGCCGGGATATCGCCAAAACCTAGTGCTGCTACAGTAACCATGCAGTCAAGCTGCCATGAAGATATTTCTTCTTTAATGTCTACATCAAGACTACAAAAATCCTCGATATAATACGCATCATAAAGACCCGGCCTGTCTCTGAGTGTGGCATCATAGGCTTCCGGGATAATATCAATGCCAATTAAGCGAGCGATTCCATGCTTTTTTAATTCTTCTCCCATCATGCCGTTGCCAGCCCCCAGATCAAGCACGCGTAACCCGGAAAAATTATCGGAAGACTGACTAATCGTAGAATGAAGTATTGAACTGACTTTGCTTGGTGAAATACATTTCAGGCGGTCGTAGAATATCTGTTCATATAGTCCGGGGACATTGTAAATTTTATCGTAATCGTGAAAGCGAATTTTTTCTTCTTTGCCATTTTCCTGTAAAAAGAAAAATGCTTCATCCTGGTTTAGGCTATGAACCTCCTGGCGTGGGAATTTAATACGTTTTCTTGGTTTGATCATTTGTCCTTTGGTTGATAGTGACGGAATCCAAAAAGGTTAACATATCTATGTGGAAAATTCAGGGCGACTGATATTAAGTAACTGCTGGTCCTGGAGTGTGTGTTTAAACACTAGTCAGAAATACTTTCATCGCAGAATTTTTTAACTGGTCTATAGAATTCGATTGCATTTTTATATAAAACATTGGACGCCTGTTCAGGATCAAGACATTCTAAGACGAGTTTATAATCATCATGGCTGAATGGTCTTGATGCACGTGTAGAGGGAAGGTCTGTGCCAAACATCACTGACTTTGGGTTGGCAGCATATAATTCTGAAAGTGCTGTACGTGCATCAAAGTCTACTCGACCAAATCCTGTTGCTTTGACTCGAACACCATGTTCCGCAAGTTTAATGAGTGTGGGAAACCCGTGTTTTGATAATCCCAGGTGGTCGATACTCACTGCTGGCAGATTCACCAGCATTTGAAAACACTCAGCGAGATTACTGGCATCGATATATAATTCAACATGCCATCCTGCTATTTCATATATGCGTCTTGCCATACTGTCAAGATGCCGAAGTTCTTCTGAGTTGCCTCGTCTAAAATTAAATCGAACAGCGCGTACACCTGCCCTGTTGAGTTTAAGTAATTCTTCGTTGCAGGCAGTTAGTGGTAATTGAGTGACACCAACGAATGATGGGCCAAGCTTATTTAAGGCATTCACCATATACGTCTGATCATATTGCTGGAAAGAACTGGAGACCACCACACCACCGCAGAGGGTGTAGTCATTCATGTGAGTTAAATAATCATCACATGTAAATTCATCAGGAAGATAACCTTGATTCGCGACAATAGTGAATTCCTTGTCGAAGATATGAAGGTGAGCATCAAAAAGTTTTCTTTTCTGAATCAATATCTCTCCTGTTGAAAATAATGGATTAGTGTAATCATTATCATAGTTGATTACTTCTTGACAGGTGATTTTCTGATATTTGAATAAATGTCCTGCATACGACATTTCGTGCATAACACTGTTTATACATGATTCAATTTAAGGCCAGAACAGAAATCATACAAATTTATGCGTTTTGCGCTATAATGTCATTCTATTTTCGATATTTAGGGGTACTGTGATTAATTATGGATATAAATGCATCTAAGAAACATGTAGAAGAAATGTGTTTGTCAATTGCAACAGAGTATGGCGTTAAGCTTAATATGGAATGGAATACTCATGTAAGTAATGACGAGTGGAGTGATGAACAGACGAGTCATACCTTATCTGTGAGTGATATATACAAGACTACAATGGAAAAGCAAATACGGTTTGTTGAACCGCAGTTGCTTGATTGTGATAATAAAGTATCAAAGCTTAGAATAGTTCGTGACATCGTGCAGCTTTGTGAGGACGTTAAATAAATTTATTTGATTCCAAGTAAAAGTTATTTTTTATAATTGGATTTCTGGCAGATTGCCAACACGCGAATACTCGAACATTTTTTTACTTCCAGGCTTCAGGAAGTATTCTGGTGCTCTTCTTGATTAACAGTGACTCATGAGAAGAGACCAGAAATACTTTTCCAGTGGGTTTGTTGCTGGAGACTTTATGATTCTGCAGCGTGATAATTATCTATATTGATCAGGTTATATGTTGGACTTCTTAAAGCTATAAAGAAGTTTGATGGCTGTGCCCGAACTATTGGCAACTTCAGCGGGTGTCATGTATATGTCGAGAAAATCAGAGTAGCCTTTGATCTGGTCTCTGTTATTTCGAGAAATATTTTCAAATCCCATAGACCAGTCTGGAAATGCTCTTTCACTTATCTCTTCTTTCACCATCAGAATGTTGGCACTGTTTCTGTCGTCGTTAAGGATGGATTCATATATTTCCTCAACATCTTTCTCATCACCCTCAAGAACCTGAATAAAGGTGCCCCCAACAAACAGCAACATACCAGTGATATGCTGTCTTAAGTTGCGTTCTCGACTTTGATCCAAAAGAAAGAGTAAATCTTCCTCAGGCATTTCCCGGGTAGCGCTGCTTACATAAATCAGGTGAATCATTAGCTATCTCCTGTTGCTATAACTAATTTATAACTGAAATTATATATAATTTTACGTAAATTATTTTATTTTTATGATTTATTTGAAAAGCACTTCTGTTTTAATTGAGATATATAAGGGCTTGGATATGGAACCTCAGGCAATATTGTGTTGCTGTTTCTAAGTGTTTGAATTTGAAAATCTGTAAAAGGTGTCAGATTTTTAACATGCACCGTCAGAATGTACGATTTATGTTGAATGATACAACTCAAGCGTCAAGTGTGAGGCAGAGCGAAAGTTACCAATATCAAGTAATAAAGAGGATTATTGTAAGTAAAAGTATGTCGTTGGAGGACAGCTCGTTTCTCGGAATGTATTTTCGAAGAAATGCTGACGACTGAAAATTATGGAAGGGCTATACTAAATTTAATTTAGATTTAAACTAAGGCAGGCATTATTTAAGTCATATCCTGGTAAGGAAAGAACCAGGAAGGACATACCAGGTTTAATGCAAGTATGTCCTTCTTTCGGTTCTTCAGTCTAACTGAATGACTTATCTTCCGTATACATCTATGCCAGGAAGCGGGCGATGATACTGAACAAGCTCTCCATACTTCATGGACGCTGCCGCTATTCCCTTGGCGCAGTCAATTGGCAAACCGGCTTCTTCGGCAGACTTAAGGAATGCAATTGAAGCCATCAGTGCGTGTTGAGGTTGAATGCCGCCAGTTGCGCAAAGTCTCCAGCCCATATCCGGGTAGCCAGGAATGGCAGCCGCTTCGACCGCATGCTTGAAGTACATAATGCTTAGCACTTGCTGGATATCTTTTTCGCCATGACCTTTAGGTGCCTTGATGGCTGTTACTGCATTCGATGCAGTATTGATATCTTTCGCGACCAGTTCAAAACCTGCTGCCTGTACAGCAGCACGGTAGATTTCTGAACATTCTCTATGACGATCACAAACACGACCAATACCTTCGATTGCAATGGAGTCCAGTGCTACAGCAAACTGCGAGTAGTTGCTTGGAGTTTCGATATGCAGGCCTGTTGTGTCCATCGCCTGAATCATCTTGCCAAGGTTAAGGTAATGCTGACCTTTTTTGAGTCCTGCATCCTGCATCTGCTGCTCAGACTCGTTAATTTTTTGCACAGCCTTGGGACTGAGAGTAATCATACCGATACCTGGTGTACCCATAATACCTTTTTGGCTACATCCAACCAGCATGTCTATGCCCATTTCAGACATGGAGCACGGCATACTGCCAATGGAAGAAATGCCGTCAATCACAAGTAGAGCAGGGTGTTTTAGTTCATCCAGCAAATCACGTAATTTTCTTGGATTGGTTGTTACCCCGGCGCCTGTTTCGTTATGCGGGGCCATGACCATTTTGATGTTGTGATCTGTATCTTTTTCCAGGACTTCCCGACACTTGTCAAATGGCAAATCATCTCCCAGCTCGCCTTCAATGCGAATCACGCCTCTACCGATGTTTTCAACGCAATTGCCCATGGCATTACTAAAGCAGCCAATCTCCAGAGTTACGATGACTTTCTTGTCAGAATTGACTTCATCGGGTGTGCGACATGAGCCTGCCGCCGCTTCTGTTGCAGATGTTCCTGAGCCGGTGAAGAACAGGGCTTTACCACCTTCCTGCATGGCTACCAGTTTTCCGTACTCTTCACGAACTGTGGCAAAAAATTTCGCGACGCCAGGACCACGCATTCCTCGAGTCTGGTTGGACGAAAACTGAGTCACCAGTTCAGAGCCAAAGGCAGGGCCGGGTGTCACATTGATAATCTTGTTATGTGGAGACCAGGAGTAAGACTTGCTGTCGAGAAAGTCATCAGGTGCTTCCATCTGATTCGTCTCGATAAGACGTCTAAGTGCTGACAGTGGAGATATAAATTGATTTGTTTGTTTTGTCATTTTCAAGTAGCCCTAAGTGTTTACAAATTTTTTAAGTATTAATAATTAATAAAAAGCTCAAAACAAACCAACTATCCAGAAAGTTAGCTAAATTGTTTCGAAAATCCAAGTGGAATGGAAAACCGGTGATGCCCGGTTTTCTGTAGTGTATTAGAACACCACTTTCTTAATCAAACGGCCATATTATCACCGCAAACCGTTCGAGAAAAGTTAGCGAAAGGGGTGAATGATAAAGAATCATTGAGAAACCGGAAGTTGATCAAACAATAGGGAAGCAGATCCACAGAATTTCCGATTTACCAGGCTTCAGGCCATGCTCTGTATTGTATGTTTATTGTACTAATCTGGATGTTGAATAATACAGATATATACACGGAAACCAGTAGTTTCTTCAAATATTAACTCTGGTACAGGTGATAGCTGTTTCTTTTATGTTCTATCTATCTGATTGTAATGGGAATAATGGATTGTGGCTATTCAGTGACGCTGCTTGCACATAGTATAGAACCTGTTTGCCATTACATGAATGTGGTCTGCATGAGCGCAAAATTGCCTGTTTTAAGACAAAAACATCTATGGGTACCCTGGTTAACTTTCCCAAATATTCGATATCAGTGAGTCTATGAGGTAAAATTTTCGACACCATCTGTCAATTGCTCAATTGGAGATACTTATGGCTTACCGAGTTCGCAAAGTAAATTATTTTAATCTCACTGTTCCCAACCGTGCTGGTCAGGCTGAAAAAATCTTACGTGAAGTAAGAAGTGCAGAAATTAATATGCATGCATTTTCAGGGTTCCCCGCAAAAGCAGGCAAAACCCAGATCGATCTGGTCACTGATGATTCAGCAAAATTACGCAGAACCGCGAAAAAGAATAGTTGGCGCATAAGTAAAACTAAAAAGGCGTTTTTAGTCACCGGCAACGATGAAGTAGGTGCTGTACATAAAGTGCTGAAAAAATTATCCGATAACAGAATAAACGTCACTGCAGCAGATGCAGTAGCGGCCGGGAAAGGGCGTTACGGTATGATTCTGTGGGTAAAGCCAAAAGTATATGCGCGTGCCGCACGTACATTAAAAGCTGTATAAAATAAAAGCCACGAATACTGTGCAGGAGCTTTCTGAAACACATTTTTGTGTTTCATGGTGCATTAGGTAAGTGTATGGCAGGTTATCCAGTCAGCGCTTTGCGCCGGTAGTGATCATTGGATATTTCAAACGACAGGTCTGGTCATTTCATGACGAGTATATCTAAATCCCATTTCTTGATAGAAAGCCAATGCGATCTTGTTTTGAGACCATACATTAAACTCAATTTCTTTTAAGCCTCGTTTTTTTGCCCACATATTAATTTCTATCATTAATGTTTTTCCCAACCCCTGTCGACGTATATTTTTTGATACGCAAATTTCCTGAATAAATGCTACTGGAGTTGGAATGGCTTGTCCGCCTGTATGCTCTCTTTGCATAATCCATGCTGCGGCCAGAATTGCATCTTTTACTTCAATTACAAGAATATCCTGTTTCGGATCAGTTAAAACTTCAAGGAAATCTTTCTCTGTCTGGTAAACATCAACTACTTTAATTATGTTGGGCTCAAGTCCAGCATGATATTTATTTAATTCCAGCCAGAGTTTTTCAACATTCAGATAATCGTTTGAAGTCGCAATTCGTACATTCATTCTGTTTTATCTATGTACGCCTTGGGGCAGGAGTTAACATCTAGTTTATTAATTCCCTGATGACCGCAACAACACTACGTGACAGTGCAGGTAGTGAGTAGCCTCCTTCCAGTGTAAATACAATTTTTCCTTCACAATATTCTTGTGCAAGTTTTTTGATCTCACACGCCAACCATGTGTAGTCTGCGTCAGTTAAACAAATACCCGCTAATTCATCTTCACTATGTGCATCAAAACCAGCAGATACCAGAATAAGTTCGGGCTCAAAAGCCTTAATTGCCGGTACAAAATTCATTGTAAATAGCTCGCGATATTCTTTGCCTTCTGTGCCTACTGCAATAGGGATATTAATTATGTGGTCTGAACGGGTATCGCACCCTTTATGAGGGTAGTAAGGATGCTGGAAAAGAGAGCAAAAAAGGATATCCTGATTGTCCTGAATTATATCTTCTGTGCCATTTCCATGATGAACATCAAAATCTATTATTGCGATACGACTGATTCCATACTTTTGCCTGGCATGGGCAGCGCCAGTCACAATGTTATTAAATAAGCAGAATCCCATTGCCTGATTATGCTCGGCATGATGCCCAGGTGGTCGCACAGAACAAAATACCTGTGTTGCTTTATTTTGCATTAACAGGTCTATCGCAAGAATATTTGCGCCCGCTGCTCTAAGGGCAGCATTCAGACTGGCCGGCGTCATAAATGTGTCTGGGTCCAGCCAGACGACGCCTTCGTCCGGGGCAATATTAAATATGGAATCAACGTATTCTAGCGAATGTACTTTACCAAGCTGTTTTCTGCTGGCTTTGGGTGCCTCGTAATATTGTAATTCCTGGCTTAAATTATGTGTCACCAAAGCCTCATGAATGCTGGATAGCCGTAATCCATTTTCAGGGTGTGTTATACCTGCACCATGTTGGATACATTCACTGTGTGTGATGATAGCGACAGACATGTTGCGATGTTCTATTCAATCTGATCATTCATAATAGACGTGTTCTATTAAGATGCTAGCATTGTATGCCTGTTTTTGTCTCTATAACGAGTTTTCTATATATCAGCTTAATCTAACCTTACACAACTAGTGTGTATTCGTTATGTATTATTCAGAGACGATATCTTTCAAGCCTCGTTTTATTTTAATTTCGGTTTTTTTCACGTCACGAAGCCTTGCGTATTTAATCAGTTCGTTAACATGAAACTTTAATTCTATATCTCTGCTGCCAATGTTCAGCTTCAAGATGTGCTCATCTTCATCACCTAACACATTAGTTGACCAGTCTATAAACTTTAGATTGATTCCGAGGGAAAATAAATGCATGGCGCAAAAACTTTTTATCTGTTCTGCGCCTGTTTTTCGATGCAATAGTTGGTTTTGTTCGCTCATAGTATAAATATTGACGCTTTAATCTGTGCGCTGAAGTACCTCTAAACCAGTTGGTTAATTGACCATTGGATGCAGGGTATCCACTGGTAAACCCGTTAATCACAATAGGAATGACTTTGTATTTATAGACTCATATTCAGAATCAACGACATATTGCTACATATCCGTCTAGATTTTTTATAGGAGGCGATGCTTGGTGAAAAATCAGGGATCACTAACCCAATGTACAATTGACCAATACCCGGAAACCTGTACATCAATGCCACTCACATTATGACCAGTGAGCTTGATATGCCCGATCAACCAGCCAGCTAGACAGAGGCAGTATTGATTTGATATTCCCGTCTTGGCTTAAAAATGCTTTACATCAGGCGTATCTATACTAATAATCTACTATTCCTTAATATCAGTAGGCTTTGTATTTGATTGAACTGGATTACGCATTGGTGCTGAATCATATACTGACGATCAGCACTGCATTTATTATTACTCTGCCCATTGCATGGGACCGTGAGCTTGATAGCGTGAGCGCGGGACTGCGCACCTTCCCAATTGTTGCTATTGCTACCTGCGGTTTTACATTGGTTGGTATTGAAGTCCTGGATACAACGGGTGCAGAGGCACGTGTAATACAAGGCATCATAACCGGCATAGGCTTCATTGGTGGTGGCGCCATCCTGAAAAACAGTTCCAGTATTGCAGGAACGGCGACCGCAGCCAGTTTATGGAACACCGGTGCAATCGGTATAGCCGTGGCCTTCCATCGAATTGAAATTGCGCTGGTATTAAGCGCCATTAATTTTATTACACTGAGGTATGTTAAGAACTTCAAGCAGGAATGAAGGTTCATTGTGTATTTCTTCAATACACTAAATTTATATTTCAGATGGGAATTCTATATTCACTTGTGTTGAGACTCTCTTAACCGATTAGAATTCGTATAATTTATTCGACTCGCTTTGTATTAGTAGTCAATAAAATTATTTTGAATGCTGTTTTTGGCAACCAGCCGTAAAGTGGGTGGCCCACCACCATGATATTCACTTTTAGGATAGCAAAGTATCCATAATTAAAGGTTTTATTATGCGTGTATTTCTTACATGCAAGAGTGATGGCGGCGTTCACTAGTCAATACGTTTTCATTCTCATAATTAATGAGATGTTGAGTCTAATGATTTAATCTTGAATCAATTGGCTTAATATATTCTGGCTATTAGTAAATTAGTTATACTAATTTTGTTGATTTTTCAAATTGAAGTGCAAGTATCTATTATTTAAAAAGAATATGGCATCTAATCAATCGAGCTTAAATTTTTCAATACCTCATCTAATTTGGGCCAGATATTATCTAGAATAATGGATTGTGCTTCCGAAGTTGGATGCAATCTATCTGCTTGGAAGTATGTATCATGTAACGCAATACCATCGAGCATAAAAGGCACATACGTTATATCTTTAATTTCGGCAACGTCTGAATAAATCTGGTGGAAAGCATTTGTATATTTTTCACCATAATTTGGAGGTAGTTTCATGCCCACTAATAGGGAGGTACCACTTTGACTACAGTGTTTTACCATTTCCTCTAGGTTATTTTGCATTATATTTAATGGTAGTCCACGTAAACCATCATTTGCACCTAATGCTATAATGCACAGTACAGGCTGGTGATTTTGGATTAAGTTAGGTAGACGCTCTAAGCCACCTGCAGTAGTGTCACCACTGATGGAGGCATTAACTATAGTCCACTTTGAATTTGAGTGATGTTTTTTTAACCGATGGCGTAACAAGTTAACCCAACCTTCATCCAGCTCAATGCCATATCCAGCACTTAAACTATCGCCTAATACTATAATGTTAGAGCTATTTTCAGCACTATTATTTGTATTTTCGGCATGAACAAAGTGACTATTCAGAAGTAAATAGATTATAAATATACGGAGTGACATTATTTCAGACTCATCAATTTTAAGTTGTCATAAGGTTGGTAAGGTTGTTTCTAGCGCCGAAGGCTCAATAACAATATTACGTGATATTACGTGCGAGATTTCCAGGTCGGCATCGATAGCAATCGTTGGTCAGTCTGGTTCAGGTAAAACCACTTTATTAAGCATATTAGCAGGACTTGATACTCCGACAAGTGGAAACATTGAATTGTTCCAACATCATATTGTTAGTCTGTCAGAAGATGAACGTGCTGCTCTGCGTAATCAGTATATTGGTTTTGTATTTCAGGCGTTTCATTTATTGCCTGGGTTTACTGCACTGGAAAATGTCATGTTACCACTTGAAATTAATAATAATAAACAAGCCAGGTCTATCGCTAGTTCATTATTAGACAGGGTAGGGTTAGGAAATCGAATGAATCATTTTCCGACAACCTTATCAGGGGGTGAACAGCAACGTGTGGCAATAGCACGCGCATTTGCCACCACCCCACCTTTATTACTTGCAGATGAACCAACAGGAAATCTTGATACCCATACAGGGGAAACCATTACTGATTTGTTGTTTGAGCTAAATAGAGAACACGGCACAACATTAATATTAGTGACACATGATGAGTCATTATCTAATGGCTGTGACGAAACCTATCGCTTGGTCGATGGTACTTTAGTGAAGAAGTAATATGCTTGATTTTTACTTAAAGCTATTAACCAGACAGTTTCGACAGAGTTCCATACGGTTGTTTTGCGTAGCAATCGCAATTGCTTGTGCTGTCACATTTAGTATTGGTTTATTGAGCGATCGACTGGAACAGCTATTTGATTTGCAAGCGAAAGAAGTGCTTGCGGCAGATATGGTTTTACAATCTTCATCTGAATTGAATCAACAACAAAATAATATTATTCGCTCATTCTCTTTAAGGCAGGCAAATATACTGGTATTCCAGTCGATGGCGAATGCTGAAGCGAGTGGTAAATTCCTGCTTTCCAGCGTTAAAGCAGTCACGAATGAATACCCGTTATTAGGTGAGTTGCAAACTTCAGATGAATTATATGGGGAAATAAAAGCAACTAGGAGTGTGCCTGAGAAGGGTGAGGCATGGGTAGAGGACCGTGTTTTAAACGAACTTAATATAGAATTGAATCAATTTATAAATGTGGGTGAGAAGTCGCTGCAAGTCACTCGAGTACTGGTTTATGAGCCTGACAGGGGGAATAGTTTTTATAGCTTCACACCGCGTATCTTAATGAATTGGCAAGATATCTCTGAAACACAAGTCGTTAAGCCAGGAAGCCGTGTGGCATATCGATACCTGTTTTCTGGAGATGATAATGAATTAAGTTTGCTGAAAGAGCAGTTGACTAATACATTGCAACTTAATCAAAAATTCATCACCGTTGATTCAGCAAACCAGACATTAGCAGATACTTTGCAGAGAGCCTATCGCTTTCTAAATATAACGTCATTAATTGCAGTTTTACTTGGTGCTATTGCGGCGGGACTTGTGAGTTACAAGTACGCAAATGATATGACTTATCAATATGCATTGTTAAGATGTTTGGGTTTGAAAAGCAGGCAAATGGTTGCTGCCGTGGTTATTCCGTTTATGCTTTTTACATTACTTGCCATTGCAATTGGTTTTCTTGTTGGAGGGTTAGCCCATGTGCTGATCCTGAATAGTTTGGGTGATTTGATTCCAGAAACTTTGCCAACAGCCAGCTTGAAACCCTTTCTACTAAGTTCTCTAACAGCCTTTATAATTGTCTTGAGTTTTGCCTGGCCGTTTTTGAATAAATTATTACAAACCGCTCCAAAATTGTTGCTTAATCGCTTTGATACTCAAAAGAATTCAATTTTATTGACAGTTGTTTTTATTATCATAGGGTTATCGCTGCTGATATATTTATCAACGAAAGATGTCATTATTAGTATTTATATTATTGGTGTCTTATTTTCATTTGTTATCATTACACACTACGTAACAAAATTTTCTATTGGATTGCTAGTTAAATACACACATACGAGATATACATCGATTAAATTAGCAGCAAGAAATCTTAATGCAAACAGAACGATGGTAGCGATTCAAGTGTTAGCAGTTGCCATCACATTTTTTTCATTGGCACTGATATCTACTATTAGAGATGATTTAATAATTTCATGGCAGTCTAAAGTCCCTGAAAATGCACCCAATGTCTTTGCTATCAATCTTTTTGAGAAAGATACGGGCAGGTTTATTGATATGCTAAATAAAAATAATATCAATCACAGCCCTATGTATCCAATTATAAGAGGGCGCATGAGTGCCGTGAATAATATTGCAATAGGTGATTATGCAAGTAAAGAATCGGGTCGATATGATGAATCACTCAGTCGTAATCTAGCCTTAACGTGGGGTAGCGAACTACCTGAAAACAATGAGATCTTGCTTGGCAAGTGGCATGAAACAGATAATCAGCCTAATAGTGTTTCAATTGAACAAGGTATTGCTGAGAATTTAGCGATTGAATTAGGTGACACACTGACATTTACAATAGAAACACAAAAAGTATCAGCAATAGTGACAAGTATACGCTCTGTAGAATGGGAGTCATTTTTACCAAATTTTTATTTGATATTTTCACCGGGGACTCTTGATGAGTTGCCTACCAGTTATATTATTAGTTTACATGTAGATACTGAGCGAAGACAGATTATTAGCGAGTTCGTTGAAAATTTTCCGAGTGCGACATTTTTTGATGTCGAATTCTTGCTAAATAGGGTGCGACAAATTGCTGACAAAGTAAGTTATGCGATAGAAACAATTTTATACTTTTCACTGTTAGCAAGTGTATTAGTATTTGTTTCAATTGAGATGATATTGCGAAAATATAGAACATACACAACAGCAATATTTAAAACGGTTGGCGCCGATATAAAACTAGTGCAAAAAATATTTCGAATTGAATTTATATTGATTGGATTAATATCTGGTTTAATCGCTTATTTGTTGAATTTATTTGTCAGTTTTGGCATCACTAACTATATTATAGAAGGTGGTTTTATATTCAATCTGAAAACAGCAATATTATGCCTTTTCATAGCACCCATAATGGTTCTCATAGCAGGCTATGTTTCAGTTCGTAGAACTAAAGAGACGCCAGTAAAAACTTTATTTGCGGAGAACTAATGAGTAGAAAATGGATAAAAGTGACACTTAATTATAATGATCATGGCTTTAGTAGGTCTAACTTCATTGGGGCCAATCATGAGCAGAGTTGAACATCCAAAATATCAAGTTCAATCATCTGAAGGCAAAATTGAGATTCGGAAATACAATTCAATGATAACTGCAGAGGTAACCGTGCAAGGTGAACGAAAGGAAGCAATACGTCAGGGTTTTCGACTCTTGGCTGATTATATTTTTGGCAAAAATTTAAACAATAGCAGCATTTCAATGACTGCGCCTGTGACACAGCAACAAAACCAGAATATTGCAATGACGGCACCAGTTAGTCAATTTGTTGCGGATGATGGATGGACAATTAATTTTATCATGCCTGCTGAGTATTCTATAGATACTCTACCAAAGCCAAATAATAACAAAGTTATTCTTAAAGAAATCCCCTCAAAAGATTTTGCTGTAATCCAATTTTCAGGGATAAATTCAAATAAAAACATTGCTTCAAATGAAAATAAGCTAAAGTCATATTTGCTGGAAAAAGGAATTAACGTCCTGTCAGATCCTGTCTACGCATTTTACAATCCTCCCTGGACGCTTCCATTACTCCGTCGTAACGAAGTATTAATTGAAATAGATAAAAGTAATAAACAATAAATCAAAAAAAACTAATTTGGTTGACTACTTATCTACTCGATAGAGACGATATGAATCCTAATTTGGTGGAGGCGGCGGGAATTGAACCCGCGTCCGCAAGTTCTTCACTTTCGGTACTACATGCTTAGTTACGTTTTTAATTTAACAGTTAAGGTCCAACGTTCAGGGCGTTTAACTGCGATCCTAAGCTTTGTTTAATGGATCCGTTTTAGGCAGACTTCTCCACGATCTTGCTAAGGTGACGCCCGGTTCCTAACGCGCAAGCTCACTAGGGCGGACGACTCTAAAACTGGTTTTTAAGCAGCTAGAGCAAAGTTGTCGTCGTTTGCGACTATATGTTTGCAGTTTTATTTAACGAGGTGAACTACATCCTCGGCATGCACCTAGAGATCGGCTACCCACGTCGAAAGCCGGATCGCCCCCAGTACTCTTTGTAAGACTCCAGTCTAGCCTAAAAGTTGCTGAATCTATATGAGAATCTCATGAAATCGGGTGAATATTGCACAAAAGGCGTTGCTACTAAAGAAGAATATTGCGAAATGTGAGGTTAATTCTGGGTTCTGTAATTTTTAGTGCCTTAGGGAGTGAATGGCTCCAGTTGTTTTGGGTGTCGCCTTTCATAATTAATAAACTGCCATTATTCAGTTCAAATTTTTTAACGAGCTGTTTATTGTGGTAGTGGCGGAACTTGAAGACCCGTTTGGCCCCCAGGCTGACAGAGATAATGAGCGGTTGCAGGCCGTGTACTCTCTCGTTGTCACGGTGCCAGCCCATATAGTCATGGCCATTTCGATAATAATTTAGAAATACGGCATTGAAATGATAGCCAAGCCTGGCTTCTATATTGATTTTAATTTCTCTTAGCGTATTGGTCCAGGGTTTTGTGGTTAGCTCAAGGCTGGAGTATTTAAGGATGATGTTCGGGTCTCCATGCCAGGCAATTAGACGTGGCTGAAGAATGAATCTTCCAAACAGGCGAATCTCTTTGTGCTGCCAGTTTATTTCATTATTCAGGCTGTTGAAGTAGTCAGCGGCCAGATGCGTTGAAAAATATTCGTTGTCTAAATAAGCTTCTCCATCAACAGGGAGTATGTTTTCGTGTAACGACATTATTCTATTACCATGTAAGATTCTTTATGCCAGAGGTTTTGTCCTGTTAATGCATGTGCGGATGGCAATGCTTTTCTTGTTAGCTGGCGACCATGCTGGTTACATTCCAGTCACATCAGAATTAATATTTTACACGTGTTTCACAACACAGATTCAGCTACTATAACGACCTTCTTGAGAATATTTTCTAACTATTTATTCGAGCTTCAGACATTATGCTGATCCTTCGCGGTGGCCCAGCAGCCACGCCATTTAGACGTAAACAACTTCTTGGTTCTGTACAAAAAATTGCATCCGGGATTGAATCGATTGATTCTCACTGGATCTATTTCACTGAATATTCGGGTGTCCTGCTTTCTGATCAAATTGGCACATTGCGCCAGCTATTAAGCGTTGAAGAAGCCATGTCATCTAACTATAAATTAGATGAACAAATTATTGTAAGTCCCCGTATTGGAACAATTTCTCCCTGGTCTTCCAAAGCCACAGATATTGTCGAGCACAGTGGGCTTGGAAAAACAGGTCGAGTAGAGCGGGGCGTGTTATTCAGTCTGTCTGGCTGGAGGAAACTTGATGAAGCTACACGCAAACGGGTCTTGCGACTACTTCATGACCGCATGACACAAAGCGTACTCACCGAGGTGGGCCAAGCATCTTTATTATTTCAGCACAAAGAGCCTGCACCTGTGAGGCGCCTGGTTTCCATTGAAGAAATGGCTACTGATATTGCCGCTTACAACACCGAGATGGGGCTGGCGCTTTCCGATGATGAAATTGATTATCTGGTAGAAAACTATACGACACTGAACCGGTGTCCCTCTGATGTTGAGCTGATGATGTTTGCTCAGGCCAATTCAGAACACTGCCGGCATAAAATATTCAATGCGAGCTGGACAATAGACGGTGAACAGCAGGACGACACACTATTCGGCATGATACGCACTACTCATGCAAATGCTCCGCATAACGTGCTTTCTGCCTATAAAGACAACTCGGCGGTGATTGCAGGACACGCCGGTGAGCGTTTTTACGCGAATGAAGATACAACGTATTCATACGCGACAGAAGATATTCATATTTTAATGAAGGTAGAGACGCACAATCATCCTACCGCTATTTCACCTTTCCCGGGCGCTGCCACAGGGTCGGGCGGTGAAATCAGAGATGAAGGTGCGACCGGCAGAGGGGGTTATCCCAAAGCCGGCTTATGCGGTTTTACTGTTTCCAATCTGCAGATTCCTGGCATGCATGAACCCTGGGAAGGAAATTACGGCAAGCCGGACCGAATCGTATCCGCGCTGGACATCATGATTGAAGGCCCGATTGGTGCGGCAGCCTTTAATAATGAGTTTGGCCGGCCCAATTTGCTGGGCTATTTCCGAACATTTGAACAGGAAGTCAAAGGTGTCGTGCGTGGATACCACAAACCCATCATGATCGCGGGTGGCATGGGGAATATTCGCAGCACTGATGTAGAAAAACAGGATATCCCGGCGGGTACTCCGATCATTGTTTTAGGAGGGCCGGCAATGCTCATTGGCCTTGGGGGTGGTGCGGCATCTTCCATGGCGTCCGGTAGTAGTCATGAGCAACTGGATTTTGCCTCAGTGCAGCGCGAAAACCCGGAAATGGAGCGACGCTGCCAGGAAGTCATTAACCGTTGCTGGAGTTTGCAGGACAACAATCCCATTTTATCAATCCATGATGTAGGTGCTGGCGGTTTATCAAACGCGTTGCCAGAAATCCTGCATGATTTTGGGCGGGGAGGTGTCATTGAATTACGTAAAGTCCCCAATGCAGAACCCGGTATGTCGCCGATGGAAATCTGGTGCAATGAAGCACAGGAACGCTACGTTTTAGCAATAGAAGAAAGCCGCCTGGACGCATTTAAAGCACTCTGTGAACGTGAACGATGCCCGTATGCCGTTGTCGGTGAAGCAACAGAAAAGCAGGACCTGGTTGTCACTGATGCAAAATTTGGTCAAAACCCGATCGATATCCCCATGGAAGTGCTTCTGGGTAAGCCGCCTAAAGTCGAACGCAATACGAATAGAGCTGTTAATCCGCAGACTGAGGCAGATTACAGTCACATCAAGATCAGACATGCTGTCGAATATGTTCTCAGAAACCCGACAGTCGCTTCGAAAAAATTCCTGGTCACGATAGGTGACCGAACCATTACGGGTCTTGTGGCAAGAGATCAGATGGTGGGGCCGTGGCAAGTGCCGGTAGCAGATGTGGCGGTGACCGCAAGCAGCTTTAAAGGCTACACCGGTGAAGCTATGTCAATGGGTGAGCGTAGCCCAATTGCGATTAGCTCGGGGCCTCGCTCTGCGCGTATGTCACTAGGTGAGGCCATCACCAATTTGCTGGCTGCGGATGTCCAGAATCTGCATGATATACGGTTGTCGGCAAACTGGATGGCAGCTGCAAGTTATTCTAATGAAGACAGTGTGTTATATGATACTGTTAATGCGCTTTCAAGTGCCTGTAGAGCGCTGGATATCGCGATTCCTGTGGGTAAGGATTCCTTGTCTATGCAGACCACATGGCAGGATGCTGACGTTAATAAAAACGTGGTCTCGCCAGTATCATTAATTGTATCTGCCTTTGCGCCCGTGTCGGATATTCGCAACACATGGACGCCACAAATTCGAACTGATCTGGGAGCAAGTTACTTAATTCTGATTGATTTGGGTCTGAAGAAAAACAGACTGGGTGGGTCTTGCCTAAGCCAGGTTTACAAAATTAATGACACCAATACGCCTGATCTGGAATCGACGGATTTATTAGTTAGCTACTTCAAATTTATCAATAAGTTAAAAGATGAAGTAGATGTAATTTCTTATCATGATCGCAGTGATGGAGGCTTGCTGGCAACCGTGTGTGAAATGGCTTTTGCCGGACGCTGTGGTATGAAAATACAAATAAATACATTAGGTAACAATGCGTTGGAAAGCCTTTTTAATGAAGAGCTTGGTGCAGTTTTACAAATCAAGGCAGAAGATCTGGCAAAAGCGACTTTGCTGGCAGAAGAATTGGGCCTCACAGAGTGTTTCCATGTTCTAGGTGAGCCCAGTACTGATGAGAAGATAATAATATCCAGTAATAATAAAGAGTTATTAAATGAATCTAGAGCAGAGCTTGAACTTATCTGGAGTCAGCCCAGCTTGCAGATACAGAAGTTACGCGACAACCCTGACAGTGCCCAACAAGAGAGCCAGTTAATTTCCGACACGAATCATCACGGGTTCAAGGCTGCAGTAAAGTTTGATATTAACGAAGATATAACTGCGCCATTAATAGCCAAAGGCATACGCCCGAAAATTGCCATACTGCGGGAACAGGGCGTTAATGGGCAGATTGAAATGGCGGCTGCATTTGACCGCGCCGGTTTCGAAGCGGTAGATGTTCATATGACAGATCTGTTATCACAAAGAAGGAACCTGTCTGAATTTCAGGCGCTGGCAGCATGCGGAGGCTTTTCTTACGGTGACGTACTGGGTGCCGGCAATGGATGGGCGAGTAGTATTTTATATAACAGTCAGTTAAAAGAACAATTTAACCTGTTTTTTAATAGAAACGATGTCCTCGCACTCGGGGTATGTAATGGTTGTCAGATGATGTCTCATCTTGCTGAGATCATTCCGGGTAGTGAATTATGGCCAAAATTTATTCGCAATACTTCAGAACAGTTTGAGGCGCGGCTTGTTAACGTAGAAATTACTGATTCTCCATCATTATTATTCACAGGAATGCAGGGTTCGGTGATGCCAGTGGCAGTAGCGCATGGTGAGGGCAAAATCGCTGCTGATAATGAAGCAGTCGACACTATTAAAAATGCAAAGTTAAATGTCATGCATTATGTGGATTCATCGTCGGAACCGACTGAAATATATCCATTAAATCCTAATGGATCGCCTCAGGGAATGACGGCGATAACCAATACAGACGGTCGCTTTACAATCATGATGCCGCACCCGGAACGGTTATTCCGAGTGGTTCAGCATTCCTGGCATCCGGATGAATGGGACGAAGATAGCCCCTGGATGAGAATGTTTCGTAATGCGAGGGTTGCATTAAATTAACCCCCTGTATAATTACTCGGGATAATGTGAAACTAATATCATCTGGAATGTCATATTTATTACATAAGTTGGGTCTTTAATGTGAGTTAACGCGTTTTGTTAGCAAAGGTGTGGGGAAAGTAGCATGAATAAATATTCTGGGATTGTAATCATTATTGCGCTAGGTGCAGTCAGTACCATGCCGGTACAGGCAGAGTGGTATCTGGGGCTGGATAAAATATCGAATACAAACTGGTATGACCTGGAAGATTATTCGATCACTACCACCGATTATTCCGAGCCCGGTCTTAAATTCTATAGTGGTTACAGGGCGAGTGATCTGCTCTCGCTTGAATTTGAGTATAAAGACCAGATGGAATTTGGTGTGGGTAATGTTTTTAGTGGTAATGAACTGTGGTTAACAGACCAGAGTGATATCGCACTGGAAAGCAAAACATTATTTTTCTCTGGTGTTAGCACTTTTGCTATCGACGAAACTAAACGCCTGTATCTGCGTGGTGGTTTATATAACTGGGACTTGAAAGCTGGCAGTCAAAACCTGACTGATAATTCAGCCTCAAATAAAAGTGGTACTGATGTATTTTATTCGGTGGGCTCTTATTTTGATGTCACAGAGAAAATAAGTTTCAGCGCTGAATGGGAAAGGTTTGAATTCGATAAAAACGATGTTGACTTTATTTCTACGGAACTCCATTTCAACTTCTAAAATCTAAAATAAGTAAACATCATGTTAATAAAGACAAAAACCAATTCCTATATACCAGAGTCAGAAGTTACCGATTACGAAATTTATAAAAAACGTCGAGAATTTATCAAAAAGGCCGGTGGTGCAGCCGCTGCCTTCAGTTTTGGTCTTCCTGCATTAAGTTCGGCGGGTGTAGCGATTAATGATTATAAAAAAGACACTGATAATCCGCTTTCGAAAGAACTCACAGAAGAAATTAAAATCACCTCATATAATAATTTCTATGAGCTTGGCACCGGCAAGGGCGATCCAAAATTAAATGCCCATTTACTGAAAACAGACCCCTGGGCAATTACTGTAGAAGGGGAATGTGAAAAGCCTGGCGTGCTGGGCCTGGAAGAGTTCGTTGCCCCTCACCAGCTGGAAGAAAGAATTTATCGCTTACGCTGTGTTGAAGCGTGGTCCATGGTGGTGCCCTGGCTAGGCGTAGAGCTTGGCCCTGTGCTGAAACGATTTGAACCTACCAGCAAAGCGAAATACGTAGAATTTACAACAATACTTGATCCGGACAACCTGCCTGGCCAGCGCCGCGCAGTGCTGGACTGGCCGTACCAGGAAGGGCTACGCATTGATGAAGCCATGAATCCGCTTACGCTACTTGCCGTCGGCCTGTATGGTAAAGAATTACCTAACCAGAATGGTGCGCCACTCAGACTGGTCGTCCCCTGGAAGTATGGTTTCAAGAGTATTAAATCAATCGTTAAAATCCGTTTCACTGAGACACAACCAGCCACTAGCTGGAATAATGCTTCTGCCAGGGAATATGGTTTTTACTCAAACGTAAACCCGGAAGTGGATCACCCTCGCTGGAGTCAGGCGCGTGAACGTAAAATTGGTGAATTGCGAAAGCGGAAAACGTTAATGTTTAACGGCTATGCTGATGAGGTAGCTTCGCTTTATGAAGGCATGGATCTGGCAAAACATTTTTGATGCTACCGATTGGCGATAGAGCATTTGCCTGCGTAATCGCGGGCAAACTGATTGGCAATTCGGCCACTGCGTGAACCACGCAATAAAGCCCAGCGTAGTGCGAGTTCGCGATATTCTTTTTCGTCTTGCAGTATGTTGAATTCCTTTAGCCAATGTCCAACAATTGATAAATACTGTTGTTGAGTCAGCGCATGAAAAGACAGCCATAAGCCAAACCTGTCAGACAAGGAAATGGCTTCTTCAATGGCTTCAGCATGATGAATCTCGCCATTAACGTGTTGTGCGTGCAGATTGTCTGATAATTTTTCAGGCAGTAAATGGCGACGATTTGAGGTGGCGTATATCAGGGCATTATCCGGCAGGCTGGTGAGAGAACCATCCAGAGCAGCTTTTACCTGTTTATAGCTTGAATCGTCTTCACTGAAGGATAAATCATCACAAAACAGTATGAATTTTTGTGGAGACTGGGCGTTTATCCAGTGTACGATCTCTGCCCAGTCAGAAAAGTCATTATGACTGATTTCAATAACACATAAATTTTCTTGCCTGAAGCAGTAAAGTATGGCTTGAATGAGAGAGGATTTCCCTGTGCCTCTTGACCCCCACAACAAAGCATTATTGGCAGTGAAACCTTCAACAAATTGTTGAGTGTTATCGAAAAGCAGTTTAGCCTGTTGATCTATATGGAGAAGATTATCTATGGTGATCGAGCATTTCCATTCGATAGGGATAGCACCCCCGGTTTTACTCCATCGAAGAGCAAATGAATCTTTCTTCAGTGGTGAAATGGTCGATGGAACTTGTAATGATTCCAGCCGGTCCAGCAATCTGTTAGCTTTGCTTAATATGTCATTTAGCGATATTTGATCTATAGTCATAAGTTGAGGGGCAAGAAGTTAATGGTTACTATCAATAATATAGCTTATTAGTAAGACAAACATGGCATACCAAACGTCAATACTCGGCAACCGTCGTGTTATTCTAATTTCAGTGCTCATTGCCGCGATTGCGATAGGCTTCTGGTCAACTTCTCGCTACCCGACCTTGCAGGGCAAGGCTGACATGACGGGTATTATTCATCTTGAAGACACGCTCACACATGAGGCTTTTATCCATATTGATGAAAAGGCTACATTTGTCGAGAAGGTGGGTTATACCACTATCAACTGGGCCTGGACAAACCGTCAGGGAATGACCTTTGCCGTATTTATTGCGGCGGCATTCATGACATTATTTAAATACCTGCCACGTTATCGCTCGCAGAACCGCTTTTTAAATAGTCTCTATGGTCTTGCAACGGGCACGCCTTTAGGTGTTTGCGTAAACTGTGTTGCACCGATTGCCAAGGCAATGTACGAAGGCGGGCGCAGCATACAGACTTCATTAGCAGTGATGTTCAGCTCGCCTACACTGAATATTATTGTCCTGACAATGTTGTTTACTTTATTTCCATTTTATCTGGCACTGATCAAGCTTGCATTTACGATTTTCCTGATTCTCGTTATTGTTCCCCTGATTTCACATAAAGAGCCAGTTCAGGAACCACTTGCCTGCGCAATACCTGATGTACCAGTGACCACCTATGAATCGTGGGGGGCTGCATTGCTTGGCATTGTCAAAGATTACTGGGACAGTTTTGTCTACATTGTAATACGCACAGTCCCGCTTATGTTTGTCGCGGGTTTTCTCGGTGCGCTTGTATCGCATGTCTGGGATCCAAATACGCTGATTGGAACACAGCCTTCGCTTTGGGCAGTTATTGCCATCGGTATTTTTGGGACATTTTTACCGATGCCAATTGCGTTCGATATCATGCTCGCACAATCCCTGTTTGCGGCCAATGTTCCTGTGGTTGTTGTCATGACACTTTTATTTACACTGGGTACATTTAGTGTTTATTCCGGATTCATAATCTGGAGAACATTCAGTTTTAAACTGGCGCTCTTGCTGTTTGCTATTGTTACTCTTCTTGGTGTTGCCGCAGGATATTTTGCTCAGGAGTTCACTGACTATAAAGAAAGAAAATGGGAAAAGCAGTACTCAGATGAAGTGTTAAGTGCTGCGCCAAAACATTCGGGTTATGTGGAAAACAGACACATTACTAAATTTGCATTACATGGTCTGGAGGAAACAAGACAGCAGGAAAGTGAGGAATTCTATAGCAAAAAGAATTTTGTCATTACTCGTACAGCATTTGAAACTCCTAAAACAGAAGGCGTATTACCATTCTCCAAATTTAATGCGGTTGACCTGGGTATCGATTCATATAACAAAATCGATGAAACCAATTTTATTGAACCATTTTTTCTCGGACGCGGTCTGGCGTCGGGCGATTTTAATAACGATGGCTGGACAGACTTAATGGTTGCAAGATCGGGTGGTGTTGATCTTTTTCAAAACATTAATGGCGAGCGATTTAAAAAAGTACAACTGGATATTCCGGAGCTGGTGGACACAGAAACAATCTTTGTCGCAATGGCTGATCTTAATCGCGATAACTGGCTTGATTTCTACATCACTACTTTTGGCAAAAAGAATTATATTGTCCTCAATCCGCTGGCGAGTATTCATCAGAAAAATCCTGTGCGTACCATTGAAAACGGAGATGCACTGCTGACCATGTCGGTGTCCATGGCAGATGTGAATAACGATGGCTGGCTGGATATCTTTAACGGTAACTGGAATGGTGGCGAAATCACAGCAAATCCGGGCGTCAAGGCACGAAATCAGATGTTGTTGAACAAGAATCTTGAATTCAGCGATTTCCCATTGCAAGTTATGCCGCGAGAGGTTGAAGGCAATACATTGTCATCACTATTGAGTGATTTCAATCAGGACGGCTATATGGATTTAATTGTTGGTAATGACTTTGAGGTGCCAGACCGATTTTATATGAACCTTAAAGGTGAAAAGTTTGGGCAACTGTCGAGTCATCAGGGCGTTATTCCTGGCTCGCCTCAGCTGAATATGAGTATCGATACAGCAGATTATAACAATGACCTTGCACTCGATATTTATATGACAGGTGGATCCTGGACTGAAACGCCAAAACAGGAACGTGCCGCTGCCAAGTACAAAGACTCCCAGTTTTGCCTGAACAGGCCAACGCCTGAAGAGCAAAAAGAGTGCTTAAAGATATGGATGTTGAGTAAAATTAATCTCGTAAAAAATTTCATGGAATGTGAGGAAATGAGGGAGTCGTATGGAAATGAGACAGTGCGTGACTGCCTTGTGACTAAACGTGTTCATCAAATGAAATTTGATAGAGAGTCTTGCAGCAAAGTCCCTGAACATTACACAACCTATAAAACACTGTGTAATGCCATTGAAGATTATCCGGAGCGTGTTGCGCTAAATACAAAAGATTTTATTAAACAGATACCCGTTACTAATATTCTTCTTGAAAACAAGGGTCAGCAGGGTTTTTCAGATATTTCCGAACATAAAAATGTTCAATATGGTGCCTGGAGTTGGGCGGGTAAATTTGCAGATCTGGATAACGATGGCTGGCAAGATATCTATGTCGTGAATGGATCAGTCTATGCCGCCTTTGTAGGGCCGACAACACATTCACCGAACATGTTTTTTCACAATAATAATGGTGAGAATTTTTCATTAAAACATGTGTCGTATGGCCTGGATGATTTTGATCACAGTTCGGCGTTTACTTACATCGACATCGATAATGATGGAGATCTGGATATTATTGGAAACACAACTCACGGCGGTTTAAAGGTATTTAAGAATAACCAGAAAGGTAAACACTCAATTATTATTGAGATTAAAGATGAAATTGGAAATACAAACTGTATTGGCTGCAAAGTACTGATTTCAACAAGGTCTGCTGGCAGGGAAATAAAACAGATAAGAGAGGTTAAGGCAGGTGGTGGATTCCTGTCTTTTGATGCACCCTATGTTCATTTTGGCTTAGGTGATGAAACGACAGTCAACAAGCTTGCAGTCATTTGGTCTACCGGTGAAAGAATCAAATTCAGCCGTGAATTCGAGGCAGGCTACAAATATACAATCACGCGACCTTCCATTTCAGTTGCCCAAATTGAGTGAATTTATAGCGCCATAGAACGGCTTACCGATAAAACAAATTGCTATCCTTTGGTGCAAAGGATTAAAATGCATACCGGAGAAGTAAAAAACGTTTGAATAACAATAATTTAAATAGCACTACCGCTATATACACTCAAAAAAATATACGAGAGGGGTTTTAAATGTCAAAAATTATAATTGCAATTATCATAATCGCAGGAGCGGCATACTACTATATGAATCACATGGCACCGGAACAGGGCGATGCAATGATGGATAAAGCATCATCTGCGATGGACAAAGCTGGTGATATGGCTCATGACGCGAAAGATGCGGCTGGTGATGCAATGGACGAGGCTGGTGATATGGCCCATGACGCCAAAGATGCAACTGGTGATGCAATGGATAAAGCGAAAGATATGGCATCAGATGCGAAGGATGCGACGATGGAAAAAGCTGGCGACGCGAAAGACACAGTCATGGATAAAGCTGAAGATGTAAAAGAGGCGGTGGTGAAAAAAGCTGAAGACGTCATGGAAAATGCCAAGGAGCAGAAAGGTGACATGACAGGTAGTTCACAAGATGCAATGATGGACAAAGCCAAGTCTAATTTGTAAATTCAGATTTAAGTTTATTAAAGTACATAAAGGCTGTTACTGTTTTATCAGTGACAGCCTTTTTTAATGTACAGAATCAGGCATCCAGTTTTTTATAACGCACACGTTTGGGTTGGCTGGCTTCTTCCCCCAGTCTCTTTTTTCTGTCTTCTTCGTATTCGGAGAAATTACCTTCAAACCAATGCACATTGCCTTCGTCTTCGAACGCAAGCATATGTGTTGCAATGCGATCCAGAAACCAGCGATCGTGTGAAATAACAATTGCGCAGCCGGGAAAGTTTAATAGTCCTTCTTCCAGTGCGCGTAATGTTTCTACATCCAGGTCGTTTGTTGGTTCATCCAGTAATAATACGTTGCCACCTTTACGTAATAATTTTGCAAGTTGCAGCCTGTTACGTTCACCACCAGATAATTCTTTAACAAGCTTCTGCTGTCCGCTTCCTTTGAAATTAAATCGTCCCACATAACTTCTTGAAGGCATTGTATAGTTGCCGACAGTTATATTATCCAGGCCATCTGAAATTTCCTGCCAAACTGTATTGTCGCCTTGCAAGTCATCACGTAACTGATCTACGTACGATAGTTTTACTGATTCACCTACTTTAAGTTCACCACTATCAACTTTTTCCTGTCCAATGATCATTTTGAATAGCGTGGTTTTACCGACACCGTTACCACCAATAACACCGACGATTGCACCACGGGGTACATTGAAAGAAACATTATCAAATAGCATGCGGTCATCAAAATGCTTGCTTATGCCGCTGGCTTCAATAATCTGGTCGCCCAGTCTGTCGCCTACAGGAATAAAGATTTCATTTGTTTCCGCGCGCTTTTGATATTCCTGTGAATTGAGTTCTTCAAATCGTTTTAAACGGGCTTTACTTTTTGCCTGGCGGGCTTTGGGATTGCTACGCACCCATTCGAGTTCTGCTGAAATGGTTTTCATGCGTGCCTGTTGCTGTTTTTCTTCCTGCTTTAAACGTGTTTCTTTCTGGTCCAGCCAGCTTGAGTAGTTGCCTTCCCATGGAATACCGTATCCTCTGTCCAGTTCCAGAATCCAGCCGGCAACATTATCCAGAAAGTAACGATCATGGGTGACCGCAACCACTGTGCCCTGGAACTCTTTCAAAAACTGTTCCAGCCAGGAGACAGAGTCAGCATCCAGATGGTTAGTGGGTTCATCAAGAATGAGCATATCCGGGTTGGATAACAGCAACTGGCACAGGGCAACCCGTCTTCGTTCACCTCCAGAGAGCTGCTCAATACTGGCTTCCCATGGTGGCAGTCTGAGTGCGTCAGCCGCCACTTCAAGTTTTCTCTCCAGATTCCAGCCATCGGCGGCTTCAATCTGATCCTGCAGCGATGCCTGTTGTTCCAACAGATTTGTCATTTCATCATCTGACATGGGTTCTGCAAACTTCATGCTGATGTCATTGAAAGCATCCAACGCCTGTTTGAGGGGTGCAATGCCAAGTTCGACATTACCGCGCACATCCAGTGTTTTATCCAGCGCTGGTTCCTGCTGGAGATAGCCGATATTTAAATTTGCCTGCGGACGGGCTTCACCAATGAATTCTTTATCAACCCCAGCCATGATACGCAGCAGCGTTGATTTGCCGGCACCGTTGTAACCCAATACGCCAATCTTTGCTCCAGGGAAAAAATTTAATGAAATATCCTTGAGAATTTGTGTTTTAGGAGGGACGACTTTACCGACACCGGTCATTGAAAATACGTATTGGGCCATAAATTACTCTGTTAATTTTAGATCGAAATTTGATCGGCGCTTGCCGAGTGATGAAGCCAGATATGATTTCAGACTTTGTGAGTGTCGTCTAGCCAGGTAAATTTATGAGATGCACTGCATTTAAGCCCATCATATAGGCCAGTAGGGTTAGTTCATCCGCAATATTTTGGGGTATAATCGCCCGATTATGGATTTTGACTATATTTAAGACAGGAGTATTTACATGTTTTCAGCCGATATGGGTATCAGTAGCTTTGACAAAGAATTATCTGATGCTATCAAGAGTGAAATGCAGCGTCAGGAAGAGCATATTGAGTTAATCGCTTCAGAGAACTACGCAAGCCCGAGAGTGATGGAAGCGCAGGGAACTGTGCTAACCAACAAGTACGCGGAAGGTTATCCAGCCAAACGCTATTACGGTGGCTGTGAGCACGTAGATACGGTTGAACAACTAGCCATTGACCGTTTAAAGAAACTGTATGGAGCAGCATATGCCAACGTACAGCCACATTCCGGTTCACAGGCAAATGCGGCAGTATTTCTGGCCTTACTGGAACCCAACGATACCGTGCTTGGAATGTCGCTGGCACACGGTGGGCATTTGACACATGGCTCACACGTTAACTTCTCAGGCAAGCAGTTTAATGCAGTTCAATACGGTTTAAACACCGAGACTGGCGAAGTTGATTATGACGAAGTAGAAAAGCTGGCAAAAGAACATAAGCCAAAAATGATTATCGCCGGATTCTCTGCCTATTCACGTGTCATGGACTGGCAGCGGTTCCGTGATATTGCCGATAGTGTGGGTGCCTATTTTCTTGTTGATATGGCGCACGTCTCTGGTCTAGTGGCGACTGGTTTATACCCTAACCCTGTACCTATTGCTGACGTGGTGACTTCAACAACACACAAGACCCTACGTGGTCCTCGTGGTGGAATTATCATTGCCCGCGAAAATGATGAAATCACCAAGAAACTGAATTCTGCAGTATTCCCTGGTATGCAGGGCGGTCCTTTAATGCATGTGATTGCTGCAAAGGCGGTGGCGTTCAAGGAAGCTCTTGAGCCTGAGTTCAAAGCTTATCAGCAGCAAGTCGTCAAGAATGCGCAGACGATGGCTACTCAATTCCAGAGTCGTGGTTACGATATTGTGTCTGGTGGAACAGATGACCATTTGATGCTGGTAGATCTGATCAAGAAAGGTATCACCGGTAAAGCGGCTGATGCAGCATTAGGTAATGCCAACATAACGGTAAACAAAAACACAGTGCCTAATGATCCACAATCTCCATTTGTCACAAGTGGTATTCGTGTGGGTTCTCCAGCAATTACAACACGTGGTTTCAAGGAAGCTGAATGCGTTGACCTGGTTAACTGGATGTGTGATGTGATGGATGATCTTGAGAACGAAGAAGTCGTAAATCGTGTTAAACAACAAGTGCTAGAACTATGCAAACGATTCCCGGTTTACGGTTCTTAAATACGACATTAGTCGAACGAGCTATTACTCTAGAGAAGAACAATGCGCTGTCCATTCTGTGGTGCAAATGATACTAGAGTAATAGATTCCCGTTTAGCGGGAGACGGTAGTCAGGTTCGCCGTCGCCGAGAGTGTGCCAAGTGTAAAGAACGCTACACAACCTTTGAGACGGCAGAGCTGGATTTACCCAGAATAGTAAAGCGTGATGGTCGAAGAGAAGCTTTTACCACAGACAAACTTCGTTCCGGTATTGTTCACGCGATTGAAAAAAGACCTGTTTCTACCGATCAGGTGGAAAAAATTATTGACCATATTCGCCGGCTTTGCCTTGCGTATGGAGATAGGGAAATCCCTGCTAACCAGTTAGGCGAGTGGGTAATGCATGAGCTGAGAAATGTTGACCAGGTCGCTTATGTTCGCTTTGCTTCCGTGTACCGATCATTTACTGATGTGCAGGAGTTTCGGGAGATTATTGAGCATGTTGAAAATGATCTTTCTCCGGAAATGCGAAAAAGTCAGTTGTCTCTAATCTCAGACAGCTAATCATTTTCATGACTAATCAACGTGATGTTGAGTGCATGTCGCTTGCACTACGCCTTGCCAGGCAAGGTCGATACACAACCCGTCCAAATCCAAACGTCGGATGTGTAATTACCAGTAAACATGGCGATATTGTTGGAACGGGATTTCATGTCAAAGCGGGGGACGCACACGCAGAAATTCATGCCCTGGAAAAGGCTGGTGAACAGGCTGCCGGGGGAACTGCCTATGTCACTCTGGAGCCGTGTTGTCATCATGGTAAAACAGGACCATGTACCCAGGCGCTGATAAAGGCAAACGTTTCAAAAGTGTTTGTTGCGATGCAGGACCCGAATCCGCTCGTGGCTGGAAAAGGAATTAAAGAATTACAGAAACATGGTATTCAGGTGGTCGAGAGCCTGTTGAGTGATCAGGCAAGAGAGCCTAATCGTGGATTTATAAAACGCATGTCTGTTGGAATGCCATGGGTGACAGTCAAGGTGGCGACCAGTATGGATGGACGAATCTGTTTAAGCAACGGTCAGTCCAAGTGGATAACGTCGGAACATGCACGAAACGATGTTCAGAAGTTGCGCGCAACACATGACGCAATATTAACTGGAATCGGGACAGTGCTCACAGACAATCCTTCACTGAATGTACGCATTGACAGTGAACAGCTGGGAATTGAACAACGTGTCATTCAGCCATGCCGAGTCGTCATCGATCCCGACTTGAGAATATCCCTACAGGCAAATTTATTGAATGTAGAGGGGAAAACATTGATATTCGCAAAACAAAATGCGAATGGCAGTGAATTTAGTGAACTTGAAAATTGTGAAATAATTTACCTTCCCAATGAGAATGGAAAATTCGATTTGAAGCTGGTACTGAAAAAACTGGCATCACTGGAAATTAATAGCGTACTGGTAGAAGCGGGTTCGTCCTTAATAGGTAAATTGATCAATGCCAGACTGGTAGATGAATTGATCCACTATCTGTCACCAAAACTTATGGGTAATCTGTCGAGAGGAATGGCAGATATTGATGAAATAAAACAGATGAAAGATTGTATTTCTCTGGAATATTCTGATGTTCGTAAAATAGGTAACGATTTACGAATCACTTCATTAATTACTTACTAATAAAATACATGTCAACAATAGTCGCTGTCGAAAAAAACGGAAAAATCTGTATTGCTGCAGATACGCTCACAACCTTTGGTGATGTACGTCAAAGTAATGAATATGATTTAACCAGTGAAAAAATTTTACATCACGAAAATAACTATGTTGGAATAGTAGGTAGTGCTGCTCATCATCTTGTTATTAAGCACGTGCTGGAAAAAGAATCGTCTATTATCAATTTTCAGTCTCCGCTTGATGTTTATAAAACATTTCTGGACCTTCATCCTATTCTGAAAGAACAGTATTTTTTAAATCCGAAAGATGAAGATGATGACGCTTATGAATCTTCACGGATAGATGCGCTTATCGTCAACAGGAATGGTATATTTGGTGTCTATTCGTTGCGTGAAGTATTTCAGTACAAGAATTTCTGGGCAATCGGTGCAGGGGCAGAAGTTGCGTTAGGGGCTCTGTATGCAATGTATAAGTTCGAAGATGATGCAGAGAAAATCGCAACCTGCGCGATTGAAGCAAGTGCAGAATTTCATACCAGTACAGCGTTACCGTTAACCAGGTATTGTATTAATCAGGAAGATTAGCAGGAATGTTTACAGGAATTATTCAGGCCATAGGATCAATAGCAGCAATCAGGGAGGATGAAGGCTCGTATGTCCTGTCCATTAGTACACCTGATAATTTTCTGGTGAATGTAAAAAAAGGAGACAGTATCTGTGTGAATGGTGTCTGCTTGACTGCTACTGATCTCAAAGACAATCAGTTTGACGCAGATGTTTCGGGTGAGACCATTCGATGTACTTCATTCAAACAGTTAATCAAAGGCAGTAATGTCAATCTGGAACTGGCGCTGACGTTATCTGATCACCTGGGTGGCCATCTGGTCACTGGTCATGTAGATGGAATCGGCATTGTCAAAAAAGTGAAAAAAGAAAGTAGTTCAACCTGTCTGACAGTAACAGCCCCCAAAGAAATTGCCCGATACATTGCCAGAAAAGGTTCCATCTGTATGGATGGAGTTAGTCTGACAGTCAATAGCGTTGAAGGCGATGATTTCACTGTCAATATTATCCCTCATACCATTGAGAATACCGTTATAATTAACTATCAGGCAGAGACGATTATCAATCTTGAAATCGATTTGATTGCCCGTTATGTAGAACGATTACACACCTATAATTAATTCCTCGCTTATGAAATTTAATTCAACTGAAGAAATTGTTGAAGACATCGCTGCCGGTAAAATGGTGGTTATTGTTGACGACGAAGACCGTGAAAATGAAGGTGATATTTTAATGGCTGCCTCTATGGTGCGTCCTGAAGATATCAATTTCATGGCAAAGTATGGACGTGGACTGATTTGTCTCACGTTGACCAAGGAAAGATGCCAGCAACTCAATCTTCCCTTGATGGTAGATGTTACTGATGAACACCATACCACTAATTTTACAATCTCAATTGAAGCCAGCGAAGGAGTGACCACGGGAATTTCAGCCTATGACAGGGCGCATACAATACGAACGGCAGTGGCACCTAATGCAGATAAAAACAGCATCACCCAGCCCGGACACATTTTCCCATTAATGGCTCAGGCTGGCGGAGTGTTAACGAGGGCAGGTCATACAGAGGCCGGTTGTGATTATGCAAGACTTGCTCAACTGGAGCCTGCGGCGGTGATTGTTGAAATAATGGATGAGGATGGAAGCATGGCGCGCCGTCCGCAATTAGAGAAATTTGCCCAGGAACACAATTTAAAGATCGGTACCATTGAAGACCTGATTCGTTACAGAATCCAGAATGAACGGACCGTCCATAGAATATCTTCGCAACCATTTACTACTGACTGTGGTGAATTCCAGCTAGTGACTTACAAAGACACTATCGATAAAGAAGTGCACTTTGCCCTGATCAAGGGAGAAGTTGATTCTGCTAAACCTGTACTCACACGTGTACACATAGAGAACACTTTATGTGATACGTTACTCGGTAATAACGATAGTTGTGGATGGCCGCTGCGTGATGCCATGAAGAGAATCGCCAGTGAAGATGTAGGAGTTGCGGTGGTATTGAGAATTGCAAATGACAGTGAATCTCTATGTCTGCAACTGGAAAATATGAACACTGCAAAATATCATCGGGCAGATGAAGACTCACCTGTGAACCGCTGGACACTGGGAGTTGGAGGACAGATATTAGCGGACCTGGGAGTGAAACAAATGCGCCTGCTAAGTGCGCCTCAGGTATTTCATGGACTGGGTGGTTTTGGCCTTGAAGTTGTTGAATATATTGACGGGAAATAAAAATAATGAAGTTACAAAATACAAAGACTGGCAACATCAAACCTGGTGATTCCCGTTTTGCTATAGTGGCAGCCAGATTCAATAGTGACATTGTTGATAACCTGCTAAAGGGGGCTACTGACACACTGCTTGAGCAAGGTGTTGCAGAAAAGGACATAGATGTTATTTATGTTCCCGGAGCATTTGAGATTCCATTAGCTGCCATGCACCTTGTGGATGCAGAAGAACATGCGGCAATTATTACACTGGGTTGTGTGATTCAGGGTGACACGCCTCATTTTGACTTTGTGGCTGGTGAATGTGCCCGTGGTGTCATGGATGTTAGCCTGAGTACAGGAATACCTGTTGTTTTTGGTGTATTAACGACAAATACACCAGAGCAGGCGCAATTGAGGTCGCAGGTGAATGGGGAAAATAAAGGCGTGGATTGTGCCCTTTGTGCCTTGGAAATGTGTAACGTTATTAAAAGTATTCGGAAAGAATCTTGACTCAACCAGGTGACAGAGCTTTATTTCATAAACGGCAATGCTCAAGACGGCTGGCATTGCAGGCTATGTATCAATGGCATCTCACAGATGAAGACCCTGATACGCTCGTCATTCAATATCAGGAAGATGAATACTGGCCAAAATCAGACCACGAGTATTTTTCTGAACTGGTCACTGGTTGCATTCGACAGACTGAAAATATTGATGCAAATATTAATGGCGCATCAGAATACAATGTTGACAAGATCGACCCAATAGAGCTTGCAGCGTTACGCATTGCTACTTATGAGCTGATTAACTGTATTCAGATTCCTGAGAAAGTTATTACGTCAGAAGCAATCAGACTATGTAAAAAATTTGGCTCCGATGAAGGCTTCAAACTGGTTAATGTGGTTCTGGACAAGCTTATGAAAAAATTTGATCGAAAACAGATGCTTCAACAAAGTTGAACGAAAAAGACATCATTCGAAAATATTTTACGAAACAACTCAATGATCAGTCAGTCATTGAAGGGATAGGGGATGATGCGGCCATTGTTAAGGCTAGCAGCGGTCATGAGCTGGTAATTACTACAGACATGATGGTCGAGGGGCGACACTTTACCCGCTATGCTCCCGCTTTCGGCGTTGGCTATAAATTGATGGCATCAAATCTCAGTGATCTCGCGGCAATGGGAGCATCTCCTCGCTGGGCAACTTTAAACATTACACTAAGCACACTGAATCAGTCATGGCTGGAAGAATTTTCCAATGGCCTGTTAACATGTGCTAAAAAACATAATGTGACATTAATCGGTGGTGATACAACAAGAGGGAATCAACTGAATGTTGCTATTCAGTTAATTGGCGAAGTGCCTAAGGGCAAAGCGATGTTACGTAGTGGTGCAAAGGCCGATGACAGAGTCTTTGTTTCTGGTGCTATTGGTAATGCAGCAGCTGCATTGGATTTTTTGCGAAATCACGACTTCAGCTATAACGAGCTCACAGAAAAACAATTTTCTGCACTCTATATGCCTCCCTCAAGGGTGGAACTTGGCATGGAACTTAGAGAAATCGCGAATGCCTGCATTGATATATCAGACGGATTGCTGAATGAACTGGAAATTATATGCGATGCCAGCAAGGCTGGTGCTTTACTGCAGCTGGATTGTGTACCACATAGTCAAAATGTAAATATCATGTCTGCAATCACAGGAGGAGAAGACTATGAACTTCTGTTCACAGTGCCAGAAGACTCAGTAAATCATATTGATTTATTATCTGCAAAATATTACTGCGAACTAAGCGAGATCGGTCGGATTACTAACACCATGCAAGTTGAGTTATATCAGGGAAATCAAATCATGCCGCACCCAAAAAGTTCTGGCTACGACCACTTTAATAAAATAGTCGATGAGTAATAAAGCTGACTGGAAAACAATCCTGGGCAATCCAATTCACTTTATTGCTTTTGGCTTTGGGAGTGGTCTGGCTCCAAAAGCGCCAGGCACATTTGGCACGCTGGTGGCTATACCTTTATATCTGATTCTTGCGCCTTTAAGCCTAATCAACTTTTTGATCGTGCTTGCTCTATTGAGCTTGTTTAGTTTTTATATTGCAGGTAAATCTGCAGAAATGCTCGGGGTTCATGATCATGGTGGAATCGTCATTGATGAAATATGTGGTTATTTACTGACCATGGCGCTGGCGCCGCCAGGCTGGTACTGGGTGGTGACTGGATTTGTCCTATTTCGTATATTCGATATTGTTAAACCATGGCCTATCAATATCCTCGATAAGCGGGTTTCCGGTGGTGTAGGTATCGTGCTGGATGACCTAATGGCGGGAATATATGCCTTATTGTCACTTGAACTTATAGTTTGGCTGGTAAACTAATATTCAAACTCAATTCTTTGCTATAAGATATGAGTTAACGTTATGTTTTTCCATGAATTTTAACAAATTTATGAGACAGCAAATCTTCAAAGTTCAATCACAATAAGTATAAATTTAGTTCCAGATGGGTTTATTAAGCGGTTTTCTTTCGGATGGATCAATTGCGCAGATATCGCAATGCGCATCTTTGGCTGAGCCTGGTGCGCAAAAAGCCATCGCGAAACTCAAAAAAAGTCCTAAGTCTTCCATACCGAAGCTGGCTGAAGCACTGCAATCCACAAATAAGTTAGGCAATGCGCATATTATTGAAGTGCTGACAGATTTGGCGAGTACTTCTACCCTTGATTATTATATTCCGTTACTGGGAAACGATGTAGAGCTGATCCGTCAGGGTGTCTCTGAAGCCTTAAGTAATGCTGAAAATATAGACCCCAATCCACTCGTATCCAAGCTGGCAGATCCCAATCTTTCTAAAACTGCCATTATGAAAATTCTAACTGCTCATACAGAGAAATTGAAAGCAGTTAACCTGATTAAATTCGTATTTAGCGTTGACCACAGTGAACAGGTTGCACTGTTCAAAATTATAGACAATGTGGCAACAGATACGGTGGTTACCGAAATTATTAATAGAATAGATACGAAAGAAGCATTTATACGAAGTAATTTTGCAAAAATACTTCGCAAGTTTGATCGCCCGCAAGTGCATCAGGCGTTGGAAAAATTACTGGACGATGACAATAAGACTGTCAGGCTAGCCGCACTGGATGGCTTGTCACATATGAAAGGCGATATCAGTATCGACCGGCTGACTAAACTGATCGATGATGCTGATTATGCCGTGCAGAATAAAGCCGTCGAAACAATCGTCACTATCAAACACCCCGAAACCGTAGCGCATCTGGTTGAACACCTGAAAAGCGAGTCTGAATACACTCGTCGAGCAGCGGTTGAAGTGTTAAATGAGATTGCCAATCCAACATCGGTGAAAGATCTATTCAGAATACTTAAGGATGAAGACTGGTGGGTAAGGTCAAGAGCCGCGGATGCGCTGGGTAAAATTGGTGGCCCCAGGGTCGTTAAGGCAGTGCTAATACTGCTAAAAGATAAAGATGAATTTGTACGCAGGTCTGCTATTGAAATTATCAACTCAACTGAAGATGAAAGTACCTATGATGCGCTTGTAGATGCACTAAATGATTCGGACTGGTGGGTTCGTGAACGTGCTGTCGATGGTCTGGCCAACTTGGGTAATCGGCAAGCAGTGCCAATGCTGATTAAATTACTGCAGAAAAATGAAACTAATGAGAACGACAAAAATATCGAGTCGATGGCGATTATATTGCTGCAGGCTTTGGGTAAGCTGGAAGCAAAATCTGCAGTACCCTATGTGATTAAACAGTTATGGGCTAAGCAGGACAATATCGTTAAAGAAACCTTGGCCTGCCTGGAAAGACTTGCCGATGACATGACTGTTGATGAAATTGTGTCATCAATCAGTCACGCACTGGAAAATCGGGATGAAGAATTAAGAGAGTTAGGCGGTTGTTCGATTGACAGAATTCTGGATAACCAGAATAAATTGCGTACCGATATTAAAGCGACATTATCACGTAGCAGTGACAGATCTGACTCTGAAAAAACCATGACAGGAACAATCATACGCGGCAAGTCAGAATTGCAGTCGAAATCAGTTGATCCTACCAAGCTGCAACCTGACGATATTATTGCAGGTCGTTATAAATACATTCGTCAAGTCGGTAAGGGTGCCTTTGGCTCTGTTTATCTAATGGAAGACATGATGATTAATGAAGATGTCATCCTTAAATTCCTGAATACACAATTTGTCTCAGATGATAGTGTTATTAAACGCTTTATCTACGAATTGCGCTTCGCCCGTAAAGTGACACATCAAAATGTCATTCGTATATACGACTTGATTACCTTTGGTGAGTCACACGCGATTTCAATGGAGTATTTTGAAAGTCATACATTGAGTGCAGAATTAAAGGAGCGTAAACCATTAACAAATGAGCGCGCGATTAAAATCACCAGTGATATCTGTAATGGTATGGAAAGTGCTCATAGCGCGAACGTTATTCATCGTGACTTGAAACCAAATAATGTCATGATTAACGAAGAAGATGTGCTCAAGATAGTTGATTTCGGTATTGCGGCTGCCAGCCAGAGTTCAGATACAAAACTGACTAAAACAGGTCTGCTGGTAGGTACACCGACTTATATGTCACCCGAACAGGTATTAGGCAAGGATATTGATGAGAAGACAGATATCTACAGTCTGGGAACTATGATGTACGAGATGCTGACAGGTCGGCCACCGTATAGTGGTAAAGATAGTATGTCGATTATGTACCAGCATGTTCAGGGTGAAGCCAAACCGCCTATCGAGAAAAATGACCAGGTTCCGATAGAACTCAGCAATCTTGTTATGGATTGTATGAAAGTTAAGCCGGAAGAGCGTATACAATCAATGTCAGAGCTATCCGAGAGATTAAAATTATTTGCACAGTAAAGTACTTTGAACCAACCAGTAAAGATAATCTGTTATGGCGCGAATTGATGCCTTTTTAAAATTAGGTCGGGAACAGGGTGTATCAGATATACATTTTGCCGTGGGTGTGCCACCCATGTTTCGTATGCACGGAGATCTGTTACCGATCAAATTTCGTGATTTAGGTGATACCGAGCTGGAAACCTACCTGTTTGAAATTCTAACTAAAAACCAGATTCAAAGGTTTAAGCAGGGACAAGATCTGGATTTTTCCTACATGTCTGAAGGAGTAGGCAGATTCAGAGTCAACCTGTTTCGTAAGTTATCTGGTATTGGTGCGGTAATGAGGCATATACCGACAGAAATACCTGGCTTTGATTCTTTAAATCTTCCTACCGTGATTAAATCATTTGCGGAATTCAGGCAGGGCATGGTTCTGGTTACTGGTGCGACAGGTACAGGAAAATCTACAACACTGGCATCACTTATTCACCATATTAATAGTACTCGCCAGGAAAATATTATTACACTTGAAGATCCGATTGAATTTATTCATCCATCACGAAAATCACAAGTGATTCAGCGTGAAGTGGGGACTCACCTGAACAGTTTCTCGGATGGTCTGAGGGCAGCCTTGCGAGAAGACCCGGATATTATTCTGGTGGGTGAAATGCGCGATACTGAAACTATCAGCATGGCAATGCTGGCTGCGGAAACCGGCCATTTGGTTTTTGGAACGTTACATACAACGTCTGCGACAAAAACGCTGGACAGAATTATGGATGCGTTGCCTGCAGATCAACGCGAACAGGGGAAGATATTCTTGTCGCAACATTTGCACGCAGTGGTGACTCAGGATCTGGTTCGTTCCGCTGATGGGAAATCCAGAAAAGCGATTGTCGAAGTGCTGATCATGAATAATGCTATTTCGAATTTAATAATATCAGATAAGACTTTCCAGATACCCAGTCAAATTCAAACCGGCAGAAATGTAGGTATGCAGTTAAAAGACCAGGCATTGTTAGATGCAATCCAGGCGAAAGAAGTGGATCCGGATCATGCCTATTTATATGCCAATGATAAAAAGCTGTTCCAGAAATACGTTACAGACACCAGTCTGATTACTTCACAATAGTTGGTTGCGCCATGTCTGAACTTAATGAGCTATTAAAACAACTGGTCGAAAAAGGTGGATCTGACCTTCACGTCTTATCCGGAGATCCCGTGCGTATGCGTGTAAGTGGCGACCTGGTATGTGTCACAGATGAAGCTATCAGCGCAAAAGATTCACTGGAATGGTTCAGGGACATCATGAACCTGCGCAATAAAGAAGTGTTAGATGAAGATGAACAAGTGGATTTTGCCTACGAAGTTAACGAAGTCGGTCGCTTCCGGGTTAATATTTTTAAACATCTTAATGGCATTGGCGGTATTTTCAGAGCAATACCTTCTGAGGTGATTCCGCTGGAAAAACTGAATATGCCTCCTATTATTGAATCAGTCTGTAAACAGAAGTCCGGATTAATATTAGTCACGGGTAAGACAGGCTCTGGTAAGTCAACCACACTCGCCTCGATGGTGGATGTCATAAACACTCACCAGAAAGGTCATATTCTCACCATTGAAGACCCGATCGAGTTTGAGCATCAGCGCAAAGGCTGCCTGGTGAGTCAGCGAGAGGTAAGTAATCACACCAAAACGTTTTCCCAGGCGCTGCATTCAGCGCTTAGAGAAGATCCGGATGTGATTCTGGTTGGTGAATTACGTGATCTGGAAACAATGAGTCTGGCGGTGACAGCCGCTGAAACAGGGATACTCGTGCTGGCAACTTTGCACACAAATAGTGCAGCGGCGACTATCGATCGTGTCATTAATACGTTTCCGGTTAATAAACAGCCGCAAATCAGAACCATGTTATCAACCTCGCTCAGGGCCATTGTGTCTCAGCAGCTGTTAAAGAAAGCGGATGGAAAAGGCAGGGTTGCTGCCGTTGAAATTCTGATTAATACTTCTGCATGTTCAAATATTCTTCGTGAAGGCAAGTCAGAACAACTACAAAATATTATTCAGAGTGGTTCTGCCCACGGTATGCAAAGTATGGACAGTTCATTGCATAATCTGGTTAAGGAGCAGATCATTCAACCACAGACAGCATTTGAAGCAGCAAATGACAAAGGTTCATTCACACAATACCTTAAGAAAAGCACGTAACTTACTTTTTTTTAGTAAAATTTTTCATTATTACCTGATATTTGGTATAGTCTTTTTTTCAATGTGTGTGCTTGGCAAAGTCAATGCAGCACCTCATATAGAAGTCATTGCGCTGTTTGAAAACAAGGCAATGTTGCATATAGATCAAGACAGAGTCCTGATATCTGTAGGCGAAGTCACTGAGCACGGCATTATGCTGGTCTCGGCAGATGCACATGGCGCCGTGATAGAAGTCGACGGTGTTAGACGCAAATATCTGCTGGGCAATGTTGTGCGAACAACAAATGACAGCGAGGCTATTTCTGAACCTGAAATACTTGTTTACCAAGGCACTGATACTATGTTCAGGACCACTGGGTCCATGAACGGTTATCCTGTTAACTTTTTAGTGGATACTGGTGCCTCCAGTATTGCAATGAGCTCAGAACAGGCCAAACGCCTGGGCATCAATTACAAGCTTGACGGGCAGCCTACCTGGGTATCTACCGCTTCAGGAGTCGAAAGGGCTGTTACGGTCAACATAGATAAGGTCACAATTTCTGGTATCACAATCAGATCGGTAGAAGGACTGGTGATTGAAGGTTCAGAGCCATCAACACCATTATTGGGGATGTCATATTTAAATCGTTTTAGCATTATAAACGATGGAAATCTGATGAGACTGAAGAGAAAGTACTAAGTTTTCAAATATGGAAAAGCATACTGATTGCGCAGTTATGTTCGTGGATATTGCGGGCAGTACAAAACTGTATCATGAATTCGGCGATACTCTGGCCCAGGATAGTATTGCGCGTTCACTTATTCGTATGTCGGAAACAATAAAGCGCAACAAGGGTACTGTAATCAAGTTTATTGGCGATGAAATACTGTGTTATTTCCAGCAGGTTGAGCATGCCATAACTACTGCCTTTTCACTGAACGATCTGCTGGCGCAACTCCAGGATCCCAACGGAATTAAAATTAAAATACGCATAGGCTTGCATTACGGCACTGCCATTATTGACCAGAATGATATATATGGTGACACCGTCAATGTTGCTGCCGCCATGCGCGAAATTGCCCGTTCCCGGCAAATAATTACTACCGAGACAGTGATACAGAAACTCCCTGCTGAAATTCTTCACCGTGCCAGAAGAATTGATACTTCCAAGCTAAAAGGTCGTCAGGAAGAAACAACCATTTATGAGCTGCAGTGGGAAGATGAAGATTATACTCAAATGCTGTCAGTCGTGGGTCAAAATGAAGATGATAAGGTTACCCGCCTGCAACTGACCTACCGTGACATAGAAGTCTCGTTGCTGGAAGATATGCCAATCTTCACACTGGGTCGTGACCCATCATGTTCCATGACCATTGAGGGCAAATTGATTTCACGCAATCATGCTTCAATAGAATATAACAAAGGTAAATTTATCTTCAGGGATACCAGCACGAATGGGACCTATATTCGCACCGAAGAAGGTCGAAACGTCTACGTTCGTAGAGAGGAGGTTGCACTCTGGGGGCTTGGAAATATTAGTCTGGGGAGAGTGCCAGAAGAAGATGAAGAAAATCTTGTTCAATATATTAGCCGTTAAAGTACAAAATTCAATACATCTGTAACCCGGGTCTGGGTTATCATCAGCATCGAAAATCTAGCCATCACACTTTAGGTCTCCACATGGAAGTTAAAACTCGTTTTGCACCAAGCCCTACAGGCTATTTACACATCGGTGGTGTACGCACAGCGCTATTCTCCTGGCTATACGCAAGACATCATCAGGGAAAATTTGTACTTCGTATCGAAGATACCGACAGGGAAAGATCTACACAGGCATCTGTTGATGCAATTTTACGCGGCATGGAATGGCTGGGGCTGGATTATGATGAAGGGCCTTTCTACCAGACTCAGCGCTTTGATCGATACAGGGAAATTATTCAGCAACTGCTGGATGAAGATAAAGCCTATCGCTGTTACTGCACAAAGGAAGAGTTGGACGCTCTACGCTTAGAGCAACAGAAGAACAAGCAAAAACCAAGGTATGATGGCCGGTATCGCGAACATACGGGAGCAGTACCTGATAATGTAGAGCCCGTAATTCGATTTAAAAATCCGCTGGATGGTGCTGTCGTTATTCAGGATAACGTGCTCGGGGAAATTGTAATTAATAATTCAGAACTGGATGACCTGATTATTGCGCGTTCAGATGGAACACCGACTTACAATCTGACTGTGGTGGTTGATGATCTGGATATGAATATCACGCATGTTATACGTGGAGATGATCATGTCAATAATACACCCAGACAGATAAATATGATCAAAGCATTAGGTGGAACATTGCCGGTCTATGCGCATGTACCGATGATACTGGGTAATGATGGTAAACGCATGTCCAAACGCCATGGTGCTGTCAGTGTGTCAGCCTACGAAGAAGAAGGGTACCTTCCTGAAGCGTTACTGAATTATCTGGTGCGACTGGGATGGGCGCATGGTGATCAGGAGATATTTTCCAGAGAGGAAATGGTTGCACTGTTTTCATTGGAACACGTAAACAAATCGGCAGCGGCTTTTGATATCGACAAACTTCAATGGCTTAATCAGCAATATATTAAAAATACTTCAAATAACAAGATCGTGTCATGGCTTGAAACAGCTTTATCCAGAAAAAATATCAGGCCAGCATCAAGCGGGCAGATCGATAAAGTAGTTGAGTTGCAGAAAGACAGGGTGAAGACATTAAGTGAAATGGCAAACACCAGCGAATACTTTTTTTCTGATTTTGAGCAATATGATGAAAAGTCTGCAAGCAAGCATCTCAAGCAAGCGAGTTTGCCAATTCTGCAGTCAATTAAGGCATCGTTTACGGACCTACAAGACTGGAATGCCCAAAATATACAACAGTGCATTCATGACTATTCACAGCAGAGTGAACTAAAACTTGGTAAAATTGCACCTCCTGTTCGTGTGGCGGTATGTGGAACTGCGAATTCACCATCCATTGATATCACTTTGGAACTGATTGGCAAGGAACGCGTTATCAAGCGAATTGACGATGCGATTAATTATATTTCTTCACATGTTGAGGGAAGCTAATAACCTAGGCATAATTGCACCACCTTTCGAAAATAGACAGATTTCGGGGCTATAGCTCAGCTGGGAGAGCGCCTGCGTGGCACGCAGGAGGTCAGCGGTTCGATCCCGCTTAGCTCCACCACCTCACCGTGGTTAACTGTAGGCAAAAGTGCTTTTGCCAATCCACTGCGACATGTTATTCGTGTGTTCTTTGGAGCCAAATATTTTTAACTGACCATTTCGCTTCATGGTTTCCAGGCTGTCATAACCTAACCATATGTTTGTCATAGTAGCTAAAGTGGTGATGATAATAATGTCAGGTTCATGACCGGTATCTTCAAAACATAAATCAATTTCGTTATTGTCTACGACCATCCACCAATATCGATCCCGACTGCTTTGATCGGAAAATTCTATATGAATAACTATCCGCTTATTTTGAAAATATTCGGTATTTAAGCGTCGTCTCATGTCCCACAACAGGAAACCGGCATCCAGGTCTTCGTTGTTAATTTTGTTTTTAGCCCACTTGTGTCCCCATGTGCCAAAGCCTAATACTATTGGGCGTAGCTCTTCTCCAGATTCAGATAACAAGTATTCATAGCCGTTACTTTCGGGTTTTTTAGAGCGCAGAATTATTCCCTGTTCTTCAAGTGTTTTAAGTCGTCTGGAAAGAATACTGGGAGAAATTCTTGGCAAACCACAACGTAGTTGTCCAAAGCGGGTGCTTCCCATCATCAGCTCTCTGAGAATTAAAATAACCCATTTTTCGCATAGAATTTCGGCTGCTTTAGCAACTGGACAAAACTGGCAGTATTTTTCCATAATTTGTTTATTAAGATTATATTCATGAAAAGATTAGTACAGTTTTAGGACTAGTCTATCATTTGTTGATCAGACACACTGATTCTACGGTTAATTAATTAGCCACGACTGAAAAGCCAAATTTAGGCAGCAATTAAAGGTACCTCCATCCTACTATAAAGCCTGAATTTGGCCTTTTTCAATCATTAATTCTACTGTACCCTTTCAATCTTCCTGGCTGTCATAGCGATCAATTAGTCGGTGACTGATGAAATATAAATAAAGGTATAATATTTTGTATCATGACTGTTTTCTGGCAAAAATATTCTAGATAATGCGGTCGTGAATACACTAACAAATCCTCACCAATCTTCCCATACATCATGCACTCAACAGATATAGAAGTCAGTATTACCCGTGTCAGTACTTTAATCGAAGCAGGTGGTCCTGTGGTAATTGCCTTAATCGGCATGTCGGTCGTTGGTCTGGCAGTGCTGTTACTGAAAAACTGGCAGTTCTTTGCGTTACAACTTGAAAAGCGTGGATTTATTGAACCGGCATTAAATGCGTGGAAGAGTGAGGATATTAACACCATGCATGAGATTCTGAAGAAGTCTAAAAACCCGATTGCGAGAGTTATTGAGACCGCAACATATGCACATTCTCAATCTGCTTCTGATAATAATATTGCACGTGAAGAGGTTTTACGTGTTGCCACACTGAAACTGGCAGATGCAAGATCATACCTGAGAATTATTGAGGTCATTGCAGCACTGAGTCCTTTGCTGGGTCTGTTTGGTACAGTACTCGGCATGATAGAAGCATTTCATCGTCTGGAATCTGCGGGTACTGCGGTCGATCCGGCAGTATTGTCAGGCGGTATCTGGGAAGCATTGTTAACCACCGCAGCAGGTTTGGCCGTTGCCATACCTGCCATTATTGCGCTTAACTGGCTTGAACATAGAATTGAGAAATTCAAGCTGGCCATGGAAGATGCCATGACTCAAATATTCACTGCTAAAGTAATACTTGGCTCCAGTTAATGCAGTTATCTCAACCTAACAGAAAGTCACTGGTTAATCTCACGCCACTCATAGATGTGGTCTTTATTCTGTTAATTTTCTTTATGCTGGCTTCAAATTTTATTCGCTGGCATTACATTGAGTTGTCAGTGGGTGAGGCGAGTGATATCGAGCTTAACCATCAGAAAATAAGTGTCATTACACTTCGGTCAGACAAATCATATTTGCTCAATGAAAAGCCGCTTCCTCTCGACTCCATTATTGGCAAAGTGCGCGAACAGGTTCGCAAAAATATCGAGCATCCAGTGATAGTACAGCCAGAAGAAGGCACAGATGTGCAATCTCTGGTAAATGTATTAAATCTTTTAAAGAATTTTGCCGGCAACAATATATCTGTAGCTAAGCCGCAAGTTCCTGAGAAGTGAGTAATGAATATTCCCGAGCAACAAACTAAACGTGAGCTGGAAAATCTGCTGCCTTTGGTGAATGTTGTATTTTTACTGCTAATTTTTTTCATGGTTGCCGGCGCATTTTCATCACCCGAGCTGTTTGTAATCAAGCCTACTGTTGCAGAAAATGACACGCAGGCAGACCCACAGATACTGACTATTCTCGTTAATCAGCAGGGTGAATTAGCAATCAATCAGGACATTATTGCTGAGGAATCATTGCCAGCCATCGTAAACAGCTACCTGGATAATAACGCCAACAGTAAAGTTCAGTTGAAACCGGATGCAGGTACGGAGGCGTTACGCATTGTTGAATTGCTAGAGAGGCTGGCTGACAGTGATCTTGATGCAGTGCATATCATGACGAGTGCATTCGAATAATTCAGATGACTGAAAACAGTTTTGTTATTAAACCGTATCACTGGTGGCTTACTATCTGTGTCGCTGTTGTACTTCACTTGCTTTTGTTTCTTAATTACAGGCAGGATGAGGTGGAAGTGCATGAACATGCGAATACCGATCTGAATGAAGTCGTTATTGGTCTAAAAAAAATAAAGTCACCTCCCATTATTGAAAAACCTGGTGTGGTGGAAACGGTTGAAGTGAAACCTGCCCCGGTAAAGCAAGACAAACCTAAACCCGTCATTAAAAAGAAAAAAATACCAAAGCCCAAACCAATTGTTAAATCCACGCCAAAAGTTACAAGCCCGCCGGTTAATCCCGCGCAGGTTGCTCCTCTTGAGGCTGTCAGAAAAGAGACCAGTCCACGTCAAGAACGTGTGACGACAACATCCAGCCAGAGTAATGTCAACGATGTTTCGGCTTCAGCGCAACATGAAAAAGCCCAGTATTATTCTCAGTTGGCAACATGGTTAGAGAGACATAAAAAGTACCCAACGGTGGCTCGAAGGAGAAACCAGCAGGGGAAAGTGACGATAAAATTTGTACTGGATAAAGAGGGCAGGCTAATGAGTTATCAGTTAAGCAAAGCCTCAAAGTACAATAGTCTTAATACAGCCACGATCAAAATGCTGCAACGCGCATCACCCATGCCTGTGCCACCTAAAGCGCTCATGGGCGACAGGAATGAACTGGAATTCACTATCCCCGTGAATTTCAATCTGGTTGAATAAACACCACGCTTATATTTCCCCCAAGTGTGTATGTATAACTCTCTAATTTTATATAAGTTATTAGATAACAAGTGGTTAGGAGTCAATTTTAAGTAAAAATATAGATAAATATCGTTGCTAGTTCTATAATCAATTGTACATTACAGGGTTAGTCACAATTTAGTAGGTGGGAAATGTCGATGACTAAATTTAAAAAAGCTTCAAACGACAAGAAAAAAGAAGACAGACGTGAAAAACAGGACAGGCGTTTGAACTTCAACCCGACTACTTTTCCAGTATTTACCAAGAGCGGAACCTGGATACGTAAGGAGTGCCGTAAAACTCCGGAAAGACGTATCGACAACATTAATGTCACTGAAACAAAACTGAAGGATGATGAGTTCAAGGAGTTGTTTAAAGACTTTTCTTAAGCTATTCAAATATATGAATGTTGTCGCTTAAAATTCTGTAAAAAATTACTTAACTAATTGATTCGCAAATTATTTGTGATCTGGCTACAATAGGGCAGCATTTTTACTTGAACCAGGTGTCCCTTGCAAAAGACAAAGTCTCGCCAGCCAGAAAGAAGAAAATCGGTAGAGCCCCCTCACTCGAGCAACAAACCACGTGAGCGCCGAAAGAAATCTTCAGAGCGCAGGCATAGTGACAGTGTTGCCCAGTTTCCTATTATTACCACTCAGGGTATTTGCGTGCGCAAGGAGCGCAGGAAGATTCCAGAGCGCAGAATGTCAAATATCGTTGTACGGGAAACGGTGATGAACGAAGAAGTGTTTGAAACTCTCTTCTCAAATTATCTTCAGTATAAAGAAAGAATGAACCTGCTTAAAAAGCTGAATAACTAGAACTTGCCACTCTGCTTGATGTTAACAGACCCGTCTGCCTGAAGATCACCAATATATTTCAGTCCGTTTATGACGGCTTCCGTAGAGTTGGTATTTGATCTCGCCTTCAAATCCAGCTGATATCTCATGTCATTAAATAACTGAATAACTCCTGCCAAATCAACGTGGCCACGTTTGTTGTTAATATCAATATGGGTATAGTCACTCATGGGCTCAAATACGCTGTTAACATCTCCCATTGATAGACGTAATACACCATTTACATCCAGTGGAGAAAAATTCATATAACCCTGTAAGCGCTGAATTCCATTAGCATGAATTTGTATGTCTTTCATGTCTGCGTCAAAATTACCAGATAATGAAATCCCAAAATTTTTGACAAAAGGATTGAAAGCGCTAGCATTTCCACGTGCCATTAAATTGCTCACTTCAGTTGTGCCTCTCATTTTTAAAGAAAATGCACTTTCAATATCAGCGTGAGACTGCTTGATGTCAGCGCATAACTTAAACAATAAAAAACAGCTGGATTTAATTTTCCATTTAACAGAACCGTAATCAATGTTGTCCACTATGAATCTGGCCGCTGAACCGTCCCACAGGTTTCCCTGAAACTGGCTGGCTTTAATATTATCAGGCAGAAATTTAGCAGCGACGCTGGCAGGAATATAGGCAATCATTGCAAGCAGGAAAACTGCTACGCCTATAATGATATATTTTTTCATATTCTCTTTAAGATTAGCTTTGCTTTCACAGCGCCTGGTTTATCTAATTTGGTAATGCTTGCTTCGCGCACTTTTACATTACTGTTTTTGTCTAGCTGGCCCAGCATGGTTGCCAGCATATCGAAGTTTATTTCATCCATATACACAGTGGCACCATGAGGGCCGTCCGGTTGAATCTGCCTGATTGAAGCACGCAAACCGAGTCGATTAGCCAGACTGTCTACAATCGCGAGTAATGAGCGCTTGCTGTCGGATTTCAGCAGATTAGGATTCGTTAATTTTAGCTGCTTGATCTCGGTACTCTTTGTTGTCATCCATGACAATAATTCCTGATTGTTTTCTACCTGCATGCGTTTATTATCTCTGGCCTGGGTTAAGGGAGACCAGGCAAGTGAATAGAACAGGAACAAAATAATCACAACCCCTGCGATAAGCACGTAGTTTTGTTCTCTGGATTGCAGGTTATTCCACCATTCTTTCATCTTCTTACTCCGATACCTGCATGCGTGCCATTACATGGTCATCAACCGTTTTGGCTGTCTGTAATTCTGCGTTAATGTTTTTTGACTTGAGTTTGGTTTTAACCGTTTCCAGTATCTGAATATTTTTGGTTTTAATATCAAGTGACAACTGGTTATTTTTATACTGCATCTCGGTAATCGAGATATCAGGGTTTTTATATAATTCATAACCACTCTGATGAAGGAATTTAAGGAAATCTGCATCGTGGCTGGATTCGCCAGAGGAGGACAGTTCTTTAATGCGCTGTTGCATCTGAACGCGTGCATTAACTACTTTTTTTACATCCGGAAATGTTCGTCTGAATACCTGATCAATTTCTGTCGACAGTTTATTATTTAGTGTATTTAGCCTTGAGTATTCGATAGCAGTTTGACCCATCGAAATAGTTACCCAGATAGCGGCTAGTGCCGCTGCTATTTTCCAGGGTCTTATTGTCTTGTGCTGTTTGTCGGCCTTGACATATCCACCCTGAAGTAAATTAATGCAATCATCACTAGAGAAACCTCTGATAAACGCACTGGGCGACCAAAAGTCGTCGAGCTGAATATTTGGCAGTTTTAAAATATCATCCAGTTTTTCATCTGGGTGGCTGTAAACAAATATTTTGTCAGGTGCTTCGGACTGATCAGATAACGCAGCAGTCATGAATTCTGAAAAATCATTGATTTCACAACCGAAGCCAGCCCATTGTTGTGTTCTGACTAGTACATGTCCGTTATCTACACACAATGTCCATTGATCTTCATACCAGTCCAGTCCGTAAATATCGGCCGTGATGACATCCGGCAAGACGTTAACACTACTTAGTATTTCTATTAAATGATCCAGGTGTGACCTTGATATAACCATGACGGGTACTTCTCCGTCATCCTTGCGTTTACCTAATGCAAAATGTAAATTTTCAATATCTTCCGTAAGATCATCTTCAAGCGTATAGGGGATCGCTTTTTCCAGTTGCTTTCTGTTTTTTGTCTGTACCGCTACTGAAGTAACGTATAGCTGTTCAATAGGCAACAGTATGACAACTCTTCTGTCCTGTATCAGTTCTGCCGCATTTGTCAGTTTTACAGTGCCGCAATCATTAGCTTCGCTATCGTTGGTGACTAACACCCAGCGCACCGATGTATCTTCATCGATGATTCGATTTTCAGTATTTGTCAGGAATCTTAGAAATAGGGTTTCAACACTCATTGTCCTGGCACTCTGTTAACGACAGTTATCGTTTTGTTATTGCTTCTGTTTAAAATGCTTTCGTTTTTAATAAAACTGTTTCCCACCTTGATCTGCGAGGTAAGGCTAAAAAAGCTGCTGTTGACAGACAAGGCCTGAAGGTTAACCGATGCACCCTGCAGTAATGGATTAGAGACAAACTCCTGAATGCTTTCATAGGCTTCTTCATTTCTCTCATCAACAATATTATAGGCAATATCAATTCCGATATTGGGAATAATGGATGCCAACACTTCTGCTTTCGCAGTATTTATATTCACTGCAGTATTAGAAGGAAGCGCAGTTAAAAATGGCGCTACTTTTTCATATACTTCTTGTGTGAAGCCTTTAATAAGGCGTAATTCGGATATATGTTGCATCGCTTGATTTGCCGTCAAATAGGGGTATTCCAGCCCTGTATAATAGTCATCTTCTGCACCATTCGGTGGGATTGCGTTGACATCTGGGTCAATCCAGTCGATGACTGCTTGAATCAGCTCTGAATCCAGATCCAATAACGCAAATAACGCCTCTAGACGGATACGTGTCAGAGGGTCAGGTTCACTGCCGGCCATGAGATTATTGACGTTGATTTTACCCTGTTCATCTTCTATTTTGCCCGAAATGTATCCGCCCGGGAGCGGCAGAGCAGGGAGTTCTGTTGCCCAGGCCTCGCTGATATGGTCATAGTTATTATTGTCGTCCAGATCCCTTGCTAGTACGACTTTAGCCCATGTTTCACCACCATGCAGGTATGACCAGACCTGGCTGCCAAATACAACATTCTCTGTGCGTCGAATAGATAACTGGTGATTTGCCGAAATTGAAGTCGCCGCGATGACTGCCAGCGCCATTACAAGAATAGCGGTGAGAAGTGCGATACCTTGCTGCTGGGATGCGCTCTTCATTCTGGCACCGTAATAATGCGTGTAATACTGCCTATGGGAGGCGCATCAAATGAAATTGATATTGCCCGTGGCAGCCCGATAGAGTTTGGGTTGCTGTTAATCGGCGGCCATCGATCCACCCATGCATTGGACTGGTTTAAAAATTCTATGACTAGCTCTTCAACTTCTTCCAAAAGAACAACTTCACGTGCATCTTCGCTGATTGCACCATCCAAGCGATTCCAGCTATGACGCTTGAATTGCTTCTCGTTAACTTCATATGCGACGCGTTGCAAATTGCTTCTAAGTAATCCTGCCGGATTACGCCAGCCGCTGTATGTCAAACTCATGATTGACTCACCATCTGAAGAGAATGCAGGTTGTGTATCACCATATTGATCTCTGATGGGTCTTGCGATAGCGCGATTGACGTCTCTCTCCAGATATTTGAGCGTCAGCTGAATTGCTTTAATCTGTTCAGAACGAACTTCGAGATCAGTTTGCCATTTGAGTATGGCATTAAGTCCACTAAATGCGGTTATTCCGACAATTCCAAACACGGCGAGGGCGACGACAACTTCAATCAGCGTGAAGCCCAATCCTTTATGAATGTGAATTCGCTGAGTCATGTCGGCATTAATAAAAATATGCAGGGAAGAGGGAGACTAGTGAAGCATAGACCTGACTATCCGGGTCTTCGTCACGCCTGACATCTATTTCTACCCGTTGAATACCAGGGTCCTGTGTGTCGACAAGTTTTTTAGTCCAGAACCATTCAATGCCAGCTACTTCTTCACTTCCAGTTGTTTCTTTTTCAGCATCGTTTTCCAGATTTAATTCGTAAATAGCCATCGCATTTTGTGCTACCCATGTGGCGATAACTCTTTCGTTAAGATGCGCAGTATTCTTGGTGACAGTGCCGACTGTTTTGATCGTGCCCATTAAACCTACTGCAATCACTGCCACTGCAACGACAACTTCGATTAAAGTAAATCCTTTTATATTAGGTTTGCATTTCATGACTACGTCTCTGCCAGTTCAATTTCAAACTCGCCCAGTTCATCGAAACTGATCTGATACGTCCATTCATTAAAGTCGGTTATATCAAGACGAAAAGGAGAGACTTCTCCATCGGAGGTGATAAAGATCTGTGGTTTCTTTTTATCTTCACTGGCTAAGTTGACTTTAACTCCATCCAGGTAGAGTTCATGTTCGATGCCATCTGGAAGACTGCGGGTTCTAAAAATTTTGTCATCAGTTAGCAGCTCCCAGCCATTTTCATTTAATGTATAAAAAGCATAGCCAGAATCCCAGAGTGATAAAGCGTATTCCTGCGAATTAAATATTGCCTGTTCTTTTGCGAGTTGAATCAGCGCTGAGAAACGTTCACTGGTCTGTTTCATTCGCTTGACCTGTGGGTCACCGATACTGATGGTTGCAATTGTGAGTACAAATCCAATAATGGCAATCACAACAATCACTTCGATGAGTGTAAAGCCGGATTGCTGTTTATTAACCATCATAGATAATATTGCCTAAACTTCGAAAAGTTACTCTAGATCCAGATTGCTGATATCTGCATTGTAGTCTTCGCCACCCGGTGCTCCATCGGCGCCTAGAGTATATAAATCATAATCACCGGTTTCTCCCGGACTGATGTACTGGTAATCATTCTGCCAAGGGTCTTTAGGCAGCTTTGGAATATATCCACCTTTTTGCCAGTTCTTGGCTTCGGTACCTGTGGTGGGCTTTTCTACTAAAGCCTGCAAACCCTGATCTGTCGTTGGGTATTTAAAGTTATCAACCCGGTATATTTGCAGAGCACTTTCAAGTGCGCGGATATCCTGTTTGGCTTTTACGACACGTGACTTGTCAACGTTACCAATTACATTAGGGGCGACAATGGATGCCAGAATGCCTAAAATTACCAATACAACTATCACCTCAATCAATGTAAATCCAGATTGCTTTTTCACGTTAATTTCCTCCTGATTTTAATGCTTTAACCGACTAACTGATTCATTTCAAATAAAGGCAACATAATGGCCACTACAATTCCAAAAACCAGACCACCCATAAATACAATCATCAGTGGTTCAAATAAACTTAGTGTTGCCGAAATAACAGTTTTTAATTCCCGCTCCTGCTGAACAGCGGCACGTTCCAGCATCGTTTCCAGATTACCACTGGCTTCACCGCTGGCAATTAGATGTAATGTCATCGGTGGGAAATGTCTGGACACTTCCAGTGAGCTATGAATACTGGCACCTTCGCGAACATTTACCGTGGCATCGGTGACAGCTTTCTTCATGGGCAGGTTGGGAATCACATGAGATGAAATGCGTAACGCTTCCAGTACGGGAACGCCTGACGCAGCCAAAATACTTAAGGTGCGTGCAAAGCGTGCGGTATTTAATCCACGAATTAATTTACCTACAATAGGTAAACGTAATTGCAGTGAATGAACCTTGCTTTTAAACGCATGCGTCTTCATTAAATAATTAAACGTAAATATTCCTGCGAAAATAATCGCTATCCAGTACCACCAGGTGGCTCTCAGAAAATCACTGGAGGCTAGTAAGACCTTTGTGGGTAATGGTAGTTCGTTGCCAAGATCAGCAAATACCTGCACGACCTGTGGGACAACATAAGTCAGTAAACCGACGACCACTCCAACGCAGATAATAAGCAACACGACAGGGTAGACTAATGCTGTGGTGACATTCTGCTGCATTTCCTGACGACTTTCAGTGTAATCAGCAAGGCGTTCAAGCACCGGGTCCAGATTACCGGATTTTTCTCCTGCCGCGACCGTTGCCCGATACAGATCTGGAAACGTTGCAGGGAATTCAGCCAAGCCATTTTCCAGGCTATGACCTTCAGTCACTTTTGAACGCACACCTAAAATAGTTCGTGTCACGTGTGACTTTTCAGACTGTTTGGCTGTTGTTCGTAATGCCTCTTCCAGTGGTGTGCCGGATTGTAACAAGGTCGCAAGCTGGCGTGTAAATAACGCCAGCTCACTTGAATTCATGCGTTTACCAAGCGAAAAGAACGACTGTCTTTTTCCGCTGCTATTTTTCTGCGCTATAGGATTGATATCGAGCGGAGTTAATCCCTGCGAGCGTAATATCTGACGCGCAGATTTTGCGCTGTCACCTTCGATGACGCCTTTCTTGTTGCGTCCGGAAACATCTAATGCGGTATATTCAAAAGCCGGCATGGCAGATCACCAGGTTAATTTTCTCGAGTGACACGCATCACTTCTTCGAGAGTGGTTTTTCCTTGTAATACTAAGCGTATGCCATCCTGGCGTATGCTTGGAGCTATCTTGCGTGCATAGTCATCAAGGTCCTGCTCTGAGCCAATATCGTGAATCATGCTTCGAAAAGTATTATCCAAAGTAATAAATTCATAGATGCCACTTCGACCGGTGTAACCGCTGTTGTTGCACTTGGCGCAACCTTTCGCTGAATAAATGGTTGGTGCTTCACTGACACCGGAGCCGAACTGTGCCAGATTTAATTGTTCATACTCCATTGAACTTGCCGTATGAGGCTGTTTGCATTCGTCACATAACACCCTTACCAGTCGTTGAGCTAATACTCCCAGTAAACTTGATGCCAGCAGGAATGGTTCTACTCCCATATCGCGCATACGGGTGATTGCACCGACAGCCGTGTTGGTATGCAGCGTCGAAAACACCAGATGCCCCGTTAAACTTGCCTGCACTGCTATCTGTGCAGTTTCCAGATCACGAATCTCACCGACCATGACAACATCCGGATCCTGTCTGAGAATCGCGCGTAAACCACGCGCAAACGTCATATCAACTTTATTGTTTACCTGTGTCTGTCCAATACCATCGAGGAAGTATTCAATTGGATCTTCTACCGTCAGAATATTACGGGAAGTATTATTCAGTTCATTCAGTGCCGCGTATAAGGTTGTTGTCTTACCAGAGCCGGTGGGTCCTGTTACCAGTATGATTCCATGAGGCTTTGTAATAGTGTCTTTTAACTTGCTGTGCAGATCAGTCGTCAATCCCAGGTGAGACAATTCCAGGCGACCAGCCTGTTTATCCAGCAAACGCAGTACGACACGCTCTCCATGGCCTGATGGCAATGTTGAAACACGTACATCAACAGGGCGACCTGCCACTCTTAATGATATTCGACCATCTTGTGGTAAACGTTTTTCTGCAATGTCCAGGTTAGCCATAACCTTGATTCTGGATACAATCAGGATGCCAATATTTTTTGGAGGTTGTAAAACTTCGCGTAATACACCGTCGACTCTCAAACGAATTGATAGTCGCTGTTCAAATGTTTCAATGTGTATATCTGATGCATTTTCTCTCACCGCCTGAGTGAGCAGGGCATTGAGCAGGCGAATAATTGGAGCATCATCTTCTGCTTCCATTAAATCCTGAGGTTCCGGGATTGAATCTGCCAGACTTTCAAGATCCAGGTCATCACCAAGATCTTCCATCATGGCCAATGATCCATTAGCGCCGCTGTCGTAAACTTTTGATAACAGTTCGTCAAACTCTTCCTGTTGCAAAGACTTAAAGGCAATCGGTGCGCCCAGGAAGCGCTGGATTTCCTGAATAGCATTCATTTTTACATTTGGACGCTGAAACACAATGATGCGTCCATTGATTTCATTGCCAACTAAAATCCCGTGTCTTTTTGCAAAGCTGTAAGGGGGGCGGCGAGTTTCAATTAGTGAAGCCATTGTGTGATTACTTCGATGAACTTGGAGCTTGAGGCTGAAGCTGACTGTTGGATGTATTTGCCGGGTTTTGCACCTGCTTGGGTAATTGCGTAACCAGATCATCTAAATCCGGGAAGCGGGCATAACCGTCTTTTATCAAGCCTCGTTCTTCAATACGTGCTTCAATCTGGCGAGCACGCAGAAAATCATATTTGGATTCTGTAGCCAGGTTGGAACTGCTGGCATCGCGTAATATTACGGGGTGGATAAACACCATCAGGTTCTGTTTGCTTTTGGTGGTTGAAGTGGATTTGAATAAATTACCTAGTAAGGGAATATCACCCAATAATGGTGTCTTGGTGACAGTGTCTCTGTAATCGTCCTGTGTCAGTCCTCCCAGCACCAGAATTTCATTATCATCAACCATCACAGACGTGCTAATCCTTCTCTCGTTTGTGATCAGGTCTGATGCAACACTGGAGTTGGAAATACTTGAAGACTCCTGTTCAATCTGAAGTCTTACGCTATTGCCTTCGTTTATCTGAGGTGTAATGCGTAAAGTAAGGCCCACGTCCTGACGTTCGATTGTCTGGAATGGATTGACAGCAGAATCTGTTCCGCTACCGGTGTTAGTAAACTGACCAGTTACAAACGGCACGTTCTGGGCAACAACAATTTCTGCTTCTTCGTTATCCAGAGTTACCAGGGTAGGAGTAGAAAGAATATTGGTGGAAGCATCTCCCTCCAGCGCTCGAAGAAGGAAACCCCATTGTGTGTCACCGCTTAAATCTGCAGCACCCAGAGATAAACCCTGACCGGCCAAACCTGCACCTGAGGTAATTCCATCGGTTAACAGGGATAGAATATTGCCGGTATTAATAGACGCCGCTGCGGGGCCATCCGGGTTATCGCCACCGGGTAATAAGAAGCCTTCTGCCCCCAGTTCTTTGGTTAAGTCGTTGGATACTTCTGCAATCACAGCTTCAACCAGTACCTGCGCCCGTCTGACATCTAACTGGCTAATTACTCTGCGCAGGCTGTCGAATCGTGCGGGTGGGGCGGTAATGATTAATGCATTGTTAGTTGCATCTGCCTGGATATTAATGTCGTTATTTCCGGAAGCACTGGGTGTGCTGCCGTTCTCTGACGCTTCGAAATCAGACACTCCTTGTAGTATAGGGGCTATCTCCTCAGCTAAGGCATAATGCAGGTAAACCACTTTTGTATTACCCGTGCCTTCAATGGGTGTGTCCAGATGGGCAATCAATCCGCGAATGCGCACTTTTGACGTACTGTCTCCGGACAAAAGAATGCTGTTTGTGCGTTCATCGGCAGCCAGGGTAGGAGACCCGGGCGATTGAGTTGTCTGACCACCTGCCGCTTTCAGCGAATTCAGTATCTGAACAACTTCACTTGCCGAGGCATGTTGTAATGTGATGACTTCGATCTCCTGCGCATCAGGGCGATCAATTTTACGAATTATTTTTTCCAGCCGCGCAATGTTTGCGCCACGATCCGAAATAACCAGCATATTGCTGCCGGGATAGGCAGCTAAATGACCTTGCTGAGGGACCAGAGGGCGTAATATGGGGACTAATTGAGCTGCCGCTACATTGTTTACTTCGATCACGCGTGTGACCAGTTCGTCGCCCTTGGAACCTGATGATCCGGTAATAACATTACCAGGACCCTGTTTGGCGTTCACATCAGGCAAAATTTTGATGACTTCGCCGACTTCGACGGTTGCAAAACCATGTACTTGTAGTACCGATAGAAATACCTCGTATATTTCCCGACGGTCCATGGGTCTGGCTGACACAACAGTGACTTTCGCTTTCACGCGTGGGTCGATGACAAAATTTTTGCCAGTAATTTCAGCGACTGTTTCAATAAATGACTGCAGGTCGGCATCTTTAAGATTCAGTGTGATTCCTGTCTCCGAGAGTGCCAGATTAGAAAACAGGCAATTTGCCATCAGTGTCAGTGCAAGCACACAGGATTTAATCTCTACTGGCCCGGCAAATCTTTTCATTATCATCATCATTTTAATTTCAGCTTATCAGCCATCGTAATTATTATCTTAATTGTCCATAAACTAATGTTCTAACAGTAGATTATCGGACACATATGAATAGTTTGTGTAGACATGCGATTAAGTGGTCTATTCTAGGTTATAAACAAGATAAATCTCGGTGCCGGAGCGTAAAACGGTCATCTCCAGCTGAGAGGCCGTCACCAGCTTTTGAAATGCCTGGGTCGCCTTGTTTGGGTTATCCAGCGAAATTTCATTAATTGTCGTAATAACATCCCCTTCAACCAGCCCTAACTCATAAAACAGGCTTGAAGAGTTGTTATTTGGTCTGACTTCGTATCCCACAAATTTACCTGTTTTTTCATCGTTTGCGCTACTAATGGAAATATATTTGGCCAGAGAAGAGGGGTTCTTCGTTAATTGCTGCTTTAGTGTAGACAGACTAGGCTCATCGTCTTCCTGAGTATCCGCCTGTACTCTACTACCAAGTGCTGCTGATGTGGTCGGAGCGCGATTAATTTGAGTATTGTTCACCTTGGTAATGCCTTTGTCAGAGGCTTTGGGAAGGGCCAGCTTTTCCGTGCGACCTGCGCGTGCCAGTAGTACATAATCAGGAAATACTGAATGTAAAGTAACACCTGAGGTTACTTCGTCATCTATATGATAATACTTGTGTATTTTGGTTTCATTTTCAATGATTGCGAAGCCTTCACCTTCACCCAGTGCAAGGACTCCGCTGAGTGTTAAATTCAGCGAGGTGTCTGGCGCATTCTGGTCTGCAATTGCCGGGTTGTTGGCGATTGAAGCCTTTCCCATCAAGTGGAGACGAGCAACCTGAGCACCGTAATCCGGTTTGGGTGGGGGAGGTTTAACTAATCTGGGAGGTGCTGCTTTCACTTCTGAAACCGATTCAGATGAACTGTCGCTCGAGAATAGGCTCCATACCAGTTTGGCTGTACTCATCGCAATGAGAATAACCAGCAAATAGCTCAATAAACGTGGCAATAACACGCTATTGCGCTGCAATATTCCTGGCAGTTGCTGTCCGATAGTCATCATCATTGGTTAAGTTAGAATGCATTTGTGCACCGAAGTTTACTTAAATTGCCAGTTTAATTCAGAGAATTCCCGATGAGAGAGATAAATATAAGAGTGAGACCATTATTAATCTTCGTGCTTGACATAAGTGCCTGTTTTAACGTAATGTTCGCGGCCCATAAGCACTGTTGAAGAGCAGTGTACTCTACGATACAGCGATCACAATGTCCCCATCGTCTAGAGGCCTAGGACATCGCCCTTTCACGGCGACAACAGGGGTTCGAATCCCCTTGGGGACGCCATTCTTTTGCAGTAAATAATATTCTGTTCACACTTCAGTGAAAACGTTAATATAGTTAGCTAAATAATTAACAAAATTATAATAATAAAATTTCTATCTGCTGCTTGTCCTGTCTTTAAGAAAACTGATAGATAACCTGGATTTGGGAGAATTCCTTGAAACCTTACAAGAAATTGCATAAAGCACTCATCATTGCTGCTTCAATCGTAACGATCACATTTAGCGCTCACGCTACGGCCGCCACAGTGTCTTATTCGACAGACTTTGATGTTAATTCTACTTTCAGGGGAGATAATCCTACTAGCAGTTTTAGTGCTGCCATACCATTCTTTAATGCTGATCTGGGAACATTGAGGCAGGTAGATATAAGGTATAACCTTGATCTTCAGCTAGGAATTGATATAAGCAATCGGACATTAAATCCTGTGCCATTTAGTCTGGGTGCTAATAGCTTTCTGGTCGAGGGCCCCAAGTTCTTTGACAGATTTATTTTTAATAATATTATTGCTTCCAGCGCTATTCCTGAAACTCCTCTTGATGTTCCTGCAGGAACACCTTTAACACTAGGAAGTATTACGGTTACTTTGCCCGGGCGCAGTAGTTATACGTCTGATATAGAACGCATATATTTTGCAACCTCCAGACCAGAACAAATCATAGATATCGTGATCAGACCACAGGGCGATGTTAGCCCTTTTATTGGGACTGGTAATAAACTATTGGAATTTTTAGCGTCTACACGAAATTCACTGAATCTACCTACATTTGGTACTGTCCTGAGTGGCGTGAGTTCAAGTTCACGGATAGATGTTCTCGGCTCCGTTGATGTCACTTACGAATACGATGCCGCCGTAGTTCCCATACCTGCAGCTATTCCTTTATTCCTGTCTGGATTAATAGGAGTAGGAATTTTTGCTCGTAAGAGAAAAGGTCAAGCCTGCTAGCCTCTAACATAACTAGTCTCTAACATATAAGCCCGAATAAATATTGATTGCTGTATGTATGGCATAAGTGGACTTGAAAGTGCCATTCTTACAGTAAATTCTCGCCCGTGAATCTCCCGGATTCATTTTTCCGTAGCTGCAAGTTCCGTATTTGGCGCAAAAGAACTCACTTGAGAGATCTTTTATTTTAGCTGGTTAAATAAATACTCTGGGTCAAAGTAGCCTATTACTTTTTTTACTTTGCCGTTTTCAACAGTAATAAAATCACACCCAGGTAGAATTACCTCTCGATTAGTCGGTGCGTAATCTCCAACTGGACCTTTATGAGTGCCGAATAATAACCAAGGGGCAGCAACAATACCGTTACTTGCAACAGTATTGCTGATTAATTCCAATTTGAGATCAGGAAATGCTGTGAACAAAGAGGAGGCGTAGTCTGCATAAGCCTGGCCAGATAAATTTTCTCCGCCAACAGGGTCACTGTAAGTCCCATCTGGTGTCAGTGAACTTAAAATTGCATCAGTATCATGACTATTCCATGCATCGAAATAGGCTTTCACCGCGTCTGTTTCTGAAGGCATGATTAATTCTCCTCTTTATTAAAGCAATGTTATGCATAAGTTTATCAAACGTGACTGCTTCAGGCCTGCAGCAGACTCTGGCTTCCCTGTTAAACAGTCAATTTACAGGGGGAAATTAATTTTATAATTCCATATCCTGATTTTTACCATTAACTATATTTGAATTACATGTGCTTCACGTACATCAGGTCTGTTTCTGTGTTTTATTAACTGAAAAATATCAGAGAATTCATTTTTACACACTATACCTTCTTTGGATTGCTCAAATTGATAATTCGCCATACACAAGCTATTCGTATTGAATCTGGCATTACTCGCTTTCAATATATTTATGCGATCGCACTGGATTCGCTTGGTAAAACTGACAAAGCAATAAATAATTTGATTAATGTACATGATAAATATGCAACAGATACAGATGTCCTCTATGCATTGATTAAATTATTTCAAAAAACTGGGGATCAGGATAACGCGAAATATTATGCTGAAATCTTAACTAAAGTGTCCCCCTGGGATCAGGACGCTCAAGCTATTTTCAATAATCTGTAAATTACTCTCCTCAAGGTCATAGGTTAAATGAGCGACAAAGGCGTTTTTTGTTATCGAAAAGCAAAATACGGTTATTTTTTATCTGTTATTATTCGTCGCATTTCTAAATAAGTAAAAGAGGCAGACCAGGCTATCAATACTAAACCTACAAGCGATTCGGTACCTGCAATAAATCTAATATGACCAGTAGGGACTATATCCCCATAGCCTAATGACGTGTAATTAACAAACGAAAAATATGCATAATCCAGGATGGTATAGTCAAACTCACCAATAACATCTCCAACTCCATTAAATGAAAATATTAATAAATATGTAAATGCAAATACCCATACTTCAACAACATGAGTAAAAATTATAATTAGCACACCAACCGGTAATAAGAGCCTTGATGGCCATTTACGTGAGAAATGTTTTTCTGATAAATGAGTTAACACTTCATAGTGCAATGTAACGACGAGAATTATAGCAAAACTTGTGAATACCAGGACAATCAACATAAGCTTATTTTAATATAGAGAGAAATGTACCTATCCCGGATAGAAGTACCACACTTCAATAAGGAGATGGAAGGACAATGTCTATCACTCAAGTTTCATTTTGACAACAGGCCTTTTCTCTGCTGTCCATTGATGCATAGAGCCATCGTATAACTTGATATTATTCATTCCTAATATTTCGTGAAATACAAACCAGGCACCAGATGCCATATGACCGCTATTGCAATAAGTAATAGTATCTTCATGCAAATCAACACTTAATGCTTTGGTCAACTGTGTCAGTTCAGATTTTGATGAAAACTTTACTGGAGTGTTTCTTGTTGCTACTAAATCAACAGGATATGATTTTGCAGATGGGATATGACCTTTTTCTTCTACTTTTGCACTTTTGTATGTCCCTAAATATTGGCCAAGTGGGCGAACATCGACTATTTGTATAGAATCATTGTCAATTGCCGCTATGACTTCTTCGCTACTTGCTAACAGATTTGTATTTTCCATTTTTGCCAGCCAGTCTCCCTTAATCGCATTTTCCGAATTCGTTACAATGTCGCGTCCGTCAACCAGCCATTGAGCCGTGCCACCGTTTAATATCGAGACATTTTCATGTCCATAATACTTGATTTGCCAATACATGCGTGTCGCCATTGTTAAATCAAAATCATTCTCGGCATTAGTAACTACGACAATATTGCTTTGTTGATGTATACCTGCGTTTTGCATCAACTTCTCAAAAGCAGACTTTCCAGGCAGCACGTACTTAACTTTTGTACCATTTATTATTTGATTCCCGCGGACATGTTTATATAAAACCAAGTGCGCACCAGGGATATGCCCCCCAACTCGAATTAATTTTAATACACCTGAATTATTGCTTTTTTCAAAAACAGGATTAGAAGTAAAGCTTTCACCCGTTGATCTAACATCGATTATTGAAACATGCTCTAAATTATCAGCAAGCCAATCAGTATTGACCAAGGGTTTTGGTAATTCTGTAGATAGTGCTTGTCCAGCCATTATTACGTTAGCTGCAAGCAATAAATAAATTGATAATATTTTCATGGGATACCTCAAAAACGATTAAGTAGCTTATTTAAGCACACACATTTTATTCATATCAGATTTGAAAAAGTTATAAAAATAAATTCTATGCAATATTATCAAGGCTTACTTGATCGTTTATTTCCTAAATTCATCTCTAAATCAGATTCATAACTGACTTTGAATTTCACCAAAAAGTACTGGCATATATTCTATATAAAATCATGAATATGTTGTTAATTTCGCTTATATAGGGATAAAAACTATTTAATTGATTGATATATAAGCTGATCCTAATATTGACCACTCTTTGTACAGTACATTTGTTACACAGAATTGATTAACTTATTGATATTTTTAAAATTTCTTTTGGAGTATGTAGTATGAAACTATCTAATCTTATTATCGCTGCAGTTATAGGTATCTTAACTGTGTCGTTTTCACCTGTTTTTGGTGAATCAGAAAATAATGTAACGACAAATTACACTGCGAATTGTCAGACTTTTGATGCATTTTATGACCCTGAAGTCATGGCTAAAACCATGGCAAATCCTGCTGAATCCATGAAGCTTTTTGTTGCAATGAACAACCCGGAAACGACAAAAGTATTTATGGAATGTTCGTCAAACCCAGAACAGTGGAATGAATGGATGGCAAATTACAGTAATCCTACTAAATGGATGAATGCAATGGTGCCATTTATGAATCCTGCGATGTACATGAACTGGATGGGCGCTTCTATGAATCCACAAATGTACCAGCCATTTTTCTCATACATGAACCCTGCGTATTATTCTCAATGGCTAGCGGCTTCCATGAACCCAGAATACTATGCAGCTATGTATAAAATGATGGACCCGAATGCTTACGTTTCAGTAAATACAGATCAATAATTCAATTTGATCATGAAGCTAAAGCAGAAAGCCTCGATACTGTGTCGAGGCTTTTTTTATGCTCAATAGCTGACATTCAGTATTAAACAATCTCAAAAAAATGGGGCCTTTATCAGGCCCCATTGAAGGATAGTTTTTGTTATGGTGCCGGTGGGGGAGGTGGATCAGATACACACGTCCCTGCATCGGTAATTAACCCTTTAGGATGCAAATTTTTCCCTCGAAATCCTGGGAAATGCTTAGAGTACCGTAACATACGAAACATCCAGTTGGTTTTGGCGTTTGGTCCATTAGCGAGATTCCAGGTATTAACGATAGGACAATCTGCACCAATTATTTTACTCTCGGTTCTATTCACAAGACCGCCCAATCCTCCTTGATTTGTAGAGTAAACTGGATTTACAAATCGCCAGACTTCGTGTCCCCGCTTATCCAGCTCTATTGCCGTAGCACCACCGATTGCAAATCCAGGTGCAGGAGGAAAACCGGCTGTACCATTAGGGCCTGTTCCGCCAACACCCGCATTAATAATGGTGTGTTTATAAGGGAGTGCCTGAACACTGCCCATAAATGGAGAGCCTAGATTGGTCGATGTTTTGGTAGGTAGTAGTGGTTGAAAAGCACCATCAATCATCTTGTATCCACCACGACGATTTCTAACAGGTTTTATTTCCGTATATGCCATTTCATCAGTCGTTGAAAAACCATTGTTGTATAGAATGATATTTCCAACACGCTTGTCATGAATGGTCCAACCCAACTCATCGCGATGTTTAACAAATCGAACACCATGCTGAAGATCTATTTGTAGAGTCCCCGCACCCTCAGCAGCAGCATTGTAGTTACCACGATTACCATAGCGATAGATAAAACCACCACCTTTACCGTAACGGCCACCCTTGTTTTTTGCTGCCTTGCGGGTAGTGGGTTGCTTTTCAATAACCCAGATTTCATCGCAAGTGTTGCAACTCATAAGAATTTGCTTCGTGTGAGGATCGTAATCAAGATGATTAATGTTAGGAGTGGTGCAAGGATCGCCCGGGCCTCCACAACCCACTTCGCCTCCCCAAAGATGAGCATTCTCGACACTATCAGCACCAATGGGAAGTAAATGGTCGGCTAAATTCCATTCCCAGACAATTTTAGCTGTCCCTTTTTTAGGTTTAGGCTTTAATTCAATTAATTTTTCACTGCGAAATGTTCCTGACTCGCCGCAAACTTCAGCACCCACACAACTCTCTGTAGAGTATGCTGTAACCAAAACATTGCCATTAGGTAATGGAATCATCGTGTGATGAGATGTCATGTTTAGTGATTTCATTGGGAATTCCCAAATGATACTTCCATCCCAGCGGTAGGCTCGAATTAATCCCCCCAGACCTGCACCAGCACCATAGGGAGAAGCCTCTGGACCACTTTGAATTGTACGAATCAGGTGTCCTTTTCTGTTCAGGAACATGTTTGCTCCAGCAGGAAACCCATCAGGTTCAACCCATTCATTGATTAGTTGCCCATCGTTATCCATGAGGTACACGGAGGTACCACGAAAGGCGGTAAATAAATTGTAACCAGGAACCGCACCATAATTTTTAATTACGCCAAAATTTTGTGCATGTGCGTTTGACGTAATTAACAATATGAATAATGCGGTCGCTAGCATCGAAATGTATTTCATATTAGCTCTCCTTATGAATCAGTATTTTTAGTATTGTTTTACGATCTTCGTGCTATACAAAAGTCATTTTTGTGAAGTGATTCACAAAAATTACATTGATGACTTGAGAAAAAATAATATCTCTGTTTGTCAGTAAGTTAGATGAATGATATTCATATGAAATTTTTATGAATGTTGGCTACGAAGCAGAGGTGGACATCGCGGTTTATATAATATTAGCAACCTCAAATATACTGATATAGAATCGTTTTTAGTGGATGCTTTTTAGCCAAAACGGACATGTGTCAATGGTGTCAGTACTGACTAGTATGCTAAAAATTTAAATTGCTGAACTATTAGTATCATGCTATTTGAAAGCTATATGATTGTTACGTAATTGCTTTTCAGACAATAAATAACAAGAAGGAGCACGCCATGAGTAATAAGTTTAAATACAATCGTTTAGATAAAGATAATGTCGCCGTTCTTCTAGTAGATCACCAGTCTGGACTAACAAATTGTGTTCACGACTCATCACCAGATGATTTTAAAAACAATGTACTCGCTTTTGCTGATTGTGCGAAATACTTCGAGTTGCCGACCATCTTAACCACCAGTTTTGAGGATGGTCCAAATGGACCTCTTGTGCCCGAAATTAAAGAGATTTTTCCTGATGCGCCTTACATAGCTCGCCCGGGCCAAATTAATGCCTGGGACAACGAAGATTTCGTAAAAGCAGTTAAAGCAACCGGTAAAAAGCAACTCCTAATTGCGGGCATTGTCACTGAAGTCTGTGTCGCATTTCCCGCGTTATCAGCAATTGAAGAAGGTTATGAAGTTTTTGTGGTAACGGATGCTTCCGGTACTTTCAACAAGGTGACTCGTGACGCCGCATGGGATCGCATGTCCCAGGCTGGTGCACAACTTGTAAGTTGGTTTGGTGCTGCTTGCGAACTGCATCGCGATTGGAGAAATGATGTTGAAGGTTTAGGAACTTTGTTCTCGAATCATCTTCCGTCTTATCGTTGTCTTATGACTAGTTATACAGCACTCAAAAATACTTAGTTGGATATGAAAAGCACCACGATCAGGCAAGCTAATGAACAAAGCACAAAAGTATAAGAAATTACGCTGTATTCAACGTAGTGCAGGGAGTCATTGGGTAGGTGATGGTTTCCCTGTTAGATCACTGTTTTCTTATCCGAATCTGGGAGAAGTACTCAGTCCGTTCTTACTGCTTGATTATGCAGGCCCTAAAGAGTTTCCACCTACAACAAAACGCCTAGGTGTCGGAGAACATCCTCATCGAGGTTTTGAAACAGTCACTATTGTCTACGAAGGCGAAGTAGAGCATCGTGATTCATCAGGTGGTGGTGGAAGTATTGGTCCTGGTGATGTGCAGTGGATGACTGCAGGATCTGGATTGGTACATGAAGAATTTCATGGGCGAGATTTTGCGCAACGTGGTGGCATGTTTGAAATGGTTCAATTATGGGTTAACTTGCCAGGCAAAGACAAAATGACATCACCACGCTATCAGGAAATTTTAAACGGTCAGATTCCACTCGTTAATCTACCTAACGATCAAGGGACAGTGCGCGTTATCGCTGGTGAATTCGAGGGAGCAATGGGACCAGCTAAAACACATTCTCCTATTCACGTTTGGGATTTGCGATTAAAGGGTGAGCATAAACTTGACCTTACGCTACATGATGGCTACACGACTGCGCTAGTTGTACTTAAAGGTAGCGTACATGTTAATGGCTCAGATGCTATCGAAACTGCCGAGGTTGGTTTGTTTGATCGTAATGGAAATACTATCTCTATCGAATGCACTACAGCTACAACAGCACTAATACTTAGTGGCGAGCCACTTAATGAACCCATCGAAGGTATGGGTCCATTTGTGATGAATACCAAAAAAGAAATTCAACAAGCTATGGCAGATTATCAAAGTGGTAAAATGGGTCATTTAACTTAGGTGGCTCAAAATGTCCGCTATTGAGCCGTAAGTAGACATTAATCAGATCAGTCGTTACTGGCTAAGGAGCTAACAATTATTTATTTTCAAGAGATGTGGCAATCCGCTATGTTGGGACAAGCTCAAGGTATTTGGTTCTGGACTTCAATTTATACATTCATTCTTTGTGTTTATTCAGCAGTATTACAAGTGCGTACTAGATATTGGCCTTATACAGAAGGGAGGCTTGTAGAGTTCAATGTTGAGGAATTTGGAGCATCAATACATAAAACAGATCAAAATTACACTGCTAATGTTTTATACAATTATATTGTTTCTGGAGTAAAATATGAAGGTTATAGAATATCCCCTTGGTTAATTGTAGCCAGTCATAATGTAAAATTCATATTAAGGAAACAAATGTCATCTATTCAGAAAAGTTCTGATGGTAAAATCAAGGTTTTCTATGAGCCAAGTAACCCCAAAAAAAGCTTCTTAATTGTTGCAAGTTGGTTGGGCATATTTATTACTGTAGTCATAAGTGTTTTGCCATTACTCCTATTCTATTTTAGGTACCACATCTTAGAATCAAGATAAGTTATTAAAAAATCGAATGACCACTTTTGAGCCGTAAGTGGACTACATTCAGTGTATTATTGTTAAGAACATGAAAGTATTTGTAATAAATTAATTAATATGTGACTGAGTCTTGAACTAGTCATGAGGCATAATGCAAATGAAAACTCTTAAAAAATATCTGTGTAATTGCATCATCGGAGCTATGTCAGGTCTTTTGTTTACTTTTGCTAATTCAATTAGTGCTAATGATCTCGATAAAACAACCTGGGATACAGCTGTACAAAAAACCAGGCTAAATGCAGATATATGTAGTAAGCATGTTCAGTCTGCGGAATTGGGCCATGCGCATACTGCTACACTGCAGCAATGTAATAAAATATGCAGGAGAGTAGCCAATACCATGGAACATCCGAAGACAACTCCGAGCAGTAAGTTACTCGCTTATGCAAAGCAATGTGATGAGATATTTAATAAGCTACCTGCTGAATACCAAAATAGTCCGGGTCTGGCATCAGAAGAAAAACCTGTGGCTCCTTCACGACATGAAACTACTGAAGATATCACCGCTGATATAGAACAGATAGCAAAAGACTGTGAAGGTATGGCAGAACAATTCTCTGATCCACAGAAAAAACGTAAAGCGAAAATATGTCAGCAAAATTGCCTGGCAACTGCCAGAAAAATTCAGTCCGGACATATATCTCCGGGACAAGCAGGCGCATGGCGAGATGTCTGTGAAAAAGAAAATAATCAAGCAGAGACATGGCGCTCAGTCAGGTGAAGTGCTAACTGTCAACATGAATACACATCTTTGCAAAGTGAACATTTGAAGGATCTGACTTCTGTTTGCGTCTCTTGGTGGTCAATCTGAATTATTTGAATATGCTAAAGAATAATATAGAAGAGGATATATGGTTAAACAATTAAAGAAATTGCCACTTGGCACTGTGATAATTTTCACAGTCTATTTTTCTAATATCTTTCTTGTGGCGGATATTCGCGCAGAGCCAGTAGTCAGTGACATGCTCAAAAAAGGACAGCAATGTCTTGACTGGGTGAACGAAGGGAAGCTTCGATCAGACCATGCTCATGTCTGTATTGCCCTATGTAAAAGGTATGCGGAAACAATTACTCAACACCCCGAATTACAGAATGATGAAAGTATTCAGAGATGTAATAAAGCTTATGTCAACGCGAAAAATCGAATCCCTGGCACCAGGAAACCAGTTCAGCCAGTTGCTAAAGCACCCGACACAATTGATGAGATGGCAAAGGATATCAATAAGGCAACGCAGGAATGGCGTGTAAAGGTAGATAATGCTTCGAATGCAACATCTAAAAGGCAGGCGCAGCAGTGCTTTGATACGTGTGTTCGCAGCGAATCAAGAATTAATAGGGAAGGAATTAGTATGAGTCGAGCACATACTTACTGGACGAGATGCACAATGTGTAATGACCCTGCGGCACTTTCTGGTAGTTTTAAACATAACAGAGTGCTCGCCAATGAGAAAACAATGCCAGCCTTGTCGTCGATGCCCGATATTGAAGGAGTATATTTGCAAACCACCAAAAGCGGGTTTCGGGTAAGAGCAGAAGGTCGCGAGGACTGGAAAACCTATTGCAATGAAGCCGCACGCATCAAAAATGGGAAAGATCACCTATCACACAACATTAAGCCAAAAGATCGGGTTCGCATTACTGGTATAACATACGATCCTAATAAAGCTAACAAGGTAGTTAGCCGATGTACCGCGAAAAGCATTCTTATTATAGGATCAAGCAATAAGTAAATGACATGTTAATGCTGATGTGCAAAGTCGCAACTATTGTTATGACCGCTTTGCACTCGTGGCTGGCCGATTTCAAAAAATAATTTTGACTGAACCTTATCTGCTAACAAGTAAACAGAGAATATTGCTTATTCTGGGCTTGATCCTGGCGGGTGAAGCCATATTTGCTTTGCCATTTCATCTGGCACGTTTTTTCAGACCTACGATGCTAGAGATGTTTGACCTCACTGCAACCCAGTTGGGTGCAGCACAGGGGGTTTATGGCATTGTTGCCATGCTTGCATATTTCCCGGGCGGCTTGTTGGCAGACCGTTTTCCCGCATACAAACTCATGTCTCTATCATTATGGGCTACAGCATTAAGTGGCTTATATATGGCTACGTTTCCCAGTGCAGTTGAACTTATGTGTTTGTTTGGATTTTTTGGACTCTCTACTATTCTACTGTTTTGGGGCGCACTAATACGCGTGACAAGAGAGTGGGGTAATAAACATGAACAGGGGTTGGCATTTGGATTGCTGGAAGGCGGAAGAGGGTTACTAGCAGTGATCCTGGCCTCTTTAGGTGTTCTGTTATTTCAGATATCTTTTCCATTAGGCTATGACACTGCCACTTCAATTGAAAAACAGTATATTTTTCGAGTTGTTATACTTGGCTACTCACTAGTGACTGGGTTAGTGGGTATTTATGTATGGTTCGTACTTAAAGGACTTTCCCATAGTCAGCACAATTCAAACGAAAAACCATTTTGGGCAAAGATATCAGACAATATTCAGTTCGTATTGTCTAAACTCAGTGTCTGGTTACAATCGATTATTGTGATTTGTGCATATGTCGGCTTCAAAGGGTTTGATAATTATTCACTCTATGCAGTGGATGTGTATGGATACGATGACATAGAAGCCGCAAAACTTGTTACTCTTGGTTCGTGGGTGCGCCCAGTGGCGGCTGTTTTATTAGGTTTGCTGGCTGATCGCTTCAATGTGCTTAAGATGCTTTGTTTGTGTTTTTGTATTCTTGTGTGCGCTGACAGTTATTTTGCATTCACCACTCCGAATATAAATCTTACCTGGGTTTTGCTTATCAATGTTCTGTTAACATGTATTGCTATTTTTGGTTTAAGAAGTCTTTACTTTGCTATATTTGAAGAAACAAAACTGTCACCAAAAGTGACGGGGAGTGCGGTGGGACTGGTTTCAGTCATTGGCTTTACTCCAGATGTGTTTGTTCTGTATGTTGCAGGGATATTGATTGACAATTCTCCTGGAGTAGAAGGGCATCAGCACTTCTTTTTATTTCTAGCAGCATTCGCAGTGATCGGGTTAATTGCCAGCATCATACTTACAGTAATGACATCTAAAGCAATATCAATAAACGATAATGTATTGTAATAGATGATACATTCGTTGGCTTAACCTGTTAAACCCTATGCTTGACAGTTTAATGTCAATAATTCGACATTCATATTTATTGTTACTCACAAAAGTAGCAATCAAGTTGATAGAACTACATAATATTAGTCAGAAAACCTGATTATTTACCCTGACCGATGCCAGTTAAATATAACTTCAACACAACAACCTGGACAATAGACATAGTGTGTTCAGGTGAGCTAACTATAGATGAGATACTGCAGTATTTCTCGGATATTTATGCTGATGATTCCATTCAGCAAGGTGCTGTGGAAATGGTGGACTTAAGCTGTGTCACATATTTTAATGTGAATTATAAGGAGGCTCCACAAATGCCTGCTACATACATCCCCGCCCATGAGAGAAAAAAGATAAAAGCTACATTTCTTTTTGGGCAAAGTGATACTAATCTAGGGATCGCTGAATTAATAAGAGCTCACTTCAACAAGACCATGCCGGAGCACGATTTCCGTGTCTTCCCAGAAAAGTCTGCTGCACTCGAAGAGGCAAAAAAGATTATAGATAAAAAAATCGCTTTGTGATTAAACTTTACTTAGTAGCTTAAGCAATAAATCGTTATTCAATAATTTCTCGTCTCGTCTTGAGACAAAAAATGGGCATATTTTTAACTATTGACTTGTTCTTTCCAGTATAACTCGGTAGGTGCTAACGGGTTTGGTTCTTCAAGATAATAACCCTGTGCGAAATCTACACCTATCATTTTTAACTTATCTATTATCTCTTTGGAATCGACAAATTCTGCGACAGTTTTTAATCCGCAGGATTTTGCTATCTCATTGATTGATTTGACTGCGGCAAAATCAAAATGTTCGTATGCCAGTCCTTTTATGAAACAGCCATCAATTTTGAGTATGTCTACTGGCAGTTCTTTTAGATACCCAAATGATGACAGTCCACTGCCAAAGTCATCCAGAGCAAACTTGCAACCAAGATTGCGTAATTCTTCAATAAATACTTTAGCTTCTGCTATGTTGGATACAACGGCTGTTTCTGTGATTTCAAAACATAATTTATGTGCAGGAACATTACTTCGACTGAGTTCCTGGTGAATAAATTCAAGAACATCACTTTTACAAAGCGACTGACCAGATAAGTTAATCGAGCAGAGTGAAAGCTGATCCAGTTCGTACTGATTATTTGATAACCACTCAATGGTGTTATGTATGACCCACTTGTCAATTCTTGATGCCAGATGATAGCGTTCTGCGGTTGGTATAAATGACGCCGGATTAAGTAATTGTCCATCGCTGGCTTTCATCCTGACCAGGATTTCATAATATTGATCTGAGAGTCGGGTAGGGTTGGTTGGAAATATGCCCTGTTTATATAATTCAAAACCATCTGAGTCCAGAGCTTCATTCAACTGGTTAATACATGAAACATCTTTACGTTTGCCTGCCAACTGAATGTCGCTGATATCATACCTGCAGACTCTGTTCTTTCCTTGATCTTTAGCTAATGAACATGCGGTATCTGCAGCATTTACAAACGCGTTCACATCATCAAACGATTCGTCAATCTGGGCAACGCCAATACTGCAGCTTATTTTAAAGCTTTGATTTCCCCAAACGAAGTGCATATTTTCCAGTTCATCGCGAATTTTATTTGCTATCTGCATAGCTATATCAATATCGCACCCTTCAAACAATAAACAAAATTCATCGCCACCCACTCTTACTGCCAAATCAAGTTTGCGAACATTGCTGGTTAATAAATTAGCAACATTTTTTAATAGTTGATCACCAGCCGCATGTCCACTTGTATCGTTAACCAGTTTAAATTGATCCAGATCTATGTAGCATAATACTGCTACTTGTCTGTTTTCCTGCCAGTTATTGAACACTTCATTCAATTGCTTATTGAGAACTCGGCGATTAAATAAGCCAGTTAAAGGATCGTGTGTTGCCTGATGCTGAAGGCTGCCAAGCAGAGTGTTGATTCGTTTGCTCAAATATATAACTTCACTGGGGCCATGTGAGACTTCAACACTATATTGTTCGTTATCTTTCGCATTGATTGCTGATTGTGCGAGCAATTCCAGTGGAAGACTGATTTTTCTTGAAATCCACATCCATATGAAAACTACAAACAAACAAAACACTGTTAGAATAATTGATATAGAGATATTTAATTTCTTCTCACTTTGTTTTAATTTTTTCCTGTTTTCCTCAGTGATATTGTAAATATATCCAATAATATGTGGAAAGTTACTTACCAGGTTCGCACTGATTTCGTCAGCTCTATACAAATGCTCGTTAAACGCTTCCTGTTTTTCTTTTGCATTTTTATACGGGGTGAGGGGAGTGCTGGCCCTTTGCAGAATATTGTTAATTTGCTCTATCGACAATATTGTTTCTTTGACTTTATTCTCGACAGATTCAGATAACGTATTAATATTTCTAAAGCCAAGCGTTGAAATAGCATTGCGCCCATTGTCCATAGCTTTGCTGGCAAGGTAGGTTTTTCCTGATCCCAACACAAGGTCAACTAGCGTTAAGTATGAACTTATTATTGTTTCTGCGCGTTGCAGATCCTTGAGAGAAAACTCATATTCGTTATATTCTTCCGTGAGATCATAGATTGCTTTGTATTCATTAATAATGAAATACGCCAACAATGTTCCACTCAGCAGAAACAGCGTCAATATCGTTGCTATATAACTTTTTATGCGCATATTATTTATTCAACAGACAACAAGCTCGAGTACATAGGGTCGATATCCGCTATATTTAGCTCGTCATTCCATACCAGTTCTGTCACCAGTATTGTCTTTAATGCAGATCGAATAATTGGCAAAGCAATCAAGGAATTTCGTAATTCAGAATATTTTTCGTCGAAGACAATGGCTGATCCGTCTTCGTTTAACATTGCTTTGACCTCGTCAAATGACTTGCCTATAACTGAAGCCTTAATGTCTTCCAGAGTAGCATTCTTACAATCTTTTATTCTGCATCTTTGAATAAACAGGTCTTTGACTTTTAAGTCAAAACCCAATGACCATGCAGTTTCCATTAAGCCCCATTTTGTTGCTTCAGAGCGCATATGTACTATTCCTAACCGATCAATATCAAGCATTGCAATGTACAGCGTATGTTCACCTAACTCTTCATAATGCAATGTAAATGGTAACCTTTCATTAACCTGTACTCTTACATCATTATCAACCATTCTTACTACCGACCTAAATGAAGATGCGCTGGGATATAACTGATGTATAGCTGCAGTAGGATCACGTAATGCGCAATAGGCGTCTGCCAGCGTAATATTTGGTATCAGAAAGACTAACGTTGCTATTACAGCAATACGCAAAAGATAATACGTATTCATATTCTAACCCTTAATTGAATTATTGCTTCTGATGTTTTCTGTTCGTTTTCGAAAACATCCATGTCTTTATGCCAAGCAGCACTTATGTATACTTGTGGATTTAAAATCCACTGAAAACCTAACCTGGTCGTCACAGAATCTTGCCAACTTGAATTGATTTTCCTGCCATCGGATATTAGTTGAGTGTATATATGTAATGATTCATTCAGGTTGCGCCATGAAATCTCGCCTAGTGAATGGAAAACTTCATCGTCTTCATCTTCACCACCTGACAGTTCAAATAAAAACTCAAAACTATTCACATAAGTAGCCATATCAATAGCGAGTCTTTTTCGTTTTGTTGTTCCATCTTCACCAAGCACATCACCATAAAAATAGGAAATTCCATAGATTATGTTTTCGTGAACAGGTGATCCAACTCGACCGGATAACACATAAGGGTTATCTCTATCTTTATAGTAATTACCTGAACCTCTGGTTACTGCAAGTTCATACTCCATATTTGGTAATATTCCATTTAAACTTACGCCCCAATCTTCTTTTATGCCGCGGTCATAATATGTGTACTCGCGTAGGGTTCCATTGGTAGGAATATTTTGTTCAAGGCCAAATGGTATTTCAAAATGACCTATTCGTATGTTTAACTTCCTGTTCGCTAACTGCGTGTAGTTGAAATTTGCAATTCGCCAATTTAGTTCCCAGTCATCTCCATCATCAAAGTAGAAGGGTGGCATTTCTACGTTATTTATTCTTACAAAATATGGCTGCAGTACCAGGGTGCCAATATCACCATGTGGTCCTGTAAATACTTTATGAATATCAAAGCCGAGCACGTGTTGTGAAGACCAGTGACTGGATTTTAGATCTTCATTTCTGCGAGTAGATATATCAATCGCCGATCTCAGGTTTTTATTCCAAAAGCGGGTATTTTGTTTCGATTCTAGATTGCTGATATCGGCCGCATCTGCATATAATTCAGTATTAAATACACACACCAATGACAGTACCAGCCATTGATAGCTCATAAAATTCCCGAAAATGCGCATATTTAGCAATAACATAGGTTGCTAACTGCATTTCCAGTTATATCTTTAGTCTAAATTCATCATATTTGCTAAATACTTAACTAAACTCACACTTTTGCTGTATGAAATACAAATATCAACGTCGATGAATTTCTTGATTGTACATTTGGGGTATAACCATACTGTCTACAAGCATACCGTTATAAGTTCGCATAATGTATATAGTGGTCCAGCTACCTTCTACGGTACGTCCTATCAATCCACCCCTGCCAACATCCGCCATCAGCGATGGGGAGTAGGGAGTCTCTCTCAGGAAGAAGCAGCTGAACTATGCAGCGTCTCACTGCGGACATGGCGCAATTGGGAGTCCGGTAAAAACAAGATTCCCACTGCGACATGGAACTGGTTTGTAACAATGACCACTGGTCTGGTTTATCACAAGGATTGGGAAGGTTGGTCATTCAGTAACGGTAAATTGATGACACCAGAAGGAGAAGAGTACTCACCTGGTGAAGTAAAGTCGATTTGCTTTCTGAAGCAAGTCCTGGAACGTAAGAAGAATGAACACAAGCGTCAACTGCCTGTAATAGGCATGCGTATGCCTGAAGTGATTGCAAAGCGTCATGAAGCATTAGGCGCACTCGGGTTACTGTCGCAGATGTGTATGAACCTTCAAGTCAACTACGAAGACAATGATGATGCATTGTTATCACAAATCAGTAATCGCTTAAAAACTATCAATCAAGACACGGTGAACTGTCGTGTCGAGATCATTCGTGAACTATCACCAAGTCGTGAATTTAAAAACTACGATGATCGAATGAACTACTTAAGTCAGGAGATGGAATGATGAAAAATAAACGATTCTATTACCTGAAAACACTACAAGACATGATTAAAAAAAATGAGTCAATGAAAGATGAAATTTCACGACTCAAATATAGAAATTACAAATTACTTAAACAAATAAATGAACTCAGGAGTGTAACTCAATGATGATGACATGCAGTACTCCGATACAGGAGGCAATTTTTTCACCCGTTGCAAACTTTTTTGAGGCAAAATTAGGCAATATGTACCAACTCAAGGAAACAGTTGCCGGTCAGAGTGCAACGCTTACCAAAGTGCAACTCGATTTTATTAATTCTGCCCGCCATGAGAATTTCTGCGTAGGGTTTAGCAATGCAGATTCAGGCGATCTCGAATCGATATTTTCAGTCAATCTGAAGCATCAATACTCGTCATTATTATCGAGGTCTAGTTGTCCGTTAGATGCTAAAAAAGCATCTAACCCAACGAGCGAAATACGCGCAAAGCGCGTTATTTCGCTGCTCTTTCATGGGTGGTTACTCAGAATGAACGGTATGAAAAGTCTCATATTGAGACAAAGTGCCCGTGTTACAGGTACGGGCACAGAAAGTTGGTTAAATTATGTACTAGCGTTAATTCAGGTCAATTTTCTGAATTTGAAGGAGGATCTTAATCATGCCTTCTAGTTCGCATAATGTATATTATGTTAAATAATATAATTCACCCGAGATCAGATTAAGAAGTTGGCTACAGAAAAAATAACCATAGTCATACCCATTCTTAACGAAGAACTGACGATTAGAAAGAATCTAGTTTATTTAAGGTCACTGCATACTGACTATGAACTTCTGTTTGTAGATGGCAATAGCTCAGACAGTACCGTGCAGTTATTGCAGGATAATCAATTTAAAGTGATCACCTCATCAGTTCGTGGGCGTGGTGCGCAGATAAGCCTTGGCGGTTCAAATGCGGGTAAATCAACAGAACTGATATTATTTCTGCACATAGACACTCGATTACCACAGAATTTTGAGTCAATGATACTCAGACAGACAGACAATAATTACTGGGGTCGATTCGATGTGAAACTGGATTCAGATAAAGCCATGTTCAAAATAATTGAATGGATGATGAATAAGCGCGCACAACTAACTGGCATAGCAACTGGCGACCAGGCAATATTTGTTAGTAAGAACGAATTTATCAGGCTCGCAGGAAACATTGCTGAATATCCATTAATGGAAGATATTTATTTATCGAAAATGCTTAAAAAAAGATTAGGGCGAGGAATTATAATTAAAAGTCCTGTAACAACATCAGTCCGGTACTGGGAAATCAATGGAGTGTTTAGCACGATATTAAAAATGTGGAAGTATAGATTAATGTATTTTTTTGGAGTGTCTCCAGCCAAGCTTTATCAGCGTTATTATAAATAACGTATGAGAACTGATAATACATTAATTTTGTTTACTAAAGCACCACAAATCTGTCGGGTCAAAACCCGCATGTACCCGGATTTAACACACAGGGAATGCTTGTATTTGCATAAAAAACTGAATGAACATGCAGTAAAAATATTCAAGTCAAATAATAAATTCAGGTTGATAATTTATACTACACATTTGAATAGAGGACGGTATCACTACCCTTCCGGCATCAGCATTAGAAAACAAGCTGGATTGAATCTCGGTTCCAGAATGTGTAATGCGATCAGGCAGGAATTAAAAAAGGCACAACGAGTTGTGTTGATCGGATCAGACTGTTTAACATTAAATCCGGATTATATAGTTAGAGCATTTAGTAAAATATCTAAGATCAACGATATTGTACTGGGGCCTACAACTGATGGCGGCTATGTACTTGTTGGAGGGAGAAAACAAAATGCATTTTTGTTTAACAATATCCCTTGGGGGGCTTCATGTGTGCTGGATAAAACGTTGGCGACAGCACAAAAGCATGGTCGTGAAATTAACTGTTTGGAAAAAGTGTCTGACATTGATTCTATTAAGGATATACATTTGTTAAAAAAACAGAATGTATTGCCAGAATGGGCAAATGGTTTAATCAGTTAACGTATTCCAGTCCTTGATGAATTAGTGACACCCCTGCTTCCGGTTTATGCATATTCTCGCTTAGGTGCCTGCGCCATAGTTTAGCGCCTGGAATTCCCTGATATACATTTAAGATATGCTTGGTCATCGACTTAAGAGGAATGCCTGCTTGCATATTTTTTTCTATGTATTTTGCATAGTTTAATATAACGTCATTCATGGTAGTGCAGTAGTTATCGCTAGCGTGGTAGATTTCCCTATCCACTTTTAACAGAAATTCTGGATGCTTGTAAGCATATCGTCCAATCATCACGCCATCTACAAACTGCAAATGATGTTTCATTTGTTCAATTGAGTCGATACCACCATTGATAACAATATTCATATTCGGATATTCTCTTTTTAGTGAGTAAACTCGCTCATAATTCAGCTCAGGAATTTCACGGTTTTGCTTGGGATTCAGCCCCTTTAACCAGGCTTTACGCGCATGAACAATTAACGTTTCGCATCCAGCCGCGACAATAGCATCAACAAACTGTGTCAGAAATTCATAACTGTCATCGTTATCTACGCCTATACGACATTTTACTGTTACCGGAATTGTAACCTGCTCTCTTATCGCTGAAATGCACCTTGCTACTTGCACAGGTTCACGCATTAGACACACACCAAATCTGCCTGCTTGCACACGGTCACTGGGGCATCCGACATTTATATTAATTTCGTCATAACCCGCCTGCTCGCCCCACTTTGCCGATAACGCCATTTCTTCCGGTTCGCTACCACCTAACTGAAGTGCTATCGGGTGTTCGCATTGATTGAATCGCAGGAATCTTTCACGGTCGCCGTGTATCAATGCACCACTGGTGACCATCTCTGTATATAACCTTGTATGCCTGGTCATCAGCCTCGCCAAATAACGATAATGGCGATCTGTCCATTCCATCATAGGGGCTATGCATAATAAGTGACTGTTTTTATTGATATTTATATCTTCCATCTCAAAATAGACGCATGTGCTTGGGCTGAGCAAACAGACGCTCAGGCGATACGGGCTGGTACCGGACAATTAATACAGCCAAATAATCTCACAATTGGCGCACTAATATAAAAATATCGCCAGGTCGCTCCGTAAATAGGATGTACTCAACGTGCATGTCCAGACTGATTGTCTAACCGAATTACAGAGAAACACCCTGATATCTGCCAGTTGTGTTACGTGATTTTTCGATCACGTATCAAAGAAGATGCTGGAGGTGTGACGATAGCACAGGATCTTTCATATTCATCAACTGTGTTGAACTGGGCTAGATATGGCCGTCGAATTGATGCTGTTCCCAATACTGGATTAAAGGCTATTAATAAGTAAATATAGGATATTACCTTAAAACATACAAGGCGATGATTTTGCCTTTTGCCTAATATCCGCTATTGATTTTCTGCCCAGCACGATAATCAAAATATTCAAATAAATGCGAGAGTCGAGCTGACAATGAGAAATAATGCTCTGGTTTCAGCTGAACCTGTACAGTCATTTTTCTATTGTCGCGCAAGATGTCTAGTAATACAGTTTCTCCAGGTTCATGTTTTAACTGGATATGATCAAGCGCAGTACGAGACAGTACACTCTCTTCGACATTATTGACTGCGACAATAACGTCGCCCTTTTTTATTGGGGTCCGTAGAAGTTTTCCTTTTTTACTAACTCGCTCAACACGTGTAGCAAAGCCATCGGGGTTAAGGTTGAGGGATATCTTGTCGAAGGCACTTAGCGGCTCACCAGTGGCAAACATTAGAGGCGGTATGCGATTTCCTCCATGTTCAGGCCCTAATGTAAGAGCCCATCGATCAAGATCCACTTCACCCGGGTCGAAAGTCGCATTAGTCATTAGTTCTGCAAATTTTGCATTTGGGTTAACGTCAAAAATCATGTGTACTCTGGTTGAGTCACCATTGACTACCGAATGTAGTGTCTGGTTATCAAATGTCCACACTTCACCAACGGAGAGATGCTTTGCTCGTTTTTCTGACAGCAAAAAAGCGCCGTCATTGGTGATGATCGGAACATGAATACGCACTGTTTTTTTCCAGGCTTCATGGTCATCATAATGTACTCTAGTGATGCCATCTGGTTTAGTGCGAAATATAAAAGCGTACGCTGCGCCACCAAAAGGACCGTCCGATGATATTAGAGAGGCTATATAGGGCATATTGTCCAGCAACGGGGTATTGACCACATTACCTGTATGAAAGTCTTCGTCAGAGCCTTTATTGCCACCTCGAAGTAATACCATATCAATGGAGCAATGCACATCCCAATAACTACCACCCCAGGCTGATTCAGGTATTTGGTTATATTCATTTAACAACCTGGTAGTGTCGATATCTACCGGCAATTTCAGGAAAGACTTTTTAGTGCAAGCTGCATTAATTTTTTCGAGATCATTCATCTTTTTGTCCGATGCACGCATGATTGTTTTATGTGGTATTAATTCATAATTTTTTGTCGTACATATTTCATATTATTTAAGCCTAAAGTGAAGTCTCTAATTGCTATCACTCTAAATTTTGTTAAAAGTGCAATGCTTTAATGATTTAGTGTAATCAACGTTTTTAGTGTCATTGCTTACCAAGAATACTCAAATAATCAAATTATTTCCGTGAGAATAAGCACATAAATTATTCACATACGAGCTATATAGTTTCGACCGGAATGAATCCAACAGTAAATGCGATTACGTAGTTGTTTCTCATTTTAGCGATTTTATTTGCTAGTAATTGAGATGTACTACGCCATTTCAGAAAATTTGAGTAATAGCGATTAACCTAAGAGGCTATAATATCTTGCTAATTTTCTAGAAATTGAAGCAAGGAAGTCTGGAAAGTATTGCCATCTATCTGGTTGTGATTCAAGTTATATAAATATTGAAACATGTAATTAACAACGAGCAATTAACATCATGAAGTCTAATCAATATACAAATGGCGAGTATCTGGAAAAAGTCAGCAGCTGGCATCAGGAAGATTCTCATTGGAAAGCACATCAGATACTTAGAATGATACAAAAACATAAGCTCGCTCCAAATTCTGTATTTGATATCGGTTGCGGTGCAGGCAAAATATTGATTGAGTTGCAAAAAAATATGGATGCTTGTGTAGACTTTAGAGGGTTTGATATCTCACCTCAGGCAATCTCGTTAGCTAATGAAAAAGAAAACACCAATATTAGATTTTATAATGAAGACATTTTACAGTCTAAAGTTGTTTCTCCAGACTTATTTCTTATGCTTGATGTTTTTGAACACATATCAGATTATCGCGGATTTCTTGACTCGCTAAGAAAAAAAACTGACTGGATTATATTTCATATCCCGCTAGATATTGCCGCCAATGAAGTAATCAGAAAATCAAAATATATGCGCCACATGTATGACACTTATGGCCATCTGCATTTCTTTACAAAAGAAACAGCGCTTTTTACTCTTTCAGATTTGGGCTACGATGTTGTAGATTATTTTTATACTGATGATAAAGACATTGGAGGGCCGTGGGGCATCATACCGCGATTGTCATATGGGTTTAGAAAAATGATGTTTCGCATAAATTCGGGATTCACAGCATCATATTTTAATGGTTTTAATTTGTTAGTATTAGCTAGAGGAAATAGGGGTCAGGGGAAATAATGCCTGCTTGATAATTTGACAGCATAGCAAGAAATACCAGATCTTTAAAAATGTCACTAAATGTTAGAATAAAATAATATTACCCCAGGACAATACATATCACTATTCATCCCTTCTAAAATATTCTCCAACCCCATCTCACTTGATATTTGATCCATGCTCCACGTCCGTTAAATCGGAAGTCGTTAAACCAGGCCTTGTATTGCTTAATAATTTTCGAGATTTTTTTAGAATTTACCCGGCGGCGAACATCATGCGTAGTATAGCGAGAATGGATTGTATCGAGTAAATCTTGTTTCACTATCACCCATGATTATTATATTTAAGCTGTTGCTATTTTCCTTTAATTGCGCAGATACAGGAACTGTAACTAAGTGAATGGCCATTATGGCCTTATCTCGACCACACTAATAGTGAGTTCTTTATATTTTTACACTCTGAAATTTCATTTGTCCCTATAGATAAAACAATATGTTTTTCAGCATCATATAAACACTGTACGTACGCGCGGCATTCATAAAGCAACTTCTCATCTTGACCAGCATCTTTTAGATTACAAGATGCTGTTAATATCATCATTATTATGAGTGCTAACCATAAGACATAACCGTACAAGAAGTTCTCTTTTAATAATCTAGGCATATCTGATCTTACGGTAATATTTTCTTGCTTGTAATTAGCATTATTTTTTTAGCTTACTGTCTTAAGAGCTTCACTATTATTTACCCCACATATTAAAAAATTTAATTCTTATGAAATGCGATCAGAAATAAAAAAGGGCCTTGTATACACAGGGCCCTTCAGGGAGAGACTCGAATATAATACTAAAAAGATGAAAAAAATATTCGAGTTTTATTTGCTTTTTTAACGATTTTCTCCTAAGCGATTACCCATGTCTGGAGCAAATAAATCACCATCGTTTGGCAGACATAGCCCGGATGCGTCACTGTATCCGTATGCTCCGACTGCTGGTAAGCGTACTTTTTTATCGGCAGCCACTCTAAACCCGTATTTATCTTTGCCCTTATGACCATTAAAAATGATTAACTCAGGGTGATCAAATGGTGCTGCATCGCATCGTACGCGTTCATCTGTGAAAGACTTCATGAAATCAATTACGCCAGTTCTTTCCTCAGGTGTTAATTGTAGTGGAATCATTAAACCTAGATTACTACCGTGATTAACTTCTAAGTCTTTATTCGCAATAATTTGTTCTACCGTCCAATCTCCATTAGGACCAGAACCAGTAGTATTACCACCACCTGCTAATACTTCTTGACTTCCGCCGCGCATGTAGAAGTCCATCACTTGCTCCAGGTTTGAGTAACCACCATAAGCAAAGTATGGAGGGGTCAATGCGATGTTACGAATGGTGGATGTTTTTGAGACACTATCAATTGCTTGTACGGGATTGAAAGGTACGTCATTACGAACTCCATCTGTGCAGTATAGCGTCGCGCCCCCAGCTAATGGGGAAGTAACATCACAAATATCCACGTCTGGATTGACTGGTGGAGTTCCATCTTTGACAAAATTAGCCAGTTGTCTACCGAGACCTAGAGGGTTTCCGTAGCCATCTGTACCGCCTAATTGTAAGTCCTGTAACACTGAACGTGTTCCTGTGCCATGGAATCCAGCATCGGTTGTAGCTCCTAAATCAATCACTGGAATAAATGACCCATCAGGATTAATAACTGCCACATCAGTCGTAGCATTACCTGCATGACACACAGCACAGTTTGAATGATTCACTGGTCTACCTGTTGCATCTCTTGGTCGAGCTGGTGGTGGTAAAAATACTGGTGTATTAAACACTAAGCGCCCCAGTTCTTCTGAGTCACTCCAGACATCTTGAGTACATTCTGCAGGTCTATTTGTATCGTCAGCTAGGAAGCCAAAACAACCTAAGGCTTCAGCAGTATCGAATTTAGACTGATCAGAAATTAATGTCTGTTCATATGCCTGAATAGCTAGACCCCAAAACATAGGGAAGTTCATTTCCATTTGAGTAAAACCATGTCGAGAGCTTCTGGCTTTTTTAAGTTCGCCCCCTTCTATTTTCCAGGCGCCATTTGCTTTCCACCATTTCTCATCAAATGCTAGCTGAATAAGCTTGTAGTATCTGTACTTATTCTTCAGACCTCTTTTCTTCGCACGCAAATCACCTTTGACACCGATAGCAAAAGTACTATCATCGTATGCAATGCGTTGCTTGGCTAATGGTCGCATGGAATAAATTTTACGAGCAACATCCTGGAAAGTACGACCATCACAGGACATTTCTAAATTTGAAAGAATCGGACCAACCGCTTGCGATGCAGCACTTGAGTTTCTAAGTGATAAGTGAGTTAACTCAGGGTAATTGCCATTCATCACAATTAAGCGATTATTTTCAGTACCTTCACTGACTACGTCAGCCATCCCATGGACACCAACACCACTAAAAATATTTTCCGCACGTCCGTCCCAGAAATTACGGTAGTTCAATGCAGCGTTAATTGTAGTGGGAGTATTGCGAGGCTCCACCATGCGAGCCGCTAATTTATATTGTCCATGACCATGTTTCTCAGTCTTGTAAAAAATATCAGCACTGGCTTTACCGCAATGTTCGCTTCCAGGATATGATCCTTTAAATTTAGCGTCAAAAGAACCTGATGATGAAACAACATCATTGGTGGCTGTGAGCACCTGTGACGGATCATTGTCTACCAGTTTTCTGAAAGGAAAGTCTTCCGGTGTTAAGGTATATTCTGGTGTCATTTTCGCGCCAGAAGGTGAGGTTTCAGACCCAACGATGCACTCACTTCCTTCAGTGCAACCAAACGTATCTGTACCAATAGCTGGGTCTACAGTAGTAAAGCCAGGATTGACTTGTGCGGTAATCCTGATATCAGCACCAGCAGCATAGTGACAGCTTGCACATGAGCCACCGTCACTACCCATTTGCTGATCCCAGAAAAATGCGCGACCCAGCACAATAGCCCAGTCGTTATCGGCGATGATGTCTGAGAGTTCATGTTTACCATCCACAGAAGTAATAGGAGGCACGGAAAGTGGTGCAGAAATAACGGATAAAGGCGCAAAAACAAATATTGTTAATATCGCCCCTATAAGAGTGGCTGAAAACTTACTCAGCCGTTTTTTTTTGTGTTGTAGTTTCACAATGCGGCCTCCTTTTATGAGGAATTATTATTTTTTATTAATCGAATTTTACGATTAGTATTAACTATAAAATTTTTGTTGTTATTTTGTATAGGTCATGTAATTGCAATTAATAACGAACATGCAATAACGAATTTATATGTTGGGAGCTCTGGATATAGCATTAACTATCTGTGACTTACATCATTCACTTGTGTAAAATTTTATTGTGTAGTGCTTGTCTATGGATATATAAAAGCAAGAATTATTAGTGGGTTACATAACCTTGAAAAATTCTTGTTAAATTTTATTTTTGGGAGACAGTTCACATTGAGACTGTTAAAAAAGACTGCTTTTGTGAAATAAATATTGAACTAATAGAGACTATTGCTAGTGAAGATTCGTTTCTTAACTTAATTATTTATTGTAATAATATTAGATTTGGCTATAGGCATCGCTATACAAAGTAAACTTTAGCTGTTAATTCTATATTAATGGTTGCTGTAGTTTTTATTGGTCTGGCGTCTCTTGCTATAGCTGCAGTTGTTTCTGCTCACGCCTCAATTTTCGAGCTGAGCGATTTGGATAAATGACCGTTATAGTTATTTAGTAGTTATTTGATAGTGATATCCCAGATATTCAATATTGAGCCCCTGCTAATGGCTTATCATAATTTACTCAGTCAATTTCAGTTATTAATACAATGATGTATTTTTAAATATTTCATATCAGTAGCGCCTTAAAAATAATTAATTTTTATTTCATTATTTATACGATATGTAATATTCACGCATACTGATTTAATACATATTTACTAAATATGTTAGGCATCTAGAATAAATTCATTTCATACATTTATGTTAAGGAGTTATCAGAATTGTTTATTGACGAATATATCAAGCAAAGAATTCAATAATTTTAGTACTGAATCTCATAATATCAGCTACGACTATTTAAAATTAACAACAGATTCTATGTTGATTTAGTCTTTGCGAGAATAAAAATGAGCACAGCAAACTTCGAATATTTACCTAGCTACAAATATCAGATAAAAGATTTCATTGGCCAGGACCATGGCAATGAAAACATTCAAACTGAAAATTTGCAGGTGAAAGTATACAACAGTATAGAAGAGCTGCCGCACGAATATGACTGTTTTTTTCAACAGATTAATGCACAGAATTTTTTTCTTAGTCGATTATGGTTTACTCACCTTGAGCAAAACACACTGGAGAAAAACACACAATTAAGGCTGTATGCAGTAGAAGAAATCTCTCCACAACCCAAGTTAAAAGCGCTACTTGTTACTACAACCCCAGCAGCACAAAATGGAGCAAGAATTCGCGGCTGGTGGGTACGTCCTTCTTCTCTTGGAGGCTTCACAAACTATCTATCTCAAACTCACTCGTTACTGATACCGGAATCAGAAGACAATGCAGAGCTTTTAATCAAACAACTAATTGAGGCAATACAACAAGAAAAGCCTCGTCGTAGTCTCATCGATCTGAATCTGTTTGATCCAGACTCGAAATTATTTGCTCATGTAATTTCAGCTTGTACGAAATCAGATATGAAAGTTGCAAGCTACTTTTACGCCGGTAATCTATATGAAGATACCAGTCACTTAAATTTTGATGATTACTTGAGTAAGCGCTCAAGCAGAGTTAAAAAAAGCCTTAAACAGGTAAAACGCATTGAAAAGAAACATTCTTTCCGTTTTGAAATGATGACCGAAGCTAAAGACGCAGAGCGAGCTATATCAATTCTAGACGCAGTGAGTAAAAAAAGCTGGAAAGAGGAAGACTATTTTAAAAACTTTTTTCCAGGATTAATTCGTATATGTGCTGCAGAAGGATCTATGAGGGTTGGTGTGTTATATATAGATGACATAGCAGTCGCTGCCGATTTTGCAATTATTACATCACACTCCGCTGTAGGAATGAAATCAGTTTATGATTTGGAATTTTCAAAATATTCGTTAGGTTCAATACTGCATTTATATACAATTAAATACTTCATTGAAAAAGATTTTGTTAAAAGCATGAATTTTGGTTTATTCGACGATGATTATAAAAAACACTGGTGCTCTCAACGTCGTGAACTTTGGGGAATAGCTGCATTTAACATGAATACTTTCTGGGGGAGATGCGGTTATATTTGTTATTCATTGATACAAATGAAGGGGAAGTTAAAACTTTTGCTGAAATCAGTAATATTAAAGCTTTCTGTAATCTTAAATAGCATCCGCACGCGATCGAGCAAGGTTAGGTTTAGACCAGCTCACGAAAAATAGATAATCGACAAGTCTTGAAAATCTTATCATATTAGAAATATAAAGTTCTCGGCTATTCGTGGAAGCAATTATGAATATATTTAAATGTTCACCAAACGAATAATGTAGCTTTAGTTTTTCTTGCCGTAGCGCTTTTCAAGATAATCACAAACACTTCTAAGGCCCATCGCTTCTCCCCCTTTGGGTCGACCAGCTCGATTCCTCATGTTGTAAGCCATCACATCAAAGTGAACCCAATCACAGTCATCTGTAACAAATGATTGCAGGAATAATGCTGCAGTAATTGCGCCGCCATATCCGCTGGTTGAGCAATTAACCAGATCAGCAATATCGCTTTTTAACTGTGGCTTGTATCCCTGGTGTAGAGGCAAGCGCCATATATCATCTTCAGTATCACTGGCTGAAGAATATAAGCCATGGGATGTTTTATCTTGCTGACTAAAAAACACCCCTACTTCTGTTCCAAGCGCAACACGTGCTGCTCCTGTGAGAGTTGCATAGTCGATCAATAAGTCCGGCTTCAGTTCGCAAAGCTCAACTATTGCATCCGCAAGCACTAGCCTGCCTTCAGCATCAGTATTGTCAATTTCAACAGATTTGCCAGATCTTGCAACAATGACATCACCAGGGCGGTAAGCATTGTTTGAAATTGCGTTTTCCACCGCAGGAATGGCTACCTGTAAGCGCACAGGTAAATTGGTTTCCATTATATAACTAGCTAACCCAAGCGCGTGAGCAGCGCCACCCATGTCTTTTTTCATCCAGCGCATACCAGGTGCATTTTTAATATCTAGTCCACCACTATCAAAGCAAACACCTTTGCCTGCGATACACAGTAGTGGGTGCTCAGGATTGCCCCACTCAAGTTTAAGTAATCTTGGCGGGTGTTCACTGGCACGACCAACAGCATGTATTAACGGGTAATTCTGTTTAATTAACTCTTCACCCACGATCTCTGAAAATGTAGCATTGAATCTTGCAGCAATATTTTGCGTCATATCAGAAAGATGCTCTGGCATCATTTCATTGGCGGGTTCATTGACCAGATCCCTGACAATCCAGGTTGAATTTATAATAGCTAAAACTGTCGCCTGATCAATATCTGATCCAAAGGATAATCGGGCAGATTCCTTTGTGTTTTTATATTTAGAGAACTGGTACGCTCCAAGCCCCCATCCGATAGTAAGTTTTTCGCGATCTTCAGCAGAAATGCTATCAGAAAGAAAATAGTTGCCGCCGGGTAGTGAAAACGGTAAATCTGCGATAGACCACATTGAAAGATTGCCATCGACAATAACGACAACTTGGTTTAACTTACCTTTACTATCAGGTACAAGATAATGATTGCCCTTATCTACTGAACGATTACTGGACAATATCCATGTGGTAGCACTTTCCAGTGATGAATTTGTTAATTCATCAAATTCAGCTTTTGTATATAAGGTGATTTGAATGCTATCTTCATTAGCCGCTTCGTAAAAACAATCCATGCTTATGCTTAAGGTTATTTATTAAGTATTTATTGTAACAAACCAGGCTTGAAACAGCTGCATCAAAATTATGCAAATCAATACACAAGTGCCAGCACTTAGAATAGAGAATCTTGTAAAACGCTATAAAGACGGATTTCAGGCGCTCAACAGTATTTCTTTTCAGGTAAACCAGGGTGATTTCTATGCATTGCTGGGCCCTAACGGCGCTGGCAAGTCGACCACTATTGGTATTATTTGCTCACTTATCAATAAGACTTCCGGCACTGTAGAAATATACGGGAATAATATAGATAAGGAATTTGCACAGGCAAAAAGATTAATTGGCCTGGTACCACAGGAATTCAACTTCAATTCCTTTGAACCAGTCATTGAAATCGTAAAATACCAGGCTGGCTATTACGGTATACAATCAAATATTGCCACTGAAAAGGCCGAACACATATTAAATATACTGGGGCTCTGGGGAAAAAGAAAAAACACGCCACGAGAGTTGTCTGGTGGTATGAAACGCCGTTTAATGATTGCACGAGCACTAATACACGACCCGCAATTACTAATACTAGACGAACCCACCGCGGGTGTAGACATAGAAATTCGTCGTTCCATGTGGGAGTTACTGCAAAAATTAAACAGTGATGGCAGAACCATAATTCTGACGACTCACTATCTTGAAGAGGCAGAATATTTATGCAGGAATGTGGGCATTATTAATAATGGGAATATTATTATTGACACATCATTACGTGAATTCCTGGGGCAACTTAAAAAAGAAACCTTTATTGTCTATTTGAAAAATTCAGTTACAACAGCGCCTGACATCGAAAATGTTAGTATTACATTAACTGATGACAGAACTCTTGAAATAACACCTCAGAAAAGCCAGACACTTGAATCGATTTTTTCTGTATTTGATAAGCTTGGTATTCAGATTGTCAGCATGAGGAACAAGTCAAACCGGCTTGAAGAATTATTCATGAATTTAGTCAAGAAATAATTATACGAAATTATGACATTCACTGAAAAGCTTATTGCTTTAAGAACAATATTTATAAAAGAAATCCTAAGGTTTTCACGAATATGGGTACAAACTATTGTGCCTTCAATTATTACTGTCGCACTGTACTTTGTAATTTTTGGAAATCTGATTGGATCACAACTGGATAATGTTAAAGGACATACTTATATTGACTACATCATTCCCGGCATGATCATGATGTCAATCATAACCAACTCATATGCCAATGTTGTTTCATCTTTTTATAGCTCAAAATTTCAAAAACATATAGAAGAGATGCTGGTCTCGCCCATGCCTAACTACATCATTATCTGGGGGTATTTATCGGGTGGTATTGCCAGAGGCTTAACGGTAGGTATTGCAGTAACAATTACAGCGACATTTTTCACGCAACTGCAATTTCAGAATATTGGACTGTTACTGCTGGTAGCCCTGCTCACAAGTATATTATTCTCTCTGGCAGGATTGATTAATGCCATATTCGCAAACAGTTTTGATGATATCTCGTTAATCCCTACTTTCGTGCTGACGCCACTGACTTATTTGGGAGGAATATTCTACAGTATTGATATGCTTCCCGAATTTTGGCGCACAGTGTCCTATGCGAACCCAATACTTTATATGGTTGATACATTCCGAACCGGCATGATAGGTGTAAACGATATAAATACTTATATATCGTTAGGCATCATTCTGTCATTTGTCATCGTGCTGTACGTCACTGCCTCTACATTATTGAATAGAGGCACTGGTATTCGCAGTTAACTAGGCTGGCACAGCTGCCTCATTACTACCCATTACATTCTTGGACACATCTGACACAGGCTTTTTAGTCTCGGTGTCACCCGAATTGGTCGATAAAACGCTCACATTTTTTTCTTCGTAGTTAATATTATCTACGCGGTATTCCATGTCTACACGAGCGAATGAGATTTTATCGCCTGCTTTCAATACGCATTTATTAATCCGGTGGCCATTCACCAAAGTGCCATTAGTACTGCGCAAGTCCTCCAGGAAGAAATTGTTATGAAAACTTATCACCTTGGCATGATGCATGCTGACGGACTTGACCGCGACATGAATATCATTGCTTGGGATTCGACCAATTGTGGTAACTTCTTTAGTGATATCAAAGCATGCAACAATCTTGTTTCCATCCATCTGAACCAGCTTGGGGGTTGGTTCTCCAGCCATATTTAGTGAAGCAATATTTTTTTCTGCAAAGTGTTTAATACCAACACGTTCTTCATAGGGTATCCATTGAAGTTCATCAACAGATAACTCCAATGTGGAAATGGATATGGTTTTTTCCTGTTCTACAAATGCGGTAATCAACGCGGTATCAAATAATGCGTTAATCAGTCTTGGCACTCCACCTGTGTAGCGCTGGATGATCGGATAACACTCAGGATCGACAATTGGCTCAACTTTACCTTCTTCTTCAAGCGAATAATCGTATCCTGCCATTTCCAGTCTGTGCTTGACGTACGCGGCAATATCTTCCTGATTCAATGGCGCCAGATGAAATCTGAAACGTATACGCTGACACAATTGCTCCATGCCTGGGGCGTCCAGTACCTGCTTTAATTCAGGTTGTCCTACCAGCACAAGATTCAATATACGTTCCTGCTGTGTCTCCATGCCTGTCAACATACGTACTTCTTCCAGTACACGGCGACTTAGATTTTGTGCTTCATCAATGACTAAAATAACCTGACGGCCCTGCTCGTACTGATCCATAAGATAAGTATTTAGCATTTCAATGAGCTCGACTTTATTTGAGCTAAAGGGTTTAAACCCAAATTCAACCAGTATTGCCTGGAAAAATTCTATCTCATCAAGTTGAGTCTGATAAACACGAGCAATGACAACGTCATCGCCAACGCTTGATAGCAGACTTTGAATAAGCGTAGTTTTACCGGAACCAATTTCACCTGTGATCACAACAAACCCGTCTCTATTCCATACTGTATAGTCCATATACGCTTTTGCGCGCTTATGGCCTTGACTCAAGTAAAGAAAGTTCGCGTCAGGAGTTAATTGGAACGGCTGTTGTTTTAGACCAAAATGTTCTAGATACATACAATGGTTTCTCTTCTTTATGTGAAAATTGACGTGTTTAAGTGCCAGTCAGCTTTTTTTATTAATCGAGTTATACCTGTGCATTGTAATGGTGAGAAAAATCATTTTTAGAAGATAATTCACAAAACAAAGTAATTAATAAAAATATAAATGAATTTAGCTGAACAATAAGCAAAACCCATTGCTGGTAAATTATATCTATAAAAAATATAACTTAATGTTATATATCAATATTATAGAAGTCGCGGGGCGCAGAATGTGATATCAATCAAAAAGCGGGATCTTAACGAGGCATTTTCGATGAAAACCAGGGACAGGAAGGTTGAAGCTTAGTGAACGCAGTGCCTAGGAATTTTCGCACTCATCAGTATTACACTCGCCATAGATAATTAACGAATGATCGGTGATTTTAAAGCCGGCATCTTCAGCAATTTTCTTTTGTTGCTCCTCAATTGAGCTGTTTACAAATTCGACAATTTTGCCGCATTTTATACAAATGAGGTGATCATGGTGTTTACCTCGATCCAGTTCGAAAACGGCTTGCCCACCTTCGAAGTGATGACGCATAACAAGGCCAGCACCCTCAAACTGGGTAAGGACCCTGTATATTGTCGCCAGCCCTATTTCTTCATCAGAATCCAGCAGGACACGGTAAATATCTTCAGCGCTTAAATGTTGCTTGGTGGATTGTTCAAGAATCTCCAGGATTTTCATTCTGGGGAGCGTTACTTTTAAACCCGCTTTGCGTAAATCCTGATTTTCCATGTGTTTAACTGTGATTGAAGAAGTAACGAAACTATAGCAATAATTGCCTATTTCCAGTAGTCATAATTACTGGGGTATTATTTTTGCTTAATCCTGAAATATTTCAGATTTCTCAGCAGGTTACGAATTGCACTTTCAAATGTTTCATTACCATTAACCGTGCAGTAATCATGTAACCAGGATTCTATCTGTTCGATCGTTTTTGTTTTGCCCATGATGGAATAAGTGTCTTCTGCGAGATAGTTATAGGCCGTCATATAACCTGCCAGCCAGCTTAAATAATAGGCCGCGCCCTCTTCATCTTCACTTAGAAATGATTTGCAGCTGAGATTTCCGAGGCCCATCGTCAGATACTGGCCGGTATCGTCCGCAGCATGGCCAGGTGGGGTTACCCAGGTAAAAGAAAAAAGGACAAAAATGAATATAGATAACGTGTTCGTAACTTGCCGGGATTTTGATATCACAATTAACTTGAACTTAATATCTTAACTTATTGAATAATAAAATAAAAACCCGCCATTAAGACGGGTTTGCAATCTGCCAATTGTACGCTGGGACGTTGACAATTTATTGTATTTTATACCCAACTAGAGGAGAAAGGGTTGCCAATTTTCCGTGCGTACGGCATATCTAATCTTTTAAATAGTCTCCACTGCAGCTTCAGTAAGTTAGCTAGTTTAGCGAAGATATCTGAAGCAACACATTAGCATACCTTTATCCCTAATTCACAAGGTTTTTTAATCATTTCAGTAAGAATGCTAAGTATTTACAGTAATAGTATTCAAGTCAAAAAGTCATGCCAGTGCAGCAATATTCAGCTTGAAATCTTTGCCCGACGAATGTGTTTAATCGCCCGCTAAAATGCCGTCAAAATTCAGTTAATACATATTAAATTCTTTATAATTCATAAAGTTATAGATTAATACTAAAGTATTAATACGGATAATCTCATTCATTGCGGCACCATCACAAAAGATAATTTTATGAATATTAAATCTCTCCTGTTTTTATTGGTTCTGGTACTTCCCGGCATTTCCAGTGCTGACATGATACTGAACAAATCGATTATTTATTTTGAGCCCGGGCAGCCCAATCGTGAAGATCTGGAAATTCAGAATGCCGGATCAGACCCATTATACATTCAGGTGACGCCTAAAATTGTGCATAACCCGGGCAGCGAAGATCAATCCCGGGAGGTATTTGATAACCCCAAAGAAGCTGGATTACTTGTGTCGCCTAATAAACTGGTCGTTCCACCTAATGGCAGGAAGTTGTTAAGGTTCGTTAACCTGAGTCCAAATCCTGAAGTGGAAAAGGTTTACCGCGTCAGTATCACTCCGGTTGTAGGTGATCTTAGCGCTAAAAAAAGTGGCGTCAAAATACTCATCGGGTATGAAGTTTTAGTGATTGTTCATCCTGTTCAGGGTCATTTTCAACTCACACACAAACGCACGAATAATCAGTTAACAGTGAGCAATAAGGGAAATCAAAATGTCCTGCTTAGGAAAGGGACACAGTGCCCTCCCGAGGTTGCTGACGAGAATCTTTGTGAACATTATCCTGGTAAACGCTTATACCCAGGCAATACATGGAGTGTTGAGTTAACCAAAGATCAGCCCGTGACATATTTTCTTAGTCGCGGAAAAGAACATTCTGTTCGAATCTTCGAATAAATTCAGAAGATAGTCAGGGAGTGACTACACAACACAAGATACAAAAATACGATCACCCGAAGTTGAACTATATCCTTCGGGTGATCTTTGTATGCGCACTAATATTTTCAACCAGTATATTTGCAAGCGATGTTGTCAAAAAAGAAACAGAAGAATTCATTCAGGTGTCTGACAGTGTTCCTTTGGGCTTTGAAGATTTAGCGGGCCCTCAGGTAAATCAGGTCGATGTTTATTACCAGGGAAGATATTTAGTATCTGCAAATGCCACATATGATTTTGAGACTTTGCAATTTCATCAGCCAGAAATAGTTATAAATTACATTGATGATTTGCTGGATAGGCAATACATCCTGGAAAATATTACAGGTTCACTTAATACCAATGCTAAAGAATTATGTTTAGTGCAAACCAGCAATATTGATTGCGGAGTTTTGAGGCCTAATATCGCCGGGATTATTTTTGACGAAGGCAAGTTTAGAGTCGACTTGTTTATCAATGAAAGATTTCTGCAGGTACAATATGTCGAATCATCAAAGTATTTACCTGCTGCACAGGAAAGCTTTTCTACAATTCATAATTTCAGTTTGAACTTATCTGGTACGGATGCTATTGAAGACAGGTTTAATGCACAAACCAATAGTATTGTATCTTTTGGAGATACCAGACTACTCGCCCAGTCAAACTACACTGATAATGAAGACTACGTTGTTGATGAAGTTTCACTGCAAAAAGACTATCAGGGATGGGAAGCGGAAACAGGTGTATTCGAAAGTGAATCCCGGTCTACAAATTTTTTCTCACAGGTTGATATAACTGGTTTTCGGGTTCAAACATCATTTAATACGCGTACTGATCTGGAAACATCAAGTGGTACAGATATATTTATTTTCCTGAATATGCGTAGTCGAGTTGAAGTGTTTCGCAGTAACCGATTAATAGATGCGCGCTTTTACGATGCGGGAAATCGTCAATTAGATACTTCGCGGTTCCCTGATGGGGCATATCAAATATCAATTCGAATACGTGAAGAAAATGGATCGGAACGTACTGAGGAATATTTCTTTGTCAGAAATTCTTTATTGCCACCAATAAATGAACCAATAATTTATGCCGAAGCGGGTAAAATTAACGAGTTTGAACAAAATACAGTATTGCCAAAAACATCAAACAATTCCATCGTCCATATTGGCGGTGCAGTTCGCATCTCTGAAAGCATGGCATTTGAAGGTGAATTTCTTAATGCAGGCAAGCAAACCATGCTGCAAACAGGAATTGTTCATGTAGGCTCAGGTCTGCAAAGTCAGGTGAATGTCATGGGGACATCTGAAAGTGACTGGGCTATTTCATTAAGAGAGAATTACACTAACAATTATTTTTCTCTTAATATGGATTACAGGCATGTGAGTCTTGGGGATGAAGATGTTTCTGATGCGGATGAATTTGATCTGATAACAAATGACTCTACACAAGCAACTGCAAGTCTGGTCCATGAGTTATTTGGAGGACGTATATTTTGGCGATATCGACACCTGGACCTGGGAAACACAGAAAAATCTGAAACTTTCTCGGTAAATTACCGCAAACAGTTAATTCGAAAAAGTCATTACCAGCTGGACTGGGATCTATCTGCAAGCAAGGATACAAGTGACTATCTGGTTGGCGCCAGACTGGAATTCAGCTTTAGAAAGAAAAATAACATATTTAGATTAACTAGTGGTGCGCAAACCTCAGAAGTTAACAATTCACGTGACAACGATCTAACCAGTAATGCGAGTTGGCAACACACAAGACGCGATCCCGAATTTGGCAGAATTCAGTCACGGCTATTTCATGTCAGGGAAAGAGATTTTAATACAGCGGGTGTTAACCTGTCTTCTGAATCACGATACGGTTATAACGAAATAGAATTGAACAGGACTGACAATCATCAGGAAACTACATTTGGTTACTCGGTAAAAAGTCAATTAAGCTTCGCCAGTGATTTCAGTACTACTTCGCTTGGCGGCGCACAGCGTAATGACAGTGCAATCATTATAGACCTTGATGGCCAGACAAAAGGTGAAGTTTTTGAAGTCTTTATAGATAGACAGTCCGCAGGATTCGCTAACGTAGGAACAACCACTATTATCCCCCTGAGTCCTTATGAGACATATGATGTACGCCTACAGTCAAGGTCAGACGCATTTTTGAAGTTTGATGAAGCGCCACGTGAAGTGACGCTATACCCTGGTAATGTCAATACACTTAACTGGCATGTGGACCGTGTCCTGGTGTTGATTGGGCAAGTGAATGATATTCATGGCATTCCTGTCAAACATGCAAAGATTCAAAATGTGGGCACGTTTTCAGGTACAGATGAACGTGGCTGGTTCCAGATTGAATCAGGTTTAACTGATCACCTCACTCTGGAAATGAAGGACGGCGGGATTTGTAGAGTTGATCTGGGAAATATTAATGGACATGAAGACGTCCACGTTTTCGATGAATTGATCTGTAAATAAACTGTGAAGTGCTGTATGCGCCTTTTTATTATTCAGCAATAACCATTAACAACATTGTTTGTTGCCCATCTGCATGTACAGTTTGTTTAATACTTGACTGATAGCTGCATGAGTTTGAATCTGAATTGTTAGACCTAATGACACGTGCGGATCGTTCATAGGCATTCACGCCAGCATTGGAGTGTGCAGAAATGTCTCCATCCAGACCCGCCACCGTAAGAAAGCGGATCGGGCTTTGATTCTGTATGTCTGTTACATGCAAACAGAGTTGTGTGTGGTCAGATGCCGGGTAGCGACTGAATTCTGCGCTGATATGTGTCGTCTGTGGTATTTCCAGAGTAATAGAAATACTGCCACGTGAGTTGTTATCCCCAATGGAACCTTGTGTAGCGGCATATAGACTTGGCAGAGATAACCATAATACAAACATGACCACTTGCCAGTACCTCATTAGATACCGGTTTAGCTGACTGACATCCTCCAAGATGACCTTCCTGATATTATTATTATTTTAATGCGCATGAGCTATCGGCCGGCGCATTGTGTTTCTCTAGTGATAAGTCAGAGATATAATAACAGAAGGTAGTAAATGAACGATAGATGGAAAAGTAAGCTTTAACTCAATGTTGGAAAATCGTTGTCTATTCCGGTACCACAGACAGTTGAATGACTCCTCGATACAAGCCTGCTACTGCCCTATTCAGTGAATTTTTCTCGATGATAATTCGTAATCTGCCTGCATTTCCCTGACAGGCTCTATTATTTCTTAAAGGTCTGGCGAGGAATCCACTGACAGGAACTCCAGGTGTGAGGTCGGTGAACCCTCCTCTTGAACGGCGATCCCGGTACGACATCTTGTACTCCATCTCATAGGGGCCATTTGTAATAACAAACTCACCGTTGTCACCGCTACCCAACGCAGTTATTCCATAAACACTGACAGGATTGCTGGCGATACAGAGCTGTTCTGTAATAATGAGATCTCTGCCCACATTGGCATTAGTGGAAAGACTGACATCATCCAGCTTGGAAATCAGGATATCGGGAAATACAACTGAGGAATTAAGCACAAACAGGCTTAACATCACGTATCTTATCAATGAGAGATGCTTCATCAGCATATGATCAGTCAATATTCAATATAATTGAATATACTACAAGATGAAGCGATGTGACTATTCTGCTGAAAGTTCCAGAGTGAGTGTTCCTGTATGAGTGCCGCCGCCAGAAGCTAATTCAGCCTCTTCTACCAGGATGGAAATTGTTGCATTAGGATTACCGCAGGGATTAGCCGAGCCACCAAAGAACGCGACGATATTGGCATTATAACCAGCGTTACCAATAAATTGCCTGCCACTATTGATATTACCGGGCAGCATTTCTATTTGACCATTAATGTCCGTTAAAAATACTCGATAATGAATTTCCTCAACACCATTGGTTAAGGTAAAGTCATTTGGATTTCCCGCTGAGCCATCACCTGTCGCTCGCAAACGGTAATTACGAGGCTGTCCCAGAAATGTAGGAGTGGTCGATGAGACTGCAACGCAAATATCCTCGTCAGAAGACATATCACCCACACCGCTCCATGTTCCCAAGTCAACATCATCAAGACCAAAAATCAGGGCGAATTCATTATTGACGACAGTGATATCCAGTGATCCTGCTGATGTTATATCACGATTGCCCGCGGTAGCAGCCAAGACATTGTTACTCAAGATTGACAAGAAACAAAAAGCAAATATAGCTAAACGCATGTGACAACATCCAGGTTGTTTTTAAGTTACGAGATAATCAATCCAGAGTATTACAAATCAAATGTGTCGATAATATTCCTTGATTATCGACACACAATTTTGATTTCCCGTAATTGGTTACTTATTCAGGTGCAACTTCAAGCGTCAATGTGCCATTGTATGTGCCAGCTGGAGCAGCAACCAGAGAAGTTCTTGGTACGGTAACTTCAACAAAAGCATTTGCACCGCCACCTGCACTACAGTCATCAGACACAGTATTGGCACCTGTCTGACCGGTTAAAGCCGTACCGGAACTTACTGCAGCGATAGCAGTGCCCGTAACCGCATCATCCCATCCAACGGTATAGCCAATAACTGTTGGAGTTGGGGCAGCATTTTGAATAGTAAACGCACTCGCAGCACCGTCGCCTGTGGCATTGACGCTATATGTTCCGGCACCATTACGATAGACACAAGCGGTTGAGCTGCCTACAACATCACCCGTACCCGTTGCATCAAAGGTAAGTAGAATATCGCTCAGGCCTGAGATGCGAACCAAATCTTCAACATCCACGCTAATATCCAGAGTTCCTGTTGAAGTTGCTCCCAGAGTGCCATCCGTTGCAGCCATGAGCGTACCCGATGCAATCATTCCAGTAATTAGTGCTGTCGTTTTTAAAATATTCTTCATCTTATTCTCCGTATTAATTAAGTCCGTTTAAAAAGAACATCAACCGTTTATTGTCATTCCAAATTGAACTGTCAAAAAATAGTACTTAAAAACATTAAAATATCAGCCCAATTGGCGATGGGTGATCTTTATTCCTGGCTGAGCGGGTTAAAGGTTTTTAATTTAGTGAATCAGGTCAAATTTTTGTCGAGCATTCAATAGCTTAGTAGCGTCAATAAAAGAACAAAAACAAGCAAAAGGGTGACGGTTATCACAATTAGCTGACACAAAAATCCGGGGAAAGAATAGAAACTTAAATATATGGCAGAAGAGGAAAATCGAAAGAGATAAAATAGATTTGCGTAGGCAATGCAAAAGCCTACAATAGATTATTGCAGGTTTTGCGGCCTCTTGGTGAGAGGTCTGGTATTTGTAGGGATAATGCTATCAGGACTTATATGAAGTGTGAAATCTTATGTTTTTATACTTCGAATAAGAGAAAATAATATGGCAGTTCTATTAAGATAAGAACAATAAAGATAAGAGCAATAGGTGTGAAATATGAAAAGAGAACGACTAACGTTCTCTTTTCATTAAATAGTTAGTAAATTTTCTTCGTGCAGATTTGTTTGGCTGCATATGATGATATGCACACCAGCCACTAAATGTCTCGATATAAATAGGCAGTAATTTCACGTCCAGACCACGGTTGGAAATTTCAATAATCGCCTTGTCTGCTTCAGACCTCCACTCATTAAATGAGTTGAAAAATGTCTTTGGGTCGGAACAGTATGATTTGGTCGCTAGCCATTGCCTTTTTGTATACCAGGGCAATCCAACAACCAACTTGTTATTACCTGCATCAATAGCTTCTAGAGCTTCTTGCCCAAAATTATTCATCCCTTCATTCGCTCAATTAATTAGATTCGAATGAAGGATAGCAGAGAATAATTATAACTTTATGTGCGGCTGATCACGCATCTTTCGTTAATATATTTAACAGCGCTGAGATGTGATGTGCCTATACAAATTTCTGATAATTTTTGATGAATTCTTCTTCGTCCAGCTCAGTATCTTCCACTGAAATATTATTAAGTCTACGATCTGGTACCTTTCTTCTGTCTTTAAGGATGACCAGGCCAACTTTGGTTTTATATGGAAAGCTTACCGCTCTATGAAGGCTTCTTCTGTCTTCTCTTTCGCGTCGTTCTTCTTTCTCTTCATTTATATTGTCTTTATCACTCAAGGCACTCTCCTTGTCTGCCCATTCACAGTTATTCCTGAATATATCAAGTAACGAGTTGTCGTTTTAATACATTAGACAGCTATGCCAGTATTTCTGATTATCGGTAAACTGATTAACTTACTAATTCAATTCATATAATCAAGTCTATAAAATTAAATTAATTAGCTTAAATGTCGATAACTTAGTCTGATCCTTCGTTAATCAAACGCTATCTAATGCTGAACAAGTTAAATTTCTCCAGAAAAGACAGTCACCATCAAGATCCATTAACGGAGGTGTTGGATAGAGGCAGTTTTCTAAATGTACTGGGAGATATTCTGTCCGATAATAATAGTAATGTTGACTATGTTTTTGGTATTGCCAGAGTGGAGCGGTTTAAATTAATCAATCATTCTTATGGTTATAAAGCTGGAGATTACGCTTTAAATGTAGTCGCTAAAACCATGTCACTGGAATTAGATGAAGGCACTATTGTAGGGCGACTCGGAAATACTGAATTTGGCTTTATCTGCAAAAAGAAAAATATTAGCCAGATACAATCCAGTTGTGAATCATTAAATTTCTCATTAAGTCATGCACCTGTCTCCTGGGAAGGGAGAAAAATAAGACTGCATATCAAATTTGGCCTGGTCAGGATTGATCAGGCGACGATAGAAATTGATCAGGTTCTAAAAGCGGCCAATGAAGCAATATATTCTGCACAGTATGATGGAGGCTCAACTGTGTGTGAATATAATGAAGAAGATACAGCAATCGTTCGTCGTAGTGACAATATGCATGAAGCAATTACACTGCAAAAATGGGTAGCACGCGATCAGTTTCTTCTTTATGTGCAACCTATTGTTTATCTGGACAACCCTAAAAAAGCCAGTCATTTTGAGCTTCTACTTAGAGGAGTATCAGATGAAGGAAAAGTGATATCGCCGGAAAAGTTAATTAATGCTGCAGAAGATTTCAATCTCTCTCCTATGCTCGACAAGTGGGTAATTAGAAATCTGTTTTCCTGGATCAACCAGAACAACTCCATATCAGTTTCAAAATGTAAATTTTCATTTAACATCTCAGCGTTATCCATTAACGACCATGAACTCGGCAACTATATTATTAATTTGGCAAAAAAAGAAAACATCAATCCAGGTAAAATTAATATAGAAGTCACGGAGAGAGTGGCTATCAGTAATATGAAGCGTTGTTACGATTTTATGGTTGAATTAAAAAAGGCAGGATTCTCATTCTCCCTGGATGATTTTGGATCAGGATATTGCTCATTCAAATATATACAGACATTGCCATTTGACGTGATTAAAATTGATGGATCGTTCATAAAAGATCTCGAAACGAATAAACAGAACTGGACCATTACCAAAGCGGTTACTGATATCGCAAAAGCATACAACCGAAAGACAGTTGCAGAATACATAGAGAACAAGGAAATTGCTGATATCGTCAGTGAAATTGGCGTTGATTTTGGCCAGGGGTATTATTATTCAAAGCCCTTCCCCATCACTCAATTATCAAAATCTGACGAATAATTTGATTTTATAAAATCTTTTTTAGTAATTATTAGTAATAAGGCAGTCGATAATGCACATGATGAAAATATCATGCACATTACCAGAATCTGATATCGCACTGCTATCAGTGGTGAAATACCTGCCAACACCTGCCCTGTCATCATACCTGGTAAAGACACAATGCCGACGGCAAACATGGTATTTATAACAGGAATAAGTGATGCATTAAAAGCGTTATTGCGTGCTTGCAGATAATTACCATGATTATTTAATTCTGATCCCAGCCGTTCTAGCGCCAGGCTCATAGTATTCATCGAATTTGCAAACACCATCCCTGCCAATGGAATGGTGTATTGAGGCTTAAAGAGAGGATCAATCTCTAGCACCAGCCAAACAGTCAGTAATAAAACACTTCCACCACCTAATAGGGAAGAAATGAAAACATACTTGAATAAATGCAGACGCAGGTTTTCAATAGTACGTAATGCTATCCAGCTTGAAGCAGTGACCATTATCGTGAGAATAAATAATGTTACCCATAAATTTTCTGATTCAAAAATAAATACCAGCACATAACCGATAATTATCAACTGTAACAGCATACGAACAATTGAATAGAAAGCAGTTTTTGCCTGCAGGGACCATTGATATAGTAAGACAAGAACCACGCATACCGGAATGAATGCGATAGCCAGATTAATGAGCGGAATATTTTCTACGGTGGATTCCATAACGATACTTCCATACTGTAAAAAATACAGTATGGCGTGACTGCGCCTGGAATTACACGAAAATTATTGGCAGGTAATATCGATTAGCTGGCTTTTTTGGATGAACGTTTACGTTCGTGTTCTTTCAGGAATTTTTTGCGAATCCGAATACTGACCGGTGTGACTTCCACCAGTTCGTCATCATCAATGAATTCCAGTGCATACTCTAAAGTAACAGGGATGGGTGTGGTCAAAACAATATTTTCATCAGTGCCTGAAGCACGTACGTTGGTTAATTGCTTACCTTTAAGTGCATTTACTGTTAGATCATTATCACGGGAGTGAATTCCTATCACCATTCCTTCATAAATCTCTTCACCATGACCGATCATCATGCGTCCACGTTCCTGCAAACTAAAGATGGCGTAACCGGCTGCTTTTCCCTGTCCGTTAGAAATCAGCACACCTCTGGCGCGTTGGCCGATACCAGTCGACACAGTGGGTGCGTAGTTTTCAAATACGCTATATATCAAACCTGTTCCGGATGTCATTGTCATGAATTCTGTACGGAAACCAATCAAACCACGCGCTGGAATAATATAATCCAGGCGTACACGGCCTTTTCCATCAGGCTCCATGTTTTTAAGCTCGCCACGACGTTCGCCGAGTTGCTCCATCACAGATCCCTGGTGATCAGACTCGACATCAATCGTTAGCTGCTCAAATGGCTCCAGTACGACACCATTTTCCTCGCGGGTGATGACTTCCGGGCGCCCGACTGCGAGTTCAAATCCTTCGCGACGCATGGTTTCTATTAATACTGAAAGATGTAATTCACCGCGTCCTGAAACTCGATATTTTTCACTTCCTTCAATAACTTCCACGCGTAAAGCAACATTATGCTTTAACTCTTGCTGGAGGCGGTCCCAGATGTTTCTGCTGGTCACATACTTGCCTTCCTTGCCGGCAAAGGGAGAAGCATTTGCCTGGAATGTCATACTGATTGTAGGCTCATCAACACTTAATGCCGGTAATGCCTCAACGGCGTCTGGCTGACAGATTGTGTCAGAGATATCCAGCGGATCAATCCCGGTAATGGCGACAATATCCCCTGCACTGGCACTTTCGACTTCAATTCTTTCCAGGCCGTGAAACCCAAGGATCTGTAATATTTTACCTTTGCGCTGCTTGCCTTCACGATCAACAATGGCAACCGGTGAATTTGATTTAATGACACCACGTTTAATTCTGCCAATACCAATCACGCCAACATAATTATTGTAATCAAGCGTTGATACCTGCATTTGGAACGGACCTTCAGCGTCCACATCTGGCGCTTTTACATTCTCAACGATGCTGGTGAGTAACGGTGTCATATCACCTTCGCGAACACTCGCATCCAGTCCTGCATATCCATTTATGCCAGAGGCATACACCACTGGAAAATCGAGTTGTTCATCAGTCGCTCCCAGTCGGTCAAACAGGTCAAATGTTCTATCCAGCACCCAGTCCGGTCGTGCTCCGTCCCGGTCAATTTTGTTGATCACCACAATCGGGCAAAAACCCATATTGAAAGCTTTTTGAGTCACGAATCGCGTTTGTGGCATTGGGCCTTCAACAGCATCAACTAGTAACAGTACACAATCAACCATCGATAAAACACGTTCAACTTCGCCACCAAAATCAGCGTGTCCCGGTGTGTCTACAATATTGATTCGGTAATCATTCCAGCGGATCGCAGTATTCTTGGAAAGAATCGTAATGCCACGTTCTTTTTCAAGGTCATTGGAGTCCATCACGCGTACCTGTGGAACTGAACGTTCATCAAAAGTACCCGACTGCTGGAGTAGTTGATCAACCAGGGTGGTTTTCCCGTGGTCAACGTGGGCAATAATGGCAATGTTGCGAAGTTTGTCAGTCACGTGCTGGTCCTTGTTTCAGAATGCGCGCGATTATACATGCCCGCCGACCAATTGATAGCAGCGTGATCAAAGCAGGATGAATATAATTTGATTTATGTTTGAATAAATGCGAATAACATTATTATAATTAACATTACATATATGGTATATCTAATTGTATTTCAATAATATTTTCTAAATCTAACATATAATAAATAACATTATAAATATTTTGTAACTAATTGAATATATAGATAATATATTAATTTCTCATAATGGCGTGAAATCGCATGACTGCTATCGTCATTACATCATGTTAATTAGCGACTTATTAGCGATTGATGGCTATATCTATCTGTTTCTCATCATGTATACTGCGACACTTCTTAAGTGCACATCGGTCTGCACATTATCTCAGCGGTTATCCCTAAAAGATTCCCACTCAAACAAATATAAGTTTCCGCCTAGACCGATTCAAACCATAGTTTTGAATAGGCCGATTCTCTGGAGTTAAATCATTAATGTCATTTGAATCTCTCGGCCTGCGTGCCGAATTACTTCGTGCTGTGTCTGAAAAAGGTTATAGCGCACCCACCCCAATACAGGCACAAGCCATTCCCTACATACTGGAAGGTCGTGACCTTATGGGCGGCGCACAGACAGGTACTGGAAAAACAGCTGGCTTTACCTTGCCACTGTTACACAGACTTGCCTCTCAGGAAGTCAGCCAGAAAGGCCGTCGTCCAATTCGGGCCTTGGTGTTAACGCCTACACGAGAACTCGCCGCACAGGTTGCGGATAGCGTACGTGACTATGGAGAACATCTGTCACTTCGTTCTACAGTTGTGTTTGGTGGCGTCAGCATCAACCCACAAAAACAAAAACTGATTAAAGGTGTCGATGTACTCATTGCCACACCTGGAAGACTACTTGATCACGTAGGACAAAAAACAGCAGATTTATCCAAGGTTGAAATTCTGGTACTGGATGAAGCCGATCGCATGCTGGATATGGGTTTCATTCATGATATTCGCAAAGTGCTCGCATTGCTGCCAAAGCAGAAGCAGACGCTGTTATTCTCCGCAACGTTTTCCAAAGAGATTAAACAGCTTTCGAGTGGCCTGTTAAATTCTCCAGCCCTGGTTGAAGTTGCGACAGAAAATACTGCGTCTGACCTGGTGTCACAAGTCGTGCACCCTGTCGATAAGTCTCGTAAACGTGAATTACTTTCACACCTGATAGGGTCGAATAACTGGAAACAGGTGCTGGTATTTAATCGGACTAAACACAGTGCGAACCGTCTTGCCAAACAGCTGGAATCAGATGGCATTAGTGCGGCTGCTATTCATGGCAATAAAAGCCAGGGCGCCAGAACCAAAGCCTTGGCTGACTTTAAGTCAGGCAATGTGCGTGTACTAGTGGCCACCGATATCGCTGCACGAGGACTGGATATCTCACAATTACCGCACGTGGTTAATTATGATTTACCGAACGTCGCAGAAGATTATGTTCACCGCATTGGCCGCACAGGCCGAGCAGGACATGAAGGTGAAGCCATGTCACTCGTATGCATCGATGAACATAAATTGCTACGCGATATTGAAAAACTGATTAAGCGTGATATTCCAAAAGTCACCATTAATGACTTTGAACCTGATCCTTCAATCAAGGCAGAGCCAATCAACACCGGTCGTGGGCAGCAACAACGAAATGCCAGGCCTTCGAGAAACAAGCCTTCTTCGAAACGGGGAGCTGCATCACCCTCTTCTGCTTACAATGGTCGTGCAAACAACCAAAGTCGCTCAGGTAACCGAGCACGCCAAAGTTCAAGAGGCTAGAAGCACGATTAAGTACGGGCGAGAAAATACAGGATTTTCTCGCCTTAATCAGATGGAAGATAATTTCTTTTCAGTCTGTTCCCAGGCAGGCATATATTCAGCAACAATTTTATAAAAACGCTGATTGTGTTTTAACTCAATAAAATGCGTCATTTCGTGTAGTACGACATATTCCAGACATTCGAGTGGATTTTTAATCAGTTCCAGGTTCAGCCAGATTCGTTTTGCCCTGGGATTACATGTACCCCAGCGGGTTTTCATTTTCTTCACACCAAACTGGTGTACTTTCAGGTCCATTAAGTGTTCGTATTTTTTTATAAACTCTGGAATCTGGTTTTTTAACTGTTGTCTATACCAGCGCTCTAATACGGCTTGCTTCTTCTCACGCGTAGCGCTCTTGTCTATATGCAGCTCAAGTGACTGTCTGTTTAATGTAACTTTGGGCCTGGTGTCTGAATGAATGCATTTTAGTACATACTGCTGACCAAGGTAGTCATGCATTTCACCTGATTCATACGTATGTATTACTTCATTTTTGATAGTCTGGATTTTATTCTGCTGTATCAATATCCAGTCATATTTTGAAAGTACAAAGGCATGGATTAAATCCACTGGCATGCGCTTTGGCGCAGACACACGCACTTCTCCTTCCGGCAGCGTTACTCTTAAATTAATATTTTTGACATTCTTGCGAATCAATTCAACTGTTACATCTTTGACATGAAATTGAGTCGCCGATAATGATTTAACCTTTGTTTTATTCATCAGTAAAATTTTAACGGATTTTTCGTACTTTAAATTTTCGCCCTTTTATTTTACCTTCAGTCAAAATTTTTAATGCCTGTTTTGCAATTGATCTTTCGACTGCGACGTAAGAAAAATGATCAAAAATATTAATCTTGCCAATTTGTTTACCTGAAAGATTCGTTGTAGAGGTTAATGCACCAAGAATATCACCTGCACGTACTTTATCTTTACGACCTCCACTCACACACAGAGATACCATTGGAGGAATCAATTTGAAATGTTCACGTGTTTTTAGTGATGCAGTAGAATGAATAGTGATTCCCTGTTTCTGATATTCCTCAATGGCTTTTATACGGTGAGCTTCATTTTCCATAAATAAACTGACTGCCACACCTTCTTTACCGGCACGCCCTGTTCGTCCAATACGATGAATGTGAATTTCAGGGTCAAATGCCAGTTCAAAGTTAATCACTGCATCCAGATCTTTAATATCCAGTCCACGTGCTGCGACATCAGTTGCGATCAGTATAGAAGTGCTTTTGTTCATCACCTGGACCAGCACCTGATCACGCTGCTTTTGCTCAAGATCACCATGCAGTGCCAACACATGGAAACCCTGGCTCCATAGCTCATCGGCCAGTTCCTGACACTGCTGTTTTCGGTTACAGAACACCACGCTTGATTCCGGACGATAATGCTGAAGTACCGAAACCAGTGTTTTAGTACGATGACCCTTCTCAATCTGATAAAAAGTCTGTTTTATTTTTTTATTATCGTGCAGACTTTCAACACGCACTTCTACAGGGTCTGTCTGAATGGTATTACTGATCTGTTTTATTTCATCAGGGTATGTCGCAGAAAATAGTAGCGTTTGTCTTTTGTCAGGCGTGTGACGAATGATATTCATAATATCTTCCTGAAATCCCAGGCTAAGCATCTGATCCGCCTCATCCAGCACCAATACTTTAACGCCACCCAATAACAGTGTTCCCATGCCAATATGCTTAAGAATGCGTCCAGGTGTTCCAACTACGATGTGAGGGTTTCTTTCCAGAGAAGCCAACTGTGGCCCTAAAGGTTTTCCCCCGCACAAAGTCAGAATATTGGTATTTGGAATTGCACGCGCTAATTGACGTATCTCCTTGGTGACCTGATCTGCCAGCTCACGGGTGGGGCAAAGTACCAGTGACTGAGTCGTAAATACCTGTGTATCCAGGTTATTCAGGATACCTATGGCAAAGGCAGCCGTCTTGCCACTGCCCGTTTTCGCCTGGGCCAGTATATCTTTGCCCTTTAGCATTTCTGGCAGACTTTGCGCCTGTATATCAGTCATCGTCTGGTAATCCAGGGAATGTATATTGGCTACCAGCTCTGGACTGATTGTTAATGTTGAAAAGTTTTTTGAGGTCACAATTATGTTTGTCTGTTTATTGATCGATTACTGTCTGTCTTCAGCAAAATCTTTATTCTGGGCAGCATATAACGCTAACAATAGTTCATTGGCACGCTAGTATGTCTTATATAAGAGTTTTCTGATATAGTTCGCGCCTTTTCACGCAGTTAACTTCACAAAAATATTCCCGATGTTTCAACTTGGTTGCGCTAGTAGCGCCTGTTTTAAAAATGAAATCCTTTCTGGCTTAACCGTTGCGTTAGCGTTAGTCCCTGAAGCCGTTGCATTTGCCTTCGTTGCCGGAGTAGAACCTCTGGTAGGTCTGTATGCAGCATTTATGGTGGGCTTGCTTGCTGCCATCTTTGGAGGTCGCCCGGGGATGATATCTGGTGCAACAGGTGCAATGGCAGTTGTCATGGTAGCGCTGGTCGCAGAACACGGCGTTGAATATTTATTTGCGGCGGTTGTACTAACCGGTTTATTCCAGATGCTCGCAGGAGCTTTGAAATTAGGGAAGTTTATTCGTATTGTGCCCCACCCTGTGATGCTCGGATTCGTCAATGGGCTGGCAATTGTGATTTTCCTGGCTCAGTTACAGCATTTTCAAATAACTGATGAAGAAGGTATCAAACAGTGGTTAAGTGGTGATGCCCTGACAATATTTGCCGGCTTGATATTACTCACTATTTTAATTATTCATTTCCTGCCAAAGTTAACCGGAAGTTTCCCTGCAGCCCTTGCTGCCATTATTGTGGTGAGCCTGTTAGTGGTCGGACTTGATCTGGATACGGCCACAGTCGGTGATCTAGCCAGTATTGAAGGCGGATTACCTGCTTTTCACATACCTGCAGTCCCTTTTACTTTTGAAACACTCATTATCATTCTGCCTTACGCAATTATTCTGGCGGCCATCGGATTAATCGAATCGCTATTGACCATGAGCCTGATTGACGAGGTTACCAATACTCGAGGCCGGGGCAATCGTGAATGTTTTGGTCAGGGCATTGCGAACACAGTTACAGGATTTTTTGGAGGTATGGGTGGATGCGCCATGATTGGGCAAAGCATGATTAATGTAAATTCAGGTGGGCGTCAGCGCCTGTCTGGCGTCGCCGCAGCAGTATTTCTGCTTATATTTATTTTATTTGCTTCCCCCCTGATTGAGCAAATCCCAATGGCTGCACTGGTTGGCGTCATGTTTATTGTTGTGTTTGCAACGTTTGAATGGTCCAGCCTGCGCATTATTCGAAAAATCCCAGGCACGGATGCATTCGTACTGGTACTCGTTTCTGCCGTAACGGTATTTACAGATCTTGCAATCGCTGTTGTTGTAGGCGTAATTGTTTCTGCGTTAGCGTTTGCCTGGGAAAATGCCAAGCATATAAATATCAGCACCTACGATGATGAGAAAGGCTCACGCGTTCACGAACTTAATGGGCCACTATTTTTTGGCTCAGTGAAAAACTTTCTGGAATTATTTCACCCGGACAGTGACGCAGATGATGTCATTATTGAATTTCAGAATTCCCGAGTCGCTGATCACTCTGCCATTGAAGCCATTGATACGCTAGCAGAGAGATACATTAAAGCGGGGAAAAAATTACACCTTCGTCACCTGAGTACTGAATGTCGTCAGCTACTTACCAAGGCTGGAGATATGGTAGAAGTCAACGTCATGGAAGACCCGCACTATCATGTGGCGGATGACCAAATTGCATAAACAGTCTCATGCTGACGTCACACAATCATTTAGTGCGATATTTATACAGATTCGCTCGACGTCGCTGTCACAAATCCTTATAGTACCGCCACTTTAATCAATATCACTTTCATTAGTTCAGGAATACCGTTTTGATCACTACCGCAAATATCACCATGCAGTTTGGCGCCAAGCCACTATTCGAGAATATTTCCGTCAAATTTGGCGAGGGAAATCGTTATGGCCTGATTGGCGCAAATGGATGCGGCAAATCCACTTTTATGAAAATTCTTGATGGCAGTCTTGCACCTTCATCTGGCAATGTTTCAATTACACCAAACGAACGTGTGGGCAAATTACACCAGGATCAGTTCGCTTTTGAAAAATACTCCGTAATTGATACTGTCATTATGGGTCATTCCACTTTATGGGAAATCAAACAGGAACGTGACCGCATTTATTCATTGCCGGAAATGTCTGATGAAGATGGCATGAAAGTCGCTGAACTTGAAATCCAGTTTGCAGAACTGGACGGCTATAGTGCAGAAAGTCGCGCCGGTGAGTTGTTAATGAGTGCGGGAATTGAAGAAGCTTTACATTTTGGTCCGATGAGCGAAGTCGCACCAGGCTGGAAACTAAGAGTGCTGCTGGCCCAGGCCCTGTTTGCAGACCCTGACATTCTGTTACTTGATGAGCCAACCAACAACCTGGATATCAATACTATTCGCTGGCTTGAAGGTGTACTCAACGAACGCAAAAGCACGATGGTTATCATTTCTCATGACCGTCACTTTCTGAATGCTGTCTGCACACATATGGCAGATATGGATTTTGGTGAACTGCGGGTTTATCCAGGTAACTATGACGACTTTATGATTGCATCAACCGCTGTCAGAGAACGTGCCCAGTCTGAGAATGCCAAGAAGAAAGCACAAATCGCTGATCTGCAGCAATTCGTCAGTCGTTTTTCGGCTAACGCATCTAAAGCCAAACAGGCAACGTCACGTGCCAAGCAGATTGATAAAATCAAACTTGAGGATATAAAGCCATCAAGTCGTGTTAGCCCATTCATTCGCTTCAGTCAAACCAAGAAACTACACCGTCAGGCATTAATTCTTGAAAATATTGGTCATGGATTTGATGGTGAAGCACTCTTCACCGGTGGCAATATGATTCTGGAAGCTGGCAGTCGTCTTGCTGTGATTGGTGAAAACGGAACAGGTAAAACGACATTCCTGCGCTGTCTGGTTAATGAAATAGAAGCAAACCAGGGAATAGTCAAATGGTCAGAAAATGCAACTCTGGGTTATTGTCCTCAGGATAGTAACGATGAATTTGATAATGACCTGACTTTATTTGACTGGATGAGCCAGTGGCGCAAGCCAAAACATGATGATGAAATCGTGCGTGGAACACTAGGCCGGTTATTATTTTCATCTGATGATTTTAAAAAGAAAGTCAAAGTATGTTCTGGCGGAGAGAAAAATCGTTTGTTATTTGGCAAGTTAATGATGGGTGAAACCAACGTGCTTATTATGGATGAGCCAACCAACCACCTGGACATGGAAGCCATTGAAGCATTAAACCTTGCACTAGAGCATTATGAAGGAACGCTGATATTTGTCAGTCATGACCGTGAGTTTGTTTCTTCACTCGCTACCCGTGTGATAGAAATTAGTAACAATAAACTGATCGACTTCCAGGGCACTTATGAAGAATATCTGGCCAGCCAGGAGAACGGTGACAAAGCTGCCAGTTTTTAATGCAGCCTGTATTTGAAGAAATCGATTTTCAGCAAACCCCTCTCGGGGATATCAGTCTCAGGCGCAGATCCGAGCCCAGACTTGATAATATTATTATTTATGAAGTAAAACTTAACGAAGAATTCCTGATGTCCAGCCTCTTCACCGAGGCAGAAATTCAGTTATCAGTGTTAGCACTTAAAGAAGTGCAAAGCGTATTTGATGCTGATGAAAAACTGGATATTATAGTCGGCGGTTTAGGTCTGGGTTATACCGCAGCAGCCGTGCTGGAAAATACATCGGTCGCATCTTTAAATGTCATCGATGTCATGCAGTCAGTCATTGACTGGCATCAACAGGAATTAGTCCCGCTGGGTACAAATCTCATCAACGATAAACGTTGCAAACTCACTCATGCCAATTTCTACCAGTTGGCTGAATCAAAAAATACAGGTTTCAATAGTGAGCAACCAACACAGTTAGCTCATGCGGTGTTACTGGATATAGACCATTCACCTGAACATTTGCTCAACGAGCAAAATGCTGCATTTTATACAAAAGCCGGGCTTGAAAATTTAGCCGGGAAAATACACTCAAAAGGAATATTTGGGCTGTGGTCAAATGATTTGCCAAATCAGGCGTTCATTGAATTACTGAATTCAGTATTCAAATCTACCCAGGCACATATAATTAAATTCCCCAATCCCTATACCAATGAAGAGTCAGCAAATACAGTTTATTTGTGCAATACACATTAACTGACAGCGACTTTTGCAGAAACACTATCTGCTAATCTAGCGGTAGCAGAATGGTGAGTTTACATAGCAGTGTCAATTATTCAACGCCAAGTGCCACCTCAGGAATGACTTTCTAGTCTGTTATAATATAAAACGGATTGACTACTATAGATGTAACAATGGAGCGAATACTTCCACAGTGTACGGGCTTTGATTCATCTCGTGTCGAAATTCACCCAATGATTATGTTATAAATAACATCAATTCAACAAAAAAACAGTATTATGATTTTCCGACAACTCTTCGAACCCACCTCCAGCACCTATACTTATTTAATTGGCTGTGAAGAAACAGGTAACTGTGCATTAATTGATACCGTTGTAGATACGACAGAACGTGACATCGATGTCATAAGTAAACTGGGCTTAACGCTTAAATACACTATAGACACGCATATACACGCAGATCATTTAACTGCTGCTGTCAAATTAAAGGCCTTGGCGAACAGTAAAATAATTTATCCGGCAGTTTGCGAATTACCCTGTATGGATATCGGTGCCAAAGAAGGTGAAGTGATAAAAATCGGTAATATTTCACTGCACCCTCTTTTCACTCCCGGACACACTGATCATCATTTTGCTTATTTATTTGATAACGGAACACAACAAATGGTATTTACAGGCGATGCATTATTAATTGAAGCCTGTGGCCGGACTGATTTTCAGTCAGGGGATGCAGCAACCCTGTATAAAAGTATTCATGAAAAAATATTTTCACTTCCCGAAGATACACTGGTATATCCGGGACACGACTACTCAGGTCGACTGGTATCCAGTGTCCAGCAGGAAAAACAGCGTAATCCAAGATTAGGCGATAATAAGCCCATGGATGAGTTTGTTAAAATTATGGATGGCCTGGATCTCCCTTACCCGAAGAAGATTGATTTTGCTGTACCAGGCAATGAAGACTGTGGAGTATGCCCGGATAATACACCTGAAGAATTACGTGCACCTTGTGAAATACATGACCAGGGATAACACCTACCCTGTTTTGCGCCGCCTGTTAACGTGCTGTATGTAACCCAGTTTATTATGGTTGGCATATCGGGTAAAACGCATTTTAATTTCTTTCACGGCAAGCGTACGCTCACGTGTTCTTCCACCACGTATCGCATCAATCAAGGCCAGCAGTTCATATAATTCGGGATCAACACGTACTGCATCAGGCACTGATGGATACAGGGGTCTGAATGCAATGCCCTGAACTTTGCCATTGGCATCCGGCCATACGGGTGGACTGGAATCATCACATATGATTCTGTCGCAAAGTGGTTTGGCAGCATAGGAAGTTGGAATTCCCATACATAAATCACCACGTTCTGCGGCAAAGGCATATTTCAAACCATAAACAATGAATTCTTCGAGATTTTTGGCATCCGGCATGATGGTTTCGCCTTTATCCATCATCAATCCTGCGCTGTACGCTCTTTTCATCGCGGCATGAATTTCAGACGAACTCATACTGAGTTCCATGGCCAGTCGACTATAAACCCAGTTCATGTCTCCTTGAGCGACAAGTTTGAGCAGTATCAGTATATCCTGTGGTTTCAGATTCATAATGCATTCGTTGTTCGCGATTAGCGAACACTAAATACTGAATTTTAGGAAAATTCAATCTATGAACAGGTTAAGCCGGCAAGAAAACCTACAAGTGGATGCATTTTTATAGGAAACTGTAAAATTAATATCGCATATCAAACTCAATAGATACCTGCAGAATAGTTACATTATGGATCCGATTACTCAGGGCGCACTAGGTGCCAGTTTGCCACAATCCTTTGTCAATAAATCTCAGGTTATGATTGCTGGGATATTAGGTTTTTTATCTGGCATGGCGCCGGATCTGGATGTTTTTATACGTTCAGAGACAGATCCATTACTGTTTCTGGAGTTTCATAGACAGTTTACTCATTCGCTATTCTTTATTCCCATTGGCGGATTGATATGCGCAATATTTTTTTATTTTCTTTTTTGTCGGCGAACAACATTAACTTTTAAACAGACCTACCTGTATTGCACCTTAGGTTACGCAACACATGGCTTGCTTGACACATGTACCAGCTACGGCACGCAGTTATTGTGGCCATTCACTAGTCAGCGCTTTTCCTGGGACACAGTATCAATTATCGACCCGGTACTGACCCTGCCCTTATTGATGCTGGTGACTCTTGCAGCCATCAGGAAAAACTCCAAATATGCACTGGCAGGATTAATCTGGGTAATCAGTTATCAATGTATTGGGCTTTACCAGAACAATCGGGCAAGTGAAGCAGGTTGGCAACTGGCAATTGAGCGTGGACATGCCCCTATCAGATTGAGTGCAAAGCCGACATTGGGAAACCTGATCCTCTGGAAAGTCATTTATGAAGTGGAAGAAGGCTTTTATGTCGATGCCGTGAGAATCGGCCTGAAAACCAAAATCTATCAGGGTGAGTTTATAGCTAAACTTGATGTAATTCGGGATTTTCCCTGGCTGGATAATCGTTCCCAACAGGCTAAAGACCTGGAACGCTTTACCTGGTTTTCACAAGGCTATGTCTCAGTTGATCCTAAAAATCCTTTAAGAGTCATTGATACCCGTTATTCACTGTTGCCCAATGAGGCAAGAGGTTTATGGGGGATATGGATCACACCAGACGTACCCCGTGATCAACATGCCATGTATCGCACAGATAGAGAAGCAAGCTCAGTTAAACGTGAAACGTTTTTCAATATGTTATTTGATAGATAATCATGTCAGATACGCTCGTCATTCAGTCTCACCGCCAACCTCTACCCTATGCATGGATAGAAACGTGTATGACCAGTGTCAGGCAATGGGCAGAATCCAATGATTATTGTTATGAATTCATTGGTGACGAACTGTTTGACTACATATCACCGTCATTGTTAGCAAAAACACAAAACCAACGTGTGATTGCAACAGATTTAGCACGATTAAAATTACTGCAAAATAGATTATCCAGGAAACACCAGACAGTCGTATGGTGTGATGCAGACTTTTTGATTTTTGCACCAGAACGATTCAGTCTGCCAGAGCACTCCTATTCACTCGGGCGCGAGGTATGGATACAACCTGATAAAAATAATCCAGATAAACTGGTTGCCAAAACTAAAGTACACAATGCATTTATAATGTTTCGACAAGGCAATCATTTTTTAGATTTTTATACAGAGACTGCTGAACGTCTGCTTGAGTTAAATTGTGGCAATATTCCTCCACAATTTATTGGTCCCAAATTACTCACCGCCTTGCACAATATTGCTCATTGCCATGTTCTGGAAACAGCAGGAATGTTAAGCCCAGTGGTGATTAACGATATTGCAAACAAACGCGGCGATGCTCTGACTCTGTTTCAGAACAAGTCAAATGAGAAAATTGCTGCAGCGAATTTATGCAGCTCTTTGTTTGCGTGCGGAGATGTAACACAACAAACGATAGTACAATGCATTTGCAATATATCCGGGTGCTTTGCTTCCTGAATTTTCTGGTGAATAATAACTACTTAAAGAATTTACCCATCAGGTCATCAACCACGTTGCCGTCACCATCCTGATCAAGAAACGACATCAGCATGTTACTGACTCCAGACGATGATTGATTAGCCTGCCTGCTACCCAGTAGTGAGCCCAGCACTCCTCCCGAGCCTGACTGTTTGCTCATTCCACCCATGACCATGGTGGCCACTATCGGTAACATTTTCTTTAAAATACTGGAATCTATCCCTGTATTTTGTGAAGCATGAGCAGCGACCTGGCGGCTGACATCCTTGCTGCCAAGTAAATGACCAAGAATAGCATTGCCTTCAGATACGGTTGACGCATTTTCTAGCTGAGAAGGATTATCAAGATATTGACTGTGGTTGCCAGTATTGAGTGCTGTGACCAGAGAATCCAGCCCTCCCTGTTTTACATTTTTCTTCACGCCTCCAGCAAGTGCCGGAATGAGTTGTGCCAGGGCAGAGCTTGTCTGGCTATCACTCAAACCGAATTGATTGCCAAGTTGGTTGGTTACGTTACCGCCCTTTGCTTCTAGAATCGTTTTTAATAAATCCATAGTGTCATCCTTACATTGGAACTCTAATGTTTTATCTGGATCTTCTATAACTCTTGTACGGATTGTGAAGATATTTTTACGAATTAATATAAACTCATTTAACTCTGAACTGTCATAGAAAGATTGTTTATCAGTATCTCTGTGATAGCAATATGATTATAAACCGTTATCATTGACTTTTTATTATATAGACTCGTTTTAGGCTATGCTAGCAACATGAGCAAACTGATTTTTTATACCATCATCCTGTTGGTTTCAATGAAAGTAACATGGGCAAAGGACTGCACCAGTCGTGAAGTGGCTCTGATTATTGAAAACGATAGCTCCCTAACCCTGGGTGGTGGCACAGATCGTTATTATTCAAATGGCTTTGAGGCCTTAATTAAATGTCACACAGACCCTGACAGTGATGATTCCCGGTCGAATTTGGCATTACGTACATTAAGCTGGTTTGATGACAGTTCAAATTTTGTCAAAACGACTAAAGGATTCAAGATTGGCCAAAAAGTGTACACAAGCTCCGATCTGTCACTTACTGAAGAAGAAATAAACACTGACCGGGACAGACCCTATGCAGGATGGAGTTACGCAAGTTTTTTTTATGAAGCCGAAACATTTCAGGACAGATACCTGAAGCATGAATTTAGCATTGGATGTGTTGGCCCCTGTTCACAGGCAGACAATATTCAAACCGAATGGCATGAGTTTTTTGGGTTTGTCAGACCGGAAGGCTGGGACCTGCAAATCAGGAATCAGCTGGCACTACAGTACTTTCTTGAATATAAAACCAATCGATATGAAGTATTTCCGCACATATCATTACATCCAAGATATAAAGCATCACTGGGTACTATTTTAAATGATGTTTCTTTTGGTGGTGAATTCATTGTTGGAGACAAAAGTAATGAACAATACAACGACCCGGCACAAATATACAAAAAATGGGAATGGCAATTATTTTTGCATAATGACATTAAACTAGTTGCCTTTAACGCAACACTAGAAGGCTCACTTTTTAATAACAGCAGCCCACACACCGTTAGTCCATCAAGAGTTGTACTGGAAAATGGAATTGGCGTTAGACTTAACTACAACAACCAATACTTATTCGAATATCGTTTCATTGGTCGAAGTACAGAAAATGAAGAACAGGACTGGAAATTCTGGGATCACAAATATGGCAGCTTTGAATTTGGATTCGGGTTTTAATGGCCTCTAAAGATATCACTGCAGCCAACCCACAAGGCAAAGCATCACTTCGTACGCTTATTGATATAGATGCCAGCACCCCGCTACTCGTCAGAGAACGGAATATACCTCAATGGGTGTCTGATTACTTCACGTCGTTACTGGTATTGAGTGCAAAATTCAGTTTTAAACCGGTACTCAATAAAGAATATTATCTGTATTTTCACAGCAATGACTGGAAACTAAGCTTAATAGAGCCGCAGTTATGGAAAAACTGTCCTTATACTTATTTCGGCAAATGCAAAATGCACGAAGACAGAGTCTGGAGCCTGGAAGCTAAAGAAGACTGGCAAAATAGTACGCAACTAAAAGAAACCATCAAAAATATCAGAAAAGACTTTTTTGATTTGCTCAACACTGACATTCCTGTCGTGAATTCCCTGCCTTATTATTCCAGTACACTGAATTATCACCAGAGAGTCGCTGCAAATGGACTGGCCAGATCACTTAAACAATCTTTGCAGATGAAACTGGGGTTAGAGGCAGGTATGGCAGTAAGCGGAAAATGCATTGTTAAGCAGATGAAAAACAGCAGTCCAGAAATGATAAATTTCCTGGATAGGCAATAATTACATTACTTTAACGCTGGCGGGTGCATTGCAAGCCATTTCATATGAGTATCAGTATCCAGAGTACTAACCCTGTTAATATACCGATCATAGTTCTCAGTAAAAATCTTACTGTCAGACAAATTATCAAATAAAGTGATCATCTCTGAATAGTTATTAATATTGTTGTTGTAACAACAACGTAAATATTTTTTGATAACGTCATTTAAGCGCATATTTTTTTCTTCATAAAGTTGCTTGTCGACACTCAGAAAATATGCGGCACCACTCCAGTACAGACGAACAAATGCACCTGCTTGAAATACAATATCATTCAACTCAAGTACCGAGATATCATTATATTGGCGATAACGCTCTGCAGCATTAAATCGTTCATTCAACTTATAGATAACCTGCTTCCAGGTCCTGGTGTTATTCGCATACATGATCTGATATTGAAGATAGCTGGCAATACCTTCTGAAAACCATGTACCACTTTTTCCCAAATACGGGAATAACAAGTGCGCTAGTTCATGTGGGGCTGTCCAGTCACGGTTGAATACATCCATGGAATATTTCATGTTTACATGAAAGTGAGCGGAAGGTGTTGAACGTTTGTCTGTATTTGCCCATGGAACCGGACCGTTACCATCCGTTTTTCTGTAGAAATACACTTTATACTGATAAGGTAATTCACCATATAAAGTTTCCATTCCAGAAAACGAATGTTCAATCCATTCAATCAATTTTTGTTTTTCAGAACTGGAAAATTTATCATTCCATACCCACTGCATGCTTGCATGAGCTGATGAATTGATAAACAAAAATATAATCAAACTATAGACAAACTTATTCATATACAATTGACCAGTAACAACAAATTTGGTTCAGGCACATCCAACAACGCTGATGAATAAATATCTACTTTCCATATTGGTACTTATCAATATTACTATCGTGACTGTCTGTTACGCAAATGAAAGTGATGATGGCTACTTTAAGTTATTATCGGAAATTGAATCTATTCAAAAAAACCATAACATTGCCGGTGTGTCAGTAATTCTGGTTAACGAGCATGGCATCACGCATGAAAATTATTTCGGACTTGCTGATCGGACATCGAATACGAAAGTAACAGAAGACACTATATTACGTGTCGGTTCAATCACAAAGACAGTTACTGCATTAGCTGTGTTAAAGCTGATTGAACAAAATAAACTGGAATTGTCTTCGTTAATCTCAGATTACCTGGACCCTCTACCCTATGTGAATCGTTATAGTGACAGAGTAAAAATAACAGTAGCACAATTACTTGAACACACTGCAGGTTTTCAAGACCTCAGCAGCCATGAATTTGATTTCAAACAAAGCGGCTGGGCTCTTGAACAATCTTTTAATTATGATAAAAATTCAAGAATTACAAAATGGCTGCCAGGAGAATATTATTCCTATACAAATTCAGGTGCAGGCATAGTCTCAAAGGTCATTGAAGTCATAACAGGCAGGAAATTTGAAGATTATGTACAGACAGAAATTTTTGACCCGTTAAATTTAAACAGCGCAACATTCTTTCAAAATGAACTGACGGATCAATACCTGGCAACCGGTTACGACCGGGATGGAGTATCTGTTATTCCCTATTGGCATATGCTGTATCGAGCGTATGGCGCACTGAATATACGTGCGGATGAAATGGCATCAGTTGTCAGCATGTTAATCAATCATGGAAAATCTGTAAACGACAGGACAATCCTAACAAGATCATCGATCAATACTTTTGAACATCCTGCAACCAGTTTAGCTGCACGTCATGGGCTGACCTATGGATATGCTCCAGGTAATTACCAGTGGATAAGCAATAATGTGCTTTTTCATGGGCACGGCGGCGATGCTGATGGATACCTTAGCCGATATGGTTATACCAGAGAAAACAATCGAGGCTACTTTATAGCAATTAACAGTTATAACAACAAAGCTATCAAGGCAATGACAAAACATATAGAAATGTGGCTTACACGTGGCATAAAAGCAAAAGCATTGCCGCCAGTCCATAAATTAACTTTAAGGCAAATCAATCAAATAAGCGGTGACTATATCTCTGTAACTAATAGATTCGCATGGGATAATAAAGAAACCAGCGTGGCAAACATATTTATAAACGAGAATAAGCTATATATACGTTATAATTCCTCACCCGCATACGAACTTGTTCCAGTCAATCGAACTCATTTCAGAAGAAAAAATCAATCCCTGCCAACCATATCAATCGTTGAAAACAGCCGTGGAGATTTAATACTTCAGGGTGATATCGGAAACTTCAAGCGCAGAGATTAGTTCAAAAAGGACCTAACAATGCACTGCCAGCTGTCATGCGACACATTTATTGTACAGCACCAACATATAGCCATTTCCCTGCAACTCTCTGGAAATATGAATTTTCATGCAAAGTATTTTTGCTGCCTTTATCATCAACATAATAAGCCTTGAATTCGACGCTACCTTCATCACCTTTCTGGGTTTTATTCAGTATTTCAAGTTTGATCCATTCATGCGTTTTGTGTGAGAGCTCCTCTATTGATAAGTCACTATTCATCGCCGGATGCCATGTATTTAACAAATACTCCCCGAGCCCACCTATGGCATAAGCGCTATAACGTGACCTCATTAATTGTTCCGGCGTTCTTGCGTATTGACCACCCGAGTGAAAGCGCCCGCAACACTGCTTTAGTGGTTTGGCTTTACCGCAAGGACACGTATTTTCCATCGCTTATTGTTGAGTAATAGGTTCAATTATTTCTATCAAATCATCCAGCATTGCTTCAAGTATTTTTGTACCTTTTTCCTGACTTGCCAGCATTGGATTACCCATGCTACCTGTTGGGCAGTAATTTGGTTTATCAGGGTCATGCAGATTTAAAGGTCCATCATTTATATTTTGCAGTCCTTCCCGGGCCAGACTCATATCCACCAGACTTTCATCTATTGCCAGCATAATTGAAGTCTCAATTTCATCTGCGTGCCCACCCTGTCTTTGTTCCTCAATTTTTTCAATTGTCTTTTGGGTATGTTCTCCGGAATAAACATTAATTAACTTTATTCGCTGGCAGTGAGCAGACTGTAATAGACTTTGTTCTATTGGCTTGATTGTGCTGATACCTGTATTGATCAGAATAATTCTGTTATTGCCATGTCTGGCAATGCTTTCAATTATATCATGTACGCACTGAATGAAAGTCTCTTCAGAGATTGACCAGCTTCCAGGATAATCGACAAATGCCGGGTAGTAACCAAAGCTAATGGTCGGCCAGACAATGAGGGGAAAGCGTCGTGCAAGTTGCTCACAGAGCCATGCAGACTGTATGTAATCTGTGTTTAACGGCAGGTGCGGGCCATGCTCTTTACACGATGCTCCAACCGGTATAATACAGGTTAAATTCCGGTTGATAGCCTGTTGTATTTTCGGCCATGTGGAGGTTTCAGCAAATATTGAGTGATCTCGATTCACAGAAGGATAATAGACTCACTGCTTAAACAACCCTTGTTCATTAGAAATACCACAATCAGATCGAAAATATTAATTTTACAAAGTGCCATTGGAGAGCCCTGCTAAATAACCAGCGCATTAAAAAGTATTTATATAGCATGAAAAAGTTTATAGCTATTGCAGGAAGAATGCAAAAGAGTATCACTGTCTCTGAAAAGATCAGTCAGGCAGGTTATCTGGATCTACGAAATTGTGAGTAAATATTTGTCATTCACCGTAATAGAATGACACAAGAAAATCACTGAACTCAGAAAGCACACTGAATTCAGTTTGCCTATCTCGCAGTTTTTTACAGGCCCGGGTTATCCAGCGCTTCCATCAACTCTTCAAACTCGAGATCAGTAAGACATTCACTACTTTCCTCATCAAGCGCGTAGTTTAAATCTTCCAGAATATCGCTTATAGAGCTATCAGTTGGATCAGACATCACATCACCTCGTATAAATAATAGTGGTCTGATAGTGTTTTATTTAATTTTATACGAAAAATATGTGAAGACACTAACATAACAGTTAAAACACACTGTTTAATTTTAAGGTTCAGCCATCTTTGTGAAGTTGTTCTAATATATCTTTACCAGCTAATATGTTTTTAATTCCATTGGTTTTTGACACATAAATGTAACAATGCCTGTCATCAAGTCTGAGCAAAGTTAAACAATTGTTAAAATGCATGATGACAATGTGACCCAGTTCATATAATTCAACAGGTTCAAATACAAGTATAAATATTTCACAGGAATCATCACATTTATTAGTGATAAATTTGATAGCTTGTTGTATTGGCAGTCAATCAGAAAGAAAATCAGAGGAACGTATAGATGGACATTGAAAAGGTGCTTTATCACCTGAGAGAAGCAGACAGGGAATTGAATCGTCTAAGTGAGACAAATTCATTTGAGGTATATGGACATCAAGCTTATCTGGTTGCGATGTCACATGTATATGATTTTGTTAATTCAATAAAACCGACAGAAAGAAATGCCGTCATTAGAGATGACTATTAAATCATCTCTAATAGATACCCGCCTGCTTTAATCCCAGAGTGACTCACCTGTTTCAGGATTGTACATCTGATGCCAGATTTTTTTACGATTTTCAATCAATTCATCGATTGATGGCTCGTCATTCATTGCGCGTTTAATGGCAAGTTTGGTTGCTTCATAATTGGTACGATACAAATCTTTCTTGTCTGGATCAGGCAAACAGTCTGGTGCTATCCAGAGTAATACAATCATGCATAAGTCATTCACATCATCACGTGAAATAGTATTCTCAATCACCGAATCAAGAACAGCATCTGCTACGGCTGACTGAACGACTCCGCCAAAGAGATTGATATATTTAATATCTTTCATTGTCACTTTTGGCACAATTAATGTCGCTGGCTTAACCTGCTGGTTACAGGCACGAACAGCAAACATACGAGTATGTCCTTCCGTCTGCCCCATCAGGTTTGCAAAGGCCTGGCCGACTGGACCATCAACTCGCCCCAGCACAATTTCCGGCATGGCATCAGTGCCCTGATCATGACTTGCATAGACAGTGGCCTCTCCGGTTTTAAAAATCAGTGGATCTTTCATTCAGCTATTCCTTAAATAACGTGGTTTATGTGTCTGAAAATTATCATGCGGAATTTTCTAAAAATCAACATAAATTATCAGCTAAATTAATAACTTAGCAGCAGTTAAAATCATTGCTTTTCGACCGGATAATCTGTTATTTCACTTAACAGTTTACAAATAATACTATTGACAATATTTTCATGTTAAAGGGTTTTAAAATTAAGCCGATGCCTGTTTAAGACACAATAGAGAATAAGGCAGTGATTAAACCTAATTTCCCAAAAAATGAAGACAAACGCATTGCAGCACTGAAAGAGTTGAATGTATTAGATACTCCATCAGAAGAGCGATTTGATCGATTAACAAGAATGGCAAAAAACTCATTCGACGTTCCTATTTCATTAGTGAGTCTGGTTGACTCGCAACGACAATGGTTTAAATCATGTGTAGGCTTACCTGTGAGAGAAACAGCAAGAGACATTTCATTTTGCGGACATGCCATTTTGGGTGATGAACCATTTATTATTCCTGATACACATAATGACATAAGGTTTGCTGACAATCCGCTGGTGTTAAACGAACCTAACATTCGGTTTTATGCTGGCATCCCGTTAAAAGCAGCGACAGGAGAAATGCTGGGTACACTTTGTATAATAGATACTAAACCTCGCGTTTTAAATGCAACTCAGATTCAGGCGTTACAAGATCTGGCTTATCTGGCTGAGCGTGAAATTGCTATTACACAAATCACTACTTTTGATCATACAACCAACCTTTCAAATCGACGTGGTTTTATTGCGCTAGCAAGCCAAGGGCTTTCACTCTCACATAAACATGAAATTAAAGCGGGCCTGATCTGCCTTGATATAAATAATTTCAGCTCAATAAATGAAAAATACGGTGATTCCGTGGCTGACAAACTATTACTGGGGTTTGCAGATTCTTTAAAGAAGCATGCAATTGAACCAAATATTTGCGCCAGACTTAAGAAAGATGAATTCGTGACACTGCTATTTGATATAAGCTCTGAAAAATTAGACGACTATCTGAGTAGTATAACAAGGAGCTTCAATGACAAGGTAAAACAGACGGGACTCAATGTATCAGTGTCGTTTTCCTATGAAGTTGTTATGTACCAGCCAGAAAAACATCATATTATTGATGATCTGTTAAATGATGGTCAACGTGCGATGCAGGAGCAAAAGAAAAGTAAAATAGAAAAAATCAGAGATCAGATTAACTATTTGTCCGGCAAAATAGCGATAGGCAGGGACTAGCAGTCCAGGCTGTATAAATGACAAATCTCCAGACACACATCAATCACGTCATTATTTGATTATAAAGTCCCGCTTACAATAGCCCCAGGCAGGCAAATGGCTTGATCATGATCTATATCAATGTCATCTCACTATGTTTGATTAAAATTCACTATAGATAATCACACAGGTGCATTGAATGAACATCACTCAGAAGATAAAGCATATATTGCTGCTAATAGTAATATCTTACATCCCGCTGCAGTCATGCCTGGCAGAAGAACCCTATGACACCATAGAAGAAGGGAAACGTCAGTTCATGGACAACTGTTCTCTATGTCACGGCAACAGCGCTAAAGGCGATGGCGTATTTTCAAAACTGCTTACCATTGATACCCCGGATCTGACTCTGCTAAAGACAGACAACGGTGGGCATTTTCCATTTAAAGAGGTTTATCTTATGGTGGACGGTAGAGAAGAAGTTTTATTGCATGGCCCTCGATACATGCCGATCTGGGGAGACCGATTCAAATCATCAACCTGGATATCAGTGTCAGGAGACCATGCTGACACTCTGGTTCGTGGAAGTATTTTTGAACTACTCATGTATCTCGACTCAATACAACAAAATTAACCAGTATGTTAAGCGCAAATATTATTCATCTTGAAGCATTGAAGAGAAGTTATGCCCTGATAAAAAAACATGGAGATGAAATAGGCAAACAGACATATGAAAACATGTTTGAAAAGCACCCTGAGCTTAAATCCAAATTCAGGAACACATCATCTGTTCAGGGCAAAAAACTAATAGACGCAATTCTATTTTATTGTATTGAAGCTGATAATTATGAGCTTTTCTATCACAAACTTGACACTATTGCGCATGTCCATATACAGGCTGATATTAAAAACGAATACTACCCTTACATGAAAGAAGCATTTATAAACGCTATACAGAGTGTACTTGGTAACGCCGCCACAAAAGAACTGATTAACGCATGGCGTTACGGATTTGACAGTTTAAGCAACGAACTCATCCATGCAGAGAATCTGGTCAGAAAACATAAAGTCTAGCGCAGAAAATTCCACGCATAAAATTTTCGAAGAATTTTTTACAGGTTACTGTGGATTGTTTCCCACCCAGTCAAAATAACCAATTAACATTTCATCGCGTGTGCGTAGTCCAAAACGAACATCTACATTTGCATTCGGATTGTTTACATTTTCCTGACTGTTATCATACCAGCCACTAACATGTAACACCGAACCAGATTTGATCTGTACAGGTTTTTCTAACGGATAATAGAGTTGCCAGTTAGGATCAAATTTCGGCACGTTCAATAATGTCTCCCTGATGCCATTAGGCTGCACCAACTCATAGCGAAATGCACTTCCCCGCAAATGCATGTGCGGGAAAAAACCAATTATTTGACCATTGCTGTCGAATTCATATTCTGCCGTTTCCAGATGATCCGAATCGCCAGCCGGAATTTTCAAGTCAACCTCTGATGCTGCCAATGTTTGAACAACTTTGGCAGGTCGCTGTTTGGTGAACTGAAGACCAACACCTGGACGGTCTTTCGTTTCCAGACCATTTGTCTGATGATGTATCTGCAGAACGATACGCCACCCTTTTGGCAATAACTTTGCCATACCTTTCTGATAACTCGTCCCTGGTAACCCTGGCACATAACCACTAAAGTAACCGCGCAATGCCAGCATGTGCATCTGTTTACGACTCAGTGCCGTTCCCTGGGACACGCCCGGAAAGAATTTATCCTGCAGTTGTTCAGGCGGTAAAACAAACAAAATAATATGATGTGTATTCTGGGGCGCTTCTGTGGCTACCTCGATGGTATGCACCCATTTGTCTTCATCGAAATCAGTAGGAATACTGACATATTTGTAAGCGACATCACCGTCGGCAGGAATGATCAACGTCTGAGGACTCTTCAGCACCACATCCGGTTCACCATATTGCCAGCCGGATGACCACAAATATTCAGGAGCAGCATCGTTTTCATCACCTTCTGGTGCACCCGCATCTATCCAGTCAATGATTAACTGACGATCACTTTGAGAAAGATAACGTTCACCTAACCAGCGTTCACCATGTTCAACATTGGACCACGGCGGCATAATTTTATTATCCAGCACATAACGAATCATCGCTTTACGATCATTCACCTGCTGATATGTTTCCAGTGGAAATGGTCCCGCCTGACCAGGCCGGTGACACAACTGACACTTGCTGGCAAACAGTCGGGATACCTGCTTATGCCAGGTTGTTGAGTCAGGTGCACTGCTTATTAATTCTGTTTCAATAATACATCCCGGTGCATTTGTTGAAGGGATGCTGACCTCCATACCTGCATTCAGCGCATATAAGGCATCTTCCAGAAAATGTTCCTGTGCACTGGTACGGCTGAATCCAATTCCAAATTGATCATTAATGGCACCTCGATAACGCAGCCGTGATTCCTCATCAAAAAGATATACTTCACTACTTGTGTGTACGCCCAGCCATTGACTAAGTCTGGCATCTGTATCCAGTAAATAATGGCCATCAAGTTGATGACGGGACTGATCTTTGATTGCTGTTTCCATGCTTGCCATGTTCCCGCTAAGCAGAAATACGAGACCCAGGTTATTCTTTTGAAGCTGTCTTAAGTAAGATGAATATTTGCGCGATACAGGACAGTCAGGGTCACGTACGGCAATAATAAAAGGCTTTCCCTGAAACGCGGCTGGCAATTCAATTGTGCCTTTGTCCGTGACATAGGTACCCGCTGGTAATGCCTGTTTTAGTGGTGCATACACACTATTGTTTTCATAGGCATGTCTTTGAAGTGAGCTGTTATCAGATAAAACATAAGCGGGCATGAAGACCCATATCAGGAAGATGATTTTTAAACGCATAAATCTTTCTCTTCACATTCCATAATCAGTGTCAGTAAAGCCAGTGCTCTGTACATGGCGCGAAGTGATCTCATAAAGTGATCCAGACCTATCTCCAGTACTGTTGTTTTATCTGGCACCAGCATTTCATGGATCAGTGCTGCACCGTCATTGGGGCCAAATTTGGCCAGACTGTTAAAACTATATTCTGCATGCTGGCTGAGATCACTGGCAAACGGCAATGCAGCATAATTGACAATGACCACATCCCGGGGGAGTTTCAGTTCAGACAGGCGTGCTTTTGCGGTTTTCGTATCCAGGCTTAATATTGCATCCAGAGGCGTCTCTGGAGAGAACCCAATGGATCTCAGCCATTGTTCCGGTCTTGCCTGTTCATTATCGATCAGTGTACTGCCGGCAATAATTCCACCAATGTTCAACCACCCTTTTACATGCTGAGTTTGCTGTTCACTCAACACGGCACCTAGAGCATAAAGAGTATCCGCACCCCCCTTGCTTACACTGATTAATACAATAGATTTATCCAGCGCCTTGGCATTGTTAATGGCATCAGAGATGAGTTTGCCATTGTCTTCTACACTTCCATGCTCATTGGTTTCAATCAAAGTAGACTGCAACCCGTACGACGCCAGCACCTTTCGCTGAAATGATAAATCAGCGCCTGTATCGGTACGTGTTTTCCAATGCCAGCCGGGAATTAACAGGGCATGATGTTTTTCAAATACTTTTCGAATATGTGCTTTTGATAAATCTGAATTAAGCGTCCTGCTTAACTTGAACGATTCATTCTGCCAGCGCCTGTTATTTGGTTGGTTTAATAAAGCCTGTGCATAAACTATACTGGCAAAATCGGTTGACCCCTGACTGACAAGATTTTGCAGTTGTAGCGGGTCTGGCACACCTTCGAATTGTGTCATCAGTGATAAACGACGCTGCCTTAGCAAAGCAGGCTCTTCTTCAGAAGCAGCCAGCGCATATTTGGCTATTTCAGAGTCCATATTGGCGCGAACAGGCTCTCCTGCGATTTCACCTTCCGCATACAATGGCCCTTTTGTCACACTACATGCTGTCAGAATCAGGTTGATGAGCAATAGACAGAATGAAGTTTTTTTCATTGTATAAATACAGAGCATAAAATGATCAAATATTACAGCGTCATACAGAAATTTAATCAATATGAATTTAAAGGAGCGTAATTATCCCACTCGATCAGTTAGACTTTGCTCCCGGTAATTGGCTCAATAATATAAATTATTTTGTGATTGTACACTTTATAGCACGTCACTCATAACACTCGAAAACGAATGATTGGATTACATGAAGTTTCCCTGCACCGTGGGCAGAAAATACTTTTAGAGAAAGCAGAGCTTCTCATACATGCCGGCCAGCGCGTCGGTGTGATTGGTGCCAATGGCACAGGCAAATCCAGTCTGTTCCAGTTATTTCTGAAACAACTGCACTCAGACCATGGTGAGGTCATACTGCCGAAACAGTTACGTATCAGTCATATGGCACAGGAAATTGTGCACAGTGATCGTACAGCACTCGACTATGTGCTGGATGGTGATAGCGAATTACGAGCAATTGAAGCCGACATTGCCACGGCTGAAAAAAATGGTGATAACACCGCATTAGCTCGCGCACATGAAAAACTGGATAATATTGATGCCTATTCAGCACCCAGTCGAGCACAACAGTTATTGTATGGCCTCGGTTTCAAAGCCGATGATCATCAGTTTCCTGTGAATACATTTTCCGGTGGCTGGCGCATTCGTCTGAACCTGGCACAGGCACTTATGCGTCCATCAGATTTAATGCTGCTGGATGAACCAACTAACCACCTGGATCTGGATGCAACAGTATGGCTGGAACAGTGGTTAATACGTTATCAGGGAACATTATTGCTGATCTCGCATGATCGTGATTTTCTGAATTCTGTGGCAACCCATATTGCACGCATACATCACTGTCAGATCAACCTTTATAAAGGAAACTATACGGCTTATGAGCGTCAACATGCTGAACGCATGGCGCAGCAACAGGCAAATTATGAAAAACAGCAGACTGAGCGTGCTCATCTGCAAAAATATATTGACCGCTTCAAAGCCCAGGCCACCAAAGCCAAACAGGCACAGAGTCGAATAAAAGCGTTAGCGCGCATGGAAGATATTGCACCTGCACATATTGATTCACCATTCCATTTCAGCTTTAGCGAACCGCCCAAGCCTTCAAACCCACTGCTCTACCTGGAAGAAGCAACACTGGGCTATGACGAAAAAGAAATATTAACGCATGTGAATATGAGTATTGTGCCAGGAAGCCGTATCGGCCTGCTAGGCCCTAATGGTGCTGGTAAATCGACACTCATCAAAACACTCGTTGGTGACATACCATTACAGGGAGGAGTACGTCATACCGGAGATAACGTGCAAATTGGTTATTTTGCACAGCACCAGTTAGAAGCACTGGATCTTTCCGACACACCCATGAATCATATCCAGCGACTGTCTCCCACTGTTAGTGAACAAACGATACGAAATTTTCTGGGTGGCTTTAATTTTCATGACACGGCCATGGAGACATGCAAACACTTTTCCGGCGGAGAAAAAGCACGCCTGGCACTGGCCATTGTAGTATGGGAAAAACCCAATCTTCTTATTATGGATGAGCCCACCAATCATCTGGACCTTGAGATGTGTCATGCACTGACAATGGCACTACAGAGCTTTTCCGGTGCGATGATATTAGTCTCCCATGACAGACACCTGCTGCGTAATAGTGTGGATGAATTTTTACTGGTGGCTGAAGGCAAAGTACAGAATTTCAATGGTGATCTGGACGAATATCAGCAATGGATAGTCAAGAAAAATCGCATTAACAACACTGATGATTCAGAAAGCCTGCCCTCCTCACCAAAACCGGACCGTAAAGAACAACGTCGACAGGCTGCCGAATTACGACAGCAACTCAAACCTATCACCAGTAAAATATCAAAAATTGAAGCGGCAATAGCTAAAAATGAAAAAGAATTAAGCGCCATAGAAGCCATGCTGCTGGACACAAACATGTATGCAGATGAAAACAAAAAACAGTTACAGGAAATTTTGCAAAAACAAGGTGCTTTGCAACAGCAAAATAACAAGAATGAAGAAGAATGGATGTTACTGGAAGAAGAGCTGGAATCTTTAAAACAGACGATGTAAATAATCCAGAGTTTTACTCTCGTGAAGGCTTCGGCCTGACAGAGAATAAGCTTTTATCCTCTTCATGACTGCCCTATAATTTTAGCCTTTAATAAAACGAATTAGAAAATGGCGAAAACATCCATTGGGCTTGAAAGTAATATCACTGCATTTTTATCCTATCTGCTGGGATGGATCAGTGGGCTAATCATTATTCTGATAGAAAAAGACGATCAGTTTGTCAGATTTCACGCCATGCAATCTATAGTCACGTTTGGTTCGCTAACATTATTAAGTATTGCCTTTGGTTCCCTGTTTTTTGTATTTGGTGTGCTTGTCGGGCTTATTAATATTATCAGTCTCGTACTGTGGATTCTGTTAATGGTGAAAGCGTATCAGGGAGTGAAGTTCAAACTTCCCATTGTGGGTGATATCGCCGAATCATGGATGACTAAAATCTGAGATAAATATTAACTTTACTGACAAAAGCAACCACTGAACACGGTTCAGCTTTATCGCTACACTGCCCCTTTATAAAGAGTTACTTGCCGACTGTTTCACCCGTAAACCACCGTTGCTGCTTCAGGTTCCAGTGGGCTCTTTCAATGAGATACTGGGATGGTTTAGCCGGGTTATATTTCAAAGGGCTGGGCAAACTGGACGCCAGTAAAGCAGACTGCATAGGCGTTAAGTGGGCTGCTGTATTGCCAAAGTGATACTGGCTTGCTGCTTCCAGTCCAAACACACCCTCACCCCATTCAGCAATGTTCAGGTACACTTCCAGAATACGTTGTTTACTCCACATCAACTCTATTAGTACCGTAAACCATACTTCCAGCCCTTTCCTGATCCAGCTTCTTCCCGTCCACAAGTAAACATTACGTGCGACCTGCTGGCTAATAGTACTGGCACCGCGCAATTTCTTGCCACTGCCCAGTGACTTCAGTGAGTCTATTATCGAGGAAAAATCAAACCCATGATGCACAACAAACAACTGGTCTTCTGACGCCATCACAGCAGAAGCAGCGTGCTTTGGAATTTGCCCCCAGTTCAACCATTGTTGCTGTATTGTAAAATGATCACTCTGTGCATATAACATGCGATCCAGCATTACCATGGTCATCGGTGGATTTACCCAGCGCAGAGGCAACACGACAATAACGCTTAAGACGATAAAGACGAGTACAAACCAAACCGTATATTTAACAAGTCGCCGAAAAATTGTTTTCACCAGAAAATATATTTAAACCATTAGCCATCTATCGCGAGTAATTCTACATCAAAGACCAGCGTTGAACCTGGTGGAATAGGCCCCGCTGCACGCTCTCCATAAGCCAGATCAGCAGGAATAAAGAAACGCACCTTTTCTCCCACTGTCATTAATTGCACGCCCTCTGTCCAGCCCTTGATTACCTGATTCAAACCAAAAGAAATAGGCTTGCCACGCGCAACAGAACTATCAAACACCGTACCATCAAGTAATTTACCTTCGTAATGGACAGTTACCTTGCTCACAGAAGTGGGATGCACCGCCCCTGTTCCTTCCTGTAATACTTTATATTGCAACCCGGATGCTGTAGTCACCACACCTTCTTTTGATGAATTTTCCAGCATAAACGCACTACCTGCCTGTTTATTCTCAGCGATTTGCTCAGGGCTGGCTGAAGAGACAAAAGTACGGTAGATAAAAAATGCTAGCAGTAGAAAGACAACAGTGAAGAATATAATTTTAGACATGATAGTTTTTAAGTGAGGAAAAATAGAATTATATTTTAGATATAAATAAATGTGGTTAGTTCTGTATTATCCCCCATGAAATGCCCCACATAGCGACTCTACCTGTTGGTAACCAGGCGATTACATTGAACATAATAAATCCATTGGATTTACATGTCGATGAATTTAGTAATACGGCTGTGTTAGCGCCGTTTGAGGTGCGGCAGATTGATAGTTAAGTAAAAATTGAGGTCAGTCTGACCCTGCTTAATTCATGGTTTGCACAGAGTGACACGTTGGCTGAATGGTAAAACCCTTAATTGGTAGTTCGCTTATTCATAAACCAGCCAAATAAGCCTCCACTCACAAACATAATCAGTGAATAAGTCACAGCAGGAATCATCATAACATCATTACCGATTAATGTGCCGGCAACAACCAAAGCCAAAGTTCCATTTTGAATACCAACTTCAAAGCCTATCGCAATAGACTGAGGATGTGAAAGCCTGGTTAATTTTGCGAGCTGGTAGCCCAATAGCAATGCAACGACATTTAGCACTAACGTGGCTAAACCCGCTTGTGCGAAAAAGGTCGCCATGTTGGCAGAATTTTTTAACACAATAAGTACAATAATAAACATCAAAAATATAATAGACAGCCATTTAAATATGGGCTCTATTTTTCTTGCAAACTTCTCCCAGCGAGACAACACAAACATGCCCAGTGCAACTGGAATAACAGTAATCACCAGCAGTTGCACAATGGTTTTAGCAATCGGTAAACTGAATACTGTGTTGCTATCCATAAAATAATTCATGCTTGCATAAGTAACAATGGGAATACTAAAAGGTGTTATTAAACTCGCCAATGCTGTTAAGGTGATGGATAAAGATACATCGCCTTTAGACAAATAAGTGAACATATTCGAGGTTGCGCCACCTGGCGCTAAAGCAATAATAATCAGACCCACAGCAATTTCAGGTGGAAGGTTAAATACTATCGCAACAGTAAATGCAATAGCCGGGAGTAAAAGCATTTGCGCGCTAAGACCAATAGCCACCACTTTGGGTGAGTTAACTATATTTCTGAAATTTAAAGGCCTTAAAGAAAGACCAATGCCAAACATGATCAAGAAAAGCGCGGCCGGAAGAATAACTTTTGTAAGTAAATCAGCTTGCATGGTTTATTTTTTAGTTAGAGAAGAAATACCGTACCAGTTACTACGTTATTATTGATTTGAGTTTAAATAATTTTAACGTAATTCTGCAAATAGAGATTGTTACTTATATTCAATCATAAAATATGGTGATGGGCCGAAGTTACACTATATTTATTTCATACAAAATAACAATAGCTTGAATTTACTCACGTTATAATACTATACACATACCTCCATTTAAACCACCAAGCCAAACCACTTCACCTACCAATGCGATTATCAGTACTACATAGCTAGTAGGAATATTTAATAGCGTAGTTATCATTTACTCAGAGACAATACACAATTTTAGTCGTATACAGTTGTTTGTTCCCTATATGATAGCTAGAAGTCAGATATTAGACCAAGTAACTCTTCACTTATATCAGACCAATGAGCAGCTAAGTTTACCGTGCATATTCGAACTTTGTGGCCGTGGAGTATATAGTCAAGTCGTAAATTTTGGTTGACCACCGGATATAGCAACATGCCCTCTGCTTCTGAATCTGCTCCACTTCTTTGCTCCAGATTTTTTAAATATGCGAATAATTGGTAAAGGTTTGCAGATCTTATGCGCTTTGAATCGTAATATCGAGTCAATGTCTCCTGATAATACTTTGCATCAATGATCAGAGTTTTTTCAGAATTTCTAACTGAAATATCAGTCTCCATAGTAGGCAAATACATTAAGTTACTAGGTTCGCTACCTTCAGAAAACCATGTAATTCGCTCTTTTTTTACCGATAAATCTGGACGTTCGGTGCGATAAAAATTTGATAAAAATTCTTCATAGACATGCGCCATTCTTTTCTCGTCTCTCAAAAAGTCACGAAAACGATAACTACCATCACGCTCATCAATTAATAGAGAATCGGATATAATTTCGCAGATACTTAATAAAAATCGATAATAACGGGCACGGCTATGAAGCTGAAGCTTGCGAAACAAACTTCTGCTCAAGGTCGGACAGTCAATACCTTGTAGCTCACGATATAAAGTAGCTAATTGCCTACGCAAGTCTCCGTCTATATTTTTAACACGTGAAAGATGCAACAAACTTGATTTTATAATTTGATTAGCCAATGTATTAGTACTTAGCTCATCAAATTCACAATGCGCCAGACCTTGCGCCGTAAGTACACGGCGTGCGGTAGTTGTAGTATCTATTCTACCTCTAATCCCCGGGATAGTTTCTGAGCGGACTTGGTAACCCTGCTCTAGTCCACGTCTTATTAAATGGCGAGTGCCGCGAATTAAAATGAAAGCGAATAAATCGATTTGTCTTGTCGAATCTATTCCAGATACATCAACAATATCTGCTTCAGCTAAACGATTCCAAGAGTAGCAAAGTAGATAGTAGATGTTCTGTATGGGGATAACCGGTTCCATAGAACTTACGCAAGAAGCTCATCAACAATGGAGCGCACCGTAGTAGGGTCATCGAACCAGTATTCTCGAATAAGCGGTTCTATTTCGAACCGAATAATTCGAGAATACCATTCATTGTCATAAACTCCAGTATCCGACTTACTGCAAAAAAAACTATGCCCTATACAAAAACCTGGGCCTAAATTAGCCACATCACTAGAAATACGCGCATTTAAAGCATCCAGCTTACTAACTATCATTGCCAAAATAGCTTCGTCCGCCCCTTTCTCTATCATATGCCTAGCGAATCCTTCGCTCTTAAATTCAGGGTTTAGATTGACAAAAGCAAAACGTCTGCGCAATGCATAGTCAACCATTGATAACGAACGATCGGCAGTATTCATTAGACCGATTAGATATACATTTTCTGGAACATAGAATCGTTCCCCTAAATCCTTACTATAAGTCAAAGGTACTTGCCAGGTATCACCGCGTTTATCGGCTTCAATTAATAACATCAACTCGCCAAAGATCTTGCTAAGATTGCCCCGATTGATTTCATCGATGATGAACATATATGGATTGAGAGAATCCTTAGCTGCCTTCGAGCAAAATTGGTGGAATAAACCATTTTTAAGCTCAAATCCAGCGTCGCTAGGTCTATAACCCTGTACAAAGTCTTCATATGCATACGACTGGTGAAACTGAATCATCTCAACTCTGTTTCTATCTTTTTTTCCCATAAGGGCATATGCAAGTCGTTTAGCAATGAAAGACTTCCCAACACCAGGTGGACCTTGAAGCACAATATTTTTCTTATTACGGAGCAGTGACAAAATATTTTCTATTTCATTTTTATCTAAAAAAACATCAGAAGTAATAGAATTAATATCAAAAGACTCAAATTCACCCTGTTTTTGAATGCTTACGTCATAGGTAGGCTGACTAGGTTCTTGAACTTGATTGATTGGTTCACCTAACAAAGACATATATTCTTCTATGAGTTCGTCCAAATCAGCATCTACTTGCTCTTTCTCTAATTCATCCGAAAGATCGTATACTGCGTGAACATAAGACTCACCATAACGAATAGCTGTTTTCTTGAACTCCGATTGAAAATACTGTTCTACAGTCTGATCTTCTTCGCCTACCTCCCAGTTAATAAGCGGTTTGTTCGTAGCACTTACACCTTTTGCTAAAATTAATATACGATTAGCTCGGTAATAGAGATAAACCGGATAAATTCCTTTCGTAGGTGTTTGACTAGTTCCCAACAAACCTATCCATGGCACATGGGCTTGATTTCCTGCACCAAAACTAACACGCATAGTGAGACCTGCATGAGTTCCCGGATATTCTTTAGTATGCAAATCTTCAGTATGCGCCTGTTCCAAGAAAGTTAATAATGTGGTGTAGATTGACTGTTCTTCTGTAGCGTCTTTTGACTTTGTCGTGTTTTGCCAAAAAGCCCGTAATGGAGAAACATACCAATCCAGCTTTAAAGTTTGGTAAGATGCCTCTTGTTGCTTACGAATGTCAGCCAAACGTTGATCAATCTGAAAAGATGATAACTCTTTAATATCTTGTTTTCCCAAAGCGGAAAAACTTTTTAAGACTTTCACTCTATCACTACTACCAAAAATACGTTCAAATTGATCTGGAAATAGTAGATAAAGCAACATATGACGAAATTGGCGGTGTTCGTTATCAGGAATAATTTCACACCACTTTGCAAGAGAATTTCCATCTTCAAGAAGCCTTACTCGCTCTGATTGCGGCAAACCAAAATAATTCTTGAGAAGTAGCACGAAATAAACCAATTCTTTCCAACGTAAGTTGTTATAGGCAACACCTGCACTACCAATTCCGGCTAAAGCCAGATCTCCAATTAGTGCTTCATCATTAGGTAGGTTTTTCCCTGCCCAGGATAAAATTACCTCAACATTTTGCCTTTTCTTCTTCGGATTAATATTACTAGAACAGAGCAACATTACCCACATCATCTCTGCACACAAAATTTTTGCACTATCTGGCACAGATTCTAATTGCTTCTCTAATTTTTGAAGAAAATTACCTTCTCCCCAATCCAAATTGTTTACATAGGAATCTACAAGGTGCTCGACATTGTCAGCAGTCCACACGTTCCCAAAACCAAAAATAGATTGCCCTTCAATTAAGCTGTGCTGACACCATGCTTGAGCAGCCTCTTGTACGTCGTCAAAACCTTTTGGACAGTAGGCGGCCTGACCTAAG
>TARA_R110002049_G_scaffold293863_1_pt1 | contig 232154 bp, 236 predicted proteins | sample TARA_R110002049 | Tara Oceans TARA_R110002049 (sample SAMEA4396941) | marine metagenome | biome: Polar Biome; feature: [SRF] surface water layer (ENVO:00010504); material: water (ENVO:00002006), including particulate matter (ENVO:01000060) such as... | depth 5 m
GCCGCATTGTGCTGGGTCATCTCATCCATCTGCCGCACGGCAACACTGACCTCTTCAATCGAGGACGCCTGCTCCTTGCTGTCTCGGGCAATACCTTCCATCACCAGACTGTTCTCACGAATGCCTTCAAGGATCGCCTCGAGCTTGCCAGCGGCATCGGCCACCAGCTTGGTTCCCCCGGAAACCTCGCTGGCGCTCTGTTCGACCAGCAACTTCACATCAGCCGAAGCCGAGGCCGCAGACTGCGCCAGACGGCGCACTTCAACGGCCACCACGGCAAAGCCCTTGCCGGCGTCGCCAGCCCGTGTCGCTTCAACCGAGGCGTTGAGCGCCAGCAGATTGGTCTGGAAGGCAATGTCGTCGATCATGCCGATAATGTTGGAGATCTTGCCCGACGAACTGGTGATCTTTTCCATCGCGCCGGTTGCCTGGCTCATCACATCGCCGCCTTCCTGAGCGGTGCGCGACACACCCCGCGATTTGATACTGGCCGCCTCAGCATTCTGGGCATTGCGCAAGACGGTGCTGGCAAGCTGCTCCATGGCCGCCGAGGTTTCCTCGATGGTGGCAGCCTGCTTGGTCGTGCGCTCGCTCAGATCATTGGCCCCACCCAGAATTTCGCTGGTGGCAACGCGAATGGAACGCGAGGTTTCGCGCAACTGCCCGACAATGTCGGCAAACCGGGTCACGGTGCTGTTGAGCGCGTGGCGCAATTCCTCGAACTCGGCCTCAAAGGCGGTATCAATGCGCTGCGTCAGGTCACCATCTGCCAGAGCCAGCAGCGCGGCCCCCACAGCAGCAACAGCCTGTTTGCGCGCTGTCACGTCGGTAGCGAATTGAACCACCTTGTAGGGCGCTCCATCCAGTCCCAAAATGGGTGTGAATGTGCTTTGTATCCACACTTCGCGTCCATCGCGCGTGCGGCGGCGATATTCGCCTGATTTGAATGTACCCCCGGCAAGGTCGGCCCAGAACTGGCGATAGCCGGGATCAGATGCGCTGGCATCAAACAGCAATTGCGCATTGGGCTTGCCCACGATCTGCTCGGCGGAATACCCCAATAGCTGGAGAAACCGATCATTGGCCGTGATCAGTTCGCCCCGCAGGGTAAACTCTGCAACCAGTTGCGACATGGAAATGGCGTTGAGCTGGCCGGTGTGATCCGCCGCCTCTTCGAGATGACGATTGGTCTCGGCGCCCAGCTGCGCGATGCGCTGGGAATTGGTGCGAAACACTTCCACGGCCCGCGCCATGGTGCCGATCTCATTGCCATTGCGGGTATAGGGCACCTCGGTTTCAAGCGCACCGTCTGCAATGGCGGTCATGGCCATCGACAATTGCGGAATAGGCCGTGTCAGTGCCCGTGACAGGAGAAGCGCCACAATACCGATGACCAGCAGTGCCAGGCCACCCACAATGGCCAGCATCGTCATGCTCTGTCCAACGACCGCTTCGATCGGTGCGCGCTCAACAGCAACAAACAACGCGCCGATCACCGTGCCGTCCGCCATCGCAATGGGCTGGTAGCGTGTAGCGTATTGAACCCCGTTAATGGTCTCGTTGGCCCGCACGGTCTGGTTGGCCATCATCGATCTGAACAACTCGGTGCCCGCCATGATGGGGCGTTCCAGCAGCCGTTCTTCGGCACCTGCCATCAGGCTGGTTGTACCGACCAGAAAATCGGGGCCGACCTCGGCATCAAAGACATAGATCGCGGCCTGCTGCGCGGTAACGTCCGAGATGGTGTCGATCACCCCATGATTGCGGAAACGCGGCATCGATCGCATGGTCAGCCCGGCAACATTGCCCTGCTCATCGGGGACCACTTCCAGACTGGGCAGGTTGACCCGCAGGATTTCCGAGGTGATCCGCGTGGCGCTGGACAGCGCATTGGCCACATCAGTACTGGCCGTGCCCGACAGGCTGACAAACAGCCCCGCCACCACAGCCGCGATGGCTATGGTGATTGAGCCGATTGCCATGGCCGCAATCGCGAAGGTCAGGCGGATATTGCCCAGCAGGATAGCCATTATGATTTCTCCGAGAACGGGGCGCAGCAGCGCCAGCCTCTAACAATGTGTCGACCGCAATGATCGCGACACTGGCGCGGGAAACTTAATGGACCGTTGATGTCATGCGAACATCATGGGCAATTTGGCCGGATGCCGCACAATTAAGCATAATTCCTGGGTAATGCCTGGTATCGCCCAATAAATGCGCAAAGAAAAACGCCCACAGAACGGGTCCGTGGGCGTCTTTGAAATCTTGCAGTCAATGCGATCCTAGTGGACGTGGCCACCATTGATCTGGCCTGCCTCGATGGCCAGATTGGCCAGCGCGCTCACCACTTCCTGGGCATAGGACTGCTCTTCAGGCGTCTTGGCTGTTGCCAGTTCCGCCTCGGCAGCCTTGATCTGCTCAGCCAGTTCGGCGTGATCAAACTCGACAATCGGGGACGACTGCTCTGCCAGGATGGTCAGGCCATCTGCCGACACGTCGGCAAAGCCGCCCTTGACGAAAAAGATCTCGTCGCGACCGTTCAGGCCATTCACGGTGATGAAACCACGACGCAGCGTCGTCATGAACGGCGCATGGTCGTTCATCACGGTGAGGTAGCCTTCGCTGCCCGGCACGGTGACCGAAGTCACCACTTCCGACAGCACCAGACGCTCGGGCGACACGATCTCGATCTTGAGGCCTTCAGCCATTGTTTTGGTCCCTTAACGGAAGGTCAGGCTCGCCGCGTGCGGCAAGCCCGAAGAATTCACTAGGCTGCCTGGGCAGCCAGCTTCTGGGCCTTCTTGACGGCATCTTCAATGGTGCCGACCATGTAGAAGGCGCCTTCTGGCAGGTGATCGTACTCGCCAGCCACCAGGCCCTTGAAGCCCTTGATGGTGTCTTCAAGCGACACGAAGACGCCTGGCGTACCGGTGAACACTTCAGCCACGTCGAAGGGCTGGCTCATGAAGCGCTCAACCTTGCGGGCGCGGGCCACGACCAGCTTGTCTTCTTCCGACAGCTCGTCCATGCCCAGAATCGCGATGATATCCTGCAGCGCCTTGTACTTCTGCAGCACTTCCTGAACGCGACGGGCAACCTGATAGTGCTCGTCGCCAACCACCAGAGGATCGAGAATACGCGAGTTCGATGCCAGTGGATCCACGGCAGGGTAGATACCCTTTTCCGAGATCGCACGGTTCAGCACGGTCACAGCGTCAAAGTGGGCAAACGAGGTTGCTGGTGCCGGATCGGTCAAATCGTCGGCGGGCACGTACACGGCCTGAACCGAGGTGATCGAACCCTTGTTGGTGGTCGTGATGCGCTCCTGCATCTGACCCATGTCGGTGGCCAGTGTAGGCTGATAGCCCACAGCCGAAGGAATACGACCCAGCAGAGCCGACATTTCAGCGCCAGCCTGGGTAAAGCGGAAGATGTTGTCCACGAAGAACAGCACGTCCTGGCCCTTGTCGCGGAAGTCTTCCGCAATGGTCAGACCGGTCAGTGCCACACGGGCACGGGCACCAGGAGGCTCGTTCATCTGACCGAACACCAGAGCGCACTTGGAACCGGCGGCAGAACCGCCGTTTTCGGCCGGGTTCTTGTTCACGCCCGATTCGATCATTTCGTAGTACAGATCGTTGCCTTCGCGGGTGCGTTCACCCACGCCAGCGAAAACCGAGTAACCACCATGCGCCTTGGCGACGTTGTTGATCAGTTCCTGGATCAGCACGGTCTTGCCCACACCGGCGCCGCCCATCAGGCCGATCTTGCCGCCGCGTGCATATGGCGCGATCAGATCAACCACCTTGATACCGGTAACCAGCACGGTGCTCTCAGGGTTCTGCTCGGCAAAGGCCGGTGCTTCCTGATGGATTTCGCGCTTGACGCTGGAGCCCACGGGGCCGGCTTCGTCGATTGGCTCGCCGATCACGTTCATGATGCGACCCAGCGTTTCTTCGCCGACGGGAACCGTGATGGCGGTCCCCAGATCGATCACTTCAGCGCCGCGCACGAGACCTTCAGTGGTGTCCATGGCGATGGTACGCACGGCGTTTTCGCCCAGGTGCTGTGCAACTTCCAGGACCAGACGCTGGCCGTTATTGGTTGTCTCAAGTGCGTTCAGGATCGCGGGCAGGTGGCCGTCGAACACGACGTCCACGACGGCACCGATGACCTGCGATACGCGACCGGCCTTTTTCTCTGCCATTTGTTTCGTCCTTCGCTTCGATTGCTTAGAGCGCTTCCGCGCCCGAAATGATTTCGATGAGTTCTTTGGTGATCTGGGCCTGACGCTGACGGTTGTAGCTCAGCTGCAACTGCCCGATCATTTCGCCGGCATTCCGGGTCGCATTGTCCATTGCGGACATCTGCGCACCATAGAACGAGGCACTGTTTTCCAGCAGAGCGCGCAACACCTGAACCGCAATATTGCGCGGCAGCAGATCTTCCACGATCGCCTCTTCGCTTGGCTCATATTCGTAAGGCACGGCCGAATTCTCGACCTCGCCTTCTGCCTGAGCCGGCAGCTTGGCGGGGATCAGCTGATGCGCCGTTGGTACCTGGCTGATCACGCTACCGAACTTGGCAAAATACAGCGTCGCAACGTCGAACTCGCCGGCGTTGAACATCTCGAGCACCTTGTCCGTGACCTGCTGGGCTTGGGTGAACCCGACCTGCTTGATCTCACGGAAATTGAAGGTGTCCACGATGTTGTCGGCATACTGACGACGCAAGATATCGTGGCCCTTTCGGCCCACGGTCAGCATCTTGACGGTCTTGCCTTCGCTGAGCAGCTTTGCGGCATGCTCGCGGGCCAGACGCGCGATCGAGGAGTTGAAACCGCCAGCCAGGCCCCGCTCGCCGGTGGCAACCACCAGCAAATGCACCTGATCCTTGCCTGTACCACCGAGCAGCACAGGCGCGTTTTCCTGACCGTCATAGACGGCACCAAGGGAAGCCAGCACCTTGCCCATGCGTTCGGCATAGGGGCGCGCAGCCTCGGCAGCTTCCTGGGCACGGCGGAGCTTTGCCGCCGCAACCATCTGCATGGCCTTGGTGATCTTCTGGGTCGATCTGACCGAGTCGATCCGGTTCTTGAGGTCCTTTAGCGAAGCCATTGGCCTTCGATCTCCCTGCTGGCCTTAGGCCGCGTAGGTCTTCTTGATCTCATCGAGTGCGGACTTGAGCGCGGCACGGGTGTCGTCGCTCAGGGCCTTGTCGGTGGCGATGGTCTTGAGCAGATCAGCATACTTGCCACGCAGGGCGGACAGCACGGTCTGTTCAAAATCGCCAACCTTGTTGACGGGCACGCTATCGAGATAGCCATTGGCGCCAGCAAAGATCACCGCAACCTGCTCTTCCATCTTGAGCGGGCTGAACTGCGGCTGCTTGAGCAGCTCGGTCAGACGCGCACCACGATTGAGCAGACGCTGGGTGGCCGCATCCAGATCGGAACCGAACTGGGCGAAGGCCGCCATTTCGCGATACTGGCTCAGCTCACCCTTGAGCGAACCGGCAACCTGCTTCATCGCCTTGACCTGAGCCGACGAACCCACGCGGGACACCGACAGACCAACGTTCACAGCAGGACGGATACCCTGGAAGAACAAATTGGTTTCCAGGAAGATCTGACCATCGGTGATCGAAATCACGTTGGTCGGGATATAGGCCGACACGTCGTTGGCCTGCGTTTCAATCACGGGCAGAGCGGTCAGCGAACCCAGGCCATGCTTTTCATTGAGCTTGGCCGCGCGCTCGAGCAGACGCGAATGCAGATAGAACACGTCGCCGGGATAGGCTTCACGGCCTGGTGGACGACGCAGCAGCAGCGACATCTGACGGTAGGCAACGGCCTGCTTGGTCAGATCGTCATAGGCGATCACGGCATGCTTGCCGTTGTCGCGGAAGAACTCGCCAATGGCGCAGCCAGTGAATGGCGCGATGTACTGCAGTGGAGCGGGATCCGAAGCGGTTGCCGCGATCACCACCGAATAAGGCAGCGCGCCCGATTCTTCGAGCTGACGCACGAACTGCGCAACGGTCGAACGCTTCTGCCCGACTGCAACATAGATGCAATACAGCTTGTCAGTGTCCGAAGCATTGGCGTCATGCGCCGGCTTCTGGTTCAGGAAAGTATCAAGAATGATGGCCGACTTGCCGGTCTGGCGATCGCCAATGATCAGCTCGCGCTGGCCACGGCCAATGGGGATCAGCGCATCGATGGCCTTCAGGCCTGTCGACATTGGCTCATGCACCGACTTGCGGGGCAGAATGCCGGGCGCCTTGACGTCAACGCGACTGCGTTCAGTGTGCTCGATCGGACCCTTGCCGTCGATCGGGTTACCCAGACCGTCAACAACGCGACCCAGCAGACCCATGCCGACCGGGGTATCCACGATCGAACCGGTGCGCTTGACGACATCGCCTTCCTTGATGGAACGGTCATTGCCGAAGATCACGACACCGACATTGTCGGTTTCAAGGTTCAGGGCCATGCCCTTAATGCCACCCGGGAACTCGACGAGCTCACCAGCCTGCACCTTGTCCAGACCGTAGACGCGGGCGATACCGTCACCGACGGAAAGCACCTGACCGACTTCGGAAACCTGGGCTTCCTGGCCGAAATTCTTGATCTGGTCCTTGAGGATCGCAGAAATTTCCGCGGCTTTGATGTCCATTATCCGACCTCTTTCATGGCGATCTTCATCGCAGCGAGTTTTGTCTTGAGCGAGCTATCGATCATCTGGCTGCCGACCTTCACCTGAAGGCCGCCAATCAAAGATGGATCGACAAATTGATTGAGCGTGACGGTCTTGCCGATCTTGGCCTTGAGCGTCTCGCCGAGCGCGGCAACCTGATCTGCGTTCAGCGGCGCCGAGGAGGTGACGTCAGCCGTCACCTCGCCACGCGCCTGCGCGGCCAGTTCGCGAAAGCCGGCAATAATGGCATCAAGCGCGAACAGGCGACCATTCTGGGCCACCAGGCGCAGGAAGTTGCCGACCAGTGGATTGGTCTTGGCCTTGCCCAGCAATGCATCGAGCGCGCTGGCCTTGTTGTCCGCGGAAATGACAGGCGACCGCAGGAAGCGCGAAAAGTCCGCACTTTCTCCGATCAAACGGGAGACGTCAGATAGAGACGTCTCGACCGATGCCAACTGGTTCTCGCTGCTAGCGAGATCAAACAGCGCCGACGCATATGGCCGAGCGATCTGGGTAAGCACTGAATTCTGCGCTGCCAATGCCGCATCACCCTCTTGGTTGCTTGCCTGCTTGCCGCCTGATTTGGTTTGGAAACCCGGGCGGTCGCTGACGCTTGTTCTTGTCTGGAAAAGAGGACGTCCGGAGCCCCCTTCAAAGTCGCGCTCGCTCTAGCACAAGGCTCGCGGGCCTTGCAAGGCTTGCAGGTGTGATTCACTGGCGGCGAAAGTGTCGCAGGGCACCTCAGGCAGCCGGGGGCGCACCTGCCCCGCTGCATCCACCAAAATAGAAATGTTTACCAATTGTTAATTTAAGTATTAAGCTCCCCAACATCGGATCCGAGGGGAGAACGACAAGATGTCAAACGTAATTTTTACAGTTGGTATGCCAACATACGACTGGAATGCGCTGTATCGTTCTGCACTGCAATCTGGCGTGTTCAACGTCACAGACAACTCGCCTCAGACATCAATTAGCCTGACAACTGGCACAACCGTTCTGGTTATTAGCGGTATTGATCTGCGTGCTGATGCCGCGCGCAACATGACTTCTGGTGACATTACCGGTCTTGTTGTTTTCAGCGACGGGCAGGAAGTAGCCCGCATCGAAAACTTTGTCACCGCCGGTAGCTATACCGACTTGCAGACCATTCTGACCGAGTTTGACAACCCTGCTCCCAATGAAGGCGTCATCGGCTTCGCGCTGGCCAACCTGCTTTTGATGGAGCCGATCGATGTTGCCGGTTCGGCCGACCGAGACGTCTTTGGTAGCTCCATTGTCGGCGGGGACACCGTCGCGCTCAATGGGGGCAATGATGCCTATATCCTGGATACCCCTGCCGCCGCCGTTACACTTGATGGCGGTAGCGGCAATGATTTCCTGCAAATGGGCTTTCAGCGCACCAATGGCGTCGTGATCGACTTTGGCACTGGTGAAGTCATTGAGCGCGGTACCCTGAACCTGCTGGCCAATTTCACCAGCTTTGAATCGGGTCGAGGCAGCCAGTTCGATGACGAGTTTTACGGCGCCGATATCGAGGGCGATGGCTATTTCATCGAAGCGTCACTGGGCAATGACAACTACTATATGCATGGCGATAGCTATGTGCGGGTGAGCTATCGATTCTTCTTTGAGCAGACGGGCGTTGCTGGCGGCATTGATGCCAATCTGGGCACGGGTATCGTGATCAAGCCCGGCGCTGGTGGGACCGATCGCCTCTTTGGTATCGATACTCTTCAGGGTACCAATTTTGATGATGTTTTCTATGGCAGTGTCTTCAACAACGAATTTGAGGGCATGGACGGCGCCGACACCATTAACGGCAGTGGTGGCTATGATCGCGTCAACTACTCGGCCGAACTGGGTTCCCGCGGGGTCTTCGTCAATCTCTCAGACAGTTCAGCCAACGGCGCCGTGACCGGCAGCGGCGGCGTGACCGTTGCGGCGCATGCCGCACTGGACAGCTACGGCAATACCGACAGCCTGATCAGCATTGAACGCATCGTCGGCACCGATCTCAACGATCGCATCATCGGCGATAGCACCGACAACCGGTTTTGGGGTGAAGACGGCAATGACCGCCTCTACGGCCACGAAGGCCATGACCGCCTGTACGGCGGCGACGGCAATGACTTCCTTTATGGCGGCGATGGCGACGACGATCTGTTCGGTGGGCTGCGCAATGACACCATTTACGGCGAGGCTGGCGATGATTTCATTGCGGCAGGCGAAGGCCACGATTTCATCAATGCTGGCAGCGGCAATTTCGACTTCATCGCAGGCTCGGCTGGCAACGACACGATTGATGGCGATGCCGGCTATGACATGTATGCTTTTGACAATTATGACCGCAATCGAGACGCCAATGGGGATGGCAATTCGATTGAACATGGAGGCGACAAAATTACAGTGACGCTGGAGAACGGTGTCGGCTCCGGTTCAATCACAGGCTATTTCGGCGTTAATCCCGCCTTTGCTGCCCCGCGCAAGCTGGCGCTAAACCAGACCTTCTCAAATCTTGAACGTATCCGCGGCACAGAGGGTCGAGATACATTCATTGTGGGCACCGGATTTTCTAACACCGCAGATACCAATGATAGCTTCGACGACCCCATACGCTCTGGGGCCGGTGTCTTCGAGTTCGTTGGCGGCAAAGGCATCGACACATTTGCTGATGCCAATCTCACCGGCTTGGCAATGATCAACTACGATGAAGAGAAATGGGCCCATCCTGAATTTGATGAGAACAACGGTGATTGGGGTGACCTTGGAGAGATGGGCGTCGTCGTCAACTTGAGCGCCGACAACCGCAACATCGCAGGTTTCGGGTTTGTGGGTGCCGGACGCGCACTGGACACGTGGGGTGACTACGACGTCATTAACGGCATTACTGCCTTCCAGCTAACCGAGGCTGATGACCTGCTGCTCGCCGGCCAAGATGGCGTTGCAGTTCGCGGACGTGGTGGAAATGATGCCTTCACGGGGGGCGACGGGGCCGACCAGTTCAGCGGCGGGGATGGCGATGACATCGCAACCGGCGGCAGCGGAAATGACGATCTTAATGGGGACGACGGTAATGACGTCCTCAGCGGCGGAGCCGGGCGCGATCACCTCAGCGGGCAAAGCGGCAATGACGTGCTCAGTGGCGACGACGGCAATGACAGTCTAAACGGTGATGATGGCGACGACAGGCTACATGGCGGCAACGGCCACGACGACGTGAATGGCGGAAGCGGCAACGATCAGCTCTACGGCGATTCAGGCAACGACTATCTATATGGTGACGACGGTGATGACCTGATTGATGGTGGAGTTGGCGACGACGACCTTAATGGGGGCAATGGCAAAGATACCATTTTCGGCGGGCTCGGTAATGATCGCGTGCGCGGGCAAGGCGACAATGACACACTGATCGGTGACCGCGGCCATGACCGCATTGACGGCGACGATGGCGATGACATCATCCACGGTGACGACGATGCATCGCAAGACACAGCCGGCGGCAACGATACCCTCTTTGGCGGGCACGGAAATGACCTCATTTACGGCGGTTTTGGTCACGATCGAATTGAGGGCGATGACGGCGATGACATAGTCTATGGCGGCTTCGGCCACGACGAGATCAATGGGGGATACGACCACGACACTATCTACGGCGAGAACGGGGAGGACCAGCTTTTCGGTGGGAGCGGTGACGACCGGATAGACGGGGGAATGGGCGACGACGCTGTTCAAGGCGGTGAAGGCAACGACACCTTGTTTGGCGGCGCTGGTAATGACGACCTATACGGAGGTAATGGTGATGATATTTTGGAAGGCGGTGCCGGACAGGACTTTCTAGGTGGCGGTCTGGGCAATGACATTTTCGTTCTGGGATCGGGAACCCAGGATTTCGACACGATCTGGGATGAAGGTGGTATCGATCTGGTCACATCCACCATTAGCCGCAGCATCGCCGAACTGCAGCAGATTGAGAATTTGACTTTGTTGGGAAACAGCATCGCCGATGCAACGGGCAACTATCTCGACAACGTCATAACCGGCAACGACAAGGCCAACAACATTTGGGGTGCTGATGGCAATGACACGCTATTCGGCCTGGACGGCGCCGATACGATACTCGGGGGTGGAGGGGATGATTGTATCAGCGGCGGCCTCCGCCGTGATGTCCTGAGCGGCGAAGGCGGTGACGACACCTTTGCATTCGCTCTGATCGAGGATGCAGGCGTTTACGGTCAGCGTGACGTTATTACGGACTTCTCACAGGTTCTGGGCAATCGCGACCTCATTGATCTGGAGGGCATCGATGCCAGTACCTTGGTAGCGGGCAACGATGCGTTCAGTTTCAACGCCATCAAGGGTGCGGGCTTCTCCGGCGCAGGCTCGTTGACCTGGACACAGCAAGTTGCGCAGAACCGCACGCTGATCATGGGTGACGTAGATGGCGACGGCTCAGCCGACTTCCACATTGAGCTGACGGGGCTCATTACGCTGACCACCGATGATTTCCTGCTCTAGTGGAGCCGGACGCACTCCTGACCGGCCCCCTGTGCGTGCACGGGGCCGGTTTGTCACATGAAACTCATCGGGTCTATATCCACCTGCACCCGCAGATTGCCTGTGGGTTTTTCGGCTGATCCGAGCCAGAACCGCACATAGCCCGACAGATCGAAATCCTTGCCCGACTGCGCCAGAAGCCGGACGCGGTAGCGGCCGCGGACCATGGAGATGGGGGCATCGGCCGGTCCGAACAGACGCACGCCTTCGGCCATTGGTGCCGCTGAAAGCAGGCGCTTGGCATAGGCCATCGCAACATCGTGCTCATTGGCCGAAATGATCAGCGCCGCAAGCCGCCCGAACGGGGGCAAGCCACCCGATTCGCGTGCCGCCAGTTCATGGGCATAAAATGCCTCGCGATCACCGGTCACCATGGCTTTCATAACCGCATGGTCGGGGTGGTAAGTCTGCAGAAATGCCTTGCCGGTTTTGGAGGCCCGCCCGGCCCGCCCCGCGACCTGTGTCAGAATCTGGAAGGTTTTTTCCGCGGCGCGCGGATCGCCATGCGCCAGTCCAAGATCGGCATCCAGTACACCCACCACCGTCAGCTTCTCGAAGTGATGCCCCTTGGACACCAGTTGCGTGCCGATGATCAGATCGAACTCGCCACGCTCAATCTCGCCGAGCCGTTCGCGCAATTGCGCATTGCTGCCCATGTCAGAGGACAGGATCACCCGACGTGCATCGGGGAACCGCGCCGCGGCCTCTTCGGCCACCCGTTCGATCCCGGGCCCCACCGCGATCAGTGCATCCGCTTCCCCGCATTCACTGCATGCGGTGGGCGTGCGTACCTCATGCCCGCAATGGTGACACATCAATACCCCGCGAAAGCGATGTTCCACCATCCAGGCGGAGCAGTCCGGACATTGATATTGGTGCCCGCACGAGCGGCACAGGGTCAGTGGCGCATAGCCGCGGCGATTGAGAAACAGCAGAGCCTGCTCGCCCCGATCAAGCGCGGCGAAGACCTCCCGCGCCAGCGTTGGCGCGATCCAGGCACCTTTTTCCGGCCCGTCTATCCGCATGTCGATAGTAGTGATATTGGGCATGGCCGCCTCGGCATAGCGCGAGGTCAGCAGCACATGGGCATAGCGGCCGGTATTGGCGTTGTTGCGCGTTTCCACCGACGGCGTCGCCGAGGACAGGATTACCCGCGCATGGCTCAAATGGGCGCGCACCACCGCCATGTCACGGGCATGATAGGTGATGCCATCGGCCTGCTTGTAGGCGCCATCATGCTCTTCATCGAGCACCAGAATGCCCAGCTCGCGAAACGGCAGAAACAGCGCCGAGCGCGCCCCGACAACTGCCCGCACCGTGCCATCCAGCACCCCGCGCCACACCTTGGCACGCTGCAGCGGCGTCATGTCGGAATGCCATTCGGCAGGCCGGGTGCCAAAGCGCTTGGTGAAGCGATTGATAAAGGTATTGGTCAGTGCAATTTCGGGCAGCAGGATCAGGGCCTGACGTCCGGCCCGCAGCGTGTCGGCGACTGCCTCAAAGAACACTTCGGTCTTGCCGCCGCCCGTCACCCCATCGAGCAGGGCAACGCCGAATTGATGCGGATCCAGTGCCAGAATGTCATCGAGCGCCTTTTGCTGCCCCTCAGACAACGTGGCGATGGCAGCCTCCGGATCGGGTTGCTCGACTATCGGCGGCGCGGGCGTTTCCAGCCGTTCAACGGCGCCAGCGCGTTCCAGTCCCTCAACGACCGAAGCCGAGACGCCAGCCGAGCCGATCAACGCGGCCTTGGGCCAAGCCATATCGTCCATCAACACGTCCAGCACCCGCAATCGGGCCGGGGTCATCCTGTCGGGATCCTTGCCGGTCCGGCGAAACGCCACCACCGGCTTGGGCGCGTCCAGTGCTTCGCTCGAACGCAAGACGGCCCGCAACACCTGCCCGGGCGCTGCCAGCGTGTAGCGTGCCACCCATTCGACCAGCTTGAGCAGTTCCTCGCTGAGCGGCGGCACATCATAGGCCATGGCGATATCGCGCAGCCGATTATGCGCCACCATATCCTTGGGCGGCCCCCACACCACGCCCAGCACCAGGCGTGGTCCCAACGGCACAGAGACGATGGAGCCGCGCGCCACCGTCATGCCGTCGGGCACGTGATAGGTATAGGGCCCCTCCACGGCGACCCCCACCATAACCGCAACAATATCTGGACGTAACTGCATCTGTGCCTGTTCTGTTCGCCACGAACATAGGCAGCGTCCAGTGATTCTGCGACCGTTCAGACCATCAACCGCACCAGACTAGAGCACCACCAATGGTGCACCGGCCTTCACCGCGCTGGCGAGATGGATCACATCCTGCTGCAGCAATCGCACACAACCGCTCGAAACGGCCTTGCCGATACTGCGCTCATCCGAATTGCCATGCAGGCGGTAAAGCGTGTCCACATTGCCCTGATGGATATAGAGAGCACGCGCACCCAGCGGATTATCCACCCCGGCAGGCATTCCGTGGCGATATTCCTCGAGTTCGGGTTGCCGCTCGATCATTTCGGCGGGCGGCGTCCAGGTTGGCCAGGCTTTCTTGTAGGCAATATGCGCCCGCCCGGCCCAGGCAAAACCGGCCCGGCCAATGCCCACGCCATAGCGGGTCGCCATGCCATTTTCGCCGACATGGTAGAGATGGCGCTGCGCAGTATCGACCACCACAGTACCGGGCGCCTCACCGGTGGGGTCGGTCACTTCCTGACGCCAATAGATCGGGTCTATCAGCGACATGTCGGCGGCGCGCACAACAAAGGGCTCGTCATAGATCGCGCCATACATGGTCTGCACATCGGCAGGAACGGGCTGGCGGACGGGCGCGGCCGCAGCAACGACACGGCGAGGTGTGGTTGTGGTGCAGCCGGCCAGAGCCAGGGCAGAAAGACTGGTGGCGCCGACCATGAACTGGCGGCGACCGATGGAAAGACGGGTCATGTCGAAAACTCGAAAACGGGAGGCCATTTGGCCGCTGAAACCTGAGGATGAAACGATATCCGGCGTCAGGCCCGTCTGGGCGGCGGCAATTCGGCCTCAGGCCCAATCGTGGCAGGGGGCAGCAACACCGTCTGCTGCAGGGCAGGACGGATGGTGGGGCCTGTGGCGGGCAGCGTGCTGGTAATCACACCCTGATCGGGATGGCAGGGCAGCACGCGCTTGCCACCCAGTGATTTGCAATGCACCAGCTTGGTTGGTGTGGGGGCCGAAACGCTGGTTTGTTCTATCGACCACACCGGTCCCGAAACACCGGCAGCCACCGACAGGCTGGGGGCGCTCAGGCCGACCAGTGCCAAAATCAGTACAGCAATGCCCAATAGACGTTTCATGCAATCGCCTTAGCGCGCCTGCCTTTGCGGCGGAAGACTGCTCACGGCAGCGTGTTTATGTTGTCGGCCTGACTGATTGACCTAAAACGCACCGCGCAGGCCTGCCGTGATTTCGGCGCTACGCAGATCCGCGCCCCCCAGATCGTTGCCCACAATGGTGCGCGCGCCGGTAGTGGTGTTGAAATACTCGGACTTCCCGCGCATCAAGAACATCTGGTCGTAGCGGGCGGCCACGTAGAACTCGGCCAGCGGACCCAGCGCGAAGCCGACATCGGCGCCCAGTGCAATGGTGGGTGCTGGATTGAAATTATCGACCACCAGAAGATTGCGCATCCAGTGGTTGTCGCGCGTCTGCGCCATCACGGTCAGGCCACCGCGCAGCAAACCACCAATCCGCACATTGTCGTAATACTGATCGCCATCAAAACCGACAAACAATTCGGGCAGTTTCTGCTGATAGGCAATTGCAGGCTCGCCATCGGCAAAATTGCCGGTTTTGTTACGGAAGCCGCCATCGCTATAGATGTAGGAGCCGCCATAGGCCGACCATTTCACATCGGTGTATTTCAGACCCGTGTGGAAACGGATGACGGCCTCGGGATCATTGACCAGTTCATAGCCAATCATCGCCGCGCCCGTCAGATAGTGATCCAGATTGGTGTCAGGGTGCTGCGAGCGGTGCGTCCAGTTGTCAAAGCTATCGGTCGAGACCAGCCAGTCATAGTCCTCCATATAGCTTGAGCCAAAGCCAGCAACGCTGCCTTCGGCACGAATGAAAAAGCCATTGCCGACATCAACTGCAATGCTGCCGCGCAGCACCGGGGCGCGGGTCTGCCAGATCAGCTGGCTCAGCGTGCGCTCGCCATTGAAGACATATTCATTGCCCTCAAGATACATTGCGCCAATGCCACCAGTAACCCGGACGGTGTCGTCAGGGCTGGTATAGGCATAACTTTGCGCCGCTGCCTGGCCGACCCATACAGCCAGCATGCCCGTGGCCAACACACCCGCTAAAGTATTGATACGTCTGGACATCGATCGGCCTCTCTGAGGATTCGCACAATGGCAGGCGCTGGTTAAACATCGGTTTACCATGAAGGACCAGATTGCACCTATGGTCGACTCTGCCTTTGCCACCGACGAGCTTGTCCGCGCCCGCATCAGCGATTGGCAGCGTGAACTGGGATCAGTGCGTCGGCTCGCCGACAATACGCTCGAAGCCTATGGGCGGGACCTCGACCAGTTCCTGCAGTTTCTCGCCGGCCACACCGGCGGCCCGGTTTCTCTAAATACGCTCAAGGAATTACGCGGTGCCGATGTGCGCGCCTTCATGGCGCAGCGGCGCAATGAAAGTCTGGGGTCACGCTCGCTGGCCCGGGTCCTGTCAGCGCTCAAGAGCTTTTTCCGTTTCCTGGAACGCGAAGGGGTGATGAGCACCGAAGCGCTCAATGTCATCCGCACCCCCAAACTACCCAAATCCCTGCCCAAGGCGCTGACCGTGCTTGAGGCGCGCGATACGATTTCCACCACCCAGGACATGGAAGAACGGCCCTGGGTCGCGGCCCGCGACATGGCCGTGCTCTCGCTGTGCTATGGCGCTGGCCTGCGTATTGCCGAAGCGCTGGCGCTGACCCGTGCGGACCTCGAAACCGAGGTTTTGCGGGTGACTGGCAAGGGTGGCAAGACCCGCATGGTGCCGCTGATCGCTGCTGTTCGCCGCAGTATTGACCTCTATCTCGAGCTCTGCCCCTTCGCCCCCCAGCCCGGCGAGCCGCTGTTTCGCGGGGTCAAGGGCGGGGTGTTGTCCCCGCGTCTGATCCAACTGCGCGTGGCGCAATTGCGCGGCGCACTGGGCCTGCCGCCCTCGGCAACACCGCATGCGCTGCGCCATTCCTTTGCTACCCATCTGCTGGGCAAGGGCGGCGATCTGCGCGCCATCCAGGAATTGCTGGGCCATGCCAGCCTGTCCTCGACGCAGATCTACACCGCGGTGGACACCGACCGCCTGCTCGACAGCTACCGCAAGGCGCACCCCAGAGGTTAACACACTGTTAGCATCGAGCCTGTCCGGACGACCGAACGGTTCGCGTTGAGATGGACTTGCGTGCACCGCTTCTGGCCCGGTAAAATCATGCCATGGACATCATCGTCGCAACCTCTTGCCTTACACTGCTTCTTTCTGGCTCCCCGCGGGACCGGAACGAGCGCTGACGTCCAGCCATTCGTTACCCCGGTCCGCCTTCTGGCGCTCCGGTGACTGGCAAGGTGGACCTTATCAGGACCTGCCAGATGACCCGCCAGCCTCCCCTCACCGTCAGCGACCCGATCGGCTATGCCTTTGCCGTGGCCGGCGCCGTGCTGTTTTCAACCAAGGGCATTTTCATCAAACTTGCCTATGGCCAGGGCGTGTCGACCGAAATGCTGCTCAGCCTGCGCATGCTGGTCGCGCTGCCGGTCTATCTGCTCATTCTAGTCACCATTTTGCGCCGCGAGGATAGTCTGCGCCGTGCCCTGAGCGTGCCCGTGGTGCTGGCCAGCATGGCCGTGGGCATTCTGGGCTATTATCTCTCGAGCTATCTCGATTTCCTGGGACTGAACTTCGTCACCGCCCAATATGAGCGGCTGGTGCTGTTCACCTATCCGTTTTTCGTGCTGCTGTTTGGCGTATGGTTCTTCGGTGATCGCATGCTCTGGCGCGTCGTGCCCGCCATGCTTGTGTCCTATGCCGGCCTGCTGGTGATCTTTGGCTGGAACCTGGCAATCAATCCGGACGGGCTGGTCACCGGCACGCTGCTGGTCCTGGCCGCCGCCATCACTTTTGCGCTCTATCAGCACCTGGCCAAGCGTCAGATGCTGACCATTGGCGCGGGGCTGTTCACCTGTATCGGCATGTCCACCGCCGCACTGGTCGCCATCGGGCAGAATCTGGTGCTGGCGGGCCCGGCCAGCTATCTCGGCCTGACCCCGCAAATCTGGGCCTATGGTCTGGCACTGGGTCTGCTGGGCACGGTGTTGCCCTCGTTTCTGATGAATATGGGCATGGCCCGGATCGGCGCCCGCGCCACCGCATCGACCGGCGCTTTCGGCCCGGTCGTGACCATCATCATCGCCGTGCTGGTGCTGGGCGAACCCTTCACCCTGTTCCATGCCATTGGCACCGCCCTTGTGCTGGCCGGCTCAGTGCTGTTTACCCGCGCCGAGCGGGCCGCCCGCAAGGCGACACCATGATTCTGCCAAGGAAGGCTTTTGAGCCCGGCAACTTCGCACTAGGATGGCGCCAGTTGACGCCCAGCCATCTCGAAAGGGACACCAGATGATCCGATTGAAGACGCTTCTGAACAGCGCCGGGCTGGGCCTTGTCTCTGCCGCCACGCTGGCGGCAGCTCTGGCGCTGGGCCTGACCATGCCCGCCCAGGCCGACAAGATCACCCACACGCCCAAGACCAGCGCGCCCGCCATCAGCGCCGGCATGATCGATTATGGTGACGACACCAGCGAATGGGCCAATGACGGCGAGTGCGATGATCCGCGTTTTGCCGGCCCCGCCGCCGCCGACGAACTGCTTGAGGCCGACAAGGGGCACGACGCCACCGATTGCCGCACGGCCTATGAGGCGGGCGCGCTGACCCTGGTCGACACCACCGCCATCATCGAGGCCCCTGCCCCCGCCATTGATTTCGGCGATGACAGCAGCGACTGGGCCAGGGATGGCGAATGCGACGACCCCCGCTTTGAGGGCCCGGCCAGTGCTGCCGAACTGCTCGATGCCGATATTGCCCGCGACGCCACCGACTGTCAGGCCGCTTTTGAAACCGGCACCGTGACCCTGCGCGCGGACAGCGCCGCCGACAGCGCCAGTGACACCGCCACCCCATCAGCGATCGAGGCGATCGATTTTGGCGACGATACCAGCCACTGGGCCAATGATGGCGAGTGTGACGACCCCCGCTTTGCCGGTACAGGCGTGGCCAGCGAATTGCTGCAGGCCGATCTGGGCCACGATGCCACCGATTGCCGCACCGCCTATGACGCAGGCATGGCAACCTTTATCGGCGACAGCCCGGCTCTGGATGACCCCAGCCAGTCATTCATCGATTATGGCGACGACACCAGCGAATGGGCCAATGACGGCGAATGCGATGACCCCCGCTTTGCCGGATCGGGTGTCGCCGACGAACTGCTTGAAGCCGATCGCGGCCACGACGCCACCGATTGCCAGGCGGCCGTTGAAGCGGGCAATGCCAGCTTTCTGGGCGGCGACACCACCAGCCCCGTTGGCGCCTTCGACTATGGCGGCGACTGGAGCAAATGGGCCAATGATGGCGAATGCGATGATCTGCGCTTTGAGGGCCCCGGCACCGACAAGAAGCTGCTGACCGACGACCTGCAGGGCGATGCCAGCGACTGCAAGGCGCTTGAGGCCCAGGGACAGGTCTCAATCCGCACCGTCTATACCCCGCAATATGCCGCCGCTGCCCCCTATGACAGCCAGGCCATCGAGTTTGGCGACGACAGCTCCAGCTATGCCAATGATGGCCAGTGCGATGACCCGCGCTTTGAGGGACCGGGCGCGGCCAGCTATGTGCTTGAAGACGATCTCAAGCGCGATGCCAGCGATTGCCGCACCGGCTACGAGGCGGGCACCATCATGCTGCGCGCGGGGCAGAGCTAGCCTTCAGGCCAGCCCGAAAATCAGCAATGGCGGGGCTGGTCCCCGCCATTCTTGTGTCCGCTACCAGGCCTTGAAGCTGCCGATAATGGCCACTTCATCGCTGGGGCAATCAAAACTGCCCGCCTTGTCGGCGGCCTGCCGCGCCAGCTCATTGGCGTTCTTGTTGGCGCGCGCATCGACATAGGCGATGGGGCAGCTATTGCCCTCGACCAGCTGGGTCACCATCAGCACCTGCCCGCTATCCTCGCCGGTTTCGGGATCGGCGGTGTAATAGCGCACAATAGTGGCAATCGGCATCCAGCGGCCCAGATCATTGCTCAGCCGCCATTCCAGCTTGGCGCCCAGCGTATTGAACGGGGGCATGGTGTAGAACGGGGCGCGCTGATCAATGCCGAAACCGTAATTGAGCGAAAAGCGCAGATCGCCCTCGCGGATCATCAGCGGGTAGCCCTTATAGCCCGGACAGGCCCAGCTGACGCCGAAATCATCGGCATCCAGAACCAGGCAGTCATCGAGATTGATATCGGTATAGGCACTGTTGAAACCGGCCTGGGCCGGGCTTGCCAGCGCCAATACGGCCAGGGCGGCATAGACAATGGGTTTCATCTTGGCTCCGGGGCGCGTAGGAAACAGGGACAATATGCGGCAGCAGCCTTGCACCAAACTGGCTTGCCTTTGCACCGCCATTATGGGCACAACGCAACCACTTTGTGGCCCCCTTGATCAACGAGACACCAAGCCAAATGAACATCGACGCAATCCCCACCGGGAAGAACCCACCCGACGACCTCAATGTCATCATCGAAGTCCCCATGGGCGGCGAGCCGATCAAGTACGAGATCGACAAGGCCAGCGGCGCGCTGTTTGTTGACCGTTTCCTCTATACGCCCATGCGCTACCCCGGCAATTACGGCTTTGTGCCTCATACCCTGTGTGGCGACGGCGACCCGCTCGACGTCATCGTGATGAACTCGCGCCCGCTGGTGCCCGGCGCCGTGGTGCGCTGCCGCCCGATCGGCGTGCTGTTCATGGAAGATGATGGCGGCCAGGACGAAAAGATCCTCGCAGTCCCCGTGCAGAAGCTGACCCGCATGTATGACGCCATCAAGGATGTCACTGACATGCAGGAAATCCAGGTCGAGCGCGTCAAGCACTTCTTCACCCACTACAAGGATCTCGAGCCTGGCAAATGGGCCAAGATTTCCCATGTCGGTGGCTATGAAGATGCCAAGAAGGTGATCCTGGATTCCATCGACCTGCATAACAAATCGGCCTGACCCTCTGGTCAGCCTGATCGTTTCGAGACTTTGAAGGGGCGCTTGGCGCCCCTTTGCTATTTCGGCCCGTCCGCCTGCCGCAGCGCAGCCACCTCGGCGCGCAGGGCCCGCACCTCGGCCAAAATGCTGGCTGTATCATCATGCAGCGCCTGCCGGTCAGTGCTGGCCGCCGCCTCGGTTTCTTCCTGCATGGCCGAGACGATGACACCGATGAACAGGTTCAGCACCGCATAGGTGGAGAGCAGGATGAACGGCACGAAGAACAGCCAGGCCAGCGGGAAGGCCGTCATCACCGGGCGCACAATGCCCATCGACCAGCTCTCCAGCGTCATCACCTGAAACAGCGTATAGAGCGAGGCGCCCAGACTGCCGAACCAGTCCGGAAACGCCGCGCCGAACAGATTTGTCGCCATCACCGCGGCCACATAAAACAGCATGGCCATCAGCGCCACGATCGAGCTCATCCCCGGCAGGGCCGCCACCAGCCCGCCCACCACACGCCGCAGCGCCGGCATGGTCGAGACCAGTCGCAAGGCCCGCAGGATGCGCAGGGCGCGCAGCACCTGGAACGGACCGCTGGCCGGCACCAGGGCAATGGCCACCACAAAGAAATCAAACAGGCTCCAGGGATCACGGAAAAACCGCGGCCCGAAGGCATAGATGCGCAGGCAGATCTCGACCACGAACACCGCCAGAATGACGGCATCGAGCACATGCAGCAGCGGCCCGAAGCGGGCGACCAGACCGGCATCGGTTTCCAGCCCCAGCACCAGCGAATTGAGCAGGATCACCGCAACGATAGCCTGCTCCCAGCGGCGGGAGGACAGCAATTGGACAAGGCGCTGGCGCATGATCACGGGCTCCACAAGAACCCCATGAGGCAAAGGCCAGAGCGCAGGATTCGTCAAGGGTGTGTTGGGAGTAAGTGGGGGGCGGGGGTGGACGCCCTTCTCGCTTTCGACCGCGTCCCGATTATTGAAAGCGCAGCAGGCGATAGCGGTGAGCGGCTACAAACGAATCGGACGTCACCCTCGGGCTTGACCCGAGGGGACTGACTTGCCGATGCGTCCACCGGTATAGAGCCCTCGGGGCACGCCCGAGGGTGACGCACGGTTGGCTGGCGCAACTCGAAGCATTTGCTTATGCGATTGAATGGTTCAATTTAGTTCGGCAGGCGATCAGCAACCTCATATCCAAGTGCAGTGATCTTGAATATTTCGCCTTTGTAACCACGATCTACAATCAGATCGAGCGACTTTAGTTGATCAATTGCTGCCTCCCAGCGAGCAACAGATCGCCTGTCGTCCGAATCCGCAAAATTGATGCCGTTCGTCTGAATCGCCTGCCCACTAAGGTAGCGGGCATGAATGATGGTCCCTTCACGGTCTTCTGAGGCAGCTTTCAGCAACTGCCGCGCTTCACTATTAAGGCGCGATTCAATGCTGGTGTCTTGAAATTCAACTAAGGCGACTGCTGTGCTGTCCTCAGACTGTTTGGGTTCTAAAGCCTTGAGGTACGCGTTGTCTCGTAATTCAATTTGTATTTGTCGCCTGAACTTCTCTCTGAAATCTGCAAGATTGTCGTAGGTCTCGATTAGTCCCTTTTCTTGGCACCATTCCCGAAATTTCATGAGTGCCGAAAACTGATCTTGATCGATCGATTGTGGAGCAACGGGTGCAGTTGAAAAGTACACCATGGCGGGCTTTCCCGCATCAAGATGCCTTTGAATTTCCTCAACAGTCCCACTTGGAGAATCGCCCGTTGGAGTGCCCAATCGGGTCCAAAAAACGCCAACCAATAGGTCGCAACCATCAAGAACGCGCTCGTTGATCAACTGTTGAGGTCTAGCTCCGAGAAGAGGCGACGAGTGCGTTTCCCAGCCCACAGGCAGGAGGACCATTCGTCGCTCTTTGGCATTTAGGTCATTCCACTCATGAACTACGTCGCGAACCTGATTTCTTTCCTCCAATACATCCCCAGGAGAGGCAATCATGAGGGACACGACATTAGCTTCAAAGGCCATAGAACACCCACACCATTGGTTCATGATCTGTTCTACTAGCATCTTGCGCACCAAAGAGTCCATGTTTGTGGTCGAAGGAACCTAGTGGTCTGAAAAAACCCGGAGCTTTCACCCCGGGCTGTCTTCATTCCAATCCAGACAATGTCTGGTCAGCCAAGATGGGCCAGCACGGCGAGCAGCAGCAGCGCCACGATATTGGTGATCTTGATCATCGGGTTCACAGCCGGACCGGCCGTGTCCTTGTAGGGGTCGCCGACAGTGTCGCCGGTGACCGAGGCCTTGTGGGCCTCGCTGCCCTTGAGGTGCTTGACGCCATGGCTGTCGGTGAAGCCGTCTTCAAAGCTCTTTTTGGCATTGTCCCAGGCGCCGCCACCGGCGGTCATGGAAATGGCCACGAACAGACCCGTGACGATCACGCCCATCAGCATGGCACCCAGCGCCGAGAAGCCTGCAGCGGGTCCGGCGATCCAGTTGATCAGGAAGAACACCAGAATCGGGCTGAGCACGGGGAGCAGGCTGGGCACGATCATTTCCTTGATCGCCGCCTTGGTCAGCATGTCCACGGCCCGGCCATAGTCGGGCTTTTCGGTGCCGGCCATGATGCCCGGCTTTTCCTTGAACTGGCGGCGCACCTCGACCACCACGGACTGGGCCGCGCGCCCCACTGCCGTCATGCTCATGCCCGAGAACAGGAAGGGCAGCAGACCGCCAAACAGCAGGCCAACCACCACATAGGGATCGGCCAGCGAGAAGGTCAGCTGACCCACGCCCTGGAAGATCGCCGGGGCATCAGGCAGGTTCGAGAAGTAGATCAGATCCTGCGTATAGGCCGCAAACAGCACCAGCGCGCCCAGACCGGCCGAACCAATGGCATAGCCCTTGGTGACGGCCTTGGTGGTGTTACCCACCGCATCGAGCGCATCGGTATTGTGCCGCACGGAGTCGTCGAGCCCGGCCATTTCGGCAATACCGCCGGCATTGTCGGTGACCGGACCAAACGCATCGAGCGCCACCACGATACCGGCCAGCGCCAGCATGGTTGCCACCGCAAAGGCGATGCCGAACAGGCCCGCCAGATTATAGGTGATGATGATGCCGCCAATGATCACCAGCGCCGGCAGCGCCGTTGATTCCAGCGACACGGCCAGACCCTGGATCACATTGGTGCCGTGACCGGTGACCGAGGCTTCGGCAATCGAATTGACCGGACGGCGACCCGTGCCGGTGTAGTATTCGGTGATCACGATGATCAGCCCGGTGATCACCAGACCGGCCACGCCGCACCAGAACAGCGCCCATGGGGTGAAGGTCTTGTCGCTGGCCTCGATGGCGATGTTCATATCGCCAAACATCAGCCACAGCACGGGCAGCAGCGCGATCAGCGACAGCACACCGGTGGCGATAATGCCCTTGTAGAGCGCCCCCATAATGTTGTTGTCGGCGCCCAGCTTGACGAAATAGGTGCCGATGATCGAGGTGACCACGCAGGCCCCGCCAATGGCCAGGGGCAGCACCATGCCGATCAGCTTGAACGCGTCGGGCAGGATGATGGCGGCCAGCACCATGGTGGCGACAATGGTCACCACATAGGTTTCGAACAGATCGGCTGCCATGCCGGCACAGTCGCCAACATTGTCACCCACATTGTCGGCAATGGTGGCCGGGTTGCGCGGATCATCCTCGGGGATGCCCGCCTCGACCTTGCCCACCATGTCGCCCCCCACATCGGCACCCTTGGTGAAGATGCCGCCGCCCAGACGGGCAAAGATGGAAATCAGCGACGCGCCGAACGAGAGGGCAACCAGCGCATCGATCACCGTACGGCTGGTGGGATCAAACCCCAGCATCTGGGTGAGCACCATGAAGTAGAGCGTGACGCCCAGCAGGCCCAGCCCTGCCACCAGCATGCCGGTGACCGCGCCCGATTTGAACGCCAGGTCGAGGCCGCGGCCCAGCGAACTGACGGCGGCCTGCGCCACGCGCACATTGGCGCGCACCGACACATTCATGCCGATAAAGCCGGCCGCGCCGCTCAGCACCGCGCCCAGCAGAAAGCCGATGGCCGCATAAATGCCCAGCAGCAGATACGCCGCAATCAGGATCACCACGCCCACAATGGCGATGGTGGTGTATTGCCGCTTGAGATAAGCCGACGCGCCTTCGCGAACGGCCGCCGAAATTTCCTGCATGCGGGCCGTCCCGGAATCGGCGGCCAGCAATTGCTGGGTGGTAATCACGCCATAAACGATGGACAGAACGCCGCACACGACGATCAGCCAGAGTGCCAAAGTCATAGAAAAGTCCCTCTCGATTTTCCTCCAGGGACCCGACGCTGGCCTGACAGGGGTCCTCCAACCCGCGCCAGACAGCCCTCCAAATGGGCCCCCTCCAATCGTCGAGATTAGCGGGATTGTTCGGTTAAGCAATGGTAATTGCGATGTTTTGTCGCGGGGTGTGGACGGGCGACGGGGGTGCGTCTTCGCGCGTGCCGCCTCACCGCCTCCTCAAGGGGAAGGTTTGTCTCAATTCATCGGGGACCATCGAGCGCTGCCAGTGCCGCCACGAGCGCCGGCCCATCTCCTGCCACCGCCAGCGTCTTGAGCCGGGCGGTCTCGCCATGGCTGACGCTGATGGCCGATTTGGCCACACCCAGCGGCTTGGCCAGTAGCGCGATCACCGCTGCATTGGCCTTTCCCTTGTCGGGCACGGCCTTGACCCGAACCCGCAACACGGCGCTGCCGTCATCGCGCTGCTCGACGCCCTCAATGGCGTCGCGCCCGGCATTGGGGGTCACCCGAACAAAAAGGCTCAGCCCCTGGGGGCTGAGCCGGTAGCAATCTGCCATCAGGTGTGCCCCTTACGGGACGTAGGGATAGCCATAGCGCAGGATCAACTGCTGCAGGAAGAAGATGCCCAGGAACAGAATGATCGGCGAAATATCCAGGCCCGAGAAATTGGGCATGACGCGCCGGATGGGATTGAGCAGAGGCTCGGTCAGCTGATTGACCACGCGCCAGACGCTGGCGACGAACTGATTGCGCGTGTTGATCACGTTGAACGAGATCAGCCAGCTCATGATGATCATGATCAGCAGCACCCACCAATAAAGCTGGAGGATCACCATGATCACATCGAGTACGGCCTTCATTGCAGTCTCCCTGTTTTCATTGCCTTATTTAGTCGCAACGACGCCGCGCGACAAGGGCAGGCCCAAAAGCATGAAGACCCCGCTCTGGTCGCACAGAACGGGGTCTCAATGACTGACATCCGGTACGCAAAACAAATAAAACCCGGACAGGCTCTCTCTTGCACGAACCGTGCCAAACAGCGCGCGCCCGCAAAACGGGCCTGATAGGTTAAATCGCTGTGAACATTAACTTTTCAGTCACCATAACCCGATGCAAAATGCGAGGCAAACGGCAACGGCCTCGCATAATGCGAGGCGGACTAGACCAGCCCGGTGCGCGGATCAACGCCCAGCATCAGGTTCAGATTCTGCACCGCCGCACCCGAAGCGCCCTTGCCCAGATTGTCATAGACCGCCACCAGCACCGCCTGCGCCCGTTCGTCATTGGCGAACACATGCAGCTTCATGGTGTTGGTATTGTTGTAGATCTCGGGGTTGAGCTCGGCCGATCTGGCCATCTCGGCAAAAGGGGCCACCTCGACAAAACTGTCGGGGATCCCCGCAAAGTGATCGGCAATGGCGGCATGGAGCTCTGCGCCCCGTGGCACCACGCCCAGATGACCCAGTTGCAGCGGCACGCAGGTCACCATGCCCTGGGCATAATCACCCACTGAAGGCACAAACAGCGGCGCATTGGCCAGCTTGGTATAGGCGGTCATTTCGGGCATGTGCTTGTGCGCAAAGGTCAGCGCATAGGGCATGTAATGCGGCGCGGCTTCGCCGGCGGCCTCATATTCGGCAATCATCTGCTTGCCGCCGCCGGAATAGCCCGAAATGGCATTGACGGTAATGGGATAACCCGAGGGCAGCAGGCCGGCCTCGATCAGCGGCCGCACACTGGCGATCACCCCCTGCGGATAGCAGCCCGGATTGGTAACAAACCGCGCCTTGGCGATGGTGGCGCCCTGCGCCTTGTCCATCTCGGCAAAGCCATAGGCCCAGTCCGGATGCACCCGGAAGGCCGAGGAGGCGTCGATCACCCGCGTCGTACCATTCGTGATCAGCGACACGCTTTCCTTGGCCGCATCATCGGGCAGGCACAAAATGGCGATATCGGCCGCGTTGAGCAGCCGCGCGCGTTCATCGAGATCCTTGCGCTTGTCATTGGCGATGGAGATGACCTCAAGATCGGTGCGGCCGGCCAGGCGCTCGCGGATCTGCAGACCCGTGGTTCCCGCTTCCCCGTCGATGAAAATCTTGGCAGTCATTGGCGTTCTCCAGATGCGTTTGCGTAGATGGACCCCCACAGTGGCAAGGTCAAGACTGCCAGCCCCTTGAGGACGGTCGCGATGGATGCGGCAGACCTGTTCTGCGCATGGGGTCGGCAAGGCCCCCTCACCCGACCCGAACGGGTCGACGCCTCCCCCAAAGGGAGAGATGAAGGCGCGCGCCGGTTTGCATCCGGGTTCTCCCGCTTCTCCCTCCCCCTTGTGGGGAGGGTGGCCCCGCGAGGGGTCGGGTGGGGGGATTTCTCAACTCGGGTCCACAAAGCCCCCCACCCTCAATCCCTCCCCACAAGGGGGAGGGAGGCAGATCGCGCCGGACTTGCCCATCCCGGCCCCCAATGGCATTGCTGGAGCAAGAACCAAAAACCGGAGACCGTCATGACCCCTCATAACCACGCCAAGCCCGGTGACTATGCTGATGCCGTGCTGCTGCCCGGCGACCCGCTGCGCGCCAAATGGATCGCCGAGACCTTTCTCGATGAGCCAAAACTGGTCAATTCGGTCCGCAACTGCCTGGGCTATACCGGCACCTATAAGGGCAAGCGGGTTTCCGTGCAGGCCACCGGCATGGGCCAGCCCTCGCTGGCCATCTATGTCAATGAACTGGTCAACACCTATGGGCTGAAAACCCTGATCCGCGTCGGCACGTGTGGCGGGCTCAATGCCAAGGTCAAGGTGCGCGACCTGATCCTGGCCCAGGCCGCCTCAACCGATAGCGCCATCGTGCGCGACCGTTTTGGCGCCTATAACTTCGCCCCAATCGCCGATTTCGGTCTGCTGCGGTCCGCCGCCGAAAAGGCCGAAGCGAAAAACATGCGCTACCATGCCGGCAATATGCTCAGCTCCGACATTTTCTACCATGCCGACGGCATGGCCGGTTACGACAAGCTGCCCGAGCACGGCGTCATCGGCGTCGAGATGGAAGCCGCCGCGCTCTATACTTTGGCCGCCCGCTTTGGCGTCAAGGCGCTGACCATCTGCACCATGACCGACTGCCTGATCACCAAGGAAGAAATCGACGCCGAACAGCGCCAGACCTCCTTGAGCGACATGGTGACCATCGCGCTTGAGGTCGCGATCGAGGGGTAGCGTTGGTACGATGCCGCCAGTGGCTTGAGATGGCCGAAATGGGGTGGAGAGCCGACTGGCAGGTTTTGGCTTCTAAGCCAAAGAAGCGGACATGCTAGCGGAACCTCTCTTCCCACAAGGTCGCGCCCTCATTTCACCCCTCTGCTGACTTGCGTGCAATCCTCTGCTCTGCCTTCATCTTTTCACCAAAGCTCACTGCGCCCAAAAGTTGCCTGAAGCTGGGGCATTCCAGGTGGGAGGGAGCAGGACAATTGGCGATGTGGCGCAGCGTGTCGCGCATCGCTCCCAACTCCTCTATTTTGCGATCAATGTCTTCGGCCTTTTGTTGAAACATGCTGCGCGGTAGGTCCGGCATGCCGTGCTGGCCGAACATGCTGACAATCTCACCCAGCGAAAATCCCGCCGACTTGCCCATGGCGATGAGCTTGAGTTGCAAGAGCACTTCGGGCCCGAATTGCCGACGCAGTCCATGGCGAGCGACCGCCTCGATCAGTCCCACTTCTTCGTAGTAGCGCAGCGCCGAGGGCTTGATCCCGCTTCTCGCCGATACTTCGCCGATATCCAGAACTTTCATGCTTGACCTCAAGTTTACTTGAAGTGGCAGTTTGCCTGGGCGGACCAGTCTCAACAAGGAAAATTGCATTGCAGCAGCAGGATCAAGATATGCCAGCCAAGACGCCAATCGCCGTCACCGCCACTCTGGGGCTGGCCATGATGCTGGCCTCGCTGGGCACGACTATTGCCAACATCGCACTGCCAACGCTCGCCGAAGCCTTTGCTGCGCCTTTTTCTCAAGTCCAGGCTGTAGTTGTTGCCTATCTTGCGGCGCTGACAGTGTCCGTCGTTGTTGCCGGCCGGCTGGGCGATCGCTGGGGACTGAAGCCGATGCTGATGGTCGGCATAGGGGTGTTCCTTGCGGCCACACTGGTTGCCAGCCTCTCGAAAACTCTTTCCCTCTTGATCGCTACGCGGGCAATCCAGGGCATTGGCGCAGCCTTCATGATGACGCTGTCTATGGCTTTGATGCGTCAGGCCGCCAATAGTGCAGCTGTCGGGCGGGCGATGGGCCTGCTTGGCACAATGTCCGCAGTGGGTACCGCATTGGGGCCATCCCTTGGTGGGCTGCTCATCTCAGCCGCTGGCTGGCGTGGCATTTTCGGGGTGCAGGTTCCCTTCAGTGTAATCGCCCTTGTGCTTGTCTATAAACAGATACCGGTGGATGAGGCACGCTCCAGTATGGCTGGGCCAGGCCTTCTGTCAGTGCTAAACAGACCACTTGTGCGCAATCTCATCGTGAACCTTCTGGTCGCAGCGGTGATGATGACGACGCTGGTCGTTGGCCCCTTCTACCTAAACATTGCGCTCGGCCTTGAACCGGCAATGGTGGGGCTAGTCATGGCGATCGGCCCCATGATGTCCATCGTCCTCGGCGTCCCATCAGGCCAACTTGTGGATAGTTGGGGAAGCCGCCGCGTGCTCCTTGTCGGCCTTGGGCTCGTCGGCGCCGGCGCCTTTTTACTCGCGCTCCTCCCCGAAGTGATTGGCGGCCTTGGCTATGTGGCCTGCCTCGTCGTCCTCACCCCGGGCTACCAGCTTTTTCAGGCGGCAAACAACACCAAAGCGCTTGCGGATGTGCCCAGGGACCATCGTGGCACCACAGCCGGCCTTCTGAGCCTCTCGCGCAATCTTGGTCTGGTAGCCGGCGCGTCAATCATGGGTGCTGTCTTTGCCTTCGGTGCCGGTACTGCCGATTTTACCCACGCCGACGCCTCAGCAATCGTCGCGGGAATGCGCCTTGCCTTTGTTTTGGCGGGAGCGTTGATGCTCGCAGCGCTCGGCATCGCAGCAAAGGAAGTGGCGCCATACCCAGCGGAGCAGCAATCGAAATAGGTCTTCTATGACTTCTTTCGGTGAATTCTATGGAGGACCAAAATGTCTCAAATGGGGTCGCAAGCCGCCGGTCCGTCCTGGCCGCTACCCATTGTCATCAAACACCAGATCGTCACCCTCGGCCTTGAGCCGAGGGCTCTACACTCAGCTATAACAAGGTGAAGTGAAGTCTCCTCGGGTCAAGCCCGAGGATGACGGCTGGTGGGGCCGAGGATGACGCGGGGTGGGTCCGGGGACGTAGTCGGTGGTGCCACGAGTTGGAAGCCGGTGCCGCCCCCCCTCCCGGCAAGGGGGAGGTGCCGTTTGGTGGGTGGCAGAGATCCCGCCCCCCCTCACGCCACTGTCATTAACCCTGCCCCGCTCTGCCCCCTTCTTGCCGCCATCGCTGTGTTAAGCTCTGCTTAATCAATCGGGGCCGCGCCACATGCAACTCAAGCCAAACGCCTATCGTCTCAACGAAACCGTCAAGGGCATTGAGACCATGACCCGGTTTGCCCTGGCCGTGCTGGCGCTGGCATCGGGGGTTTACACCTATCTGGGCGTGCGGGGCCTGCTCGATGGGTCGGCCAATTTCGTGTTCTTTGCCGCCATCATCTATTCGGCCGCCGTCTCGGTGGCCATCTACGCCTTCTGGAGTTTCATGCTGCGCTTTGTGCCGCTGGTGACCCTGGGCGTGCAGCGCATCGCGCTGTTTCTGACTATGGCTATTGGCTGCGTGATGATCATCGCCATGAGCAGCTGGCTCAATGCCGCTGCGCTGGCCGGTTCGGCCGCGCTCGAACAGCATATGGCCGTGACCCTGCAGGGCTATGCCGAAGACCTCGACAATGCCCATGCCAATGCACTGGCCAGCCAGAGCCTGCTGCCTGATGTGCAGCGCGCTGCCGAACGCTTTGCCGGTCTGGCCGCTGATGAGCGCGAAAACGGGGCGCTGACCGGCACCCAGGGCTCGGGCAGCGTGGTGCAATTGCTCGCCCAGATGAGCGCGCAGATGAGCCAGCTGGGCGCGTCGATTTCCGCCAGTCGCGACGAGGTCGCCGGCCTGTTCGAAGAAGGCTCGACCCGTCTGGCCAATATGCGCGAACTGGTCTCCACCCCCGGCGCGATCGAACCGCGCTCGGACAGTTTCCAGTCCGAAGCCGTGCAGCTTTCGGCGGTGATTGCCGCGCTGCAGCAGACCGATATTGCCGCCTCGGTCAAACGCGCCGCCGCCGATCTGTCGGCCGGCTTCATTGCCCCGGTCGCCAATGGCCAGAGCGCCGATCTGGCCAATCGGCAGGATCAGGTGATGGAAACCGTGCGCGTTTCGGTGGCCGCCCAATCGGCCGCGCTGAGCGCTGCCGCCGACGAAATCCTGGCCACCCCCAGCGTCGAGCAGCGCCGCTTCGTGCCGCTATCGAGCGCCGAGGCCGTGCTGGCCTATTGGAGCGATTTCATCCCCAGCTGGGCGGGCGCCATCTCGATTGACCTGCTGCCCGTGGTGCTGGTGCTCGTGCTGATGATCGTCAATGACGCCATGCGCAAGGATTCCGAATCCCTGGCCGAGGCCGAAACCATCACCGCCGCCGAAATGCTGCGCGCCATGGCCTTGTTCCGTCAGATGGAAACCGCCGGTATTGATGTGGCCACCGGCCAGCCCAAGCCGATTGCCGAGCCCGTCCCGACGCCGGAAGAACCGGCCCCCGAGGTCGCCGAAGCGCCAGCGGACGAGGGCACGGTGACCCCCATCGACGCGGCCCAGCGCAAGCGCACTGAAGGGCCGCGCCCAGCATGAAATCCGATGCCAATGCCCGCGCCGACCATGTCCAGGGGCCGTTCTACCGCCGCCTGATCGACCGCCTCGCCGCCATCGAGGACGGCGCTATTCTGCGCGTGGCGTTTTTCATCATGCTGGCGGGCACCGCCGCGGTGCTGTTTGTCGACTTCCGCGAACTCACCGACAATCAGACCACCACCGAACCGGCCACCTTCCAGCCCATCCTGCCGCCAGCCAGTGACGGCCCCGATACCGGCCCGATGCCCGACATCACCACCGCGCCCGATATCCTGCAGCAGCCTCTCGAAATCGCGCTGGGCAGCGCCGGTCGGCTGACCCTGACCGGCACCATCGACCCCGGCAGCGCCACCCGCTTTGCCAGCGAGATCGAGGCGCGTGGCGAATATGTGCAGTCCATCGTGCTCGATTCACCCGGCGGCTCGGTAGAGGACGCCTTGGCCATGGCCGAGCTGATCCACGAGCAGGGCCTGACCACCCGGGTGGAAGCAGGGGCGCTGTGCGCTTCCTCCTGCCCCATCATTTTTGCCGCCGGCGCCGCGCGGCTGGCCAGCCCCGAAGCGGCCATCGGCGTGCACCAGATCTATGCCACCGCCATGAGCGGCGATCCGCAAAGCGCTATGCGCGCCGCCGGGGTGGCCATGAGCAGCGCCCAGACCACCACCGCCAGGATCATCGCCGGACTGACCCGCAGTGGCGTCGATCCCGCGCTGTGGCTGCACGCACTGGAAACACCGCCCGAACGGCTCTACTATTTTTCGGCGGACGAGATGCAGCGACTCAATCTTGTCACCGAATTTGTGCAGGATTGATGCGTTCGTGACGGAACGGGTGGAGGGCTCGCGCCGTTGCGCTGGACGATGACGGCTCTTTGAGGAGGGAAGCCCGAATGCGCAAGGATCAGACCACCAATCATATGCTCACCGGCCACCGCGATATTCGCAACTGGGTGGCGGACCGCAATGGCATCCCCGCCATTGCCCGGGTGCGCAATCGCTTCGGCGAAGAACGCGCCCAGCTCAAGCTGCGGTTTGCCCGGGCCGACAAATCCCGCCCGGTCGATCAGGACAATGGCATGAGCCCATGCTCCTGGACCGCTTGGCTGGCCGAACTGGATCGCCAGCAGCTGGCGCTCAAGGTCGACCCCGATGCCGATGGCTTCGAGTTCGTCGAGCGGCGCGGCGACAATTAGGGTCGGCGCGACCCCTGCCGCCGGTCGGCTCCCACTGGGACGGGCGGCGGCACAGGGTTTTCGGCCTCGGCCACGCAAATACGGTCCCGCCCGGTCTTCTTGGCTTCGTACAGGGCCGCATCGGCGCGGCGCAACAGATCAAACAGCCCTTCATCGGGCCGCAGCTGGGCCACCCCATAGCTGGCCGTGGGACGCTTGTCCGGCGCCTGGGCGATCACCGGCTCGGCGGCGAATTGCATGCGCACGCGCTCGGCGAACAGCTGCGCGGTATTGAGCCCGCTGCCCGGCGCCAGCGCGGCGAATTCCTCGCCCCCCAGCCGCCCCAGAATGGCGCCCGAAACCGTCATCGCTCCCATGTCCGCCGCCGCCATCAGGGTTTTGGAGAAGCGGCTGATCACTACATCGCCCACCGGATGACCATATTGGTCATTGATCGATTTGAAATGATCCAGATCTGCCACCACAATGCTCACCGGTACGCCCGTGCGGCGCGCGCTGGCCAGCAGTTTTTCGGCGTGATCCTCAAAACCGCGCCGGTTCAGCAGCCCCGACAGCGGATCGGTCTCGGTCTGGGTGGTCATGGTAACCATCGCATCGCGCAACAGGATCACCAGCATCAAAATGCCATTGGCAATCAGCAGCACAGCCCCCACCGCCTGGGAAATGGCCGCATAGGTGGTGCCGATATAGGCCTGCGCATTGATGCCGGGCCCCAGCGCCACGGCCAGAAACGGCTTACCCAGAAAATTCAGCGCCCCCAGCGCATAGATCACCAGCAGCACCAGATCGAGCACATGCCGCCGACCCGAGCGCAGCACCACCAGCATGCCCAGCAGCTGCATCAGCGCATAGGGCCCCTGATAGCCAAGCCCGCGCAGTAGCGAGCGCCGATCCATGTCGATGATCAGCACAATGGCAATCATCGACACCAGCACCAGCCCGGCCAGCAATCGCCATGGCGGCTCAAGCCGATAATTGCGTGCCAGCCCCACCACGGCAAACGCCTGCGCCAGCAGGAAGGCGGCAAAGATACCGATGCTGAACAGCCTCGGCTCGGCCTGAAACGGCAGGATCAGCTCAAGCCCGACATTGACCACCCCGGCGCCATAGGCGAGCGCCAGCCAGCGGGCGCTGACCGCGCGCGTATAGACGGCCACCAGCAGGAAAGCGGTGACGAAAATTCCGGCAACACAGAGATTAATTGCCAGAACGAAAACTGCAGCGCTCATTGACCAACCTGGGCAGACTTGTTGGGCGCCATGCTAATCCGCACCGGGCAACGAGACGTTAACGACCGCCGCGCCTGTCCGGAGCTGGATAGTCAGACCCGTGGCGCCACATCGAACGCCTTGGCCACCAGCTCATAGGAGCGCCGGCGCAGCCCGTAATCGTGGATGGTGGTTGTCATCATCACCTCACCGGCAGCACTGCCCCTGGCCTTTTCGGCAATGGTGTCAGCCACCGTCTGGGGCGAGCCGATGATCCACAGGCTCGACTGGTGATCGATCACCGCCTGCTGCTGGGGCGTCAAAACGCGGGCATGGGCCTCTTCGGGGCTCATCAGCTTGCGCTGCTCGCCCGAGGTGAACAGCGCCCAGCTCACCGCCTGCGAGCGCGAGAGATATTGCGCTTCCTCATCTGTCGGCGCGCAGATCACCGAGACGCACATAATGGTCCGGGGCCTGGGAAAAGCGGCACTGGGCTTGAAGGCGTTGCGATAGGCCTCGAAAGCCGGGGCGGGCGGGGTATGGCTGAAATGGGCGGCAAAGGCATAGCCAAAACCCAATTGGCCGGCCGCCTGCGCGCTATTGCCCGACGAGCCCAGCAGCCACTTCGGCGGCAGGCCAATACCGCCGGGCGATACCGGCACCCGGGAATAGGGATGATCGGCCGGAAAGCTGTCCTCATCAAAAGCCATCAGCTCGGCCAGATAGTTGGAGAATTCCTCGCCCCCGCCACTGCGCAGCGCCCGCATCGCATAACCATCGCCGCCGGGCGCACGGCCCAGCCCCAGATCGATACGCCCCGGGTGCAATCCCTCAAGCGTGCGATAGGCCTCAGCGATGCGCAGCGGCGCATGGTTGAGCAGCATGACGCCCCCGGACCCCACGCGAATGGATTTGGTGTGGGCCGCGGCGCTGCCAATCAGGATTTCGGGGACCGAAGAAGCGATCGAGGGCATGCCGTGATGCTCGGCATACCATAGCCGCTCATAGCCCAGTTCATCGGTCGTCTGCGCCAGGGCGATGGTTTCAGCCATCGCCTGAGAAGTGGAAGTGCCTTCGGCAATGGGAGCGAGATCCTGCAGCGACAGGGCAAAGGGTGCAGTCATGGCAATCACATGGGTTTGGAGGATGTGCGCGCCTTCTATCGTCAAATTACGATGAAAGCGAGTCACCTGTCCGACACATGGTCACTTTATGGGGCGATTTCATCCCCTTGCGTTGACTCGATAGCCAGACTGCGTCTTTTACTGTGTCCATCAACGAGGAAGACGCCGTGACGAAACTGCATATCGCCGCTTTTGCCATCGCCGCCTCGACCCTGTGCAGTGCAGTTGCGCAGGCCCAGAGCCTAACCACGCCGCAACCCTTTGCCGATATTGTCGACGAATTGCGCTTCGGCATCCACGCCCATGATGTCAGCTACATCCTGTTTGCCAAGCCGTGGGAATACAAGCTCGACCAGATCGAAGACATCAGCTTTGACGTCCTGTTCAAATCGCCCGATATCGAAGCGTTCCGCTGGATCGGCTCCCCACGACCCGATCTGGGCGTCACGCTCAACCTGGATGGTCAGGACAGCCTGCTCCATCTCAGCCTGACCTGGCAGCTGCCCATCTTCGATACCCCGTTCTATCTCGAGGGTGCTTTTGGCGGTGCCGTGCACAATGGCTATCTGACCAATTCGCCCGACCCCACGCGCTATGCCAATTTTGGCTGTCGCCTCAATTTCTACGAACGCTACGGCGTGGGCGCCCATCTCAGCGACAGCGTGACGGCCACACTGACCTATGAACACACGTCCAATAATGGTTGGTGCGACATGAATCAGGGCCTGTCCAATGTTGGTGTTCGCGTCGGCTGGAAGTTCTAGCAACCGGTTCGCGGCGTTAACGAACCCTTAGCGACAATTTTACTCAAATCTTGCCTATCTCGGCCATGACCGGCCCTATTACCCTTTAACCGGGGGAATTCGCCATGATCCGCACTGCCACCCAGTTCCTGCTGGTCGCGCTGACCCTGGGCGCGGTGACCCTGCCGGCCATGGCCCAGGTCAATATCCTGCCCGAAATCCGCGGTGGTCTGACCGCCCGCGGTATCGGCGACAGCGCCGATCTGCTCGACCCCAATTCCATCAGCGATGCCAATGTCGAATTGCTGTTTACCGCGCCCGACCTGAACGCCTGGATGCCGCTGGGCGAGTTGCGCCCGCATCTGGGTGCCACGCTGAGTTTTCGCGGCCAGCCATCCTATGGCTATGCCGGTTTGAGCTGGACCCTGCAGGCCCCGGTCATTCCCGTCTTTGTTGAAGCCAGCCTGGGTGGCGTTGCCAATACCAGCCTGCTCAGCGCGCCCCAAGGCGACCCCGCACGCAATTTCGGCTGCAGTGTGGGCGGGCGTGTCGCCGCCAGTGTGGGCGTCAACCTGCCCGCGGGCACATCGCTGATCGGCACAGTGGAACACCTGCCCGATTTCGGCGCTTGTGGCACCCCGGCCCGCGCCAATACCAATATCGGCGTACGTCTGGGCTTCCGCTTCTAGGCCACTTTTGCTGGAAACGCTTCTAGGCGACCTGCCCGGCGGCCCAGCCCGAAGCCCAGGCCCACTGGAAGTTATAACCACCCAGCCAGCCGGTGACATCGACCACTTCACCCACGAAATACAATCCCGGCACATCGCGCGCGCCCATGGTCTTGGCATCGAGATCGCGCGTATCGACACCGCCCAGCGTGACTTCTGCGGTGCGGTAGCCTTCCGAGCCGACCGGCTTGAGCGTCCATGCCTTGAGGATCGCTTCGACCACGGCCAGCTTCTTGTCGGAAAAATCTCCGATCATGCCGGGCATATCGAGCGCCTCACCCAGCAATTGCGCCAGCTTTTTAGGCATGAAACTGCCCAGCACGGTCTGCACCTGCAGCTTGGGTGTCGCCTTGCGTGCCGCGCGCAGCTTTTCGCCTGCATCCTCATGCGGCAGCAGATCAACCGTGATGGTATCGCCTTCGCGCCAATAGGACGAAATCTGCAGGATCGCCGGCCCCGACAAGCCGCGATGGGTGAACAGCAAAGCCTCTTCAAACGCCGTCCTGCCATGGCTGACAATGGCATCGGTGGCGATGCCCGAGAGTTCCTTGAGCTTTTCCAGCGCCCCGGTCTCAAAGGTCAGCGGCACCAGACCCGGTCGGGTTTCAGTCAGCCGCAAGCCGAACTGGCTGGCCAGCTGATAGCCCAGCCCGCTGGCCCCCATCTTGGGAATGGACTTGCCACCCGTGGCCACAATCAGGCTTTCGGCAGTGATCGAGGAGGTACTCAACTGCAGGGAGAACCCGTCAGTGCCCCGATCCACCGCCTCCACACTGGTCTCAAGCACCAGAGTGACGCCGGCCTTGCGCATTTCATGCAGCAGCATGGTGTTGATCTGGGTGGCTGGGCCATCGCAGAACAATTGCCCCAGCGTCTTTTCATGGAAGCTGATGCCGTGATCCTTGACCATGGCAATGAACATCTCGGGTGTGTAGCGGCTCAGCGCCGACAGCGCAAAGCGCGGATTGGCGCTGACAAAACGGTCACGTCCCTTGTCGATAGTGGCGTTGATATTGGTGAAATTGCAGCGCCCACCGCCCGATATGCGGATTTTCTCACCGGCATATTTGGCGTGATCCACCACCAGAACCGAACGACCGCGTCGTCCCGCTTCGATGGCGGCCATCATGCCGGCAGCGCCGGCGCCAAGAATGACGACATCATAATGGGGCATGGGGGCAGTCCTGTGCGCTGTGGTGGCGCCCGGTCTAGTGCAAGCCAGCGCCCCTGCCAACACCAAGCGTGATCACAGCGCTGTTGCGGCTGCGCCGGGGCAAACCGTGAGCGGCCAAACCAGGCTGGTGCTGCGCCGAGGGGGGGCATGATCAGCGCCGGGCGGGCACCACCACATGGGTCAGGCGACGCACCCACTCCAGAAACAGCCCAAAGGGCCGGCTCAGGGTCAGCATGAACAGCGTGGCCGAGCCCAGCGCGGTTATGATCTTGCCCGGATCCGCCCCGGCAAGCGCCAGCGTTGCCGCGTAGAGCGGCACCTGAAAAGCCATGAAGGCCACGACGTCGACAACGGCCCGGCTGATCCGCCGGCGCGGCAGCATCCTGGCAAACACCCAGTCGCGCCAGGCGGTGTAGAGCCGCCCTGTCAACGCCATCATCACCACCATGATGGCGCGGGTGATCAGCACCTGACCCGGCGCCATGCCCGCAATGACCAGCTCTGTGAAGGTCGCTATGATGGTGAAAAAGATGATGGTTGCGAGGGTGTCGACAATAAACAGGCGCATGGCGCCGCAGTACGCCCTGATGGCGGGTACGCGCAATGGCCAGTGATTTCAGTGACCCCTGTCGCTATCGGGGCCCAGCCATTGACTAATTCCTACAGTGGAGTATGACTTCGCCTGCTTTTTCCAAATAAGCAGTCACTTGATGCGCAGCGTTTTTCAAATTGCTGATCTGGCAACCACCCGGCTCACCGCCTTGGGTGTCGCTGCGCTCATGACCAAAACCACCAAAACCGCCTGACGCTTTTCCCCGGGTCGTCTCCCGACGGGGAGAGGCTGATCCGAATGGCCGCAACCCAACGGGTTGCGCGGGGGCGAAAATGGTAAGGGACTGGAGTTCCAAAAATGGGCTATCGCGTCGCTGTCGTCGGTGCCACAGGCAATGTGGGCCGTGAAGTTCTCAATATTCTGGCGGAGCGCAAGTTCCCCGCATCCGAGGTGATCGCACTCGCCTCCTCGCGTTCGACTGGTCGCGAAATCTCCTATGGTGACAAGATCCTCAAGGCCAAGAACCTTGATGACTTTGACTTCAAGGGCGTCGATTTCGCTATCATGTCGGCCGGTTCGGACATTTCCAAGAACTGGGGCCCGCGCATCGCCGCCAGTGGCTGCATCGTGATCGATAATTCCAGCTTCTGGCGTTACGATTCCAATGTGCCGCTGATCGTGCCAGAGGTGAACGGCCCCTCGCTCGAGGCCTGGCTGGCCAATGCCAATCGCAAGAACATCATTGCCAACCCTAATTGCTCGACCGCTCAGCTGGTGGTGGCGCTCAAGCCCCTGCACGACTTTGCCAAGATCAAGCGCGTCGTCGTCTCGACCTACCAGTCGGTTTCCGGCTCGGGCAAGGAAGGCGTCGACGAGCTCTGGAACCAGACCAAGGGCATTTTCGTCAACGATACGGCGACCCCCGGCAAGTTCCCCAAGCAGATCGCTTTCAACGTCATTCCCCACATCGATGTCTTCATGGAAGACGGCTCGACCAAGGAAGAGTGGAAGGTGATGGCCGAGACCAAGAAGATCCTTGATCCCAAGATCAAGGTGACCTGCACCGCCGTGCGCGTGCCCGTATTTGTCGGCCATTCCGAAGCCATCAATCTCGAATTCGAAAACCCCATCAGCGCCGATGAAGCGCGTGACATTCTGCGCGAAGCGCCCGGCGTTGCCGTGGTCGACAAGCGCGAAGCCGGTGGCTACACCACCCCGGTTGAATGCGTGGGTGAATACGAGACCTTCGTCAGCCGCATCCGCGAAGATGCCACCATCGAAAACGGCCTCAATATCTGGGTTGTTTCGGACAATCTGCGCAAGGGCGCCGCGCTCAATACCATCCAGATTGCTGAAACGCTGATCGAGCTGGGCCTCAAGCCCCGCGACGCCGCCTAGGCCATACGCTTGGTCACCCCGGTCCGGCCGGGGTGACCACACCAACAGGCACCGGTCTCGCCGCTTTCTGGTTTCGTCGGGAACACCAGCATGTTAAGGCCACGCCAATTCTCCTTGTGCGCAGGTTTTCATGCCGCTTCGCGATCTGCTGCTCGCCCTGGGCGTCGTCACGCTGTGGGGCCTGAACTTCGTCACCATCAAATGGGGCGTCGACGAAGTTTCCCCCTATCTGCTGACCGCCTTGCGCTATATCGGCTGCGCCCTGCCCGCCGTGTTTTTCATCCGCCGTCCCAATGTCAGCTGGGGTCTACTGCTGGCCTATGGCATGACCGTGGGTGTGCTGCAGTTCAGCTTCCTGTTCTCTGCGGTGGGTCTGGGCATGCCCGCCGGGCTGGCCAGCCTGGTCATGCAGATGCAGGTGTTCTTCACCATGGCGCTGGCTGCCCTGCTGCTGGGTGAACGCCCTACCCCGCTGCGCATTGCCGGCGCCGGTCTGGCGCTGATTGGGCTGGCCACCATTGGCAGCGAGCATATCGGCAGCGCCGTGCTGATCCCCTTCCTGATGACGCTGGTTGCCTCGCTGTTCTGGTCCATGTCCAATATCGTCACCAAGCGCGCTGGCAAGGTCGACATGTTTGCCTTCGTGATCTGGGGCAGCCTCATTCCGCCGCTGCCCATGCTGGCCATCTCGCTGATTCTGGAGGGCCCCGGCCCGCTGCTGGCGCTGCCCTTCATCAGCCCGCAGGCAATTTTCTCGGTGCTGTTCATCGCCTATGGCTCGACCCTGCTCGGCTATGGTGGCTGGGCCATCCTGCTGGGCAAGTATCCCGCAGGCATGGTGGCGCCCTTTGCCCTGCTGGTGCCCGTGGTCGGCTTTGCGGCGGCCTTTGTGTTTCTGGGTGAAGCGGTGACCCCGCTTGAAATGCTGGGCAGCCTGCTGATCTTTGCCGGCCTGATGCTCAACGTCTTCGGACCGCGCCTGTGGGCGCGGCTGCGGGTGGCCTGATGCCCATTCGCCATATCGCCCTGGCCCTGCTGGTGGTCGCCATCTGGGGCTTCAATTTCGTGGTCATCAAGCTCAGCGTTGCCGCGTTGCCACCGCTGCTGGCCGCCGCGCTGCGCTTTGCCTTTGCTGCCGTGCCGCTGGTGTTCTTCATCAAGCCGCCCAAGGTGGCCTGGTATCTGGTGATCGCCTATGGCTTTGCCTTTGGCGTCGGGCTCTATGGCTTTTTGAACCTGTCCATGGCCTGGGGCATGTCGGCCGGGCTCAGCTCGCTGGTGCTGCAGACCCAGGCCTTTTTCACCATGGCGCTGGCCTTTTTCCTGCTCGGGGAACGGCCGCGCCGCGTGCAGGTCATCGGCGCTGCCATCGCCTTTGCCGGCATCGCGGTAATCGGCACCGAACGGCTCGGCGCCACCGCCCTGCTGCCGCTGGGCATGACCCTTATGGCGGCGCTTTGCTGGGGCTGTGCCAATATCCTGATCAAGAAGGCCGGCAAGGTTGATCCGGTCTCGCTGACGGTCTGGGGCGCGCTGGTCGCGCCATTGCCGCTACTGGCGCTATCGCTGCTCAATGAAGGCCCGGGCGCCGTTTCAGCCGCCCTGCTCGGTTTCAGCTGGGGCGATGCCGGGCTGATCGCCTTTTTGGCCTATCCGGCAACCCTGCTGGGCATGGCGATCTGGAGCTGGCTGCTGGGCCAGCACCCCGCCTCTGTCGTCGCCCCCTTTACCCTGCTGGTGCCCATTACCGGGCTGGCCTCGGGCTATCTGGTGCTGGGTGAAACCATCACCCCGATCGAAATCGCCGGGGCGGTACTGGTGATCGCCGGCTTGCTGGTGACGCTCCTAAGGGCCCGCGCGACGCCGTTGCTCTGACCCCGGAAACGACAAAGCCACCCCGATCGCTCGGAGTGGCTTCGCAACGCCCAAAAAGGGCGCTCGGCTTACATGGCGGCGGGGGCAGCCGAGGCCAGCAAGCCGTATTCTTCGGCCGAAAGCTCGCCATTGCCGTCGGTATCGGCAGCAGCAAAGGCTTCCACGGTCAGGTCGGGCCAGGCGACCTGTGCTTCTTCGAACGACACTGCGTTGCTCGCATCGGTATCAACGGCGACGAAGTCGGTGGCTTCCTGGGCAAAGGCAGCGCCGGTCAGGCCAAGGACGACGAGGGTGGAGAGAACGATCTTTTTCATTGCAGGTGGCTCCGAATATTGAGGCAAAAACGGCGACCGGTTATCCGGCCCCCGACGCGCTGCCCTCAAGCAGCCCGTGCCACAGACAATGCTCACCCATTGTGGCTGGCAAAAGTTGGAATTGAGACAGCCGCAGGAAAAATATCGGGCAAGTTTCGGGCAGTTCGAGCAATAATAAGGCGTGGCTTTATTCTTGTGAATTATTCCCGTACATCTCGACTGGTCTTAAGATCACGCAATCGTATTTTGCAGTCAAAGTGCAACGCGCAGCAACACACCTGAGAAACACGTATTATTGGGCAAGTCACCGCCTATCACGCGCGCGTGAAGCCACTGGGCACGCAACTTTGCGCGCGCCACAGCACTGCCTTGTGCACGTTTGTGTCGTCTATCGACTGGTCGGGATCACAGCTCGGGACGCACGAAGTCGCCACTCTCGCTATCCATGATCCACAATTCGCCGGACGAGATATCGAACCAGGCGCCATGCACTGCCATTTTGCCCTCGGCTTCAAGTTCGGCCACATAGGGGAAGGTGCGCAGATTATTGATCGAATTGCGGATCGAGATGCGCTCAAGCGCCGTCTGCCGCTCACTGGCCGTCATCAGATCGTTCTGACCGACCTGATCAGGCAGCCCGCCCAGCATGCTCATCCACTTGCCGATGAAGTCGCCGCTATGCAGCGGGCTGGGCGCGGGATTGAGCGCTGCCGAAATACCGCCGCAGCGACCATGCCCCATGATCACGATATTGGAGATACCCAGCCCCTTGACGGCAAATTCGATGCCAGCCGAGGTACCGTGCTGGCCGCCATCGGGCTGATATGTCGGCACGAGATTGGCCACATTGCGCAGCACGAACAATTCGCCCGGCGCACTGTCAAAGATCATTTCAGGTGCCGCGCGACTGTCGCAGCACGCGATGATCATGGTGGTGGGACTTTGGCCGATGGTTGCCAGATCCCGATAGCGCTCTTTTTCGCGCGTATAACGGCCCGCTATGAAGTTGGCGTGGCCTTTGAGCAGGTAGTCAGGAAAACGGTGCATGAAATCTCGATTAGCGCTAAGAGGCGACAAGATCAATCGGGCGCGTGCAACGCCCGTGCATTGGGGGCATGCATGCTTATCTATCGGTTTCTGACTGGCGAGGACGATGCCAGCTTCTGCCACAAGGTCACCAAGGCGCTTTCCGAAGGCTGGCAGCTGCATGGCGGCCCCACCTATGCCTTTGATGCGCACAACAAAAAGATGCGCGCCGGTCAGGCGGTCACCCGCCCCGCCAAGGATCAGCCCTATGACCCCGACAAGAAACTCAGCGAGTACTAACCGCGTCTAAGCGCTGTCGCCCCTAGCCAGGCGCAGGGCCAGGCCCTGCAGCATCAGGATGGTCTTGGCATCGGCAATCTCGCCGCTGCCGATCATGGCGATGGCTTTTTCAAAGTCCAGTTCGAGCACTTCGATGTCCTCGCCCTCATCGTCCAGACCGCCGCCGGCATGGCTTTGCTGGCCGGGCGTGTAGTGGCCGATAAAGCAGGCGCATTTTTCGGTCAGTGAACCGGGGCTCATATAGGCGTTGAACAGGAATTCCAGCCTGTCGATCGCATACCCGGTTTCCTCCAGTGCCTCGCGCTGCGCGGCGATCTCGGGTTCTTCGCCATCCAGCAGACCGGCCGGCGCCTCGATCAGCCAGGCCGGATCGCCATTGAGATGGGGCGGCAGGCGGAATTGGCGCGTCAGCAGCACGGTCTTTTGGGCCGGCGCATAGGCCAGCACGGCTGCCGCGCTGCCATGATCATAGACCTCGCGGATCACCGTCTGGCTGCCACCATCACGCCGCCCATGGGTCACCTCGTAATTATCGAATTTCCCCCAATTGTGGCTCAGCTTGGTGACGGAGTTGATCTTGACGTGATTGGACATGCGCGCTCCGACTGTGTTGGCCCAGCTATGGAGCACTCCACGGCATAGGGCTAGCCTTGAGCAGGCTGAAACACCGCTTCGTCAGCTTGGGGATACCCGCGAGACGTGACCGGCTTTCCAAGGCAGCAAAAAGCCCGCTTCGGCTGAAGCGGGCTTTCGTATTCTGCCAACCAGAAGGACGCCTAGAACTCCGACCACTCGGTGGCGATCGCAGCATTGCCCTGGCTGAGATAGGCACGCGAGGCCCTGGCTGTCGCCGGATTGCCAGAGCGCGACGGTGCTGGGGCAGCCGGCGCTGTACGGGCAGCGCGAGCGACCGGACGATCGGCCAGAGTGAAGACCTCCACCACCTGGTCGAGTTCGCTGGCGCGCGATTCAGTCTGCTCGATGGCTGCGTTGATCTCTTCGACCAGTGCCGCATTGTGTTGGGTCATCTCGTCCATGGTGCGCACGGCGATATTGACCTCCTCGATGGCGGAAGCCTGCTCGCGGCTGGACTGGGCAATTCCCCCCAGCAACGCGTTGTTTTCGCGCACTGCTGCCAGCATTGCGGTCAGCTTGTTGGCTGCCTCTGCCACCAGCTTGGAGCCCCCCGAGACCTCGCCAGCGCTCTGTTCGATCAGCAATTTGACGTCTGCGGACGCCTGAGCGGCGGACTGCGCCAGACGGCGAACTTCCACCGCCACCACGGCAAAGCCCTTGCCGGCTTCGCCCGCCCGGGCCGCTTCCACCGACGCGTTCAGCGCCAGCAGATTGGTCTGAAAGGCGATGTCGTCGATCATGCCGATAATATTGGAGATCTTGGCCGAGGAGCTGGTGATCTTCTCCATGGCGCCATTGGCCTGGGTCATCACCGCGCCACCGTCCTCGGCGGCACGCGAGACTTCCAGCGCCTTGGTACTGGCGGTTTCGGCCTTCTTGGCATTGTCGAGCACCGTGGACGCGAGCTGCTCCATGGTCGCCGAGGTTTCCTCAATCATGGCCGCCTGCTTGGTGGTCCGCTCGCTCAGATCGTTGGCACCGCTGAGGATTTCGGCGGTGGCGGTCTTGAGTGCGCCCGAAGTACCGCGCAACTGCCCGATCACACCGGCCAGCTTGTCGCCCACGGCATTGGTGTCGGTCATCAGCTTGGCAAACGCCCCGCGATGCTCGCCGGTCATGCGCTTGGTGAGATCGGCCTGGGCCATGGCGGCCAGAACCACGCCGATTTCCTTGAGACCATAATCGACCGAATTGACCAGCGCGTTGACGCTGCTGGCCAGCCCGTTCAGCTCGGCATCGGGGAACTGGGTATCGACGCGACGGCTGAAATCGCCATCGATCGCAGCGTCCACCACGGTGCCAAAGGATTTCTGCAGATCCTGCATCATCGCAGTACGGTTTTCCTGATCGGCCAGAATGCGCGCGGCCTCGGCCTCGGTCATATGGGCGATGCGACGACCATTCTCGCGGAATACCTCCACGGCGCGGGCCATCGCACCGATTTCGTCGGCGCGTTCGGCATAGTCGACCTCGACATCATAATCGCCTTCGGCAATGCGCTTCATGCTGCCGGTCATGCGGGTCAGCGGCGTGGACACCACGCGGCTGAGTACCAGGCCAATCAGCACCACGGCAAAGACTGCCACCAGGACAGTGGCGATAACGGCCACCCAGCGTGCCGACCACAGATCGGCATAGACAACCGCCTTGTCCAGCGACAGGCCGACATACCATTTGACGTTGGGCAGACCCGGAATCGCGGTAAAATTGACCAGACGGGTACTGTCGGCCTCAGTCGCTTCGGTCACCGCACTGGTCATGGCAGGGGCGGTACCGAAAGCGTCGGTGAGGGATTGACCGACCAGCGTGCCGTCACGATGCACAAGAATAGTGCCCGCCTCATTGACCAGGAAGGCATGGCCATTGCCAGCCAGTTGAGCCTTGGCCAGCATTTCGACCAGTGCAGTAATGCCGAAATCTGCGCCGGTGACGCCCACCACTGTGCCACCATTGATTAGTGGGGTGGCCAGCGACACAGTCAACTCGCCCGAGGAAGCATCGGCATAGGGATCGGTCAGAATAGTGCCCTTGGCGGCAACCGCATTCTGGTACCAGGGGCGGGAGCGTGGATCGTAGCCCGCGGGCAGTTCAATCGGCGGATAGGCGCTGAACGATCCATCCGCCTCGGCGCCGAAATAGGTGTTGATGAAGTTGCTGACCAGCGCCTGTCGATTGAACGCCTGGGCCACCGCGCCCCCGGTTGGCACACTGGCCACCGATTCATTGGCAGATTCCACCAGCAGCGTCCGGCCTTCAAACCAGTTGCCCACGGCCTGAGCCGTCAATGCACCGGTGCCGGTCATATCCGCCAGGACATTGGCCTCGGTAGCCGCGCTATTGCGGGTATCATTATAAACCGACAGGACGGCAAAGCAGACAACGACCACCGCAGCCGTCGACAACAAGATCTTGGTGGCCACGCTTGATCGTATTGCCTGCGTGGAGAAAGGGAGGGCCATTTTGTGTGATTCCGATTGAATTGAGCTCGCGCTCCTGGATGAAAATCTCCCACAAACTGGTAAAAAATCTATGTTAAGTTCCAACGCAGAGCTTACTCTTGGCGGGGCCTCGTTCTCGTCTGGATTGATGATGGCGATAGAAGTCGATGGATAACCAAGGCTATTTGGCACCCCACCAATTGAACCCATTGCCTGTCCACACCGCGCACATCGCGTGCGCTATACGAACAAAGTGCGCTTACCGCCAAAAGTTGCAGGCCGTTTTGGGTTAACCGCTTTGATTTTGTAACCTTTGGGCGCTAGAAGTCTCGAACCATTCCAAACTGCAGCGGTGTTTCCTAACCGCCAGCGAGGCCCCATGACGGTTCGATCCCGCCCACTTTCTCCCCATCTCCAGATCTATCGCTGGACCATCACCATGGCGATGTCGATCGCCCACCGCGCCACCGGCATTGCCCTTTATGCCGGCACCGCGCTGCTGGTGCTCTGGCTCGGCGCTGCCGCGATCAGCCAGGAAGCGCTCAACCCGGTCAATGACCTGTTTGGCAGCTGGTTCGGCCAGCTTGTGCTTTTCGGCTACACCTGGGCCATTCTGCACCACATGCTGGGCGGCATCCGCCACTTCATCTGGGATTTCATCATCGGCATGGAACCGGGCCAGCGCGAAACCCTGGCCTGGGCCAATCTGGTTGGCTCGATTGTCCTGACCCTGCTGGTCTGGACCGTTTTTGTGTGGGTGGCCTGATATGACCGACCGTATTTCTGACGCCGTCATCGCCGATCCCAAGACCAAATACGGCAATGCCAAAGCCTCGACCCGCCACTTCATCACCCAGCGGGTAAGCGGTGCGATCAATATCGTGTTCGTCGGCTTTCTGGCCTTTATCGTGCTGCGGCTGGCCGGGCAGGATCGCCCCGACATGGTCGCCACCATCGGCAATGCCTGGATCGGCCTGCCGCTGGGGGCCCTGCTGGTGATTGTGGCCATCCACATGCGCAACGGCATGCGTGACACGCTGGAAGACTATTTCCACGGCGCCACCTACCGTCTGCTGATGAGCCTGAACACGGCCTTTTCTCTTCTTATCGCGGTGGCCGGACTGGCCGCCATTCTCAAGCTCGTCTTCTGGGGTTAGTGACCATGGCGCAATACGAACTCATCGACCACGAATTCGACGTGGTGGTGGTGGGCGCCGGCGGCGCGGGCCTCCGCGCAACGCTGGGCATGGCCGAACAGGGCCTGCGCACCGCGTGCATCACCAAGGTCTTCCCCACCCGCAGCCACACCGTGGCAGCCCAGGGCGGCATTGCCGCCTCGCTGCAGAACATGGGCCCCGATAGCTGGAAATGGCACATGTACGACACCGTCAAGGGGTCGGACTGGCTGGGCGACAATGACGCCATGGAATATCTGGCGCGCGAGGCTCCTGCGGCCATTTATGAGCTTGAGCACTACGGCGTGCCGTTTTCGCGCACCGATGACGGCAAGATCTATCAGCGCCCCTTTGGCGGTCACATGACCGAATTCGGTGATGGTCCACCAGTGCAGCGCACCTGCGCCGCTGCCGACCGCACCGGCCACGCCATTCTGCACACGCTTTATGGCCAGAGCCTGCGCCACAATGCCGAATTCTATATCGAATATTTCGCGCTCGACCTGATCATGGGTGACAATGGCGCCTGCGAAGGCGTGATTGCCTGGAAGCTCGATGACGGCACCCTGCATCGCTTCCGCGCCAAGACCACCGTGCTGGCCACGGGCGGTTATGGTCGCTCCTATTTCTCGGCCACCTCGGCCCATACCTGCACCGGCGACGGCAATGGCATGGTCGCGCGCGCCGGCCTGCCGCTGCAGGACATGGAATTCGTCCAGTTCCACCCCACCGGCATTTATGGCGCGGGTGTGCTGATTACCGAAGGCGCCCGCGGCGAAGGCGGCTATCTGACCAATTCCGAAGGCGAACGCTTCATGGAGCGCTATGCGCCCAATGCCAAGGATCTGGCATCGCGCGACGTGGTATCGCGCTGCATGACGCTCGAAATCCGCGAAGGCCGCGGCGTTGGTCCCAAGAAGGACCATATCTATCTGCACCTTGATCACCTCGACCCCAAGGTACTGGCCGTGCGCCTGCCCGGCATTACCGAAAGCGCCAAGATCTTTGCCGGTGTCGATCTGACCCGCGAGCCGATCCCGGTCATTCCCACGGTGCACTACAATATGGGCGGCATCCCCGCCAATTATCATGGCGAAGTGCTCAACCCCACTGCGGACAATCCCGAAGCCGCCTGCGCCTCGGTACATGGCGCCAATCGCCTCGGCTCGAACTCGCTGACCGACCTTGTGGTGTTCGGCCGTGCCGCCGCCATCCGCGCCGGCAAGGTGATTGATCGCGCCTCACCGATCCCGGCCATCAACAAGGCCCAGGACGACAAGATCCTGGCCCGCTTTGATCGCCTGCGCAACGCTTCGGGATCCAAGCCGACCGCCGCCATTCGCGACGCCATGCAGAACACCATGCAGCGCGACGCTGCCGTGTTCCGCACCGCCGATACCCTGGCTTCCGGCGTCAAGGCGATGAGCGAAATCTACGGTCAACTCAAGGACATCGCCGTCACCGACCGCTCGCTGGTCTGGAATTCGGACCTGGTCGAGACTCTCGAACTTGAGAACCTGATGGCCAACGCCATGACCACCGTTGTCTCGGCTGAAGCCCGCCAGGAAAGCCGTGGCGCCCACGCCCATGAGGACTTCCCCAGCCGCGATGACGTCAACTGGCGCAAGCACACGCTGGCCCGCATCGATATCGAGACCGGCGCCGTCAAGCTCGACTACCGCCCGGTCCATCTCGATCCGCTGACCCCCGAAAGCGAAGGCGGCATCGACCTCAAGAAGATCGCACCAAAGGCACGCGTTTACTGATGACCCACGCGGCCGGATATTCGGGCACACCCCTGGCGCAGAAGCTGGGGCTGAAAGATGGGCAGCGCGTGCTGTTCATCGACCTGCCTGATGCCGCCACCAACCTGCTGACGGTGCGTGACTTCGGCGAGGTCAGCCAGCGTGCTGCCAGCCATCTGGACGGGGCCACCCCCGGCTATGATGTCATTCACCTGTTCACCACCGCCCGCGCTGTGCTCGAGGATCTGGCCCAGCGTCTGATGGACCTGATGGCCCGCAATGGCATGCTCTGGGTGAGCTGGCCCAAAAAGGCCGCCAAGGTCGCCACTGACATCACCGAAGACGTGATCCGCGACGTGCTGCTGCCGCTCGGGCTGGTGGACGTCAAGGTTTGCGCTGTCGACCAGACCTGGTCGGGCCTCAAGATGATGATCCGGAAGGAATTGCGATGAAACCGATAGCCGTTCTGGCCCTGCTGGGCCTGCTGAGCGCACCCGCTTTGGCCGCATCACCAACCAAGGCCCAGCACGACGAATTCTATTCGGTCTGCATGGGCATCGCGCAGAATCAAGCATTGTGCAGCTGCAAGGCCGAGGCGGCCATGACGCTGATCGACGAACGCTTCATGGGAGTGGTGATCGCCTCCATGAAGGGCGGCACCCCGGCCTCGAGCGACTTCGTGGCCTACAATACCTACGTCGCCAAATCCAATCAGGTCTGCAAGCCGGACTACTAGAGTTTCCCGCTGTGTTGAACAGCGTGCGTTAAGAAGGAAGACCGCACCATGGTCGAACTGATGCTCCCCAAGGCCGACCGGCCCACCAAAGGCAAGACCTGGCCCAAGCCAGCCAATGCCAAACGGCTGCGCGAGTACCATATCTATCGCTATGACCCCGACAGCGGCGCCAATCCGCGCATCGACACCTATTTCGTCGATCTCGACGATTGCGGCCCGATGATTCTCGATGGCCTGCTCTGGATCAAGAACAAGGTCGACGCCACGCTGACCCTGCGCCGCTCCTGCCGCGAAGGCATTTGTGGCTCCTGCTCGATGAACATCAACGGGCTCAACACCCTGGCCTGTACCAAGGGCATGGATGACAGCTCGGGCCCCATCAAGATCTATCCGCTGCCCCATATGCCGGTGGTCAAGGATCTGGTGCCCGACCTGAGCACCTTTTACGCCCAGCACCGCGCCATCGAACCCTGGCTCAAGACCACCTCGCCCACCCCGGACAAGGAATGGACCCAGACGGTGCCACAGCGCGCCAAGCTGGACGGGCTCTATGAGTGCATTCTGTGCGCCTGCTGCTCGACATCGTGCCCGTCCTACTGGTGGAATGGCGACAAATATCTCGGTCCCGCCGCCCTGCTGCAGGCCTATCGCTGGCTCATCGACAGCCGCGACGAGACCACGAGCGAACGCCTCGATGACCTTGAAGACCCCTTCAAGCTCTATCGCTGCCACACCATCATGAACTGTGCCAAGGTCTGCCCCAAGGGGCTCAACCCGGCCAAGGCCATCGCCGAAATCAAGAAGATGATGGTCGAGCGCAAGGCTGCCTAAGCAGGGACCATGCGCTGAGTTTCATGCAGCCTCCGGAGCGATCCGGGGCTGTTTTGTTTTGGGGGCAGGCGATCAGGCCTGTTCGGCCTTGCCGATCTGCTGGCGCAGAATGGTGCGGTCGCGGCTGGAGACGCCGATCAGCTCGGCCACGCGCCAGACCATATTGTCTTCCAGCTCGTGGTTCTTGCTGTCGGCAAACACCACGGTCCACATCATGCGGATGATTTCGAGGCGATCTTCCAGCTCCAGCGACGATAGCGTCGAGGTGAACTTGTAGAAATCTACCGCCTCGGCATCGCGCAGCGCCGCTTCCTTGACCAATTGTTCGACATTGCCCTCGTCGAGATCATAGTGGTCCATCAGGGCGCCTTTGATGATGACACGCTCGGCGTCACTCATCTGCCCATCAACAGCCGCCAGATGTACCAAAAGCGCCGCCACCGACAGCTTGGGATCATGGCTGTCGCGTGCTTCGGGTTTGTTGAACAGGCGGGTAATGGCCTCGAACATGGCGGCAGGCCTCTTTTCGGGGAACGACGGATCAGCGATGGGTTTGGCGCGCCGGGAGAAGCGCGTGCGCCCAGACTTAGCGATCAAAGTCATTTCCTCAATGGTCAGTTGCCTGCCTCACGCGCTCTTGACCGGGTTTGATGCGCAATGGCCACACCCGCACCTGACCTGTCTGGCGGAAAAAGGACTCGACTCTGATCAGATTCGGAGTCTAATTGTTCCCTGTTTGTTCACATACGAGGTCACGATCCATGGCCCTGCCGGATCGCCAACAGCGCCTTGCCGCGCTGCGGGATACCATTGCCGATATCGAGCGCAAGCCGGCACTGGCCGAGGCCCGTCCGCTGCTGCGCAACGATGCCAGCGGTTTCCCCATGCCCACTGGCGGCCTGCTCCAGGAGGTCTTTGCCGATGAGCGCCGCCACACCGGCGCGGCGCTTGGTTTCGCGCTGGCCCAGGCCCGCAGCCTGATCAGTACCAGCCGCCCGGCGGTGATCTATCTGCACTTGGCCAAGGAGGGGCAGGAAATGGGGCTGCCCTATGGGCCGGGCCTGATCAGCTTCGGCTTTGACCCCGATGCGCTGGTGCTGGTGCGCGCCGCCAATATGACCGAACTGCTCTGGGCCGCCGAGGAAGCCATTGCCTGTCGCGCCGTGGCCGCCGTGGTCGCCGACATTGCCGGCCATCAAAAAATGCTCGATTTCACCGCCAGCCGTCGACTGGGTCTGCGCGCCACCAACGCCGGCAGCTCCATGTTGCTGTTGCGCTATGGCACGGGCCGCGAAGCCAGCGCCGCCCATCTGCGCTGGCGCGTCACCCCCGTGCTCAGCGCCGCCCGGCGCTTTGATGCCCTGGCCCCCGGCGCGCCGCGCTGGCAGGTGCAATTGGAGAAAGGGGTGCTCCGCGATTCTCAAACCCAATGGCTTCTGGGCTGGACACAAGATGGACTTACCACACGCGATGCGGCCCGCCGCCCCCATGTCATTGCGGCCGACACGCCGCTTTCTCAGCCTGTTCCTGCCCCATTGGCCAACCGACTACCTCAAGCGGGCTGACCCGACCCTGAGCGGTCCGCTGGTGCTCTATGAACGCATCAAGGGCGGCCTGCGGCTCGCCGCCATGGATATCGAGGCGGGTCGGGCCGGTCTGCGTCTGGGCCAGAACCTGGCCGACGCCCGCGCCATGCTGCCCGATCTGAGCGTACGCGAAATCGACCGCCCCATGCTCGAAGCGGCCTTTGCCGATTTCGCTGACTGGCACTCCAATGCCAGCCCGCTGGTCGCCGTGCTGGGCGATGTCGCCAGGTTCGGCGATCTGGTGCTCGATATTACCGGGGTCGCCCATCTGTTCGGCGGCGAACGCGCCATGCTGATCACCCTGCTCACCCGGCTGCGCGCGCTGGGCTATACCGTGGCTGGCGCCATCGCCCCCACCATTGGCGCCGCCTGGGCGGTCAGCCATTTCGCCCGCAGCCAGGTGGTCCAGGAGGAAGCACTCAGCGCTGCGCTCGACGCCCTGCCCGTAGGCGCGCTCAGATTGAGCCCCGAACAGATCGCCGGGCTCACCCAGATGGGGCTGACCAGCCTGGCCCAGTTGCGCCCGCGCGACCGCAAGCCGCTACAGGCCCGCTTCGGCATCAGCCTGCTGACCCGGCTCGATCAGGCCTACGGCATGCTCGAAGAGCGTATGACGCCGCGCCTGCCCATTGCCGAACGCTACGCCGAACGGCGCTTTCCCGAACCCATCGGCCTGCTCGATGATGTGCTGATGACCGCCCAGGATCTGGCCGTGCAACTGGGCCATCAATTGCAGGCCGAAGGGCTCGGGGCCCAGACCTTTCATCTGTTTCTCTATCGCGTCGATCACAAGGTGATGGCGCTCTCGGTCAATTCGGCGCGGCTGACCCGCGACCCCGCCCATATCGCCAAGCTGTTCGCCCATCGCGCCGAGCGGCTCTCGGGCGAATATGATGCCGGTTTCGGCATCGACATGATCCGGCTGGCCGTCAGCTCGGTGGGCGAGCTCGATGGCACCCAATTGGGCGCCTTTGCCACCGATGATGGCGCTGCCGACCTGATCCAGCTGCAGGACCGCATGAGCAGCCGGCTGGGCACCATGGCCGTGCTGCGCACCCAGTTCGTGGCCACCCATATTCCCGAGCGCGCCGCCCGGCTGGTACCGGCCATGGTGCATGCGGCAACCCCCGCCAACCAGCCCGGCCCATCCCTGCAGCGCCCCTTGCGCCTGCTACCCGTGCCCGAACCCATCGCCATCAATGCCGAAGTGCCCGATGGTCTGCCTGCCTCGATGATCTGGCGCCGCGTCAGCTATCGCATCACCAAGGCTGCCGGGCCCGAACGACTGGGGGCTGAATGGTGGCGCAGTGGCCAGCGCCTGCAACTGGCCCCGCCCGAAATCCCCCGCCCGCCCAAGCCCGGCGAAAAGCCCAAGGCACCGCCCTATGTGCCCCAGCTTGAGCGTTTCAATCCTTCAGCCGTCACCCGCGATTATTATGTCGCCGAAGACGCCATGGGCCGTCGCTTCTGGATCTATCGCGAAGGGCTTTATGTCCCCGATGCCAGCCCGGTCTGGTATCTGCACGGCCTGTTCGCATGAGCGATCTGATCACCCTGATGCAGGCGCCCGTGGCGGCACCGTCACGCCCCCGGCCGCCAGCTCCTCCCTTTGCCGAACTGGTCTCGACCAGCAATTTCTCGTTCCTGCATGGCGGCTCGCACCCCGAGGAGCTGGTCAATGCCGCCGCCCATCTGGGGTTGAACGGCTTTGGCCTGACCGACCGCAACAGCTTTGCCGGGGTGGTGCGCGGCTATGTGGCCGCCCGCGACATGGAGCCAGCGCCTCCCGGCTTTCGCTATCTGGTGGGCGTGCGGCTGTGCTTTGCCGATGGCACACCCGACATCATCGCCTATCCCAGCACCCGGCTGGCCTATGGCCGGTTGTGCAAGCTGTTGACCATCGGCAATCAGCGCGGCGAAAAGGGCAAGCCGGTGCTCTATCTGTCGGACCTGTTCGGCGCCGGCCATCCCGGCTCGACCACCGAGCAGGGGCCAACGGAAAACCATGCCCAGGGGCAGCTGTTCATTCTGGTGCCCGATGAAGCCGATTGGGGCCTGACCGAACAGACGCTGGCCACGCTGAGCCAACAGGCACCAGGCCGCGTCTGGGTCGCCGCCGCCACGCGCTTTGATGGCACCGACCGGGCGCGTCTGAACCGCATCGACCAGCTCGCCAGACGCCACAACGCGCCCATGCTGGCCAGCAATGATGTCCGGTATCACCAGCCCAACCGCCGCATGGTCCAGGATGTCGTGACCTGCATTCGCCAGCACCTGACGCTCGAAACCGCGGGCTGGCAGCTGGCCGCCAATGCCGAACGCCACCTCAAGCCGCCGCGCGAAATGGCCAGGCTGTTCGCCGATTATCCCGACGCCATGCACCAGACCCAGAAGCTGATAGCCCGCATCGATTTTTCGCTCGACCAGCTCAAATACAATTACCCCGAAGAGACCATCGGCAATGGCGAAACCGCCCAGCAGACCCTGGAGCGGCTGGCCTGGGCCGGCGCGGCCAGGCGCTATCCGAACGGGGTATCGGACAAGACCCGTCGCGCCATCTGGTCCGAGCTCTGCCTGATCGCCTACAAACGCTATGCCGCCTATTTCCTGACCGTGCATGACATCGTCATGTTCGCCCGCCATGAGCGCAAGATCCTGTGTCAGGGCCGCGGCTCGGCTGCCAATTCCACGGTGTGTTTCTGTCTCGAAATCACCGAGGTCGACCCCGAAACCAGCTCCCTGGTATTTGGCCGTTTCATCTCCACCGAACGCGACGAACCGCCCGATATCGACGTCGATTTCGAGCATGAACGGCGCGAAGAGGTGATGGCCTATATCTACAAAAAATATGGCGGCAAGCGCACCGGGCTGACCGCCAATGTCATTTCCTACCGCTCCAAATCGGCCATGCGCGAGGCCGCCAAAGTGTTCGGCGTCTCTGACGATACCGTCACCGCGCTCAACGGCCTGCAATGGGGTTGGGGCGCCGGCATCGATCTGGGGGAGCTGACAACCATCGGGCTCAGCCCCGATGATCCCACGCTGGCCCAGATGTTCGAGGTCGTCAAAGTGCTGCGCGGCTTCCCGCGCCATCTGTCCCAGCATGTGGGAGGCTTTGTCATCACCCGCGATTCACTCGAAAGCCTGGTGCCGATCTCCAAGACTGCCATGGACAGCCGCACCATCATTGAATGGAACAAGGACGACATTGCCGCCCTGGCCATTCTCAAGGTCGATGTGCTGGCGCTGGGCATGCTCAGCTGCCTGCGCCGCGCTTTCGAATTGATGCAGACCCATTATGGCCAGTCGCTGGCACTGGTCGATCTGCTCGCCGAGGAAATCGATCCCGACCCGTCCAAAAAGGCCGAGGTCTACGCCATGATCCAGCGCGCCGACACGCTGGGCGTGTTCCAGATCGAAAGCCGGGCGCAGATGAGCATGCTGCCCCGCCTCAAGCCGGAAAAATTCTACGATCTGGTGATCGAGGTGGCCATTGTCCGACCCGGCCCGATTCAGGGCAATATGGTCCATCCCTATCTGCGGCGGCGGCAGGGGCTGGAGCCGGCCATCTATCACGATGACAAGCTCAAGGGCGTGCTGGGGCGCACGCTGGGCATTCCACTGTTTCAGGAACAGGCCATGCAGATCGCCATTGTCGGCGCCGGGTTTTCTCCCGGCAAGGCCGACAGCCTGCGCCGCGCCATGGCCGCCTGGCGTCGCACTGGCAAGATCGCCCAGTTCGGTGAGGAATTTATCGCCGGCATGCGCACCAATGGCTACCCCGAAGAGTTCGCCAAGAACTGTTTCGCCCAGATCCAGGGCTTTGCCGAATATGGCTTTCCCGAAAGCCATGCGGCCTCGTTTGCCCTGCTGGTCTATGCCTCGTGCTGGCTCAAATGCCACTACCCCGATGTGTTTGCCACCGCCCTGCTCAACAGCCAGCCCATGGGGTTCTACGCTCCCTCCCAGATCATCCGCGATGCCATCGAGCATGGCGTGGAGGTGCGCGCGGTCGATGTGAACCTGTCCGATCTCGAATGCGTGCTCGAAGGCGATAGCCGCCCCGCCCGCGACCATCTCTGGCCCCAGCACCAATCCATGGCTGACCATGTCCATGCCACCAGGGCGATCCGTCTGGGCCTCACCCATGCCGTGGGGCTGGCCGATGCCGACATCAACCGCATCGTGGCCCGCCGTGGCGCCGGTTATGACTCGGTGCGCGATCTCTGGCTGCGCACCCAGGTGCCCATTGCCAGTCTCGAAAAACTCGCCCGCGCCGACGCCTTTGCCTCGCTGGGCCTGTCGCGCCGCGAAGCGCTGTGGGCGGTCAAGGGGCTGATCGGCACCCATGGCGCCGATACCCTGCCGCTATTTGTTGCCGCCGGCAGCGTCCAGACCGATGTCGACAGCGAAACCGGCCTGCCCAAAATGCTGCCCGGCGAGGAGGTCATTCACGATTATTCGACCCTGTCATTCTCGCTCAAGGGCCATCCGCTGCAATTCATCCGACCCATGCTGCAAGCGCGCCGCACCACGCGCTGCGATCAATTGCTCAATGTCAAACCGGGCAGCCGCATCGAAGTGGCCGGGCTGGTCCTGGTGCGCCAGCGACCGGGCACGGCCAGCGGGGTGATCTTTGCCACGCTCGAGGACGAAACCGGTATCGCCAATATCGTGATCTGGCCAAAAACCTTTGAAGCCAATCGCAAGACCGTGCTGGGCGCCCGCCTGCTCGCGGTGCGCGGACAACTCCAGCGCGAGGGACTGGTGGTGCATATCATCGCCGAACAGCTCACCGACATGACCCATCATCTGCTCGATCTGGCGCATGGCCAGGACATTGGCGACAGGATACTGGCGCGCGGCGATGAAGGCCGCTCAGGCCCCCAGCCCGGCCGCGACCACAAGGCGATGCTGGAAATCGAAAAGGCCCGCCGGGCCGCCTATGCTGCTCTGCCCGAAGGCCGCAATTTTCACTAGGCCTGCAAGGCTCAGCCCACGATGCGATCAATAGCCTGGGCCAGCGCCACATCCTTGGCACTCAGCCCGCCCGCATCATGGGTCGTCAATTTCACCCGCACCACATTGTAACCATTGGACCAGTCCGGGTGATGACCGGCCTTTTCCGCCGCCAGCGCGACCCGGCTCATAAAGCCGAACGCCTCGGAGAAATCCTTGAACTTGAACACATGGCTGATGGCGTCATCCGCTGCATCATAGATCCAGCCATTGAGCCCGCGCAGAGCCGTCTCGCGGGCGGCATCGTTCAGCTTTTCAACCATAAATCACCCATTGGCAGTCTGTTAACGCCGCCATCAATAAGCGTGCAAAGCGACGCTTCCAAGGCACTGCGATTAACGCCGCGGCAACAGCTTGCCGCCAGTTTGTGTCACCAAAGGCCTGGCAATTGCGCCAGGCACAGGCGACCAGATCATCAGTGCAAGGGTCACAGTCTCACAGAACCGCAATTAACGCGGTCGGCAGGCCCGCTGACACAGCGCCGGGAGGAACAGCGCATCGCTTGGACCAAAACACTGGCTGCATTTTTCGCAGTGACCCTTTTGGGCGCGCCTATCGCCCAGGCTGAACATCTTGTCGTATTTCACGACTGGCGATCACCGGCCGAACTGGCGGCGCTCAATGTGTTGCGCCACGCGGTCGAGGACAATGGCGACCAATGGGTGCCGCTGGCCATTCCGCACGACACCAATGCCAACACCACCGTGCTGGACCTGATCGCGCTGGGCACCAGCCCCAATGTCTTCCTGCACATGCCGCCGGCGATCTATCGCACTCTGCACAAGCGCCAAAAACTGCTCTCGCTCGATGCCCAGTTTGCCGCCAATGGCCTGCTCGAGAACCTGCCCGAAGTGGTGCGCGATACCATCACCATTGATGGCCGCATTCTCAAGGTGCCCGCCACTATCCACGCCGATGCCACCATCTTTTACAACCATGCCATCGCCGCCGAAATCGGCATCGACCCGCGAGACTGGACCAGTCTGGACGCCATGTGGCGCGATATGGAAGCGGCTCGCGATGCCGGATACCTACCGCTCGCCATCGGCGCGCAAACCTGGCAGATCGGCTATCTGATCCACTCCCTGGTCGCCACCCTGGGCGGTCCCGACCTCTATCAGGCGCTCTATGGTGCGACCCCCGACAAGGCCGCACTCGATGATCCAGAGCTGGCCGAGGTGTTTGTCTGGCTGCGCCGTTTCCAGCAGGCCGCCGATCCTGGCGCGCGCGACCGGGACTGGAACGTCGCCACCAATATGGTGATTTCGGGCCAGGCACTGATGCAGATCCAGGGCGACTGGATGAAGGGCGAATGGCGTGCCGCGGGCAAGCAACTCGACACCGACTATGGCTGCATGTTGCTGCCCGGCGCCAGGGCCCTGCCGGTCACCATCGATAGCTGGGGCCTGATGAATGCCACGACGCCGGCCATGAACAAGGCCGTCCGCGCCTTTGCCGACGCTGTGGTTGACCCAGCCAATCAGGCCGCCTTTGCCGCCGCCAAGGGGTCCACCCCGATCCGCTTTGATGCCCAGGGCGCTGTCGACCCTTGCTCGGGCATGCTCTTGAGCGCACTGGACCGCCCCCGGTTTGCCCTACCGACGCCGCATCTGACCGCCCGGGCCGACTGGATCGAGCAGATCTGGGCCACCAGCCAGGCATTCTGGAGCGATGAAACCATGCAGCCCCAGACTGCCATTGCCCAACTCAAGGCGAACTGGAACGCTCCACCAAGCGCGGCCGTGCAATAGAGCCGGCCCCGAAGTTAAGCAGGGATTCACTCTGGCCAACGGAAATGTGGCGCATACGGACAAGTACGGCCCAACAGCAATACCATCTTAACCGGCCTGCTGTTGACTGATCACGAGCAAAGGGCCGCCAATTCCGGCGTATCTAGACCACGAGCCGTCAGTTGACGGTATCCACAGACCCGATCCGGACTGCTATTAGCGCCGGAAATCGGGGAATTAGGAACGGGCAATGGTGTTTGAAGCCGCCCACAAGATTTTGCCGCCAGTAGACTATGTGTCCATGATCCGCTCCCTGTATGCGGATCGACGCTCGATGCTGTTTGGCGCTTTTGGCTCCGCGCTGGCTGCTGCCGTCGCGGCCCTTGAAGCACGTTCCATGATCCTGGGCGCTTTTGTTGGCCTGTTCATTCTGGTCGGGCTGGTGCGTAATGCCGATATGCGCGCCTTTGACGCCGTTCAACTCTCCGACACCAATGTCCGTCTTGCCCTGCATTGGGAAATCCGCGCCACCATTGGCGCCGCCGCCATCGCCCTGATCTACGGAACATGGTGCATGGTCAGCTTCTGGCTGGTCGATGACCCCTTTGCCGAACTGACCGCCGCCTCGGTCTCGGTCTCGGTGCTGGTGGGCGTGTCGCAGCGCAATTTTGCCATCGACCGGCTGATGACCATCCAGGTCTTGCTCATTGCCGTGCCGCTGGCCCTCGGCCTGTTGCTGGTTGGCAATATCTATTACGCCCTGCTGACCCTGCTGCTATTGCCCTTCTTTGCCAGTCTGCGCCGCATTGCCGGCAGCGCTCGCCAGATTCTGCTGCGCGCTGTGCACGGTCGCCTTGCTGCCTCTGCTCTCGCCACTCAGCTCGATACCGCCCTGACCACGCTGGAACACGGCCTGATGATGCTCGACAATGCGGGCACCATCGAGGTGGCCAATGGTCAGGCCCTGCAGGCCTTTAATCTGCCCAATTCCCAAAGCTGGATCGGCCGCCCCGCCAGCGAACTGTTCGACGTGGCTGTCGACAGCCAGGCCATGCCCAAGGCGGCGCGCGATCAATTAGGCTCGCTGATTGCCGCCCATTCCAGCGGCAAGCTCTTGCTCAGTGTGCGGCCCGGCCGGCACTTTGAAGTTTCGGTATCCTCGCGCGGTCCCAAGACCGTTTTGCTGTTTGAGGACATTTCGGCCCGCATCATCGCTGAAGAGCGCATGAGCTATATGGCGCGTTATGACGCGCTGACCAACCTGCCCAATCGCGCCTATTTTGCCCAGCAGGTTGAGGCCATTCTGCGCGAACGGCGCGAAACCGGACACCCCACCCATGTGGCGCTGTGGATCGTGGACGTCGACGACTTCAAGCACATCAATGATACAATGGGTCATATCGCCGGCGACAGCGTCCTGGCCGAAATGGGCCGCCGCCTGCCTCTGGCATTCGGCGAAAACGCCATCTGCGCCAGACTTGGCGGCGACGAGTTCATCGCTTTTCGCGCCGACGGCATCGCCCCGCAATTCCTGGCCGAACGCTCCGAACACGTGCTGGCCAGCATGGGTGCCGAAATGCGCCTGCCCGACCGCAGCATGGTGGTCGATGTCAGTATCGGCATGGTGATCAGCGAGAATAGTGGCGACGATCTGGAAAGCCTTATGGTCAAGGCCGACCTGGCCATCTACGCCGCCAAGGGCACCGGCAAGGCCAAGGTTGTGCAGTTCCACGAGCGGATGGACACCGAGTACCAGCTGCGCCAGCAACTCAAGCAGGACCTCAAGCAGGCCATTGCCGGGGGCGAGATCACCCTGGCCTATCAGGCAGTGGTCGATCCCCGGAAAAACCGCATTGTCGGCTGTGAAGCGCTGGCGCGCTGGGACCATCCTGAACTGGGGCCGATTTCGCCGGCCCTGTTCATTCCCATTGCCGAAGAAACTGGCCTGATCACCGATCTGACCCGTGCCGTTCTGGCCATGGCAACCCGCGACTGCAACACCTGGCCCGGCGACACCACGATTGCCGTCAACCTCTCGGCCCGCGACTTCCGGGCGTGCAATGTGGAATCCATGGTCCTTGACGCCATCAAGGTCTCGGGCCTGCCGCACCATCGCCTCGAAATCGAGGTTACAGAGTCAGCTGTCATCGAGGAACGCGAAGCCGCCACCATGGCGCTGGCCGCCCTGTGCCGTAAGGGCGTGGGCGTGGCGCTTGATGATTTTGGCACCGGCTATTCGTCGCTGAGCTACCTTCAGGCCTTACCCCTAACCAAGCTCAAGATCGACCGCAGCTTTGTAATCGACATCGAAGCCGACCCCCAGGCTCTGCGCCTGCTGGCCAATGTTGCCCAGCTGGGCAAGGACCTCGATCTCAAGATCACGGTCGAAGGGGTTGAGACCGAAGGACAGCTCAACCTGCTTACCTCACAGACCAAAATCGATCAGATCCAGGGCTTTGTCTATGGTCCGCCGCTCAATCTGGAGGCCATGACCCGGTTGCTGCAGGCCCATCACCGCAGCGATCTCAAACCCATTGCCAAGCGCGCCGGCGCCCGCCACTGATCATGCGCTAAGTTCCCTCGATTAACCAAGAATACGCGTTCAGCTTATAAAATGGTTAAGCAATTGTTACCCTGTCCGTATCAGAGTGGGACAGTGAGCAATTCATGGTTATCGACCCCGACAGTGCCGCTGCCGCCAAAGCCGGTACACCTTCCCGTTTCGCGGGCGCCCTGCTCGATATTCTCGACAAGGTGAGCTATGCCCGGGTTGATCCCGGCGTGATTGACGATCCCATCTACAAGCTCCGCTATCGCGCTTACACGCGCGAAGGGTTCATGGATCACAATCCCGAAGAGATCTGCATTGACGACCTTGATAGTGCACCCAATGCGATGAGCTTTGGCATCTATATCGATGGCCAACTGGTCAGCTCGATCCGGCTGCACCATCTGACAGCGACCCACCGTCGCTCACCCAGCATGAAGGTGTTCCCTGATGTGCTGGGGCCCATGCTTGACACCGGCCTGACCTTCATTGATCCCAGCCGCTTTACGGCCGATCACGAAGCCTCGCTGGCCTATCCGGCCCTGCCCTTCCTGACGCTGCGCATTGCTGCCATGGCATCGGTGCAGTTTCAGGCCGATCAGTGTCTGGCACTCGTGCGCACCGAACATGGCGCCTTCTACAAGCGCGTGTTTGGCTCTGAGCGGCTGAGTGAGGAACGGACCTATCCCGATCTGCACTTCCCGGTCGCCCTGTTCTCGGCCAGCGTGGATTCGATCCGCTCGCGCGTGGCGCAGCGCTTTCCGTTCTTCCTCTCGACGCAGGCCGAGCGCCAGCAATTGTTCTCCCAGACTGTCTCCGACACCGACAATCGCCGCGTCGGCGCCTCGGCACGCCAGGCTTACGAGACAGCCCTGTCCGCCCTGCAGGCAGAACCCTGCTGAAACGGCTATGGCCATTTGCCTCGGGTCGTGACCTGCCCGGGGCATAATCACTCGACAAGAAGCACCTGCGGCTGAACCATCAGCAGCGGCACACGTGTCAGCCAGATCGTCAAAAGGGATGGTGCCGCATAGGTGACTCGAACACCTGACCCCATCATTACGAATTTCAGGATTTCTGTCTTCTGTTGGGTCGGGAAGTTGTCTGCCGTCGCCTACAATCATTGATATCATGGACTGTTGATCGTACCCTGCCTCCGAGCGTTGCCGTGAGCATTCACGATTGGTGGCGCCCCAGTGGTGCCCAGGTGGCGCCCAGCGAGGACGGGAGCAAACATGCCCATTGCCAAACTCACCAAGCGATCCGTTGACACCGCACTTCCCGCTCAGGCGCGTTACACGCTATTCGACACCGAGATCAGCGGCTTTGGGTTACGTGTTTCACCCACCGGCCAAAAGTCGTGGATCTATGAGTATCGCGCCGGCGAGGGTGGGCGCCGCGCACCCAAAAAAAGGGTGACGATCGGTTCAAGCAAACGCTTCACTCCGGAAGAGGCGCGAGCTGAGGTTCAGCGTCTCCGTTCCATGGTGAACATAGGGGCCGACCCACAAGCGCAGAAGGAACAACAGAGGAAAGCGCTCACAGTAGCCGAACTGGCCGAGATGTTCCTCTGGGAACACGTGGGAGCCAAACGCAAGGCAGGGACCAAGACAAGCTACGACGGCGTTATGCGCGTCTGGATCGTTCCTGCATTGGGAGCCAAGAAGGCGAAGGACGTGAAGCGCGCTGATGTGGCGCGACTCCACCTAAAAATGAGAGAGACCCCCGCTCAGGCCAATCGAACGGTTGCAATCATCAGCTCAATGTTCGGCTTCGCATTCCGGCGCGGATTGCTCGATACCGAACAGAATCCAGCACGGGGGATCGACAAGTACCGCGAGGAACACAGAGAACGCTTCCTTTCGTCAGAAGAGCTGGACCGTTTGGGCCGTGCCATCCGTGAGGCCGAGACAATTGGCGTTCCATGGCACATTGACCCCGAGAAGAGGACCAAGCACCTCAGAAAGGAGAAACGAGAAACTGTCATTGGGGAGCACGCAGCTGCAGCTCTACGTTTGCTCATTTTCAGCGGCGCACGCCTCCGTGAAATCTTACACCTCGAATGGGAACATGTTGATTTCGAAAGAGGTCTGCTGCTCTTGCCGGATTCCAAGACTGGCAAAAAAACTATCGTACTTAATGCGCCAGCCTTGACCGTACTCAATGGCCTGAGCCGAGTCGGAAAGTACGTCATTGCGGGCGACAGCGCAGGAACCGAAAGCGAGCGCCCCCGTTCGGACCTAAAGCGCCCCTGGGCGGTGGTCACCCGACACGCCAAACTCGACGGCCTCCGTCTCCATGACCTACGACACAACTTCGCTGCCTTTGGTGCTGGCGGTGGAATGGGCCTCCCGATAATCGGAAAGTTGCTCGGGCATACTCAACCACAGACGACCGCCCGCTATGCTCACCTCGACGCGGATCCGGTGCGGAAGGCTTCCAATACCATTGGAACTGGTCTTGCAGCGGCCATGGGCGAGCCGAAGCATGAGGCCAAGGTCTTGATGCTAAATGACCGGAAGTAAAGTGCGCTGGGGCTCGAAGAGGTTCCACTTTCTTCGACATTCAGGCGGCAAATATGCGCCATTGTAAAGCCCTTCACCCATCCTGAATACTGCCCATCGGCAGAACCAAGCCAATCAACACATTTTCCCCAAGGCGCCATCTGGCCGTAGAATCCAGCCTCTTTTACAGTTCTGGTAGCATCAGTCATCGACAAGCTCCGCAACAACAAACTTGAACAAGAAGCGCTCCCGAATCCCAATGTCTGCTGGAATTTCTAAATCCGGCATCCTGTAGTTAAAAATGTAATTAAAATTTCCAAGCGCAGTAAAAATCAACACCAGCCCAGATATAAGTCCCGCTGGAACAATATAAATTGCAATATTTTTAGGAGAAATTGCAGTCAAGACAAAGGCAACGATAAAAAAAGCCACCAATAATGACAACCTGCCAAAATTTAATACCGTACTTTGCCTAATTTCATCTCTATTCAATTCTCCAGCCTCACCGCGTAATTCCCGCCATAGGCCTTGAACCCAAGCCGCGTTAGCAGCTTATCGGTCCTCTCAGGGTCAATACCGGATGTTGAGTGAATGTGCAGTTCTTCGGCGCCTTGCGCCTTGGCCCAGTCGCAGACCATGCGGATCAGTTGAGCCCAATCTTGCCGCCCAAGGCTGCTTCGATTGCGGCACTTGCGCCCGACGGATCGATCTGAAGGTCGGCGCAAACGCTCCCACCCACGACATCGAACGAAAGCTCAAGGCTCGTTAATGCCGCTGGAATGCCAAGCAGACCCGGCAGTGAAGGCCGACTACCCAGCAGCAATCGTCTAGATCCAGCCGTAGCGGCGAATTCAAGTGCGTCCTCGGCGGAGCAGTTTGGACACGCTGAGAACGTAAGCACAGAAGGTTCGGCGACCCACCAATCGCGGGGAGACTTGTGCGTTTTCAAGACGGATTCAACGGTGATGACATACGAGAAGTCCCCTCGCGAAGCGCTTTCGAGCCCATAGGCCGACTGCCTTAGGACGCCGTAGGCCGTCACGGACTTGGATAGTGCAATTTCTGAGGTAAAATCTCCGACAGGTCAGGGCAAACTAGATCGATTTCGAAGGCCAATGGCGTGGGCCCAACAAGAAGTATCAAGGAGATGAACGCAGAAAACAATCGTCTCAGCATCTTTCTTCTTTCGTCGCGATTTCTCTTTTTAGAACCGGATCAGCGCCTGGCGATTCCAACTTTAACGCTAGCCAACGAGGTGTTGTGAGAAGGTCATTCGATAATTGCCACATATTTCCCCCCATACGTCCGATACCCCAGTCGCCGCAGCAGCCGGTCCGTGCGCTCCGGCTGCACCCCTGAGCGTTCCCATGTCCCATATTCCACTATATTGCTTGCAGACGCTTAGCGCCCACGATTCTCGTTACTGCACAGCTCTCATCTCGATAGACGTCGATGCCGAACACCGTGAATGGCGGTAAAGTCAATGGTCCGCCCCACAAGAGACGAACAAAATACGTTGGAGTTTCGCCTTCCCCTGACACCCTAACAAGGGAGATTCCCTCACAGACAATGTGTCCCAGGCGGTGTCTTGACTCGCCGCTGCCTGTCTGAGGCTCAAAGCCGTCGCCAATTAGGTCTTGAATAATGCTAGATTCGTGACGCGACGAACGTGGTTCTAGGAGTTCGACCGGTGCATTGTTGTTGGTCTCGGCCGCCGCAATCAATCGCTTGAAGTAGGGACTATTGGGCTCCACAGGTACCTGTGCGCACGCCGACAGAAAGAGCAAAAAGGTTGCTACTGCCAACAGCCATCCGCCCTTCGCCATCTGCGTGGGATTCTGTCTAGACATGGTCTTCTGCCTTCGGAACTTTAATATTCATGGTGTGGGGCGCGACAGAAAACCGTTGCCAGAGCCTTCAACGACTTCCTGTGCCCCCCTGACCGCATAATTCCCCCCATACGCCGATACCCCAGTCGTCTCAGCAGCCGGTCCGTGCGTTCCGGCTGCACCCCTGACGTCACATGCACATGCACTTCCTCGGCCTTCTGCGCCTTGGCCCAGTCATTCAATATCCGCAGCAGCTTGATGGTGATGCGGCCGCCCAGCGTCGTGGCGCGGATGGCCTTGGAGACATAGAGCGCATAGACGGTGACCATCCTGCCGCCCTCGCCGAATAGTAGTCGCCAGCGCCGGCATTGAGCAGGCCGACCGTCCTGCCATTGTGCTGCACATAGAGCGCCAGCGTGTCACTGGGATTGCTGATCGCCTTGGAGAAGAGGCGGATGAACTTACGTTCCGAAAAGAGGATATGCGCGTAGCGGCTCTCGGCGTGGTATTCGAGCGTGATGTCGCGGACGGCGAGAATGTCTTCCTGCTGACGAGCCTGAAATATCTTTAGTGCCGAACCGGTCGCGGCACGCGCGCCGTCACCTGCCTCGGCTGCTGCGCTCTCCCCATCTAGCGCCATCAGCCTTGATCTGCCATGGCGTTGGCGCGCGCAGTAGAGCGCTGATAAACAAAGCGCATGTGGCATCCTCCATCAAATCGCTCATTACCAATCCGTTAACGACAAGCTCTCACGGGAACGTGACATGCTCAACAATTACTGCTCACCGTCGTGCAGTCTGTGGATAAGCTGCAGATCTCGCCCACATCGGACCAATGCGGACGCGTGACGTCAGTAGTCGCACCGACACGGACGACGGTCCGAAAGACGTCCGCGTCTAAGGCAAAAAGCAATTGAATGTTTGTGGCGATCTCCGCTTGAGTCAGACTTACGCTTGGGCAAACATCTGCGCATGGTCGATTTGATCCCCGAAGGTTACATCTCCCTCACTGCTGCCTTTGACCTGTTCCATGATTTACTCTGGAACGGCGGATCGCCCGTTGCGGAACTGCGGCCCGCCATTCTGATCTCTCAACTTCCCCCGTCTGTTGTGACAAGGCAGATTGCTGAGCTCGATGCAGTGACCAATGCCCAGCTCGCCGAGTTCATTCGGCCGTTTGCCCACGGCGAACTTGAGGCGCTAGTACGCGAACCGGGTTCAGCAGAACACTTCGCCATTCCGCCGCAGGAATGGACGACAGCGTTCTTTCCCGAGCGGTTTTTTCTCGCGTCCGAGATTGGGGCCGGCCACGGAGACTATTGGGATGCCATCGCAGAGCGAACACCGATCATCCGGCGTGGCCAGCTTGATGCGTGGCTCGCCCAGCTCAAATCAAAAGTTAAAAATCCGCGCGGCCGAGACCTCCCGCCGGTGTTTGCGCTGCGAGACTGTCTAATCGGTCTGGTCATGGACGGCGTCCTTCCGGCGAAGGAAGCCGAGGCATCAGCGGCAAAATGGGGACTGCGTCCGTTCGCTACCTCGCCGCCCGCTTCCAGATTCAACCCAATGGCGGAGCCGGTCTGGTCTCTCGCCATGACAGTCGCCTGGATCTCGATGCGTACTGTTGATGCGGTTCGCGATAGCTGGACGGCATATCGGACCGAGTGTTGGGAGTGGTTCCCAACAAATTGCAGGGTGCCACTGGACGGCGGCGCAGACTGGTGGTTCGCCGAAGGTGCAGAGCTGCGTTCCCTTGATGCAAGTTCTCTTTCGGAGCTTGGAATGCTGGAGGCTCTCGACGCGGACAAAGAGACGAAAGTGCTTTCGGTGAAAAGTGCACGGGAGGACTTGTGGCGATATCTGGCTGAAGGCTCAATCAGCGCAACCGGGCTCGACGCCGCTGGAGAGGCGGTGCAGATCCCTGCCCACAAATGGCCCTATCTTGAGCTGGCAGGGAACTTGAAAGGGGCCGACTACGTCATCCAGCGTTCGGTCAACCTAAAGGCCGCTTACACCGAACTAACTTTCCTGCGCTCTGCTGTAATCGGCCTTTGGCCGCCGGTAAGTGACGAGACCATCACACCGGCCTTTGATCTCGCCAATCCAGACTGGACCCTATGGGAAGCGGCACAATGGGTGGGCTGCAAGGGGCAAGTCTTGTCCTCCGCCGAGATTGCCGGTGCTGACCTCGATGACAGGGGAGCTGAGATTCTGTTCGACGCGCTGTTCCGCGAAAAGCTTGGCGCCACAGGGTTGAACCACAAACGCGTGCGAGAAATCATCCCCGCCCCCTATTGGGAACTGGCCACGACAGATCCCGAGCAGTTTCGAGAACGTCACTATGTGAGCTTCATCGATGACATTTTGAAAGGCTATGGCGGCCAGTTCACCGCGTTTGGAGAGGACAAGCCGCGGTGGTTTGGTATCCAAATTAAACGCGATGCGCTGTTGAACCAGTTTCCTGAGTTCACGGGTGCACATATGGCTATTTCGGCCGGGTCCCCTGTTCCCTCAGGGACGCGGAAAAGACGCAAGGCCGACAAACTCGCTGCAACACGGCAGGCATTGGCAGAGTGCTATCCCTCGGGTCCACCGAAGGGCCTGGCTATCAAGCAACGACTCATTACCATCAATCATTGGCACGCCAAGAACGGCAGTAGCCCAGTCTCCGCGACCACGGTTTTGCGTGCGCTAAAACCCAAATAGCCGCGCCAAAACGCGCCAAATTACGCCAACTGCCAAATGGACGGTTTGGCGCTCGCTCTCTCCATCAGCTTCCGCAAGTTCGCTCCAGATGCAGCGCCAATCCGGTGCTTGCCGGAGACTTGCCAGATGAACACCCCCGCCCCCCAGAACCACCGCCGCAAACTGCGGACCCGTGATGCGGCCATTTATACAGGCCTTGCCAAATCGACCCTTGAAAAGCTCCGTGTGCATGGCGGCGGCTGCCCCTACATGCGGGTTGGTCGCGTCGTGGTCTATGATCAGGATGACCTCGACAACTGGCTGGCCGCGCACAAGCGCACCTCCACCTCGGACAATGGCTAGCGCAGTGGCTTCCCGCAAGCCGAACTGGCAGCGCATCAAGCGCCACCGTAACTACACAGTGGACGAGGTCTCGCGCACGCTCGGCGTAGCTGAGATCACCGTCCGGCGCTGGATCAAGGATGGCCTACCGGCAATCACCGACCAGAAGCCTGCCCTAATCCTGGGGTCTGAGCTGATTGCCTATCACCAGCGCCAGCCGCGCAAGGGTCGCAAGTGTCAGCCGAATGAATGCTTCTGCGTCAAATGCCGCGAACCCCGCGTGCCGGCCGGTCTGATGGTTGAGTATCTGCCGATGACGCCCACCAGCGGCAACCTCCGGGCGATCTGCCCGGAGTGCTCCACCCTCATGCACAGGCGCACTGGGCTGGCCAATCTGATGGCCCTGCGGCGGATTCTGGATGTGTCGGCCCCGGATGGCATCGAACACCTAAAGGATAGCACCACACCCTGCCTGAATGAGACCCACCCCAAGGAGCCTGACAACCATGTCTAAGCATCACCCCGACAATGAGCGGATCAAGCGCAAATACCTGACCTATCTGGAAGAGGCCAATCGCATGGCATCGTCTTCCGTTGACCAGGTCGCAGCAGCCATCGCCTTGTTTGAGCAGGGCACTGGTTGCCGTGATTTCAAGCAGTTCCATCTTGAGCAGGCACGCAAGTTCAAGCGCCAGTTGCAGGAGATGAAGAATAGCTCCACCGGCAAGCCCTTGGCCACCGCCACCATCCATTCACGCCTGATGGCGCTGAAGGCATTCTTCAAATGGCTCGCTGGCCAGCCGGGCTACAAATCCAAGATCACCTATTCCGACGCCGACTATTTCAACACCAGCGCCAATGATGCGCGGATCGCTGGCGCATCACGGCAGCGGCCCGTCCCCAGCATTGAACAGATCCTGCACGCCCTCTTGGCCATGCCGATTGAAACTATCCTCCAGCGGCGTGATCGCGCTGTGTTCGCCTTTGCTCTGCTCAGCGGGGCGCGCGACGATGCCATCGCCTCGCTGTCTCTGCGCCACATCAACCTAGCTCGCCGCACGGTCGATCAGGATGCCCGGACCGTCCGGACCAAGGCGCGCAAGAGCTTTGTCTCGGGGTTTTTCCCGGTCGGTGCAGAGTTCGAGCAGATCGTTGCCGACTGGATCAACGAACTGACAGACACACAGCTGTTCGGCCCCGATGATCCGCTGTTTCCGTCCACCCGCGTCGGCCTTGGCCCCAGCGGCCACTTTGAGGCTCTTGGTCTTGATCGCCAGCACTGGAAGGATGCGTCCGCCATCCGCCGCATCTTCAAGACGGCCTTCGAGTCAGCGGGGCTGCCCTATTTCAACCCGCACAGCTTCCGCAGTACCTTGGCGCTGTTAGGCGAACGCATCTGCCGCACTACTGAGGACTTCAAGTCCTGGAGCCAGAACCTTGGTCACGAGCAGGTGTTGACGACACTGACCAGCTACGGCGCCGTGTCCGCCCACCGCCAAAGCCAAATCATGAACGAGCTCTGGACCCAGCAGGCCGCGCCGGACAAAAGCAAAACGGGAGAACCCGACGCCGAAACTGTAGCCCAGGTGGTTGCCTATCTTCGGTCGCTCGCATCATAGTGCGCGCCATAGCTGCCAACTGATTTGAGTGGGCATGTACGAGAACGCCTTTAACAGCATTGAAAAAGACCTTCGCGCCGAAGAAGGCATTGGCAATGAGCTGGATTATGTCGAGCAGATCTCGTGGGTGCTATTCCTCAAATATCTGCACGATCTAGAATCCGATCGCCGCGACCAGGCCGCGCTGGAAGGCAAGAGTTAGGCATCGCAGTCAATCTGCACCAAGCAGCTCTCGACCAAGCAAGTCATGGCCGATGGCAGTTGTCGTTTTGAGTTTCATCGGCTCCCTCGCCGGAGCATGGATCATTGATTTGGCGCACAATTCAGCGAGCGGTGGCGCCCAGGTGGTACCCCAAGCATCATCCGCTGATGGTGCAAAAACCGCGCAGTGAAAAACGTTATAAATTTCAATGATTTATATGGTGCCGCATAGGTGACTCGAACACCTGACCCCATCATTACGAATGATGTGCTCTACCAACTGAGCTAATGCGGCAACGGGAGGCCTTTTACGTTGGGTTTTGGGCCGGTGCAAGAGGCAAGGCGGCCTGGCTCGGCAATTGTGCAGGCTGACCCTCACCCGTACGCGCCGAGGCGGTCATGGTGGCGGTCATGGGCACCTTCCATTCAAAGGCATCCAGCCGTCCGGTCACCGGCGACACCGGCTCCCATTCGTCACTGACCATGCCATCTGCGGTCCACACCGGATCACGCGGCGCCCGCACCGCACGGGCGAGCCATTCGCGCGCCTTGCCCTGATCGCCATTCTGGCCTTCTTCGATCTCGGCCATCAGGCTGGCGACACCCTGGGTGGCGTCCGGACCTTCAAAGGGCGCCAGCGCATTGCGTGCCAGCGACCAGTCATAGGCATCGATCGCCGCCCGGGCCAAAGCCATGCCGGCCGCGCGATGCGGTGGCGGCGTCTCGATGATCTCGCCCATCCGCTTGAGCCGGTCGACAGCCGAGGCGCCGGGCTGGGCGTGAGCATAGAGCGCAGCGATATCGGGATGACCGGTGGCGCGCCAGATGCGGCGCAGCAGGCTCATCGCCTTGCGGGTATCGCCGCGATTGATGTGAATGCGTGCCGCGATCAGCGCCGCTGGCACAAAGTCCGGCAGCAGCTTGAGGGCGGTCAGTGCGTGCTCGAGCGCTTCAAGCGGCGCGCTGGCTTCGGCCTCGCGCGCCCGCGCGGTTTCAATCACCGCCTGACGACGACGCTTGCGCGCCCGATCCTCGCGGCTCACCGCCTGCTCGGCATTGACCATTGCCACCGCATCGGCCCACTGCCCGCGCCGGCTCAGATCATCAAACACCGCCTCGGCGGCCCAACCGCTATTGGGAGCCAGGTTCAGCGCCTTGCGCGCAAAGGTCAGGGCTGCATCAGGTCGCTGCTGCGCGCGGGCCTGATCATACAGCCCTGTCAGCGCCGCCAGAGCCGTCTGGTCGCTGGCGATGAGAGCCCGATAGTGCTCACGCGCTGCGGGCATGTCGCCCAGCGCCAGATCAGCGCGTGCTTCGAGCAGCTTGGCAGCAGCATTACTGGGCAGGCGCGCCTGCGCATCGCGCGCCAGGGCACGCGCACGAGCCGGATCACCGGCCTGCAGCGCGATCATGGCATCACTGAGTGCTTCCACACCCTGCTCGCGCCGCCGCTCACGCGACCGGCGCGCCATGGCGCGCGGCGCCGAAATGATGCGCCGGACAATCGCCCAGACAAAGATCACCACGATGGCGACCACGATGAAAATAAAGACCGCCGCACCCAGCCGCGGCTGCATGCGATAGCCCGCCACCTCCAGCGTCAGCGTGCCCGGCAGCGAGATCATCCAGGCGGCCAGCGCCGCAATGATCAGACTGCCCACAATCCAGGAAGCAAGACGGATCATTGCGCGACCTCGCCGCTTAGCGCCGAATTGCGCAGACTCTGCAGAAAGGCTTCGGCCTGCGCCTGTTCAGCAATCAGCGCGGGTACATCGCCCGCCGCCGCCTGCATGGCCGGGGGCAGACTTTCCAGCAGGTTCTGCGCGCTGGCAAAGTCGCGCCGCTCCACCGCCCCAATCAACCGGGAGGTGATGGCATCGGGCGTATCGCCGTCAATTTCGCCGGTCGGCCGCAGGGCGATGGCCCCGGCCAGCCAGTCCAGCGCACCATCCTGCCACTGCGCATCGGGATCGCTCGGGCGGCCCGCCAGAATGGCTGGCAACACGGCATCGAATTCGCGCGCGATCACGTCGGGACGGGTCAGCCCCTGCGCCGCCTGATTGGCAATCAGGGTGGGAATGTCAGCCTTGGGCGCCGCGGCCCGCAGCGTGGCAAGTTCGGTTTCGTAGGGGCGCCCCGTCGCAAAGGCAGTCTCGAGCCCCGACAGGATCAGCGGCAATTGCAGCACCGCCCCGATATCACCGGGCTGCTTGGCCAGCGTTGCGCTGGTTTCGCTGACAGTGCCTTCAAGTGTGCGTAGGCTGGCCTCGGCGGTGCCAACCCGGGCAGCCAGTTCATCGATGCGGTCACCCAGAGCGGTAAAATCACCGCGTAGCGCATCAACCGCACCGCTATTGGCAGCCGTGGCTGGCGCTTCGGCCAGACTATCCACCCGGGCGCTCAGCGCCGCAATGTCGCTCTGAACCCGACCCAGATCGAGTGGAGCGGCAGCCTCGGGCGCCACAGCAGGTTCGGCCTGTTCCAGCGCGGCAATACGCTGATTGAGCGTGGCCAGTTCAGACTGCGTTGTCTGCGTCACGGTTTCGAGTTCAGGAATGGCCTTGCCAAAATCCGCCAGGCGCGGATCGGCCACGGCAACCGGCGCGGGCGGCGTCGGCCACAGGCCGGCATAGGCCAGACCATAGGCAGCACCCAGACCCAACAGACCGCCTACCAGCGCTGCCCCAAAGCCAAAGCCCGAGCTTTCCTCAACCACCGATTTGGGCCTGGGTTTTTCGGTCGACTTTTCGCCTGGCTTGGGCCTGTCGGCCGATGCCGATGAACCAGTTGCGCCAGTGCCGGGTGCATTCGCCCCGGCTGGCTTGCTGGCGCCTGCGGCACTGGCGGCGCTGGTGGCACCAGCATCACTCTTGCTCGGCTCGGGTTTGTTGGCCTCGGCACCCACCGCTCGTGCCTTGAGATCAAGCACTGGCGGTTTGACCGCACCCGGCCGGGCTTCGTTTGCCTTGGGGTCCTTGCTATCCGCCATCTCAGCTAGTCCTCTTGTTCACTTCGACTATGACCCAGTTTGGGCGCGGGCAAAAGCCAATGCCAGCGCCATCATCGCCTCTTCGTCGGGCCGATCAGCCAGACCAATGCGATTGAAATGGGCTTCCAGCAGCGGTTCTGCCACCGCTTCGCTCATGCACAACATGCCCAGATTCTGCCGCTGTGCGCGGTCCAGACTCTGCGCCAATTGCGCGAAAATTTCGGCCGTCCGCCGCGAATAGACCAGCACCGCCCCGATGCCACCATCGCCCAATGCGGCCAGCACACCTGTCGGCAATGTCTCGATCGCCACCATGTCATAGACCTTTGCGGTGGCGACCATGACACCCATCGGCGCCAGGGCCTTGGCCAGATCAGCGCTCTGATGTTTGCCTGTAGGATAAAATAGCGGCCCTTTCAGGCCCGACAGACTAATGGCGTTGACCAGATCACCAAATGCACCGGCAGCACTGCTGACCCGGACAAATCCGGCCTGTTCAGCATCGCGCGCGGTCCGATCTCCCACCGCCAAAACCGGCAAATGCGCGTAATCGCCGACCACACCGCGATCCACCAGCGTGCGCACCGCATTGGCGCTGGTCAGCACCACCGCCGCGAATCCATCGGCGGGCGGCAGGCTGACATCAAGCGTCACCCGCTCCATCAACGGCACCGCAACGCCCTCGATATCGAGGGCCTGCAACCGCGCCAGGCTCGATTGCGCATCCGGCTCGGGACGGGTGATCAGCATCTGGCTCATGCTTGTGCCCATTTGGCGAGAAATTCGGTCCCGGCCTGCTTGAGCAGGTCTTCACCCACGGCGCGCCCCACCACCAGCGGGTCAGTGCCGCTCGCCGTACTGTCGAACGCGGTCTGCCCGTCCAGGCTCAAGATCTGGCCCTTCAGCGTCAGTTGCCCGTTCGCCAAGCTGCTCAACGCCCCTACAGGCGTGCGGCAGGAGCCATCCAGAATGGCCAGCATGGCCCGTTCGCCGGTGATTGTCGTATTGGTTGGTGCGTGATCAAGCGCCGAGACCAGCGCGGCCATCCGCTTGTCATCGCTACGCACCGCCAGCCCGATAGCGCCCTGCGCCGGGGCGGGCATGAAAATCTCGGGGTCCAGCTGGCCCGTGGCCCGATGGCCTTCACCCAGCCGGTTCAACCCGGCCATGGCCAGCAACGTCGCGTCGGCCACGCCATCGATCAGTTTTTGCAGCCGGGTACCGACATTGCCGCGGAACGGCACGATTTCGAGATCGGGGCGCTGCCGCAGAACCTGCGCTGCCCGCCGAATCGAGGAGGTGCCGAATTTGGCGCGCTCGGCCAGATGATCAATGCTCTGCACTTTGACCGACAAAAAGGCATCGCGGACATCTTCGCGCTCAAGAAACGCCACCAGCGCCAACCCATCGGGCAGGCGCGTCGCCACATCCTTGCTTGAATGCACGCCGATATCGACCCGGCCACTGAGCATGGCGTCGTCGATTTCCTTGGTGAACAGCCCTTTGCCGCCAATCTCACTCAGACTGGCATTGCTGGCCTGACTGCGATCACCGCCCGTCGAGAGGACCTCAATGGCGATGTCGTCCTCGCTCACCCCATGGGTTGAAGCGAGCAGGCTGCGCACCAGACGCGCCTGCATCAGCGCCAGCGGGCTGCCGCGTGTTCCGATCCGGGCGAAAGCTTGGGGCGATTGCAATGTGATTTGGTCCTATAGTAGGCAGAGACACCCATCAGGGAGTAACCAGTTCATCGTGACCGGGCAAGCGCCAGCCATAATCCTTGGCATCGAGACCAGCTGCGATGAAACCGCAGCCGCAATTGTTGTACGAGACCAATTCGGCCACTCAACGATTCGTTCCAATGTGGTCCGAAGTCAGCTCGATGAACATGCGGCATTCGGCGGCGTGGTACCAGAGCTGGCCGCGCGTGCCCATGTCACCTATCTCGACCATATCATCGCCCAGGCCTGTCGCGAGGCCGATATCGCGCTGGCCGATATTGATGCGATCGCAGCCACGGCTGGCCCCGGCCTGGTCGGGGGCGTGCTGGTGGGCCTGACCACCGCCAAGGCCCTCGCTGCCGCGCTCGACAAGCCGTTGCTGGCCATCAATCATCTTGAAGCCCATGCGCTGACTGCCCGCATGACCGATGGCGTGGCATTTCCCTATCTGATGCTGCTGGTATCGGGCGGGCATAGCCAGTTCGTGCTGGTGCGCGGCGTCGGCGATTACGAACGCTGGGGCACCACGATAGATGATGCGCTGGGCGAAGCCTTCGACAAGGTCGCCAAGCTGCTGACTTTGGGCCATCCCGGCGGCCCGGCGGTTGAAGCGGTCGCCAGGCAGGGCGATCCCAAACGGTTCAAGTTTCCCCGCCCGCTGCTACGCGAGGCACGGCTGGATTTTTCATTCTCCGGTCTCAAGACCGCTGTGCGCCTGCAGGCCGAGGCGCTGGCCCCGCTCAGCGATCAGGACGTCGCCGATATTGCAGCCAGCTTTCAGGCCACGGTTGCCGAAATCATCGCATTCCGGTCCACACAGGCGCTGCAGCGTTTCAAGGCCGAACTGCCCGATGCCAAGCCGCAACTAGTGGTTGCCGGCGGTGTCGCTGCCAATCGCACCATTGCCAGCGCACTGAGCACAGCTTGCCAGGCAGAAGGTGCGGCGCTGATCGTACCGCCCATTGCGCTGTGTACCGATAATGGCGCCATGGTTGCCTGGGCGGGCGCTGAACGCTTTGCCCTGGGGGTCAGGGATCCGCTCGACGTCAACGCGCGCCCGCGCTGGCCGCTCGACCTGCCCGACATGAAGGTGGCCACCAATGTCACTTGATAGCGTACTGGTAATCGGGGGCGGTGCCTGGGGGACCGCACTGGCGCAGGCGGCCGCCATGGCAGGCCGCACGGTACGCCTCGTCGTGCGCGACGCCAGCCAGGTCGAAGAGATCAATACCAGCCACACCAATCAGCGCTATCTCGGCGAGCAGATCCTGCACCAGGCCGTCAGCGCCAGCATGCAGGCCACACCCGCCGATATCATTATTCTGGCCGTGCCGGCCCAATCGAGCCGCGCCGCATTGGGCGCACTTGATCCCGCCTTGCTGGCGCACCGACCTGTCGTGCTCTCGGCCAAGGGGCTCGAAACCGGCACACTGGATCGCCAGAGCGAAATCCTGCTCGATATGGCGCCCGACGCCATCCCCTATGTGCTGTCGGGCCCCAGCTTCGCCGCCGACGTTGCAGCGGGTCGGCCCACCGCCGTTACCCTGGCCGGTGACGACGCCGATCAGACCTCTGCCTTGGCCGCCGCGCTCGCCGGACCCAGTTTCCGGCCCTATGCCAGCGATGATCGCATCGGTGTCGAAATCGCCGGCGCGCTGAAAAACGTCTACGCCCTTGCCTGTGGTGCCGTTGATGGCGCCGGTCTGGGCGCCTCGGCCCGCTCGGCCCTGATTGCCCGCGCCTATGCCGAGATGGCCCGCATGGTCAAAGCCATGGGCGGCTCGGCGACCACGCTGACCGGCTTGGCCGGTCTGGGCGATCTGACGCTGACCTGCACCTCGGTACAGTCGCGCAATTACCAGTTCGGCATGGCGCTGGGCCGCGGCCAGACCGTTGCGCGGATTATCGCCTCGGGCGCCAAGCTGGCCGAAGGCGTTGCCACCACACCGGTTGCCGACGCCCTGGCCAAGAGCCTGGATGTCGACGCCCCCCTGATTGCCGCCATGCACGCCGTGCTCAGCGGCGACGCCAATATTGCTACCGTGGTAGCCGGGCTGATGGCCCGCCCACTCAAACGCGAGGATTAGACCCAACATGCTGTTTGTATTTATCGGCAAGGACAAGCCAGACAATCTTGAGCAACGCCTGGCCGTGCGCCCCGTGCATCTGGAACACCTCAACAGTCTGGGCGACAAGCTCGTCGCCGCTGGTGCGCTGTGGGACGACAGTGAAAAGCCCGAAGGCTCGGTCATGGTGCTCGAAGCCGACAGCCTTGAGGCGGCCAAAACCGCCTTTGCCGCTGATCCCTTCGTGCACCAGGGGGTGTTTGCCTCCTGGGAGGTCAAGCGCTGGAACTTGGCGATCGATCACATGGCCAAGCGAGGCTGATATCGATGGCCTACTGGCTGATGAAGTCCGAGCCGGACGTGTTTTCGTTTGACGATCTGCAGGCCAAGACAACCCGCAATGAACCCGAAGAATGGGGCGGCGTGCGCAATTATGCGGCCCGCAACAACATGCGGGCCATGGCGCTGGGCGACGAGGCGTTCTTCTACCACTCCAATATCGGCAAGGAGATTGTCGGCATCATGAAAGTGGTGGCTACAGCGCATCCCGACAGCACGGCCGATCTCAATGCCAAGGGCGAAGTGGTCTGGGAATGCGTCGACGTGGCCGCTGTCAAACCCATGCCCAAACCGGTCACTCTGGCCACGGTCAAGGCGACCCCGGAATTGAGCGAGCTTGAACTGGTCAAGCTCTCGCGCCTCTCCGTTTCCAAGGTCAGCGATGCAGAATGGGCCCTGCTGTGCAAGATGGGCGGGCTTTGAGCGCCTCTACCCAAGCGCCACAGGCAAGGCTAGGCTGTCCTCGCTAATCCAATTTGGGGGGAGAACAGCATGTCGCATTTTGACGTTAACTGGCTGGCCGTGATTTTGGCCACGGTGGCCGCCTGGGCCTTCGGTGCTGCCTGGTATATGGTGCTGGGCAAGCAATGGGTTGCATCCATCGGCAAGACAATGGACGAGATCGACCGCGCCGATTACACGCCCTATCTGTGGTCGGTCCTGTGCATCTTCGTGATGGCCTATTTCATCGCCCTGCTCACCCCGATGCTGACCGAGGCGACCAACGTCACCAATGGGCTGATCGTGGGCGCCCATATGTGGCTGGGCTTTGTCATCACCTCAATGGTGCTCAACCACCGCTACCAGGGCGCGCCCTGGGCGCGCACCATGATCGATGGCGGCTATCTGCTCGGTGTCTTGCTGATCGAAGGCGTGGTCATCGGCCTGTTCGGCTGACCAACCACTAGCTGGGGCGCTCTGGGCGCCTCAGCTATCCACCACGATGGGCGGCACATGCTGGGGTTCGGCCGGTGGCGCATATTTATTGAGCAGCGAAAGCTGACTGATCGAGAACGCAATGGTCAGCGGCATCACGCCCCAGACCTTGAACGCCACCCAGAAATCGGTCGAGAAATTGCGCCACAGCACTTCATTGATGATGGCAAGCACCACAAAGAACAGACCCCAGTTCATCGTCAGCTTGCTCCAACCCTCGGGCTGAAGCTTGTAGACATCACCAAACACGTATTTCAGCAGCGACTGCTTGAACAGCAGGCCACCCAGCAACACTGCGGCAAACAGCCCATTGGTGATGGTCGGCTTGATCTTGATAAAGGTGTCATCCTGCAGCCACAGCGTCAGCCCGCCAAACACCAGCACCACGGCGCCGGTCACCAGTGGCATCACCGCGATCTTTTTCAGGATCAGCTTGCTGAGCACCAGCGAAATGACCATCGCGCCCATGAACCAGGCCGTTGCCGCGAAGATGTCGACCCGCGCATTGACCACAAAAAAGATCACCAGGGGGCCCAGCTCCAGCGCCATCTTGATCAACTGCGGACGCAGTTCGTCCCAGTTGACCTCCGGTTCGGCGGGTTCGGGCTTGGCATTTTCAGACATTGAGCATTTCTCTGTTCGGCATCGGGGCAATGTGAGCGCCAGCGCCCCACCATGCAAGGGCTGGTAGGCACCAAGCATGGTAACAATAGGGCTAGTCGCGCCCGGCAATCGCCTGAGCAAAGTCCGCAGCGGTAAAAGCTTCGAGATCGCCGACGCTCTCACCCACGCCGATGAAATGCACGGGCAGGCCAAACTTCTTGGCGATCGCCACCAGAATGCCGCCGCGCGCCGTGCCATCGAGCTTGGTCATCACCAGTCCGGTCACCCCGGCACGCTGGCCAAAGATCTCGACCTGCTTGAGCGCATTCTGCCCGGTGGTCGCGTCCAGCGTCAAAAGCGTGGCATGCGGCGCACTGGGGTCGACCTTCTTGATGACGCGGATGACCTTTTCGAGCTCATTCATCAGCTCGTCGCGGTTCTGCAGCCGGCCCGCCGTATCGATGATCAGCACATCGCGCCCTTCGGCCCGCGCCTGCGTCACCGCATCAAAGGCCAGCCCGGAGGCGTCAGACCCGGCCGGGCGGGACACCACACTGGCCCCTGTCCGATCACCCCAGATCTGCAATTGCTCGATGGCCGCGGCGCGGAAGGTGTCGCCGGCGGCCAGCATCACCGATTTGCCCTCGTCGGCCAGTTTCTGCGCCAGCTTGCCGATGGTCGTGGTTTTGCCCGAGCCGTTCACCCCGATCATCAGGATGACGAACGGCTTCTGGCTGGCGTCAATCTCGAGCGGCAATGCTACCGGACCGAGCACTTTTTCAACTTCGGCCGCCAGCACTGCGCGCACATCTTCACCCGATACATCGCGGTCAAACCGGTCGCGGCGCAGCGTCTCGGTGATGGTGGTGGCCGTATCGATACCCAGATCGGCCTGGATCAGTATGTCTTCAAGCTCTTCAAGCGTCGCATTGTCGAGCTTGCGCTTGGTGAACACCGAGGTGATCGACCCCGTGAGCTGATCTGAAGAGCGTTTCAGACCTGACGCCAGGCGCGCAAACCAGCCCCTGGGTTCAGCCTCGACGGGCGCAGCCGGCGGTTCAATCACTGCACGTTGCGCCGCAAGAGCTGCCTTTTCCTCGACCTCTTCAACATAGTCCGGCGTGGTCTCGGGCGGGCCTGGAACAGGAACATGTTCTGGTGCCTCAACTGGCGTGGGCTCCGACGCTGGCGTCACTTCGGGCGCGGGTTCGGGCACCACAGCATCGGGTGTCACCGCCGCAATGTCGGGCACAGCCGTCTCTTCGACGGGTGGCACAGCTGTTTCAGCTGGCGGCGGCGTTGGCGTTGGCGTTGGCGCATCGCCACCAAACAGGCGCTTGAAAAATCCCGGTTTCTTGTCGGTCATTGGTGGACTTTCTTGTTTTTAGGCAGCTTTGCGCACCGCTTCGCCAACCAGACCATTCTTGGTCACACCACTGATCCGAACGGCCAGCAGCGCTCCCGGTTGCGTACCGGCCACCCGAACCGGGATATATTGTTCGCTCCGGCCTTGCCCGCCGCGCTCCATCAGCACCTGCTCGGTCTGACCCACGCGACTGGCGCACAACGCCTGAAACTGCGCTTGGGCCGCGGCGCGCAAAAGGCCCGCCCGATCCCGGACCAGCTTCTTGCTGACCTGGGGCATGCGCGCGGCAGGCGTCCCCTCGCGCGGCGAATAGGGAAACACGTGCAGATGGGTCAGATCGGCTTCTTTCACAATGGCCAGCGTATTGGCAAACATGGCCTCATCCTCGGTCGGGAAGCCGGCAATGATGTCGGCGCCAAACACCATTTCGGGCCGCAGCGCCCGCAACTTGGCCATGATCGCCAGCGCGCCATCGCGGCTATGCCGGCGCTTCATGCGTTTAAGGATCATGTCATCGCCGGACTGCAGCGACAAATGCATATGTGGCATCAACCGCTTCTCGCTGGCGACAGCGTCATAAAGCGCCTCATCGGCCTCGATGCTGTCGATTGACGAAATCCGCAAACGCGGCAGATCCGGCACATGGCGCAGGATGGACTGGGTCAGCTTGCCCAGGGTGGGCGCGCCCGGCAGGTCCGGTCCATAGGAGGTGATATCCACCCCGGTCAGCACCACTTCGCCACAGCCATTGTCGACCAGTTTTTTGACCTGATCGACCACCAGCCCCATCGGCACCGACCGTGACGGTCCCCGGCCAAATGGAATGATGCAGAAGGTGCAGCGATGATCGCAGCCGTTCTGCACCTGCACAAAGGCGCGCGCCCGACCATCCATGCCCTCGATCAGATGGCCGGCGGTCTCCCGCACGCTCATGATGTCGTTGACCTGGACCTTGTCATTGAGCGGGGTGCCGAACGCCATCGGAGCGTAGCTTGCCGCCTGCATCTTGTCGTGATTGCCGATCACCAGGTCGACCTCGGCCATGTCGCCGAAACTGCGCGCCTCGGTCTGCGCGGCACAGCCGGTGACGATGATGCGTGCCTGCGGGTTGTCGCGGCGTGCCTTGCGCACCGTCTGCCTGGCCTGTCGCACAGCCTCGGCAGTCACCGCACAGGTATTGACGATGATCGCATTATCGAGCCCGGCCTTTTGCGCTTCGGACTTCATCACCTCGGCTTCATAGGCATTCAGGCGACAACCAAATGTCAGCGTCTCAACCGCCATCAGGCCGCGACCTCGTCGCGCACCCAGGCCCCGGTGGACGGGTCCACAATACCGGTCCATTCGCGTTCGGCAGGCCCGGTCAGCACCACGTGATCATCATCACGCCATTCAACATGCAGGTCGCCGCCTGGCAGCGTCACGGTAACTGCCCGCGCCGTCCGGCGGGTGCGAGCGCCGTTGACCACCGCTGCACAGGCGGCCGTGCCACAGGCTTCGGTCAACCCGGCGCCGCGCTCCCAGGTGCGCAGGATCATCTTATCGGGGGCCGTCACCTGCGCCAGCGAGATATTAGCGCGCTCAGGAAAGATCGGATGGTTTTCCAGCATGGGGCCGAACCGGTCCAGCGCAAAGCTCCACACATCATCGCCCACCCAGAAGGTGGCGTGCGGATTGCCCATCGAGGCTACCGATGGCGAATGCAGCACCGGCGCATCGATCGGCCCGATCTGCAGCTCGATCTTGCGGGTATCAGCAAATTCTTCGGCCAGCGGAATGTCGTACCAGGCCAGCTTGGGCGTGCCCATATCGACGGTGATCATGCCATCGGCCTGCTCTTCGCCGAACAGCAGACCGGCCACGGTCTCGAAGGTGAAGCGCTGCACGCCCAATTCGGCCGTCAGCGCCTGCACCACACAGCGCATGCCATTGCCGCAGGCCTGCGCCCGGCTGCCATCGGAATTGATGATCTCGATATAGTTCGCGGTACCCGGCGTGCGGGCGTCATGGATGGCCATGATCTGATCGAACTTGGTGCCCGCCATGGCATTGATGGCGATGGCAGCAGCAGGCGTGACCCGATCGGCGCGGCCGCGCATATCGACCACGATAATCTGGTTGCCCAGCCCGTTCATCTTGAGAAACGGCGCGCCGTCCACAGTCTGCCTCGCCCAGTATCGGAAGGAATGACCCTATATGGCTGATGCCGCCAAAAAATGCCAGTGGTCGCCCTGATCAGCGGCCACCACCCCCCGTGTACGGAGTGCCTTCGGGCACCCCTAAACAGCGAATTATTCATATTTTGTAAGGGTTTCACTCTTCATGGCCGCTTAACCAGCCGACCAGCAAGTGCGGGCCAGCACCCCGGTTTTGAGCTAACTTTGTTCCAGATCGTGAAAATTGCACGCAATTGCGGATTTTTTGGAGCCCGGCCCCATGAACATGCCCATGCGCACAGACCAGATCATTACCGACTGGCAGCCGCATTTCCCATCGCTGTTTGGCAAGCACACCCTGGCGCTCAGCCACAGCCTGGCGGCCTCTCCCCTGTTCACCGACGATGCGCTGGCGCGCCTGATCGATGCCGCGCCGCGCGATGGCTATCACGTCAATTACTCGCAGAAGACCCCGGGCAATCCCCCCAAGCGTCGCGAAGGCGAGATCAAGGATCTGTCTGGCGCCGAGGTGCTTGAGATCGTGCGCACCGGCAATATCTGGATCAATCTGACCCAACCCGCCAAGATTGATGCTGGCTATGGCGATATGCTCAACGCGCTCTATGACGAGTTTGAGGAGCGCGTACCGGGCTTCAAGTCCTACAAGCGCAACATGACCCTGCTGATCTCTTCGCCCAACGTCTCGGTAAAGTATCATGCCGACGTGCCCGGCCAATGCCTGTGGCAGGTCCGTGGCACCAAAAAGGTCTATATCTATCCCAACACGCCGCCCTTCCTCTCCCAGCCCGCACTGGAGAACCTGATTCTGGGTCAGGCGCGTGAAACCGACATGCCGTTTGAACCATGGTTCGACGACTATGCTGAAGTGCACATGCTCGAAGCAGGCAAGATGGCGCATTGGCCCCTCAACGGGCCGCACCGCGTGGTCAATGAGAACATGCTCAATGTCAGCTTCACCACCGAGCACTGGAGCGATGAGTTGCGCCGCCATTATGCGGTCAATTACGCCAATGGGATTCTGCGCTCCAAGGCGGGCTTCAAGAAGCTCAACCAGAACGTGTCCGGCCTGTCCTATTACGCCAAGCTTGCCTTGGCCGGAGCGGTCAAGTTCAGCCCGCTCAACCCACACAAGAAGAAGGTCTACACGGTCGACTTCCAGGTTGATCCCAATGCGCCCGAAGGCATTCGGGACATCCAAGGTTATACCTACAGCAAATGACCTCCCTTTCAGCCCTGCCCAGAAACAATGAACGCCGCAGCGGCCGCCCCACGCTGGTACTCGACACCCAGACCGTGCATCACGATCTGCGCAACGAGATCATCAACACGCGCGCTGGGCTCGAGCTGATTGCTGCGCAATGGGAAGGTCTGGAGACTCAGGCCGACGGGGCCGTGCTGTTTCAAAGCTGCGGCTGGGCCCGCGCCGTCTTCGATTTCGAGACCGCGCGCGGCAATGACGAATTCGACCCTATCATTGTGACCATTTTTGACGGCAAGCGCCTGCTGGCCGTATTGCCGCTGGAGCGGATTCGTACCCGCGTGCGCACCGTGCTGGCCCCGATCGGGCACGCCTTCAGCCAGTATTCCGATGTCATGGTGGCCTCCGGTATTGAACCCGTTGGCGCAGTGGCCCGGCTGTTGCGCGCCGCCATTCAGGCCGCGCCCTGCGATGCCGTCAGCTTTCTCAAGGTGCGCAGCGACAGTGTTCTGGCGCGGGGCATGCCCGCCGACCACATCGTCACCGGCACGGTTCAGGGCGCCCCCTATGTGGCGCTTGATGCCTTTAGCGATTTCAATCGCTACTTTGCCACCATCAAGCCCAAGACCCGCAAGAACATGCGCAATGCCCGCAACCGACTTGAGCGCGATGGTGCGGTCTGCCACCAGATCGCCGAGACCACCCAGGACCGGTTGGGCGTAATCAATCGCACGCTGAGCGGCCGGGCCGAACGGCTCAAGGATCAGGGGCTGACGTCCCGCGCCTTCAGCGACAGCGCCTTCACCGATTTCTGCCAGTCACTGGCGGGCCGCCAGGATATTCCGGTGCTGGCCATGTCGCTGCACCACAAGGGCGAAGCCATTGCCGAGCAATGGGGCTTCATCCACAATCAGCGCTACTACGCCTTTGTCGCCAGCCGCGACTTTTCAAATTCCTATGAGAGCCCGGGCAAGCTGCATCTTGGCGAGGTCATCCGGGCCTGCGCTGATCGGGGCCTGCGCGGCGCCGATCTGATGGTACCGGTCATGCCCTATAAGCGCACCTGGGCCACCGAAACGGTGACGGTCAAGGATTACGCCCTGCCCGTGACCCCGCGCGGTCTGCTTGTGCTCAATCTGTGGGACCGCCTGTTGCGCCCCGTCGTCAAGCACCTGGTGCTCAACATGCCCGCCGGTCTGCGGGGCCTGCTGATGAAGCTCACCGGCCGCAGCCTCTAGATTACGGGCGCGGTGCCGGGCCCCGGTATTTATCCATCACCCCGTCAAGCCGGGCATTGTCGATTTCAGGATTGGCAGCTTGCAGGCAGGGCAGCAACACAGCCTTGTTGTCCTGTTCACGCGCACCAATGAGTTCAACGGCGGTGCGGGCCGGCGTCACCCCGGCAAAGCAGGTCGCAAACTGCATCGGGGTAACGTCCAGCGCAGCAGCAATGGCGGCCACGGGACGGTTTGGATCCCCCAGCACCTGTTCGGGCGTCGATATGGCATAGGCCGTGCCGGACACCAGCAGGAGTGGCAGGACGATGGCGACGTTGATAAGCGGTTTCATGGTGATCCTCCTCGGTTCCACTGCAGGCTGGCAGCGCCGGCCACGGCGAACAAGTTAGGCTTTGCTCATCATTTTGCTCGCCAATTCATCTGCCGGACAGCTTGCGGCAAGGTGACAGCGCGACACCGCTCAGCAGCGCACCTGCGCAAGAACATGGTTAATCATTCCTTACCGATTGCCCGCTAGGCTTGTGATGTTGCGCGCCTGGGGGGGACCAATGTCAGCTATTGCCGCCGAAGCCACCGTGTCGGTTCAACACGCCGCCTCTCAGTCAGATATCGGTGACCGGGCCGGACGGCTGGGCGTCGAGATTGCCGACGTCGCCGGATTGATCGCCGACCTCTCCAAACTCAGCGGGCAGCAGCAGACCCAGGCGCAGGCCACACAGAGCGCGGCCGCCAGCATGAACGCTGCGGCCGCCCAACTGAGCCGCACCATGGGCACCAGCCGACAGGCCGCCGCCGAAGTACGCGCCGTGCTCGACAAGAGCGCTTCGGCCATCTCGGGCACCGTGCAGCGCACCACAACCACGCTGTCCGCCATGGCCGATGGCGCACTGCATATTCAGACCACGCTTGATGGCGTCTCAGGTTCGGTCAAGAATGTCGAGACCGCCAGCACGGCCATTGGCCAGATTGCCCGTGAAACCAAATTGCTGGCCCTTAATGCCTCGGTGGAGGCGGCCCGGGCTGGCGATGCCGGGCGGGGCTTTGCCATCATCGCCAATGCGGTCAAGGGCCTGGCCGACCAGATCCATGAATTTTCGACCCAGACCACCAGCAATCTGGGTAATCTGACCGCGGCGCTCGATGCCTTGCGTGCCCAGGCCAGGGGCAATTCACAGGCGGCCGAGCAGACCATCGCCGACACCAGCGCCGCTGCCGAGGCGACAGCAACCCTGGAAGCGCTGGTGGGGTCGGTGGACCGTCTGGTCACCGATATCGATGCCATGGCCCAGCCCGTCGAGCAGTCCATTGCCGGCTTCAGCACGATGCAGACTGAACTGTCCGCACTCGCCGATGGTGTGGCCGCCGGCCGCGGCCATCTGGAACTGGCCGAAGCCCGTACCCAGTCGATCCTCTCCATTTCAGAGGACTTCATGCTGTTCCTGGTCGAAAGCGGCTTCCACACCGCCGACGCCCCCTATATCGCTCTGGCCCGCGCCAAGGCGGGGGAGATCGCCGCCGTGTTCACAGACGCCGTCGCCCGCGGCAAGATCGGCATGGCCGATCTGTTTGACGACCGCTACCAGCCGATCAAGGGCACCGATCCGCAGCAGGTGACCACCCGGTTTACCGATTTCACCGATCAGGTGCTGCCCGCATTGCAGGAGCCTGTGCTGGACTTCGACAAGCGCATCGCCTTTTGCGCGGCGGTTGATCGCAATGGCTATCTGCCGACCCACAATGCCGTCTATTCCCAGCCCCAGGGGGGCGACCCGGTCTGGAACGCTGCCAATTGTCGTAATCGGCGCATTTTCGACGATCGCACGGGCCTGTCAGCGGGCCGCTCGACCAAGCCCTTCCTGCTCCAGACCTACCGACGGGACATGGGCGGCGGGCAGTTTGCGCTGATGAAGGACTGCTCGGCACCCATCACTATCAATGGCCGACACTGGGGCGGTTTGCGGATTGCCTTCAAGGTCTGAGCCAAGACCAGCTTTTCTTGACTCCGCGGCTGGTTTGACTTACAGCCACCCCATTCATCAGGCTTTGCTCCTGACCAGCCGACCGGGACCCCTTACGGGTATAGACGATCCCGGAGGCCACCACCCACCAGCGCGTTGCGCCCGTGGGTGTGCTTGGCGTTTGGACTGATGGATCCCATATCTCGTCGGATTGCCCGATGGAGAAGAGGACAAAATATGTTCGAGAGCCTTTCAGACCGGCTTGGCAAAATCTTTGACGGACTGCGCGGTCGCGGAGCACTGAGTGCCAGCGACGTAGACGCAGCAATGCGCGAAATTCGCCGCGCCCTGATCGAAGCCGACGTCTCTCTCGAAGTCGTCCGTGCCTTTGTCGACCAAGTCAGGGATCGCGCCGTTGGCGCCGAGGTCACCCGCTCGGTGACCCCCGGCCAGCAGGTCATCAAGATCGTTCATGACGAGCTGGTCGCCGTGCTGGGCGAAAGCACCGTTGCCATCGACCTCAATGCCAAGGCCCCCGTGACCTTGCTCATGGTCGGCTTGCAGGGCTCGGGCAAGACCACCACCACCGCCAAGATTGCCAAGCGCCTCAAGGACAAGCAGAAGAAAAAAGTTCTGCTCGCTTCGCTTGATACCCGCCGCCCTGCTGCCATGGAGCAGCTACGCGTGCTGGGCGAACAGGTTGGCGTCGACACCCTGCCCATCGTCACCAGCGAAACCCCTGTCGAGATCGCCCGCCGCGCCGAGCGCGAAGGCCGTCTGGGTGGCTATGACGTTCTCATTCTCGATACCGCCGGCCGCACCCATGTCGATGAAGAACTGATGGTTGAAACCGTCAGCATCAAGGACATCGCCAACCCGCACGAAATCCTGCTGGTGGTTGATGCGCTGACCGGTCAGGACGCCATCAACGTCGCCCGCTCCTTTGACGGGCGCCTCGATATCACCGGCATCGTGCTCACCCGCGTTGACGGCGATGGCCGTGGCGGCGCGGCACTGTCGATGCGCGCGGCTACCGGCAAGCCGATCAAGCTGATCGGTGTCGGCGAAAAGATGGACGCGCTGGAAGACTTCCATCCATCGCGTATTGCCGACCGTATTCTGGGCATGGGCGACATCGTCTCGCTGGTCGAAAAGGCCGCCGAGCACGTCTCTGCCGAAGACGCCCAGAAGATGGCCAAGAAGCTCAAAAAGGGCTCCTTTGACTTTGAAGATCTGCGCAATCAGCTGCTGCAGATGAAGAAGATGGGTGGCATGGGCGGCCTGATGTCCATGATGCCCGGCATGGGCCAGATGAAAAAAGCCATGGCCGGCGCCAATATCGATGAGAAGGTGTTTGATCGTCAGGTTGCCATCATCAATTCGATGACCAAGAAAGAGCGCGCCGCGCCTGACCTGCTCAATGCCAGCCGCCGCAAGCGCATTGCCGCCGGTGCGGGCGTTGAAGTCAGCGAAATCAACAAGCTGGCCAAGCAGCACCGCCAGATGGCCGACATGATGAAAAAGGTCGGCAAGGGTGGCATGGGCGCGCTTGGCGGCATGATGGGTGGCAAGATGGGCCAGATGATGGGGGGCATGGGCTCCATGCCGGACCTGTCCAAGATGGACCCCGCCCAGATCGAACAGATGGCCCGTCAGGCCGGTATCGACCCCAATCAGCTCAAGGGCCTGCAAGGCGCAGAAGCCCCCGCGCAAAAGGCGCTGCCGAGTGATGTCGGCGCCCTGCTCAAATCCTCCGGCGGACCGGCACTGCCCGGTCTGGGTTCCGGCGCTCCCCGTTTCCCTGGCCTGCCCGGCCTGGGCAAGAAAAAATAATCGTTTCAACCAAACCCTAGGATACCAAAATGTCCCTCAAGATCCGTCTGGCCCGTGGTGGCACCAAGAAGCGCCCTTTCTATCAGATCGTCATTGCTGATGCCCGTTCGCCCCGCGATGGCCGTTTCATCGAAAAGCTCGGCACCTTCAACCCACTGCTCGCCAAGGACAATGAAGGCCGCGTCGTTCTCGACATCGAGCGCGCCAAGCACTGGCTCGCTGTCGGCGCTCAGCCAACCGACCGCGTGCTGCGTTTCCTCGATGCTGCTGGCGTTCTGAACCGCGAAGCCCGCAACAATCCGGACAAGGGCAAGCCCGGCGAAAAGGCCACCCAGCGCGCTGAAGAAAAGGCCGCCAAGGTCGCTGCTGCTGAAGAAGCCAAGAACGCCCCCAAGGTTGAAGAGGCTCCTGTTGAAGAAGCCGCTCCTGCTGCTGAAGAAGCTGCTGCCGAATAAGTCTGGCGCAGACCTGAATGACAAAGGCCCCGGTGGAAACACCGGGGCCTTTTTAACGTTTCATTGACTCTTTGAGAGACTCGGGCGCATGTTCACTAAATGTTCCATAAACACAGGTCTCAAGATGTCCACCTATTGCGTAACATTCACGATCGCGAAAAAAACTATTGGCGGAAAGACTTACGACGAGCGACGTCAACGTCTGATTGACAATGTTCGTGAGGACGACCTCGGCTATTGGGATCGCACTACATCGTTCTTCTTAGTCGAGTCAGGTCTCGATACCAATTCGTTTGCCAAGCGCGCGTTTACCGGGTTGAGCAGCGAAGACGTCGCAGTGGTCTTCGATCCATCGGACATGTCTGCTGCCAGCTTCGGCGATGTGAAGGACTTCGATGTCCTGAAGTCCTTCTTGTCGCCGCTGACGCGGTATAAAGCCAGCTAAGCCTTGAGCTTGGCCAGGATCGCCGCGCCCATTTCCTCGGTGCCAACCGTCTTGCGATTGTCCTGGGCGATGTCGCCGGTGCGCAATCCGTCGCTGAGCACGGCCGAAATCGCGTTCTCGATCTTGGTCGCCAGCTCGATCATGCCGAAGCTGTAACGCAGCGCCATGGCGACCGAAGCAATCATGGCGATCGGATTGGCAATGCCCTGACCAGCAATATCAGGGGCCGAGCCGTGGACGGGCTCGTAGAACGCCTTGCGCTTGCCGGTGAGCGGATCTGGCGCCCCCAGCGACGCCGAGGGCAGCATGCCCAGCGAACCGGTCAGCATGGCCGCCACATCGCTCAGAATATCACCGAACAGATTGTCGGTGACCATCACGTCGAACTGCTTGGGATTGCGCACCAGCTGCATGGCCGCGTTATCGGCCAGAATGTGGTGCAGCTCGACATCGGGATAGTCCTTGCCGATGCCCCGCACCACCTCGTCCCACAGCACGCCGGACTTCATCACGTTCTTCTTGTCGGCCGAGTGCACCTTGTTGTTGCGGGTGCGGGCCAGATCAAAGGCAACGCGGCTAATGCGATCGATCTCATAGGTCTCGTAGACCTGGGTATCGATGGCGCGCTTCTGGCCGTCCCCCAAATCGGTAATGGTCTTGGGCTCGCCGAAATAGACGCCGCCGGTCAGCTCGCGCACGATCAGGATATCGAGGCCTTCCACCAGTTCGCGCTTGAGCGAGGATGCATCGGCCAGCGCCGGATAGCAAATGGCGGGGCGCAGATTGGCAAACACGGCCATTTCCTTGCGCAAACGCAGCAGCGCAGCCTCGGGCCGGTGCTCATAGGGGACATTGTCCCACTTGGGACCACCCACCGCGCCAAAGATCACGGCGTCGGCGGCCTTGGCCTTTTCGGTGTCTTCATCGGTAATGGCGACCTGATGGGCGTCATAGGCAGCGCCGCCGGCCAGACCGCGATCGGTCGAGAAATCGGTCAGCTGTTCGCTATTGGTCCACGCGATCAGCTTGTCGACTTCGAGCATGATCTCGGCACCAATGCCGTCGCCGGGAAGCAGGAAGAGGGAATGGGTGGCCATGATGGGTCCTTACCGTACTGGTGGTTACGCCTGTTGCCATGCTCATAGCTGCTTTTGCCGCAATGAGGCAAGCGGCAGCATGGGTTGGCCATCAGGCGCGTTAGGGCTTGAGGGGCTTGCTCAGAAAGTAGCGGCTGCCGCCCGGTGGCATGTCGACGATCTCGCCAACCACTGCAAAGCCGAGCTTTTCGTAGAATGGGCGCGCCTGAAACGAATAGGTGTCGAGCCAGATCCCGGTCAGATCCTGCGCCCGGGCATGGGCTTCGGCCTTGGCCATCAACTGGCTGCCCAGATCCTGCCCACGCAGACTGTCGGGCACATAGAGCAATTCAATGAACAGCCAGTCGGAAAAGACCGCCCCCCAAAGACCGCCGACCGTGGCACCATCATCATCACGGATCAACACCGCAAAATCTGTCTTCGCCGTGCGGGGGCGCCCTGACGCTGCGGCATTGAACGCCAGCAGGCCATCGGCGATAATATCGTAGTCGGCCGCAACAGGACTTGTGTCGACCACGATCTTCATCGATCAGCTCGCTGCCGCGCCGATACGGGCCGTGACTTCGATCTCTATCTTCATGCCTGGCTCGATCATCTGCACGATCAACATGGAGGCGGCCGGGCGGATGTCCTTGAATACCGGCCCCACAGCCTTGACCACCGCATCCACATCGGCGCGATCGCCAACATAATAGACCACCCGCACAGTGTCCTGAATGGACGACCCGGCTTCCTTGAGCGCCTTGTCGATCGTGGCCAGGGCATTGGCTGCCTGCGTCCCGACATCGTCGGGCATGGTCATGCTGGCATAGTCATAGCCCGTCGTGCCCGAGACATAGATGGTGTCCTGGTGCCGCACGGCGCGAGAATAGCCAAAGGTCGCTTCAAACGGCGAACCGGTCGATACACGCTGCATCTTGAGCACTCAGAGCCAGGGGCGATCGACTGCCATTTTGGTTTCAAACGAGGTGATCGAGGGATCCGACTTCAGCGTGCCCGCGATATCGTCCAGACCTTCAAGCAGGATCTGCTTGCGGCTCGGATCAATCTCGAACGACAGCGTGCCGCCATCAGGACCCGAAATGGTCTGGGCTTCCAGATCCACAGTCAGCGTGGCATTGGAGCCGCGCTCAGCATCATCAAGCAGCAGCTTGAGCTGCTCGGGGCTGACCACCAGCGGCAGAATGCCGTTCTTGAAGCAATTATTGTAGAAAATGTCGGCAAAGCTGGTCGAAATCACGCAGCGAATGCCAAAATCCAGCAACGCCCATGGCGCATGCTCGCGGCTCGAACCACAGCCGAAATTGTCGCCGGCCACGATGATCTGGGCATTGCGATAGGCGGCCTTGTTGAGCACGAAATCAGGATTTTCCGTACCATCCTCATTATAGCGCATTTCGCTGAACAGCGCTGAACCCAGACCCGTCCGCTTGATGGTCTTGAGATACTGCTTGGGGATGATCATGTCGGTATCGATATTGATGATCGGCAGGGGCGCCGCGACACCGGTCAGGGTAGTGAACTTGTCCATGAGGAAACCTCGCTTTGGCACAGGTCATTGCGCAAAACCCCACCTGGGGTCAAGCCGGGATTGGCTGAAAGCGTTCGCCTGGGCGCGGCTGCGCGTTAGTCGGCCTGCTTGCTCGGCCGCCAAGTGATGAAGCGATAGAGGTAGATCACCACCACCAGCGCCAGCACGATATAGCTCAGCGGGTCCAGCACCGTCTCGACCAGGTGGTAATGCTCATGCAGCAGATAGCCGGCCAGCGTCAGAATGGTGTTCCAGATCAGCGCGCCTGTCGTCGAGGCCAGGATGAACACCACCAGCGGCATCCGCGCCAGACCGGCCGGGATTGAGATCAGCGTGCGGATCAGCGGCATCAGCCGGCCAAACAGCACGATAATCGGTCCAAACCGGTGAAAGGCGAGCACGGCGATGTCGATTTCTTCGGCATTGAGCGTCATTACCCGGCCAAACCGGTCCGACATGGCGCGCAGGCGCTCGAGCCCGAAGATCCGCCCCGAAAAATACCAGGGCAGCATGCCCACCACCGCGCCAATGGTGGCCGCAGCCAGCACGCCAAAGAAATTGAGCTCCCCATTGGCAGCGGCAAAGCCGGCAAACGGAATGATCAGCTCGGAGGGAATGGGCGGGAAGATCGACTCTGCCAGCATCACCAGAAAGATGCCGACATAGCCCAAATCCGAAATAGTCTGAATAATCCAGGCCGTCATGGCGCGCTCCTGCTGGGTCCGGGCGTCACCATCAACCCAAACCACCAAGAAACAGTAAGGGCCCCGGTATTTCCACCGGAGCCCTGAAATTCTTAGCTGGCCTTGGAGGCGCGGCTCATGCGCTTGCGATCATTGGGGTCGAGCCAGATCTTGCGCAGACGCAGCGACTTTGGCGTGACCTCGACATATTCGTCTTCGGCGATATAGCCCAGCGACTGCTCAAGGGTCAGCTTCTTTGGCGTGGTCAGACGCACCGCTTCATCCTTGGAGGTGGTACGGATATTGGTGAGCTGCTTGCCCTTGAGCGCATTGACCTCGAGATCGTTCTCGCGGCTGTGCTCGCCAATGATCATGCCTTCATAGATGTCCACGCCCGAGTCGATCATGATCTGGCCGCGATCTTCCAGGTTCCACAGCGCGAACGCCACGGACTGGCCGGTGCCATTGGAGATCAGAACGCCGGTGCGACGACCGGGCAGATCGCCCTTGAACGGAACGAACGAGTGGAACAGGCGGTTGAAGATCGCTGTGCCACGGGTGTCGCTGAGCAGTTCAGGCTGGTAGCCGATCAGCGAGCGGGTGGGCACCAGCAGCTGTATACGGGTACGGCCAACGCCCGAAGGACGCATGTCGGTCAGCTCGCCCTTGCGCTCGGTCAGCTTCTGCACAACCGTACCGGTGTGCTCGTCATCCACGTCGATGATGACTTCTTCGACCGGCTCCATCTTGACGCCGTTCTCTTCCTTGAACAGCACCTTGGGGCGACCAATCGTCAGCTCAAAGCCTTCGCGACGCATGTTTTCGATCAGCACGGCCAGCTGCAATTCGCCACGGCCGGCAACGTCATAGCTGTCATTGTCATCGCCGGGCGTCACGCGGATGGCGACATTGCCTTCAGCTTCGCGCATCAGGCGTTCGCGGATCACGCGGGACTGCACCTTGTCGCCCTCGCGGCCGGCCAGCGGGCCGTCATTGATGCGGAAGGTAACCGACAGGGTTGGCGGATCAATTGGCTTGGAGGCGATTGGTGTGGTCACCTGTGGGGTGCACAGCGTGTCAGCCACTGTCGAGGTCACCAGACCGGCAATGGCCACGATGTCACCGGCTTCACCGACATCAACGGGGGTACGCTCAAGACCACGGAAGGCCAGAACCTTGGAGATTCGGCCCTTCTCGACTTCCTTGCCCTCGCGATTGAGGGTGTGGATCGGATCATTGGCCTTGACCGAACCCGAAGTGATACGACCAGTCAGGATGCGACCCAGGAACGGGTTGCGCTCAATGGTGGTCACCAGCATGCGGAACGGGCCTTCCTCAACGGTTGGCTCGGGCACATGCTCAACAACCTTGTCCAGCAGCGGCGCCAGCGTTTCCTTGGGACCCTCTGGCTCCATGGCCATCCAGCCCTGCTTGGCCGAGCCGTACAGCACTGGGAAGTCGAGCTGCTCGGGGCTGGCATCCAGCGCGATGAACAGGTCAAAGATTTCTTCGAGAACTTCGAGGTGGCGCTCGTCGGACTTGTCGATCTTGTTGATCGCCACGATTGGACGCAGGCCCTGGGCCAGCGCCTTGCCCAGCACGAACTTGGTCTGTGGCATCGGGCCTTCGGCCGCATCGACCAGGATCACCACACCATCAACCATGGACAGGATGCGCTCGACTTCGCCGCCAAAGTCGGCGTGGCCGGGGGTATCCACGATATTGATGCGGGTGTCTTTCCAGAGCAGCGAAGTGACCTTGGCCAGAATGGTGATACCGCGCTCGCGCTCGATGTCATTGCTGTCCATGGCGCGCTCTTCGACGCGTTCGTTTTCGCGGAAAGAACCCGACTGCTTGAGCAGAACGTCGATCAGAGTGGTCTTACCGTGGTCAACGTGGGCGATGATGGCGATATTGCGCAGGGACATATGGATCCGGCCTGTTGGCATGATCCCAAAACCTCGGGCCGCGATAGGGGCGGCAACAAGCGGCTGAACCATGCAGGAATGAACGCGCGCCAACACTCCCAAAAACCAAGGGGATTGGCGCATTCGGCGCTGCATTACAGGAAGATGGGCATTTCTACAAGCGCAGGGGACGCACAGGTGGTTTGCAGGCGCGCCCAATTACCGCAATGGTTACTCGCAAAACCGACCGTTCAGCGCGGTCGTCAGCCCGCTTTTTTGCGCTCGGCACCCTGCTTGTTCTCGGCCCGCAGCAGGTTGACCAGTGCTGCTGGCGGCAGCGGCGGCGAGAACAGGAAGCCCTGCACCTCGGTAGCCCCCTGCGCGCGCACCATGGCCAGTTGTTCTTCGGTTTCCACCCCTTCGGCTGTGGTGGACATTCCCAGCGAACGCCCCAGCCCGATCACCGCCTCCATGATGGCCTGACTGTCCGTGCGGTCTGTCAGATCGGCCATGAAGGAGCGATCGATCTTGATCTTGTCAAAGGGGAAGCTGCGCAGATAGCTCAGCGAGGAATAGCCGGTACCAAAATCATCCATCGAAATGCGCACGCCCATGGAGCGCAATTCATGCAGCGCAGTTAGCGTGGTGTCGTTTTCGGCCAGCAACAGGGATTCGGTGATTTCCAGTTCCAGACGCGAGGCCGGCAGGCGCGCATCAGTCAGCGCCGATTTGACCAGCGCCACCAGATCGCGGTTCTTGAACTGGATGGGCGACAGATTGACCGCCACGCGCACATCGCCAGGCCATTTTGCAGCGGCCTTGGTGGCCTCACGCAGCACCCATTCGCCAATCGACACGATCAGCCCGGTCTCCTCGGCAATGGGAATGAACTCGGCAGGCGACACGGTGCGGTCTTCATGGTCCCAGCGCAACAGCGCCTCCACGCAGATCACCCGGTTCTCCTCGAGCCCCAGCAACGGCTGATAGACCAGTCGCAGCTCTTCGCGCTGCAGCGCCAGGCGCAGGCCAGCCTCGATGGTGCGACGCTGCTGCAGGGCCGCATCCATGCCCGATTCAAAGAAATGGTAGTTCGACCGGCCTTCGCTCTTGGCCTTGTAGAGCGCCAGATCGGCATTCTTGACCAGAGTATCGGTCTTGATCCCGTCGCCGGGGCCCACCGCAATACCGATACTGGCGCCAATCTCGATGCGCTGCCCGCCAATCAGCATGGGCGCACTGATCGAGCGGATGATGCGGTCGGCTATCTTGGCGGCGGTATCTGCCCCATCAATCGGCCGCACCAGCAGCGCGAACTCGTCACCCCCCAGCCGCGCCAGCACATCGGTTTCGCGTGAAGCGCCCCACAGCCGCGCAGAGGCCTGCTTGATGACTTCATCGCCCACGGCGTGGCCCAGCGTGTCATTGACCGCCTTGAAGTGATCCAGATCAATATAGAGCACAGCGGCCATCTCGCCACGGCTCAGCCCTGCTTCGGCCTTGGCCATCTGGTCCAGAAACTCGATACGATTGGGCAGATCGGTCAGCGCATCATGGCGCGCCAGATGGCGAATACGCGCTTCGTTCTGTCGCTGCTCGGTAATGTCCTCATGGGTGGACACCCAGCCACCATCCTTCATCGGATGATGCTGCATCATGATGGTGCGGTTGTTCAGCTCGTGAATGGTCTTGCCATATTCGCGCCGCGCAATGATATCGCGCCGCCAGGTGACATATTCCTCGCGCGTCCCGCTGGCGCTCATCCCCAGATCAAACAGGTGGCTGAGAATGTCCTCAAGCTGCGTACCGGGCCGCAGCATACGCTCGGGCAGACTGTAAATCCGGGCATAGGGTTCGTTGCAGATCACCAGACGCCCCTTGGCGTCCATCATGCATAGGCCCTGGCTGATATTGTTGACCGCAGCGTCCAGCCGGATGTTCTGCCGCTCAAGCTCCAGCTTGCGCTTCTGGACAACCTCGGTCCGTGCCACTTCGTCGGTGATGTCCTCATGGGTCACCACCCATCCCAGGGCTGCCGAATAAACATGGGCGGTCTCGATGGTCCGGCCCCCACGAACCACTTCCTGGCTCTTGACGCGCGCGCCATTACGATTGGCCAGCAGCTGGCCAGTGTAGACCTCGTAAAAATCGTCCGGTGTCCGGTCTGGATGGTTGCCCAGCTTGGAGCTGAGCTGGACCACATCTTCCAGACTCATGCCACGATGCAGGGCATCAGGCGCAAATCCGTAGAAGTCGCTGTAATGCTGGTTCCACATCACCAGGCGGAACTGCGGCGACCAAACACAAAACCCGTACGGAATGTTCTCGAGCGCGGCATCAAGCAGCAATGCTTCGGCCATTTCGCTCAAGCTGCCAGCGTCCACTGCGCGCACTCGACGAATCCCCTCAATGGCGCAGTAATGTGACGCCAGCGCGAAGGCTAGAGCCTCACGCTTAACGAGGGATTAAGGACCCGCGAACACATCGCGGGTCCGTGAACTGCAACTAGCTGCGGCCGGCCAATTTATTGCGCGCAGCATAGGTCTTCAAGCGCAGCCCGTTGAGCCGGATGAAGCCCTCGGCATCGTGGTGATCATAGCTGCCCGTGCCCTCTTCAAAGGTCACCAGATCTTCCGAATACAGCGAATAAGGCGATGTCCGGGCGATCACATTGGCGCTGCCCTTGTAGAGCTTGATGGTGACTTCACCGGCCACGAATTCCTGGCTGGTGTCGATCAGCGCCTGCAGCATTTCGCGCTCGGGCGAGTACCAGAAGCCATTATAGATCAGCTCGGCATAGCGCGGCATGATCTCGTCCTTGAGATGGGCCGCGCCACGGTCCAGCGTGATCGATTCAATACCGCGATGGGCGGCCAGCAAGACGGTGCCGCCGGGCGTCTCATAGACACCGCGCGACTTCATGCCGACAAAACGGTTTTCGACCAGGTCCAGGCGCCCCACACCATGCTTGCCGCCCAGCTCATTGAGCTTGGTCAGCAGTTCGGCCGGCGACAGCTTGACGCCATTGACCGAGACCGCATCGCCCTTTTCAAAGCCGATGGTGATGATTTCGGGCGTATTGGGGGCCTGCTCGGGATCAGCGGTGCGCTGATAGACATATTCGGGCGCGACTTCTGCGGGATCTTCGAGCACTTTGCCCTCCGACGAGGTGTGCAGCAGATTGGCGTCCACCGAGAACGGGGCTTCGCCGCGCTTGTCCTTGGGCACCTGGATCTGGTGCTTTTCGGCGTAGTCGATCAGCTGGGTGCGCGAGGAGATATCCCATTCGCGCCACGGCGCGATCACCTTGATGGCGGGGTCTAGCGCATTGGCAGTCAGTTCGAACCGCACCTGATCATTGCCCTTACCAGTGGCGCCATGGGATATGGCATCAGCGCCCACTTCCTGGGCGATCTCGACCAGGCGCTTGGTGATCAGTGGCCGGGCAATCGAGGTGCCCAGCAGATAGACGCCCTCATAGACCGCATTGGCGCGGAACATGGGGAAGACAAAATCGCGCACGAATTCCTCGCGCAGGTCCTCGATGCGGATATCCTTGATCCCCATAAGTTCGGCCTTCTTGCGGGCTGGCTCGAGCTCTTCACCCTGCCCCAGATCAGCGGTGAAGGTCACCACTTCGCAATTATAGGTCTCCTGCAGCCATTTCAGGATGATCGAGGTGTCCAGGCCTCCCGAATAGGCCAGCACGACTTTCTTGATGTCTTTTGCCATGAGCTCTGTCGTTCCAACGAAAATGATATGGAATGATAGACTAGCCCACACGCAATGAACTTGCCAAAACTTCACCTCAGCGCCTCGTTGTGGCATAAGCTGCCACTGAACCATCCAAGGACCACATAATATGCCGCCAACGCTTGATGCCATTGATCGCCGTATTTTACGCGTCCTGCAGAACAATGGCCGCATCTCCAATGTCGATCTGGCCAATCAGGTGGGCCTGTCGCCCTCCCCCTGCCTGCGGCGCGTTCGGTTGCTCGAGGAATCCGGCATTATCGACCGCTATATTGCCGTGCTCAATCCCACCAAGGTAGGCGTAGGGCTGACAGTCTTTGTGCGCGTCTGGTTCAAGACCCAGGACGCCGCCATCACCCACCAGTTCGCCGAGACGGTCCGCAAGTTCCCCGAAGTGGTCGAATGCTACCTCACCACTGGCGAATGCGACGCCATCATGCGTGTGGTCACCGCCGACCTGCACGCCTATTGGCGTTTCCAGTCCGATCACCTGACCCGCATCCCCAGCGTGCAAAGCGTCAAGACCGACGTGCCCATGGAAACCATCAAGGCCAGCACCGGACTGCCATTACTCTAGCCGGTCACCCTCTGGTCTGGCAGCGGGCGCTGCGCTAGACCTCTTGCCTGTTCGCGCCCCTTCGAGACCCAACATGCCCGCTTTCCTGCCCGACCTCTCCGTCATGCTCGCCTTTGCCGTGGCCGCCTTGTTGCTGGCGGTGACCCCGGGCCCCGACATGGCCCTGTTTGTCTCGCGCACCATGAATTTTGGTCGACTGCATGGCTTTGCCACCGTCCTGGGGGCACTGACCGGCATTGCTATTCATACTGCGCTGGTGGCATTCGGTATCTCGGTGCTGATCATTGCCGCGCCCACCGCCTTCTGGGTGCTCAAGATCGTTGGCGCGCTCTATCTGGTCTGGCTGGCCATTCAGGCCATTCGCACCGGCGGCGGCATTCTAGTGACCAAGGCCGGCGGCAAGGTGCCCAGCCTGACCCAGAGCTACATGACCGGCCTGGGCATCAATCTGACCAATCCCAAGATCGCGCTGTTCTTTGTGACCTTCCTGCCCCAGTTCGTATCGGCGCATGACCCTGCCGCGGTGGGCAAGTTGCTGTTCCTGGGTGTTGAATTCGTCGTGGTCTCGCTGCCAGTGGTCATTGCCATCGTGCTGTTCGCCCAATGGCTGACCACTACTTTGCGCGACAATGCCTGGGTCTCCAAGGCACTCAACTGGAGCTTTGCGGCCGTATTCATGGCCTTTGCCGCCACGATCCTGCTGGCCGAGGGGCGCAAATAGCTAGAGCGTGAACTCGTAATATCTGACTGTGTCTTCCTGCCCATCAAGCCCGCGATAGAGACCAATAGCGGGCGCATTGTCATCTTCTGTCGCCAGCCACACCAACGAACACCCGAACTCGCGGCCCCACGCGAACATCTCGGCCAGCATGGCCCGGGCAACCCCCTGCCGCAAATGGCTGGTAGCTGTACCCACCTCATCAATATAGAGATCGCTCGGCTTATCCGGGTGAAAATGCCGTACGCCCATGCATTGCCCCACAATCACATCGCCATCGAACGCCAGCACCATCAGATGACCCGGCGCATTGAGATAGGCGGCGATCCCCGCCACCGTAATCTCGGCATCAAACACATCGGCGGCGATAGACGAAAACAGGCCGACATCATTGGCCGAGGCGCGATGGATCCTCATGGCAGCCCCCAATTGAGTGCACACCAAAGCCTAACGCCGCACCACAGCGGTGAACAAGGCACTAGAGGTCCTGACAAAACCGCAGCAGATAACCGTCCGGATCCTGCACACAGAACTGGCGCTGGGTAATCTGGGCACTGCCGGCCTGATAGGTCTTGGTCTCGACCGGCTGGAACAGCGACACCTGGTTGGCTTCAAGGCGCGTCAGCAGGGGCTCGAGCTGAGCGACCTGGATCTGAATATTGATGCCGCGGCCATAGGGTGGCTCGAGTGGGCCAGTCACCCAGTCACGCCCGGTGCCGATCTGGTCGAGCATCAATGCCGCGGCGCCCAGCTGCACGAGGGCAAAGCCCTCCTGCGGCCGCTCATAGCTCAGGGAGAATCCCAGCACATTGCGGTAAAACGCCAGGCTACGCCCGATATCGCTGACCGAAAGCTCGGGCACCAGCGCCGGCAGCATCAGCCTGCCAGCGCCTCGCGGTCCTTCTTGCTCAGGCGTTCGCTATCGCTCTTGAGCTGACCGCAGGCGGCAAAAATATCGCGACCGCGCGGCGTACGAACGGGGCTGGCATAGCCCGCCCTGTTGACGATATCGGCAAAGCGCTCGATCCGGCTCGATGGGGAGGTGCCGTAATTGGCACCGGGCCATGGATTGAATGGGATCAGATTGATCTTGGCCGGAATTCCCTTGAGCAAGCGCACCAGTTCATGCGCCTCGGCATCGCTGTCATTGATCCCGTCCAGCATCACATATTCAAAGGTGATGCGGCGCGAATTGGAAACGCCAGGATAGGTCCGGCAGGCTTCCAGCAGCTCTTCGAGGGGATATTTTTTGTTGATCGGTACCAGCACGTCGCGCAGATCATTATTGGTGGCATGCAGCGAAATCGCCAGCATCACATCAATCTCGCGCCCGGTCGGCTCAATGAACGGCACCACGCCCGAGGTCGACAGCGTGATGCGGCGCCGGGACAGATTCATCCCGTCATCGGCAACGCCGATCAGCAGGGCCTGTTTGACGTTTTCATAGTTATAAAGGGGCTCGCCCATGCCCATCATCACCACATTGGTGATGGCGCGGGTACCAGCTGATGGCACCAGGCCGCCATCAGCTGGCCGCGTGCCGCCGGGAAAATCGCCCAGCTGTTCGCGCGCCATCAGGATCTGGCCCAGGATTTCACCGGCCGTCAGATTGCGCACCAGCTTCTGCGTGCCGGTATGACAGAACGAGCAGGTCAGCGTGCAGCCCACCTGCGAGGACACGCATAGCGTGCCGCGGTCTTCTTCAGGGATATAGACCGTTTCCACCTCGACCGGCGGATAGTTCGGATTGGCTGGATCGCGGAAGCGGAACAGCCATTTGCGCGTGCCATCGGTCGAAACCTGCTCGGAAACAATCTCCGGGCGACCCAGATTGAACACATCAGCCAGCTTCTGGCGCACCGGCTTGGCGATATTGCTCATCTGCTCGAAATCGGTGGTGCCATTGACATAGAGCCAGTTCCACAACTGGCTGGCGCGCATGCGCGCTTCCTTGTCAGCAGCGATCCCGGCCGTGGTCAGGGCCTCGACCAGCTGCGGCTTGGTGAGCCCGATCAGCGAGGGCCGACTGGTCGCGGCAGGACGAATGGCAGACGAATGGTCAAGGTTCAGCGCAATGCTCATGGCGTGCGAAAGGTCCGGAAACTGCGGGATTGGCGCGGCCAATAGCATAGAGCCGCGTTTTAGGCAAAGTCACCGATCAGAGAGCAGCAATGCGCTGGGTTCACAGAGCAACCCCTGGCGCGTGCCTAGCACTCAGCGCCGATCGACTGCTGGGCCGCCGTTGCGCCCGAAAGCGAATAGGCCTGCGTCACCTTGATGCCGGCGGCACTGGTGCCTTCGATCGTCATGCTCGAACCCGCCCGGATGGCGCTGGCCAGCGCACTGCTCTGGCTGGCATCATCGAGCCAGGCGGCGTCATTCTGGGTGAACAGGTTGAACACCTGCCCGCCAACATTGACCGTGGCCTTGCTGTCGGGCTGGAAGGTGAATCCCGCCACCAGATTGAATTCGGTGGTCACGTTCTCGGCTGGACGAGTGGTGACGTAGACATAGGCCTGGGTATAGCCATCGGGTGCCGGCGTCACGCTTTCCGGCTTGGTCATGGCAAAGCACACCGCACCGGCAGCATCACTGGCACCATAGCTGGACCAGGCCCGATGCTCGCCCAGCAGCCGAACCTGCTGCGCACTGGCAGCGCTGGTCAGAAAAAGCGTCGCAACAAGGGCAAGCGCTACAGCGGACTTGGTCATCAGGGCCTCAAACACGATAATGGGCGAGGGCTCAGCGAGCCCACCGCCCAGTTATGGCGGATTGCCCGAACCGGGCAACCCGTAAATATGGCTTACTTACAGGCAGCATCAATGGCATTGACTGCCGCCGTTGCGCCGCTGAGCGAATAGGTATCGGTGGTATCAGTACCGCGCTGGCTGGTGCCCTTGACGGTCAGCTTGGAGCCGGCCTTGAACGCCTGCACAAAACCACCCTCATCGCCGGTCGAGGCCAGCCAGGCCGCAGAACCCTCGGTGACCATGGGATAGGCCTTGCCATCCACGGTCGCACTGGCCTTGGCATTGGTGGTGTTAAACGGGTAGCCGATAATGGTCTGAACCTCGTTCTTGGTCCCCATGCCCTTGCGGTGGATGATCATGAAGTGGATCGGGTCACGATTGGCACCGGCAGGCTCACTGGCCTGCGGCGTTGCCGACACATAACAGATCACGCCACTGGCATCCGTGGCCTGCCAGGCGGTCCAGGCATTGAACGTCCCCAGCTCGGTCGCCTGCTGCGCCTGTGCGGCAGGGGCCAGAGCCATGATCGCGCCGACCGCGAGCCCGAGTACTAGGCTTCCGGTTTTCCTCGTCATCGCCAATTTATTCCTCATCTTGAAGGTCCGCTATGGGGGTGGAGCTGCCCGCGAAGTCTGCCCCCGTCATGGTTACCAAGGTGTCAAATGCCGCCACATTTGCACGAATTTGCTTCAATTGCCTGCCAAACGCGGCAGTAGTTTGGCAGCGGGCACGACTTCAGTCCCGGTTTGCGCCGTCAGGGTTAACATCTCGCTAACAGTGTCGTGAGCTTGATCGCTCAGGCCGCCAGTGGATAGCTCTGCTCGATCACATAGGGGCCGCCCCCCACCGAGTCCTTGCTCGAGAACAACACGAACCGCCCGACCGGGAACACCAATGGCTCGAACCGACCCGCCTCGGCCATGAAGCGGGCCACATCCATGGCGCTGGAGCCGCGCAAGCGGGCCAGCGACACATGCGGCACGAACTTGCGGCCCTCGGGCGCGAGCCCGGCCTTCTGCACCACGCGCTCCTGCGCTGCCTGCAGCCGGTTTAGCGCCTCGCTGGGCTCGATACCGGCATAAAGTGCGCGGGGCTTGTCGCCGCCAAAAATGCCCAGATGCGTCAGCCGGACATCAAATCGCATCGAGTTGGCCAGCCGGTCCAGGCTGTCGGCAACCTCATCGGCCGTCTGATGGTCGACGTCGCCGATGAACCTCAACGTAATGTGATAATTGTCCGTATCGATCCAGCGCGCGCCGGACAGGCCGCCCCGTTTCATCGAGAGCGCAAATCCCACATCTGCCGGGATTTCAAGGCCGGTGAAGAGCCGGGGCATGAGGCCCTCCTCTTATACTCAGGTCAGCACGATTCGTATCATGACCGTAGCATAGCCCGTGTGACCAGCCAGTCGAATCGTCGCAACCATGCCAGAACCCTTGTAAACCTCTGAACCCCCATCCATATTGATCACCAAGTGGCAAAAAACGCCCACCGGCGGTGAAAGAAACCGCTTCATCTGGGAAAGGAACCGAATAAATGGCTGAATATGACCGTCAGACCCTCGGTGCGCGGGCCGGCTCGGCCGCGGCCATCGACGAGGGCCTTCGCAGCTACATGCTGCGCGTTTACAATTACATGGGCATTGGCCTGGTGGTAACGGGCCTCGCGGCCTGGTTTGCCGCTACCGCTGCCGTCACCACCAATCCGGACGCCGCCGTGGGCCAGTTGGCCAATGGCACCATGGTTACCCAGTGGGGTTACCTGCTGTTTGCCAGCCCGCTGCAGTGGGTTGTCATGCTCGCGCCACTAGCATTCGTGCTGGTGCTCAGCTTTGGCATCAACAAGCTTTCGGTCCCTGCCGCACAAGGCACCTTCTGGGGCTTTGCCGCGATCATGGGCCTGTCGCTGTCCTCGATCTTCCTGGTTTATACCGACGCCTCGATCGCCAAGGTGTTCTTCATCACCGCCGCGACCTTCGGCACGATGAGCCTGTATGGCTACACCACCAAGCGTGACCTGACCCAGATGGGCAGCTTCCTGATGATGGGCCTGATCGGCCTGATCATCGCCTCGGTGGTCAACATCTTCATGCAGTCCACCATGCTCGAGTTTGCGATCTCGGCTGTTGGCGTGCTGATCTTTGTCGGTCTGACCGCCTATGACACCCAGAAGATCAAGGAAGAGTACTCCGAAAGCCACAGCACGGAAGTGCTGGCCAAGGGTGCCATCATGGGCGCGCTGCGCCTCTACCTCGACTTCATCAACCTGTTCCTGATGATGCTGCGCCTTTTCGGCAATCGCGAATAGCCAACAGCATCCTTGATTGACCAATCAAGGAATTTGGTTGGACGAGACTTCGGACCGCAGCCTACAAGGGCTGCGGTCTTTTCTTTTGCCTGAGTGCGCCCCGTGTCCGAGATTATCCTGCGCCCCTTTCAGTGGGCCGACGTTCCCGCCATCACCGCCATCTACAGGCACTATGTCGAGCATTCGGTGGCCACCTTTGACCTCGAAGCCCCGGGCGAGGACGTGCTGGGTGAAAAATTCGGCCACATGCTGGCCGCAGGGCACCCGGTGGTCATGGCTCAGGACGCCAGCGGCAAGCTGCTGGGCTACGCCTATGCATCGGTCTATCGCCCGCGCCCGGCCTATCGCTTCACCTGCGAGAACTCGGTCTATTGCGCCCCCGATGCCACCGGCAAGGGATTGGGCACCTTGCTAATGAACGAAATCATCACGCAGTCGCGCAGCTTTGGCTTCAAGCAGATGATTGCCGTGATCACAGCCGAAGGCACCGGCTCTATCAAGCTGCATGACAAACTCGGTTTCCGCCATATCGGTCGCCACCAAGCGCTCGGCTACAAGTTCGACCGCTGGCTCGATATCGTCCACATGCAGCTTACGCTTTAGCGGATGAGCCTGTCCGCAAGGTTCAGCGCACGAGCCGTTTGTGCATCGGAAAACCGTTGACCACCCGGCCCGTGGCCTGTGGGCCCTCAGCGAGCCAGCCCGCTTTCTCGTAGAAGCGCCGGGCCGTTTGCGTGGCTTCCAGGCGACCTTCGTGAAAACCCAAAGTCACCAGCTCGGTTTCCAGCTGCGCAAGCAGGGCCTTGCTGATCCCCGCAAAGCGCGCCTCGGGCGCAACATAGTTCAGCGTGATTTCGCCACTTCGATTGACAGCACCCACGGCAACCACGGTGCCATCCCGTTCGGCGACGCGCAGCAAGACTTCTGTATTGCTCAACATGGCAGCGACCCCCGGCACACTCTTGTTGCGCGTCCACGCTGCCAGACTGGCAGCATCATTGTTGTGGTCTGCGGCACATAGCTGGGTGATCGACGCAATCAGAACGCGACTGATTTGGGGGATGTCCTTAGTCTCGGCCGGTCGGATCCGGACGCTCAACCCACGACCACAAGATCGGGATCCAGCACCCGCAGCACCAGCGCCAGATCGTGCCCACGCTTGAGAATGCGGCCTTGCTGGTTGGTGACGGTGTACTGGCCCTGCTTGTTGCGCATGCGCGGGGTCTTTTCGACGATAAACAGAGGGCGCTCGGACACGCGCGCATAGATCGAGAACACGGCACGTTCGCGCAGAAAGTCCATGGCATAGTCGCGCCACTCACCCTGCCCGACCTTGCGGCCATAGACCGACAGGATCAACGCCAGTTCCTTGCGGTCAAACGCGACGATGGCAGAAATCTTGCCGTTATTGGCAATTGCAGCAGGCTCGCTGGAATGGACCAGCGAGAGCGATGCAGTTTTGTCGTTCGGTCTGCGGCTCTGCACCGGTCCGAATTCTCCCTGTCAACCAATTGTCATGATCGCGGCATTTGCACCGCGATGCAAGACCCCGCAAGGTTCGGCAGAAAACCCCAATCCGGTCACAATTTGTCCCTGAACCCGCCCGATTGAAGGATCAGCATTCAACCATTGCCTCCAGGGGCTGGCGCCCGGGCCGACTGAGCCCCCAAACCTTGAAGCCTGAGCGCCAGCCCACCCCAAATAGATTTGACCTGCCAATACTCACCCCGCCCTTTCCCCCAAGGGCGGGGTTTTCTGTTTGAAGTAGGTGGCTGGCCTAGCGCTCGAAGGCCGCCGCACCCAGAATAGGGCCGGGCAGGCCATCATTCTCCTGCTGCACGATCACCGCAATGCCGGTGCTCCTGTCGGCCAGAACTTCGGGAATGGGCAGCTTGAGATTGGCACCCGTGGCGCATTCCCACATCCCCAGAACCTGCCGGCCGGTCACCACCTGGGTATAGACCACCGATTTGCCGGCATTGTTGCCGCGCTCAATATCAACATCGGCCCGATCGACATAGGTCACCAGCCACACCACCGCATCCTTGAGCGACATATCGGCGGGGATGGCAATCTTGAGCATGTCACCATGCTCGGTGACAGTGATGGGCAGCGGCAGGCTGGCTCGATCAATCGCCCCATGCACTTCGCCGCGACGCGACCCGACGACACCCTTGGTGCCATTGACCACCATTTGCGGTGTGTAGATGCGCGAGGAACCCCAGCTTTCCGCATAGGCGCGCTGACGGTCAGAATACTCGGCCTGCCCGAAGGTGTCCTTCCAGCCCACATAGTCCCAATAGTCGACATGGTAGGCCAGCGCCACCACATCGGGTTGCTCGGCCAGGCTCGTCAGCAAGGCGTCAGCAGGCGGGCATGACGAGCACCCCTGGCTGGTGAACAGCTCCACCACCGCCTTGGGGTTCATACGCACTTCGGCACTGGCCGGCTGGACCAGGGCACACAGGATAACGCCACCCAGAAGGGCGGAAAGCCGACTGACAGATTTCATGGCGTTACTTGTAGGCCGCCCGCGCCATTCCCCGCCAGTCAAAAGAGGGTGAGACGGTTAAATCGGCCGGTGCCTCAAAACAAAAAATGGCGGCCCACCGGGGGCCGCCATCTCCATTCGAGAACAGGTCCCGCTTATGCGGCAACCAGGCTGCGCAGCACGTAATGCAGAATGCCACCGTTCTTGTAGTATTCCAGCTCATTGGCCGTATCGATGCGGCAGCGTGTTTCCACGCTGGTCACCGAGCCATCGGCCTTGGTTATCTTGACGGTGACCATGGCGCGTGGCGCGATTTCCGTCACGCCTTCGATATCGATCGTTTCGCTGCCATCAAGACCCAGGCTCTGCCAGCTTTCACCATCCTTGAACTGCAGCGGAATCACGCCCATGCCAACCAGATTGGAGCGGTGAATGCGCTCGAACGACTGGGCAATCACGGCGCGAACGCCCAGTAGATTGGTGCCCTTGGCGGCCCAGTCACGGCTCGAACCCGTGCCATATTCCTTGCCCGCAAACACCACCAGTGGCGTACCGGCGGCCTGATAGGCCATGGCCGCATCATAGATCGCCATCTGGCTGCCATCGGGGCCCTTGGTGTAACCACCTTCAACGCCATCCAGCATCTGGTTCTTGATGCGGATATTGGCAAAGGTGCCGCGCATCATCACTTCATGATTACCGCGACGGGCGCCATAGGAGTTGAAGTCACGCGGCGCGACCTGATGCGATTCCAGGTACTTGCCCGCTGGCGTGGTCGACTTGAACGACCCCGCTGGCGAGATGTGATCGGTGGTGATCGAATCCAGGAACAGCGCCAGAACCTTGGCCTTGGCGACATTGGTGATGGGCTTGGGCTCCATCGTCATGCCCTCAAAATAGGGAGGGTTCTGCACATAGGTCGAACCGGAGTTCCACTTATAGGTCTCGCCGCCATCGACGGCGATGCCCTGCCAGTTCTCGTCACCCTTGAACACGTCCGAATAACGGCCCTGGAACATCTCCTTGGTGACGTTCTCGCGCACGATCTCGGCAACCTCGTGATTGGAGGGCCAGATGTCCTTGAGATAGACCGGCTTGCCATCCTTGGAGGTGCCGATCGGATCCTTGGTGATGTCGATATTCATTGACCCGGCAATGGCATAGGCCACCACCAGCGGCGGCGAAGCGAGATAGTTCGCCTTCACGTCCGGGTTCACACGGCCTTCAAAGTTGCGGTTGCCCGAGAGCACCGAAGCGGCGACCAGATCGCCAGCCTGCACGGCCTTGGAGATCTCGACCGGTAGCGGACCCGAATTGCCGATACAGGTGGTGCAGCCATAGCCCACCAGATTGAAGCCGATGGCATCGAGATCTTCGCTCAGGCCAGCGCTGTCGAGATAGTCGGTCACCACCTGGCTGCCGGGGGCCAGCGACGTCTTCACCCATGGCTTGGAGTCCAGACCCAGCGCACGGGCCTTGCGGGCCACCAGGCCAGCGGCCACCAGAACCGATGGGTTCGAGGTATTGGTGCAGGAGGTGATCGCCGCGATCACCACGTCACCATGGCCGATTTCGTAATCGGTGCCTTCAACGGCAATCTTGGGATTGTCGGTCTTGCCGAATTCCTTGGGCAGGCCTTCATCGAATTTGGACTTGGCCTGATCGAGCGCAATACGATCCTGCGGACGCTTTGGACCCGATATCGAGGGCACCACAGTGGTCAGATCAAGTTCGAGCGTGGAGGTGAACACCGGATCGGCCGAGCTGGTCTCGCGGAACATGCCCTGTGCCTTGGAATAGGCTTCCACCAGCGCCACGCGCTCGGGATCGCGACCCGAGGTGGTCAGATATTTCAGCGTGTCGTCATCGACCGGGAAGTAACCGCAGGTGGCGCCATATTCAGGCGCCATGTTGGCGATCGTGGCCTGATCTTCCAGGCTCAGATAATCAAGACCCGGGCCGTAGAATTCCACGAACTTGCCGACAACGCCCTTCTTGCGCAGCATTTCAGTGACGGTCAGCACCAGATCGGTGGCGGTGATGCCTTCATTGATCTTGCCAGTCAGCTTGAAGCCGACGACTTCGGGGATCATCATGGTGATCGGCTGGCCCAGCATGGCGGCTTCTGCCTCGATGCCACCAACGCCCCAGCCCAGAACCGCCAGACCATTGACCATGGTGGTGTGCGAATCCGTGCCCACCAGCGTGTCAGGATAGGCGACGGTCTCGCCGTTCTCATCCTTGGTCCACACGGTCTGGGCCAGATATTCCAGGTTCACCTGATGGCAGATGCCCGTGCCGGGAGGCACAACGCGGAAATTGTCAAAGGCCGACTGGCCCCAGCGCAGGAACTCATAGCGTTCGCCATTGCGCTCATATTCCAGCTCGACGTTCTGGCCAAATGCCAGTGCTGTGCCGAAATTGTCCACCATGACGGAATGGTCGATCACCAGATCAACCGGCACCAGCGGGTTGATCTTCTGCGGATCAGCGCCGAGCTTGGCTGTCGCGTCGCGCATGGCGGCCAGATCGACCACGGCAGGAACGCCGGTGAAATCCTGCATAAGCACGCGGGCTGGACGGTAGGAAATCTCATGCTCGGAGGTGCGCGTGGTCAACCAGGTGGCCACGGCCTCGATATCGGCCTTGGTCACGGTATTGTTGTCCTCGAACCGCAGCAGGTTTTCGAGCACCACTTTCATCGAATGCGGCAGGGCCGAAACGCCCGCCAGACCGTTCTTTTCGGCTTCCACGATCGAATAGTAAGTGTAGGTCTTGCCACCGACCACCAGGGTCGATTTGGACTTGAAGCTGTTTATCGAGGTCACGTTGTTCCGCCCGTCATCTGGTGTTGCGGCTGGCGCTCTGGTCTGGGAAAACCTCCCCGAAACCGCTCAACAGCGCCGCCTTTCCTGGAATGACTCCAATCTATAAGGGCTTATAGAGAAAGACGATTGGGCTTGCCAGCCCGACCTTTCGTTCAATACGAGAAGGGGTCATGACTGATCGGCAAGTCTATCCCCAGCTAACAATGCGCGCGACCGGCCTCAGCTGTGGTCGTGGCGGCCTGCTATTGAGCGAAAATATCAATTTCTCGCTGACCAATGGTCGGGCTCTGTTGCTGCGCGGGCCCAATGGGACCGGCAAAACCACGCTACTGCTGACCCTGGCCGGCATTGTCGCCCCCATGGCTGGGCAGTTCGGGCCTCATGACAGCGCGCAGGACGCGCCTTTGCTGCACTATTGCGGCCATCGCAACGCCATCAAGCCGCGCCTGAGTGTCTTGGAAAACCTGCGTTTCTGGGCTGACATCAACGGCGCAACCGGCCTGTCTTGTGAAGCCGCGCTGGCTGAACTGGGCCTGGCGGGCCTTGAGGCGCTCGATGCGGGCTATCTTTCGGCAGGACAATCGCGCCGGCTGGCACTGGCCCGCCTGCTGGTCAGCCTGCGCCCGCTCTGGCTGCTCGACGAACCCACCGCCGCGCTGGACGATCAGGGACATCAATTGGTCGCGCGTCTGCTGGCTGAACATCTGGCCATGGGCGGTCTGGCCATTGCCGCGACGCACGATCCAATTGTCCTGCCTGACACTGGCGCACTGAACACACTGCAACTGGAGCGCGCTCCATGAGCGCCTTTATGGCCATGTTGCAGCGCGAACTGCGCCTGGCCCTGCGCGGCAGTGGCGACGTGCTCACGCTGGTGCTGTTTTTCGTCATAGTGGGAGCCATTGTCCCCTTCGCCGTCGGTCCTGACCAGACCCTGCTGGCCAGCATCGCCCCCGGCATTGTCTGGATCGCGGCTTTCCTCGCAATGCTGCTGGGGCTCGAACGCCTGTTCCGACCCGATCACGAGGACGGCTCACTGATCCTGCTGCGACAGGCTGAATTGCCGCTCAGCGCTGCCATTGCCGCAAAGTTGATCGCGCACTGGCTGGTCACCGCTTTGCCCTTGCTGATCGCCAGCCCGATCCTGGCGCTGCTGCTGGCCATGGATCTGTCCACCTTCTGGCGCACCCTGCTCTCCCTGGCGCTGGGCACACCAGCATTGACCGCCTTTGGCGCCATTGGCGCGGCGGTCACCGTGCCGATCCGACGGGGTGGGCTGATCGCGCCCATCCTGATCGCCCCGCTCTCGGTGCCCGTCCTGATCTTTGGCGTCGGCGCCATCACCTCGCCCCAATCAAGTGCGGCAACGCTGTTTCTTGCGGCATTGAGCCTCATGGCCGTGGCATTGGCTCCCTTTGTCGCCGCGCTTGCGATACGGTCCGCCGAAGACTAGAGCCCGAACTCAACACAGTTGCCAGATATTCCCATGACCCAAGACACGGCACCGCGGCAGAATTGGTGGCAACGGATCGCCCATCCCGGGCAGTTTGTCGCCTGGACCACGCCATTGCTCTGGCCGCTGACCATTCTGACTGCCGTGCTCTTCGTGCTGGGCCTGTGGTTCGCCTTCTTCAATTCACCCCAAGACTATCAAATGGGCGACACCGTGCGCATCATGTATGTCCACGTGCCCAATGCCTGGCTGAGCCAGTTCGTCTACGCGATCATGACGGTTTCAGCGCTGGGAACACTGGTCTGGCGTCACCCACTGGCCGATGTCTCAATGAAAGCCGCAGCGCCGCTGGGCGCTATGTTCACGGCCCTGGCCCTGTTCACCGGCGCCCTGTGGGGCCGCCCGACCTGGGGCACGTTCTGGGAATGGGATGGTCGCATGACCTCCACCCTGGTGCTGCTCTTCATCTATCTGGGCATTATCGCGCTGTGGCGCGCCTTTGACGATCAGCTCCGGGCCGCCCGTGTTATCGCCGTCTTCACCCTGGTGGGCGCGATCAACATTCCCATCATCAAGTTCTCGGTGGATTGGTGGAGCACACTGCACCAGCCTGCCAGCGTATTTCGCGCCGACGGGCCGCGCATGCCGGGGTCCATTCTGACCCCGCTTTTTGTGATGTTTTTCGCGTTTACATTGCTGTTTCTGACACTGCACCTCAAAGCCATGCATACTGAAATTAAGCGCCGGCGGGTCATGACGCTGCAGCGCAAGCTGGCACAAGGGGCCGCGCAATGATCGATCTCGGCCCGCATGCGGTTTTCATTATCTGGTGTTACCTCGGCGTCGCTCTGGCCGTGCTCGGGCTGATCGGCTGGACCCTGTTTGATGCCCGGCGCACCACACGGCAACTGGCCATGCTTGAAACACGCCATCCACGCCGCGCCAAGGAGCCCGCCAAGTAATGCGTTATGTGTTGTTCGGACTGCCGCTGATCGCCCTGGTGGCACTGGTCGCCATTTTCGCCTTTTCGATCAACCGCGACCCCAGCCTCGTCCGCTCGGTGCTGATCGACAAGCCCGCGCCCGTCTTTGCCATGGATGCGGTGCCCGAACTCGGGGTGCCCGGCTTTGCCACCGAAACGCTCAAGGGCGCGGTCACCGTGGTCAATGTTTTCGCCAGCTGGTGCATTCCCTGCCGCGACGAGCATCCACTGCTCATGACGCTCAAGGACATTTCAGAAGTACGCCTGTTCGGCATCAACCAGAACGACGCGCCGGAAAATGCCCGCGCATTCCTTGCCGAACTGGGCAATCCCTATGATGCAGTCGGCGCCGATCGCAATCGCCGGGTATCGATCGATTGGGGGGTCTATGGTGTCCCTGAAACCTTCGTGGTCGATGCCAATGGCATCATCACCTTCAAGCATGTCGGCCCGCTCTCGCCCGATGCCTTTGAGAACGAACTCCTGCCCGCCATTGCTGCCGCACAAGCCAGAAGTGATCGCTGAATAACCCGTTCAGCTTCAGTTCAGCCGCCGACCGCCACATTGCCGGCATTGTTGTTGTGTTGAAAGCGTACCATGTTGACTGCGATCGAGAGATTTGCCCGTGACGAGGCTGGTGTTACCCCCGTCGAATATGGCCTGATCGCCGCGATTCTGGTGGTCTTTGCCACCGTGGCCGTGTCTGCTGCCGGCTATAATATCCACGACCTGATCAGCATCACCAACTAGCCTTCTTGCCAGCTAGAAATCGCTGGTCAGTCCCTTGATCTCCCAGTCGCCATAGCGACCCGGCTCAAGCCCGCCGCGCCCGCCCAGTTCCTTTTGGGCAAATGCACCCTTGGCATCAATGGCCTGGCGGCGCGCTTGTGCTTCAGCCAACGCCCGTTGCGCCGCCGGGGTCAACGGCGGGCGCGGGGCTGCTTCAGTGATGTCATCTGGGCTATTGTCGTCGCTCATGGTCATATCCGCATTACGTTTTGGTCATGCGCTTGCATGCAACCTGTCCCGACCCAACATAATTGTTCAAGACCACGAACCCAAGGGCTCCTGATGTTCAATGCGTTACGGACCACGGTCCTGCTGGCCGCGCTGACCGCGCTGTTCATGACTGTTGGCTATTTTATCGGCGGCACCAGCGGCATGATGATCGCCTTCATCTTTGCCCTGGTTACCAATGTTTTTGGCTATTGGAACTCCGACAAGCTGGTTCTGCGCATGCAAAATGCCGTTCCGGTCGAGCGCAGCCGCGTGCCTGAGCTCTACGACATGGTCGATGTGCTCTCGCGCAAGGCGGGCATTCCCACCCCTGCCGTCTATCTGATCCAGTCAGACCAGCCCAATGCCTTCGCGACGGGCCGCAATCCGCAAAACGCTGCCGTTGCGGTATCGGCCGGCCTGCTCAAGCATCTCGATACGCGCGAAGTCGCCGCCGTGGTCGCCCATGAGCTGGCCCACATTCGCAACCGCGATACCCTGACCATGACCATCACCGCGACCTTTGCCGGTGCCATTTCCGCACTGGCGCAGTTCGGCCTGTTCTTTGGTGGCGGCAATCGCGACAACCCCATGGGTGGCATTGGTCGCCTGCTGATGGTGTTTCTGGCCCCATTGGCCGCCATGCTGGTACAAATGGCCGTCAGCCGCACGCGCGAATATGAGGCCGATCGTATCGGCGCCGAGATCTCCAGCGACCCGTTGGCACTGGCTTCAGCCCTGCACAAGATCGCCAGTCTGGCTGGTCGGCAGGTCAATGTCGCCGCCGAGCGCAATCCGGCCATGGCCCATATGTACATCATCAATCCGCTCTCGGGTCAGCGCATGGACAATCTGTTTTCGACCCATCCCGACACAGGCAATCGCATTCAAGCGCTGCGCAAGCTTGCAGCTTCAGGCTATGTGGACGATAAGAGCCGTAGGCCTCAGCCACGCCCAGCCCCGACCACCGGTCGGCACAGCGGCGGCGGCTGGCGCGTGCCAACCGTCGGACGAACCGACGAGGATGGCGGACAACGCGGTCCCTGGGGATAGAATCAAGCGTGGCGTACAAACCTGAACCGGCGGGGCTCAAGCTCCGCCTTATTGCCGCACAGCGGCTGAAGTCCGTTTTGGCGGGCGACAATTTCGTCCCGCTTGGGGCCACCGATCTCGCCGATGGGCGCGACCGTGCGCTGGCCAATCGGCTGATCACCACCGCCCTACGACGTCAGGGTCAGCTCAATTTCATAATTCATGCGCTGCTTGAAAAAGGCATGCCCGGCAAGTCAGGCACCTTCGAAGCCGTGCTGCGCCTGAGCCTGGCACAGCTGGTCTTCCTGCCCGATCTGGGAGCCCATAGCGCGCTGTTTCTGGCTGTTGAAGCCACCAAGCGCGACCCCAAGGCGCGCCATCTTTCTGGTTTGATGAACGCCGTGCTGCGCAACGCCCAGGCCAATTCGGCCAAGTTCGGCATGCTCAGCGACGATCTGCTTATCCCCGACACCTTTGGCGACACCTGGCTCACCGCCTACGGCGAAGAAGCTATCGATGCCTTTTCCGACGCCCTGCTGGCTGGCGCTGCGCTTGATCTGACCCTCAAGGATGACGATCAGGACCTGATCGATTCCCTGGGTGCCGAGCGTGTCATCGCGGACACGGTACGCATTGAAGCGCGCGATCGCCCTGTGGAGGCCCTGCCCGGCTTCGCCGAAGGCCGCTGGTGGGTGCAGGACGCAGCCTCTGCGATCCCCGCCCGTCTGCTGGGCCTGGAACCCGGCGCGCGTGTTCTGGACCTGTGCGCCGCCCCCGGCGGCAAGACTGCCCAACTCATCAAGGCGGGCTATGAAGTGACAGCGCTTGATGCCGATGCCAAGCGCATGGAGCGTCTCAGCGAGAACCTGACACGCCTCAACTACACCGCCGAGACCGTTGTCGCCGACGCTGGCAAATTCGAGGCGCCATCGCCCTTCAAGGGCGTGCTGCTGGATGCACCCTGCTCAGCCACCGGCACCTTCCGCCGTCACCCCGAGGTCATCTGGCATCGCTCCGTGGGCGACGTCGCCGGCCGCGTACGGCTGCAGCGGGCCCTGCTGACCAACGCCTTGCGCTGCCTTGATCGTGACGGAGTGCTCATCTATTGCGTGTGTTCGCTTGAACCAGCGGAAGGTGAGGAACAGGTTGATTGGGCCCTCCAATCGCTGCCTGGGCTGAAGCTTTTGCCAATCAAGCCCGAGGAAATGGTTGGCTTGGAGGCCGCCGTTTCCGCCAAGGGGCTGGTGCGGACCCATCCTGGCATGATGCCCGGGGGACGCGCTGGTGGCATGGATGGCTTCTTTGTGGCGCGCTTTGGCCGCAACGAGATAGGGTGATCGACTGGCGCTGAGGGGAAGGCGCCAAATTAGGAACTGGTCATTGACGGGCAGACAAACAACGACGCAGGCCTCAGCCGCGGCGGACGCTAGCAGCACGATGCTGCCCCGGCTCGGCTATGCCGCGCGGCGCCTTGCCTATGGCTTGGCCGATACGTTTGTCACCCTGCCCATTCTGCGCTGGACCTGGCGCGGCCTGGCCGACGATGCGTTTTCTGGCGAACTGCACGAGTTCCGGCCCACCGATCGCGAGGCGGTGCGCGACATGATGGCGGGCCGCTATCTGCTGGCCAGCAAACTTATCGAGACCCATGGCGTGTCGCCCTTTGCGCTTGAAGTGGATCACACCGACTGGTGGTTCAACCTGCATGGCTTTGCCTGGCTGCGTCATTTCCGCGACGTGCGTGACCCCGGCGAGCGCAATTTTGCCCGCACGCTGGTGCTCGACTGGATCGGCCGCGAAGGCCGCTTCGAACGGGACACCTGGGCGCTGGCGCTGACAGCGCAACGCGTGCTGAACTGGTTGCGCCACCTGCCCCTGCTGCTTGAGGGGGCCACCCCCGAGCAGGCCAAGACCATCCAGCGCGTGCTCGGGGCACAGATCCAGAGCCTCAAGCTGCGCGGCCGTCTTGCGGGTGAACCCGCCGATGCGCTGTTTGCCGCCATCGCCCTGCTGGGCGCCGAATATTGCGAACAAGGCGACCAGACAGATGTCCCCGGCCGGGTTGAGCGGCTCAACCGCCTGCTGGCGCGCCAGCTCGACACCGACGGTTTGCACCGCTCCCGCAATACCAAGCTGCAATTGCAGCTGCTGGTGGAGCTGGTCAGCGTGCGCCGCATCGCCGCCCAGATCAAATCCGAGGCTGCCCACGAACTGGCTGCCCAGATCGATCGCATGCATGAGTGCCTGGACGCCCTGACCCTGTCGAGCGGCGAGCCGGTGTACTTCAATGGTGGCGGACATCTGCCGCACGATGTGCTGATTGCCATCCAGGCCAATGCGACCGGGCATCGTCGCCGCTCCATGCTGCTTGGGGGCTACGGCATTCTGCGCGCAGGCGACGCTGTGGTGATCGCCGATTCTGGCCGCACCCCGCCACCGGGCTATGCCGGCAATGCCCATGCCAGTGCGCTGGCGCTGGAATTCTCCCATGGCAGCGAGCTGATCCTGGGCAGCTGTGGGCCCGCGCCGGCTGACCTGCCTGCCAGCAAGGCGCTGTTCCGACAGGGTGTGGCCCATTCAGCACCAACCATTGACGCCGAGGACGCGGCCACCTCCCACGCGCCGGCCATGACCCTTGCCCCTGCCGACCAATTGCTCTCGATCACCACCGCTGGCTATGCCAAGCGGTTCGGCATTGATCTTGAGCGCCGCATTACCCTGCTGTCGGGCGGCACCACTCTGGTTGGACAGGACCGCATGATCGCCCATGGCAAACCTTCGGGTCTGCTGGCCGTGCGGTTTCATCTGGCACCCGGCGTGCAGATGGAGCGCAATCGCGATGAAGGTGTGGTGCGCCTGACACTGCCCAACGGCACCGTGTGGATCTTCCTGTGGGAAGGCGCGACCTTCCGCGATGAGGAAAGCGTGCGCCAGTCGGCCTATGTCGGCCTGCACAAAACCCGGCAATTGGTGCTCGAGGCAGATGTGGCCGCCGACCGCGAGATTGCCTGGATCTTTACGCTCGAGCAGCAATAGCCAGTTGGCCTGGGCCCGGCTTCGTGCTAGCGAGCGCGCGAATTCACCTCAAATAGGGCACACACCTCATGGGCAAGACGGTCAAGGTCGGGCGCGCACTGCTTTCGGTATTCGACAAATCTGGCATGGCGGATTTCGCCAGCGGGCTGAGCGCTGAAGGTGTCGAGCTCGTCTCCACTGGCGGCACACACAAGCTGATCAAGGATGCCGGTCTGCCGGTGCGAGAAATCGCCGATCTCACCGGCTTTCCCGAGATGATGGACGGCCGGGTCAAGACCCTTCATCCCAAGGTGCATGGCGGCCTGCTGGCCGTGCGCGACAAACCCGATCACGCCGCCTCCATGGCCGAACACGATATCGGCGCCATCGATCTGGTGGCCGTGAACCTCTACCCCTTCGAAAAGACCGTCGCCTCGGGCGCCGGCTATGACGATATCATCGAAAATATCGACATTGGCGGCCCCGCAATGGTCCGCTCGGCCGCCAAGAACCACGCATTTGTCACCGTTGTGGTTGATCCTGCCGACTACCCCGCCATCCTGGCCGCCATCGCTGAAACCGGCGGCGTGCCCTTCGAGATGCGCCAAAAGCTCGCGGCCAAGGCCTATGCCCGCACCGCGGCCTATGACAGCGCCATTTCAACCTGGTTCGCCAAGGCCATCGACTACCCTGAAATCCCCTATCGCAGCTTTGCTGGCACCCTGCGCGAGGTCATGCGCTACGGCGAAAACCCCCATCAGTGGGCCGGCTTTTATGCCAATGGCGAGGACCGCCCCGGTGTTGCCACCGCCACCCAGATTCAGGGCAAGACCCTGAGCTACAACAATATCAACGACACTGACGCCGCCTTTGAGCTGGTCAGCGAGTTCGATGCCGCAGACGTCGCCGCCGTGGCCATCATCAAGCATGCCAATCCGTGCGGCGTAGGCATGGCCCAGGATTTGCTGACCGCCTACCACAACGCCCTGCGCACCGATCCGGTCTCGGCCTTTGGCGGCATTGTTGCGACCAATCGCGAGATTGATGCCGCCACAGCCACTGAGATCGTCAAGGTTTTCACCGAGGTGATCGTGGCCCCTTCGGCCACCCCCGAGGCGCAGGCCATTATCGCGGGCAAGAAGAATTTGCGTCTGCTGCTGACCGGCGGTCTGGCTGACGCCAAGGCCGATGGCCTGATGGTCAAATCCGTGGCGGGTGGTCTGCTGGTGCAGTCACGCGACAATCGCAACGTCGATGACTGCGACCTCAGGGTCGTGACCAAGAAGGCCCCCACAGAGCGCGAAATGGCCGATCTGCGCCTCGCCGCCAAGGTCGCCAAGCACGTCAAGTCCAACGCCATTGTCTACGTCAAGGACGGCGCGACCGTGGGCATCGGTGCGGGCCAGATGAGCCGCGTCGATTCAGCCCTGACGGCGCATCGTAAGTCCATCGACGCAGCCAAGGCTGCCGGCATTGAAGGGGCCCTGACTGCAGGTTCGGTAGCGGCTTCGGACGCTTTCTTCCCCTTCGCTGATGGGCTTGAGGCACTGGTCGCGGCAGGTGCCACCGCCGTTATCCAGCCCGGCGGTTCGATGCGCGATGATGAAGTCATCGCCGCTGCCGACGCCGCAGGGATCGCCATGGTCATGACCGGCATGCGCCATTTCCGGCACTGATCGGCAATCCTGACCAAACCGTAATCTTCAAATGGCGGTGCGGTAAGACCTTTTTGAGATTGCCCATCTAGGTTGCTTGGGTCGCGCACCTCGCGCGGCCCTGAGGCCTGCCATGCGATTGTCTATCCCCGCCGATCTGTCTGCTCTGCTCCACACCGGCATGTGGCGCTCCATCGGCTCGCTCGGCATCAAGGTCGCCACCGCTGGCCTGACCTATTTCACCTATGTGGTGCTCTCACGCACCATGACGGCCGATGAATACGGCCACTTTGCCTTCGGTCTGGCCCTGGCCACCGTGCTGGCCATTGCCGCGGGCGTGGGTCAGCCCACTGCCATTTTGCGCCTCTGGCCCCAGCTATCGGTTGCCGGCGACAAACTCGCCGCGCTCAAGGCCGCCCAGGCTGGATCGGTTCTGACCATTCTGGCGGGGCTGGTCATTGCCGTTACGCTGTGCCTGACAGTCTTCCTGTGGGTCTCGTTTTTCCCAACCACCGATACGGCAAACCATTTTTATGGCGCCGCCTTTCTCATCCTGCCCATGGCCTTGGCCGAGTACAATTCCTCGGCCTTGCGCGCCCAGGGCTCGCTGTGGAGCGCCTTGGTGCCGCGCGACATTCTCTGGCGCATTGCCCTGCCCGCCGCCGTGCTGGCCCTGTTCAGCCTTGGCATCGTGCTAAGCGGGCCCGATGCGCTGGTGCTGTCGGCAGCCCTGCTTTCGGGCATGCTGGTGCTGCAGTTCTGGAGCGCCATGCGGCGCGGCTATGTGCTCAACCCGGCGCGTGGCGTCAGCGCGCGATACTGGAAGCAGTGGGGCGGCATCAGCCGCTGGCTGTTGCTGGGCGCGCTGATCGAAACTGCGGCGCTCAATGCCGATGTCATTCTGGTTGGCCTGATGCTCAACCTCGAAAGCTCGGGGCTGTACTTCAACGCCTTCCGCACTGCCGGCCTGATGACGTTGTTCACCTTCGCCATCGAACTGGTGATTGCCCCGATGATCGCGCAACACTTCCATGCCGGCGAAATGCGCAAGGCCCAGGCCATCACTGCCATGGGCTCAGCGGCTGGCTTTGTGTTTTCCCTGCTGGTCTTCACCGCCTTTTTCGGTTGGGGCGACTGGATCTTGAGCTTTTTCGGCCCCAGCTATGCTGAAGGCCGGCTTGTTCTGGTCCTGCTCTCGTTCGGTCTGCTGTTTGACGCTGCCACCGGCCCCTCCAAGATTGTCATGATGATGACCGGCCATGAGCGTGCGTACGCCATGATTTTCGGCGCCATCATGGGATTGGGCTTTCTGGTTCAGATCCTGATCATCCCCACCTATGGCATTGTGGGCGCGGCCGCCGCCAATATGGGCGCGCGCATCATCGCGCAGCTGGCAATTGCCCTGTGGTGCCGTCAGCGCATTGGCCTGGACACCAGCCTGCTGGGTATTCTGGCCATCAGGACCGCAACCGACCGCGCCACGGACTAGCCGAACCGTACCGGCGAGTACGGTAATGCTTGACCCCTCTGCCCCAGCGGCTTAGAACCACTCCAAACTTTACCTGCCGGAATTTTGCCATGACCAAGGCTCGCACGCTCTACGACAAGATCTGGGATGACCATCTGGTCCAGAACAATGAGGACGGGACCTCCCTCCTCTATATCGACCGGCATCTGGTGCACGAAGTGACCAGCCCGCAGGCCTTTGAGGGGCTTCGCCTCAACAGCCGCAAGGTGCGCCACCCCGAGCGTACGCTGGCTGTGGTGGATCACAATGTGCCCACCTCGGACCGCACGCACGGCATCGACAATCCCGAATCCAAGTTGCAGGTCGACACGCTGGCCGAAAACGCCCGAGAGTTCGGCGTCGAGTATTTCAACGAGCTCGACAAGCGTCAGGGCATTGTCCACATCGTGGGTCCCGAACAGGGCTTTACCCTGCCCGGCATGACAATTGTATGCGGCGACAGCCATACCTCGACCCATGGCGCCTTTGGCGCGCTGGCGCACGGTATCGGCACTTCCGAAGTCGAGCACGTTCTGGCCACCCAGACGCTGATCCAGCAGAAGGCCAAGAACATGCTGGTGCGCGTGGATGGCAAGCTGCCCCCCCACGTCACTGCCAAGGACATCATCCTGGCCATCATCGGCGAGATCGGCACGGCTGGCGGCAATGGCCACGTCATTGAGTTCGCTGGCGAAGCCATTCAGGCCCTGTCCATGGAAGGCCGCATGACGGTCTGCAACATGACCATTGAAGGCGGCGCCCGCGCTGGCCTGATTGCCCCCGACCAGACCACGTTTGACTACGTCCAGGGCCGCAACCGCGCGCCAACGGGCAAGGCCTGGGACATGGCGCTGGACTATTGGAAGACGCTCTACACCGATGAAGGCGCTGTCTATGACAAGGTTGTAGTGCTTGACGCTGCCAACCTGCCGCCCATCGTATCCTGGGGTTCTTCGCCTGAAGACGTCATCGCGGTAACCGGCGCAGTGCCCAATCCCGATGACATCGCCGACGAAAACAAGCGGGCCTCCAAATGGCGCGCGCTGGAATATATGGGTCTCAAGCCCGGCACCAAGATCACCGACATCACCGTTGACCGCGTCTTTGTTGGCTCGTGCACCAATGGTCGTATCGAAGATCTGCGCGCAGCAGCCAAGCTGCTCGAAGGCAAGACTGTTCACCCATCGGTCAGCGCCATGGTCGTGCCCGGCTCCGGTCTGGTCAAGGAACAGGCCGAGGCTGAAGGCCTCGACAAGATCTTCAAGGATGCCGGCTTTGACTGGCGCGAGCCCGGCTGCTCGATGTGCCTGGCCATGAACGACGACAAGCTCAAGCCGCAGGAACGCTGCGCCTCGACCTCGAACCGTAATTTCGAGGGTCGTCAGGGCTTTAAGGGGCGCACCCATCTGGTGTCCCCCACCATGGCGGTCGCCGCAGCAGTCACCGGTCACTTCGTCGACATCCGCGATTGGCAGTAAGCCACTCAGACTGGGCGGCGCGCCACGCGCCAACCCTGGACGATATTGAAGCTCTGGCGAGTCAGGCCCTGGCCGACTTGCCCGAGCCTTTCAGATCTCTGGCCGCCGATGTGACCTGCGCGGTCGCCGAAACTGCCCCGGTCGACGTTCTGGCGGAGTTCGGCATGCAAAGCCCGTTCGAGCTGATGGGTCTGTTCACCGGCATCGGGCTGGCACAGGACGGGTCCACCCCACAGACCGGACAATTGCCCAATACTGTCTTCCTCTATCGTCGGGCTATTCTCGACTATTGGTCAGAGCATGACGACAATACCTTGGGAGAAGTCGTCACGCACGTGCTGATCCATGAGCTCGGACACCATTTCGGCTTTTCCGACGACGACATGGATGCTATCGAAGCGGCAGCCGACGCTCCCTGATCAGGCTAATTTTACTTCAATTTTATTTAGATTTCCCAGTCATGAGCCGCCAGTTGTTAAGGTAAACAACGGGTAAACATTGGGATTCCCCACAATATCACTATATCTGCCAGACAACGCCTGTCGGCCTCGCAAAAGGGGAAGTCGGGCGCGTATTTCAAATGTTGTGGGAAGCAGCCAATGACAACCCGAGCCAAGACCAATCTGAAGATCGTTCAGCCTGAAATTGAACAGATGGAAGCTATCATGCAGGAAGCGTCCAAGCAGACCGCGCCAATGGTGCAGCGTCTGGCCGCGCATCGCGACCGGATCGACATGGCCGTCAAGGAACTCGAAAGCGAGCGTTTTGAATTGCTGTCGCGTCGTGACCTTGTGCGCCGCCAGGCCGAAGCTGTTGAACAGGGCCTGACGATGCATATCGATGATATTGAAGCGACGATGCGCCTGTACGAAGCCGGCCTCAACTCACTCGCGACGCCTGAGTGAGCCGGGCGACCTACTGGAGGCGATGAACCGCCGAAATGCGAGCCTGCCTGTTAAAGCCTGATTTTATTTAGACTTTTCGACAAACTCGAATTCCGCTTCATTGCCTCCAGACGGATCGTCCGACACCCGCACCGCGAGATTGTTCGCATCGAGCGCGTCGAACCACTCGTCCCAGCTGACAAGCTGGAATCCACCAATCCGGTCCGGGCCCTCATTGCCGTCCGTATTGATCTCGTACTGGCCAAAGGTCAGCTGCAGCAACGTCCGGCTGCCACTGCCATCGGGCACCTCCATCAGCATCGGGTTGCCACCGCGCGCCGCGGCCCATTCGCGAATTTCATTGCGGTCCGTCAAAGTCTTGGCCATTGCGTACGCTCCTTGGTGTGTGCTGTTCCAACAATCGCTTTATCTGCCGTTGGTTCCGCGGCAATTCCCAATCCGGGCGTTGCCTGCTAAGAGCACCTTAGACCGCTCGGAGCTGCCATGACCACCCAGAACCCCAATCGTATCCTGCTCGGCCAGATCGGCGCCGCCCATGGCATCAAGGGCGCCGTCCGTATCGCCTCTCATACCCAGGATCCCACTGATATCGGCAGCTACGGCCCCCTTGAAACTGACCGCCCCGGGCTGACCATCACCATCTCCAAACTGCGTCTGCACAAGAATGTGGTCGTTGCTCACATCAAGGGCATCAATGACCGCAACACCGCCGAAACGCTTAATGGCGTTGGTCTTTACGTTGATCGCGCTCGGCTGCCCGAGCCAGAAGATGACGAAGATTTCTACCACGCTGATCTGATCGGCCTTGAGGCCCGCATCGCCTCCGGCCAGATCATCGGCCAGGTCTCCGCCATTCCCAATTTTGGCGCCGGCGACCTCATTGAAATACGCGACCCCAATAGCGGCGATACCTTCCTGTACCCCTTCACCAAGGCAGTGGTACCCACCATCCGCATTGCCGAAGGTTTTTTGGTCATCGAAGTGCCGCTTGACGCTGAAGAGGGCGAGGAAGAACCCGATTGAGTTTTTCAGCCTCTATCATCACGCTGTTTCCCGAGCTGTTTCCCGGCCCCCTGGGTGCATCGGTTCTGGGGCGGGGCCTGTCAGATGGGCTCTGGTCGCTTCAGGCCACTCAATTGCGTGACTTTGCCACCGATCGTCACCGCAGCGTCGACGCCACCCCTTCAGGCGGCGGCGCCGGCATGGTGCTCAAGCCCGATGTTTTGGCCAAGGCAATCGACACCGTGGCGCCTCAGGGCGATCCGCGTCCGCGCATCCTGATGTCCCCGCGTGGCAAGCCCCTTACCCAGAAGCGCGCGCGCGAACTGGCGCTTGGCCCTGGCGCAGTGATTGTCTGTGGTCGCTTTGAGGGCATCGACCAGCGCGTCATAGACGCCCGTGCGCTCGAGGAAATCTCCATCGGGGACTATGTGCTGGCAGGTGGCGAAGTAGCCGCCATGGTGCTGCTGGAGGCCGTTGTGCGGCTCATCCCCGGTGTGCTCGGCGGCGCTGACAGCCATGCCGATGAGAGCTTTGAGAACGGCCAACTCGAATACCCCCAATATACCCGTCCGCAGAGCTTTGAGGGCGTCGACATCCCGCCGGTGCTGACCTCGGGCGATCACGGCAAGATTGCCAAATGGCGCGCCGAACAAAGCCTGGAGCTGACCCGTGCGCGACGGCCAGACCTTCTGGACCCGCGCAAGTCATAAACCGCACACAAACTCTAGACTCTTGGCCGGTTTTCCCCTATAGCCGCGCCACTATCCGCGTGTCGGGCTAATCGGACCTGTCACGCACCAATAAAAAGACGACCAAACTCCGTTACCAACCAAGACCGGGCGATCGGGCTGCAAGGCTCGAATAAACGCTCCTTTGAAAAGATTCAGAACGGAATCACCATGTCCAGCATCATCGAACAGCTCGAAGCCGAGCAGATGGCAGCGGTCGCCGAAAAGCGCCAGCTGCCTGAATTCACCCACGGCGACACCGTCAAGGTGTGGGTCCGTATCACTGAAGGCGCCAAGGAGCGTCTGCAGGCCTATGAAGGTGTTGTCATCGCTTTCAACGGCGGTGGCCTGATGGAATCATTCACCGTGCGCAAGATTTCGTACGGCGAAGGCGTTGAGCGCGTATTCCCGCTCTACTCCCCCAACGTGGCTTCGGTTGAAGTTCTCAAGCGCGGTAAGGTTCGTCGCGCCAAGCTGTACTACCTGCGCGATCGTCGCGGTAAATCGGCTCGTATTTTCGAATCGACCAATTCGCGTACCAAAAAGATCCAGGATTCCGAGCGCACTGCAGCCGTTGCTGCCAAGGAAGCTCGTGAAGCCGAGAAGATCGCCGCTGCAGAGGCTTTTGCCGCTGAGCAGGCAGCCAAGGATGCCGAGGCCGCAGCAGCAGCTGCAGCCGCCGAGCAGGCCGCTGCTGCTGAAGCCGCGCCAGCCGACGCCGAGCCAAAGGCTGAATAGGCTTTTGCCGTCGGCCGCTCAGGCTTGAGCGAACAAATTTTGCAAAGCCCGGCCCCGCAAGGTGTCGGGCTTTTTGCTGGCGGACTGTTACCGATTCACGTGAAACGCTCTCGATAAGCCGCCAATTCCGGCTTTACCTCACTGCGCGCCTCCGCGATAAGAAGGCCCCGCTTGCGTCAAAGGCCCGTCATGTCCGTCTCCATCGTCACCTGGAACATCAATTCGGTTCGCTTGCGCCTGCCCATGGTGCTTGATTTCATCACTCAGTATCAGCCCGATGTGTTGATGCTGCAGGAAATCAAATGCACCAATGACCAGTTTCCTGCCAAGGCCTTCGCCGATGCCGGCTACCCCCATCAGGCCGTGCATGGACAGAAGGGCTATCATGGCGTCGCCACCATCTCTAAATTCCCGCTGACCGACGTCTCCAGCCGGGTTTTCTGCGAGATTGAGGAATCACGCCACGTCTCTGCCCGCCTCGATTTCGGTCGCGGCCCGCTCACCGTGCACAATTTCTATATTCCGGCCGGCGGTGACGAGCCCGATGTCGAGATCAACCCCAAGTTCAAGCACAAGATGGGGTTTCTCAGTGAACTGACCAGCTGGTTTCAGGAGCCTGACTTTTCACGCGGTCATCTGATTGCCGGCGATTTCAACATCGCCCCTCATGAGAACGACGTCTGGAGCCACAAACAGCTGCTCAAGGTTGTCAGCCACACCCCGCTTGAGACCGAAACGCTCGACGCCATTCTCAATGGCGGCCACGGCTGGACCGACCTGGTGCGCAAGCACCTGCCCCATGATCAAAAGCTGTATTCCTGGTGGAGCTATCGCGGCAAGGACTGGGAAGCCTCTGATCGCGGCCGCCGACTCGACCATATCTGGTCAACCGGTGACGTTGCCGATCACTGCATCGGGGCCGAAATCATCAAGCCGGCGCGCGGCTGGACGGAAAAGCCCAGCGACCACGTACCGGTCATCGCCCGTTTCGCCGGGGTCTAGACAACGCGTTGATGTGTGAGGATTAGTCCTGGCCTGCGCGCATGCGCCGGCCCAATGGCTCCAGCGCGCCCAGATAGCTGCCCAGATCGCGTTCGATCCGCGCCACGGCGCGTTGCGCCAGATCCGGCGATTGCTGGACCAGCTTGAGAAAGGCCGTGCGCGGCACAAAAAGCGTCTCGCAATCGGTGACAGCGGTGAACGTGACGAGGCGCGGCTTGTCCAATATCAGCGCCATGGCCGATACCACACTGCCAGGTTCAGAGATCGCATAGGGCTTGTTGGCCCCCTTGCCTTCCGGCCTGGCCTTGAGCGTACCGGAAATCAGCACATGGGCGCCCAGCGGCGTATCGCCGGACTGGTAGATAACCGCATCGGGATCGTAGTGCCGACGTGTGCCCGCAAACGCCAACAAGCGGCGCTGCTCATCATCGCAAATATCGAAAAATTCGGCCTGCGCCAGCGCGGCGTCCGCCTCGTCCCTGATCATAAGCCCCAATCCGAATGCACTACGGCCCCGCCAAAGCGGAGCCGTTTCATCCTATAGGGCATTTTACGCGCATTTATACCCGATTTTGTGTTTGCGCCCCGCCGTCCACGGCTTTCACGGCTTTCACGGCACCAGACGGTAACCGCCCTCTTCGGTAACCAGCAAACGGGCGTTGGACGGGTCGCGCTCGATCTTCTGACGCAGCCGGTAGATATGGGTTTCCAGCGTATGGGTGGTGACCCGGTTATTGTAGCCCCACACTTCCTTGAGCAGGATATCGCGCGACATGGTCTTGGGGCCCTGACGATACAGGAACTTCAGGATCGCTGTTTCCTTGTCGGTCAGGCGCACCTTGTTGCCGTCATTGGTCTCGAGAACCTTCGCTGACGGCTGGAAGCTGTAGGGTCCAATCGTGAAGACCACATCTTCGCTCTGGTCATGCTGGCGCAGCGCCGCATTGATGCGGGCCAACAGCACGGGAAAACGGAATGGCTTGGTCAGATAGTCATTGGCGCCAGAATCCAGCCCACGAATCTGGTCGGCATCGCTATCATGGCCAGTCAGCATCAGGATCGGGCTGTTATAACCCTCTGCGCGCAGAACCTTGACGGCTTCACGACCATCCATATCGGGCAGTCCGACATCGAGAATGGTAAGGTCAATATTGTTTTCGCGCGTCGACTTGAGCGCATCATTGGCCGTTTCGGCCTGCAGGATTTCAAAATCCGGGAGCGTTTCGAGCTGCTCGACCAGGGTTTGACGCAGGTCCGCATCATCGTCCACCAGCAGAATGCGTCGCTTGTTCATTGTTTTCTCCGGTCTTTTTGCGTCGACCTGCCCAACGGTCACAATATTGCGACCGGTTTTTGGCCTGCCAATCACAACGGCGTTATCCTGAATAACAACGTGCCCGCCCCCGGAGAAGTTGCAGGCAATCAGCCGGTAATGACAATATTTGTCGGCTCAGGCCTCAATTGTCGTGGGCCGATGGCCAAACAAAGCCGATCCCACCCGCACATGGGTGGCCCCCATACCGATGCCAACCTCGAAATCGCCACTCATGCCCATTGAGAGCTGACTGACACCCGCCGCCTGTCCCAACGCTGCCATCTGGGCGAAATAGGGGCCGGGGGGCACGCCGTCGGGCGGAATGCACATGAGCCCGACAATGTTAAGCCCGTGCTCGTCCCGGCAGCGCCGTACGAACCCAGCTGCCTCAGCGGGCGCAATGCCGGCCTTTTGCTCTTCAAGCCCGATATTGACCTGCACAAAGCACGGCAATTGTCGTCCCGCGCGGTCCATTTCTTCCGCCAGAACGCCGGCCAGCTTGTCACGATCAACTGTTTCAATCACATCGAACAGCGCCACCGCCTCGCGCGCCTTGTTGGTCTGCAATGGCCCGATCAGGTGCAGCTCCACATCACTGAAGCGCTCACGCAGCCCTGGCCATTTCTGACTGGCTTCCTGCACCCGGTTCTCGCCGAAAACCCGCTGTCCAGCTTCCAGAAAAGGCGCAATTGCCTCGGCGGGGAAGGTCTTGGATACCGCGACCAGCGTCACCCGATCAGGCGGCGGTCCGAAGCGGTCTTTGGCCTTTGCGATCCGCTCATTGATCGCGGCGAGATTGCTGGCGGCACTGGCTTCCATGCTTTCGCCCTGTTCCTGTTGACCTAGCGGGGTATTTCTGGTGATGGTCCGGTAGACAAAATCCCCCATAAACGCAAGCCGCTCTGGACCTTCCAGCGTGCATTGCGACATTCACCCGAGGACGAGCCAAGTGAGCGGCGAACGCTACAATCCGCGCGAGATGGAACCCAAATGGCAGCAGGTCTGGGATCAGGCCAAAAGCTTTGTCACATCCAATGATGACCCGCGCGAACCCTATTACGTCCTTGAGATGTTCCCCTACCCTTCGGGGCGCATCCACATGGGTCATGTCCGCAACTACTCCATGGGCGATGTGGTAGCGCGCTATCATCGCGCCAAGGGCAAGAATGTGCTCCATCCCATGGGTTGGGATGCGTTCGGTCTGCCAGCGGAAAACGCCGCAATCGAGCGCAACACCCATCCGGGCACCTGGACGCGCCAGAATATCGCCTCGATGAAGGCACAGTTGCAGTCCATGGGTCTGGCGATCGACTGGACCCGCGAGATCGCCACCTGCGAGCCGGAATACTACCAACACCAGCAGGCCATGTTCATCGACATGATGGAAGCGGGCCTGGTCACGCGCAAACAGTCCAAGGTCAACTGGGACCCCATCGACATGACCGTGCTGGCCAATGAGCAGGTCATTGACGGCAAGGGCTGGCGCTCAGGCGCCCCTGTGGAACAGCGCGAACTGACCCAGTGGTTCTTCAAGATTTCCGATTTCGCCGAGGATCTGCTCGCCGGGCTTGATACGCTCACCGAATGGCCTGAAAAAGTACGCGTCATGCAGCGCAACTGGATCGGCAAGTCCGAAGGACTGCGCCTGCTGTTCGCACTGGTTGAGGGCAATCAGACCAACGCCAAGTCGATCGAGGTTTTCACCACCCGTCCCGACACCATCTTTGGCGCCTCTTTCATCGCGCTCTCAGCCGATCATCCGCTGGCCACCCAGCTGGCTGCCGACAATGCCGAACTGACCGCCTTCATCGCTGAGTGCCATGCTCAGGGCACTGCGACAGAAACCCTTGAAAAGGCAGAGAAAAAAGGCGTCTTCACCAGCCTACACGTGCAGCACCCGGTGATCGAGGGCGCTACCCTGCCCGTCTATGTCGCCAATTTCGTATTGATGGATTACGGCACCGGCGCCATTTTCGGCTGTCCTGCCCATGATCAGCGCGATCTGGATTTCGCGCGCCGTTATGACCTGCCGGTCAAGCCCGTGGTGCTGCCCAGCGGCGCCGATGCCGCTAGCTTTGCCGTCGCCAACGAAGCCTTTACCGATGCCGGCACCATCTTCAATTCCGGCTTTCTGGATGGACTGACGATTGACGAGGCCAAAAAGGCCGCAGCGGCCCATTTTGAGGCCCGCACCGTCGACGGCAAGCCGCAGGGCACGGTCGAGGTCAATTACCGCCTGCGCGACTGGGGTGTCTCTCGCCAGCGCTATTGGGGTTGCCCGATCCCCGTGATCCATTGCGAGGTCTGCGGCACCCTGCCCGTGCCCAAGAAGGATCTTCCTGTCGTGCTGCCTGAGGATGTCAGCTTCGACAAACCCGGCAATGCGCTTGATCATCACCCCACCTGGAAGCACGTTAACTGTCCGCAATGCGGCGGCGCAGCGCGGCGTGAAACCGATACCATGGACACCTTTGTGGATTCGTCCTGGTACTATACCCGCTTCACCGCACCGCATGCGGCGACGCCAACCGTGCCCGAGATTGCCAATCGCTGGCTACCGGTCGATCAGTATATTGGTGGCGTCGAGCATGCGATCCTGCACCTGCTCTATTCGCGCTATTTCACGCGCGCCATGAAGGCGACGGGCCATGTGGGGCTCGACGAGCCGTTCAAGGGCCTGTTCACCCAGGGCATGGTCACCCACGAAACCTATAAGTCGCCCAAGGGCGAATGGGTGGCGCCGGCCGATATTGTGGTCGAGACCAATGGCGAAACGCGGAGCGCCAAGCACCTCAAATCGGGCGAGGCGATTGCCATCGGCTCGGTCGAAAAAATGAGCAAATCCAAGAAAAACGTCATCGACCCCGATGAGATCGTAGCGACCTATGGCGCCGATACCGCGCGCTGGTTCATGCTTTCGGATTCTCCCCCGGAGCGCGATGTGCAGTGGACCGAATCCGGCGTCGAAGGCGCCAGCCGCTTCCAGCAGCGCGTCTGGCGTCTGGTTGGTGAAACGATCGAGATCGTTAAACAGTCTTCCCAGACTGTTCGCGTAAATGACGACGACGAGGGGCTGGCGCTGCGCAAGATCATCCATCGCGCGGTGCACAATGTCGGTGCCGATATCGAAGGCCTGCGCTTTAACCGCGCTGTGGCCCAGATCTATGAACTCACCAACGCTTTGGTGCGCGCCGAAGGTATTTGCGCCGTGGCACCTGCCAGCCGCCTGGCGGCACTGGAGCTTGGTGTTTCCCACCTGATCCAGTTGATTGCACCAATGATGCCGCATCTGGCCGAAACCTGCTGGGAAGCCCTGGGTAAGACTGGCCTTGTGGCCGACGCCCCCTGGCCTGACGTCGATGAGAGCCTTCTCGTCGACAATGATGTGACGCTGCCCATCCAGTTCAACGGCAAGCGCCGCGGCGAAATCACTGTTGCCAAAGGCATGCCGACCGCCGAAGTGGAGAAACTTGTCTTGTCTATGGACGAGATTATCCGCATTCTTGACGGCAAGGCTCCAAAAAAGATCGTCATCGTCCCGGACAGGATCGTCAATGTCGTTGTCTAACGCGCTTCGCCGCACGGTTCTGGCTGGTTTCATGCTCAGCATCGGTGCGGCGCTGGGCGCCTGCAGCTTCTCCCCGGTCTATAGTGGCACCTTGGCGAGCCAGCCTTCGCTGAACCTGGCCTATGCCAAGCCTGCCAATCGCCTCGAACAGCTGATCTATCAAGAACTAGCCTTGCGCTTTGGCGAATCGACTTCGGAAACCGCCCCGCTCGCCACTGTCTCGGCGAGTGCCGGTGGCGGCGACATGCTGGTTACCGGTAACCCCAGCCCCGCCATTCCGGTTGAGGTTAAGGTCACCGCGACCCTGACAATTACGGTACGCGACGGCAGCGACGCCCAGGCGCGCAGCTTCACCCGCACTGCGTCGGCGAACTATACCCGCTCGGGCCAGATCGTGGCGGATAATGCCGCCGCCGATGAAGCGGTAGAACGCGCCGCCAGAGGCGCTGCCGAATCACTACGTTTGGCCGTTTTGGCAGGTCTGAACCGCTAATGGCGGCACTGAAAGCCCATGAGGTCGCACGCTTTCTCACGCGCCCGGACGTTGATGAGGGTATCTTCCTGGCCTATGGGCCTGATGCCGGTCTGGTACGCGAGACAGCACAGCGCCTGATCCGAAAATTGAGCGGCGACGACCCCGAATCGGCCAGCATCGTGACCCTGGACGGTTCCGAAGTTGATGCTGATCCATCTATTCTCGCAGTCGAAGCCAAGACCATCTCCCTGTTCGGCGGCAAGCGCATCGTCCGCGTCCGTGGCGCGGGCAAGTCACTGGTTATGACCCTCACTGAACTGCGTGACGATATGCAAGGCGCCTCTATCGTGCTCGAGGCTGGCAATCTCCCTCCCAGAGACGCCCTGCGAGCCCTTGTGGAGGCCGCAAAGAATGGCCGGGCCCTCCCCTGCTATCCCGACAGCGATGAGGCGCTGGCGGCCCTTATACGCGACACGTTCAACCAACAGGGCATTCGTGTGGACGCCGACGTCGTCGGTACACTGCGCGAAATCCTCGGTAATGATCGCGAAATCACCCGTCGCGAACTCGAAAAGCTCTGCCTCTACGCTGCCGCGAGCAAGGAGCTTTCACGCGAGGACGTGCTATTGCTCTGTGCCGATAACGGTATGCTGGTGATAGACGCCATTCTGGACGCCACTGGCGGCGGCCATGCCGAGCGGCTCGAACTGGCGCTCAATCGCGCCCTGTCGTCAGCCGTTGATCCGCAGCGATTACTGCGTATGTGTATGATTCACTTTGATAATTTGCGCCGTTGGCGGACCGAAGTGGATGCCGGGAAGGCGCCGCGGGCCGTGCTGGACGGCCAACGCCCCAAGCCACACTTCTCCCGCATTGGCGCTCTAGAGCAGCAATTGCGACTCTGGTCCGATAATGCGCTGGCGACGGCAAGCGCCCGCATTCTGCAGACGACCGCCGACACCCGCCGCCGGCCCGGTCTGGCCGAACCGGCCTTGCGGCGTACCTTGCTGGCGATATGCATGATGGCAGCGGCCCGCTAGGCCCGCCGCAGCGTTTCACGTGAAACTAGTTCGAGCCGGTCAGCTTGAGGCAGATACCATCAAGCTGCTCCAGCGTCTTGTAGCGTATTTCAAGCTTGCCGCCACGATCGCCGTGTGAAAGCGAAACCGACAGACCCAGGGCATCTGCCAGACGCCGCTCAAGCGCCACAGTATCCGGGTCTCGCACGCTCGCCGATGCACTGGGTTTCTTTGTCCCGGCAATGTCGCGCTGCTGGCTCAATGCCTCTGCATCCCGCACCGACAACCCCCCGGACACGATCTGCCGCGCCAGTGTAGCCGGATCCTCAGCCGTAATCAGCGTCCGCGCATGACCGGCCGTCAGCGATCCACTCGACACCATTTCGCGTACGTCTTCGGGGAGGCGAAGCAGACGCAGCGTATTGGCCACGTGAGAGCGGCTCTTGCCGATCACCTGGGCCAGATCCTGCTGGGTATATTCAAACTGCTCGATCAGCTGACCATAACCCATAGCTTCTTCGAGCGGATTGAGATCGGCACGCTGCACATTCTCGATAATCGCGAGTTCAAGCGCTTCCTTGTCATTCACGTCGCGAATGATAACGGGCACATCATGCAGGCCAGCGCGCTGCGAGGCGCGCCATCGGCGTTCACCCGCGATCAGCTCAAAGATGTTGGGATCGTCGCTCGGGCGGACCAGCAGGGGCTGCATCACGCCCTTCTCGCGAATCGAGTTCGTGAGTTCTTCCAGCTGCTCGTCATTGAAGGTGCGGCGGGGATTGGACCGGTTAGCAATGATGAAATCAACCGGCAGGCGCTTGATCCCGCCCGATTCGGTGACGCGCGCACCCTCGACAGTGGCCATATCGCCAATCAGGGCGGCCAGCCCGCGGCCAAGACGTGTGGGTTTTTCGTTCATGGACGGGCTCCTATGCCGCGTTGAGCTGCCGCTCGCGGCGGATCACTTCGGTTGCCAGCCGCAAATAGGCCTGGCTGCCGGCACATTTCAAATCATACAGCAAAGCGGGCTTGCCATAGGATGGCGCCTCCGACAAGCGGACATTGCGCGGAATGACCGTGTCATAGACCAGCGACCCCATTTCGCTGCGCACGTCGTGCAGCACCTGTTCACTCAGATTATTGCGCTTGTCGAACATGGTCATCACCACACCCTGGATCGACAGCCGTGGGTTGAGCGTCGACCGGATCTGCTCGATGGTCTGCAGCAGCTGGCTAAGACCCTCCAGCGCGAAAAACTCACACTGCAGCGGCACAAGCACCGCGTCTGCTGCGACCAGAGAGTTCACCGTCAACAGGTTCAGTGATGGGGGGCAATCAATCAGGATATAGGAGACCGGCTTCTCATTGATCGTCAAATCACCAAGCTGCTTGAACGCATTACGCAGTTTGAAGGCACGATCCCCATGTTCTGCAATGGTCAGCTCAACGCCCAGCAAATCCATCGTCGAGGGCACAATGGCCACGTTGGGAACGCTGGTCATGATGGCTGCTTCGGCGACCGTCGCTTCGCCGACCAGCAGATCATAGGATGAAACCTCGCGATCCGTCCGCGAAATGCCCAGCCCCGTGGACGCATTGCCCTGCGGGTCAAGGTCCACGATCAGGACGCGTTCGCCGATGGCAGCCAATGCCGTGGCAAGGTTGATGGCCGTCGTGGTCTTACCCACGCCACCCTTTTGATTGGCCAGTGTCAGGATACGGGGCGCCACTATCGGCCTCCAGCTCGTTCGCCGCTAACTTACTGATTTCGCTTTCAAATCCGAAAGCGTAAGCAAAACACCGCTTCGATCGGTGTCGCTAGGCGTTAATACCACGTTAAAGTCCCACAGCGCACCCGTTTCCGCGAGTTCTTCAACATGTTCCCGGCCTTTGTGCAGAATCGCGCGGGTTTTCGGCGTCACAAAGGGCTGCATCCAGCTGCAGAGCTGCGGCAAGGAGGCCAAAGCCCGCGTGGTGATGACGTCCGGGGCTGGTGTTTCACGTGAATCAACCTGATCCGTGCGACGTCCCTCGACGCTCACCAGCAAGCCAAGCTCCCGTGCCACTGTCCGCAAAAAGCTAACCTTACGGCCATTCGGTTCAATCAGGGTGAACTGCCGATTCGACCCCTTAAGGGCGATCGCCAACGGCAGGGCCGGCAGCCCCCCGCCGCTACCGAAGTCCAGAAATGACTGATCCGTTTCCGTCAGTAGCTTAAGCACCTGCAGGCTGTCTGCGAAATGCCGGGTCCAGACTTCATCCAGTGTTTCACGTGAAACAAGATTCTGTACACTCTGCCATTTCCGCAGCAGCGCAGCATAGGATACCAGATCCGCGCCAACCTCATCCAGGCCCCGCGCAAAATAGGGGGTGTAGGGGGCTATTGCCGAATAATCTGCCATTAGCTCGCCTTTCGCAATTCGCCACGACGGATCACGGCTAACAGCAACGTGACGGCTGCAGGCGTCATGCCGTCCATGGCTTGCGCCTGGGCTATTGTCTGTGGGCGATACTGGTCCAACTTCTGGCGAAGTTCCATCGAGAGGCCGGGGATAGCCTCATAATCGATACTATCGGGAATAGGTTTTTGTTCGTCTCTGCGGACCGCATCAATATCGTCCCGCTGTCGATCGAGATAGACCGCATACTGGGCATCGACGACCAATTGTTCGATCACAACCGGCGCAATTTGTCCGATCTCGGGCCAAAGCCGGCTGACATCTGTTGGGTCGACGTCCGGATAGGACAGCAGATCAAACGCCGACCGTGATTTACCGTCTTCGTTGACTGCAATACCTGCTTTTCGCGCCGCGCTGGGCGTTGTTGACAAGGACGTCAGCAAGCGCATGCCTTTGGCCAAGGCCTCGGCCTTTGCCGTAAATAGAGCGGTTCGCTCCTCACCCACCAAGCCGGTAGCAATTCCCAGCGGGGTAAGCCGTTGATCGGCATTATCGGCACGCAAGTGCAGGCGGAACTCGGCTCGGGAGGTGAACATGCGGTACGGTTCGCTTACCCCCCGCGTCACCAGATCATCCACCATCACGCCAAGATAGCTTTCGGTGCGCGACAGCACGAGACGCTCACGCCCCGCTGATGCCAGTCCTGCATTGGCACCCGCCAGCAACCCCTGCGCACCGGCCTCTTCATAGCCCGTTGTTCCGTTGATCTGCCCAGCAAGATACAGCCCGGGCTGACGCTTGACCTCCAGCGTCGGACGCAGTTCGCGCGGATCAACATAGTCATACTCAATCGCATAGCCCGGGCGAACGATCTTCACATTTTCCAGACCGGGCATCGAACGCAGAAACGCTTCTTGCACATCCGCTGGCAGGGATGTCGACAGGCCATTGGGATAGATCGTGGTGTCATCCAGTCCCTCTGGCTCGAGGAAAATCTGATGACTGTCGCGATCGGCAAAGCGAACAACCTTGTCCTCGATCGAGGGACAGTAGCGCGGCCCGCGGCTGCTGATCTTGCCCGAATACATGGCTGAGCGATGCAGATTATCCGAAATGATCTTGTGCGTTTCTGCGGTCGTTCGCGTGATGCGGCAACTCACCTGGGGGGTGGTGATCGCCTGCGTCATCGCGGAGAACGGCTCAGGTGGTGTATCGCCGGGCTGCTCCTCAAGTACCGAGAAATCAATGGTGCTACCATCCAGGCGTGCCGGTGTGCCCGTCTTGAGACGCCCGAGTTGCAGCCCCATCGCTTCAAGTCGCGTGGATAATCCCAGGACCGGTGCTTCACCCATGCGGCCCGCCGGCGTGGTTTGCTCACCGCGATGGATCAGCCCGCGCAAAAAGGTACCGGTGGTGAGGACCACAGCCTTAGTGCCGATAGCGCGGCCGTCCAGTAGCTTGACGCCGGTAACGATACCATCGCTGACGACAATATCGTCCACTTCGCCTTCGATTACCGTTAGATTGGCCTGGCGCGAAATCGCCGCCTGCATCGCATTGCGATACAGTTTTCGATCCGCCTGCGCTCGCGGTCCGCGCACCGCCGGACCCTTGCGGCGATTGAGCACACGGAACTGGATACCTGCTGCATCGGCGACATGGCCCATCAGACCATCGAGCGCATCGATCTCGCGAACGAGGTGGCCCTTCCCCAGACCGCCAATAGCGGGATTGCAGCTCATTTCGCCGATGGTTGCAAATTTATGGGTGACCAGCGCTGTCGGGACGCCCAGGCGTGCCGACGCCGCCGCGGCTTCACAGCCGGCGTGACCGCCCCCAACGACGATGACCGCGTAATCATTCATAGGTCTGATCTCCAGACGGGCTCAATAAGCCAATGTTTCACGTGAATCAATTCCGCACCAAGCATGGCAGTGTTTCACGTGAATCATTTGCCAATGCAGAAACTGGAAAACAGCCGGTCCAACACGTGTTCGGCGTCCAGTCGCCCCAGTAATCGTTCCAGCGCCTGAGAGGCCAATCTAAGGCTTTCAGCCGCGATTTCAGGGACCTCAAGCTGGGTCTGGGCACTATCCAGTGCGTCGATGGCGCTCGCCAGTGCGACCCGGTCCCGGGCGCGGCTTATCAATGCGGGCTCGCCGCCCATAATGGTGCGCCCAATTGACTCGATCGCTTCGAGTACCTCGGTCAGGCCAGCCCCTGTAGCTACCGAAACAAGATGATCAACGTCGGGCGCGGCGCCTATGTCTTGCTTGGTCCCGATACGTAGATCGGCCCCGGCCCTCAACGCACTATCGGTTTCCTCTATATCGGGCGCAGATAGCCATAAGACGATATCAGCGTGGCTGATTGCATGTCGGGCGCGCCGTACGCCCTCCGCTTCCGCTTTGCTATCCGTCTCACGCAGCCCCGCCAGGTCGAGAAGGATGTAGAGTTGACCGTGAATGTCCAATGGGACTTCACGAACGTCGCGCGTGGTGCCGGCTTCATCTGTCACAATGGCAATGTCGGATCGCGCCAGAGCATTGAGCAGGCTGGATTTTCCGGCATTAGGGGCGCCCGCGAGCGCCACGCGAATACCTTCGCGCACCACGCGACCATGCTCGGCCGATGCCAGCGCCAGACCGATATCGCTTTGAAGGGTCGCAATGCTGGAGCCGAAGCTTTGCGGCAAGGCATCGCTGACATCACCTTCGTCGGAAAAATCGAGCCGTGCCTCGATCTCGGCGCGTAGATCCAGCAGTTGATGGCGCCAGCTGTCGACATGCTGGCTCAGACCGCCTTCAAACCGGGCAAGCGCCTGACGGCGCTGGTTCTCTGTTTCTGCCTCAAGCAGATCGCCCAGGCCTTCGATTTCGACCAGATCGAGTTTGCCGTTTTCAAATGCCCGACGGGTGAACTCGCCAGCTTCGGCCAGGCGAGCCCCCTGGGTTGTCAGGAGCTTGAGGATAGCGCGTACACCGGCTGGCGAACCATGCACCTGCAATTCCGCGCAATCTTCGCCGGTAAAACTGTGCGGTGCTGGAAAATAGGCGACTAGGCCGCGATCAAGCAGCGACTGGTCCCCGATGGCACGCAAGCTCAATCGGCGGGGCTCTGGCAGGCCACCAGCGACGCTTTTGATGATTGTCGCAACATCGGGACCCGAAAGGCGGATGACCGCCACCCCCGAAGGCGGTGCCCCGGAGGACAACGCCACAATTGTGTCACCCGACCGCATCTCGATCAGGCCAGGTCATGGGCGGCAGCAATCAGCAACACGCCCATGGCTATTAGGTGTTCATCGAGTCGAAGAAGTCGGAATTCGTTTTGGTCTGACGAACCTTGTCCATCAGGAATTCCATGGCATCAATCGTCCCCATTGGATTGAGGATACGACGCAACACGTACATCTTCTTGAGAATATCGGGTTCGATCAGCAGCTCTTCCTTGCGCGTGCCCGACTTGGTGATGTCGATGGCAGGGAAGATACGCTTATCAGCAACCTTGCGATCCAGAATGATTTCCGAATTGCCGGTACCCTTGAATTCTTCAAAGATCACTTCATCCATACGTGAGCCGGTATCGATCAGCGCAGTGGAGATAATGGTCAGCGAGCCACCGTCTTCGATGTTGCGGGCGGCACCGAAGAAACGCTTCGGACGCTGCAGGGCGTTGGCATCTACACCACCGGTCAACACCTTGCCCGACGATGGCACCACAGTGTTGTAGGCGCGGCCCAGGCGGGTGATTGAATCGAGCAGAATCACCACGTCATGCTTGTGTTCAACGAGGCGCTTGGCCTTTTCAATCACCATTTCAGCGACCTGCACGTGTCGGCTGGCAGGTTCATCGAAGGTCGAGGAGATGACTTCGCCACGCACCGAGCGCTGCATATCGGTCACTTCTTCTGGCCGTTCGTCGATCAGCAATACGATCAGATAGCATTCAGGGTGATTGGCGGCGATTGATTGTGCAATATTCTGCAACAGTACCGTCTTACCGGTACGTGGCGGCGCAACAATCAAAGCGCGCTGGCCCTTGCCCAATGGTGCCACCAAATCCAGTAGGCGCGCCGAACGATCCTTGACGGTCGGATCGGGCATCTCCATGCGGAGGCGTTCTTCAGGATAAAGCGGGGTGAGGTTGTCGAAGTTGACCTTGTGGCGAACCGCCTCAGGATCCTCGAAATTGATGGTGTTGACCTTGAGCAGCGCAAAATAGCGCTCGCCATCCTTAGGAGACCGGATCTGGCCTTCAACCGTGTCGCCGGTCCGCAGACCAAAGCGACGGATTTGCGAGGGGCTCACATAGATATCGTCGGGACCGGGCAGATAGTTTGCGTCCGGGGAGCGCAGAAAACCGAAACCGTCGGGCAGGATTTCAACGACGCCTTCGCCGGTGATGTCCACTTCCTGGGCGGCCAGTTCCTTGAGAATGGCAAACATCAATTCCTGTTTGCGCATGGTCGAAGCGTTTTCGACCTCGTGTTCTTCGGCGAACACCAGCAATTCGGCCGGGGATTTGGCCTTGAGCTCACTGAGCTTCATATTCTGCATGTAATCGATAAACCCTTGAGGGAAATCTGGACGACTAGTCAATTTGGGAGGGTAGGCACCGCGCAGCGACCCGGGCGGGTCAGCTTGTGAAATGGGATGCGTTAAAAGCCACATAACCCGATCTGGCGGTTGTTTCAAGGTTGAACCGTCGTCCAACCGCCAGATTCACGTGAAACAGCGATTTTAGAATGGCCGAACGATCACCATGATCACGATGATGATTGCCAGAACGAAGGGAATTTCATTGATCGCCCGGTAGAATTTGTGACTGCGGGTATTGCGGTCCTGGGCGAAGCCCCGCAGCAGGCTGCCGTAAAACCCGTGCACGCCACTCAGGGCGATAACCATCACCGCTTTGACCCACATCCAGCCCTGGGAAAAATCGACCAGTCCGAACCCGAAGGCCAGCCACAAACCAAAGATCCAGGTGGCCAGCATGGCCGGGGTGATAATTCCCCGATAAAGCCGCCTTTCCATGACCTTGAAGGTCTCGGATTTGTCCGAACCCACCGCCGCGTCAGCGTGATAAACAAACAGCCTTGGCAGGTACATCATGCCCGCCATCCAGGCGATCACCGAAAGCACATGCGCGGCCTTGACCCATTCCATGCCCGCCAACTCCTCAACAGTTCAGCAGATTTAGCCGTTTTTGACCCGCTCGATCAGCCGGGCGACATTCTCGATAGGTGTTTCTGGCACAATGCCATGACCGAGATTGAAAATATGTGGCCTGTCGCTGAAAGCCTCAATGATCGCGTCAATCCGGTTGTCCATCTGCGCGCCACCGGCCACCAGGCGCAGCGGATCGAGATTGCCCTGAACCGGCAGATCCTTGGGCAGGTGCCTAGCTGCAAAATCCAGCGGCGTTGCATAGTCCAGACCCAGCGCATTGACCCCGGTGGCAGCTGCATAGCGCGCCAGATTGCCCGCAGCACCCCTCGGGAAACCGATAATGGGCGCATTTGGCACCTTGGCGCGTACGCCTTCGACAATTCGGCGATTGGGATTGATCACCCGCTCGTCAAAAGCCTGATCATCCAGATTAAGGGCCCAGCTCTCAAACAGCTGCACCACATCGGCACCCGCTGCAAACTGGGCCACCAGATAATCGATACTGGTCTGCACCAGAATATCCATCAGCTGACCAAAAGCTTCCGGGTGACGCACGGCGAACAGTCGCGCCGCGGCCTGATCAGTCGATCCACGACCGCCGATCATATAGGTCGCCACGGTCCAGGGAGACCCGCAGAAGCCGATCAGGGTCTTTTCAGGCGCCAGCGCTGCTCTTAACCCCTTCAGGGTCTCCAGCACGGGTGCCAGATGATCCAGAGCCTTCTCCGGCGTCAGCGAAGCGATACTGGTTTCATCGATCGGGTCGAGAATGGGTCCTTCGCCCTGCGCGAAGCGAGCCGACTGCCCCAGCGCATCGGGAATCACCAGAATGTCCGAGAACATGATCGCTGCATCGAGATCAAACCGGCGAAGCGGCTGCAGCGAGACTTCAATCGCCAGCTCGGGAGTATAGCAGAGATCAAGGAACCCCTTGGATTGGGCGCGCGTTGCCCGATACTCAGGCAGATAGCGTCCGGCCTGACGCATGATCCAGATGGGCGGTCGTGCCTGGCGTTCACCGAGCACGGTTGCCAGCAATGGTTTAACGGTCACGCCTGACTTCCTTCCAAAACCCTAAAGAGTCTTTCTGACTTAGTATTTGTATTATCATGGCGGTGTTTTGAGGCAATTCATGACCATCCACAATCACCCTGGCTCGTGGCACAAGCGCGCAGCCCCATGGTTAAGACGGTGTTAACACTGTCGGTGCCCACACATGGTTACCAGTCCTTAACAGGTCTTAACGAAAGCTTAACGGGCCGACTCCGGAGTCAACGATTCGCTGCGCGCGTGTGCAAAACCGCTTGGCAGGCGAATAACGTTCCGCATGGGTTATCCCCAGAGCTATCCATAGCCCGCCGGCAGACAGGGGCTGGGCCGAACTGTTAATAGATTGGTAACCAAGTCGAACAAGTTTGCCGATCAGCCAAAGTCATGAGTCATTGTCACAGCTTGGGCTTGAGCTGGGGATGACAGTGTGGAAAACATGCTAGCCATGCTGATCCTTGCGTCCAAGAGCACCACCCGCAAAGCCCTGCTAGAGCAAGCCGGACTGGGTTTTTCCACCGCCCCCGCTACCATTGATGAGCGGGCACTGGAAACGGCCGCCATTGCTGCCGGCGGCGATGGCCGTGACGTCGCCCTGCTGCTGGCCAGACACAAGGCTGAGGCGGTCGCCAAAACCCATCCCGGCGCCATTGTGATCGGTGCCGACCAGACATTGAGCCTGGGCACCGAGCTTTTGCACAAGCCCACTGACCGCCATGATGCCGCCACCCAGCTCGACCATCTGCATGGCAAGACCCATCGTCTGCATGCGGCGGTGACACTGGTCCGCGATGATGTCCTGCTGTGGTCCGACATTCAGACCGCTGAGCTGACCATGCGCGAGTTCACCGTCCAGGAGCGCGACGATGTGCTCGATCGCGAAGGCGACGCCATTCTGGCCTCGGTTGGCGGCTATCGGCTCGAAGGGCCCTCCATTCGCCTGTTCGACAAGGTGGTTGGCGACTATTTCACCATTCTGGGCCTGCCCCTGCTGCCCTTGCTGGCGGCGCTGCGCATGATTGCCCCCGAGACGCTGCAGTGACCATCAAAGCCTTTGTCATCGGTCATCCGATCAATCACTCGCGCTCGCCCCTGATCCATGGCAACTGGCTGGCGCAACACGCCATTGCCGGCAGCTATGAAGCGATCGATGTGGCGCCCGCCGATTTGCCCGCCTTCTTCCAACGCCTGCGCAGTGGCGAATTTGCCGGCGGCAATGTCACTATCCCGCACAAGGAAGCCGTGTTCGCCCTTTGCGACAGCATTGATCCCCTCGCCACCACCATTGGCGCGGTCAATACGCTGGTGGTCAACAATGGCCAGGTGCATGGCACCAATACCGACTATCTCGGCTTTCTGGGCAATCTGGACGCCGGCGCTCCCGGTTGGGACCGTGCCGGCCGCCCCGCTATCGTGATGGGGGCTGGCGGTGCTGCCCGGGCCATTCTGGTGGCGCTCAAGAGCCGCAACATCCCTGTTCACCTGCTCAATCGCACCCGTGCCACCGCTGACAATCTGGCAAGAGAAATTGGTGGGGCCATCACCGCCGGTGCGCTGGGCGATTTCAACGCCCTAGCGCCGGGCGCGGGCCTTGTCGTCAATACCACCTCGATCGGCATGCACGGCACCCGGTTTAAGGATCTGGCCCTCGACCACTTGCCTGACGACGCGCTGGTCACCGATATTGTCTATGTGCCGCTGGTAACTCCCTTGCTGGCCGATGCTCGCGCTCGTGGCCTCAGAACGGTCGATGGGCTAGGCATGCTGCTGCATCAGGCCGTGCCGGGGTTCAGTGCCTGGTTCGGCGTGCGCCCTGATGTGACACCGGCCCTGCGCGCGACCATTGAAGCGGCGCTGGAGCATTGAGCATGTGGCGCATTGGAGTGACCGGCTCGATCGCTACCGGCAAATCCACTGTGTTGCAGGCCTTTGGTGATCTCGGTGTTCCGGTATTTTCTGCCGATCAGGCCGTGGCCGAGCTCTATAGAGGCCAGGCAGTGGCCCCGATCGAGGCGCTGTTTCCCGGCACGGCGCGCGATGGCGCCATCGACAAGGCAGCCCTGTCGCGCGCGCTGACGGCCGATCCATCTGGCTTTGCGCGCCTTGAAGCCATCGTGCACCCCCTGGTGCGCAAGCGCATTGCCCGGTTTTTCGAAGACGCTCAGGCGCAGGGTCACAAGCTGGCAGTTGTTGAGGTCCCCCTGCTGTTTGAAAGCGGCTTCGACTATGGTTTTGACGCAGTCGCGGTGACCTGGGTCGATCCCGCCATCCAGCGACAACGTGCGCTGGCGCGTCCAGCAATGAGCGGGGAAAAGCTCGACACCATCCTTGCCCGCCAGATGCCACAGGCCGAAAAGAAGGCACGGGCGAGCTATCTGTTTGATACCGCCATGCCGATCGAAGAGACCCGCGAGATGGTCGCCGCTCTGGTGGCTGCAATTCGCGCCAGGGATGCCAGCTAAATGAACCGCGAGATCGTCCTCGATACCGAAACCACCGGCCTGTCCCCCGCTTCGGGCGACCGTCTGGTTGAAATCGGCTGCGTTGAGCTGATCAACCACATTCCCTCGGGTAATCACTACCACGTCTATATCAACCCGCAGCGCTCCATGCCCGAAGAGGCGTTCCGCGTGCACGGGCTGAGCGAGGAATTCCTTGCCGACAAGCCCTTGTTTGGGGACGTCGTCAGCGATTTTCAGGCGTTTATCGGCGACGCCACACTGGTCATCCATAACGCGCCCTTCGATATGGGCTTCCTCAATGCCGAACTGGAACGTGCAGGCCACAAGCCATTAGCCAATCCGGTCATCGATACAGTCATGCTGGCGCGCCAGAAGCACCCGGGTGCCCGTGTCAGCCTTGATGCGATGTGCAAGCACTACGGCATCGACAATTCGCGCCGCACGCTGCATGGGGCCCTGCTCGATAGCGAAATCCTGGCCGAGGTCTATCTCGAGCTGCTGGGCGGCAAGCAGGTCAGCCTCGCCCTGATCGCCGAAAGCAATGTGTCGGGCGCTGATGCCATCGCCACCCGCGTCACCGCCACTGCGCGGCCAACGCCGCTGCCAAGCCGGCTCACCCAGGCAGAAGCTGAGGCCCATGCCGCCTTCATCGGCAAGCTCGGTGACGACGCCATCTGGCAGAAATACCGCCAGAACGTCGCTTCGGCCTCCTGATACCAGCCAACAAAAAACCCCGGAGTGATCCGGGGCTCTTCAAATTCATATTCAGCGATCAGGGACCGATCAGTTGGGCTTGTCGGCGCCATCTGGCGTGGCCAGCGGTGCTGCGCCCTGCTGGGCAGCCAGCTTGGCCAGGTTCTGACGGTAGATGGCAGCAAAATCGACGGGCTCCATCATCAGTGGCGGGAAGCCACCCTGCTGGGTCACGCTGGCCAGCACCTGGCGGGCAAACGGGAAGATCAGGCGTGGGCATTCGATCATCAGCAGCTGGCTCAGAGTTGCCTCGGGCACATTCTGCAGACGGAATACGCCGCCATAGATCAGTTCGACATTGAACAGCACTGTCTCTTCGCGATTGGCCTTGGCATTAAGCGTCAGCTCAACGGCATAGACTTCGTCGGTCTGCTTCTTAACCGCGACCGAAATCGAGACGTTGAAGGCCGGGTTGCCGCCGCCCGCCATGATCGAACCGGGTGCGCCGGGATTTTCGAAGGACAGATCACGGATATACTGGCCCACCATGTTCATCGAGGGCGTGTTGGCCTGGGCTGTTGCGTCGCCCTGGGTCTCGTCAGTCATAGACGGTTCCTTTGTCGAAAAAACGTTGCAGCTGGCTACCATCTTTGGGGTGACGCCACAAGCGCGAGCCACCCCTAAGGGTTACTGTGGGCGGTAATCGTCGTCGTCCAGATCAATGACGCCGGGGCCGCCAACGCGGGGTTCATTGGGTTGATCAGAGCGGCGATAGCTGCTGGTGGCGCTGACCACGGTGAACCGACTGGCCAGTCCTGCATAGATCCAGCCGCGCACCGGCGGCAGCAGCAGGCCCAGCGCCACGAAGTCACTCAGAAAGCCCGGCAGAATCAATAGCAGCGCGGCCAGCCCGATCATCATGGCGTCGGCAATGGTGCGGCCGGGCAATTTGCCGGTGCTGACATTGTTGCGCAGCTGGCCGAGCACCTGCAGCCCCTGCAGGCGCAGCACCGCCCCACCAAGCAGCGCTGCGCCTATAATCAGCGCCAGCGTGGGAAACAGGCCGATGGTCTGCCCCACCTTGATGAAGATCGCGATCTCGATAATGGGCAACACAAGCAGGCTAAGAGCAAAAAATCGGGCCAAGGTCGGGTTTCCTTCTCGCGCAAAGCGCGGCAAAACGGCGTTTACCCCATCGTGAACTGGTTTTGGGGTGAGGCTTTGCCTATATATAGTTCAAATCTGGCGCTCAGCGAGCGCTCCCGCGTCATTTTCCGACGTAGTCGACGGTAAGGTGCATTGCTCAATGGACGAATTCTTCGATCTGCCCACTCTCATCGTGATCGCTATCGCGGTTTTCGTGCTGTTCCGGCTGCGCTCCGTATTGGGCACCCGCACCGGCACCGAGCGCCCGCCGCTTGAGCGCCGCAAGCCCAGCGACACCCCGGCCAATGAAGACACCGTGGTGCCGCTGCGCCCCAAGGGCACGGCTGCCCCCGAGCTTGATGAGGAACGCCGCGCCCGCAAGGTCGAGGCCGAGATCGAACAGTTCTCCCATGGCGATGCCGAACTGGCCGCCGGCTTCAAGGAAGTGGCTGACGCCGATCCGACCTTCACGCCCAAATCCTTCCTCGATGGTGCCAAGCAGGCCTATGAGATGATCGTGACCGGCTACGCCACCGGCGATCGGGCAACGCTGAAGAACCTGCTCGAAAAGGACGTCTATGAAGGCTTCCAGAGCGCCATCACCGAGCGCGAGGCCGCTGGCCAGACTGTTGATTTCACCTTTGTGGGTCTGCCCAAGGTCGAATATTCCGACGCTGAATTCGACAAGAAGACCGTCACGCTGACCGTGCGCTTCCACGCCGAAGTGGTCTCGGCGACCCGCGACAAGGACGGCAATCTGGTTGATGGCAATGCCGATCAGGTCCAGACCATCGCCGATGAATGGACCTTTGCGCGCAATCCCAAATCGCGCGACCCCAACTGGAAAGTCGTTTCCACCAGCCAGCTCGACTGAACCGAAAGCGGCGCGGCGGGTTCATGACTCATGTCTAAGCGTGATCCCCGGCGCCTGCCGCATGACTTTCATCTCTGGACGGCCGTCGCCGCGACGGTCGATCCGCTGCGGCGCAAGGGGCTGCTCAAGCTGGGCACCGGCCCCCTGCCCCTGCCCGTTGAGGAACCACCACGGCAGGTCCCGGCCAATGGCAAGGCCGCGCCCAAGCGCCAGGCGCCGCGCAAGCCGTTCCTGCCCCCCTATCAGGCCCCTCAGGCCAATAGTGCGCCGCCCGACAAGGCGGTTGATCCCTCGATTCGCAAAAAGCTGGGTCGTGGCCGCATCGAGATTGACGGCAAGATCGATCTGCATGACATGACCCAGGCCGAGGCCCGCTCTGCGCTGCACAGATTTGTCCAGGCCAAGGTGGCTCAGGGCGCCCGTACCATTCTGGTGATTACCGGCAAGGGCCTGAAATCCGATGATGATTATATCGCCGCCATGACCGGTCGGGGCATTTTGCGCACCATGCTGCCCATCTGGCTTAACGAGCCGTCTCTGGCGCCGCTGGTGTCGGGTTGGTCGGCCGCCGCGCGCGGCCATGGTGGGGAGGGGGCGTGGTATGTGCGCCTGCGTCGCCGATGACCCCATTGGGTGCCCGTATCCGCCAATTGCGCGAGGAGCGCGGCATTTCGCTCAAGGAAATGGCCGCCGCGCTCAATGTCTCAAGCGCCTATCTTTCGGCGCTCGAGCATGGCCATCGCGGCAAGCCCACCGGCTTTTTGCTGCACCGTATCATCGCCTTTTTCAATGTCATCTGGGATGAGGCCGAAGAGCTGCAGCGTTTGGCTGAAATCAGCGACCCCAAGATTACCATCGATACCGGCGGCATGCTGCCTGAAGCCACCGAGCTGACCAATCGGCTGGCTGCCGATATTGCCCGGCTTGATGCCGAGGATCTGCACGCCCTGCGCGACGAACTCGCCCGCCGGGCCTCCCGCAAGCGCTGAGTTTTCTCGTTCCCCGTTTTACCGACGGTGTCATCCCGGTCTGCGCCGGGGTGACATCGCATTTGTGACGGGTTCGTTGGCTACAATACGAACTTGCTCAGATCGGTATCGCCAGCCAGCGCGCCGACCTTTTCAGCCACGAAGGCCGCGTCGATGCTGATGGTCTGACCATGCTTGTCGGGGGCATCAAAGCTGATGTCTTCCACCAGTCGTTCCATCACGGTCATCAGACGCCGGGCGCCGATATTCTCGACCGTGTCGTTGACCAGCACCGCCGCGTCGGCAATTGCCTCAATGGCATCCTGGCTGAATTCCAGCGTCACCCCTTCAGTGCCCATCAGCGCGATATACTGCTTGATCAGGCTGGCCTCGGTATCGTTGAGGATGCGGATGAAATCGCCGCGCGTCAGCGCCTTGAGCTCCACCCGGATCGGCAGGCGGCCCTGCAATTCGGGCAGCAGATCGCTGGGCTTGGACACATGGAAAGCGCCCGAGGCGATGAACAGGATGTGGTCGGTATTGACCGGGCCATATTTGGTCGAGACGGTCGTGCCCTCGATCAGCGGCAGCAGATCGCGCTGCACGCCTTCACGCGAGGGACCGCCCTGTGCCCCGCCTTCGCGGTGGGCCACCTTGTCGATTTCGTCGATGAACACGATGCCATGGTTTTCCACCAGCTCGATGGCTTCGCTTTTCAGCTGGTCCTGATCAAGCAGCTTGTCCGCCTCTTCGGCGATCAGCGGCTCATAGGCATCCTTGACCTTGATCTTGCGTTTGACACCGCGCCCGCCCATGGCCGATTTGAACATGTCGCTCAGATTGATCATGCCGATGCCGCCATTGGGCATGCCGGGGATATCAAAGCCCCCGCTGCTGGCCGGTGGCGTCATTTCGATCTCGATTTCGCTGTCATCGAGTTCGTTATTGCGCAGCTTCTTGCGGAACGAATCGCGGGTTGCGGGCGTCGCCGAATTGCCCACCAGCGCTTCAAGCACGCGGTCTTCGGCATTCTGGTGCGCCTGGGCCTGTACATCGGCCCGGCGCTTGTCGCGCAAAACGGCAATCCCGGCCTCCACCAGATCGCGGATGATCTGTTCGACATCGCGGCCGACATAGCCCACCTCGGTGAACTTGGTGGCTTCCACCTTGATGAACGGGGCCTGGGCCAGACGGGCCAGACGACGCGAAATTTCGGTCTTGCCGACGCCGGTCGGCCCGATCATCAGGATATTCTTGGGGCTGACCTCGCGGCGCAGTTCGGGTGGCAGCTGCTGCCGGCGCCAGCGATTGCGCAGCGCCACCGCGACAGCGCGCTTGGCGTCATTCTGGCCAACGATATTGCGGTCCAGCTCACTGACGATCTCACGAGGCGAAAAATTGGTCTCACTCATTGGTCTGTCTTTCCTGGTGCCTCATCGAGCAAGCGCACCATCAAATGTTCGTCGATATAGCGGCCGTTCACCGCCATGAAGCGCGGATCGGTGCCGTAGATTTCAAAGCCTGCCTTTTCGTAGAGGCGAAGGGCCGGGGCGTTGTGTGCGGCGACGCTGAGGTGGAGCTGTTTGACCTCGCCTCTGGCGTAATCGATCACCGCATCCAGCAGGGCCGCGGCGCAGCCCGTGCCGCGCATGTGTGGCCGCACATAGACCTGGATCACCCAGGCCCGGTGCGCCTGCCGCCCCTGGCTGACGTCAAAGGCCATGATCCCGACCAGTTCGCCATCCGGGTTCAGCGCGCCAAAGAACACCAGCTTTTCCAGCACCGCTTCGAGATCGGTGATGGCGTGCAGCACGAAATCCTCGGCCGCACTGCCAAAGGCTTCGGGATGATTGGTCAGGGCTTCGAGCCGTATGGCGCGGTAGGCCTCGACATCGGCCGGTGTCAGGCGCCGGATGGCGTAGCTCACGCGTCCAGCTCGATGGTTTCCAGCGTCACGCTGCCATTGGTGTAAACGCAGATCTGCTCGGCGATCGACATGGCGCGTCGCGCCACTTCTTCGGCGTCCATCTCGGTGCCCTGATGCAGCGCCAGCGCCGCACTCAGCGCATAATTGCCGCCCGAGCCAATCGCGGTCACGCCATGATCGGGGGTCAGCACATCGCCCGTGCCGGTCAGCACCAGCGTGTCCTTCTTGTCGGCCACGATCATCATCGCCTCCAGCTTGCGCAGATAGCGATCGGTACGCCAGTCCTTGGCCAGCTCGACCGCGGCACGCATCAATTGGTCGGGATATTGCTCAAGCCGGGCTTCAAGTCGTTCAAACAGGGTGAAGGCATCAGCGGTCGATCCGGCAAAGCCGCCGATCACCTTGCCGCCCGCCAGCCGCCGCACCTTCTTGGCGCCATGCTTCATGACGGTCTGGCCCATGGACACCTGGCCATCGCCAGCCACCACAACCTTGTTGCCCTTGCGTACCGACACGATCGTTGTCCCGTGCCAGCCGGGGAATGCAGAGTCACTCATGATGGAAAAAATACTCCAGAACTGTTGAGTGATATTTAGGAGCCTCAGCCCGGAATGCAACCGACGCGCCAAAACCCCGCCGCGCCTCGTTGGCGTCGCGGTGCACGGTAACGGGCGGCCGTTGACTCAACTGAAACAGACAATGGGGAGCCAAGGGCCGCCCGTCACGAGCCGGTTTTGTGCGGGGGGCGGTTCAGCCTGCGCCAGTGTTTCAGACGCGACTGCCGCTTGCCCCACTGGACGGGCGCCCCCATCCCCCGGTCTCCCCGCCCGACCCTGCGTTGGGGCCGGTGACTGGCGGGAACGGAGCTATGATGGCACGGAGTCTTGAGGGTGGGGATTAGATGGATATTTTTTTCGGTTCGCGCAGTCTGGCCGTCGCCTGCATCCTGTCTGCCAGGGAGAGGGGGCGAGCCAGCTGCACCCAGATCCCCACGGCAACGCAATCTTTATGCGTTTGCCCTTATCTGCTAGGACAGCGCCGAACTTTGACGAGAGCAGCCCATGCGTACCGCGACCATTGCCCGCAAGACCAACGAAACCGAAATCAAGGTCGCGATCAATCTCGATGGCACCGGTGCGCACACCATGGCGACCGGCGTCGGCTTTTTCGATCACATGCTTGACCAGCTCAGCCGCCATTCCCTGATCGATATGGACGTGGCCTGCTCGGGCGATCTGCACATCGATTTTCACCACACGGTGGAAGATGTCGGGATCGCATTGGGCCAGGCTATCGCTCAGGCGCTGGGCGACAAGAAGGGCATTCGTCGATATGCCTCGGCCGATCTGCCCATGGACGGCACGCTGACCCGCGCCGCGCTTGATGTGTCCGGCCGCCCGTTTCTGGTGTTCCGCGCCGAGTTCAGCCGCGACAAGGTCGGCGAGATGGACACCGAGCTGTTCCGTGAATTCTTTCAGGCCTTTGCCATGAATGCCGGCATCACGCTGCACATCGAAAACTTCTACACCGACAACAACCACCATCTGGCGGAGTCGATGTTCAAGGCGGTGGCACGGGCGCTGCGCGTGGCCGTAGAGATCGATCCGCGCACTGCTGATCGCATCCCCTCGACCAAGGGCACGCTCTAGGCTTTTGTTTTCGGCCCTTTTGCACTAATCCACCCTCATTCACGGTGTCACCCCGGCCAGCGTCCGGGATGACAGTCGCGGGACTGGAGCCACGTGTGACCCTTTACGCCATTTTTGATCCCCAGCCGGGCAAGCCTGCCCTGCCTGTCGCGGTCCCGGAAAAATTCTCCTGGCTGGCCGCTGTGTTGCCGCCGGTATTTTTCCTGCGCCATGGCCTGTGGCTTGAATGCCTGGCCTACGGTCTCAAAATTGTCGCGCTGGTCATCCTGGCCGGATTCATCGGTGATGACGCCGCGCTGCTGCTTTATGGCCTGCTCGCCATCTGGCTCGGTTTCGCCGCCCCCGGCTTTCGCCGCCATGGCCTGAGCTGGCGCGGCTGGCGCCATCGCGGCGACCGTATCGCTGCCAGTGCTGATCTTGCTCAATTGGAGGCCCTGTCGTGAGCCTTGTCACCATTATCGATTACGGCGCCGGCAATCTGCATTCCGCCGCCAAGGCATTCGAACGCATGGCCGAGGGGTTGGGCGGCATCACCATTGAGGTGACCGCTGATCCCGAGCGCGTCCGTCAGGCCGATCGCATCATGCTGCCCGGCGTCGGCGCCTTTGCCGATTGCAAGGCGGGGCTCGATGCGGTGCCCGGCATGGAAGAGGTGCTCGAAGAACGCGTCATCAAGGGCGGCACGCCCTTTCTGGGCGTCTGCGTCGGCATGCAGCTGATGGCATCCGAGGGCCGCGAGAAAACCGTGACCGCGGGACTGGGCTGGATCCCCGGTGCGGTGCAGGCGATCACACCGTCTGACCCAGCGCTCAAGGTGCCGCATATGGGCTGGAACACCATTTCCATCACCCACCCGCATCCGCTGTTTGACAATATCCCCGATGGCCCGGACGGGTTGCACGCCTATTTCGTGCACTCCTATCACCTGGTGACGCAGAGCCCTGACACGCTGCTGGCGACCACCGATTATGGTGGGCCGCTGACCGCCTGTGTCGGCCGCGACAACATGTTTGGCACCCAGTTCCACCCCGAAAAGAGCCAGGCGCTGGGCCTGACCCTTATTGAGAATTTTCTCAAGTGGACGCCCTAACGGACGAGGCAGGCAGACTGCCAATGTTCCTTCAGCCATTTGTTTACTTCGTCGCCAAGATGCCAGCTTGCCCAATTGTCAGCGACGGAATGAACCATGATCTTGTCATTGCCATCAGTGACTGCAGCGAGTGCGTCGCGAATGGTGCCAGCGTTGGCTGGCGAAGTGATAAACCAAGCGCTCTCGGTCACGCGGCACCAATTGCCGCTTCCGAGCTGCTTAATTTTGGAAATTACCTTTTCATAATCCCGACCGGGATTGCGAAGGTCGTAAGTGATGCTAAACGTAGTCATTGTGTGCTCCTATTATTGCACATTTTGCGTTGGTCCACCCTCATGACCGCTAAATCTAGGGGGTGGACCTTATTCCAACGGCGATTCCAGTTGGTGAGTCCAGTCCCCCACGCATCAGTTTCCACCTCAACAGCTTTCCACAGGTGGTTAGCTGTGAATTATGTGAACTCCGGGGATAAAATATGATCCTGTTTCCTGCCATCGATCTGAAAGACGGCCAGTGCGTGCGCCTCAAGCTGGGCGACATGGAGCAGGCCACCGTGTTCAACGATGATCCCGCCGCCCAGGCCAAGAGCTTTGAGGATCAGGGGTTCGAGTATCTCCACGTCGTCGATCTCAATGGCGCCTTTGCCGGTCAGAGCGTCAATGGCGCGGCGGTCGAGGCGATCCTCAAGGCCGTGAAATTCCCGGTCCAACTCGGCGGTGGTATCCGCACCCTGGCCCATATCGAAAGCTGGCTCGACAAGGGTCTGGCCCGCGTCATTCTGGGCACCGTCGCGGTGCGCGATCCCGAACTGGTCAAGGCCGCCGCCGGCAAATGGCCCGGTCAGGTCGCCGTCGGCATTGATGCGCGCAAGGGCATGGTCGCCGTTGAAGGCTGGGCCGAGACCTCCGAGCTGTCCATCATCGAACTGGCCAAGCGCTTTGAAGGCGCGGGCGTGGCTGCCATCATCTATACCGATATTGATCGCGACGGCGTGCTGGCCGGTATCAACTGGGATTCCACCATCGAGCTGGCCCGCGCCACCTCGATCCCGGTGATCGCCTCGGGCGGCCTCGCCTCGATGAGCGATATCGAGCGTCTGACCCAGCCCGATTGCGCCGTGCTCGAGGGCGCCATTTCGGGGCGCGCGCTCTATGATGGCCGCATTGATTCACGTGAAGCACTGGCGCTGCTCAAGGCGGCTGGCTGATGAATGCCCCCCGCCCCCTGCTGATCAGGAACGTCAACTTCCTCTGGTATCTGGCGCCGATCGTTCCCATCTTGGCATTGGGTTATGCGGCGCTGATGAGCTGGCTACCGAGCTGGTCGCTGCTGATCGCCGTCTTCGCCTTTTTGATGTGGCTGTTCTCGCTGGGGTTCACGGTGTTCGCCGTGCTCAAGCGCAAGCGGCAAGAGCGTAAGGAACAGCGTCCGTGACCCTGAAGACCCGCCTTATCCCCTGCCTCGATGTCATGGATGTGCCCGCGTCGCCCACAGCGCCGCAGGCGCGAGGACGCGCAAATCAAAAAGGACGCGGCCGGTGACCCTCAAGACTCGCCTTATTCCCTGCCTCGATGTCATGGACGGCCGTGTCGTCAAGGGCGTCAACTTTGTCGATCTGCGCGATGCCGGTGACCCGGTCGAGGCGGCCATGGCCTATGACGCCGCGGGTGCTGACGAGCTGACCTTTCTCGACATCACCGCCACCCATGAGGGGCGCGACACCATTCTGGACGTTGTCGCCCGTACCGCCGAACACTGCTTCATGCCGCTCACCGTGGGCGGTGGGGTGCGTAGCATTGACGATATCCGCAAGCTGCTGCTGGCCGGGGCCGACAAGGTGGCGATCAATTCCGCCGCCGTGAACGATCCCGATTTCATCGCCCGCGCGGCCGACAAGTTTGGCAATCAGTGCATCGTGGTTTCGGTCGATGCCAAGCAGCGCCTGACCCAGGCCGTGGGCGGCGACAATGTTTCGGCCTGGGAAATCTTCACCCATGGTGGCCGCAAGCCGACCGGCGTCGACGCCGTCGAATTTGCCGCCCGCATGGTCGAGCGGGGCGCGGGCGAATTGCTGGTGACCTCAATGGATCGCGATGGCACCAAGTCCGGCTTTGATCTCGAGCTCACCCGCACCATTGCCGACACTGTGGCCGTGCCGGTGATCGCATCGGGGGGCGTGGGATCGCTGCAGGATCTGGTCGATGGTGTGGTTGATGGCCATGCCAGCGCCGTGCTGGCCGCCTCGATCTTCCATTTCGGCACCTTCACCATTCCCCAGGCCAAGCAATATCTGGCCGATCATGGCGTTGCCGTGCGCATGGACCGCCCGGCCTAAGCCACAGGTCGGAGATGACGCGGCCGCCAAAGTTTGCTTTAAGCCAGTCCCAATAGCGGTGCTGCCCCGGCTCAAAACCGGGATGACATCGTCGATGAGGAGCCTTGCCTGCCATGACCCTGGACGATCTCGACGCCCGCCTCGCCCTGCGCGCCGCTGCCGCACCCGAGGACAGCTACACCGCCAAACTGCTCAGCCGCGGCATTGAAAAATGCGCGCAGAAGCTGGGTGAGGAAGCCACCGAAGCGGTGATCGCCGCGGTCACCGCCAACAAGCCCGAACTGGTCAAGGAGAGCGCCGACGTGCTCTATCACCTGCTCGTTGTACTGCGCGCTGCCGGGGTGCCGTTGGCGGATGTGATGGCCGAGCTTGATGCACGCACGGCCCAGTCAGGCCTGGCCGAAAAGGCCGCCCGCCAAAATCAACCCGGTCAGGATCAGGGCTGATGGCCAAGCGCAAGCCGGTCCTGGCGCCATATCACCATTTCACCAAGGCGCAATGGGGGGCCCTGCGCGCCGACGAACCCATGACGCTGACCCGCGAAGACATTTCGCGTCTGCGCACACTGAGCGATCCGATCTCGCTTGAAGAGGCCGAAGAGACCTATCTGCCGCTGACGCGTCTGCTCTCATTCTATGTCGAGGCGATCCAGAACCTGCACTCGGTCTCGACCCGTTTTCTCGAAACCCGCGACCACAAGGTCCCCTTCATCATCGGCGTGGCCGGGTCGGTCGCGGTGGGCAAGTCGACCACCGCGCGTATCCTGCAGGCGCTGCTGCAGCGCTGGCCGGCCAGCCCCAAGGTGGATCTGGTCACCACGGATGGCTTCCTGCATCCCAATGCGGAGCTGGAAAAGCGCGGCATCATGGCGCGCAAGGGTTTCCCCGAAAGCTATGATCGCGCCCGCTTCGTGCAGTTCCTGGCCGATATCAAATCGGGCAAGACCAACGTCAAGGTGCCCGTCTATTCCCACATGGTCTACGACGTGGTGCCCGATAGCGAAGTCACCATTGAGCAGCCCGATATCCTGATCGTTGAGGGGCTCAACATCCTGCAGCCCGGCGAATTGCCCAAGAACGGCGCGCCGATCCTGTTCGCTTCGGACTTCATCGATTTCTCGATCTATATCGACGCCGAAGTCGATGATCTTGAAGCCTGGTTCATGGAGCGCTTCTTCCGCCTGCGCGAGACCGCCTTCAAGGACCCAACCTCGTTCTTCCGCCGCTTTGCCGAAATGAGCGAAGAAGAAGCCGGTGAATTTGGCCGCATGGTGTGGCGCACCATCAACCTGCCCAACCTGCTCGACAATGTGCTGCCCACGCGCGGCCGTGCCGATCTCATCCTCAAAAAGGGCAAGAGCCACCACATCGAGGACGTCAAACTGCGCCGGGTCTAATAGGTCCCGTGCTGGGGCTGGCTGAAGATGATCTGATTGCCGTCGCTGTCGCGGAACTTGGCGGTCTTGAAGAAATCGCCCATCGATTTGGCGACCGGCTTGAGCCCCTGCAGGCTTAGCCGGCCCAGCTCCTCGGCCAGATCATCAACGATCAGCGTCAGCGTTGACGCCCCCGCCTTGTCGCTGTCCGCCAGGATCTGCACCCAGCCACCACCGGGCAGTTTCCACTCCGCAACATCGCTGATCGGCCGCGCATCTGGCGCCCGCCCAAACAGCCGTTCATAGAAATCGAGCGCCTCGGTGATGTCGTCCACCGCGATACCGGCCAGCGCGTTGGTGATAGTCAAATCAGCGTCCTTGGTTTTGTCCCAACCTCAACCTTACCATGTTGACGGTAATGCGGCAGGCACGGGCACAGTGTTGGCCTTTTATCACAGCGCTGCTATAGCCCAGACCGAATTGGGAGACGACAGATGGCAGAACTCAAGGTCGTGGTCGCTGGCGCCGGTGGGCGCATGGGTGCGGCCAATATTCGCGCTGTCGCGGCGCAGGCCGGGCTGAGCCTGCATGCTGCCGTCGATCGTGTCGGCGCCGATGCCATTGGCCAGGATGCCGGGCTGTTCGCGGGCATTGCCGCCCAGCGCGTCACCATTACCGATGATCTTGATGCCGCTCTGGTGGGCGCCGACATCGTTATCGATTTTACCGCGCCCCAGGCCAGTGTGGCGCTGGCCGCCCGTGTGGCCGATCTCGGCCTGGTACACATTATCGGCACTACTGGTTGTAGCGAAGCTGACGACGCGGCGATTGCCCAATCGGCCAGGGATGGCGCGCGCATCGTCAAGTCCGGCAATTTTTCCATGGGCATGGTGGTGCTGACCAATCTGGTCGAAAAGGCTGCCGCCGCCCTGGCTGACTACGATATCGACATTCTTGAAATGCACCACAACCGCAAGGTCGACGCACCATCGGGTACTGCCCTGATGCTCGGCGAAGCCGCCGCCAAGGGCCGCGATATTTCGCTCAAGGCCCATGCGGTGCGCGTCCGGGATGGCCATACCGGCCCGCGCGAAACCGGCACGATCGGCTTTGCCACCCTGCGCGGCGGTACGGTTGTGGGCGATCATTCGGTGATCCTGGCGGGTCCCGGCGAGCGGATCGAGCTGGGCCACCGCGCCGAGGACCGTTCGATCTTTGCCAATGGCGCTGCCCGCGCCGCCCTCTGGGCTGCCGATCAGCAGCCCGGGCTCTATTCCATGGTCGACGTGCTCGGCCTCAACGACTGAACAAGGATGATTTTGATGACCGGAACCCTGATCCTCGTCCGCCACGGGCAGAGCGAGTGGAACCTGAAAAACCTCTTCACCGGCTGGCGCAATCCGGACCTGACCGAAAAGGGTGTTGAAGAAGCCCGCGAGACCGGCAAGGCGCTCAAGGCCAAGGGCATCGTGCCGGACTATTACTACACCTCGGCCCTGCGTCGCGCCCAGCACACGCTGGACCTGATGCTTGAGGAAATGGGCATCGACAATGTCACCATCACCCGTAATATCGCGCTCAATGAGCGTGACTATGGTGATCTGGCGGGTCTGAACAAGGACGACGCCCGCGTCAAATGGGGTGAGGAGCAGGTCCATATCTGGCGCCGCAGCTACGACGTTCCCCCGCCCGGCGGCGAGAGCCTGAAGGACACGGCCGACCGCACCCTGCCCTATTACGAGACCGAATTGCTGCCGCTGCTCAAGGCGGGCAAGACCGTGCTGGTCGCCGCTCACGGCAATTCGCTGCGCGCCCTGGTCAAGTACATTGAAGACCTGACGCCGGAGCAGATTCTGGCCCGCGAAATCGGCACCGGTCAGCCAACGGTTTATGAGATCAGCACCGACGGCAAGCTCGAGCGCCGCGTCGAGCTCTAGCTCAATCATCCTCCAGCGGCGGGCCGGCACCGGCCCGCTGCGGTTCGACATAGAGCGACAGCGTCAGCGAGCGAATGACGGCAAACAACGGTGTGGCCAGCGCCACACCCGGCAGCCCGAACAGGGCCCCCATCACCAGCATCATGCACAGCGACCACGCCGGCGGCAGCGAAATGATCCGCGCCTGTAGCATGGGCGTGAGCACATAGCCTTCCAGATTCTGGATCAGCAAAAGCCCCCCAACGCCGATGATCAGCGTGGTCATGTCCTGCGTCGCCAGTGTCATCAGCACCGGCACGGCGGAAAACAGTGGCCCCAGAAACGGCACGAAGTTCAACAGCCCGGCCAGTACGCCCAGCAAAATCGCATTGGGCACGCCCAGTGCCAGCAGCAGGCCCCCCATCAGCGTGCCAACCACCACCATGGTCACCATCTGCGTGACCAGCCAGCCGCGCAACGTATGGCCGGTGCCATCCATGGCCCGGCGGGCTTCCTCGCGCGCCGAAGCAGGCACCATGCGCAACAGCCCGTCGCGATAACGCCCCGGCGCCAGGGCAAAGAAAATGCCCAGAAACACGATCACTACGGCATTGCTCACCAGTCCCATCGTGCTGCCAAACAGGAACTGGGCGCTGGAGAACACCCCGGCAGAACTGGGCATGAAATCGGCCAGCATGGCGCCCGGATCATCGGGCAGCAGATCGCTGCCTGATCCAAATGAGGCCAGTTGCTGATAGATTTCCCCCGCTTGCAGCCTGAGCATCTGCACCAGCTCATCCACCGAGCGCCACAGCCCCATGCCGCCAAAGGACAGCCCCGTGGCTGTCAGCCCGACAATGGCGAGGCTGACCACGATCACCAGCGGTGCCTGTGGCAGGGGCACGACCCGGCGTATGCCGCGCACGATGGCGTCAAGCAGCGCCGCCACCAGCAGGCCGGCAAAAATGGTCAGTAGCGGTCCGGCCAGCAGCCACACCATGGCCAATCCAACCGTGGCCGCCACGCCGATGAGAACCGCGCGGACGGGTTCGGACATGGTGCCTCCAGGGTTTGTCAAAGGACCAAGCCCCCAGCGCCGCCGAAGTTCCGCTTAAAGCTACCGATTCACGTGAAACGTCGAACCATCCCGCAGGGCAAATCGCGCCAGTGGCGCGATTTGAGGCGAGAAGGCGATTGAGAGCTAAGCTCGAATGGCGGGCCGTTGACGCCTGAACCAGAGGATTTTTTTAGCTATCGGGCCTGGCGTGTCGCCGAGATCACCCCGGCTTCCCAGCCCAGAATGGCGCGCTTGCGGGGCACACCCCAGTGATAGCCGGTCAGTGCCCCCGATGTGCCCACCACGCGGTGGCACGGCACCACAAAGCTGATCGGGTTCTTGCCCACCGCCGCGCCAACGGCACGCGAGGCGGTGGGGCGGCCGATATGATTGGCCACGGCCGAATAGGTGGTCGCCTTGCCCACGGGGATCTTGAGCAGTGTCTCCCACACCTGGACTTCAAAATCGGTGCCGATCAGCACCACCCGCACGGGCCGGTCCGCCGCCCAGTGGTTGGGATCAAAAGCCTGCGCCACCATGGGCGCAACGCGGGCATCATCCCGGGTGAAGCGGGCATTGGGCCAGCGATTGGCCAGATCCTCAAACGCCTGCTCGATCGATGTCTCTTCATCGGCAAAGCCCAGCCCGCTCATGCCGTAATCGGTCGCCGTCACCACCGCCGTGCCAAAGGGCGAGGGCGCAGCGCCCCAGTTCATGTCCAGTCCGGCGCCACCGGCCCGGAACACGCCGGGCGGCATCGCCTCATAGGTCACAAACAGATCATGCAGCCGCGAGGTCGAACTCAGTCCCACCTCATAGGTGGTGTCGAGCACGCTTTCCTGCGCGCGCAGCAGACCCTTGGCATGATCCAGCGCCACGGCCTGGGCAAAGCTCTTGGGCGACAGACCACACCAGCGCCGGAAAAGATCAGTCAATTGCCGCTCGCTCAGCCCCAGCGCGCGACCGAAACCGGGCAGGTCTGCCACATCGGGTCCGTTCTCGCTGAGATAGCGAATGGCCGCCCTGATGGTGTCGTAATCATTGGCCGGACTGATCTGTGCCGCCTGGTTCATCGCCACGCTCATTGCTGATTGCTGTCGTGATCAAGGCTGTAGAACCCATCGGGTCCCGAAGCGACCCGGTTTTGCCCGAACCTAGTTGCGTGCCCGGCGCAAAGCCGTCCCCAGCGCCTTGGCAAAGCTCGATTTGTCTTCGGTGCTCAGGAATGCGCCCAGCTCGAACACATCCTTGCCATCGCGCAGGCAGACCGCATTGGTCTTTTCGTGCTCGTCGCGGGTCAGCACCAGCCGGATGCTCACCGGATCAAACCGGCGCAGCATGCTTTGGCCAGCACTATCCACGCTGAGCCACTCGATCTGGTCGGACCATACCGTGACGCGCTCGCTGCGCTTGCTGCGGCGCAGCGCTACATAGAGCGCACCGATGATGGCCGCGCCGGTCAGCCCCATCAATGCAGTGACCGGAAAGGCGCCCATCGACATGAACAACAGGCCGGGCATGGCGAACAGCGCGGCGGTCAGGCCGAACAACACCCAGGCGCCGCGCGCGCTCAGCGAGCGGTTGGGCGTCAGTTCTGCCGCAAACAGCGGCGTTGTGGTTGTGGCTTGCATTGGCATGGCGTTCTCTTGTGGCCTAACTATAGGCCCAGAATCAGAGGCGAGAGAATGGCTGCCAGCAAAAAAGTGAAGAGCCTGCCCAGGGCCGACATCGAAGCCATCTTTGCGCGCTTCCACCAAATTGAGCCCGAACCCAAGGGGGAGCTGGACTATTCCAATGCCTTTACCCTGCTGGTGGCGGTGGTGCTGTCGGCACAGGCCACCGATGTGGGGGTCAACAAGGCAACCAAGTCATTGTTTCAACTGGCCCCTGATCCCGCCGCCATGGTGGCGCTGGGCCAGGAACAGATCGAGCAGCACGTGCGCACCATTGGCCTGTTCCGCACCAAGGCCAAGAACGTGTTCCTGCTCAGTCAGCAATTGCTTGACCGGCACGGTGGCGAAGTGCCGCAGACCCGCGAAGCGCTCGAAGCCCTGCCTGGCGTCGGTCGCAAGACCGCAAATGTGGTGCTCAATATCTTTTTCAAGCAGCCCGCCATCGCCGTGGACACCCATTTGTTCCGGGTTTCCAACCGCACCGGCATGGCGCCGGCCAACACACCCCTGGCGGTCGAGCAGATCCTGCTCAAGGTCATCCCCGCGCAATACATGCTGCATGCCCATCACTGGCTGATCCTGCACGGGCGCTATATCTGCAAGGCGCGCAAGCCTGAATGCTGGCGCTGCCCGATTGCCCAGTGGTGTCGCTTTACCCCCAAGACGCCCATGCCCAGCGTTCCGGCCAAGGCCCATCAGGGCTAGATGCCGTAGCCCCGCGCCATGGCAGCAGCAAACAGCGGGATCAGCGCCAGCCCGATTATCTGCAGATGGATGAAGCGGCGGCTGCGCGCGATCTGCGCATCGGGCACGACAAAGCCCGGATCATCCCGCAGCGCCCGGCTCCAGCGCACCAGCGAAACGGTGGGCTGGATCGAGAGCAGGCCCACAATCACGAACAGCCCCATCTTGCCCCAGAAAATGTGGTTGGCCAGATAATAGCCCGCCCCGCTCTGGCCAAACAGCACGCGCCCCACGCCCACGGCGATCAGCAACATCGCCGCGCCGCCATAGGCCCGGTCGATCCGTGCCAGCTGTTTCAGTCGCAAGCCTTCCAGACCTGGCCGCAATAGCGCGAATTCGGCAGCGACAATCCCCACAACCACGAACACCGCCAGATGATGGGCGAAGGCCAGAACCAGATCGATATCCATTTGCGGGGCTCCAGCACCTTATGTTATCACTGCTCACATATATGAATGGCCATGTAAACAATGTCAACATCTGCCAATGCGCCTTACCATCACGGCGATCTGCGCCGCGCCCTGCTCGATGCAGCACTGATCATTCTCGAACGTGACGGCGAGGCGGGGTTGGGTCTGCGCGATCTGGCGCGGGCGGTGGGGGTGTCGCCTGCGGCGCCCTATCGCCATTTCGATAGCCGCGCCGCCCTGCTCGAAGCGCTGGCTGTCACCGGCTATCAGCGCTTCACCACCGCCATGAACGAGGTCGCGGCCAGCAACCCACCCGATATTCTCTCGGCCATGGGCAAGACCTATGTGCTGTTCGCGCTGAACAATACCGCGCTGTTCCGGCTGATGTTTTCGCCCCAGCTCAAGCGCGATAACCGCCCCGGTCTACGAATGGCCGCCAATGCCGCCTTTGACACGCTCCGCCAGGTCAGCGGCGGCGATAATCCCGGCGGGCGGATCGCCGCGCTGGCCGCCTGGGCCCGGGTGCATGGTCTGGCCGTCCTGCTGCTTGATGGACAGATCGCCATCCAGGCGGGCGAGGATATCGAGGCCCTGATCACCGAAATCATCGAGAAGCGCTGAGCCGCTGGACGTTGCGCCCGGCCAAACCTTGCTCTAAACGGTCATCCGGCCCCCTCAACCCGGATCCGTTCATGACCCAGACGCGCTTCGACGTTCTCACCATCGGCAATGCCATCGTCGATATCATTGCACCGGTGGAACCAGGCTTCATCGAACGCGAGGGCATGAAAGAGGGGATCATGCACCTGATCGATACCGATCGGGCCGAAGATCTCTACGCCAAGATGCCCCAGGGCCGTCAGCAGATTTCCGGCGGCAGCGCTGCCAATACCGCAGCCGGCATTGCCTCGCTGGGGGGGCGCGCCGCCTTTGTCGGCAAGGTTGCCGATGATCCGCTCGGCGATGTGTTCGAGGCCGATCTGAACGATATCGGCGTATTCTACAATACCAGCCGCCTCAAGAATGGTGCGCTGACCGCACGCTCGATGATCTTTCTGAGCGAAGATGGCGAGCGCACCATGAACACCTATCTGGGCGCCTGCCATCAACTGACCGAAGCCGATATCAACGAAAACGAGATCGGCGGCGCAGCCATTACCTTCATGGAAGGTTTCCTGTGGGATCCCCAGGAGGCCAAGAAGGCCTTCGTGCTGGCCGCCCACTATGCCCACAAGAACGAGCGCGCTGCGGCCCTGACCCTGTCTGATCCGTTCTGCGTTGATCGTTTCCGTGCCGAATTCCTCGACCTTATCCGCTCCAAGACCATCGACTACGTCTTTGCCAATGTGCACGAGCTCAAATCGCTCTATCAGACCGATGATCTGGGCGAAGCCGTGCGCGAAATTGCCAAGGATGCCGAAGTCGCGGCCATTACCATGGGGGCTGATGGCGCCATGGCCATCCACAATGGCGAAGTGACCTCGGTCCCTGCCTTCCCCATCGACAAGGTGGTCGATGCCACCGGCGCGGGCGATCTGTTCGCCTCGGGCTTCCTGCTCGGCCTGGCCCGCAATCAGACCATGGAAGAAGCCCTCAAGACCGGCTGTCTGTCGGCCCATGAAGTGATCAGCCACATCGGCGCAAGGCCACAGGTCGCGCTCAACACGCTTATCAGCGAGCACGGCCTAGCCGGGTAAGACTCAGTAATGGCTGCGCTTGAGCTATGGCCACTGGCCCCCAATGGGACGCCAGTGCTCTGATTCACCTAACACCCACTCCTTGGTCAATTCGAGGTTTGGGTCGAAGGTCCGAACCAGTGGCGCAATGAGGGTCGCAACGATTTGCGCCCAGTTCTCAATTACTTCTCCGAGTGGCCAGGTGCCTCTCGTTAGCTTTTTGTCAGTCCTTGCAATACGCCCCGGACTCCATTGACGGATTGGGTCCCCCAGCGTTCTATTGGATAGGCCATGCCACTCACACATGAACGTGATCTCGTCCACACTATCAAAACGCTGTGCTAACCCCTCGGCGTGTCGGACTAACTGCCCAACATTCCGCGCAGCTTCATTTATGCTAAAGTATTCTTCAGACCATCCCGGCTTAGAACGCAGGTAGTCCAAGCGTATAGGGCGGATTATCGAAGCGAGGCCGGAAGGCGATACCCGCCATAAATCCGAGTCTTCGTCTATCATTTCATCTAGAAGCAAATTCGCTTCCAGGAACTCATCGTTCGCCGTTCCAGCATCAGCGTCATCGGTAAAGTATGGACTTATTGGCGCACGAGTGAACGGGAAAAACATGCTCCAACCGGTATTTACTCGATCCACACTTTCCTTATTTACCTCACGTAAAACGTCAGCGAGGGTTGTTGGATTCAGATTGTCTTCGGGTTGATGATTGACGGCGTAGCTGAACTGAGCGTTGTTACCAGCGATACGTGTTCCTAATATACGGTCCTGTTTTAGGTACTTTGAGCGTAGAGCTGCATGCCATTGATCTAATAACGCGGGTCTAGCGATGGTGTCGGCTCGTCCACCCATCACTGAAGTGAGGGCCGCCAGAAGCGACGATTTATCGTGCATGACGCAACGGCGAATTATTGGCAGCCATTCGCTCTCGTTGAAAATTGGTGCGCTCTCCGGACCGATCTTGCGAGTATAGAAGGTGCCGCGCGTTACCTCTTGGGGGCGATTTTTTGCATCATCAGGACCGTTTTTCTTGATGCAGATAGGCACAGCGCCATGAGGTGGGACGAGCAGTATAACATGGCCATCTAGAACTCGAATTCCCACATGCACTGCGGGATCCAGGTATTTCTTGGAGATCCCGCTTATGTCGTCGTGGGAGTAACCCGCCACGAATTGGTTCGGGCCCGTGGGTGACATCGTTTTGTCGCTAAAGCCAAAAACCAAGTATCCGCCGCCGAAGTTTGCTAACGCTGCAATATGGCGGGCGATTTTGGCCCGGTTAACTTCGACCTGTAGATTGACCCAATCCTTGTACTCGGTATCTAGAGTTTCAACAGGGTCCCGTATGCGTTCAAAAAGCTCATCCAAATCACTCACCCCTGACCAAACTGCGAAATAGGTCCAAGTAGAATTACGCTTCTAACAGTCCGAAATCTCCCAGTTTTGTGCCCCTAATTTGAAAACCAGCTTCATCATCGAACGAAGGCGAACATAACTACCCCAAACTCCCCCGCATCATCGCCAGCGCATCCGCCGTCGATCCGGTCGGCTTGAACTCCAGCCCCACGGCGCCCGCATAGCCTTGTGTGTCCAGCCAGTTCAGCTTCTGTCGGAGCGACAAATGCCCGCTGCCGGGCTGGTTGCGGCCGGGGTGGTCGGCGATGTGGGCGTGAAAGATGCGGTTCAACCGGCCGGCCAGAACGCTCTCGGGGTCCTCGTCCATCACCATGGAATGATACATGTCATAGGTCAGCCCGATCTCGGGGCGGTTGACGGCGTCGACAATGTCGAGCGCTTCGGCGGTGCTGGTCAGGTAATAGCCGGGATGATCGACGCGATCATTGAGTGGCTCCAGCGCCAGCCGCACGCCCGAGCCGGTCAGCACATCGGCCGAGCGGGCCATGGCCCGGGTCAGCGCCGCATGCTGGCGGGCGCGCTCGACGCCCTCAAGCAACGGCCCCGACTGGCAGATCAGGATCGGCGCACCCAGACGCACCGCCACATCGCGGCTGTTTTCGAGGCCGGCAAGAAAGCGGTCATGGTCGCTGTCGCGCGTCAGCTCGGCAAACGGTTCGGCGACAATGCCCGCCAGCGTGACGCCGGTCTGCTGCAGCGTCCGCTCCACCGCATCGAGATCCTTGTTCGACCACAGCCAGAATTCGACCTGTTCGAACCCCGCTGCCTTGGCCAGTTCAATGCGCTGGCAAAAATCATCGGTCTCGGGGACGAACAGCATGTCGATGCAGGCAGAGTATTTGCGCATCATGCCAGCCGCGTGCCGGTATTCATTTCCGCCAGAATGGCTTTGGCCGCAGCAGCGGGATCAGCCGCTTCAATGATGGGCCGCGCCACCACCAGATGGGTCGCCCCGGCGCTGAGCGCCTGCGCCGGGCTCATCACCCGTTTCTGATCACCAGCCGCGCTGCCGGCCGGCCGGATGCCCGGGGTGACGATGGAGAGATTTGGGCCCACAATGTCGCGTACCATGGCCGCTTCATGCGCCGAGGCGACCAGCCCGCCAATGCCGGCATCGCGCGCCTGCTGCGCCCGCAGCGCCACCAGTCCTGCCGTGTCGCGGGCAAAACCGGCTTCCTTGAGATCGCTATCGTCCATCGAGGTCAGCACCGAAACGCCCAGAATGGACAGATCCGAGCCTGCCGCACCCTTGACCGCGGCGCGCATGCATTGGGGATAGGCGTGCACGGTCAGCATGGTGGCGCCGGTCTCGGCAATCGCGGCCACGCCCTTTTCGACCGTATTGTCGATATCGAGCAGCTTGAGGTCAAAGAACACTTTCTTGCCTGCCGCCAGCAGCGCCTTGCCCAGCGCGAAGCCATCGGCGCCGTAAAAGCACTGATAGCCAATCTTGTAGAAGTCGACGCTGTCACCCAGCAGCGCCACGATTTCCTCGGCGCGCGCGCGTGACGACACATCCAGTCCAACGATCAATTGGCCAGCCATGCTCTTCCCTCCGATGTGTATGTTGGCTCAGCACCTAGAGGATTTGCACCCACGCCGCAAGCTGCCGGCCGCGATTGCCGATGGCGGGTCGGCGTGCTTAGTCTTGGCGATGCCAAGGAGGGCAATGGTCAATGTCCACGCTCGTCGTCACCCATCTCAACCACGATCTGCAGAACCGCAAATCCTATGTGAATTTCGTCTGGTCCGATGATCCGGCCAAGCGGCTGGGGCTCGAAGTGCCCTATGGCACCACGCTTGATGATGCCGAGCGCGCGGCCAATATCGCAGTTCAGTCCCTGTCCGATGAACTGGTGGCGGCCACTATCGAGCTGCCGCAACAGAAGGGCTGAACCAGCCGGGTGCGAAATCTTCCATCGCCACCCATTCGGCCGCAAGCTTTGCCGGTTCGAGATCGAACGCGAAGCAATTGCCGCCGCCGGGATGCGCATGCCGGCTCTGATCCTCGGCGCGGGCAATGGCGCGGCCGCTCACATGGCACTTGAGCAAGGTGCCCACCCCGCCATGGCCGCAAAACACCACCGGGCGGTCCGCGCCGGTTTCGGCCAGCGCCCGGGCCACCGCCGCCACGATGCGCATCTGTGCGTCGATGGCGCGTTCCCAGCCCTGGGCACTGGTTGCCGGTTCGCCAAAGAACCGGTCAGCCATGGCCTCGAATTCTGCGCTGGGCAGAAAGCCGGTGGCGCTGCGATCATTCTCGCCCAGGGACGGATCGATGCGGATATCGCGGTCGGGCGACAACAGCGTGGCCAGTTCGATCGCCTTGCGCTCATCGCTGGCAAAGATCGCCGCCCCTGTCGGTACGATATCGCGATCGGCAAAGGCCTGGGCCCGCGCGCGCCCCTGCGGGCTCAACCCCCATTGCGGCACCGGCACGCTGGCGTCGATCAGCACTTGCGGATGGGTGACATAGAGCGCGCGCACTGCGCTAGCCCCGGCTGAAATGGGTCAGTTCGTGCACCATCTGATCGACCTTGCGCACAATGGCGGGTTCGACAAAGTTCTGCTGGGCGTCAAACGCTTCCTCGGCGGGCCCGATACCCAGCAGGGTTGGCACCACCAGCGCTCCCACCTTGGTCAGCGATTCGCGCAGATGGCTCAGCGACCAGATCGTGCCGTACTTGCCCGAGCTCACCCCGCCAATGCCGAACACCGCATGGCGAAACGGGCTCGGCCGCTGGCGGCTGACCCAGGTGATGGCATTGACCAGCAGTGGCGGCAGTCCGCCATTATATTCTGGCGTGGCAATGAAGACGATGTCGTGGCTGCGCCAAAGCTCGGCCAGGGCCACCGCACCCTGCGGGACGGCATCGGCTTCCAGATCCTCATTGAAGATGGGCAGATTGAAATCACCCAGATTGATGGCGTTCACGCTCACGCCTGCCGCCTCGAGCTGGCGTCCCATATGGGCCTGCAATTTCAGGTTGTGCGAGCCTTGGCGGATCGATCCGGACAGGGTCAGGGCAGTGGTCATGTCATCTCCAACTCAATTGATGTCGAAAGTGACGTGGCTGGTCCGTCGTGGCAAGGGCGTTGCCCCCGATCGGGCAATGTCCTAGCCATATCAATCCATCAGGGAGTATTGCCCATGTCTGCAATGATCTTCGTCAACCTGCCGGTCACCGATCTGGACGCTGCCATGGCCTATTACAAGGCCATCGGCTTTGATCACAATCCGCAATTTACCGATGAGACAGCGGCCTGCATCGTCATCAGCGACACCATTTTTGTCATGCTGCTCAATCATGACAAGTTCAAGCAGTTCTCGCCCCTGCCCATTCCCGATCCAAAGGCCCAGACCCAGGCCCTCTATGCGCTCTCGCGCGATAGCCGCGCGGCGGTGGATGCCATAGCCGAGGCCGGTCTCAAGGCCGGGGGCAGCGAAATACGGCCGGCCCAGGATATGGGCTTTATGTATTCACGCGCCATTGCCGATCTGGATGGCCATGTGTGGGAACATATGTGGATGGATATGGCGCAAATGCCCCAGGACTAGGCGCCGCTGGTGATTGCGCTGCCGCGTGCGCGGCATTGATACCATGCGGGGTTACCCCGCATGGCGCTGATTGAATACGCGATGCGCCTTAGGCGTCGAACATCTTTTTGAGCTTGTCGAAGAACCCGCCCGAGGTCGGGCTGGTGGCCTCGGTTTCGAGCTGGGCGAACTCTTCGAGCAGTTCGCGCTGCTTGCGGCTGAGCGCCTGTGGCGTCTCGATATCGAGCTGCACATACATGTCGCCGACATCCTTGCTGCGCAGCACCGGCATGCCCTTGCCCTTGAGCCGGACACGCTGGCCGGGCTGGGTACCGGCCGACACCTTCACCTTGGCCCGCGCATTGTCCAGCGTTGGCACTTCGAACTCGCCGCCCAGTGCGGCGGTGGTCATGGCAATAGGTACCCGGGCGAACAGATCGGCGCCATCGCGCTGGAACAGCTCATGGGGCCGTATCGAGATAAAGATATACAGGTCCCCCGGCGGGCCCCCGCGCAGCCCCGCTTCGCCTTCATTGGCCAGCCGGATGCGCGTGCCGTCTTCAATCCCCTTAGGAATATCAACGCTGAGCGTACGGTTTTCCTGACGACGGCCCTGACCACCACAATCGGTGCAGGGCTGGTCCATCATCTGGCCGCGGCCCTGACAGACCGGGCAGGTCCGCTCAATGGTGAAAAAGCCCTGGGCGGCGCGCACCTTGCCATGGCCATTACACTGCCGGCAGGTATGGGTGCCCGTGCCAGGCTTGGCACCCGAGCCGTCGCAGGTATCGCAGCCCACCAGGGTTGGCACGTCGATCTCGACGGTGCGGCCTTCAAAGCTCTCTTCGAGGCTGATTTCAAGATTGTAGCGCAGATCGCTGCCACGCAGCTTGGCCGCGCCGCCGCCACCCCGACGCCCGCCGCCGCCCATGAAGTCGCCAAAGATATCGTCAAAGATATCGGACATGGACGAGTTGAAGTCAGGCCCGAAACCGCTCGGACCGCGGCCACCGCCATTCTCGAACGCCGCGTGGCCAAACCGGTCATAGGCGGCCCGCTTCTGGCCGTCCTTGAGCGTGTCATAGGCCTCGTTGATTTCCTTGAACTTGGCCTCGGCCTCATCATTGCCCGGATTCCGGTCAGGGTGATGCGCCATGGCCAGCTTGCGGTAGGCGCTCTTGAGCGCAGCGTCATCGGCGCCCTTTTCGACACCGAGCACGTCGTAGAAATCCCGTTTGGACAAGAAGCACGTCTCCAATGCGTTGCCGGTCGCGACAGGCGCGCCCGATCAAGATCTAAGCCCCTAGATGGCAATCGACCCCACGGCCCGCAAGGGGTCTGGGGCCGCTAGAGCGTTTTGAGCAAAAGTTGGTGCACTTTTGTCGGCCAAAACGCCCTTCTGCTCTCAGGGCAACCAATTACCCGCTCATGTAGCAAGAGCGGGCGCAGGCTTCAACATGGGTGATTCGATTGGCTAGCGGCGCAGCGCGGCCGCAAATGTCTTGCTCAACCCGTCCGCGACATCGGCCTGGGCAAACAGCGCCTTGGTGACGATCCGGCCCATGCCAAAAAATCCCTGCGTGACCCCGTCATAGCGCAGCATGGTGACCGCCACACCGGCCGCGCTCAATGCGCTGGCCAGTGCTTCGCCTTCCGAGCGCAGCGGATCAATCCCCGCCAGCACGATCAGGCTTGGTGGCAGTCCGGCCAGATCATCGCGGCCTACCAATTGCAGCGCGGGCACGGTTTCGGGCATGCCATCGGGAAACAGCTGCTTGAAGCGCCAGCGCATGGCGGGTAGCCCGATCGGGCGCGTGCGCAGGGCTTCATCATAGGACGGTGTGCTCATATCCGTGTCGGCAATGGGATGGATCAGCACTTGCTGTACCGGCCGCAGCCCCCGCGTTTCACGTGCCTTGAGCGCCACATGCATGGCCAGATTGGCGCCTGCATCTTCGCCGGCCACCGCAATGCGGCGCGGGTCGCCGCCCAGCCGATGGGCCTGACCACTCAGCCAGCCCCATGCCGCCCAGGCATCATCATGGGCCGCGGGAAAACCATGCTCGGGCGCCAGCCGGTAATCGAGCGAAAGCACAATGGCGCCCGCCCGCCAGGCAAAGGCGCGGGCCGAGGCGTCGTGACTGTCCAGATCGCCGGTAACAAAACCACCGCCGTGAAAATACAGCACCATCGGATTGAGCCGCTCCGCCAGCCCGGCGGGACGATAAAGCCGCGCCGCCAGGCTGCCATCGCCGCCGGGAATGCTCAGCGCCTCGACCACCACCTGATCATCACTGAGCGTGCCGCCCCCCTGCGCCATCAGCGCGGCAATCGCATCGGTGGCCCTGGGCTGGCTGCGTGCTGCATCGGGGCTCAACTGCTCAAGCGGACGCGCACCCAGTTGTCCCAGCATGTCGATCACCAGCTTCATATCGGTATCAAGCCCGATGGCAGGGTCTTGCCCGATCAGTTCGGCAATCCGGCCAATCGAGTCGGCGGCTGCGTCGGGATCGGGGCGGGGATCGGTCATGATGGCGCTGCCCTGTCAGTTTTCAAGCGTCCCTTGGACCGGCTGAACCGGTCCGCAATTGGGCTCAATCAAGGATATTTTGCGGCAACCCTGTCGTCCGCCGACAGCGGCGTACCCGATTGGCGCCGGTTTCTGGCCTGATTCACGTGAAACCAGCAAGCCTTCACCACAACGAAAAACCGCGCCAGTGGCGCGTGCGGTGTCGGTTCGGGGGGATTGCAGCATGGGGATTGAAGGTGGCGGTCGCTGATGCGGCGCATATCGGTGGCGCTGCCCGAAGGGCATGGTCGGGGGCACGCAGGCCCCCGCAGCACGGTCTTAGCCGGTTACGTCGGCGACATTGACGCCCTTGTCCATCAGCTTCTTGCGCGCGGCATTGACCGCATCGACGCTGAATTCGTCTTCATGACGCATCACGATGGCTTCGCTGGTCAGGTCACCGCGACCATGGGCCACCAGTTTCTCGAAGCCGTCGCTGACGCCTTCTTCCATCATCTGATCGCTCAGCACCTTGTTGGCGCCGACGCGCTTGTGCTTGGCGCGCACCTTGACCAGCCGGGTCACCCGGCCATTGTCGGCGGTGCGGAACTCTTCGGCAGCCGCCAGGCTGGTCCAGAAGGCCCGTTCGACCTCGTCGCCAGCGGTGTCTTGGGCAACGCCCACCAGCTCGGCAATGCGCATCTGGCAGTCAAAGGCCAGGTCGTCATAGCCAAGCCGGACAGCGTTCGCCATCAGCTTGCGCAGTTTGTCGGGGTCGGTGAATGTTTTGGGGTCTGGAATGTTCATGGATCACCATACCCAGTTCCCGTTCAAACAAAAAGAGGCCCGGCAGCTGCCGGACCTCTTTATCTGTCGCTTCAGAGCCGCTTAGGCGGACTTCTTGTCGTCGTCGTCGCTGACTTCTTCAAAATCGGCATCGACGACGTCGTCATCGGCCTCTTCATCGGAGCCATTGGCCTTGGCTTCGGCTTCAGCCTGGCTGGCCTTGTACATGGCCTCGCCCAGCTTCATCGATGCCTGACCCAGCGCGTCGGTCTTTTCCTTGATCAGCTCGCCATCATCGCCTTCGATCACGGCCTTGAGCTCGGTGATCGCGGTTTCGATGGCAGCCTTGTCTTCGTCCGAGACCTTGTCGGCATATTCGCTCAACGACTTCTCGGTCGAGTGGATCAGGCTTTCACCCTGGTTCTTGGCTTCCACAGCTTCGCGCTTCTTCTTGTCAGCGTCAGCGTTCTGTTCGGCTTCCTGAACCATCTTCTCGATGTCGGCGTCGCTCAGACCACCAGATGCCTGGATGCGGATCTGCTGCTCCTTGCCGGTGCCCTTGTCCTTGGCCGACACATTCACGATGCCGTTGGCGTCGATGTCGAAGGTCACTTCAATCTGCGGCACGCCGCGTGGTGCAGGTGGAATGCCGGCCAGATCGAAATTGCCCAGCAACTTGTTGTTGGCGGCCATTTCGCGTTCGCCCTGGAACACCCGGATCGTCACGGCCGACTGGTTGTCTTCAGCGGTCGAGAAGGTCTGGCTCTTCTTGGTCGGGATGGTCGTGTTGCGATCGATCAGACGGGTGAACACGCCACCCAGCGTTTCGATGCCGAGCGAGAGTGGGGTGACGTCGAGCAGCAGCACGTCCTTGACGTCGCCCTGCAGCACGCCGGCCTGAATGGCGGCGCCCAGTGCAACCACTTCGTCCGGGTTCACGCCCTTGTGGGGCTCCTTGCCGAACAGCTGCTTGACCACTTCCTGGACCTTGGGCATGCGGCTCATGCCACCCACCAGAACGACTTCGTCGATCTGGCTGGCGCTGATGCCAGCGTCCTTCATGGCCTGCTTGCAGGGCTCAATGGTCTTCTGGATCAGATCGTCGACCAGGCTTTCCAGCTTGGAACGGCTCAGCTTGAGCGTCAGATGCTTTGGACCCGAAGCGTCGGCGGTGATGAAGGGCAGGTTGATTTCGGTCTGGGTCGAGCTCGAGAGTTCGATCTTGGCCTTTTCAGCGGCTTCCTTGAGACGCTGCAGCGCCAGCTTGTCGCCGCGCAGGTCAATGCCCTGCTCTTTCTTGAACTCGTCGGCCAGATAGTCGACCAGACGCATGTCAAAGTCTTCACCGCCCAGGAAGGTGTCACCATTGGTGGATTTCACCTCGAACACGCCGTCGCCGATTTCCAGAATCGACACGTCGAAGGTACCGCCGCCAAGGTCATAGACCGCGATGGTGCCGGTATTCTTCTTGTCCAGGCCATAGGCCAGAGCCGCAGCGGTTGGCTCGTTGATGATGCGCAGCACTTCAAGGCCGGCAATCTTGCCCGCATCCTTGGTGGCCTGACGCTGGCTGTCATTGAAATAGGCAGGAACGGTGATCACGGCCTGGGTGACGGTCTCGCCGAGATAGCTCTCAGCGGTTTCCTTCATCTTCTGCAGGATCATGGCCGACACCTGGCTGGGCGAGTACTTCTCGTCGGAAGCCTGCACCCAGGCATCGCCATTGTCGGCCTTGACGATCTTGAAGGGCACCAGGTTCTTGTCCTTGGCCACGACAGCGTCATCAAACCGGCGCCCGATCAGGCGCTTGACGGCAAACAGGGTATTTTCAGGATTGGTCACAGCCTGGCGCTTGGCCGGCTGACCCACCAGACGTTCGCCATCCTTGGAGAAGGCGACCATCGATGGGGTGGTGCGGGCACCTTCCGCATTTTCGATAACCTTGGGATTGGTGCCATCCATAACCGCAACGCAGCTATTGGTGGTGCCCAGGTCGATACCAATGACTTTAGCCATTTACTCTAGCCTCTCTGTAAGCAAACCCTTGCTGGAGCCCCTCTTGCGAGGCAGATCCGAGGCTCCTTGGAGCCGGGTTCCTAGCAATTGAAATTGCGCTCATCGCTGAGCTTGAGGGGTATATAGGGGGGTCCCCCTAAGGCTTCAAGCGTTCAAAGGACACATTCGGCCCTGCTTGGTCTCATTGCCGCCGTTCTGGCAGAAAACAGCCCGACTCAGCCACCTGAGCGAGGCCGGCAGCACTGCCGACCTCCTCATGCAGCCCCCTTGACGCTATTGCGCGTCGGTCAGGGTATACTCGCTCAGCGAGCAGATATCGACTTCGCGCACATCAAGCACGCCGCCTTCGGCACTCTCAAAGCGGAAATCGTAAAAGCACTCGTCCGAGCCATCGCCAATGGTCACGGTGCCCATCGTATCGGGCTCGATGGTGCCGTTCTCGCCCAGCACGTCGGCGCCCCAGTTATCCTCATTGCTTGGCGTGGTATAAAAGAAGTGCACCGACTGGCTGCTATTGTTGATCAGCGTGAAGGCAACGGGCTCGGCCGCAGCCGGCATTGCACTCGCGGCCAGCGCCAAAGCGGCAAGGCCACCCTTGAAATAGGGGTTCATGGTAATTCTCCTCGGGGCCGGGCGCACCGGCGCCGCGACGGCGCACTATCAACCGGCGCGGAAATTAAGCAAGCGGCTTGCTCGTTGACGGCGCTTTTCTTTGCCCCGGCAAAACCCTAGAACCGGGCCATGTTCGCCACCGGCTCTGTCCTGCTGCACGATACCCGTGCCCCACACGGCACCAACCTGCTGTTCACCGCCCCCAAGGCGGTATTGCAGGCCCACAATGCTGCCGGGGTCCCTGCGGCCCTGGCCCAGCTTGAGGCTGCCCAGAAAGAAGGCATGTGGGCGGCGGGTTATCTGGCCTATGAGGCCGGCTTTGCCTTTGAAGAGCGCCTGGCCCCCCGCCTGCCCGCGCACAGCGATACCCCGCTGCTCTGGCTGGGCCTGTATGATCCCCCGCAAGAGCTGTCATCGGCAGCGGTCGATGCGCTGCTGGCCGATGCTGCCAGGGGCAGGACAGGCCGCGCCCTCGATATCGTGCCCAGCCTGAGCCCGGATCAGTATGCCGCCGCCTTTGATCAGGTCAAAACCCTGATCGCGGCGGGCGATACCTATCAGGTCAATCTCACCTTCCAGGCCCGCTTCCGGCTTGAGGGCGACCCCGTTGCGCTCTATCGCGATCTGGTGCGCCAGCAACCGGTGGCCTATGGCGCCCTGCTCAATACCGGTGACCACTGGATCCTGTCGCGCTCGCCAGAACTGTTCGTCTCCAGCCGCGGCAACACGCTGCGCGCCCGCCCGATGAAAGGCACGCTCAAGCGCGGGCTTTCAATTGCCGACGATGCCGCCGGGCAGGCCGCCCTTGCCAGCGACGAAAAGAACCGTGCTGAAAATCTGATGATCACCGATCTGCTGCGCAATGATCTGGGCCGCATCGCCACCATTGGCTCGGTCAAGGTCACCGACCTGTTTACCGTAGAAACCTATCGCACGCTGCACACCATGACCTCGGGCATTACCGCCACACGGCGGCCCGACATCACCACCACCACCCTGCTGGAAAACCTCTTCCCCTGTGGCTCGATCACCGGCGCCCCCAAAATCCGCGCCATGGAAATCATTGCCGATCTCGAAGCGGGTCCGCGCGGGCTCTATACCGGCTCGATCGGCTGCTTCGCCCCCAATGGCGATCTGACCCTCAATGTCGCCATCCGTACCGCCATCATTGATGCCAGCGGTCATGGCCGTATCGGCATTGGCGGTGGCATTGTTGCCGACAGCACCGCAGATGACGAATACCGCGAGGCCCTGCTCAAAATGGCGTTCTTCACCAATCCCGCCGACCCGGTCACCCTGATCGAAACGCTGGCCTGGCGCCCCCAGCAGGGCTACATTCTGCGCCAGCGTCATCTCGACCGGCTGGCGGCCTCAGCCGAATATTTTGCCTTGCCCTGCGATCTTGAAGCCATCAATGCCCTGCTCGAGGCTCAAGATTTCAACACCCCCATGCGCGTGCGCCTGACCCTGGATGCCGACGGCCCGGCCCTGACGGCTGTGCCCCTGCCGCCCAATCCCGACACATTCCGTTTCATGCTGGCGCCCGAGCGGCTCGACAGCCAGAACCTGTGGCTGGCCCACAAAACCACCAATCGGGCCTTTTATGACGTCCCGCGCCAGCGCGCCCATGCCGATCATGGCGTCGATGAGGTGGTGTTTCTCAACCAGCGCGACGAACTCACCGAGGGTTCGATCACCAATCTGTTCATCGAACGCGATGGCATTCTGTACACCCCGGCTTTGGCTGCGGGTCTGCTGCCCGGCACGCTGCGCGCCGAGCTGCTCGCCAGCGGCAAGGCTGTCGAGGCGGTTTTGACGCTTGCAGACCTTGGCGCCGCCGATGCACTCTGGCTGGGCAATTCGGTGCGTGGCCTGCTGCGGGCCGAATGGGTGCAGCCCCCGGTTCAGTTGGAGTAACGCCAGTGACGATTTCGATTTCCCCGCGCGACGTGCTGATCGTGGTCGATGTGCAATATGACTTCCTGCCCGGCGGTCATCTGGCGGTGGCCAATGGCGACGAGGTCGTGCCGCTGATCAATGCGCTGGCCAGAAAGTTCGCCAATGTGGTCTTCACCCAGGACTGGCACCCGGCCAATCACATCTCCTTTGCCAGCCAGCATGAGACCAAGGCGCCCTTCGAAACCATCGAGCTTGATTATGGCACCCAGGTGCTATGGCCCGATCACTGTGTCTGGAACAGCCATGGCGCCGAACTCAGCCGCGATCTCGACATTCCCCATGGCCAGCTGATCATTCGCAAGGGCTATAACCGGGCCATCGACAGCTATTCGGGTTTCCAGGAAGCCGACCGCGAAACCCAGACCGGGCTGGCCGGCTATCTCAATGAACGCGATATCGGCCGGCTTTATGTCGTCGGGCTGGCCACCGACTACTGCGTCGGCTGGACCGCCATTGATGGCGCCGCGGGCGGTTTTGACGTCACTGTCATCGAGGACGCCACCCGCGCCATCGACAATGATGGCTCGCTCGACAAGGCCTGGGCCGCCATGGCCCAAGCCGGCGTCACCCGCATCATGAGCCGCCAGATCCTGGGCTGAACGCCAGCCCCCAAACGAAAAATCCCCGCTTGCGCGGGGATTCACGTGAAACGCTTCGGATTGAAATCCTAGGCGCTCTTGTCGACGGTTTCTTCGCTTGACGCATGGCTGGGGCCGCCCTTGGCAACGCCGACCATGGCCGGGCGCAGAATGCGGTCGCCAATGGCAAAACCGGCCTGCACCACCTGCACCACAGTGCCTTCGGGCTGGCTGGGATCGGGCACTTCAAACATCGCCTGATGCTTGTGCGGATCGAATTTCTGACCCTTGGCGTCGATCGGCGTCACGCCATGCTTGGCCAGCAGGCGCTGCATTTCGCGCTCGGTCATCTCAATGCCTTCGATCAGGCTCTTGGTGGTCGCATCGCCATTTTCGCGTGCCTCTGCAGGCAGCACCATCAGGGCGCGGCTCAGCGCATCGGTGGCGCTCAGCATGTCGCGGGCAAAGCCGGCAATGGCATAGCTGCGCGTGTCATTGACGTCGCGCTCGGTCCGCTTGCGCAGGTTTTCCATCTCGGCCACGGTGCGCAGCACCCGGTCCTTGAGTTCTGAATTTTCCGCGCGCAGGGCCTCAATCGGGTCGATCTGTTCGACGTTGTCGGCGGTCTCTTCAACCGGGATTTCGACTTCGGGCGTTTCGCCCGAGGCGGCGTTCTCGTCGCTCATGATTGCTGTCTTCCGCAAATACCAAACAATTTGCCCCGCATATCGGCCAATATGAGGGCTATTTCAAGTCCACCCGGTATTCTCCCCATGCCCAATGCGGCACCGGGGCGACTACCGGGCCTCTCCGCTAGCGCTTGCGCGCCATCATGGCCGTGATGACGTGAGCGGTATAATCGACCACCGGCACGATGCGCGCATAGTTCAGCCGCGTCGGCCCGATCACCCCCAGCACGCCCACCACCTTGTCATTGGCGTCCTTGTAGGGGCTCAGGATCACCGAGGAGCCCGACAGCGAGAACAGCTTGTTCTCCGAGCCGATAAAGATGCGCACGCCCTGCGCCTTGTCGGCATCGCCCAGCAGATCGAGCAGCCCGTCCTTGCTTTCCAGCTCATCGAACAATTGGCGCATGCGCAGCAATTCGTCGCTGGCCATGGTGTCATTGATCAGATTGGCGCGGCCGCGCACGATCACTGTGGGGGCATTGCTGGGCGAACTCTGGCTCAGCGTGGCAATACCCGCATCGACAAGTTTCTGGGTCAGCTCATCCAGCTCGGCCCGCTGTTGGGCGCGTTGTGCGGCCAGCACCTTGCGGGCTTCGGCCAGCGTCCGCCCCACCACATGATGGGCGATGTAATTGCCCGCCTGGGTCAGCGCGCTGGCCGTCAGCCCCGGCGGGGTTTCCAGAATGCGGTTTTCCACCTGACCATCTTCGCCCACCAGAATCGCCATGGCGCGATGGTTATCAAGCCGCACGAATTCGAGATGGCGCAGCACCATGTCGGCCTTGGCGGTGATCACCACCCCGGCCCCATGGCTCAGCCCGCTCAGCAATTGGCTGGCCTCGGTCAGCACATCCTCGACCTGGCCGCGCTGCTGCCCCTGGATCGACTGGGCAATCTGGCTGCGCTCGATCTCGTTGACTGCGCCCACTTCAAGCATGGCGTCCACAAAGAACCGCAGCCCGTCCTGGGTCGGGGCGCGGCCCGCCGATGTGTGCGGCGCTGCGATCAGTCCGAGATCTTCAAGATCGGCCATCACATTGCGCACCGAAGCGGGGGATAACCCCCCTTGCAGCATGCGGCTGAGATCGCGCGAGCCCACTGGAGCGCCCGTATCCAGGTACCGCTCCACAATCTTGCGGAAAATGTCCTGGCTGCGGGCGTTGAGCACACTCAAAAAGTCTTCCGGGAGCTTGCTCATGATTATTCGATAAAATCGTCCGCTTTAACTGTGGTCTCTTATTTAGGCGCATTGCTGCCTCCCGCCAAGCGTCCGCGGCTTGTGAGGCGGCGCTATGAGGGTTAAGAGGCGGTTAACTGCAATCGCCAAGTGGATTTCTGATGCGCCCTTCAGGACGTCAAGCCAACCAGATGCGCGCCGTCGCCATTGAACGCAACGTCGCCATGAAGGCGGAAGGCTCCTGCCTCGTCTCGTTCGGCAACACCAAGGTCATGGTCACCGCTTCGGTTGAAACCACGGTCCCGGGCTGGATGCGCGGCAAGGGTCAGGGCTGGGTCACGGCCGAATACGGCATGCTGCCCCGCGCTACCGGCAGCCGCAATCGCCGCGAGGCGACCGCCGGCAAGCAGACCGGCCGCACCCAGGAAATCCAGCGCCTGATCGGCCGCAGTCTGCGCGCCGTGGTCGACATGCAGGCCCTCGGCGAAGCCCAGATCACACTCGATTGCGATGTGCTCGAGGCCGATGGCGGCACCCGCACCGCCGCGATCACCGGCGCCTATGTGGCGCTGGCTGACGCCATCAGGTGGATGGATGAGCGCAAGCTGACCAAGGGCAAGGCGCTGCGCGATTCGGTGGCCGCGGTTTCCTGCGGCATCTATCGCGGGGCTCCCGTGCTCGATCTCGACTATCTCGAAGATGTCGAAGCCCATACCGACGCCAATTTCGTCATGACCGGCGCCGGCAAGTTCGTCGAAATCCAGGGCACAGCCGAACAGCAGCCCTTCAGCCGCGACGAGCTCAACGCACTCATGACCCTGGCCGAACAGGGCATTGGCGAACTCACACACATTCAGCAGGCAGTACTCTCGGCATGATTTCCTGGCTCAAGAATCTCGTCACCGCCAAACCGGCACCGCGTCAGCCCAGCACCATGCGCGATGCCTCGCCGGAAAACTGCGCGCTGTGGCGCGATGTATCCCGGGCGCTTGATGCCAAGCCGAAAGGGTCGAGCAAGTGAGCCTTCCCCGTCTGCGCGCTGGCGACAAGCTGGTGCTGGCCACCCACAATGCCGGCAAGCTCACCGAATTCCGCGAGCTGTTCGAACCCTTCGGGCTGCAGATTGTCTCGGCGGGTGAGCTGGGTCTGCCCGAGCCCGAGGAAACCGGCACCACCTTTGCCGAAAACGCCCGCCTCAAGGCCCATGCCGCCGCCAGGGCCACCGGCCAGCTGGCGCTGAGCGATGATTCGGGTCTGTGTGTTGATGCGCTCAATGGCGATCCCGGCGTTTACACTGCCGACTGGGCCGGCGTGCCGCGTGACTTTGGTCATGCCATGCAACGCGTGCAGGATGCCCTTCAAGCCGCTGGTGCCACCACGCCGCAGCAGCGCACCGCGTCGTTCAATGCCACCATGTGCCTGGCCCATCCCGATGGCCGCGACGTGCTCTATGTCGGCAAGGTCGAGGGCCAGCTGATCTGGCCACCACGCGGCAGCATCGGTCATGGCTATGATCCGATGTTCATGCCCGATGGCCACACCATCACCTTTGGCGAAATGCCCGCCGAAACCAAACACTCATGGGCCCCGGGCCAGCAGGGGCTCAGCCATCGTGCGCGCGCCTTCAACCAGTTTTTCGAGGCCCAGATTGAGAAATAACCCCAACGATCTGTTCGGGGTCTATGTGCACTGGCCCTTCTGCGCCAGCAAATGCCCATATTGCGATTTCAATTCCCACGTCCATCGCGGTCCCTTCGATGAGGATGGCTATGTTGCGGCCTATGAGCGCGAGATCGCCCATGCCGCCCAGCTCACCCCCGGCCGTGTCGTGCAGTCGATCTTTTTTGGCGGTGGTACTCCCTCGCTGATGTCGCCCAGCACAACGGGCCGCATCATCGATGCCATTGCCAGCCACTGGACCGTCGAGCCCAATGCCGAGATCACGCTTGAGGCCAATCCGACCAGCGTTGAGGTTGATCGCTTCCGGGGTTTCCGCACTGCGGGCGTCAATCGCGTCTCGCTGGGCGTGCAGTCGCTGCGCCCCGGCCCGCTGGCCGAGCTGGGCCGTCGCCATTCCGTCGAGGAAGCCGTGGCCGCAGTGCGCATCGCCCAATCGGTGTTTGAGCGCTCCAGCTTTGATCTGATCTATGCCCGTCCCCGCCAGACGCTTGACGATTGGGAAGACGAGCTCAAGGAAGCGCTGTGGATGGCGCAGGGCCATATCAGCCTTTACCAGCTGACCATCGAGCAGGGCACGCGCTACTTCGACCTGCACGCCGCCGGCAAGCTGGCCATGCCCGATGAGGATCTCTCGGCCGATTTCTACGAGATGACTCAGGAGCTGACCGCCGCGGCCGGCCTGCCCGCCTATGAGATTTCCAACCATGCCCGCCCCGGCCAGGAGAGCCAGCACAACCTGCTGTATTGGCGCTATGGCGAATATGCCGGCATTGGTCCGGGGGCCCATGGCCGCCTGATGATCAACAATCAGCGCCATGCCACCGCCGACGAGAAAATGCCCTTTGACTGGCAGAAGAACGTCGTCGCCAAGGGTCACGGCATGGTGGTCGACGATGTGCTGACCTGGGAAGAACAGGGCGACGAATTCCTCGTCATGGGGCTGCGCCTCAAGGAGGGCATTTCGCCCGCGCGCTTTACCGCCATTTCCGGTCGGCAGATCAATGCCGCCCAGATCGCGGCGCTCAAGGGCTATGGCTTTGTCGAAACCCTGCCCAATGGCAATATCCGCGTCACCGACCGCGGCTGGCCCGTGCTCGACGCCGTCGTGGCCGATCTGGCTGCCTAGAGCTTGGGTCCTTCGAGCCGGCTCGCCCCGCCTGCGCCCACCTGCATCAGCGCCAGCGCATATTCGCTGCGGCCATTGCTGAGGAACCGGAACACCCCGTCACGGCCGTTAAATCCGGTCGGGGTGGTCATCAGCATCGGGTTATAGGGCGGATTGGCCAGCGACAACGTGTTCACATTGGCCAGAATGGTGGCGGTATAGGCGATGGTTGCCAGCGCATGCGGCTGGCTGTTGAACCGCGCCTGATAATCGGCCCGGATCGCCGCCATCCCCGCCGGATCAACCGCCGGATAGAGCGCCCCGCTCAGCGATGGCGTGGCTGCAATGGTCGTGTCGCCCTCCCAGTCGGCCGAGCCGACAATCTGCACATCCGCCGGGCTGACCCCGGCCTGCGCCAATTGCGCACCAAAGGTGGGTGCCGTGGCGCGGTCGGGAATGAACAGCGTATCGATCAGCCCTTTCTTGATCAGCGGCAGCGCCTGACTGACCACCTGGCTGACCTCGCTGGCGCCCGAGAACGTATAGACCGCACTGGGCGACAATCCCGCCTGCACCGCCTGCTGGCGGAATGCGGTCTGCAGTGCCTGACCATAGGCCGAGCTGGGAAAGGCCCCGGCGACGCCGCGCCGTCCCTTGGCTTTGACATAGCTTAGCGCCCGTTTCATCTCCATGTCGGGCAATACGCTGAGCAGATAGACCCCCGGCCCTGCCGCACCCGGATTGTTGGAAAACCCGATCAGCGGCACGCCCGCCGCGCGCGCCGCCGCGCCCGCAGCAGTCACCGAATCGCCGCGCAATGGCCCCAGGATCAGCTTGGCGCCCGAGGCGAGGGCGGCCTGGGTGGCGCTGGTTGCCCCGGCCACCGTGCCGCCGGTATCGCGCAGGGTGATGGTGGTGTTCTCGGCAATATTGGGATTGGCCTCGATAAAGGCCATCGCCAACCGGCTGCCATTGGCCATGGACTGGCCCACACTGGCCAGTCCCGCATTGCCGGTCAGTGGCAGCAGCAGTGCCACCTGCACCGGTCCGCGACCAAACACCTGACCCGGTCCGGCGGTGGTCAATGGCGTCATGGTCTGGTTGGCTGTAGTCTGGCTCGAACCACCAAAGCCGAAATCAATGGTGCGCGAGGCAATATGGATGGGCGAACAGGCGCTCAGCACAAACAGGCCGACGATGGCGAAAGCCTGTGTTATGCCCCTTTGCGCAAGGCGATGACCTGTTCTTGTCCAACCGGTCATTGCGGCCCTTTCAATGCTAGCAGTCTGTTAACAGTTTGGGACCAATTGCTTAACCAATTCTCAACCTGCGGAGCCAGCACTCATGGCTGAAACCAGCCCGGGCTATTTCATTGCCGGCAACACCTTCACCGCGCCGCCACTGGCGCCGGGCCTGTATGTTGTGGCCACCCCGATCGGCAATCTGCGCGACATCACCATCCGCGCGCTCGAGACTTTGGCCGCGGCCGAGGCGGTGCTGTGCGAGGACACCCGCATGTCTGCTCGCCTGCTCGACCACTATGGCATCAAGACCCGCCGCATTGCCCTGCACGAGCACAATGAGCGCGCCAAGGCCGACGATATCGTCGCCCGCATCGCCGCCGGCGCCACTTTCGCCCTGATTTCCGATGCGGGCACGCCTTTGCTGTCCGATCCCGGTTTTCCGCTGATCCGCGCCATGGCCGAAGCGGGCCAGCCCGTTTTTCCCATTCCCGGGGCCTCGGCCTTGCTCTCGGCGCTGGTGGTGGCTGGCCTGCCCACCGACGCCTTTGCCTTTCACGGTTTCCTGCCGCCCAAGGCAGGCGCCCGCGCCAATGCCATCAAGGCGCTGGGCGATTCACGTGAAACCATGGTCTTTTATGAAAGCCCGCGTCGTCTCGACGATACGCTGGCGGCGATGGCCGAGATCTTCGGCGAGCGCCAGGCCGCCGTCGCACTGGAACTGACCAAGCGCTATGAGCGGGTGCATCGCGGCACGCTGGCTGAACTGGCCGCGATCTTTGCTGAAGGCGAAACCAAGGGCGAGGCGGTTATTGTCGTGGCCGGCGCTGCCGCGCCATCCGCTCCCGACGCTGCCGACTGGCAAGCCGCCCTGCTCGAGGAAATGGCCGATCAGCCCCTGCGCGCCGCCGTCGATACAGTCACGGCGCGCTACGGGCTCAAGCGCAAGGATGTCTACAATGCAGCGCTCGCCCTCAAAGCCGAAAAATAAGGCGCGCATCGCCGCCTATCGCGGTGGTCATCGTGCCGAAGCGCTGGCCGCGCTGTTCCTGCAGTTGAAATTGTACCGCATCATCGCGCGGCGCCACAAAACCCCGGTCGGCGAAATCGACCTGATTGCAGAGCGTTTCGGCACCACCGTGTTTGTCGAGGTCAAGGCTCGTAGGACGGCAGCGCGGCAAGCCGAGACACTCGAGGCGGTCAATACCAGCCGCATCACCCGTGCGGCCGATTACTGGCTGGCCCGCAACCCCGCCAAGGCCGACACCGATATGCGATTTGACGTGATTTTCCTTGCACCCTGGCGATGGCCGCGCCATGTCATCAACGCCTTCGACGCTAGCTGAGAGACACCATGACGCTCAAAGTCGCGGTCCAGATGGACCATGTAGCCACCATCAATCCCACCGGCGATTCCACTTTCGCCATGATGCTCGAGGCGCAGGCGCGCGGCCACAAGCTGCTGCACTACACCCCTGACACGCTGGCGCTGCGCGACAATGTGGTGACCGCGCTGGCGGCCTCAATCGAAGTGTTCGACCGGCCCAAGGGTGAGCATTTCCAGCTCGGCGAGGAAACCCGCGTCGATCTGTCGACACAGGACGTGATCCATATGCGTCAGGATCCGCCTTTCGACATGAACTACATCACCATCACCCATCTGCTCGAGCGGCTGCATCCCAAGACGCTGGTGGTCAATCCGCCCGCGGCGGTGCGCAATGCCCCCGAAAAGATCCTCGTCACCGATTTCCCCGAGCTGATGCCGCCAACCCTGGTGACGCGCGACCGGGCCATGATCCACCAATTCCGCCGCGAGCACACCAACATCATCGTCAAGCCGCTCTACGGCAATGGCGGCGCGGGCGTCTTCTTCCTGCAGGAGGGTGACCACAATCTGGCCAGCCTGCTCGAACTGTTCGAGGCCAATTACCGCGAACCCTTCATGATCCAGAAATACCTGCCCGACGTGCGCAAGGGCGACAAGCGGATCATTATAATTGATGGCGAGCCCGTGGCGGGGCTGAATCGCATTCCCGCCGATGGCGAGGCGCGCAGCAACATGCATGTCGGCGGCCGGCCCGAGCTGAGCGAACTGACCGCTCGCGAGCGCGAAATCTGTGCCGCGATCGCCCCGGCGCTCAAGGAACGCGACATGATCTTTGTCGGTATCGACGTGATTGGCGACTATCTCACCGAGATCAACGTCACCTCCCCCACCGGCATCCGCGAGATCAAGCGCTTCGGTGGTCCCGATATCGCGGTCATGATCTGGGACGCCATCGAAAAGCGTCGCGCCAGCTAGGCCCGGGGTGGGCAAAACCACCCTAACCCGTTACCTCTAGGAAAAATTCGGGAACAGCGTCATGCCCACAACGACATTTCTGGCCGCCTTCGCGACCTTGTTTGCCACCGTGGGCGTGGCCGATATCGCCTTCATCTTCGCTGCGCTCACCAAGCGCAATTCGGCCAAGGAACGCTTTGCCTTTGCCACCCGCGGCGTGCTCATTGCGGCCGTGATCCTGCTCACCTTCGGTGTGCTGGGCAATGTGATCCTGGATCTGTTCGGGATCTCTATTCCGGCCCTGCGCACCGCCGGTGGCCTGCTGCTGTTCCTGATCGCCATCGACATGGTGTTTGCCCGTCATTCGGGCGGCACCGGCACCACCGACGAGGAAGAGGTCGAGGCCCGCCAGCGCGATGACATCGCCGTCTTCCCGCTCGCCATGCCTCTATTGGCTGGTCCAGGCGCCATCAGCGCGGTGATCCTGCTGACCACCGGCGCCAAGACGGACCTGGAATTCTGGGCCGTGCTAGTTGCGGTGGTGGTGATCCTGTTTCTGGCCTGGCTTACCCTGCTGGTGGCTATTCCCATCCAGCGCCTGCTCGGTGTCACCGGCCTGGCGGTGGTCTCCCGCGTCGTCGGCATTCTGCTCGCCGCCCTGGCGGTGCAATTCGTCTTTGACGGCATCAAGCAGAGCGGCATTCTGGGCGGCTGAGGTTGCCCGCTGGGGCCGGCAAACTGCTTCCAAACCCCGCAAATCCGTAAAATTTTACCGTTAAGCAAGTCTTAACGCTAAGATTGACCCTGCGCGTGAGGTGGCGCACATCAAGGGCCATGACGTGACTAGGAGGACACCAATATGCGTGTTGCAGCTCTTCTCGCTCTACTGATTATGGCCATGTTTGCCGCCAGCGCCTCGACCGCCACACCGGTGCGCTCCGAAATGCTCACACCCCTGGTGTTCGACGCCACCTGAGCGATAGGCCCCATGCAAAAGGGCGGCCGACCATGTCGACCGCCCCCAGACATCTCGCATCTTGAAGTCTACTTCTTTGCCGAATTGCCGGTGCTGCCTGAGCCAAGACCGGTAATCGGCTTGACGGCTTCCACCTTGTCCTTCTTCGGCTTCTTGGCTTCTTTATTGCTGCGCATCTGACCCTTGGCCATCTCACATTCTCCTCAGTGCCGGCCAGAGGGCCGACATCAATACCGATTTGACGCTAGACCTGCCCCCTTGCGCTGGCAAGGGCTAGACTATTTGGCGGCCTGACAGCGCCCGCTTGGCGCCAGCGCGGCAATCGCGCGCGGATCGCACCCGGTCTGCAGGAAGGTCAGCCAGTCATTCTGGTCGCCGTAATAGGCGTTGCGGTCAACTTCGCCCCGCACACCCCGCACCACGCCGGTCTGTGTCCACTGCCAGAACGTCCAAGTGCGGTTCGAATAGCGCTCATGGGGCTCGGCAGCGGTTGAACGCAGCCAGAAGGCATTGGGGAAATACTCGCCTTCGAGCACATCGCGGTGAAAGTTCATATCGGTATAGATCAGCGGCAGCTTGCCGGTGTGGCGCTCCATCACGTCGAGCATCAGGCGGATCTTTTCGAGCGCATCGGCGCGGCTCGGCTTGTTCTTGCAGCTCGAGTGATTGTTCCACTCCAGATCAAGCACGGGCGGCAGCGCGTCGGGATCATTGGGCACATTGGCGACAAACCAGGCCGCCTGTTCGGAGGCCAGCGAACACCAGGTCATGAAGTGATAGGCACCGCGCGGCATGCCGGCATCGCGTGCCCGTACCCAGTTTGTGCGGAAATTGGGGTCCAGGTAATCCTTGCCCTCGGTCGCCTTCATGAAGACGAAATGGATGCCCGACTGAAAGGCGGTACGGAAGTCGATATTTTCCTGATAGCGCGCCACGTCGATGCCCTGCACCGGCATGCCGCGCGCCCGGTCGACGCCCGAATGGGGCCGGTTATCGCCCTGAATGGGGCCATAAAGTCCGCCGCCTGACGAGCAGGCTACAACAAACCCGGCCAGCAATGCGGCCACGGCACCCTTTGCGATCGCGGAATACGAGGGAAATGGGCGGCTGAAAACCATCTGGGGCAAACTCTACGCAGGTACAAAATCTGCATTTGAATCAACATGGCGCGGTTAATGGATGCTTAGGTTAACCAGTAAGGCAGCTGGCGTGGTTAACAGGCCATTTTCCGTTCGCTTTACGTTCTTGTTCCCATCGACATGCTTTGCTAGATTTGCCGCAGGGTTTGGGGGAACAGGCCGTGGTCACCCGTGTTGCCACTGTAGCGTTTGAGGGCATTGAGGCTGTGCCGGTCGATGTGCAGGTGCAGATCGCGCCCGGCATGCCCAAGTTCATTCTGGTGGGTCTGCCCGACAAGGCGGTCAAGGAAAGCGGCGAACGCGTCCGTGCCGCGCTCGTCGCCTCAGGCATCGGCTTGCCGCCCAAGCGCATCACCGTCAATCTCGCACCGGCCGACCTGCCCAAGGAAGGCAGCCATTACGATCTCCCTATCGCGCTGGGCATCATGGCCGCCATAGGCGCCCTGCCCCAGGATGCGCTGGATGGCTATCTGGCCTTGGGTGAACTGGGACTCGATGGCCGCCTGGCCCATGTCGGCGGCATTCTGCCCGCCGCCATTGCCGCCCAGGGGCGCGAACTGGGTCTGATCTGCGCGGCGCAATCGGGCGCCGAAGCCGCCTGGGCCGGCGAGGATCTCGATATTGTTGCTGCCGACAGCCTGTTGGTCCTGGTCAATCATCTGACTGGCCATCAACTGGCACCGCGCCCCTCGCCACGCAAGTTCGTGCCCACCAGCGGCCTGCCTGATCTCAACGAGGTGCGTGGCCAGCTAGTAGCCCGCCGTGCCCTCGAAGTGGCTGCCGCTGGTGGCCATAACCTTTTGATGATCGGTCCCCCTGGGGCCGGCAAATCCATGCTTGCAGCACGCCTGCCCTCCATCCTGCCACCGCTCAATCCACGCGAACTGCTCGATGTGTCGATGATCCAGTCTATTGCGGGGGAGCTGGTGGGTGGGGCCATATCGGATCGCCGCCCCTTTCGGGCGCCGCATCACTCGGCCTCCATGGCCGCGCTGGTGGGCGGGGGGCTCAAGGTGCGCCCCGGCGAAGTCAGCCTCGCTCATAATGGCGTATTGTTTCTCGACGAATTGCCCGAATTCGCTCCCGCCGTGCTCGACAGTCTGCGTCAGCCTCTGGAGGCCGGCGAGACGGTGATTGCCCGCGCCAATGCCCGCATCAGCTATCCCAGCCGGGTGCAACTGATCGCGGCGATGAACCCATGCAAATGTGGCCTGGCAGGAACGCCCGGTCACACCTGTCGTCGCGGCAAGGCGTGTGTCGATGACTATCAGAGCCGCGTCTCGGGACCGTTTCTGGATCGTATCGATATTCGCATCGATGTCCCCGCCGTCACCGCCGCCGATATGATCGCCCCCGGCACAACCGCTGAAAGCTCTGCTGAAGTCGCGGCGCGCGTTGCCAGAGCGCGCGAGCGCCAGCGTCAACGCTTTCTCGAGCACGGGGCACCCGGCGTTTTCAACAACGCCGCCGCTGGCCCCAGCCTGATTGAATCGGTGGTCAATCCCGACAAGGCCAGCCAGACCCTGTTGCTGCAGGCCGCAGAGCGCTTCAATCTCTCCGCCCGCGCCTATCATCGGGTTCTCAAAGTGGCACGGACCCTGGCTGATCTGGCCGGCGTCGACCGGGTTGAGCGCCCGCATATCGCCGAAGCGCTGAGCTATCGGCTCAATCTGGGGCAAGCCTGATGCGACATCGCATTTCCGCCGGGGCGCTGGTGATCCGCGATGGTCGCCTGCTGCTGCTGCGCCATTTCAAGCCGAACCGCTATGACTTCTGGGCCCCGCCTGGCGGTGGTGTGGAGGGCAATGAGACCCTCGAAGCCGCCGCCGAACGCGAAACCTTCGAAGAAACCGCGCTGCGCGTGAAGGCGCGACGTCTGGCTTATCTCGACGAGGTCTGGAGTCCTGATGACCGCACCATGAAATTCTGGTTTCTGGCTGACTACTGCGCTGGTGAAATCGACCTGGGCAGTAATCCTGCGCTCGATGAGTCCATTATCGAGGCTGCATGGATCGGACCAGGCGATCCCCTGCCGGGACGTATGGTATTCCCTGCCCCCCTGCACGGCCGGTTCTGGGATGACCTGGCGTCGGGGTTTGAACAGCCAGTGCGCCTAGCGCTGCAACGCCAGCAGGTCTGAGGGGGGGTAAGACCTGTGCATAACTGCGTGGATAAGTGTTTCACGTGAATCCGTCTGGTTACGCGTTGCCAACGGGCTGAGGCTCGCGCCCGGCCCAATGCTGGCCATTTTTGTTGACCAAGCTGCTTTCCGATCAGACCTCGTTAACGCGCAGCGAATAAGTCTGTGGCCTGAAAGTAGTAGGGTGTGATGACGCGTTCTGGCGAGCTGGTGCAGTGGAATAATAAGGGCGGCTACGGCTTCGTGCGCGATCAGGCGGGCAATGATTTCTATGTCCACATTTCCAAGCTCGTTGATGGCCAATTGCGCCCCCGAATTGGCGATCAGCTGACCTTTTCTATCGCTACCGGCCGCAATGGCCGCCCTGCCGCGATCAATGTCGCGGTGTCCCAGGCCGCCCCGCTACCCAATCGGACAATGCGCGACATCAAGCGCTCACCGAGCTCGTTGTCGAGCTACAAGGTGGGGCTGCGGACTGCGGCGGCCACGGTGATGACCCTGCTGATTCTGCTGGCCATAGCGACCGAGCGTGTGCCGGTCTGGTTTGGTGGTAGCTATGCCCTGATGGGAGCGGCATCCGCCCTGCTCTATCGCTTCGACAAGCTCTATGCGCTCAGCGGCCGATGGCGGGTCAGTGAGACCAATCTGCATGTCGTCGATTTCTGCTTTGGCATTATCGGCGGGCTGGCAGCCCAGGAAGTCTATCGCCACAAGACGGTCAAACCGCGCTTTGTTGCCGCCACCTGGACCATTGCGCTGGTGCATGTGATCGGGCTGGCGGCGCTGGCCCTGGGTTGGGTCAGCGTCGCCTTGCCCTGAGTGGGCTAGTGGAACTGGGCGGTCTCGGTTGATTCGCCCATTGCGGTCGTGGCGCTCTTGCCCTGGCTGACTGCCATCGACACCGCATCGAAATAGCTCGTGCCCACTTCACGCTGGTGCCGCACCGCTGAAAACCCATGCTGCTCTGCCGAGAACTCGGCCTGCTGCAGCCGGGAATACCCCGCCATGCCATCGGCCTTGTAGGCGCGGGCCAGCTCAAAGGTGGACAGGCTCAGATTGTGGAAGCCGGCCAGCGTGATGAACTGGTATTTATAGCCCATCGCCGCAATCTCGCGCTGGAAGCTGGCCATGGCGGCCTCGTCCATATGCTTGGCCCAGTTGAAGCTGGGCGAGCAGTTATAGGCCAGCATCTGTTCCGGATGCACCTTGCGCACCGCTTCAGCGAACTTGCGGGCTTCGGCCAGATCGGGCTTGCTGGTCTCGCACCAGATCAGATCGGCATAGGGCGCATAGGCAATACCGCGGGCAATCGCCGCATCGATGCCGCCCTTGAGCCGGTAGAACCCTTCGGCGGTACGTTCGCCGGTGACAAAGGGAGCATCCTGCTCGTCAATGTCGGAGGTGATCAGCCGGGCGGCTTCGGCATCGGTGCGCGCCATGATCAGCGTGGGCACCCCCATCACATCGGCGGCCAGCCGGGCGGCATTGAGCGTGCGGATGAACTGGCTGGTCGGCACCAGCACCTTGCCACCCAGATGGCCGCACTTCTTCTCGCTCGCCAGCTGATCCTCGAAATGCACGGCGGCCGCGCCCGCTTCGATCATTGCCTTCATCAGCTCGAACGCGTTCAGGGCCCCGCCAAATCCCGCCTCGGCATCGGCAATGATGGGCACGAAGAAATCCAGATCCGTCGTCGAAATACCGTCGGTGCGCTCCATGGTCTGGATCTGGTCGGCGCGCTGCAGCGCCTTGTTGATGCGCTTGACCACGGCGGGCACGCTATCGACCGGGTAAAGGCTCTGGTCAGGATACATATTGCCGCTGCTATTGGCGTCTGCCGCCACCTGCCAGCCCGACAGATAGATCGCCTTGAGCCCCGCCTTGACCTGCTGCACCGCCTGATTGCCGGTAAAGGTGCCCAGTGTCGGCACAAAGTCTTCATTCTGCAGCAGGTTCCATAATTGCCTGGCGCCGTGCTCGGCCAGGGTGTGGCGGATGGGCAGTGAACCCGCCAGCCGCTCCACATCGCTGGGCGCATAATTGCGGGCAATATTGCGCCAACGATCCGGGGCGTAGTCGGGGGCGGCAAATTTTGGTTGGTCGAGCATGTTTTCCTCCTCAGGGCATGGCTCCGCCGGTCCGGTGGGCCGGCGTATTCAGTGATTCACGTGGAACAAAGGGGTTTGGTCTGCTGCGCGCTGTCGATTGGTCTGTCTACGAAGCCAGCACCTTGCGGCTGAAGGTGGCAGCAATCATGCCGTCGCCGGAAAACAGCTCGGCGCTGCCCTGCCCGCCCACCAGCGAAAACTGGTGCCGCCCGATCTTGCCGGCAATGGCATAGCCCTGGCTGGCCAGGTTACGGGATTTGAACTGGGCCATGGCCTCAACGGCGGTCGGGGCAATGATGGTCAGGTATTCTTCGCGTTCGCTGATTGAAGGGCTCATCCGAAAGTCTCCTCGTTTGTGTCTGTAAAGATTTGACATATGCTTCAAACATGCAAGGAATAAGCGCATAAGGCCCAGTAAACCTGTAAAGTGAGACACAAGTCGTCATGTCGTTTTTGTAAATACTGTAAAGAAAATGCTGGCAAAATTGCCGGGAGGAGCCGATGAACGAGCATGCAGACATGCAGATTGGCGGGCGCATCAAGCGCCTGCGCCGGACGCGCAAGTTGGCGCAGGCCGATCTGGCTGCGGCGCTGGGTATTTCTGCCAGCTATCTCAATCTGATCGAACACAATCGGCGCAAGGTCACCGTGCCCTTGCTGTTTGCCATAGCTGGCCATTTCGGCGTCGAACCGGGCGAACTGGTCGACAGCGATGAGGGACGCTTGCTGGGCGATCTGATGGAAGCCTTTGGCGACGACATCTTTGCCGATAGCGACGTGACGAACCTTGAAATCCGCGATCTTGCCCAGGCCAATCCGGCGGCCGCCCGCGCCATTCTCAAGCTCTATGACCGCTATCGTCTGGTCGCCAAATCCAGTGGAACGCCCGCCGCAGAGGGCGTCGGCGAACCCTTTCATCTGGCAACGGACGCGATTTCCGACTTCCTGCAGGAAAATGCCAACCACTTCCCGGCGCTTGAGGCAGCCGCAGAACGTGTTCGCGCCGATATTGACCGCTCGGGTGACAGCTTCGAGTTCGGCCTGCGCATCTATCTGCTCAACGTGTTCGGTGTCGAAACGCGACTGGCCTCATTGCCCCACGGCATTGCCCGCCAGTTCGACGAGCGACGCAGCCACCTGCTGGTCTCCGACATTCTGCCCACCGAATCCGGTTTGTTTCTGGTGGCCCATCAACTGGGGCAGTTGGCGGTGGCAGGTGAAATCGAGGCGATTATCGCGGCGTCGAGCCTGCCCGAGGGCGATGCGCCAATCCTGGCGCGCAATGTGCTCTCGGCCTATTTCGCCGCCGCGCTGATCATGCCCTATGAGCCGTTTCTGCGTGCCTGCCGCGACTATCGCTACGATATCGAACGCGTTGGGCGCCGTTTTGGCGCCAGCTTCGAGCAGGTCTGTCATCGCATGACCACGCTGCAACGCCCTGGTGCATCGGGCATTCCGCTGCATCTGGTGCGCACCGATATTGCCGGCAATATCTCCAAGCGCTTCTCGCTTTCGGGCATCCATATTCCGCGCCATTCGGGCGCCTGCCCGCGCTGGAACATCTATTCGGCGTTTCTGGCGCCTGAGCGGATCAACATCCAGCTCAGCCAGATGCCTGACGGGCAGCGCTATTTTTGTATTGCCCGCACCATCGTCAAAGGCGACCACCGCTACAATGCGCCGCGCCGCTATATGTCGATCGGTCTGGGCTGTTCGATCCACCATGCCAAGGAGCTGATCTATTCCGATGGCATGGACCTGACCGGCGACAGCCAGATGGTCCCGATCGGCGTGGGCTGCCGCATCTGTCCGCGCATGGAATGCGGCCAGCGCGCCCATCCTCCGGCCGACCATCGCTTCGAGCTCGATCAGGCCAACCGCCCCGAAAGCCTCTATGCCCGGATGTAACCGACTTCAGGACCGATCGGGTCCGAGATGGCGGAATTCTTCGGGCCAACTGTCGCGCCATTCGCGCTCCAGCACTGCCCGGCGCTTGCCATAGCGCTGCTCTGTCACCGTTAGCGTGACGATGCGGTCAGTGCGAAAATTACGGAATGCATTGCGCAGGCAGCACCAGGCGGCAATGGTTTGCTTGCCCTCATAATAGGCCAGCTGCACCGGCCAGATGGTGCGCTCGGATGGATTGCCAGCCTCATCGGAATAGGCAATGCGTAGCGCCCTTTCGGTCCGCATCGCCTGCCGCACCTGCCCCAATATCGGCATCGGTTTTTTGGTGCTCCACACCGCCACGGGCCACAGCCCGGTATCATTGATCCGGTCGCGCAGGTCTTCGGGCGAGGCAGTGGCAATCTTGGCCAAAGCATTGTGGGCGGCGGCCCCCAACCCATCATCGGGTTGTGCCCCGACCCAGCGCGCGCCCAGCACCAGCGCTTCGAGTTCTTCGGGGGTAAACATCAGGGGCGGCAGGAAAAATCCGGGTTTCAGCATATAGCCAACCCCCGCTTCGCCATCGATCGGGGCACCCAGCCCGATAAGGGTCTGGACGTCGCGATAGAGCGTGCGCACCGAAACGTTCTGCTCCTCGGCCAGCGCGGCGGCGGTGACCGGGCGTCGGTGGCGGCGCAGGGCATCCATAATGGCGAACAGCCGCTCGGTCTTGTCCATGACCAGATCTCCTCAGCCGCTCCGGCACCCCAGATCGCTGGAACGGCGCCGCGCGCTGCACCAGCCAGAGCCGTCCGGACACGCTTGGTTCGTGCCATTCTCGCCTCCTGCACTATTGCAGGAGCATCATCTCACCACGCTGCTGACGGGCGGTGGCAGCAGCGTGGCGCAGGTCCGGTCTTAGCCGATCTCGATTTCGCACCAATGGCTATAGGGCCGCTCTGGCGAATAGATCACATTGGGGAAGTGCGGATTATGCACGGCGTCAGCAAAGGCCTGATCTTCAAGGCAAAAGCCCGAATGCTTGCCATAATGCTTGCCATTCAGGCCCGGCACAGGAACATCGGTCCATACCCCGTTATAGACCTGAACGCCCGGCCGGTCGCTCCACAGCTTGAGCGTCAGCGACTCATCCGGCGCAACGACCGTGGCGATCGGGTCGGCATGCTTGCGGCCGGTATCGAGTACCATGCCCACATCATAAGCCACGGGATGTCCTTCGGCGTCACGCATGGTGCGTGGGGTGCGCAAATCAAACTTGGTGCCGCGTGATGGCAGGATGGCTCCCGTTGGTGCCAGATCGTCGCCCAGCTCGGTAATGGCGCTCGAATTGACCTGAATGGCGTGGTCCAGCACGTCATCGGTCGTGCCCAGATTGAAATACTGGTGCTGTACCAGACTGATCGGGGTCGCCGTATCGGTGGTGGCGGCAAGCTCGAGGCGCAGCGCATTGCCCTTGAGCGAATAGGTCGCCGAGAAATTGACATTGCCCGGATAGCCCATGGCGCCATCGGGGCTGAAATGGGTGAAACGCACCGCGTTATTGGCCTCATCGACCTGCCCCTGCCAGACCTGGCGTCCCAGACCTTCCTCGCCGCCATGCAATTGCAGCGAACCGGCATTGGGCGGCAACTGGTAGGTCTTGCCGTTCAGCTCAAACGATGCGTTTTTGATTCGATTGGCTACCCGGCCGGCCAGAGCGCCGAAATGCGGGCTGTGTTCGAGATAGGCTTCAAGGCTATCAAACCCCAGCACCACGGTGCGCTCCCCATTGGCAACCGGCACCCGCCAGTCGCGGACAGCCACGCCGTAACCGATCAGATCGACCGTTACCCCGGTGTCGCTGACCAGCCGAAACTGATCCACCCGCTTGTCGTTGAACGTGCCGAAATTCGAGACCGCGATGGCCATGGTCAGCTCCCCCTTGTGAATTTGGCGCAAGGTCTATCCTGCTTTCGCCGATAGCTGCAACGTCGCACTTGACCTTTTGGTGATGACTGCCAAAGCTCCGGCCAGGCAATTCAAGGAGCATGCGTGAACGAGATCGGGTTGAAACGCCGCGCCACCGTCCATGACGTGGCCCGCGCTGCCGGCGTATCCCTCGCCACCGTGGATCGGGTTCTCAATGGCCGACCCGGCGTCCGCGCCGTCACGGCTGAAAAGGTCGAGGCTGCCATCGCCGAAATCGGCTTTCAGCGTGATCTGTCGGCCTCGCTGCTGGCACGAGCGCGCGATCTGCGCCTGAGCTTCTTCATTCCCGATGGCTCCAATGAATTCATGACCAGCCTCGCCGAGGCCGTGACCCGCCGCGCCGGACCCGCCCTGGCCGAGCGCATGCATATCCGCACCCGCCGCATCAAGGCACTCGATGGCGACGCGCTGGCCCAGGCCCTGGACGCGCTTGAACCCCATGATTGCGATTGCGCCATCATTGTTGCCAGCCAGGAGCCATCGGTGGTCACCGCTGTCGATGATGCCACGCGGCGCGGCATATCCGTCATGACGCTGGTGTCCGACCTGCTCGGCACACAGCGCCACCATTTCATCGGTATCGACAATGTCGCGGCGGGTCGCACGGCAGCCTCGCTGATGGGGCGCTTCCTGCCCCAGGGCGGTAAGGTTGCCGTCATCGCCGGTTCGCTGCATCTGCGCGATCATATTGATCGGCTTGGTGGTTTTCAGTCTGCTCTGGCCGCCGAATTTGGTGCCGTTGAACTGCTGGGGCCCATTGAGGGGCATGACGAGCGTCGGGAAACCCAGGCCATTGTCGGCGATTTGCTGGCACGCCACCCCGATCTGGCGGGGATCTACAATCTGGGTGCCGGTAATGCCGGTCTTGTAGCGGCGCTTGAGGAATCGGCGCGTTCAGGCGCCATTCGCGTCATTGCCCATGAACTGACCGAACCCACCCGACGGGGCCTGCAATCGGGCGCCATCGACGTTGTTCTGGACCAGAATCCGGACGGCGAAATTCGTGAGGCGCTGACCGCTGCACGGACCCTGGCTTTGGGTGGTAATACCATCGGCGCGGCCGACCCCATTGAAATCGGTATTTTCCTGCGCGACAATCTGCGCTAATAACAGCGCCATTCATCAAACCGGCGTGGCCCGAAACGGGCTGGGAGGACGTTCAGATGTTTCACATGACCAGACTTGAGGTACGTGCCTCATGACCTATCTCGGCATTGATATCGGCACTTCGGGCGTCAAGGTCCTGCTGATCGACGAGCATGGCCGCGCGCTCGGCGAAGCCTCCGCTGCCGCTGTCGAGCCCGTGCGCCCCCATCCCGGATGGTCCGAACAGAACCCGACCGACTGGTGGACAGCGACATTGGCTGCTGTGGACGCGCTGTCCAAATCGCACCCCAGTGAACTCGCCGCGGTGCGCGGCATTGGCCTGTCCGGCCACATGCATGGCGCCACCCTGCTCGACAAGAATGACGACGTGCTGCGTCCCTGCATTCTGTGGAACGACGGTCGCTCGGCAGCTGAATGCGCCGAAATGGAAGCGGCGCTGCCAGGTTTGCGCGCCATTGCCGGCAATATCGCCATGCCCGGCTTTACCGCCCCCAAGATTGCCTGGGTGCGCAAGCACGAACCCGAAATCTTCGCCAGAATTGCCAAGGTTCTGCTGCCCAAGGCCTATATCCGCCTTCTGCTGACCGGCGAGCATGTCGAGGACATGTCCGATGCCGCCGGCACGCTCTGGCTCGATGTCGGCAAGCGCGACTGGTCCGATGAACTCCTGGCCGTGACCGGCCTCAATCGCGGCCACATGCCGACGCTGGTCGAAGGTTCGGCCCCCTCGGGCGCGCTGAAACGCGAATTTGCCCAGCGCTGGGGCATGGATGCCAATGTCGTGGTCGCCGGTGGTGCCGGTGACAATGCCGCCTCGGCCTGCGGGATTGGTGCCATTCGGCCCGGCGAAGGCTTCGTTTCGCTGGGCACCTCGGGCGTGCTGTTCGTCTCCAACGACAAGTTCCGCCCCAATACCGAAGGTGCCGTGCATGCCTTTTGCCATGCCGTGCCCGATACTTGGCACCAGATGGGCGTGATCCTCTCGGCCACCGATTCGCTGAACTGGCTGAGCAAGATTACTGGCCAGAAACAGGCCGCCTTGTCTGGCGCCGCCGAAGCCCAGTTCACCGGACCGGGCGAGGAAATCTTCCTGCCCTATCTCTCGGGTGAACGCACCCCGCACAACAATGCAGGCGCGCGCGGCAGCTTTGTCGGCCTCAGCCATCTCTCCGACCCGGCCAGGCTCGCCCAGGCTGTCATGGAGGGCGTGACCTTTGCCTTCCGCGACAGCCAGCGCGTGCTGGCTGACGCCGGCACCAGGATCGATCGCCTGCTGGCAGTGGGTGGTGGCTCCAGAAGCGCATTGTGGCTCAAGATGATAGCCACCAATCTCGACATGGAAATCGCCCTGCCCGAGGACGGCGACTTCGGCGGCGCTCTGGGCGCTGCCCGCCTTGGGCTGTGCGCTGCCGAGGGCGCCAGCCCGGCCACGGTGATGACAATGCCGCCAATCAAGACTGTTATTGCGCCCGACAAGACCCTGTCGGCCGCCTATTCCGATCAATATGCGCGCTTTTCTGCGCTCTACCCCGCCATCGAGGAGGCAATTTCGTGACTGATTTTTTCAAGGGCATTGCGCCGGTAAAGTTTGAAGGCCCCGACAGCACCAATCCGCTGGCCTATCGCCACTACAACAAGGACGAGATCGTCGCTGGCAAGCGCATGGAGGATCATATCCGCCCCGGCGTCGCCTACTGGCACACCTTTGCTTATGAGGGCGGCGACCCGTTTGGCGGTCGCACCTATGATCGTCCTTGGTTCGACAATGGTATGGATGGCGCGCGCGTGAAGGCCGATGTGGCCTTCGAACTGTTCGATCTGCTCGATGTGCCCTTCTTCTGCTTCCACGACGCCGATATTGCACCCGAAGGCGCCACGCTCGCCGAATCCAACCGCAATGTGCGCGCCATTGGCGAGATCTTCGCCCGCAAGATGGAAACCAGCCGCACCCGGCTGCTCTGGGGCACCGCGAACCTGTTCTCCAACCGTCGCTACATGTCGGGCGCCGCCACCAATCCTGATCCGGAGGTCTTTGCCTATGCCGCTGGCCAGGTGAAGAACGTGCTGGAGCTGACCCACGAACTGGGTGGCGCCAACTATGTGCTGTGGGGTGGTCGTGAGGGCTATGAGACCCTGCTCAATACCAAGATCGGTCAGGAACAGGACCAGATGGGCCGCTTCCTGCACATGGTCATCGAGCATGCCCACAAGATCGGCTTCAAGGGCCAGATCCTGATCGAACCCAAGCCGCAGGAACCCTCCAAGCACCAGTACGATTTTGACGTCGCCACCGTCTATGGCTTCCTCAAGAAGTACGGTCTGGAAAAGGATGTGAAGTGCAATATCGAGGTCGGCCACGCCTTCCTCGCCAACCACACTTTTGAGCACGAACTGGCGCTGGCTGCCTCGCTGGGCATTCTCGGTTCGGTCGACGCCAACCGCAATGACATCCAGTCCGGCTGGGACACCGACCAGTTCCCCAACAATGTTCCCGAAACCACGCTGGCCTTCTACCAGATCCTCAAGGCCGGTGGCCTGAACTCGGGTGGCTGGAACTTCGACGCCAAGCTGCGCCGCCAGTCGATCGACCCGGCTGACCTGCTGCATGGCCACATTGGCGGTCTCGATGTGCTCGCCCGCTCGCTCAAGGCCGCTGCGGCCCTGATCGAAGACGGCACCTATGACAAGACGGTCGACGAGCGCTATGCCGGCTGGAATTCGCCCGATGGCAAGGCGATCCTTGATGGCAAGGTGTCACTGGCCGATCTGGCTGCCAAGGTCGAGGCGGAAAACATCAACCCGCAGCCACGCTCGGGTCAGCAGGAATATCTCGAAAACCTGATCAACCGTTTCGTCTGATTCGCAGGGACGGATCGTCACCCTCGGGCTTGACCCGAGGGCCCTTCATTTACCAGCGCACCGCAAGTGCAAAGCCCTCGGGACAAGCCCGAGGGTGACGCGTGGTTGTGGTGTTGGCATTTCGCTTCGCAAAGGCCCCCATCATGCCGCAAATTACCAATCCCATTCTGCCCGGCTTTAATCCGGACCCCTCCATTCTGCGCGTCGGCGATGATTATTATATCGCCACCTCGACCTTTGAATGGTTTCCAGGCGTACAGATCCACCACTCCAAGGACCTCGCCAACTGGACGCTTGTGACGCGTCCGCTCAACCGCAAGACCCAGCTCGACATGCGCGGCGACCCCGATAGCTGTGGCGTCTGGGCCCCCTGCCTCACCCATGATGGCGAAAAATTCTGGCTGGTCTATACCGACGTCAAGCGCAAGGACGGCTCGTTCAAGGACGCGCACAATTACATCGTCTGGGCCGATAAGATCGAGGGCCCCTGGTCCGACCCGATCTATACCAATTCCTCGGGTTTCGACCCCAGCCTGTTCCACGATGATGATGGCCGCAAATGGTTCGTCAACATGACCTGGGACCACCGCCGCCGGCCATTGCTGTTCGCCGGTATTGCGCTGCAGGAGTTTGATCCGATCGCCGAAAAGCTCGTCGGGCCGGTCAAGAATATCTATCAGGGCACCGACCTTAAGCTGGTCGAAGGTCCGCACCTCTACAAGCGCAACGGCAAGGACGGCAAACCCTGGTATTATCTGCTCACCGCGGAAGGCGGCACAGCCTATGATCATGCGGTGACCTTTGCCCGTTCGCGCAATATCGACGGTCCCTACGAAACCCATCCCGACAAACACATCCTGACCTCAAAGGACGCGCCGTTTGCGGCCCTGCAGCGGGCCGGCCATGGCGATCTGGTCGAGACCCCCGAGGGCAAGACCTTCCTTGTGCATCTGACCGGTCGCCCCACCACGCAGGATCGTCGCTGTGTTCTGGGCCGCGAAACCGCGATCCAGGAAGCCTATTGGGGCGATGACGACTGGATTCACGTGAAACAGGGGCCCGTGCCATCGCTGCATGTCGAGGTGCCCGGCACACGTGACGAGACATCCTACTGGGCAGAGCAGCGCTACAGCTTCGACAAGGGCTTGTCCGTTGACTTCCAGTGGCTGCGCACGCCCGAGCCAGAACGCATCTTCAATACCGATAGTGGCAAGCTGCGCCTGATCGGCCGGGAGTCGATTGGCTCGTGGTTCGAGCAGTCCCTGGTGGCCCGCCGCCAGACCCATTTCAGCTATGATGCCGAAACCACCGTCGATTTTACGCCTGCCGATGAGCGGACCATGGCGGGTCTGACCGCCTATTACAGCCGCTACAATTTCTTCTATCTGGCTGTGACAGCCCATTCTGACGGCAAACGCGAATTGCTGATCATGAGCTCGGAGATGAGCTGGCCCGATGGCAATCTGGAATTCCCGGCCGATCCTGTATCGATCCCCGATACCGGCAAGATCCGGCTGGCGCTCACCATCCGTGGCCGCGATCTGCAGTTCTTCTATGCCCTTGAGGGTCAGGAGCTGCAGCCCATCGGTCCGGTGCTGGACGCCTCCCTGCTCTCGGATGAGTGCGGTGGCCATCAGGCCCATGGCAGCTTCACCGGTGCCTTTGTCGGCGTGGCCGCGCAGGATCTCAATGGCACGGCCAGCACCGCCGATTTCGATCACTTCATCTATCGGCCCGTGCAGCATCAATCGGACCGCTACGAGGTCTGATGATCACGTTTTCCCGAACCGGGGCGACAGCGCTCCGGTTCGGGTCTAACCTCACTTCTCTCAGACCGCGTTCGCTTCGACCGCCCCCTATCTGACTGGCCGTCCCGGCGCACGCTCTCTGCAACAGGGGAGGAGGACGGACATGGCCCATTTCCATGTGATTTCCGGTACCGGTGACAAGCTCGATCTGCCGGTGATCCGGCGCATATCCATCGCAGACCTGGGTGATGCCCTGCGTCTGGGGCTGGCTGATTTCTGGGACAAGCCCAGCCACTACGCCATGCTGGCCATCATCTATCCCATTGTCGGCATCGTGCTCACCGTATGGATGAATGGCTACCACACCTGGCCCCTGCTCTACCCGCTGGTCGGCGGCTTCGCCCTAATCGGACCCTTTGCCGCGCTGGGCCTCTATGAGATATCGCGCCGCCGCGAACAGGGGCTCGATGCCTCCTGGGGCCACGCCTTCGACGTTCTCAAATCCCCCGCCATCGGCTCGATTGCCGCCGTCGGGGTGATGCTGCTGGTGCTGTTCACGCTCTGGCTGACGGCGGCCCAGGCGCTTTATGAAAGCCTGTTCGGCGCCAGTACCCCGCAGACGCTGGACGGCTTGCTCGCGCAGATCTTCACCGAACCGGGCGGCACTACCCTGCTGATCGTGGGCACCATGCTGGGCGCGCTGTTTGCGCTGGCCACGCTGTGCACCAGCGTCATCGCCTTTCCATTGATGCTCGATCGCGATGTCGGGGCCTTTGTTGCGGTCGAGACCTCGTTCCGCGCCGTGCTGAAGAACCCCTTGCCAATGCTGGCCTGGGGCGCCCTGGTCGGGGCCGGATTGTTCATCGGTACCATCCCGCTCTTTGTCGGCCTGGCCATCATCATTCCGATCTTTGGCCATGCCACCTGGCACCTTTACCGCAAACTGATCGACAACGCATCGCTGATCCGCCAATAGGCCGTTGCCCGCCCCCGCCGGACCGCGCCTGCGCACGCCCTGCCCCCTACAGCTGGAGCGGTCCGTTCAAACGATAAAAACCACTGGCAAACCGGGTCGCAGCAGCGCTGTGCCCGGTTGGCTTCTGGTTGCGAAGCGCCTAAGTTCTGCGCTCTTTTGATCGCGAACCGCCCGAGCTTATGGACAAGATTTCTTCCCAGGCCGTCGCCAGCCCGCCACCGGCCACCCTCACGCCGATGATGGCGCAGTTTTTCGAGATCAAGGCGGTCAATCCCGGCTATCTGCTGTTCTATCGCATGGGCGATTTCTACGAACTGTTCTTTGAGGATGCCGAGATCGCCAGTGCTGCGCTGGGCATTGTGCTGACCAAGCGTGGCAAGCATCTGGGCGAAGACATCCACATGTGCGGCGTGCCCATCCATGCCGCCAATGATTATCTCAACAAGCTGGTCAAGCTGGGCCATCGCGTCGCCATTTGCGAGCAGATGGAAGACCCCAAGGAAGCCAAGAAGCGCGGCGCCAAATCGGTGGTGCGCCGCGACGTTGTCCGCCTGATCACCGCTGGCACGCTGACCGAGGATGATCACCTCGATGCGCGCAGCTCCAATTTTTTGGCTGCCCTGTCCATGGTGCGCCATGGCGACACCGATTTCGCTCTGGCCTGGGCCGATGTCTCGACCGGCGAGACCTTTACCGCCGATCTGACCGCCGAACAGCTTCAGGATGAACTGGCCCGCATCAATCCTGCCGAATTCCTGCTGACCGAAGCCACCCGGCTGACCCTCGTCGACCGGCATCTGTTCGCGCCCAGCTGGGCCGATATCGCCCACGCAGCGCCCCCCGAGAGTTTTGACAGCGAAGCCGCCACGGCAACCCTGCGCGAGGCGTTCCCCGACGACACGTTCGATCCCTCAATCCTGTCGCGCGCCAGCCGCTCGGCTCTGGGGGCCATCCTCGCCTATGTGCGCGAAAGCCAGAAGGGGGTCGGCGTTGCTCTGCGCGCCCCCAAGGCCGAAACCACCAGCAAATACCTGGCCATTGATCAGGCCACCCGCTCCAGCCTGGAACTGCACCAGACCCAGCGCGGTCAGGCCCGCGGTTCGCTGCGACACGTCATCGATCTGACGGTGACCGCCCCCGGTTCGCGCCTGCTCTCGGCCCGTCTTGCCGCGCCGCTGGCCGATGCTGGTCAGATCAATGAACGCCTTGATGCGGTACAATTGCTGGCCAATGATACCATGCTGACCGGTCGGCTGCGCACCGACCTCAAGGCGGTACCCGATCTGGCGCGTGCCCTCACCCGGCTGGCGCTGGACCGCGGTGGTCCACGCGATCTGGTCGCCATCGGCAAGGCGATCAGCGCCGCCGCCGCGCTATCTGCCCATATTGCCGATCTGGCCGATGCACCCGCAGTTCTTGTTCGACTGGCCCGGACTCTGGCTGCAGCGCCGCTGCCGCTGGCTTCCCATCTCGCGCTGGCGCTTGACGATGAAGTTCCCATGCTCAGCCGCGACGGTGGCTTTGTGCGCAAGGGCTATGATCAGACCCTTGATGACGAGCGGGCTCTGGCAAGCCAGACCCGCGACGTGGTGGCGGCCCTGCAGGCACGGTTGATCGAGGAGACCGATGTTCGCTCCCTGAAAATCCGGCACAATGGTGTGCTGGGCTATTTCGTGGAAGTGCCAGCCGCCCATGGCACCAAGCTGCTTGAAGAGCCGCACCGCGACATCTTCATCCACCGCCAGACCATGGCCAATGCCATGCGGTTCACCACCACCGAGCTGGCCGATCTCGAAGGGCGCATCGCCAAGGCACACGAAGCCGCGCTCGATATTGAGCGCAAGGTCTTTGCCAGCCTGCGCTACGATGTGCTCAACCACACCGATGTGCTGCGCGGTCTGGCCGACGCCATTGCCGAGGCCGATGTCACCACGGCGCTGGCTCATCTGGCCGCCACGCGCCGCTATACCCGTCCCGATATCGACAACTCGCTGGCCTTTGACATTGTTGGCGGCCGCCACCCGGTCGTCGAAGACATGGTCATGGCCGAGGGCCAGAGCTTTGTTGCCAATGATGCTGATCTGTCTGGTGACGATGCCAGCGGCGGCGGCCGGCTCTGGCTGGTCACGGGTCCCAATATGGGCGGTAAGTCTACCTTCTTGCGGCAGAATGCACTGATTGCCATTCTGGCGCAGATGGGCAGTTTTGTGCCCGCCAGTTCGGCCCATATCGGTGTCATCGACCGGCTCTTTTCCCGCGTCGGCGCCAGCGACGACATCGCTCATGGCCGCTCCACCTTTATGGTTGAAATGGTCGAGACTGCCGCCATTCTCAATCGCGCCACCCGCCGCTCGCTGGTGGTGCTCGACGAGATCGGCCGCGGCACGGCAACCTTTGATGGCCTTTCCATCGCCTGGGCTGCCGTGGAGGCGCTGCATGAAACCACGGGTTGCCGCGCACTGTTCGCCACCCATTTCCACGAGCTGACCAGCCTCGCCAAAACCCTCAGCCGGGTCTCCAATGTCACCATGAAGGTGCGCGAATGGGAGGGCGAGGTTGTTTTTCTGCACGAGGTGGGGTCAGGGGCAGCGGACCGCTCCTACGGCATTCAGGTGGCGCGACTGGCGGGTCTGCCCGAGCCGGTTCTCGCCCGTGCCCGTCAGGTGCTGACTGTTCTGGAACAGCGCTCGGCCGGAACCGCCTCTTCCAGCCAGAAAGTCACCGTGTTAGATGATTTACCGCTCTTTGCGCATCATGTGGCTCCGGCCCCGGTGCAAAAGGATCCCGTACTCACAGCGCTCGACGCGGTTCGCCCCGACGAGATGACACCCAAACAAGCCATCGAAGCGCTCTACGAACTAAAGAAAATCCGCGATGACGCTCGTCGAAGCTGAAGCCAAGCCGCGAAAATCGCTATTCGCCCTGAAGTCCGCCCAGACCATTCTGGGCGAGCTTGATGCTGCTATTGGTGATCACGCGCCCAAGTCCAGTGCCGCGCGCGCCGCTGTGCTCGCCCATATCCGCGAGACCCTGGCCCAGGCCCGCAAGCAGGCCGAGGCCGAGCTGATCGCTAGCGGCAAGGGTGTTCGCTGCGCCCAGAACCTGAGCAATGCCCAGGACGAGATCATCACCGCCGTGCACATGTTTGCCACGCGCCGTGTCTATCCGGTCGACAATCCCTCTGGCGCCGAAGCCATCGCACTGTCTGCCGTGGGCGGTTATGGCCGCGGCACGCTGGCGCCGGGCAGCGATATCGATCTGCTGTTCATCCTGCCCTACAAGCAGACGCCCTGGGGCGAGCAGGTCACCGAGTACATTCTCTATATGCTGTGGGATCTGGGCCAGAAGGTCGGCCATGCCGTCCGGTCGGTCGATGAGTGCATTCGCATGGCCAGCGCCGACATGACGGTACGCACTGCCACGCTTGAAGCGCGCTTTGTGGCCGGCGACAAGGACTTGTTCCGCCAGCTGGTGCACCGGTTTGAAACCGAGATCATGCCCAGGACCGGCCCCGAGTTCATCGCCGCCAAAATGGCCGAGCGCGACGAGCGCCACAAGGTCATGGGCAATACGCGCTACGTCGTTGAGCCCAATATCAAGGACGGCAAGGGCGGGCTGCGCGACCTCAATACGCTGTTCTGGATCGGTAAGTACTTCTATCAGGTCAAGACCAGCAATGAACTGGTCGGCAAGGGGGTGCTGAGCGCCTCCGAATACCGGATTTTTACCCGCGCCGACGACTTCCTCTGGGCCGTGCGCTGTCATCTGCATTTCCTGACCGGCCGCGCCGAGGAAAAGCTGACCTTCGACATGCAGCCCGAGCTGGCCGAACGCATGGGCTATGCCCAGCGCGTCGGCATGCTGGGAGTCGAGCGCTTCATGAAGCGCTATTTTCTGGTCGCCAAGGATGTGGGCGATCTGACCCGCATCATCTGCGCTTCGCTTGAATTCAATCACGCCAAGGATATGGATCTGGTGGGCCGCGTGCTGGCCCCGTTCCGCCCGGGCCGCAGCAAGATCAAGGGCGAGACTGATTTCGTGCTCGATACCGGCCGGCTCAACATCGCCTCGCCCGATGTGTTCGAGAACGACCCGGTCAATCTGATCCGCATGTTTCTGGTCGCCGGGCGTGAACAATTGCTGTTTCACCCCGACGCCATCAAGCGCATCTCACGCTCGCTGCGCCTGATTGACAGGAAGGTGCGGACCGATCCCCGGGCCAATGGCTATTTTCTGACCATTCTGACCTCGCCCAAATCGGTCGAGCGCATTTTGCGGCAGATGAATGAGAGTGGCGTTCTGGGCAAGTTCGTGCCCGAATTTGGCAAGATCGTCGCTCTGATGCAGTTCAACATGTATCACCACTATACCGTCGATGAGCATCTGATCCGCTCCATCGGGGTAATGGCTGACATCGCCAATGGCGGGCTGGCCGATCAGCTGCCGCTGACCCATGAATTGCTGCCCCAGCTCAACGATACCCGCCTGCTTTACGTCGCGCTGTTTCTCCATGACATCGCGAAGGGCCGTCCCGAGGACCACTCCATTGCCGGGGCCCGCATTGCCCGCCGCTTCTGTCCGCGTCTGGGTCTGTCCGCCGCTGAAACAGACACCGTCTCCTGGCTGATCGAATATCACCTGCTGATGAGCGAGATCGCTCAGGCCCGCGATATTCAGGACCCCGAAACCGCCAAGGCCTTTGCCGATGTCGTGCAGTCACCCCAGCGTCTGGCGCTGCTGATGATCCTGACCGCCTGCGACATTCGCGCGGTGGGGCCCGGCGTCTGGACCGGCTGGAAGGGCAGCCTGTTGCGCGCGCTCTATTATGCCACCGAGCCGCTACTCTCGGGCGGCCACAGCCAGGTCACCCAGTCCGATCGTATCAATCAGGCCCGCGCCGAACTGGCCGATAGCCTCAAGGCCTGGCCGACCGAAGAAGTCCAGACCTATGTCGCGCGCCATTACGACCATTACTGGCTGCGCGCCGAACCCGAATTGCAGGTCGAACATGCCCGCATGATCCGGCTGGCTGACAAGACCGATGAAGCCTTTGCCGGCTCGATCCGCATTAAGGCGTTTGAGAGCATCACCGAGGTGTCGTTCTACACCCCTGACCACCCGCGCCTGCTCTCGCTGATCGCTGGCGCCTGTACCATGCAGGATGCGTCGATCATCGGGGCGCAGATCTTCTCGACCCGCGACGGCCGCGCCATCGATACCTTTCGCCTGCGCCGCGCCTTCACTTCCGATGAAGACGAAAAAGTTCGCGCCACCCGCATCATCGATACCGTCAAGCAATTGCTGCAGGGCAAGCGCAATATCCTGATCGATCTGGGCAAGGACAGCCGGCTCAATCGCCGCCTGAAACCCTTTGCCCTGCCCACCCAGGTCACCGTCTCCAATGCCCTCTCGGAAAAATTCACGGTTATCGAGGTCTCGGGGCTCGATCGCACCGGCCTGCTGCATGCGCTGACCCATCAGATCGCCGATCTTAACCTGACCATTGGCTCGGCCCATATCGGCACTTACGGCGAAAAGGCCGTCGACGTGTTCTATGTCACCGACCTGATCGGTCAGAAGATCACCAGCAAGCCGCGGCAGCGAAAGATCCATGATTCGCTGATGGCGGTGTTTCACCCCAAGCTCGAGGCCAAGCCGAACAATGGCTAGCGCGTGAGCCTGTACCGCAATTTTCTCTCCGTGGGCGGGCTGACCCTGATCTCGCGCATTGCCGGCTTTGCCCGCGACGCGCTGATGGCCGCCGTGCTCGGCATCGGCCCCGCTGCCGACGCCTTCAACGCTGCGTTCCGCTTTCCCAATCTGTTCCGTCGGCTGTTCGCCGAAGGCGCCTTCAACACCGCCTTCGTGCCCATGTTCTCCAATGCGCTCGAGACGCAGGACGACGAGGCGGCCAGACTGCTCGCCAGCCGCATCATGAGTTGGCTGGTCGCCACGATCGTCGTGGTGACCATTCTGGCCGAAATCTTCATGGAGCCCATCATGCGGGTCTTCGTGCCCGGCTTTGATGACCCGGAAAAGTTCGCGCTGACCGTGTTTCTGACACGCATCATGTTCCCCTATCTTGCCTGCATGTCGCTGATGGCGGCCTATGGCGCCATCCTCAATACGCTGGGGCGCTTCTTTGCGGCCGCCTTTGCCCCCGTCATCCTCAATATCGTCAACATCGCCGCGCTCGTGCCGCTGGCCGTTCTGGTGCTCGAAGACAAGGCTGACGCGGCCTTCTGGGTGGCCATTGCCACCATGCTGGGCGGCATCGCCCAATTGGCGCTGGTCTATGGCGCCGTTCGCCGCTCGGGCTTTGTGCCGCGTATCGGCCTGCCCCGACCCAACCCCGAAGTGCGCCGCTTCTGGATGCTGGCTGTTCCAGCGATCCTGGCGGGCGGCATCACCCAGATCAATATTCTGGTCGGCACGGTCATCGCGTCCAGCGTGGACGGCACGATTTCGATCCTCGGCTATGCCGACCGACTCTACCAATTACCGCTGGGCATTATCGGCATTGCCATCGGCACCGTGCTGTTGCCAGAACTCAGCCGGCATCTGAGCGCTGGCCGCGACGTTGAGGCCGCCAGAAGCCAGGATCAGTCGCTTTTGCTCTCCATGCTGCTGGCCATGCCCGCCGCCGCCGCGCTGGCTGCACTGTCGGTACCCATTGTCCGGGTCTTGTTCGAACGGGGCGCCTTTGATGCGGCCGCCACCGTGCCCGTGGCCGAAGCGCTTGTCGGCTTCGCCTGGGGCCTGCCCGCCTTCGTGCTTATCCGGGTGCTGCAGCCGGGCTTTTTCTCGCGCAAGGACACGGTCACCCCCACCGTCTTTGCCGGGCTGTCGGTTGTCGCCAATATCGGTATCTCGCTCTGGCTGTTTCCTTCAATGCAGCATGTCGGCATTGCACTGGCCACCACCATATCGTCCTGGCTCAATGCCGTGCTGCTCGCGCTGTTTCTGGCCCGGCGCGGCTATTTCGTGCTCACCCTCGTATCGCTGCGCAGGCATGTCCTGACCATTGCCAGCGCCCTGATAATGGCCGCCGCGCTCTATGTGCTGGGCCAGCGCGCCGAGGCGATCTTTGCGCCCGATGGCGCCTTGCTGATCCAGATTGCAGCGCTGTTTGCTATCTGCATGTTCGGCACCGTGCTCTATTTCACCCTGGTCCACGTCACCGGCGCTCAGCCTCTGGGCATGGTGCTGGCGCGGCTGCGCCGGCGTGGCTGACTTGCATCCTGATGGCCCGCCGGTGTAATTCGGCAGGCTGCTAAACCTGATGGGTACTTCTCTTATGGCTTTCACTCCCCGCGTCTTTTCGGGCATCAAGCCCTCGGGCGACCTGCATCTGGGCAATTATCTGGGCGCCATCCGCCGCTTTGTGCCGCTGCAGGAGACGCACGAGACCATCTATTGCGTGGTCGATATGCACGCCATCACGGTCTGGCAGGATCCCGCCGACCTCAAACGCTGGACCTATGAGATCGCCGCGGCCTATATCGCCGCCGGGCTCAATCCCAAGAAGTCGATTATCTTCAACCAGTCCCAGGTCATGGAACATGCCGAGCTGAGCTGGATCTTCAATTGCGTGGCCCGCATGGGCTGGATGGAACGCATGACCCAGTTCAAGGACAAGGCTGGTGAGAATGCCGAAAATGTCTCGCTGGGCCTGTTCGCCTATCCATCGCTGATGGCGGCAGACATCCTGCTCTACAAGTCCACCGGTGTGCCGGTTGGCGAAGATCAGCGTCAGCATCTCGAACTGACCCGTGACATCGCCAAGAAGTTCAATCACGACTTCAAAAAGCAGATCAAGGCGAACGGACATCGCGGTGACTTCTTCCCCGTCACCGAAACGCTGGCCACCGGCCCCGCCATGCGCGTCAAAAGCCTCAAGGACGGCACCAAGAAGATGAGCAAGTCCGACGCCTCGGACCTTTCAACGATCTACATGATGGACGGCGCCGACCTGATCGCCAAAAAGATCAAGCGCGCTACCACCGATGCCGACGCCCTGCCCAGCGAGGCGGCCGGTCTGGCCGGACGGGCCGAGGCCGAAAACCTGGTGGGCATCTATGCTGCGCTTTCCAATACCAGCGTTGACGATGTGCTGGCTCAGTATGGTGGCCAGGGCTGGGGCGCTTTCAAGCCGGCGCTGGCCGAGCTTGCGGTGTCTGTGCTCTCACCCATTGCCGACGAGATGAAACGCCTGGTTGCAGATCACGCTGAAATGGATGCTATTCTGCGCGACGGTGCCGATCGTGCCCGCGCGATTGCCCAGCCTGTAATGAACGACGTTCGCAATATTGTTGGTTTCGTCCGCTAAGGAGGTCCGGCCATGTACGAGACCGAATACAAGCGCAAATTCCTCGTGGTCATCGACGAAACCGTCGAATGCGATCGCGCCCTGACTTTTGCCGCCTATCGCGTCAAGCGCACCGGTGGCACGGTGGTGCTGATGAGCGTGGTCGAAAAGCCCGAATTTATCGGCCTGGGCGTTGAAGACGTGTTGCGCGCCGAGGCTGTCGAAGAGGCCGAGCGCAATCTCGATGCCCGTCTGGCCCGCATTCGCGACATTGGCGAGGTCAAGGTCGAGTCGGTCATCCGCGAAGGCGAAGGCGCTGAACAGATTGAGCGCGTGATCAATGAGGACCGCGGCATCGCCATTCTGGTGCTCGCAGCCTCGACCGGCGAGGGCCCCGGCCCGCTCGTCATGCACTTTGCCGCTCGCGCCCATGCGCTGCCGATCCCGCTGACCGTGGTTCCTGGGCGCATGAGCGATGCCGAAATTATCGACATCTGCTGATCTGAACTGGCTGCACCCCTGCCCGGCGCGAAATGCCCTTGCGCTCGGCCACCAAAAGTCTATTTTAGAAACGTTCTAATTGCATATTGCCAAAGGCAAGCCGATGTTCATCCAGACCGAAGCCACTCCAAATCCGTCGACGCTGAAATTCCTGCCCGGGCGTGATGTGCTGGTTGGCGAGCCGCGCGACTTCCGCAGCCTGGAAGCCTCGGCCAACTCGCCGCTGGCCACCGGCCTGTTCGCGATTTCTGGCGTCACCGGCGTGTTCATGGGCTCCGATTTCATTTCGGTGACCAAGGATGACACCAACTGGGCACACATCAAGCCCGCCATTCTGGGCGTCATCATGGACCACTTCCTCTCGGGCAAGCCCGTCATCGTCGAAGGCGGTGTTGAAGTGGCCAATCTCGATGAGGTCGACGAGTTCTTCGAAGAAGAGGACAGCGAAACCGTTGAAGTGATCAAGGAGCTGCTCGCTACCCGCGTCCGGCCTGCCGTGGCCATGGATGGCGGCGACATTACCTTCAAGGGCTTCAAGGAAGGCACCGTCTTCCTGCACATGCAGGGCGCCTGCTCGGGTTGCCCATCGTCCACCGCCACGCTCAAGAGCGGTATCGAAAACCTTTTGCGGCACTTCGTGCCCGGTGTTGAGGCCGTGCAGCAGGTCTGATTGTCTGGTATAGCAGCAAGCAAAAAGCCCCGGTGATCACTCACCGGGGCTTTTTTGATGTCTGTCCCCGGACCAGTGTCGCGGCAGCGGCCAATCTCGATTCGGTGACTACGGATTCCGAAACAAGTCTGGCCGCTGCCGCGGCATTGGCCCGGGGGACCGATTAGCTGTTGATCACCACGACCTTGGCGCCGGTGGGCACACGACCATAGAGGTCAATAATGTCCTGGTTCATCAGGCGAATGCAGCCCGAGGAAACATTGGTGCCGATGGTGTAGGGCTCGGTGGTGCCGTGCAGGCGGAACAGCGTGTCGCGGCCGTCCTTGTAGAGGTACAACGCGCGTGGACCCAATGGGTTCTCCGGGCCACCTTCCATGCCGCCGGCATAGGGGCCGTAGCGGTCGGGCTCGCGCTCGATCATCGAACGCGTTGGCGTCCAGCGCGGCCACTGGGCCTTGCGACCGATGGTGGCGGTGCCACGGAACACCAGAGCCTCGGTCTTGCCCACGCCAATGCCGTAGCGCAGCGCACGACCGCCTTCGAGCACCAGATAGAGGAAGCGGGCCGGTGTATCGACCACCAGCGTTCCTGGACGCTCTGAGGTCACGTATGCGACCTCCTGACGCCAGAACTGGGGATCAACACGGCGCAGATCGGTCGCCTCTACCGGGAACTTCTCGGTGTAGTTGGCGCCATACATGGCCTGGTAATACGGATCGATCTGGGGCTCGCGGGTAACCGGGGTGCGGTTCGAAGCACAGGCGGTCAGTGCGGTGGCCGAGAGGCCGATCATGAACAAACGTCGAGTAAGCAAAGCAAAACCCTAAAACGGAACAGGCGCGATTTGATGCGTCGAGCAGTCAATTATGCCCGGACCAGAGACTTCGCTAGTGCAGGAAAGCCTCACTGCCCTAACGCGCTGCACGCCAAGGGGTTCCTCTCGCCAATGTGATGATTTCTGCCGTGCGCGCAGGGCAGCCATGCAACAAAAAAGGCCCGGATTGCTCCGGGCCTTCAATTAATTGTCGGGGGCTCGATTACTCGGCAGCCGCCACGATTTCCTTGCCGGTTTCCTGATCGACGACCTTCATCGACAGGCGAACCTTGCCACGCTCATCAAAGCCCAGCAGCTTGACCCAGACCTTGTCGCCTTCCTTGACCACATCGGTGGTCTTGGCAACGCGCTGTTCGGCCAGCTGGCTGATATGGACCAGACCATCCTTGGCGCCAAAGAAGTTCACGAACGCGCCAAAATCGGCGGTCTTGACCACGGTGCCCTGATAGATGGCGCCGACTTCAGCCTCATCGGTGATCGACTTGATCCACTTGATGGCGGCTTCGATTTCGCTGCCGTCCGAGGACGAGATCTTGATCGTGCCATCGTCGTCGATGTTGATCTTGGCGCCGGTCTTTTCGACGATCTCGCGGATCACCTTGCCGCCGGTGCCGATCACTTCACGGATCTTGTCGGTCGGGATCTTCATGGTCTCGATGCGCGGTGCGAACTCGCCCACTTCCGAACGGGACGCGGTGATGGCCTTGGCCATTTCGCCCAGGATGTGGATACGGCCGCCCTTGGCCTGTTCGAGGGCGATCTTCATGATCTCCTCGGTGATGCCAGCGATCTTGATGTCCATCTGCAGGCTGGTGACGCCGTCTTCGGTGCCAGCCACCTTGAAGTCCATGTCGCCCAGGTGATCTTCATCACCCAGAATGTCGCTGAGAACAGCGAACTTTTCGCCTTCCAGGATCAGGCCCATGGCGATACCGGCCACGGGACGAGCCAGTGGAACACCCGCATCCATCAGCGCCAGCGAGGTGCCGCAAACGGTTGCCATCGAGGACGAGCCGTTGGACTCGGTGATCTCGGACACAACACGGATCGTGTAGGGGAATTCTTCAACCGAAGGACGGATCGGGTTGATCGCGCGCCAGGCAAGCTTGCCGTGGCCGATTTCGCGACGGCCCGGGGAGCCCATGCGACCAGCTTCACCCACCGAGTATGGAGGGAAGTTGTAGTGCAGCAGGAAGTTCTGCTTGTAGGTGCCTTCAAGGCTGTCGATGTACTGCTCGTCTTCGCCGGTGCCCAGCGTGGCAACAACCAGCGCCTGGGTTTCGCCGCGGGTAAACACGGCCGAACCATGGGTGCGGGGCAGAACGCCGACTTCCGAAACAATCGGACGCACAGTGCTCAGATCGCGACCATCGATGCGCAGGCCGGTATCCAGAACGTTCCACCGCACGACCTTGGCCTGCAGCGACTTGAACACGGCGCCAACATCTTCAGCCGAGATTTCGCCAGCTTCGACGCGATCAGCAAAATGTGCCTTTGCCGTTGCCTTGACGGCATCGACGGCATCATAGCGCTCTTCCTTCTTGGTCAGCTTATAGGCTGTCCGCAGGTCGGCTTCGACCAGCTTGAGCATTTCGGCTTCCAGCGCCGAGTGATCAACAGGTTCAAAGTCACGGGCATCCTTGGCAGCCAGTTCGGCCAGCTTGATGATCGCCTGGATCACCTTGCGGCTTTCGCCATGGCCGAACATCACGGCGCCCAGCATCACTTCTTCGCTGAGTTCCTTGGCTTCCGATTCCACCATCAGAACGGCGTCTTCGGTACCGGCCATCACCAGGTCAAGCTTGGATTCGCTACGACGATCGATTGGCAGGTTCAGCACATATTCGCCGTCGACATAGCCAACGCGCGCTGCGCCGATCGGACCCATGAAGGGCACGCCCGAAATGGTCAGGGCAGCCGAAGCGGCGACCATGGCCAGCACGTCTGGATTGTTTTCCATGTCATGCTGCAGCACGGTGATGACCACCTGGGTCTCATGCTTGTAGCCAGCGGGGAACAGCGGGCGGATCGGACGGTCGATCAGGCGGCTGGTCAGGGTCTCGTTCTCGGTCGGGCGACCTTCACGCTTGAAGTAGCCACCGGGGATCTTGCCTGCGGCAAAATACTTTTCCTGGTAGTTCACGGTCAGCGGGAAAAAATCGATGCCGGGCTTGGCGGTCTTGGCGCTGACGACGGTGGCCAGCAGCACGGTTTCACCCAGGGTGGCGAGCACGGCGCCATCGGCCTGGCGGGCCATCTTACCGGTCTCGAGCGTCAGGGGCTGTCCGCCCCAGTTCAGCTCGACCTTGTGATAGTCAAAATTGATGGTCATGTCTTGTCTTTCCATTTCTGCCGTCTGAGCGGTAACGCAGGGGCGTAGGTCATCCCGCGAACTCATCCGGTGCGCCCGCACCCGCTGTCCCACCCCATGTGTGACCCGGGCTCAAAATCAGGCGCTGTTGCGTCTGGCAAAGACGAAACATGGGCAAGACAACAAGCAGCTCCCGTTGTGTTCGGGTGCCTCACGAGATCAAAACCAAAGCGATGATTTTGCGAGCGTGAGGCGGGGAGCGGCCAATAATCCTGCCATGCTCCGGCATTCGCCGGTCTACGCTTATCGCTGCTGCCTGCCGTATCATTCTGATCGGCAGGAAAGGGCAGCGAAGGCAGATGCGGAGAAAAACCCCGCATCCGCAATTCTACTGGCGCGCCTAGCGGCGCAGGCCGAGCTTTTCGATCAAGGTCTTGTAACGGCTGTCATCGACCTTCTTGACGTAGTCGAGAAGGCTGCGACGGGTCGAAACGAGCTTGAGCAGACCGCGGCGGGAATGGTTATCCTTGCCGTGTTCCTTGAAGTGCTCGGTGAGGTTGGCAATGCGCTCGGACAGGATGGCCACCTGAACTTCCGGCGAGCCGGTGTCGTTTGGAGTGGTTGCGTATTCCTGAATCAGAGCGGTCTTGCGCTCAGCAGTGATCGACATCGGATAGATCCTTTCAAAGGAGGATTGGGTCGCCCCTGCCGGGATGTCGTCCAGGAGGGGCCATGAATGCCACCGACCCGCAGGTCAGAGACAGGCGTCCCTATAGGGCAAATGGCATCAGAACGCCAGATTTTATTCGCCCAGCAGGCTACCCGGCGGCGGTGGCATCTGCTCGGGGTCAATGGCCGACAGCGGAATGGAAAAGCGCCATTCCATACCGGTCTCGTGACAATCCCGTTCCACCACCGCGCCCAGCGAGTGCCCGACCATCGATTTGAGCACCGTAGTGCCAAAGCCCACGCGGTCCGAGGCCGTCAGTGCCTGCGGCACCGTCTCGTGCCAGACAAAGTCCAGAGTTTCACCACTGAGCGTCCATCGCACAGAAAGGGTGCCGCCGCCTTCGCCGAAAGCGCCGTACTTGACGGCATTGGTCGAGAGTTCATGCACCGCCATGCCCAGGATCTGCGCGGCCTGCATGTTCAGGCGAACGGCAGGTCCGGAAACATCGACCCTGTCGGTGTCGGGGGGGCTGAACGGGGCGATCTGGCTTTCCACCAGTTCTTCGAGCGCAACGCCGGCCCGGCCATTGTTCAGCAGAAGGTCGGTGGATCGCGCCAGACCCTGAATGCGCCGTTCAAACGACTGCACATAGCTGGGCACGTCATCGGCGCCGCGTGCTGTCTGCCGGGCCATCGCGGCAATCACGGTCATCTGGTTCTTGGAGCGATGCGCAACTTCGCGCATCAGGAACCGGACTTCGTTGTCCGCCGCCTGTCGCGATGCCGAGGCATCGGCAAGCGCGCGGGAGACCTCGGCAATTTCCGCCACGGGATAGGCCTTGGCCGCCACCGGCTCGCCCCGACCCAGGCGCTGCGCGTCGCGTCGCAGGCCGCGCACCGATATGCCAATGCGTTCGGCAATCAGAAACGCCAGTAACGCCGCTGCCAGCGCGATGATCACGCCCCAGGCAGCCAGCCATAACAGGGCATCCCCCAGTGGCCGGTCGACCGCATCAGTTGATGCCCAGGCAATCACGCGCCAGCCCGACAGGGCCGAGCGCCATTCAGCTGTCACCACCTGCTGCCCGTCAAAGCGCTCGCGTTGCCACTCTTCGGGGGGCTGGTCCTGTGTCTGGCGCATGGGCAGCACATTGCCCGTTTCAAAGCCCGCATCAGGGGTGGCCGCGACCACCAGATTGCCACTGTCGACAAGGGCCGCATGCCAGCCCGCCGGCAATTGGCGCGACTGTAGTGCCCCAGCCAGATTCTCGGCGTTCTGCGTCAGCACCAGCAGCGATACCTGCTCATTTTCGGGAACCTGCAGCAGCACGTTGAACACCCACCGGCTCGCCGTACGGCCAAAAAACAGCCCCGAGACAGTCGGGGCCGATCGCTGCATTGCCTGCGCGGCGGTGGCGGGGTCCGAGGTGGGTGAGAGAGCAGCACCATAGGGTACGCGGGTGTTGAGCATCTGGTCGAACGCGCCATCAAGCGCAATGAGATAGGCGCCGGTACCCGCCAGAGCTGTCGCTGCGCGATCGTGAAACTCGCGGAATTGAGCCGCCTTGAGCAGTTCACTGGTCGACAACACCCGTAGCGTGGTGACCATGCCGGCAATTTCGCGCTCAACCGACTGGCCCACCGCCTGAACCGTGGCATTGGTCAGACTGCGCACAACCTCTTCCTGGGCCTGATTGTTGCGATTGATCAACACCAGTGACACCACCAGCGCCGGGATCAGAATGACCAGCACAAGCGCACCCAGATAGGTCGCCACCGGCAGCGAGCGCATGAAGCGCCGCCGAGAACGCTCACGCTGTGCCGGCTGGGCAATGTTCTGGGACGATCCGGTCATGCTGCGCTTTCTGAGCGGGGCCTGGTCACAAAATCAGCGGCCCGCGTCGCACCATAATGACAACCGGTGACGGCGCGAAGGCTCAAAAAGCTGAAACCACGAGCACCCGCCAATGGCGGGTGCGACGGATCATCCGTCAGTATTTGGCAGTGGCGTCGCTGGCAGGGAAGCTTTCATCGAGCGCTTCGTCCTGTTCATCCCAGTTCTCGGGAGTGTCTGGCTGGGCCTCGTCACCGGCATTGCGCACCTGCACAGGCGAGGTCTTTGGGCCCGGCTTCTTGCCATTCTTCATCGCAGCAGCTTCATCATCGGTCGTTTTTTCGGGTGTATCGGACATGTGTTCTCTCCTCATGGGGTTGACGGTAGAACACCTTGAGGCACCGAAGGGTTGCAGGTGCTTTGATAAGCCCGCATCCTCTGGTACAGAGCGCTCCATGACCGAGATGCGCGCCAATACCAAAAAACTCTTCATCAAGACCTATGGTTGTCAGATGAACGTGTACGACAGTGATCGCATGAGCGACGCGCTGGCGCCGCACGGCTATGAGACCACGCTCGATATGGCGCAGGCCGATCTGGTTCTGCTCAATACCTGCCATATCCGCGAAAAGGCCTCCGAGAAGGTGTTCTCCGAACTGGGCCGTCTCAAGGAATTGCAGGGCGAGCGTCGTGCCATGGGCGGTGACATGATGATCGGCGTGGCCGGTTGCGTGGCACAGGCCGAGGGCGAAGAGATTGCCCGCCGCGCACCCGTCGTCGATATGGTGTTTGGCCCGCAGGCCTATCACAAGCTCCCCGATATGCTGGCGCGCGCCCAAGCGCAGCGCCATATGCACCCCTCGCTGAAAAAAGCCGTGATCGATACCGACTTTCCCGAAGAGGACAAGTTCGAACACCTGCCTGCCGCACGTAAGGAAGTGACCATCAAGCGCGGTCTGACCGCCTTTTTGACCGTGCAGGAAGGCTGCGATAAATTCTGCAGCTTCTGCGTAGTACCCTACACTCGAGGCGCCGAGGTCAGCCGTCCCGTTGCACAGGTGATTGCCGAAGCGCGCAGCCTGGTCGATGCCGGGGTCAAGGAAATCACCCTGCTGGGCCAGAACGTCAATGCCTATCACGGTCTGGATGCTGCCGGCCGCAGTGTCAGCCTGGGCGAGCTGGCCTATCTGCTTGCCGAAATTTCAGGGCTTGAGCGCCTGCGCTATACAACCAGCCATCCCCGCGACATGGATGATGTGCTGATGAACGCCCATCGCGATCTCGACATCCTCATGCCCTATCTGCACCTGCCCGTGCAGTCCGGCTCCGACAGCATTCTCAAGGCCATGAACCGGCGCCACACGGCGGCCGAATACATGGCCATTATTGAGCGCATCAAGGCGGCGCGTCCCGACATGGCGCTGTCAGGTGACTTCATCGTCGGCTTCCCCGGTGAAACCGATGCCGATTTCGAGGACACCCTCAAGATCATCGCCGATGTCGGCTATGCCTCGGCCTATTCTTTCAAATACTCGACCCGTCCGGGAACCCCCGGCGCCAATCTGGGCGATCAGGTTCCTGAAGACGTCAAGAATGAACGCCTGTGGCGGCTGCAGGATCTGGTCAATGCCCAGACGACGGCGTTCCATGCCTCTTGCGTCGGCAAGACCCTGCCCGTGCTGATCGAACGCCCTGGCCGCATGCCCGGTCAGGTCGGCGGCCGTTCCCCTTATCTTCAGGCCGTGCACCTTGATGGTAGTCCCGAGCTGATAGGGGCCATTCACCAGGTCGAGATCATCGGTACCTCCACCAATTCACTGGTCGGGCGGCTCAAGGCGGTCGCCGCCGCCTGATCCATGCGCAACGCAGCGGGTCTGGTACCTTTGGGCCGATTGGCATGACGGAGTTCCACCAGATGCTTGAGCTTCCCAATACAACCACGGTTCAGGGCAATGGCGTTCGCTGGGGTAAGATCGGCCAGGGGCCACCCCTGATTGCGCTGCACGGCACCCCGTTTTCCTCACAGGTCTGGCGCCGCATCGTGCCGCATCTGGCAGCTCACTGGACGGTCTACTACTTTGATCTGGTCGGATATGGCCAGTCGGAAATGCGCGCTGACCAGGACGTATCCCTGGGTGTGCAGAACCTGGTATTGGCTGCTTTGATGCAGGAATGGGGCCTGACTCGACCCCATGTGCTGGCCCACGATTTCGGAGGCGCGACAGCGCTGCGGGGCCATTTCCTCAATGGGCTGAGCTATGCTTCCCTGACCATCTTTGATGCTGTGGCGCTGTCGCCATGGGGGTCACCCTTTGTCCAGCATGTGCGGCGCCATCCCGAAGCCTTTGCCGGCATGCCCGACTACATGCATCTGGCAGTCTTGCGGGCCTATCTGCAGACATCAGCCCATCATCCACTGTCCGATCAGGCGCTGGACATCTACGCGAAGCCATGGATGGGCCCCGTGGGCAAGCCGGCTTTCTACCGCCAGATTGCCCAGATGGACCAAAAATTCACCGATGAGGTGCAGGGCCAGTATCGCTTGCTCGATTGCCCGGTGACGGTGCTGTGGGGTGAGCGCGATAACTGGATCCCGCCGGACAAAGGCAGGCAATTGGCCGCGCTGATCTCCGCGCATCCGGTGATCCCGATACCCGATGCCGGTCACCTTGTTCAGGAAGACGCGCCCGAGGCGCTGGTAGCGGCCATGTTGCGGCAATGCCCCCCATCTGCACGGTGACAGCGTGACGGCCCTTGTGCCGGCGCAAATCGTCACAATATTGCTACAGACAGCGGAGCCAAATCGTCCTAGCTTCGTTCTTGTAGTCGCGGCGCAAGCCCGCAGCCGCGCTGAGCGTGGAGCCACACCAGTTTGAGCAGGCACTTGTCCCCGACCGCCGACAACGCACTCGCATCTCAACTCGAACTCGCTTTTGAAGATAATCGTCTGGCAGCGCAGCTGTATGGCGATTTCGATCAAAACCTGGCGCTTATAGAGCAGCGCCTCAAGGTTTCGGCCATTCCCCGCGGCAATCACGTTCTGCTTAAAGGCGCTGCAAGCGCTGTCGATCAGGCGCGCCGCGTTCTCGAATCGCTTTATGGCAGTCTCGAAGAAGGTCGCACCGTCGACATCTCGGAGGTCGATGGTGTCATTCGCATGATCCAGACCGAAGACAGCCAGCTCACGCTTCCCACGCTGGAGCGCAAGGGCAAGGTGCGTATGGCCCAGATTGCCACGCGCAAATCCACCATTGTCGCCCGCACCCCGTCCCAGGACGCCTATATGCGCGCCATGGATCGCAGCGAACTGGTGTTTGGCGTTGGCCCTGCTGGTACCGGCAAGACCTATCTGGCGGTGGCCCATGCTGCATCCCTGCTTGAACGCGGCGACATCAACCGCATCATCCTCTCCCGTCCCGCCGTTGAAGCCGGCGAGCGTCTGGGCTTTCTGCCCGGCGATATGAAGGAGAAGGTCGATCCCTATCTGCGGCCGCTCTATGATGCCCTTTACGACATGATGAAGCCCGAAAACGTCGAGCGCTGCATCACTTCGGGCATTATCGAGGTGGCGCCGCTCGCCTTCATGCGTGGCCGTACGCTGGCTAATGCCGTGGTGATCCTGGACGAAGCCCAGAATACCACCTCGATGCAGATGAAGATGTTCCTGACCCGTCTGGGCGAGAACTCAAAGATGATCATCACCGGCGATCCGACCCAGGTGGATCTGCCGCGCGGTGAAAAATCGGGTCTGGTCGAGGCGGTCAATCTGCTCGACGGTGTCGAGGGCGTTCACGTCACGCGCTTTGGTGACAAGGACGTGGTACGCCACGCGCTCGTCGGTCGCATCGTGCGCGCCTATGAAGCCGACACGGCCAAGCGGCTTGCCGAAAAGGCCATAGAAGGGGCGACACGCTGAGTTCCGCCGCCCTCGAAATCGCCATCATCCGCAATGACGACGCCTGGCCAGAGGATCTCGATGCTCTGGCCGAGCGCGCCGTGTTTGCTGCGCTCGACATGAGCAAGGCCCAGGTCAAGGGCGCGGCCGAACTGGCGATCGTGCTCACCAATGACGCTGAACAGCATGAACTCAACCAGCAATGGCGCGGCAAGGACAGCTCCACCAATGTGCTGAGCTTTCCCCAGATCGAGCCGTTCGCGCCGGTAACTGGCATCCTGGGCGACATCACCATGGCGCGCGAAACGCTTGAGCGCGAGGCACTGGAGCAAGGCACCAGCTTCCCCCATCATTTTACTCATCTTGTGGTGCATGGATTTTTGCACATTTTAGGCTATGATCATCTCACGGATGCGGAGGCTCACCAGATGGAGAGTCTCGAAACCGCGATATTGGCAAGCCTCGGCATTGACGATCCCTATGCCGAGCAGGGCTGAGCCAAGGATCTGGCGGGCGTATTTCCCGATTTAAAGGATAGTGAGCTGCTTTTTGCGGCGATATAACATGAACGACAGTGACAGTTTGGGCCCCTCGGCGCCCACAAATCCCGAGCCTCCTTCTAGTCCCGCCTCCGTGCCTGCACGGGGGCCTTCGCTATGGAACCGGGTCAAGGCCATGCTGGCCCTGCGGACGGTTTCGCTACGCGACGATCTTCAGGTCGCCCTTGATGAGCAAGGCAGCGCTGAAACCGCTGACTTCTCCGAGAGTGAGCGGACCATCCTGCAGAACGTGCTCAAGCTCTCCAACATTTCCGTTGGCGACGTAATGGTCGAGCGCAGTGATATCCAGGCCATCGACGCCGATGCCAATCTGGGTGATCTGCTGGCGCGTTTCCGTCAGGTCGGCCATTCCCGCCTGCCGGTTTTTGATGATGGTCTGGACAATATTCTGGGCTTTATTCACGTCAAGGACGCGCTCACCAAGATCACCGCTGCGGTGGAAGATCCGACTAAGGCGGTGCCGGTCAAGCTTGTCTCCAGCGTTCTCAAGCAGAAGCTGGCCAAGTTCGACCACATGCGCACGGCCATGTTCGTGCCCACCTTCATGCCGGTTGGCGATCTGCTGCAATCCATGCGCGCCAGCCGCGTGCACATGGCCATTGTGGTCGATGAATATGGTGGCACCGATGGTCTGGTGACCATTGAAGACCTGCTTGAAGCTGTGGTTGGCGAGATTGAGGACGAGCATGATGAGCTCGCCGCTTCGCTAATCCGCAAGGTAGGCGTTGATACCTATATCGCCGATGCCCGCGCAGAGCTGGACGATGTCCAGACCATGCTGGGTCCCGACTTCGACCCCGGCGAATATGCCGAGGAGGTCGATACCATTGGCGGTCTGGTGTTTGATCTGGCCGGCCATGTACCCAAGCGCGGTGAACGCATTACCAAGCTTGAAGGCTTCGAATTCGAGGTACTGGCTGCCGATAGCCGGCGCATCAAGCGCGTCCGTATCCGCCGCAAGCGCGGTCCCAGTGAACAGCTGGCCATTACCGACCAGCGCACCGACCATGAAAAGGCCGCCGCTGAATAGGTGGTCCTGCTGGTCAGGCAGGTGTCAGAATGCAAAAAGGGCGCGGTGTGAACCGCGCCCTTTTTCCAATTCTGTGATGGCTTGGCCTAAAGCGTGCGCTGCACGGTCTCGACGCGGAAGCATTCGATGACGTCGCCAGCGCGCATGTCTTCGTAATTTTCGAAGGCCATACCGCATTCCTGGCCCGTCTGGACCTCTTTGACTTCGTCCTTGAAACGCTTGAGCGTCTTGAGCTTGCCTTCGTGGATCACGACGTTGTCGCGGATCAGGCGGACACCGGAACCACGTTCCACCAGACCATCGGTGATCCGGCAACCGGCAACCTTGCCGACCTTGGTAATCGTGAAAACTTCCAGGATCTCGGCATTGCCGATGAAGGTCTCGCGGCGTTCTGGCTTGAGCAGACCGCTCATCGCATTCTTCACGTCATCCACCAGATCGTAGATGATGTTGTAGTAGCGAATTTCGATACCGTCGCGGGTCGCCAGTTCGGTCGCCTGCTTATTGGCACGAACGTTGAAGCCAATGACGATGGCATTGGATGCCGCCGCCAGCGTCACGTCGGATTCGGTGATACCACCCACAGCGCTCATCAGGATCTGCGCCGACACTTCGTCGGTCGAGAGCTTGTTCAGCGAAGCCACGATGGCTTCGACCGAACCCTGCACGTCGCCCTTGATGATCAGTGGGAACTTGGCAATGCCGGCCACCTTGAGCTGATTCATCATCTGCTCGAGGCTGGTGGCACCGCCACCGGCTGTCCGCTCGCGAATGGCGCGCTGACGATATTCGGTGACTTCACGAGCGCGCGCTTCGGTTTCGACCACCGAGAAGCGGTCGCCCGCACTTGGCACGCCGGTAAAGCCCAGCACTTCCACAGGAATGGATGGACCAGCCGATTTGACCTGCTCGCCCTGATCGTTGATCAGCGCACGAACGCGGGCGAACTCGGTACCAGCGACCAGAATGTCGCCGATCGAGAGGGTACCGCGCTGCACCAGCATGGTGGCGACAGCACCGCGACCGCGGTCGAGCTTGGCTTCAATGACCAGACCTTCAGCACGGCCATCCTTGGCCACGCGCAGTTCGAGCACTTCCGCCTGCAGCAGGATGGTTTCGAGCAGCTTGTCCAGACCCTTGCCGGTCTTGGCAGACACTTCCACGTCCAGCACGTCGCCGCCCATCGATTCGACGAACACTTCGTGCTGCAGCAGCTCGGTGCGCACCCGGGTCGGATCGGACTCGGGCTTATCCATCTTGTTGATGGCCACAATGATGGGAACACCAGCCGCCTTGGCGTGCTTGATGGATTCAATGGTCTGCGGCATCACGCCGTCATCGGCTGCCACAACCAGCACCGCAATATCGGTCGCCTGAGCACCACGGGCACGCATGGCCGTGAAGGCTTCATGGCCCGGGGTATCGAGGAAGGTGATCTTGCTGCCGTTCTTGTCGACCTGATAGGCGCCGATATGCTGGGTAATGCCACCGGCTTCACCCGACACCACATTGGCCTCGCGGATCGCATCGAGAAGACTGGTCTTGCCGTGGTCGACGTGACCCATAATGGTCACAACTGGCGCGCGATCGGTCAGATCCTCGGCCTTGTCGTCCTGTGGCAGATCAAACAGACCTTCTTCCACATCGGCTTCCGACACGCGCTTGACCGTATGGCCCAGCTCGGTTGCGATCAGCTCGGCAGTATCAGCGTCCAGCACGTCGTTGATCGTTGCCATCTGGCCCTGGGCCATCAGCAGCTTGATCACGGCAACCGAACGTTCGGCCATACGGTTGGCCAGCTCGGCCACGGTAATGGCTTCTGGAATGGTCACTTCGCGACTGATCTTGGGCGCTTCCTGCTGGTTGCGGCCCATCTTCTTGTCGCGACGGCGACGCATGGCGGCCAGCGATGGCCCCTTATCACGATCGCTCTCGGCGCCGGCATTGGTCACGGTCAGGCGGCCACGACCGTTTTCCTGGCCGGTGCGGCGGGTTGGACGATCTGGGGTCGCACGCGAGGCGCGGCGGGCATTTTCCATTTCCGCTTCGGTTGTCGGCCGCACCTGGGGCGTGCCGGACCGGATCTTGCGGCCATCGGCCTCGTTGGGACCGGCGGGCGGCACATTGCCGATCGGTGCCATGCCGGCACCGGTTGGACGACGCTCACCGGCAGGACGTGTTGCCGTGCCTGAAGGCCGGGCGCCGGCGGCACCTGGCTTGATATAGGCATTGGCACCGCGTTCGCTTTCGGGGCGCGCATTGCTTGGACGCTCGGCGCGCGGTGGCCGTGGCGGCTGACCGGGACGGCCGGCAACCACACGCACGCTGGATGGACCAGCATTGCGCTGCGAAGCGGGTGTAAAGGGTTTGGCTTCTTCCGTACTGGCTGCTGCATCGGGTGCGGCAGCTGGCGCTTCGGCCTTGGGCGCCTCAGCAGGCGCTGGCTCAGCCTGTGGTGCCGCAGCCTCTTCAGCCTGGCGTTCCTGCTCGGCCTTGGCCGCTTCTTCACGGATCTGACGACGACGAGCGTCCTCTTCCATGCGACGGGCTTCTTCAGCAGCGAACCGTTCTTTGTCTTCTGCCTGACGCGCGCCAGCCTGTGCCAGCACCTGACGGCGGGCTTCAGCTTCGGCAGCCGACAGTCCCAGCGGCGCACGCGCCTGCTGTGCCGGACGGCCGGAACCGGGGCGACCCTGATTGGCTGCACCCGACTGCGGGCGCTGTGGCGCGCCGCTTGGAGCATTTGGTTTTGGAACCAGGCGGGTGCGCTTCTCGACGACCACCGTCGAGCGGGAAGGGCCGCGCGACATGCCAGGACGGTTGCCCAGGCCTGGGCCGCCCTTGAGTGTCAGCGTCTTCTTCGCGCCATTGTCGTCGGTGCGCTTGTCGTCGTTATCAGCCATGTATCTCGCGTCTTTCGTCCTGTTCCTCGGGCAAAAGGTCACCGTCAACCGCAGCGCGGCCGGTGTCCGTTTCCGTCGGTTTGGCAATGAAAAGTGCCAGTCTTCTGGCCTTTTCTACTGCCGCTTGGGCTGCAGCCCCTCTTGTAAGGGCAGCATGTATCACATTTTCCATTCCGAGTGCCAAACCCATTTGCTCTGAGGAGAGCAATTCGAAATGGGGCACATCGAAGCCGTCAATTCCCTCTTCGGCGGCGCCATAGTGGAGCGCCTTGAGCGGTCCCACCATCTTGCTACGACCGTCATCGGCCGCGTCCGTCGCCGTAATCAGGGCGATCAGACCGCCCGTGGTAATCAGGCCACGCACTTTGGTGGCACCAAAAGTCAGTTGTCCGGCCTTGCGGGCCATGCCCAGCGCGTTGAGATAACGCTGCTGCAGGCGCAGCTCTGTCAGTCCCGGCAGGTCCTCAGGAAGAGTAACCTCAGTCTTGAGACTGCGTGCGAAGACCTTCTTCTTGATCGCCTCGACCAGCAGGTCACGGTTAAGGCTGATCCAGACGCCACGACCTTCGGCCTTGGCCTCCGTGTCGGGTACTAACACACCATCGGGGCTTAACACAAAACGGATGAGCTCCGCCACGGGCTTCTCAACCCGTGTCAGAGCACACATCCTGCTCGTTTCTGCGCGCCGGGCCATCTCTGGTGCCCTCGCTCGGATTCGGCCCTTAGGCCGAAGCCTCGTCGGTAGCGGCTTCGTCAGTGGCGACTTCTTCGACGTCGACGGCGGGCAGATCTTCTTCCTTGATCCAGCCAGCCTTGATGCGAGCCTGCATGATCATGTCTTCTGCTTCTTCACGGCTCACGGGGAAATCCTTGAAGGTGCCTTCGAACCGCTTGGTTTCACCATCCTTGCGCTCGCTCCAGCCGATCAGATCGTCCGAGGCGCAGCCAGCAAAGTCTTCAACGTTCTTGACGTCATCCTTACCCAACGCCACCAGCATGGCAGCAGTAAGGCCTGCGATCTCATAAAGCTCGTCCTCGACGCCGAGCGCCTTGCGCTCTTCATCATGGGCGCGGTCGATTGCGGCGAGATACTCGGCGGCGCGGTTCTGGATTTCGCCAGCGGTCTCTTCGTCAAAGCCTTCGATCGAAGAAATTTCGTTGGTGTCGATATAGGCCAGTTCCTCGACCGAGGAGAAGCCTTCCGACGCCAGCAGCTGGGCGACCATTTCGTCCACGTCCAGAGCTTCCATGAACAGGGTGGAGCGCTCGGTGAATTCTTTCTGCCGGCGTTCGCTCTCTTCCTGTTCGGTCAGGATGTCGATGTCCCAGCCAATCAGCTGGCTGGCCAGACGCACGTTCTGGCCGCGACGGCCAATGGCCAGGCTCAGCTGCTCGTCGGGCACAACCACTTCAATGCGCTCGGCCTGCTCGTCGAGCACCACCTTGGCGACATCGGCTGGCTGCAGTGCCGAAACCACGAGGTCGGCAATGCCATCGGTCCATGGAATGATGTCGATCTTTTCGCCCTGAAGTTCGCCGACCACGGCCTGCACGCGGCTACCGCGCATACCAACGCAGGCGCCCACAGGGTCGATCGAGGAATCCGACGAGGTCACGGCGATCTTGGCACGGCTGCCTGGATCACGCGCGATCGAGCGGATGGTGATCACACCATCATAGATTTCAGGCACTTCCTGCATGAACAGCTTGGCCATGAACTGCGGATGGGTGCGGGACAGGAAAATCTGCGGACCGCGCTGTTCGCGACGCACGTCATAGACATAGGCACGCACGCGGTCGCCATAACGGAACATTTCGCGAGGGATCAGTTCGTCGCGGCGGATAATGGCTTCACCACGACCCAGATCGACAATCACATTGCCATACTCAACGCGCTTGACCGAGCCGTTGACGATCTCGCCAATGCGGTTGATGTACTCATCATACATGCGCTCGCGTTCGGCATCGCGCACCTTCTGCACAATGACCTGCTTGGCCGACTGCGCGGCAATGCGGCCAAATTCCATGGGGGGCAGCGGTTCGGTCAGAAAGTCGCCAACCTTGGCTTCGGGCGACTTGATCTGGGCCTGCTTGAGCTCGATCTGGCGGCTGTTCTCTTCGACTTGCTCGACGATTTCCAGCAAACGCCACATCCGGGTCTCGCCCGAACGCGGGTTGATCTCGACCTTGATCTCGGTCTCGGCACCGTAGCGGCCCTTGGCGGCCTTCTCCATGGCGTCCTGCATCGCTTCGATCACGACCATGCGGTCGATCGATTTTTCGCGGGCAACAGCGTCTGCGATCTGCAAGAGCTCAAGGCGATTCGCGCTAACGGCCATTTAGTGTGTCTCCTCGGAGATATTGTCGTCGTCAGTATGGGCGATTTCGACCGTTTCGGTCTCGTCGTCATCCAGTGGGTGCAATTCTTGATCGATCCGCGCCTTTTCCATCAGGGCGTCGGTCATCACCAGCTTGGCTTCGCCCAGATTGGACAAGGGCAGGCGGTGGTCGGGATCGGTGCCGGCAGGCGCGTCGGGCAGGGTGATGATCACCGCCTCATCGTCGACCGCTTTGATGAAGCCGCGGAAACGTTTGCGACCATTGATCATGTCGATCAGCTCAATCTTGGCTTCATGGCCGACATAGGCCGCAAAGTCGCGCTGGCGCACCAGCGGCCGGTCGATCCCCGGCGAGCTGACTTCAAGATGATACTCGCGGTCGATCGGGTCTTCCACGTCGAGCACGGGGGAGAGATCCTTGCTCAGGGTCTCGCAATTGACGACGGTGAAACGGCCGTTTTCGTCCTCGGCCATGATTTGCAGCGTCATGCCGTTTTCCTGGGTGATGCGCACACGCACCAGAGCAAAGCCCAGACCATTGGCCACGGGTTCTACAATAGCGGATACGCGGGCTTCCAGGCCCGTTTCCTTGATATAGCGCTTGGCAGTGAGATCGAAGCTCATCGGTCCCTTCGGGTAATAAAAAAGAGCGGGGCCGGGAGGCTCCCACTCTGCAAACTTGCCGAGATGTTGACGCCTATATAGCGCCGAAACGACCGCGCCGCAAGCCGTGCCTACTTTTCCCAGGTCACGCTGGACACATCAGCGCCCAATGCTTCAAGCGCCTCGCGCAGGTCAGACACCATCGCGTCGGGTCCACATAGATAGAAGCGCTGGTCCAGATCAGTGACGTGTTTGCTCAGGAAGGCCTTGTCGATGCGTTCGGCTGCCAGCTTGGACGCAATGTCCCCGGTCACGGTCCACAGGGTCTCTAACCCCTCCATCGCTTCGAACGCATCGCGCAGGATAATGTCGCGCTCGGTTTTGTGCGAGGCGATCAGCCGATTGCCCTTCAGCGTATCCTTGGCCTGCAGGTCGCGCAGGATGGCGATGAATGGGGTAACCCCGGCGCCCCCGGCAACGAAGGTTCCGGGCCTCTGGTATTGAATGGTGCCCCACGCATCGCCCGTCAGCAGATGATCCCCCGCTTCGCCGCCCAAGAGCGCATTGGTCACTCCCGGACGATCCAGATAACTCTTGATGGTGAACTCAAGGGTTGGCTCATCGAGCGCTGTAAAGGTGAAAGGGCGCTTTTCATCGCGCCATTCGGGCTTGTCGATGCTCAGTTCTGTCGCCTGCCCAGGCGCAAATCGAATTTTTTTGGTTTTTCGACGCGATAATGCCGGACATCGTGGGTGACCATTTCGGTCTTCAAAATCTTCACGCGAGTGGACATGACCGGCTCCCTTGCAAGGTTAAGAGCGGGATAGGTGGATGGCTCCACCCTTCCAACCTCAAGCGGGCCGGAGCGTCACACCAAAGATACACAGTCACGTAGAGGATACCGGGGCACAATCCAATGCCTTGATTTCCTTAGGAAAACCCTCGGATCGCCGCTGAGGAGTTCAACCCCAGAAATCTACAAAATCGTCACTTGAGGCGCGACCGGTCCGGGATCATTTCCAGGGTGTTCAAAACGAAAGGAACACACGAAATGATCAAGAACACACTCATCGCCCTTGTTGCTGCCGCCTCTATGGCTGGCGTCGCTGCGCCCGCCATGGCCGACACCGCCTTTGGTGATGGCACCCCCGAAATGCGCGAATTCATCGCCGACAGCATTCTTGTTCGCCTGCAGCAGCAGGGCGTCGCCGCCACCGATGTCGAAGAATGGGGCGATCTGGTCCGTGCCTTCGTGACCAACCCTGATGGCACGCAGTCCATGCAATTGTTCACACCCGGCTTGCTGCAGCCAGTAACGTACTAAGGCCAGACAACCACGGCGCCGGCGGTACTGGCCGACGGCGCCCGTAGCTCAGGCGGAATGGATGAGTCGGACAGCCGGCTCACCGCCCGAGGTGTCGAAGCGCTGCCGCGCCGCTTCGACTTGTGTTCGATTGCGCGCGGCAAACACTCGCCAGCTATCGGCCAGCTCAAGCAATTCGCGGCCGAGTTCGGTCAATTCATAATCAACACGGGGCGGGATCGTGGCGAACATGGTTCGTGTCACGAAACCATCGCGCTCCAGCTCCCGCAGCGTGGTGGTCAGCATTTTTTGAGAGATGCCGCCCGAAACGCGCTTGAGTTCATTGAACCGCAGTGTCTCGGCGCGCAGCAGGGTGACGATCACCAATGTCCATTTGCCGGGCCTGACCACCAGCATGTCTGAATCCGGTGGCAGGCTTCTCGACTGGGACATGACGCATCTCGGAACAGTGGACCAAGTCCCGCATATGGGGCGTGATGGTGCATGTTCCAGTGCTGACGGGCTGAAATCGTCGCCATGCTTACCAAATTGCTGGTCGCTCAGGCGCGCATGAAGCTCAGGTAAAAACTGATCATGCGGCCTTCACGGCGCGCTTTCTGCTCATACCGCGTCGCCTGCCAGCCCGGATAGGGTTGGTGCCAGTCGCCCGGTTTTTCCGGCGCAAACGCAAATTCTGGCGTGCGCACGATATGGGCCAGCGTCCAGTTGGCGTAGTCTTCGATATCGGTGGCGAAGTGAAAAACGCCGCCTGGCCGGATCACCCGCGCCAGCTCGGCCAGCGTGGTGGGTGACACAAAGCGCCGCTTGTGATGCCGCGTCTTGGGCCAGGGGTCAGGATAGAGCAGATAAACCTCATCCAGGCTCGCATCGGGCAACTCGGTCAGAAGCTTGAAGGCATCGTCAGTGAACAGCCGAATATTTTCCAGACCCTCGGCAGCGATGGTCTGCACCATCTTGCCGATCCCGCCGGTAAAAACCTCGCAGCCAATATAGCCGGTTTCGGGATGGTTTGCCGCCTCAAGCGCCAGATGCTCGCCGCCGCCATAACCGATTTCAACGATCAGCCTGTCGGCATCGGGAAAAAGGCTGCGCGGATCAAGCGGACCCACGAGCTTGATTTCCAGATTGGGCAGGGTGGCGTCGAACACCGCCTGCTGCCCGCCATGCAGTTTCTTGCCAGACCGACGGCCAAAAAACGCGCGGGGCGCGCCATCGCGCGTTTTTGGCAGTTCGTGCGACATGTCGAGCCTACTTTACGGCGGCCTTGAGGGCGCTGACCAGATCGGTCTTTTCCCACGAGAAGCTGCCATCGCGACCCGCCTTGCGACCGAAATGGCCATAGGCTGCAGTCTTGGCATAGATGGGCTTGTTGAGATCGAGATGGGTGCGGATGCCGCGTGGCGACAGATCCATTACCTTGGCC